>Ga0209060_10000021_pt1 | contig 532013 bp, 427 predicted proteins | sample Coa_R1_8_FD_187155 | JGI IMG/M metagenome (GOLD analysis project Ga0209060, IMG submission 187155) | Surface soil microbial communities from Centralia Pennsylvania, which are recovering from an underground coalmine fire - Coalmine... | ecosystem: Environmental > Terrestrial > Soil >... | reverse complement strand
TACGTCGCGGTATCGCCCGGCGAGGGTCGCAGCGGCGGCGAGGTTCTCTGGTTTCGAGTGCGCCCGGCTCGCTGAACCGCCGCCGCAACGCAAGCGTCGACTTCGATCCGTTGTTAGGGGGAGCCATGGATAATCGCAGAATGGGCCTCATCGCCAGCCTGATCGCCGCGACCAGCACCGCGAGCGCCGCCGACCCGCCGTCCAGTCCCGCTGTACCACAGCCGGAAGTAACGGAGGTAGTGGTGACCGGCAGCACGATTCCAACCGCGCCCGATGCGGTGGCCGTGCCCGTGGAGACACTCAGCGGTGCCGAGCTGCAGGCGAGCGGGGTTGACTCAAACGCGCTGGAGATCCTTCGCAAGGAGATACCCGCCTTCCAGGGTCGCAGCAACGCGGGCACCAGCAACGCGAACAACAACAACCAGAACACGGCGGGTGGCTCGCAGGTTCAGCTTCGCAACCTTCCGACGCTCGTTCTGGTGGACGGGCGGCGCGTCGCCAACAGCGGTATCGGCGCCATCAACGGCAAGAACTTCGTCGACGTCAACCAGATACCCGCCGCGGCGATCGACCACGTCGACGTGCTGACCGACGGCGCGTCGTCAATTTACGGATCGGACGCGGTCGGCGGCGTCGTCAATTTCGTGCTTCGATCGGACTACGAGGGCTTCACGACGGGCGCACGAGCCGGCACCGCGGAGAACTACGGTGAGTGGTCCGCGTACGCGACCGGCGGCTTCCCGATTGGGGGCGGACATGTGACCATGGTCGCGAACTTCAGTCACACCGACCCACTCTTCCAGAACGACCGATCGTTCAGCAGCCCGCTATTCGGCAAGACGTCCGGGCTCCCCGGCACAATCAACGGTGCGAGTGACATCCTGAGCTCGGGCATCAACTCCCCGAGCGCCAAGAATCCGACCGGTGTCAACGCGACGGCGGGGTCGCTCGCAGCGCTTATTGCCAATGGCACGTACACGCCCACATCGCCGGCGGCGGTGTCCGGAGCGTTCGACATTTCCCCGTACCAGACCTTGCTGCTCAAGCAGGACCTCGCGTCATTCACCAGCACGTTCGATCTGCCGCTCGTTGACAACGATCGGCTGTCGCTGTTCGGGGACGTGATGGTGTCGCGGGATCGCAGCTGGACCCAGTGGTTTCCAATCGCGTCGACCGGGAATACGGTGCCCGTTGATGCGCCGTACAACCCGCTGACGACGACGTTTCCCGGGGTGACGTTTTCGTACCTGCCGAACTCGCACGATTTCTACGACACGACGACGGCCGCCCGCATCACTGCGGGCCTGCGCGGCGAGCTCGCGCACGGCTGGACGTGGGATACGGCCGTCGTCTACAGCGAGAGCGACCTGCAGCAGAAGCAGACCAACCTTCTGTTCAAGCCGAACATCGCTCTCGCCATCGCCGGAGGCTACAACTCCGCCGGCCAGGCCCTCACGGGGGGAGCGTTCAGCCAGGTCTACAGCGGCTTCTCCACAACCGGACCCTTGGTTACGCAGCCCGCGCTCGATCCGTTCGCGACGACCGCCGGGCTCAATCCCGGGTCGCTCGCCAACCTGTACGGTACCGAGCTGATCAACGCCGTCAGCCAGCTCGAGTCCTGGGACGCGAAAGTGGTCGGCCGGCTGCCTGGCCTCCCCGCGGGTCCGGTTGGGCTCGCAGTCGGCGTCAACGTGCGTCGGGAGTCACTTTCGGGGCACACCGACCCCAATGGCCGGGTGACCGATCCGGTCACGGGCGCTTACGGCGTCAATTCACAGCTGTGGGTCGGCGGGACCTTCGCGAATCCGTTCGCGGCCTCGCGCACGATCAGCGGCGGTTTCGTCGAGATGCGCGTGCCACTGGCGAGCGACGAGTGGAACGTCCCGGTCGTCCACGCGCTTGATCTGACCTTTGCGATGCGCGATGACCACTACAGCGACGTCGGCGACTCGCATGTGCCAAAGGTCGGATTCCGCTGGCAGCCCGTCGACAAGCAATTCACGCTGCGTGGCAACTACGCCAAGTCGTTCCTCGCCCCGAACTTGTATTCCGAGACAGGCCCGACCGACACGCGGCAGGTCGCAGGCACGGTGATCGCCGGCGTGTTCGGCGCCAACTACAGCGCGATGCCGTTCAACGGCGAAGACGGCAACAATCCCAACCTGAAGCCTGCCACCTCGATCTCGCGAACGATCGGCTTCGTGTTCAAGCCGGATGTCGTCAAGAACCTGTCCGTGACAGCTGACTACTCGCACATCCTTCTGCAGGGCTTCCAGGCAGGCATTGGCTTCAACAACATCCTCTCAAGCGTCAATACACTTGGCTCCGCGTCGCCTTACTTCGGCAATCTGGCCGCCGGCAATTTCCCCGGCCTTGCGGGTTCCAGCAACCCGTTCGCGACACCCGGCGCCCTGCTCACGTATCTGACGAATCCGGCGACCGGCCAAGGCGACCCGACGAAGGCGGCCAATCTGTACCTGATCGACCGGTTCCAGAACAATGCCGAGCTGCTGGAAGAATCCTGGAACATCTCGGCGAACTACGAGATCCCAACCGCCGCCGCCGGCACTTTTGATATCGGGACGACCGGCTCAATCTTCGACTCCTTCGATTTCCAGGGCCTGCCCGGCCAGGCGTTCATTCAGTACGCGGGGCACGCAACGAATGCGGGCGTATTCGGCGGCACGTTGCCCAAGTACCACTTCTATTCGACCGCCCAGTGGACGTACGGCGATCTCAATCTCGCCGTCGCGAACACCTTCCTGTCCGCCGTGACGGACACCGGGACGAACGGTAACTTGGCGCCGCTTCCGGTCAGCCGGTACTTCACCTGGGACGTGCGGGCAGCCTACGACTGGCACAAGCTGAAGGCGGCGGTCGGGGTCAACAACCTGCAGAATCGGATGCCGCCGACCGCGCCCCGGACCTTCACCGACAACAATGCCGACGTGTCGACCTATTCGCCGATCGGCCGCCTCGTGTACGCAACGCTGACGGCGAACTTCTAGCTCCGCTAGCCGGCCGCGCGGGCCTCGTTGGCCCGCGCGGCGTCGGAGCCTTGCGACGCATGTGGCTCAGCGGCCGGCCCCGAGCGCTGGCTTGCGGGCCTCGTGGATTGCCACGATGCCAAGCGACATCCTTTCGAACTCGACGTCCACGAACCCCGCCTCGCGCATTTCCTCGGCCAGCGACTCAGCACCCGGGAATCCCCGAATCCCCTTGAGCAGGTACCTGTAGGCCGAGGCGTCGCCGCCGGTCGCGAGCCAACCCAGCGCGGGCATACAGACCGACATGTACGCGAGGTACGCGCGTTGGAGGAACCGCATCGGGATGACCGAAGCCTCGAGGACGATGATGCGGCCACCCGGGCGGAGGATCCGGAGGGCCTCATGAAAGACGCGCCGGCGATTGCAGATTTTGAGGGCAAGCGAGATCGTATATAGGTCAACACTGCCGTCGGCGACGCTCGGCATGGACTCGGCGTCCAGCCGCCGCAGTTCGACGACGGCGGCGTGGGCCAGCAGGCGCCGGCGCGCGATCGCCAGCATCCCTTCACTGATATCGGACGCCACTATGCGGCGTGCCTGCGACGGTTGTCGCTTGAGCACCCGGATGACGATGTCCCCGGTTCCGGTGGCACCGTCCAGGAGGCAACCCCACGGTTCCGCGGCCAAACGGTGCGCCACTCGTCGTTTCCAAGCGCGGTGCAGGCCGAGGCTGAATAGATCGCACAGCAGATCGTATCGGGCCGCGATTCGACCGAATACATCGTCGGTCGACCAGGCAAACCCACCGGCGTTCTCTGTGGGCCGGCGCTCTGCCACCCATGACTCCCGGTCCGCGCAGCGACCCGAAACCGCGACCCCGAATAGCGTCGCCGTACAATCCGGTTATCGGGCCATCCGGTGCAGCTTCATCGCGGCACTTGACGGGCTGCCGGCAGCGTATCACTCAATCGAGCGGACGATGGCACCCAAGAAAACGTCGATGGCGCGACGAGCACGCGGCTGGCGATCGCGGTCCGCCACGTTCCTCGTAGTCGCGAGCATTTCGCTTGCGGCGACCGGAGCGCGAGCCTCGGACATCGCGTTGGTCGGCGGGACGATCATCGACGTTTCCCGATACGGTGACTCCACGCGCGATCTGCCCGACGCGACCCTCGTCATACACGACCGGCGAATCGCGGCGATCGGCCCGCGGCACAGCGTTGCGATTCCCGCCGGCGCGCGCGTTGTCGACGTGGGCGGCCAATTCCTGATTCCGGGCCTCATCGACGGTTTTGCGGCCCAACGCACCCGCGGGCAAGCGAAGGCGCACCTCGCGATGGGCGTCACGACGATCGTCGGGCTGTCAGACGACCGACGAGGCTTGCTGATGGATTTCGAGCCCGAGCCGCACGTCAAGCGCCTCGAGGCGGTCAACGGCTACGACATCTCGCACCTCGAGCCTGTTCCGGACTCATACGGAGAGATACACCGTCGGGGCCGGCGACTGGCCCCCGCCGAGCTGGCGGCCTACGTCGACGCTCGCGCCTGGGACGGAAACGAGGTCCTGCTGCTGCTGTACCCGCTCGACGACGAGCAGGTCCGAGCAGTCGTCGCGGCCGCGCGCCGGCGCGGGCTCGTCACCATCGGGGAGCTCGGCCACGCGTCGTACGCGGCGGCGGCGGCAGCGGGTGTCCAGGCCTTCGTGCACCTGAATCGGATTGCGAGCGAACTCGCGCCGCCGGACCTGCGCCGTGAGCTCGCGAACGATCCCTTCCCTGGCAACGCAGGCCGGCTGCGCCGGCAGTTCGAGGAGTTTCTGGTTGGCCTCAATCCTGACGGCGCCAGCGTGTCCCGTTACGCGGAAGCGCTCGCGGCGCAGCACGCCGCGCTCATGCCGACGGCGACACTGTTCGTCTCCGGTACCCGTCTCGATCCGCACAACCCGTGGCACTCGGAGATCGCACCACTGATCGATCCGCACGAAATCCACCTGCCACTCGATCGCATAACCGGACGGCTTCCGGTCACACCGGGCGAGAGTTCGGCGATCGCGGAATTGATGGACCGAGCGACCAGCAGCCTGTTCGCCATCCAGAGGACCTTCGTGAACGCAGGCAACCGATACCTGGCTGCGAGTGGAACCACGGCTTTCGGGGTGCTCCCGGGTGACGGGATGCACTGGGAGATGCAGCTGTTGACGCGGTTCGGGCTGACGCCGCGACAGGCGCTCGCCGCTGCGACGACGAATTACAGCTCGAGCTTCGGATGGACCGATCGCGGCGAGCTTGCCGCTGGCAGGCTCGCCGACATCGTCACTTTGTCGTCAGATCCGACTAAGGACATAGCCAACACCCGCTCAATTGTCCGGGTGTTCCTCGCTGGGGAGGAGTTGGATCGTCAGGGCCTGCTGCGCGCTGCGCCGTGACGGTTCGACTCGCGCAACAGCCGACCGAACCGTCCTAATCGAATGCGGCCATCAGCTCCGCGAGCTTCGCCTTGCCGCCCAGCCGGTGCCCGAGACCCTTGAGCTCGCCGAGCACCGCCGCAATCTCGCTCTCGTTCGGCCGGAGCGGCCGAAGCGTTCGCGCCAGAACCGGATAGATGTCGCGCTTGAGGAAGCGGACATTCGAGCGCGCAACCTGGGTGCCGACCACGACGATCCCGCCGAGCAGGACGCTCAGCATCGCGATTCCCACTTCATCCGGTGCGAGGCGGGCAGCGATGGCGCCCGCTGCGACAATTGCGCCGAATACCGCCAGGATCCAAAGGCCGGTCTCTCGGTCGATGTGAGTCGAGGCGAAGCGGCGCTCCACGCGCGGCGACAGCAGCAGGAATGGCGCGCGGATCAGCGCCTTTCGATCCGCCGGCGACAGTGTCGCGGGTGCCGTTCGAACGCGCTCCTCGAGGGCCAGCCGTTGCTCGTAGACCTCCGCGAGCCGCGGAAACGTCTGTCGAATCAGTTCGGCGACCGGCTGCGGAACCGGCGAAACGCTCGCGTAGTTGGCCGTCTGCGCATCCAGCGTCGTCCCGCACTCGCTGCAGGTACGCTGGTGCCCCGCGAGGCGCCCCGTACCGACGCTGACGTAGTAGATGTGCCGAACGACGTTGACCTGCCGCAGCTCGAACGGCTGTGGCCCACGGCAGATCGGGCAGAAGTCGGCTACGTAACCGAGCTTCTTCGTGACAACCTTCGAGCCCCAGAAGACGAAGAACACGCCGCTTCTCCCTGCACCTTCCGCCGGCGCCGACCCAGCGACACGATATCGGGACCACCGGCGGATCGGCAACTCCGGCCAACCGAGCGGCCCCGCGGCGCAGCGGGTTGGTGTGTTTGACAATGTCCTGGCAGCATGCGGCCACGGTGCGCGACCGGGCACCGGCTGCATGCGCCGTCCAGCACGTTAGCGGGAGCCGGCGCTCGCCCGAAACACGCTTCGCATCGGCGCCGCCACCCGGACCGTCGTACCACCTTCAGCACGCGGAGTGATCGAGAGCTCTGCGCCGATCAGCCGGGCCCGGTATTCCATGAGGCGCAGGCCGATCCCCGCGCTCGCCCTGGCGCTCGGGTCGATCCCTGTCCCGTTGTCCGCGATCGTCAGTACAACATCATTTCCGCTGATCGACAGGGCGATGTCGATGCAGGTGCAGTGACCATGGCGACGGGCGTTGCGCATTGCCTCGTGCACGATTCGCATCACGTGATCGGCCGCGATGTCATCGACCGACCGGTCTTCAAGGGTCGGGTCCACGTCCACATCGACCGACACGTCGGCGTCGTCCGATGTCGCGAGCTGCAAGAGCGCATTCCGCAGGGAACCGCGAACGACATAGGTGGGTGAGAGCCCGCGAGCCAGAGCGCTTGCGATCGAGATGGCCTCGGTTGTGTGGCCGAGGATGTCCTTGAACTCGGCACGGGCTCCATTCGCGTCGAGGTCGGGTCGCGTGCTCGCGCTTTGCAGCATCATCGATATGCCCGCAAGCTGCTGTCCCAGGCCGTCGTGGATATCGCCGGCGAGGCGCAGTCTCTCCTGACTTGCCACCTCGAGCACGTCGCGCTCGAGAGCGCGCTGCTCGGACACATCGCTGACAGTGAGCGTCAGGCCGCGAATCCGCGGATTGCCAAGGTGGTTGGCGCCGGCGATGCGTAGCACTCGCGGTGTCACCCCGGTGTCCTCGCTCCTGATTTCGATTGGCGGAACCACCGGCTCGGTGGCGACGCGTTCGAGGAACCGGGAGAGGGCGGGCATGTGAGAGGTGCCGGCGATCATCTCGCCGCGGCTGCCGACCAGGTCGCCCGGGGAGCTCGACAGCACCTGCGCCGCCGCGGGACTCGCGAATCCGACGGTGCCTGCCGCGTCCACGACCAGCAGCGCGTCTGGCAGGTGCCGAACCAGCTCCGTCACGCGCGCATCGGCCTCGCGCTTCACGAACGAGCGTTGCAGTGCCGCAAGTTCACCGCGCACCGCCAGGTAGCGCGTCGCGACGAGCAGCGCCACCAGGACAACGAGCCCGACGACGATGCCGGCATCCGTGAGATGCCGACTTGCGATCGATGCGGTGACGACCGATGTCGTCAGCAGCGCCGCGAGCGCGGGCAGGAAGGAATACGCCGCCCGCTCCGGGCTCGCCGCGTCCTCACGGCCGCTGCTACGGCGACAGAGCGCGGCGGCCCATGCAATCAGTGTGAAGCACGCGACGTCGCCATAGTTGTAGAAGAATCCGACGTAGTTCCGCCGCTCCACCCACGTCGCGAGCCAGCCGATCTCCCAGATGACCTCGGCGACGGCAGCGCCGAGGAGCAGCAGGGGGATGGGCCGCCGGAGCACGTCCGGCAATCGGATGAACACGAGCGCGCCGGTCGCCATCAGGATCGATAGCACCAGCGAGTACCCGACGAAGTAGCCCGTGTTGATATCGAACCGGGTTCCCCGCTGGAGCGCCGGCTGGAGCAGGACGACCCAGAGCGCGCCGAGCACGGCGACAATCATCGTGGTGAGCTCAAGCCAGGCGCGGGCCGTGCGAAATGACCCTCCGAGTCGAACGTAGATCAACGCGAATGCCGCGCACAGCGCTCCATAGTCCAGGAAATACAGAACATCGGGCAGAGAGATGGAAAGCGCGGCACCGCGAGCGCGCCAGAGGTTCCAGGCGACAGTCGCGACGATGCTCGTGGCGCAGAACGCCGTGATCAGCCCCCAAATCAGACCCGTATGGGCGGCTTCGCGGCGACGGACCCAGGTGACGGCGGCCGCGCCGGCGAGCGCGAGCAGCTGCGACGGCACGGCGACCCAGTCGGCGATCGCTTCGACGTCCAGAGGGGAGGGTGCGGCGGCGAGAAACGCGAGAGCCGCGACCGCGTACACGACCGACAGGATCTGTAGGCCCCGCCGGAATTGCTGCGTCAGCGCAACGTCCGAGGTGTCGCGCCGCATCATCGGGACAGGGGTCGACGCTGCAGCGCTCATGGGTGCGACGATTCTAGCGGTCTGGGGCCCGGCCCGCTGAGTCTCCCAACTCGACGGACGTCCGGCCACCGCTAGGAACTAGCGATCGTCCGGACGGACGCACGCGATGCGCGACCAGTGCCCGGGCGATCGCATCGGGGCCGGGCTATTGGACCCCGCAGAGCTCTCGAAACAGGTCCGGGTGAACATTGCTTCCGGTCAGGATGGTTGCGATCCGTTCACCCGGGATCCGGTGACGGGCGATGGCCGCGATGCCGGCGGCGCCAGACGGCTCCAATACGATTCCCAGCGTTCGGGCTGCAAGGCGCATCGCCTGGATCATCTCCGAATCGTCGACGGCCAGCATGTCGTCGGCGAGCGCAATGAGTCGTTCGACGGCCCGTTTCACCGGAACCCGCACCGCGAGCCCGTCCGCGATCGTGTTGGTCGCATCGACGCTGACCGGACGGCGAGCCTTCCAGCTCTCGACCATCGCCGCGCCACCCTTCGGCCCGACGCCAATGACACGCACGCCGCGAGACCGGGCCTTGACCCAAGTGGCGATACCCGAGATCAGCGCACCGTCACCGACCGGAACGACGATCGCGTCGATCTCTCCGGCGCGCTCCAGCTCGATGGCGATCGTGCCGGCACCCTCGCTGATGGCCGAGTCATCGCCGTCTTCGATGAACGTACGGGTGGCGTCCTTGGCTGCATGCGCCACGGCAAGCCGTTTCGCCGCCTCGAAATCCTCGCCGCCGACGTGGACGGTGGCGCCGAATCCCTCGATCCTCGCTCTCTTGACCGGGTTGACATCGTGCGGAACGAACACCGTGACCCCGACGCCACGCGCGCGGCCTGAGTACGCGAGCGCTTGCCCGAAATTGCCGGCCGAGGCGCACACGACCTGCTGCCCGCTCTCAAGCTGCGAAATGCGAAAGTCGGCGCCCCGGCCCTTGAAGCTCCGAATGGGATTAACGGTCTCGACCTTGACCAGCACGCGGTGGCCGAGCGCCGCGTTTAGCTGATCGTCCTCGAACTGTGGGCTGTTCAAGAAGGCCGGGTCTATCACCCCCGCGGCACGTCGTATCGCATCGACCGACAGGTCGCTCAAAGTGCTTGCGCGGGTCACGGGCTTGGCTCCGGCGTCGACCGCGACAGGGCGCTGGCCGTCGCCTCATTCTACGTCGTGCTCGATGCGTCTGTTACGCTGCCCGTGGAGCCCATGAGCGCACGTCCTCGCATACTGGTGATCGGCGGCGGATTTGCCGGCCTGTGGGCGGTGCGCGCGCTGCGTCGCGCGCACGCGGACATTCTGCTGGTGGATCGCTGCAATCATCACACGTTCCAGCCGCTGCTCTACCAGGTCGCGACGGCTGGGCTCGCCGCGCCGTCGATCGCGGCGCCGTTGCGGCATATTCTGCGCGGCCAGCCCAACGTCACCGTGCGGCTGGGCGAGGTGACCGGGATCGATGTCGGCGCCCGATCCGTTCGCATCGGCGACGCGAACGTCGGGTACGACTACCTTGTGGTCGCGAGTGGCGTGACGCATGCCTACTTCGGGCACGAAGATTGGGCCGCGAATGCGCCAGGTCTGAAGACGGTGTCGGACGCGCTCACCATGCGCGCGCGAATTCTGACCGCCTTCGAGAACGCCGAGGCGTGTGTGGAACCCGGCGATCAGGAGGCGTGGCTGACATTCGTTGTGATCGGTGGCGGCCCCACCGGGATCGAGCTTGCCGGAACACTCGCAGAGATCGCGCGGCACACACTTCGCCGCGAGTTCCGTCGCATCGATCCGGCCGGGGCCAGGGTGCTCCTCGTGGAGGCCGGGCCGAGGATTCTGCCGAGCTTCGAGCGTTCGCTGTCAGCGAGCGCCCAGCGCCAGCTGGAGCACCTCGGCGTTGCCGTTCATACGGGCACGCCGGTCACGGCCGTCGACGAAGGGGGCGTCAGGGTGGGGGCCAAGCGGATCGCTGCGAGGACGGTATTGTGGGCTGCAGGCGTCGCGGCGTCCGCGCTCGGCCGCGACCTCTCCGATTCCCTCGACCGTGCCGGTCGTGTGCCAGTGGCCCCAGACCTCAGCCTCACCGGTCATCCAGAGGTGTTCATCGCCGGCGACCTCGCGAGCGTGCCGGCGCCCGTGGGGCCGGTGCCCGGGATCGCACCGGCCGCGAAGCAGATGGGGATGCACGTCGCGCGTCAATTGATCGCACGTCTCGACGGCTCGCCGTCGACATCGTTCCGCTACCGGCACTATGGCCTGCTCGCGACCATCGGTCGAATGGCGGCGGTCGTCGACCTGGGGCGCGTGCGCTTCTCCGGCATGCTGGCATGGTGGTTCTGGCTCCTCGCGCACATCTTCTTCCTGATCGGATTTCGCAACCGGTTGGTGGTGCTGATCGACTGGGCCAGCGCCTACTGGACGTATCGCCGCGGCGCACGGATCATCGTCCGCTGACAATCCGAGCCTCTCTCTCCAAACAGGAAGGCCTGCGGGCACCAACATCGGAGGCCGACACATGGCAATTCGGACCTACTTGGCGGTTCTCGGGGTTGCACTGGCATTGCCGGCGGCGCTCGTGGCCGCGCCGGCGCCCGTCACCGCGGGCTGCCAGTCGACGGTGACGGGCGATCTGCGGCTGCACACGCTCGACAGTCGCGTCTTCCAGAACACCCGGACGATCCGCGTTCTCGTTCCCGCGGACTACGACGCGCCCGCGAATGCCTCTCGTCGGTATCCCGTGCTCTATCTGCTCGATGGGCAAAACCTGTTCGACGCCTGCCTGTCGGACGTCAGCCACCGGGAATGGGGAGTCGACGAAACCGTCTACCGTCTGGTCCGCGAGCGACGGCTACCGCCCCTGATCGTTGTGGGCATCGATCATGCCGGGATTCAGCGCGGTCATGAGTTCCTCCCGTACCCCGACAGTTCCGGGGACCCGGGCGCTGCGCACCCGGTCGGCCGGCACTTCCCGGACTTCGTGATCGACGAGGTCATGCCGCTGGTCGACGGCCACTACCGCACGCTCAAGGGTCATCACAACACCGGCATCGGCGGCTCGTCGTACGGTGGCGTCGCGGCGCTGTACGCACTGCTGTCGAAACCGTGGGTATTCGGCTTCGGCCTCGTGGAGAGCCCGACGCTGTGGGTCGGCATGGGACAGCTCGCCCGTGACACCGGGCCGCTGGCCGCTCTACCCGAGCGCGTATTCGTGGGCTTCGGCGGCCGGGAAATCAGCGACCCGCAAGCCAAGGCACTGATGGACCGGCTGCTCGGCACGGTCGAGTCGAATTTCCGAGCGGCCGGCTATGACGACCGGCGGTTCCGGTACGTTCTCGATCCTGAAGCTGCCCACAACGAGGACGCGTGGGCGAAGCGCCTGCCAGACGCGCTCACGTTCCTCTTTGGAGACTGGAAGGAGCCGGCTCGTCAACCGTGAGCTGCGCGGCGGGTACCGGCCGATGGACCGGCCACGGCGCTTGCGTGTCAGGTCGACTCGCGCGGCGATGCCGTCGTGCGAATGTGCCGGCCCTGCCGCACGAGCTCGAGCATAACCGGCTGGCCGATCCGCTCTTCCGTGAGCCAGCGATGGAGCGCATCGATGCCGCTCGCCTCGGCGCCATCGATCCGGATCAGCAGATCGCCCGAGGAGACACCAGCGTGCGCCGCCGGACTGTCGGGCTCGACGTCCGCGATCCGCACCGCCGTGCGTGCTGCGAGGCCGAAGTGGTGTCGGATGGATTGCGAGACCGGCACCGTCTGCGCGGCGATCCCCAGGTTCGCTCGCCGGATCCTGCCGTGCCTCAGTAGCTGGACGGCGACGGGATGTACGGTGTCGACCGCAATCGCGAAACAGAGACCCTGCGCGCCTTGGATGATCGCCGTGTTCATGCCGATCACCTGGCCACGCGAGTCCATCAGTGGCCCACCGGAATTCCCGGGATTGAGCGCTGCGTCCGTCTGGATGACGTCGTCAATCAGCCGGCCGCTCGCTGCCCGCAATGACCTGCCGAGCGCGCTCACGACGCCCGCGGTTACCGAACAGTCGAAGCCGAGTGGGTTGCCGATCGCGATGGCCAATTGCCCGACTTGAACGGCGTGCGACCGTCCGAGCGGCAACGCCTCGAGTCGCCCGCTCACCCGAATGAGCCCGGTGTCCGTGTGCGGATCCTCGCCGATCAGGTCAGCCTCCAGGCGCTCGCCGTCCGCAGTGGTCACCTCGATGGCGGACGCGCCGGAAACTACGTGGCTATTGGTCAGCACGAGTCCATCGGGCGTCAGGGCAAAGCCGGACCCGCCGCCCGCCCTCCGGCCGCCGCGTGTCACGCGCACGCCGACCACGCCGCGGCTCGCCGAGGCCGCAACCCGCGTTACGGCCCTCGAGTACGCGTCGAGCGCGACGACGTCGTCCGGCGGCAGACCCTCTGGCGCGAGCATGCCGGGCGCTAGACGGTAAACTCGCCGCAGCGAACCGCTGCGTGGAGCGCTTCGGCGCGAGTGCGCGCGCCGAGCTTGCGAAAGATCGCGGCGATGTGATGCTTGACGGTGTTGGGCGACAGCCCGAGCCGACGCGCGATCGACTTCGTTGGCAAGCCGATCGCGACCAGCTCGAGAACGTCGCGCTCGCGTTCCGACAGTGGGGCGGGTCGTACGTCCCGCAGCGGGGCGGGGCTCCGGCCGGGCAACACCGCCAGCCCGTGCGCCACGGCGACGAGCGCGGCGCCCAGGCCGGGCGGGGAGACGTCCGACCGAAGGACCGCCGATGCGCCGCTTTGGAAGGCCGGATGCGCGGCCCCGACGCCGGCGTCGTCGAGCAGCGCAACTACCGACTGGCCGCGACCCACGGCTTCTGCGATCAGCGGCCGGATCGCGGGCCAGTGAATCCCGGTCAGGACGACCGGGTGCGCGCCATCCGGCGTGCGCTCGATGCCGGCCGCTGCGAGCCTCGCTCGCAGCGCATCACGGACCGCGACTTCCGGCGCCGTGACCACGATGTTCATCTGCTGGAATTGGGGTGCCGGACCCGCGGACACAAGGGGTCACGCTGAGGTACGTTCGCCAAGCGTCACCGCAAGCTCCTGCAGTAGCGCCCCACGCCGGCGAGTCAGGCGCAGCACGCCGCCGGGTCCGCGCGCCCGGACGAGACTCGTCAGGACGCTGACGCCGTCGAGCACTGTGCCATCCGCCGATGTCAGCACGTCGCCAACGTCGATGCCGGCGGCCGCGGCAGGCGACTCGGCGTCGAGGTCGGCGACCAGAAGCACGCTCCCCGCGTCGGTCTGCCACCGCGTGGCCGTTGCCCGCGACAACGGCAGTGGCAGGACGCTCACGCCCAGATAGCCGAGCCGAAGCTGTCCGTGAGCGGCGACCTCGGCAACGACGCGTTCGATCGTCGCCGTCGGGATGGCTAGCACGCGGCGGTGCGGTCCGTGGACGGCCATGCCGATGATGCCGCCGTCCGCTGCGAGGATCGCGCTGCCCTCCCGAGGCAGTGCCTGACCACCGTCCAACTCGATCCGGGAGTCGATCAACGCGCCGCGCCGCGATCTCCACGGCCCGCCGACCTTGCGTATCGACCGCCAATCCGCCGCGAGTTCACCGGACTCGCGGCCAACCACGGCGACGGTCTCGCCGGTCGCTGGCAAGACGCTCGCAGCGCGGATAGATGATGCGCCGGGAACGTTGCAACGCACGACGGCGACATCGGTCGCCAGATCCAGCGCGACCAGCTGCGCCGTCGAGCGGCCGTCGAGGCCGGCGATCTCGACTGTCCGAGCACGCACGAGGCGCTCGGCCGGGGCGACGACCAGGTCGGCGCGCCAGACGATCCCGGACACAGAAGCGTGCCGGCTGGTGACGTCAACGACGGAAGGTCCGGCGTTTCGAATCAGCGCGACGCGCGTGGCGTCGAGATCAGGGGAGAGAGCGGACATGAAGGCTCCACGGGGTACGGGAGCCTTCAGTGTCCAGCGTGGCCGACGCGGGCGGTATGGCCCGGATGGGTGAGGGTCGGTGAGCCCGTAACTCAGCCGCTGCTGGCGGCCTTGCCCGTGTCGTTGCCCAAGTCCAGCTTGCCATCCTTCACAGGAATCCGCGAACCGGGGTCGTGGTTCATGTGAATCGTCGCCGTCTTGCCGTTGAGCCGGTAAGTCACTCGATAGCCATTCGGCGTTTCGGTCTTGTCGTACGCTGTCTCACAGCGCTGCTCGGTGACCGTCTCGGTGTTAGCCTTCTGCACCTTGTCCTGGATGCGATTGCCGGCATACCCGCCGGCAGCCGCGCCGGCGACTGTCGCGAGCGTCCTGCCATCGCCGCCGCCGACTTGGTGGCCGAGGATTCCACCGACGACCGCGCCGATCGCAGTGCCGGCGATCTGGTGCTCGTCTTTCACCGGCTTCTGGCGCGTCACTTGCTCGTCGTGGCAATCCTGGCGCGGTGTCTCGGTCGTCTTCGTGATCGGCTTGGCCTCGATGACCTCGGCATAAGTGCCGCCGAAGTGAAAATCGCCGCGACTGGCAATCGCACCAACAGCAATTGCACCCGCCGCGCCGGCCGCGATTCCGATGATCAGTGACTTGTTCATTGCTACCTCTCCTGTTCTGCCTTTCGCCGCGACGGCGATACCCCGGGCAACCGCTAACGATACCGGTATCGCGGCGGGGCACGGACGACCGAGGCGTCGCCGAGTAGCGACACGCGCGAGCGCCTCCACTGTGCCGTGTCAGTGCTCACGGCGCATCCGGAAAACGAAAAAGGGCGCGGCAAAAGCCGCGCCCCAGACTCATGCGTCCGCTCCGGTCTAGAAGCGGATGCCGATCGTGATCGGGATGTACTCGATCGCCTGCGGGGACGCCTCGATGCGGTGGTAGCTTGCATCGATGTAGTAGGAGTGACCGTAGTAGCGCGGCGTCTCGATGCCGAGGCCGACGTCCCAGCCGAAGCGGGTGCGGGTGTCGTCGTACACGACGTCCTGGCCAGGAAATAGCCCAGAGTAGCAATTCCCGAAGTAGGGGTCGCAGTAGCTGCCGCCGTCGAGTGCCGTTTGGCGGAGCTGGAAGCTGGTCCGGTACGCGCCGATCTGTGCGTACGTGTAAAGCGAGGAGCCGCCGAGCAGCGGGAAGCGCAGTTGCGGGCCGAGTGAGAACGAAAAGAACTGCCCGGTACCGGAATCCACCTGCACGCCGGTAACGTTGGTGCCGTAGTTCAGGAAGTTGTTGGTTGCGTTGTGCGAGCTGAAACTGAAATCGCCGCGCAGGCCGAACGGGTCGCGCCGATCACCAATCGTGAAGCCGCCGGTGACTACGTAGCCACCCTGCAGATAGTCAGAGATTTGACCGCTGGGACTGGAATAGCCGCCGCCGATGTGCCAGCTCACGCCGGGCTGATAGTAGTCGCTCTGCGCATGCGCGACCTGCGCCGCAGCGAGACCGGCGCCGACGAGGGCAAGCGCCACAAGAGTCTGTCGGTACATCGGTTCACTCCCTGGACGATAGGCAACTGGAGTAGTTGGAGTGGGAGCGTAGCCGCAAGTTCGGGGCGGCGCGCGGGCCCGCGCCACTCCTAATCCGGCCTTCATGAAGCACGCGTAATCCGCGCGCGTTGGACTCGATTCCCAGCGTTCCGTCAGTGCTGGCCCTCGATCCATCCGCCACCGAGTGCCTTGTACAGCGTGACGCGATTGCTCTGCTCGGACATCTGCGTGCTGATCAGACCCTGACGCGCCGCGTAATCGCTGCGTTGTGCATCGAGCAGCTGCAGGTAGCTGTCCTTGCCCGTCTTGTATCGTGCCTCGGCAAGCTTGAACGCGGCGCCCGACGCATCGGCCAGCGCGCGCTGCGCCTCGCTCTGGCGCTTCAAGGTCGCCGTCAACGCGAGAGCGTCCGCGACTTCCCGAAAGCTGGTCTGGATCGCCTGCTCGTAGCGGGCAATCTCAATGTCGCGGGTCACGTTGGCCGAGCGAAGATTCGCGACGTTGCGGCCGGCGGTGAATATCGGCAACGAGACCTGCGGGACGAAACTCCACGTGCCTGTTCCGCTCTTGAAGAGCCCTGACAGCTCCGTGCTGACGCTGCCGACGTTCCCCGTCAGCGAAATTGTCGGGAAGAACGCGGCTCGGGCGGCCCCAATCGCTGCATCCGCCGCACGCAGCACGTGCTCGGCCTGCAGCACATCCGGACGACGCAGCAACACCGTCGATGGGAGCCCTGCCGGCAGGGGTCGCACGCCGGCGATCTCCGGCTCAAACGCCGCTGGCAGCCAGGCGTCATCCAACGGCACCCCGACGAGCACCATGAGTGCGTCCTTGTCGACCGCGACCGCCCCCGCGTACCGGGCAGCGTCCGCGCGGGCTGACTCGACCGTCGTTCGTGCCTGATTGAGGTCCAGCGCCGAGGCGCCGCCTAACTGAAATCGCTTCTCGGCGAGCTGGTAGGACATTTCCTGGCTCGCGAGCGTTTGGTTCCCGAGGCGTTCGTGCTCGAGATCGGCGGCGAGCGTCAGGTAGGCATTCGCGACCTCTGCGATCAGAGCGAGTTGCGCGGCACGTCGTGCCTCGGACGCCGCCAGGTACTGCTCATAGGCGTCGTGACTCAGGCTCGCCACGCGACCAAAAAGATCGAGCTCGAAGCTGGTGACACCGAGCCCCGCCGAGAAGTACTTCGACGTCTGGCCGCCGGAGGACGCGGGCAGCCCGAACTCGACCGGTGCGATCCGCTCCCGGGTCATCGAGCCGCTGGCATCGACTTCCGGGAGTCGGTACGAACGCTGCACGTGATAGGCCGCACGGGCCTTGTCCACCGACAAGACGGCGACGCGCAAGTCGCGATTGTGCGCCAGCGAGAGTTCGATCAGCTTCTGCAGCTTCGCGTCGGTGAAGAAGTCCCGCCAGCCGATCTCGGCAGCGTTGCCGTCGACGGTCTGCGGAGGTATTGGCCATGCGTCCGCCACCGGCAATGGCGGCTGGTGGTAGCGAGCCTCGAAGATTCCACACGACGACAGCAGCGCCGCCGCAAGTCCGCCCATCACAATCCGTGCGGCACTACTCATGGGTAGTGCCCTCCGCGCGGCGCCCAAATACCTGCTGCACGACGACGTAAAACAGCGGGATGAAGAAGATGCCGAGGAAGGTGCCGGCGAGCACCCCGCCGACAACGCCGGTGCCGATCGCTCGCTGCGCTCCGGCCCCGGCGCCGGTGGCAAGCGCAAGCGGCAACACGCCGAGTCCGAAGGCGAGTGACGTCATCAGGATCGGTCGCAGGCGATCGCGGATGGCGTGCAACGTCGCCTCGATCACATGCATGCCAGCATGGAAGTTCGCCTGAGCGAATTCGACGATTAGGATTGCATTCTTCGCAGTCAAGCCAATCGTCGTCAGCATGCCCACCTGGAAGTAGACATCACTTTCGAGGCCCCGCAATGACGTTGCGAGCACCGCGCCAATGATTCCCAGAGGCACGGCGAGCAGAATCGACGTCGGAATGAGCCAGCTCTCGTAGAGCGCGGCGAGGCACAGGAATATGACGATGACCGACAGCGCATACAAGGCCGGCTTCTGCGACCCGGCGGCGCGCTCCTCATAGGACTGGCCGGCCCACTGGATACCGAAACCCGGGGGCAACTGGTGGACTAGCCGCTCGATCTCCTCCATGGCGGTGCCCGAACTCACGCCTGGCGCTGCATCGCCGCCGATTTCAACCGCAGAGGCTCCGTTGAATCGCTGCAGGCGCGGAGAGCCGAATTCCCAGTGCGTACCGGCAAATGCCGACACGGGCACCATGCCACCCTTGCTGTTGCGAACGTACCAGCGGTCGAGATCCTCTGGGTTCATGCGGAACGGTGCATCCGCCTGCACGTACACGCGCTTGACGCGCGCGCGGTCGATGAAGTCGTCGATGTACCGACCGCCCCACGCAATCCCGAGCGTGTCGTTCACGTCCTTCAGGTCGAGCCCGAGCGCACCCGCCTTGACCGTGTCGATGTCGACGCGGAACTGGGGCATGTCCTCTTGGCCGTTGGGCCGGACCCCCGCTAGCAGCTTGCTCTGCGACGCCATCCCTAGCAGCTGATTGCGCGCTGCCATCAGCGCGTCGTGGCCCTGGCCCAGGTCGTCGCGCAGGAAGAAGTCGAATCCGCCCGTACTGCCAAGTCCCTGTACAGCCGGCGGCGCGACGGCGAACGCCATCGCGTCCTGAATCTGCATCAGCACCGGAAACGCGCGGCCGACGACGCTGGTGGCACTGAGAGCGGCGCCCTTACGCTCGTCCCAATCCTTCAGGAGCACGAATCCGAGGCCCATGTTCTGGCCAGGCCCGTTGAAGCTGAAGCCGGCGACCGTGAAGATGGACTCGACGGTCTTCTTTTCGTCCTCTAGGAAGTGCTGCTGGACCTTGTCCAGCGAACCGAGCGTCCGCTCCTGCGTGGCGCCGCCCGGCGCCTGGACGAGGACAAAGAGATAGCCCTGGTCTTCGACCGGGAGAAAGGACGTCGGTAGCCGCCAGAGCAGGAACCCCATGCCGGCGGCGAGCGCGAGCGCAACCCACATCCAACGGCGAAGGTTACCGAGCATTCGACCGACGGCGCCGTGGTAGCGATCGCGAGCCCGTTCGAAATTCCGATTGAACCAGGCGAAGGCGCTCGCTTCAGCGTGGCCGTTGGCCGGCAACGGCTTCAGCAGGGTCGCGCAGAGCGCCGGCGTGAGGATCAAGGCCACCAGCACTGAGAGCACCATTGCCGAGACGATCGTCACCGAGAACTGTCGATAGATGACGCCAGAGGAGCCGGTCAGGAAGGCCATAGGCAGGAACACGGCGGCCAGCACCGTCGCGATCCCGACCAACGCGCCGGTGATCTGGTCCATGGACTTGCGCGTCGCCTCGAGCGGCCCGAGGCCGTCCTGCCGCATGACGCGTTCAACGTTTTCGACAACGACAATCGCGTCGTCCACGAGCAGGCCGATTGCGAGGACCATCGCGAACATCGTCAGCATGTTCACGGAGAAGCCGAGCGCCGCCAGAATCCCAAAGGTCCCGAGCAGGACGACCGGGACGGCAATGGTCGGAATCAGCGTCGCCCGCACGTTCTGAAGGAAGACGTACATGACTAGGAACACGAGCCCTACGGCCTCGACCAGCGTCTTGACGACCTCCTTGATCGAAGCCCGAACAAAAGGCGTCGAGTCGAACGGGAAGATGACTCTGATACCAGCTGGGAACGTCGGCTTCATCTGCTCGATCAGAGCCTGCACGCCCCGCTGCGTGTCCAATGCGTTTGCGCCGGTGGCAAGGGTGATCGCAATGCCGGTGGCGGGCTTGCCGTTGTACCTGGCCGTGGTTGAATAGTCCGCAGAGCCGAGCTCGACGCGCGCGACATCGCCTAGGCGCAACGGTGCACCGGAGGAGTTTGTCCGCAGCACGATCCCGCGGAACTCTTCCGCGCTGCGCAGCCGCCCACGCGCGGTAATCGTCGCGTTCAATTGCTGGCCTGCTACCGCCGGGGTCCCGCCGAGCTGTCCAACGGACACCTGGGCGTTTTGCGCAACGATGGCGTTGCTGACGTCGGTCGGTGTCAGGCTGTACGCCCGGAGCTTGTTCGGGTCGAGCCAGATCCGCATCGAATACTTCGAGCCGAAAACTTGGACGCTGCCCACTCCCGGCACGCGACCGACGGGGTCGACGATGTTGGTGGCGATAAAGTCCGCAATGTCGTTTCGGCTGAGCGATCCGTCTTCCGAAATGAAGCCGACGACCATCAGGAAGCTGGCGTTCGACTTTGCGACGCTGAGGCCCTGCTGCTGCACGATCTGCGGGAGCTGCGGAGCCGCGTTCTGAAGTTTGTTCTCGACCTGCACCTGCGCAGTGTCAGGATTCGTCGCGCTCGTGAACGTAAGCGTGACGGCGACGCTGCCGGACGAGTCGCTTGTCGAGGACATATACAGCAATCCATCGAGGCCGGTCATCGCCTGCTCGATGATCTGCGTAACGGACTCTTCGACCGTCTGCGGCGCGGCGCCTGGATAGGCGGCGCCGATCGTGACGGTGGGCGGGGCGATCGTCGGGTACTGCGAGATGGGCAGGCGCGCGATTGATACGGCACCGGCGAGCATGACCAGGATCGCGATGACCCACGCGAAGATCGGGCGATCGATGAAGAATCTCGACATCGCTCGCGCCGCCTACTTGTTCGCCGGCGGCGCAGCAGCCGGCGGCGATGCGCTGCCGCGCTCGGTCGCGTGGACCGGAGCACCGGGACGGATCTTCTGCAACCCCTCGACGATCACGCGGTCGCCGGCCTTGAGGCCGGCGTCGATGAGCCACTGGTCGCCGATCGTTCGCGAAGTCACAACGTTGCGCGGCTCCACCTTGTCCTCGGCGCCGACCACGACCGCCGTCGCGGCACCCTTCGGGTCGTGGGCGATGCCCTGGGCGGGTGCGAGGATCGCGCCGTCGCGCGTGCCCTCGTCGATCACCGCGGTGACAAAGAGACCGGGTAGCAGGTGGTTCTCGGGATTCGGGACAATCGCGCGCAGGATGAACGTGCCGGTCGTTGGGTCGACGGTGACATCCGCGAATTGCAGCTTGCCGTCGTGGGCGTAGCGACTGCCGTCCTCGAGCCGAATCGCGACGTTCGTACCGGAGCCACCCGACTTCAGCTGCCCCGCGTCGATCGCGTGCCGCAGGCGCAACCACTCGGCGCTCGACTGGTTGACTTCGACGTAGATCGGGTCCAGCTGCTGTACGGTCGCGAGGGTAGCCTCCTGGTTGGCGACCACCAGCGCCCCGGGCGTCACGGCCGATTTTCCGATGCGGCCGCTGATTGGCGAGGCGATGCGCGTGTACGCGAGGTTCACGCGCGCGCTTTCGACGCTGGCACGCGCGGCCGCGGCGTCGCCTTCCGCCTCGCCAAGCGTCGCGGCCGCGGTCTCGTTGTCCTGCGTGCTCACCGCCTCGATCTTGACCAGCTCGGCCGACCGTTGCGCCGCGAGGCGCGCTGAGACGAGCGTCGCCTCGGCCTTCTTGAGCGCCGCTACGGCGTTGTCGTATTGCGCGCGGTAGACGCTGTCGTCGAGCTCGTACAGCGTCTCGCCGGCCTTGACCATTCCGCCTTCGGTGAACAGGCGCCGCTTGATGACGCCGCTCGCTTGCGGCCGCACGTCGGCCACAAGAAATGCGCTCGTTCGTCCGGGCAGCTCCCGCGTCAGCGTGACCGTCGTCGCCTTCAGCGTGACGACGGTGACCGGCATCGCGCCGCCGGGAAATCCCCCCGGTTGCTTGCCTCCACATCCGCCGAGCGCGACGGCCGTGCCAAGTGCGACGAGGCCGACGACGGCCCTGATCGAGCGTCCAGAAACTCGCATCCGGAATTCTCCAACGAAGATCGAATGTGCGTCGCGCACCGGGCATCCAGCCCCGACTCGTGCCGCTCAGGCCGTGGCTGATCCCCGCGCCGGAGTGGACATTCTAGCCACCGCGCCAGGCATCAGCGATGAAACGATATTGACAATTTAGGCTCATCGTGTCAACAATGTTACATGAACGCACAGGCGGCTTCAGCCCTCCCGGCCGGCACCGATGCGCGCCGGCAACAGCTGCTCGAGGCGGCGCTAACCGTATTTGCGCGCCATGGGTACCGCAAGACCTCGATGGACGACGTCGCGCAGGCGGCCGGTGTCTCGCGACAGGGTCTCTACCTGCACTTCGAGAACAAGGAAGACGTGTTCCGCGCGGCGGTGCACCACTCGATCCGCAAGTCTCACGCGGCGGTCGAGAAGGCGCTCGAGACCCCCGCCGCCTCACTGGAAGACCGGCTGGTCGACGCATTCGATGCGTTCGTCGGCTGCCACGTGGGGACCGTGGGCGCTGACGTCGACGACTTGATGAGCGCCTGCCAGGCGCTGCTCGGCACGGCAGTTCAGGGTGAAAAGAAGGCCTTCGCGCGGCGCATCGCGCAAGCCATTGAGGACGCTGGAGTGGGCGCCGCCCTCGAGCGCAGCAACCTCACAGCGAAAGACCTGGCGCAGACGCTGTGCGCGACCGCGTACGGGCTCAAGCAGATGCAATCGACGCGCCAAGGCTTCGTCTCGGCGATGCGGACGGCAGTCCGGGCCTTCTGCGTCTCGCTGCGACCGTCCCGCTAGGCCGGCGGCGCTCATCCGTCGAATTTCGGCGGTGGCCGTGATGGTGCGGCGCGGCCGCAGCCGATCGGGTGAGAGCCGGCGCGACCGGAGAACAGACATGAGGTAGGGTGGCCGCGCGACCGCGCCGCCCCGCTTCCCGTCCGTCGGCGGCCGAATGCCGACACGACGACCGGCGCAGTTCATCGGCACTGTCCACCCCGTCATATTCGTGCGTCATGCTGAGCAAGCGCAGCCGAGGGTCGCACCAAGGAAGGGGCGACGGTTCCGACGGATCCCGAAAGACCACTTCTGCATTGTCCGCGATGCTCGACTCAACTCGGGTCAAGGAGACTCCCATGATTCAGCTCGCCGTCATCAACGAGTCCACGGCCGTTCAGGACGCCCCGGTTCAGGCAATGATCCCGGCGTTCAGCCAGCAATGGAACCAGGATTTGCGCCCGGTCTGGGGGATCGACGACGGCGCGTTTACGTTTGTCCCCAGGGGCCAGGCGCCGGCGGCCGGCACGTGGTGGGTCGTTTTCCTGGACGACAGCGACCAGGCGGGCGCTCTCGCGTACCACGACCTGACGAACGACGGCCTACCGATCTCAAAGGTGTTCGTGAAGACGATCCAGTCCGACAAGGCAAGCCTGAGCGTCGGCGCGACGCACGAGATCTGCGAGATGGCTGTCGATCCCTGGCTCAACAGCGCGTATCAGGATCCGGCGGGGACATTCTGGGCGGGCGAGGTTTGCGACCCGGTCGAAGACGACCAGTACGGCTATGAGATCGGGGGCATCCTCGTCACCGACTTCGTCACCCCGAACTGGTTCGCGCATGAGCACGCACAGCCGACAATCGACCTGAAGGGGCATGCGAGCAAGGCATTCCAGGTTCTGACGGGCGGCTACGCCCAGAAATTCGATCCCAAGAGCGGCTGGGTCCAGGTCACTGGCTCGAAGGCTCAGCACAGTCACCGCGCGACGGCGGCGCCAGGCTCACGGCGCGAACGACGCGCGCGTCAGTGGAAGCACCGGCTCGAGCCGAGCCGCGTGAAGTGGGGCGTCCGCGAGCGCTGAACGAGGCGTATCACCGCGCGGGGAGGCACGGCCATGTCGAACGCCACGATTGAGCACGTCGTAGTGCTCATGCTCGAGAACCGATCCTTCGATCACATGCTGGGATTACTGCCAAGTCCGCGGCTGAACGGATTGCTCGCCGCCGATGGCATCACGATCAATCGTGCATTCCAAAACTCGGTCAGCGGACGCCCGGCTGGCGCGACGACGACGTTTCCGGCCCAGGCGGGCGCGGGCTTCACGATCGATCCCGAGCAGATCGACAAGAAGGGATTTGGTGGGCCAGCCCACTCGTTTCCCGCCGCCACGGAGCAGCTGTACGGCGTCAACGTGGCTCCGGCAGGCCCCGGACCGGCCTTCGGAACCGGATTTGCGCAAAGTTACCTCCGGCAGTTGCAGACCGATGTCCATCTGGCCGCACCGACGGATGCACAGATCGCCGTGCCGATGGAAGCGTTCGCCGCCGGGCAGCTTCCCACCCTATGGCAGCTGGCACAGGCGTTCTGTGTCTGCGACAACTGGTACTCGGAGGTGCCGGGCCCGACTCAGCCGAACCGCCTGTTCGTGCACGCCGGAACGTCGGCTGGCTTCACCCACAATGTGTGGAGCCAGGCGTTCGCTATCGGCACCGTCTATGACGCGCTCGACAAGGCGGGACGCGACTGGGGTGTCTACTACTTCGATCTCCGCGACACCGACTCGTTCCCGCAAGTCAAGAAGCGCGTCGACCGCGTTCAGCCGTTCGCAAGCTTCCTCGCGCAGGCGACTGCCGGCACCTTGCCGTCGTACAGCTTCCTCTGCCCTCGATACAACGAGCCGCAGAACACGACCGATCCGCCCCCGAACTCCGAGCATGCGCCGTACGACGTGCGAAACGGCGAGAATCTGATCGCCGACGTCTACGAGTCACTGCGCTCGGGCCCCGGCTGGCCGCGGACGCTTCTCGTGGTCACGTACGACGAGCACGGCGGATATTTTGACCACGTGATGCCGCCGACCACCGGGGTCGCCAACCCTGACGGCCAGAACTCGCCGACCGCCGTCGACCGGCAGCTGGCCAAGCAGAACCCGAAACAAAATGGCTACCTTCTGCAACCCGACTATCAGTTCGACTTCACGCGCCTCGGCGTGCGCGTACCTACGCTCCTGGTGTCGCCGTGGGTTGCTGCGGGTTCTGCCGTCAAGACGCGCCTACAGCACACATCGATTCTCGCGACCCTGCGCGACTTGTACGGCATCGGCACACTCACCGCCCGCGACGCCCAGGCGGCAAGCTTCGCTCCGGCCCTCGGACTCGCGGCGGCGCGCAACGACGCTCCGGCCAAGCTGAATCGGCCGGCGCTGGCACCCGCTACGGAAGCCGCTGCGACCGCGCCGCTGACCCAGCAGCAGTCGGACATGTGGCCCCTGCTGTCGCAGCTTGATGGCCACAAGGACTCGGGGAAGGTAGTGGCCGAGCCCGCGACGCGGCGGCAGGCAGCGAGCTACATCGCCGAACGGATAACGGCCCACGACCGGTTCCATCGCGAGCGGCGGCGCAAGGCCGAGTATCGCGTCACCCGTAGCGCCTCCGGGAAATTCGCGTGGCAGCTTCGCGACGAGAACGGCAAGGCCGTTGCGTCGTCCGTCGGTCAGTACCCGAGTCAGGCCGCAGCCGAAGCCGCCATTGCGAAGGTGCGCGACCTCGGACCATTCGCGCGGCAGACCTCTCCGCCAAAGCCGCGAGCCAAGAAGTCACCGCGGCGCCGCCGCTGATCCGAAGCGGCTACTGACCCCCGATGACGAGCTCAGGCGGGCCAAACGATTCAAGCCGCGGCTCGACGCCGAGCCCGGGCGCCGAGCTCGCGACCATGAAGCCTTTGCTGCCGCGAGGCGCTCCATCGGCGGTCGACCGCGAGACGTAGGAGTTGAAGTCGGTCGACGCGAAATGTGCGGCGACGGGCGTTGACTGGGCGAGGTGTGCGATTGCGGCAGTCGCGATGTCGCCGCCCCAGCTATCCTCGATGATCATCGCAATGCCGGCCGCCGCGCAGAGATCGCGCATCTGGCGCGCGCGGGTCAGGCCGCCGACGCGCGACAACTTCAGGTTGATCACGTCGGCCGCTCCGTCGCCGATCACCCGAAGCAGCATATGGATGTCCGAGACCACCTCGTCGAGGACGAAGGGGAGCGCTGTCCGCCGCCGGATGGCGAGACATTCCTCGTACGTGGTGCACGGCTGCTCGATGTAGACGTCGAGGTCCCGGACCGCATTGACGACTCGCGCCGCCTCGTGCAGCGTCCAGCCGGTATTCGCGTCCGCTACCAGCACCTCGCCGGGCTCGAGATCCGCCGCCACGGCCCGTATGCGCTCGACATCCTCATTCGCGTCGCCACCCACCTTCAGCTGGAATTTCCGGTAGCCCTGCCTGCGATAGCCGGCGACGTTTTCCGCCATCTGGGCGGCCGAGCGCTGTGCGATGGCCCGATAGAGCGGTACCTCGTCCACGTGCGAGCCGCCGAGCAACGTCGAGGCGGGCAGACCGCTCACCTTGCCGAGAAGATCCCAACAGGCCATATCGATCGCAGATTTGACATACGGGTGACCGCGCAACTGTGCGTCCATCGCCGTGTTCACGACGTCAAGCAGCAGCGGATCAGCACCAATCAGGCCGGGCGCCAGCTGCCGCAGCCCGGCGCGCACGCCCGGACCATAGGCAGGGAGGTAGGAGGGCCCGAGCGGACAGCACTCGCCGTAGCCTGTGAGGCCGCTGTCCGTCGCGACCTCGACAACGGTCGAATCAAAGGTCTCGACGAAGTTGCCGCGAGACCACGAATAACGCCCTTCGTGCAACGGCAGCTCGACCTTCCAAGCACGAATGCGAGCGATTTTCATCGACGGACTCCGGTCCTGGTGCGGGTCCGGCGGATCATAGACGAGGCCGGGTTGAGTCGCCCTTGAAAGCGCCCAGGGCCCTCCCCATGACCCGACGACTGCCGGGTAATATCCGCCGGGCCGCCCCATCCTGGATTCCCATGCCCAAACTGCTTGACCCCATCACGATCGGCGATCTTCACCTGCGCAACCGGATCTTGCTCGCGCCATTGACCCGCAACCGCTCAAGCGGGGCCGGCCGGGTGCCGAACGACCTGATGCGCGAGTATTACGTGCAGCGAGCGTCGGCCGGCGCGATCTTGTCGGAGGCAACCTCGGTGACACCGCTCGGCGTCGGTTACCCACACACGCCGGGCATCTGGTCCGAAGAGCAAGTGGCGGGCTGGCGACGGATCACGGAGGCGGTGCGTGCCGCCGGCGGCACGATGCTGATCCAGCTGTGGCACGTGGGGCGGATCTCCGATCCGAGCTATCTCGGTGGCGAATTGCCGCTTGCACCAAGCGCCATCGCGCCGAAAGGGCATGTCAGCCTGCTGCGGCCCGAGCGGCCGTACGTGGTGCCGAGGGCTCTGGAAACGTGGGAGATCCCTCAGGTTGTCGAAGCCTTTCGGCGTGGCGCCGAGAACGCGCGTAAGGCGGGCTTCGACGGGGCGGAGATACACGGCGCCAACGGCTACTTGCTTGACCAGTTCCTGCAGGATGGCGCGAACAAGCGCACCGATGAGTATGGGGGCCCGATCGAGAACCGCGCGCGACTGATGCTCGAGGTGGCGGACGCGGTCGCCTCCGTCTTCGGGCCTGGCCGTGTCGGCATGCACCTCGCACCACGTGCCGATGCCCACGATATGGGCGACCGCAACCTGCCGGAGACTTTCGGTTACGTGGCACGCGAACTCGGCCGTCGCAAGCTTGCGTTCCTCTGTGCCCGCGAGTCGCTTTCCGGCGCGCGACTCGGGCCGGCACTTAAGCAGGCGTTTGGCGGCGCCTTCGTCGCCAACGAAGGCTTCACGCGCGAAACCGCGGAGGCCGTGCTGGCGGCGGGCGAGGCGGACGCTGTCGCCTTTGGCAAGCTGTTCATCGCCAATCCGGACCTTCCGCAGCGGTTCGCGACTGGCGCACCGCTCAATCGCTGGAACTCGGCAACGTTCTACAGCCAAGGGCCGGAGGGGTACACAGACTACCCCTCGCTGCCGGCCGATCGCCGCGAGCCGGCCGAGTCCGAAGCTTGCTAACGATGGCAGGGGGCGGCGCCGCACTCATAATATAGAGTGGTTCTGTCCGCGGTCCCGGGAGGCTGACGTGCCTCGCTGCGGCGTCCATACTGTTAGCGTCGCCGCAGCGGGAAGACTCGGCACGGGGGCGGGCGCGATGGAGCCATCACTCCTCGGCGGTTGGGAGAACTTCTACGTGATCACCGGCTCGTCCGCTGGCGGACTGACCGGTCTCATGTTCGTGGTTATCACGCTGATCCGTGACGTCAGCCGGGTTCGGGTGCACGGCCTGCGCGCATGGGTGACGCCCACGATTGTCCATTTCGGCGCCGTTCTCTCGTTCTCGGCGTTCATGAGCGTGCCGCACCAGACGGTGCTTTCTCTCAGCCTCGGCTTTGGACTCGCCGGCGTCGCCGGGCTCGTCTATTGCGGCGTGATCGCCGCCAACATGCGCCGGACGAACAGCGAATACGTGCCGGTCCGCGAGGACTGGGTCTGGAACGTCGTCGTGCCGGCCGTGCTCTACGCGTTTTCGATCGTCGCGGCGGCGATGATCCACCGCCACCGTGCCGAGGCGCTCTACGGGATGGGCGCGGTTGCGCTGGCGCTGCTGTTCCTGGGAATCCGAAATTCGTGGGACATCGCCGTCTATATGACGCTGTTTCACAAGCACGAGAGTCATTAATTCGATCGGATCCGGCGGCCCCGGCGCCTTCCGCGGCCCACAAGACCGTCGCCAATTCTCGACACTGGTCCGATCGCTGGCGGCATCCTAAAGTCTCGCTGCCCCGCCGACGACGGCTTGACCGGAGACGCCCCGTGCGACATCGGTCCTGGACGCTGCCCGCCTTGCTGCTGGCCACGGCCTGCGGCAGCGGTTCCGGGGGTAGCAATACGCACCCCGGGCCGCCGGTGATCACGATACCTCCGTCCGCCCAAACCGTGCCGTCGGGTACGGCCGCCCGGTTTTCGGTGACCGCGAGTGGCAGCGGCACACTCAGCTACCAGTGGCAACTGAACGGCGCCGACATCGCCGGCGCCACGAGCGCTATCTATACGACCGCGCCGACGACGTCCGCGGACAATGGCGGGCTCTACGACGTGATCGTCTCGAATTCCGGGGGTTCGGTCAGCAGCTCGCCGGTCCGGCTCACGGTGTCAGCGGCGATCGCCGCGACTGACGTGCTGATGTACCACAACGATTTCGGTCGCACGGGGCAGAATCTTGCCGAGACGGTGCTGTCGCCGGCCAACGTGAATCGCACGCAGTTCGGGCTGTTGAAGAATCTAGCGGTGGATGGGCTCGTTGACGCGCAACCACTCGTCGTGTCCGGACTAACAGTCGGCGCAATGAAGCGCAATGTCCTTTATGCCGCGACCGAGCATGGAAGCGTCTACGCATTTGACGCCGACGACGGATCCGCGCTCCTTCAGCGCTCGCTGATCGGCGCCGGCGAGACCTCGAGTGACGACCGCGGCTGCGGCCAGGTCACGCCGGAAATCGGCATTACGTCGACGCCGTTCATCGATCGGTCGGCGGGCGCCCATGGCACTCTGTTCACGGTCGTGATGTCGAAAGACGCGGGCGGCAACTACTTCCAGCGCGTCCACGCGCTTGACCTGACGACGCTGGCGGAGCAACCGAACAGCCCGGTTGTTGTGCAGGCGAGGTACCCGGGAAGCGGCGCGAACAGCAGCAATGGCAGCGTGGTCTTCGATCCGGCGCAGTACAAGGAACGGGCCGCGCTGATCGTCGTCGGCGGCATCCTGTACACGGCGTGGGCGTCGCATTGTGACAGCCCGCCCTATACGGGCTGGATCATCGGTTACGACGAGTCGACGCTGGCCCAAGTACGCGTGCTCAACGTCGTGCCGAACGGCAACGATGGCGCGATCTGGCAGGCGGGCGGGGGCCTCGCGGCGGACCCGCAAGGCAACTTGTTTGCGCTCGTGGCAAATGGAACGTTTGATGCGACGCTCGACGCTTCGGGCATGCCCGTGAACGGCGACTACGGCAACGCGTTCATCAAGGTCGCGACGGGGAATCCGATCCACGTGGCGGACTACTTCGCGATGAACAACGCCGTCAACGAGTCCGCGAACGACGTCGACCTCGGCTCGGGCGCTCCGATGCTGTTGCCGGATCTGCAGGACTCGGGGGGCACGACCCGGCATCTCGCGGTCGGCGCCGGCAAGGACGGCCACCTCTACGTCGTGGATCGCGACAACCTCGGCAAGTTCAGCGCTTCGGGCAACCTGATCTGGCAAGACCTGCCTGGAGCGCTGCCCGGAGGAATCTGGTCGGCCCCCGCCTACTTTAACGGCCATGTGTACTACGCCGACGTGAGCGGCGTGCTCAAGTCATTTGGGATCTCGAACGCCATGCTGTCAACGTCGCCTACCTCGGTCTCCGGAAACGGCTTTGCCTATCCGGGTGCCTCACCGTCCGTATCGGCGAACGGCTCGGCTGCCGGCATCGTCTGGGCGCTCGAGAGCGGGGCAGGGCAGCCTGCCGTTCTACATGCCTACGACGCCGGAAATCTTGGCAACGAGCTCTACAACAGCAACCAAGCCGCCAACAACCGCGACCATTTCGGCAGCGGCAACAAATTCGTGACACCAACGATCGTCAACGGCAAGGTCTACGTCGGAACGCCGAATTCCGTCGCGATCTTTGGGTTGAACCCTTAGCCGTCACCCGGCTCACTGGTGGGCGAGCACACCGATGACATCGATGATGAAATGCGACACAACGAGCGGCCAGAGCCGGCCGGAGCGCGCGTAGAGATAGGCGAATCCGAGCGCGAGCGGCAGGACGCCCACGAGCGCAATAGGCCCCTGGTACAGGTGGTACGTCAGCCGAACCGCTGCGCTCGTGTTCACGGCGAACCAGAGTCCGCGGTGCTCCTTCAGAAACGTGACTAGGTAGCCGGCGACGAACACTTCCTCATAGACGGCGTTGACCGCGGAGGCGACGAGGATCGTGGCCAGCGATATTCCGCCGCCGACGAGGCGCGCATGCATCGCGACCTCCGCGAGGCTGGGCGCGAAGGCCTGCACAACGAGGCTCAATACGCCGACGGCGAGGTAAGTGGCACCCACCAGCACGACGCCCAGACCCACGTCGGCCCAGTTAGGCTGCAGGCCAACCTTTAGGCGCGTCCATCCGCGCTGGACGAGCATCCAGACGAGCGCGCCACCGACGATGAGCTCATACACGACGAGCCGCTGAAGGCCACGCCCGGTGACGTGAGGCTCGCCGAGCGCTTGGGCGACCCCGGTGTCGGCCATCTGCAGCACCGCGTGGAGCGAGCCAATGCAGAACCAGCCGAAGGCGAGCACGGCCACGATGCCGAACTCGGCGCGCGGCGAAAGCGCGCGCGCGATATCCCCGGCATTCGCCACTGCGTCTGACCTCGCGCCCCGCGGGCCGGCTACCGGGCGGCCGCGCCGTCGCTGGGCTCGGACCATTCTCCGGCCACGGCTCCCTCGCGACCAGTGTGACACGATTCGTACACATAGTTCGCCGCGAAGACCGCGCTAAGATGGTGGGGCGGTAGCGGCATAGCCAGAGAAACCGATGGGCAGCCGATGATCGAGTTCGAGGGACTGGCGAAGCGCTATGGCAGCTTTCAGGCGCTCGCGCCGCTCGAGCTCTCGATCCCGCGCGGCGAGGTGTTCGGCTTCTTGGGTCCGAACGGCGCTGGCAAGACGACGACGATCCGGTTGATGATGGGCATCCTCGTCCCGAGCGCGGGGGCGGTCCGGATTGACAGCTTCGACTGCCATGCCGACGGGCCAGAGGTCAAACGGCGGGTCGGTTATCTGCCGGACAGCCCGATCTTCTACGACTACCTCCGCGGCCGCGAGATCCTGCAGTTCGTTGGCGAGATGCATGGCTTCTCGCGCACCGAAGCGCAGTCGAGGGCGGAGCAGCTGCTCGCTGAACTTCAGCTTGGCGACGCCAGCGAGGAATTTGCGGTCAACTATTCGATGGGCATGAAGAAGAAGCTCGGCCTCGCGTGCGCATTGATCCACGATCCACAGACGCTGATCCTCGACGAACCGACCAATGGCCTCGACCCGCGCGCGGCGAAGGACGTGCAGGATCGCCTGCGGCGGAGCGCGGCGGACGGAAAGACGATCTTCCTGTCGACGCACCTGCTCGATATGGCCGAAAGAATCTGCACGCGCGTCGGCATCATCCACCGGGGAAACCTCGTGGCGACCGGATCGCCGGAGGCGCTGCGCGGTCAGCTGGCGGCCGGTGGTTCGCTCGAGGAGGTCTTCCTGAGCGCGACCGAAGAAATTGGATCGGCGGGACAGCCCGCCGCCGACGGCCGGTGAGGGCGTGCGCGAGCGCGTCTCGGCCGCCCGCGGCGCATGGCTCCTGACGCGCCTGCGGGCCCGTCGGCTGCTGAACCAGCTCGTCTTCGCCTACAGCCGCCCGATCGGTGGCACGAAGGGCCGCACCGCGACGCCGGCCAAGAGGCGCAACCCGTGGCTGATCACCGGCTTCGTCGGGGTCACGATGTTGTTCAGCTTTGGCGGCATCGCCCGGCAGACGATCGTCAACCTGCACGTCGTGCTCGACCGGACGAGCCAAGGTCGACTGCTGCCGCTCTCGCGGCTGCCGGAGTTCAGCGACGCGCTGACGCGCGGGCTGAGCATGGACCTCACGCTTCTGTTTCTGGTGACCGTCCTGATGACTCTGGGCGTGCGGGAGCTGGCCCAACCCGACTGGGACCTCGAATGGCTGGTCACCCTGCCGGCGAGGCTGCGCGCGCTGCTCTGGAGCCGCGTGATCGAGCGCAGCGTCGCGACGCCGGCCGGACTTGCGTTCATGGGGCCGACCTGCGTGCTGATCGCGTGGTTCTCGCACTATCGACTTGGCGCGCTCGCCATCGGGATCCTGGCGCTGCTGCCGCTGGTGTTCCTGGCTGCAATGATCCGCACGCTGATCGACACGGGCCTTCGCCTGGCGCTGCCACCGTCGCGCCTGCGCAACTTGCAGGCGGTGAATTCGATCGTCGGCATCGTCCTGCTCTACTCGGCGATGTCGCTCGGTACCGGCCGGCCAGGCGGGTACCTGTTTGATCTGGCCCGGGACTTCCCCGCGTGGGCACTCTGGTTGCCCCCCGGGCTCACGGTGCGCCTGCTGAGCGCACCGGACGGCCAGCAGGCCCTCGCCTGGGGCGCGCTTCTGTACGCCGAGTCGGCGGTGCTGTTGGCCGCCGGAATCGCGGCACTCGAGTACCAGCTTCGCAATGGCGTTGTGGCCGCGAGTGCGCGTGAAAGCGCCCGCGGCTCCACGGCCACGGTGGCAAGGAATCGGGTCGAACGAGAGCGTCGCGGGATGCGTTGGATTGCCGCGCTCGGCAGCCCCGTACAGCGTCGCGAGCTTCGCCTGCTCGGCCGGGACCGCAACTACCTCGTGCAGACCCTGGTGCTTCCGGTCGTCATCATTTTCGGTCAGATGCTGGTGAACGGCCGGCTGCACGGGATATCGACCAGCGGCCTGAGCGCCCCGGCCGTTGCCGGAATCGCGTTCGGGATTGCGGCCTACATGCTCATGCTGTCCGCATTCCAGACGCTGAACTCGGAAGGCGGCGCACTGTGGATCCTGTTTACGGTGCCGCAACCGGTCGGCGCGATTCTCTACGAAAAGGCGCAGCTTTGGTCAATGTTGGCGCTGATCTATCCGCTGGCGGTGTTCAGCGTCGGCTTCGCAACGTCGATGGTGCTCGACTGGCAAGCGCTCGGGCTGGTCGCCGTCGTACTGCTCGGCGTGCCAATCTACGGTGCAATCGCCGTCTCGCTGGGGGTATTCGGCTGCGACCCGCTCGCAACCGAGGTCCAGTCGCGCGTTCGATCGACATTCGTCTACCTCTTCATGATGCTCGCGGGCCTCTACTCGTATGCGATCTTCGCGGGCGAGTGGTCTCGCAAGCTGGTCCTGATCGCGCTCAGCGCGCTGCTGGCGGTGGCGCTCTGGCAGAAGGCGAAGGATGAGTTGCCGTACCTGCTCGATCCCGGTGCATCGCCACCCGCGCGCGTGTCGACCGCCGACGGCATCGTCGGCGCGATGCTGTTCTTTGTGCTGCAGGGAATCATCGCGTTTGCGCTGAAGGACGCGCGGGGGCCACTGACTGCGTTTCAGCTGATGGTCGCGTTCTCCGTCGCCGGCGCGCTCACATACGGCGCAATGCGGTTCACGTTCTGGCGCACGCACGCGACCGGGGTGCCGTCGATCCTCGGCGACAGGGGGCGCATCGGCTCCCTGCTCGCGTGGGGTGGCGCTGCCGGGCTGGTGGCGGGCTGCGCCGGCCTCGTATACGGCCACCTGTGGCCGCCGGCCGAGGGATCGGACGACGCCGCACGGTGGCTGGCGGACTTGTCGCGCAGCGCTTGGTTCTTCGCACTCGCCGTCGTTGCCGCGCCGCTCTGCGAGGAGTTCATCTTCCGCGGGCTCATATTCGGGGGCCTGCGTCGCTCTTTGTCGGCACCGCGCGCGATCTTCGGCAGCGCGGTGGTGTTCGCGATTGTGCACCCGCCTGCCGCGATGATTCCGGTCTTCGGGCTCGGAATCTGCGCGGCGTTTGCGTATCAACGTGCACGCGGGCTGCTGGCGCCAATGGTCGCACACGCCGTTTACAACGCGATGATTCTCGGCTGGCAGGTCGGCCTGCACTGAACGGCGGTTCAATCTTGTGGGTGCCGTGCTGCAAAGTGGCGCTGGGTCCTGATCACCGCTTCAACTTCTTGGTCGGACGCGAGCCCGACTGAGAATCCCGGCCGGAAGCTCCGCCGTGATGGCCCGCCGGTTGTTATAGTGCGGGTGCGCCGATTTGAGCTTCAGCTTGCGGGCGCGTTAGAAATTCCGCTAAAGCGAAGCGTGGGCGGCGCGATCGGCGCGCACACGCATTCCCGCAAGCCGGACACGCTCGGCGCTTCGCTCATCGAGGTGCCGCATGACCGTACCCGGGATTTCATTCGAGGTTTTCCCGCCGCGCGATGAACACGCCCAGCGCACGCTGGCGGGGAACCTCGCAGCACTCGCGGCGTTCCGGCCGTTGTTTGTGTCCGTGACCGATGGGGCAGGCGGGTCGGCGCGCGCTCCAACCACGGACTGGGCCGAACGCGTCGCCGGCCTCACGCACGTGCCCGTCGTGCCGCATCTCGCCGGTGCCGGATCGACTCGGGCCAGCGTGGTAAGCGTGGCACGGCGGTACTGGTCCGCAGGCTTTCGCCACCTGGTCGCGCTGCGCGGTGATCGGCCCGCCGAAGGTGAGGACGGCCGGGGTAGCGACGACGGCTTCTCGAATGCGACCGAACTCGTCGCCACGTTGCGCACAATTGCTGACTTCGAGCTCAGCGTCGCTGCGTACCCCGAACGGCATCCCGACTCCGGCTCGTGGGCAGAGGAGCTCGTGCACCTGAAGGCGAAATGCGACGCCGGCGCGGCTCGGCTGATCACCCAGTTCTGCTTCGAGCCCGATGCCGTGCTGCGCTTCCGGGATCGGTGCGACGCGGCCGGCATCCAACTGCCGCTTGCCGTCGGCGTCCTACCGATCCAGTCGTTACCGCAGGTGCGCCGCTTCGCCGCCCGCTGCGGGGCGGTCGTCCCGGGCTGGCTGTCGGATCGCTTCGCCAATTCCGGCGACGACCCGGCGGCAAGGCAGGACGTGGCCGCGGCGGTCGCCACCGAGTTTGCCTCCCGGCTCCTGGGCGAGGGAATTCAGCACCTGCACTTCTACACGCTCAACCGTGCCGAGCCGACGGCGACCGTCTGCGCCGCGCTTGGAATCTCGTGATCCCGGCCGTCGCAGCCGTCGGGCCGGCCGAGCCGGCGGATTGCGTTACCATACCCGGCGTTCCTGGGTGGGAGAGTCTTCATGCAGTGCGTCAATCGCTTGCTCGCCGGCATCGCGCTGGCGGCGTTGGCTTTGGTGACCGACGGCGCGATCGCCGACGTCAATCCGTCGCTGTTGTCGGGAATGAAGTGGCGCCAGATCGGCCCTTTCCGTGGCGGGCGAGTCGAGGCAGTCACCGGGGTCCCCGGTGACCCGTCAACGTGGTACTTCGGTGCGGTCGCCGGCGGCGTGTGGAAGAGCACGGACGCCGCGGCCACGTGGAAGCCCGTCTTCGACGAGCAGAAGATCGCCTCGATCGGTGCCATCGCCGTCGCGGAATCCGACCGAAACGTCATATACGTCGGCAGCGGCGAAGCGTGCACGCGCGGCAACATCACCTATGGCGACGGTGTCTACAAGTCGGTCGACGCCGGACGCACCTGGACGAACATCGGGCTGCGGGATACGCGTCATATCGGCGCGGTGATCGTGCATCCGACCAATCCCGACATCGCGCTGGTGGCCGCCCTCGGCCATGCGTTCGGACCGAACGACGAGCGTGGCGTGTTTCGCACCGCGGACGGCGGCAAGACGTGGCAGAAGGTCCTGTTCAAGGACGCGAACACGGGTGCCATCGACGTTGCCTTTGACCCGAGCAACCCGACGATCGTCTATGCCTCTCTCTGGCAGATGCGGCGGCAGCCCTGGTACTTCTCGAGCGGCGGACCCGGCTCGGGACTCTACAGGTCGACCGACGGCGGCAGCACCTGGAAGCACCTCGAGGGGCATGGCCTGCCGGATGGAATCCTCGGCCGCATCGGCGTCTCAGTCGCCGGGGGCGGGTCGGGTCGCGTATACGCAATGATCGAAGCGGCCGAGGGCGGACTGTTCCGGTCCGACGATCGCGGCGCCCACTGGGAGCGGGTCAACTCCGATCATCGCTTTCGGCAGCGTGCCTGGTACTACTCGCACGTCTTTGCCGACCCAACGTCGCCCGACGTGGTTTACGTGCTGAACACGGGCGCGTTCCGCTCGAACGACGGCGGCAAGTCCTTCGACCTGATGCCCGCGCCGCATGGTGACCATCACGCGCTGTGGATCGACCCGCGCGACCCGCGCCACTTGATCAACGGCAGCGACGGTGGCGCAAGCGTCTCCGTCGATGGCGGCAAGAGCTGGACTCCCGAGTACAACCAGCCGACGGCGCAGTTCTACCACGTCACGACGGACAACCACTGGCCGTACCGCGTCTACGGCGCACAGCAGGACAACAGCACCGTTGGCATCGCGAGCCGCGATGACGACGGCGTCATCGGCCGGCAGGACTGGTTCATGGTTGGCGGCGGCGAGAGCGGCTACATCGCGCCGGACCCGAAGGATCCGGAGATCATCTACGCGAACGGCGATGCGGGCACCATCACTCGCCTGGACCGTCGCACGAACAATTACCGAGACGTCTCGGTGTACCCGCTCGATACGTCGGGCAACGGCGCCGAGGACCTGAAGTACCGCCTGCAGTGGACGGAGCCGCTGTTCGTATCGCAGTACGACTCGAACGTCCTGTACACGGCCTCCCAGTACGTCATGAAGAGCTCGGACCAGGGAAAGAGCTGGCACGCGATCTCGCCGGACCTGACAAAGAACGACAAGAGCAAGCAGAAGCCGTCGGGCGGACCGATCACCCTCGACATCACGAGCGTTGAGTACTACGACACCGTGTTCACGCTCGCCGAGTCGCCGAAGGAGCGTGGCCTACTCTGGGCCGGCACCGACGACGGACTCATCCACGTCACGCACGACGACGGCGCGACCTGGCAGAACGTGACGCCGAAGGACATGCCAGCATGGAGCATGGTCAGCCTGATTGAGGCTTCGCCGCATGAAGCAGCGACGGCTTACGCGGCGATCGACCGGCACAAGCTCGACGATCTGAAGCCGCTCATCTTCAAGACGCACGACGGCGGGAAGACGTGGACGAAGGTCATCACCGGCATCCCGGACGGCGCGTTCGTCCGTGCGGTGCGCGAGGATCCCGTTCGCAAGGGCCTGCTTTACGCCGGGACGGAGCTCGGCGTCTATGCATCGGTCGACGATGGGGCACACTGGCAGCCGCTGCAGCTCAACCTGCCGACGGTCCCGGTGCACGATCTCGTAGTCAAGGACGGCGACTTGGTCGCTGCGACCCACGGGCGCGCATTCTGGATCCTCGATGACCTGTCGCCCGTGCGCCAGGCAGCATCCGCGGACGCGACCGGAGACTTCCATCTGTTCGCGCCCGCCACGGCGATCCGGGCCCACGAGCCCAGTCAGGTCGAGCGACGGCTACCCGTCGGCGACAACCCACCCGCCGGTGCGGTCATCGACTACTACCTGAAGGCGGCGCCGGCACCGAACGAGGAAGTCATCCTCGAATTCCTGGACGGCAGCGGCAAGTTGCTGAAGCGGTTCTCGAACAAGAAGCCGGGGGACGGTACCGAACAGCCTCCGGAGTGGACCGACCGTGAAGGCGTGGTCGACACCATCCCGGCTGCCGCCGGCGGCAATCGCTTTGCGTGGGATTTCCGGCGGGCAGACCCGACGCCGATCCCCGGCGCGTTCTACTCCGATGACGGACCCCGCGGCCCGGTCGTGAACCCGGGCCACTACCAGGTCCGCCTGACGGTGCACGGCCGTAGCGAGGCACAGCCGCTCGACATCGTCCTCGACCCACGCCTGAAGGGACAGGTCACCGACAAGGACCTTGCCGAGCTCGACGCGCTTGCGATGCAGACGTGGAATGACGTCGAAGCGCTGCACGTGGCCGTGAATCACATCCGGGCGACCAAGGCCAAGCTCGGCACGCTGCGCAAGTGGAGCGCCGGCAATACTCGCGCGAAGCCGATCCTCGACGCCGCGGATGCGCTCGAGACCAGGATGGCGGCGATCGAGGGCCGCTTGGTACAGGTCAAGATGGCCGCCTCGGAGGACAACCTCCGCTACCCGAACATGCTGAACGAGCAGTACGACAGCTTCCTGTCGGTCATCGACGGCGAATGGGCACCGACCGAGGGGCAGCGTCAGGTATTCGCCTACCTGCATTCCGAGCTCGCCGGCGAGCTCGCGAAATGGCACACGATCGAGACAACGGACATCCCGGCGCTGGACCGCTTGATGCACGAAAACGGAGTGCCGTCGATCGGCGAAGCCGGCGGCAACTGAGGCCCCGGCGGCGCACCGCGCAACCGCGCGGTGCGCCGATCGAGGCGATACCGCAGCGCACGCCCCACACAGGTCGCTCAGTCGATCACCGGTCGGGCTTCGAACCAGGCGCCGAATGCGAGGGCGCCCATCAGGCAAATGCCTGCAGCGAGGGCGAAGCTTGCGGCGTAGTGGCCGCCCGTGACATCGACCAGCCATCCGGTAATCGTGACCCCGACGAATCCCGGAATCGTCGCAATCGTGTTGCTGAATCCGTAAAGCAGCGCGCTTCGCCGCGGCGCGACGTCGAGCATTGCCGGTGCGAAGCCGGCCCAGGAGATCCCGATCGCGCCCGTCGCGGCGCACAGCAGTGCCTCGGCGGCGGCGGCCGAGTGCGCCTCCTTCAACGCGAGCAGCATCAACGCGGCCAGAATCAGGCTGCCGCACTGCATGACCTTCCGGACGCGGGTCGCAGGCGCGCCGGAAGCGATCCAGCGGTCGGAGAGGACGGCCGCTGCGTTCGATGTCGCGAACTGTGCTGCCCACGGCAGTGCGGCGTAGATGCCCGCGCTCTTGATCGTGAGGTGCTGCGCGCTGTGAAAGTAGCTGGGCAGCCACGAAAGCAGAACGTACAGAACCCAGGTGAGCGCGAAGTGGGCGGCAACGATCGCGAGCACCGGTCGCGTGAGCAACTTCGACTTGAAGTCGGACAGGCGCCGGTCGCGACCGGGCGGCGCGGAAGGCAGCAGCGCCCGCTCGGCCTCGCCGACGCGCGGATCCGTCAGAGGATCATTCGAAATCGTGCGGAACCAGATCACGACCCAGACAACGCCGAGCAGTCCGAAAGCGTAGAACGCGGCTGGCCATCCGAAGTCCGCGACCAGCCAGGCGGAGCCACCTTGGCCGACGATCGTCCCGATCGCGATGCCGCTGAGCATCCGCGCGGACGCTCGGGCGCGCTCGCCGGGCGGGACCCAGCGGCCGAACAACTCATACGCGCCGGGAAACATTGCCGCTTCGCCGAGACCCATTCCGAAGCGGGCAGCCATCAGCACCGCGAGCGAGTCGGCAGCGGCCGGTGGTGTCAGCAGCGTGAATGCGGACCAAGCGAGAACAGCGAGACCCAGAACCAGGCGGCCCCCGACGAGCGTCGACAGGATCCCGCCTGGCAGCATGAAAATAAAGTAGCCGAGGAAGAATGCCGAAAAGACAAATCCCTTCTGTGTCTCCGACCACCCCAGGCCAGGCTGCATCGCAACGGCGGCCACCGAGATATTCACCCGATCGGTGTAGGCGATGACGCAGGCCGCAAACGTCATCCCGACAACCAGGTGCCGCCGCGGCGCGCGCGGCGACGGCGCGCCTGTTTCGCGTTCCGGCAACCCCATGTCCGTACCGCCCCCCATGACCGCATGATGGCCGCGAACGGGACGCGGAGCCACTTCTTTTGCCGTTTCGGCGGCGTCCGGCGTTGACATCCGGACGCTGCGGTAGACTCCCTGCGGCCCGCGGAGGTGCCGACGGACGGCATTGCGAGGGTCCGACTCATCAGAGGCGGGCACATCGTGCCTCGGCCGGTCCCTGAGCAGCGCAGGGCAGTTGCGAACGCTCTCGGCCACTAGGGCGCGGAGCTGATCTTTCGGGAGAGTGATGCCGGAGGAACACCGATGGACGCTTCGATTCGCGGCCATTCACTCGCAGCCGAGTCCCTCGGTAGCGGCAGACGCGCGGGTAGGGCAGCCGCGGGTTGCGGCGCCCACCTGTTCGCTATAGACGGGGATCCGCTATCGGAAATCACGGCAGTGCGGCGCTGCGTGTTGACCATGAAGGGCGGGCGGATCTACCGCTCCGCCGTCGGCAGCAGCCCATGATTTCCGCGCCCATCAGACGGACTGGCGTCGGGACCCTCCTGGCTGCGCTTGCACTCGGACAGGCGGCGGCACAGCCGCCGCCGCTCTTGCCGACGGCGCAAGCGCGTGCGCTGGTCAATGAACTGAGCGGTGAAACGGCGAAGCGAAACCTTGAGGGACTAGCGAGGCTGCACCGTCAGCGCGGATCGCAGGGATTTCACGCCGCCGCACAGTTGATTGCAGAGCGCGCGCAGGCCTACGGCCTGCAAGATGTCGAGATCCTGTCGTTCCCGGCCGACGGGCGGGTCTTCTACGGAACGCAGCGCTCGAGGCCGGCCTGGGATGCGGAAGAAGGCGAACTCAGCGAGCTTCGGGAAGGTGTCGAGAGCCGCATCGCCAGCTACGCGGCCTCGCCCATCGTGCTCGCGGAGGACAGCGAGTCGGCTGACGTCACGGCCGAACTGGTCGACGCAGGCGATGGCACCCACGAATCGGACTACGCCGGGCGGGACGTGCGCGGAAAGCTCGTGCTCGTCGCACAACAGCCGGGCGCCGTGCAGGAGCTTGCGGTCGGTAAGCACGGAGCGGCCGGCATCGTGAGCTACGCCCAGAATCAGCGCACGGCGTGGTTTGGGGAGAACGATGGTCTGGTGCGCTGGGGCCACCTCGAGTCGTTTTCGCCCGCCAGGACGTTCGCCTTCATGGTCTCCTTGCGGACGGCACGGGCGCTCGAGGAGCGGCTCGCCGCCGGTGAAGGCGTTCGCTTGCACGCCCGCGTGCACGCCGGGCAGCATCCCGGCGCCTACGAAGTAGTCACGGCGACGATTCCCGGGGCTGACCCGCGATTGCGCGAACGCGAAGTGGCATTCTCATGCCATCTCGACCACCAGCGCCCCGGAGCCAACGACAATGCCAGCGGCTGCGTGACAATCCTCGAGGCCGGCCGCGCGCTGGCATCTTTGATCGGCGCGGGCGTGCTACCACGGCCGGCGCGGACGCTTCGCTTCTTCTGGCCGCCCGAAGTGGAAGGCACCGTTGCACTGCTGAACGCGAGGCCGGCGCAGGCGAGTCGACTGGTGGCCGTCGTGCACATGGACATGGTGGGCGGGGGCGCAGAGACGAAGGCCGTGTTCCACGTGACCCAGGGGCCGCGCAGCCTGCCGTCGTTCGTACACGACGTGGCCTGGGCATTTGCCGACTGGATCAACTCGGAATCGTACGACTTCGCGGCGACGGGCCAGTCCGACTACCCATCGACAGCGCCGGAAGGCGGCAAGGAGCCACTGCGCGCGATGTACTCGACGTTCACGATGGGCAGCGACCACGAGGTCTACGAGGACAGCTCATTCCGCATCCCCGCGATCTATCTGAACGACTGGCCTGACCGGTACATCCACACCAACGCGGACAGCGCGGCGAACATTGATCCGACCAAACTCAAGCGCGCCGCGCTGATCGGGGCGGCCAGCGCCTACTTCCTGGCGAACCTTACCGGGCGGGATCGGTTGGTCGTAGAGCGCGCCATCGCCGCGGGGCGGCTCGAGCGCGAGGTGGTGGCGCTGCGGCGTGGCGCACCGGCGCGCGCAGGCGACGCCTACGAACGAGGCGTCGAGGCATCGCTCGGCGAGTTCCTCGGCGATCCCCGCCCGGCGGCCCGGAGCCTTCCGCACGCGCCGCGGCGCATATTCGGCCCGCGCGGCCCGATGACGGTCTTCGGATACGACTACCTGCTCGATCACGCCGAAGCGCAGGGCGTACCTCCGCCGAAGTTGCTCCAGTTCACCGGCGCGTGGGGATCGGGCGAGGAGTACGCCTACGAGGCGCTCAATCTCGCCGACGGCTCACGGACCGAAGGCGACATCGCGGCGGCGTTGTCGGCGGAATACGGGGCGGTTCCCGTCGAGCTCGTGAGCAACTTTCTGGAAACGCTCCGCCGGCTCGGAATCGTGCAGTGACGGCGCGCCTACGGAGTCCGCGGGCCCGGACCGGCCAGGCCCTGAAACGGCTTGCCATTGACGGTCAGAGCGCCGTTCACGAAGCGCACGGAGCTACTGAGCCGGCCGTCATCACGCGTGAGGAATCCCTGCGCCTCGAGTGACTGAAGCGACGGCCCTGAGGGCTTGCGCTGCGCGGCATCGGCCTTCGGCGCCAGCAGCTTGGCCGCTAGACGCTCGTCGAGCTGAGCGTCGAGCTCGGCGCTCAGCTTCGAGAGCAGGGCAGCGGTGTCGACCCGGGGCTTGAAGTCGGCCTCGGTGGCGCCCTTCAGATGCACGCCGCCTGACAGCTTGCCGAATCCGTCCGGAGACGTGAATTCGAGGGCGCGCACCGTGAACGACGGGTCATTGACGAGTATCTTCACGCCGTCGGACTTCCAGAGCTCCAGGATCGCGGGCAGCTGGTCGCGTGGCTGCCCCGGATGGGCGCGCTGAATCTTCCGCATTCCGGTCGCGAGCCGGTCGAACGCGTCCATCTGCAGGTGCTCGAACGCGAAGTCGAGCTTCAACCCTTGCACGTGGTAGCCGCCGGCACCGGCGAAGGCCGATGTCATCAGGACGTTGCTACTCACGAACTCTCCGCTCGACTCCGCCTTGAAATGCGCCTTGAAAGCGCGAAGGGAGAGGTCGCCGGCGCCAATGCCGGGGTCGGCGAGCTCCCCTTCGGGCGCGTCCTTGTCGACGACCGGGGTCTTCTTGGCAGCGCCGAGCGGAGTACCCGTCACTTCGAAGTCGCCGATCGTGAAGTCCGTGTCGCCCGCGTAAATGCTGCGCAGCGCCCGCTTCGAGTGCATCGCGAGCTGGAGCCCGGTGATCTCGATACGCGGCCCCCCGTCGCGCGACAACTGGATGTGCGGCGCCTTGCCATCGACGTCAATGGTGTCGGCGTGGCGAGTCTGCTTGATTGTGAAGTCGAGGGCGTCCGCCGACAGGTGCCAGCCCTCGGCAACAAGCGCGTCCCTGATGACGGGGTGCCGGATCGTTGTCGTGGCCCCGCCGAAAAAGCCGAGCGTCGACTCGATCGTGAGCGGCCCCAGGGCGGGCTGCGCAGCCGGCGCCGGAAGCACGCCCGGGGGCAGAACGAACGCCGTGCTGATCCGGGCGAGCCCAATACCAGCGAACCCGGGCAGTGGCCCGTGCTGGATGGTGTTGTGCACCGTGATCTCGATCGGCTTGCGCGCAGCATCGCCGGCGTTCGCATCGATCGGCGGCATTGGCACGCCGTTGAACAGCTGCAGCGTGATCGTCTCATCGGACCGGAACCAGCCGCGGTGATACTTGTGCTCGGTCACCGTGACGAATGAGGCTTGCTCGAGCGCCTGGTCGACCCGGGCGTTCGCGTCTCGCTCGAGGAACCAGCCCACGGCGGCGGGCGTGCCGGTTGCGAGGCCTACCGCAACGATGATCGCGACAATCAGGTTTTTCATGAGTCCTGGCGAGGCGTGGGTTGACGACGAGTCCGTGTCCAGCGCATCCGGCGTGCGGATCGCGCGGCCGCCATTGTGCCCGGTTTCGGCGCCGACGCCACCTGCAGCCGGCGCCGGGGCGTGCCTCCCGATCGCCGCGCGGGCAGGTCGGCGTCGGGACCGGCCGGCGCGCGTCCGGCAGGCGCTGCCCGGTGCTGTGCGATACTGAGGTGGTAAGGCAGGGACCATGAGCAGTTACCCGCCGTGAAGACCGTCAAAGTCCCGCCCGCCATGGAGAGCGTGTTCGAGCGGGCGGAAGATGTCGTCGCTCGATTCTTCCGCGACCGGGTCGACGACCCCGCCCGCGGAACGATCGAGATCCACGGCGAGCGCTACGTCCTGCTCCGCGCGGCCGCCCTCTCCGTCGAGTTCTTCGACCTTGTGCGCTCGCTGTACGGCGACGAGCGACGCGACGAGTCGGACGAGCTGTCACGCACTCTCCTTTTCGACCTGGCGCACGCAATCGGGCGAACCGACGCGCACAACTTCCATGCGCAGATGAATCTTACTGACCCGATTGCGCGGTTGTCCGCCGGGCCTGTGCACTTCGCGCATACCGGCTGGGCGTTCGTGGACATCCTGCCGGAATCGCGACCGTCACCCGGCGCCGACTATTGCCTCGTCTACAACCACCCGTATTCGTTCGAGTCGGATGCATGGGTCCGAAACAAGCGCCAGAGCGATGCGCCGGTTTGCATCATGAATGCTGGCTACTCATCCGGATGGTGCGAAGAGAGCTTCGGACTGCAGCTGGTCGCGGCCGAAATACTCTGTCGCGCGAAGGGCGACGAGACATGTCGGTTCGTCATGGCGCCGCCCGACCAGATCGCCGTTCGGATCTCCGAGTACGTCGCTGCGAACCCTGAGATCGCGCCGCGAGCTGCGCGGTTCCGGATCCCTGATTTCTTCGCGCGACAGCGCGAAGCCGAAACCCTGAAACGGCGTCAGGACGAGCTCGAGCGGGAGCTTCGGCATCGGCAAAAGCTGGAGGCCCTCGGTCGCCTGGCCGGCGGAATCGCGCACGACTTCAACAACATCATCAGCGTCGTGCTGGGGCAGGCGGCGCTGGCGCGTCGGCGCGTCAAGGGCGACGAGGCGCTCGATGCCGACCTGGCCAAGATCATCAAAGCATCGGAACGGGCCGCATCGCTGACACAGAAGCTGCTGACCTTCGGGCGCTCACAGGTCGCGAGAAACGACGATTTCGAGCTCAACACCGTGGTCGAGGAAACGGCGGCGATGATCGAGCGGGTGATCGGGGAGGACGTCGTCTTCTCGCTGAGCCTGGCGCAGGATGCCGGGAAGGTCCGCGCCGACCGCTCTCAGCTCGAGCAGGTCTTGATGAATCTTGCCGTGAATGCGCGGGATGCGATGCCGAACGGCGGGCAATTGATTATCTCGACGGCGCGGCGCGACGACTTGCACGTTGATCTCGTCGTCACCGATACCGGCACGGGCATGGACGACGAGACGCGGAGTCGAGCGTTCGAACCCTTCTTCACCACGAAAGGCGAGCACGGCACGGGACTCGGGCTGTCAACGGTGTACGGCATCGTGTCCGGCGCGGGCGGCACGATAGCACTCGATACGCGACCCGGCGGCGGCTGCCGCTTCCGCATCACACTGCCACGGGTCGTGACAGCCGCAACGCCCGGCGGAGCGCTGGACGCCTCGACCGGTCCGACCACCGGCTCGGTGCTGGTCGTGGAGGACCGCCGCGAGCTGCGCGACCTGCTCGCCCAGGCGCTGCAGGCGTTCGGCTACGACGCCGTGACCGCGGACGGGGCCGAGGACGCGCTTTCAATGCTCGCGGACCCGGCGATCAGGATTGACGTGCTGCTCACTGATGTCGTCATGCCGCGCATGAGTGGCGTCGAGCTCGCCGAGCGCGCCGCTGAGCTAAAGCCGGGGCTCAAGATCCTCTTCATGTCGGGCTACGCTCCCGATCCCAAGCATCGTGCGCTCTTCTCACGCGAAGGCGCAGCGTTCCTGCAGAAGCCGTTCACGCCGGACGAACTGTCGGCCCGCCTTTCGCAGCTCGTCGGTCGTTCGCCCGACGGCGACTTGACTTAATTCTTTGTCAGAATTGCGACTCCGGTCGCACCGACCCGGGCTGACCGGACCTAGTTCGACGCGCGACCTCGTACCCGCGCTCTAGGATGGTGCCTCGCCTTCCCGAGGCCCCATGACAGCCGACGCACTGGTCGACGCCCTACCGGATCTCGCCGTGATCGTGCGTCGTGACGGGATCGTGCTGGCCCACGGCGGCGGGTCCGCCGTCGCACCGCTCGCGCCGCAGGTGGATCGAAGTGGCGAGAAGCTCGAGGCGGTCTGGCCCGGGCCAATCGCATCCGCGCTGCGCCGCGCCGCGCGCAAGGCCATTTCGCTGCGCGCGTCGGTGGACGCGGCGTTCGAATACGGCATTCATCGCTACCAGCTGCACGGCCGGGCCCTGGGGCCCGATCGCGCCGTCTGCATCATCCGGCCGGCGGGTGAGGTAGTGCGGCTCGGGGCCATCGACGAGCCCCAGGATGGTGATCGCCCGCACCTCGATCGCCGCGGTTTTCTTCGCCGCTTCCGAGAATCGACATCGCGGGCAGCGTTGACCGAAAAGCCGCTCGCGTTCGCCGTCCTGCAGATGGACGGACTGTCGGAGATCGGGCGGCTCATCGACGCCACGATTGCCCAGCAGGTGATCAGCGCGGTCATTCGTCGTCTGCCCGCCACGAGCTGCGAGCCTCACGCGACGCCTAACTGGTACCTCGGCCAACTCGGCGAGGCGCTCATCGCGATCGTGCTCGAGAGTGACGATCGCACGGCGATCGAGGAATGCCTGTCGCAGCTCTGCGCGAGCGTGCGCGAGCCGGTTCCGGTGGGCGATGCCGAATTTCATCTCACTCCGTACGCAGGAGTCGCGCTCCTCGGTCAGGACGCAAGCGCCCCGCGCGCGCTCGTTGCGAACGCGCGCGCGGCGGCGGCCGAGGCGCAGCGCGACGCTGCGCGGAGGGTCCACTTCTTCAGCGACGGCCTTCGCCTGCGTTCGCTCGCCCGGCTCGACAGCGCTCGCGAGCTGCGCGAAGCGATCGCCAGCCGCGACATTCGCTTGAACTATGTGGGCCGCCACGACCTCGAGACCGGCCGCCGGGTCGCGACGGTCGGCTATCTTCGCTGGGTCCACCCGGTACGCGGCGAGGTCCGCCCGGCCGAGTTTCTCGGAATCGCCGAGACCACCGGCCTCGCGGTTGCGCTGTCGCGCGCGGCTCTCAGCTGCATCGCCACCGACTTCGCCGGTCTCGTGGGCGCGGCCGATGCGGATCTGCGCGTGTCTTTCGGGCCCCTGCGCCATCACGTGCTCCATGCGGAATTCGTCGACGACGTGCTCGCTTTCATCGCGAACGGCGGGATACCGGCCGGTCGCCTCGAGATCCGGATCGCCGAGCGCACCTTCGTCGCGGCGGATCCCAGCAGATTCGACCCCCTCGTCGAGCGTGGCGTGCAGATCATCGTCGACGAGGTCGCCCGGCGTTTCGCTTCCTTTGACCGGCTCGCGCGGGCCCGGATCCATGGCCTGCAGCTGGACCGCGCATGGGTGACGGCCCTGGGCGCGGACCGGGTCGCGCTGAAGGTCTGCCGGGCCGGCATCGCCGTTGCGAGCGCGCTCGGTCTGACGCCGATCGCGACTGGGGTCGATGACCTCGCGCGGCGCGCGGCGCTGCTCGAGCTCGGCTGTCGTCTTGGCAGCGGCGATCTCTATCTCGACGCCGACGCCCATTCATCGCAAGAATCGCGCGGCGTGCTGACGCTGTAGCGCGCACGCAACGCCGCACGGCCGAGCGGCGGTGCGATTTGACACCCGCTTATTTGAGGCGCGTCACAGGTCGCGCCCGGGCGCGTGGGCGCCAGTCAACGCTGGCTACCGGCGCATAACGTCTAATTCTCCCCAGACGAAGAGCTTTGCAGAAAACGCGGAACGTCGGGGGACCCGGGTATGTACGCTCGCTGCGTCACAGTCTTCGCTTTGGCCGCGCTGTCGTTCATCAGCGCTTCCGCCGGGGCTGCCGAAACGACCCGCTACATTGTCGAGGCACGCTCGACGGCCGGTGCTGTCCACGCGGTCGAGGCGGTCGGGGCGCGGACTGAACAGACCCTCCCGATCATCCACGCCGTAGCCGTGCGTCTGACCGCCGACCAGGCTGCACGCCTGCGCAGCCACGCGAGTGTCCGGCTGTTCGCTGATCGTCCGGTTGCGACGGCGAGCCTCACCTCCGTCGTCAGCACGGTAGCGACGCCGCTCGTGACGGCGACGAGCTCGCTCACGCGCAGCAGCGATGGGCAGGGCCAGCTGCTGCCCACGCTGCTGTTCCAGACCAATTACCCGATGCTGGTTGGCGCGGACATGCTTCAGCAGGCCGGGATCACCGGCCGCGGCGTCACGATTGCGGTGCTCGACACCGGTCTCTGGCAGGACCCGCTGCAGAACTATGCCGGCCGCATCCTGGCGAGCCGTGACGTGCTGAACGGCGGCACGGGACCGGTCACCGGCGATCCTTACGGCCACGGCACCCACGTGACCTCGATCGCGGCGGGTGGGGCGATGAACGTCGCCGGCAACTATCTTGCGATTGCGCCGCGCGCCTCCCTCGTGCTCGTCCGCGCCTTCGACGGCACCGGCGCAGGACGCTACGCCGATGTCATCGCCGGGCTCAACTGGATCGTTGCCAACCGGCAGCGCTACAACATCCGCGTGCTGAACCTCTCGTTCGGCGCGCCGCCGGAGTCTTTCTACTGGGACGACCCGTTGAACCAGGCGGTCATGGCCGCGTGGCAAGCCGGCATCGTCGTGGTCTGCGCGGTCGGCAACGAGGGTCCGTCGCCGATGACGGCCGACGTTCCAGGGAACGTGCCTTACGTGATCACTGCGGGTGCGTTGACGGACAACAACACGCCCTACAACCCTAGCGACGACCGGCTCGCCTCGTTCTCGTCGACCGGCCCGACGTACGAGGGCTTCGTGAAGCCCGAGCTGATCGCACCCGGCGGCCACATGGTCGCCTCGATGCCGAGCAATAGTTACCTCGCGAACATCGACCCCGGCTCGATGATGCTCACCGAGCAGATGTTCACGATGTCGGGTACGTCGCAGGCGTCCGCCGTGATCAGCGGCGTGGTCGCCCTGATGCTGCAATCGGATCCGGCCCTGACGCCGGATGTCGTGAAGTGTCGACTGCTCGCGTCGGCGCGTCCGGCCGTCACATCGGGCGGCAAGCTCGCCTACAGCGTGTTCCAGCAGGGCGCCGGTCTCATCAATGCCGTCGCGGCGGTTAACAGCAGCGCAACCGGCTGCGCCAACGTCGGACTCAACATCGCAGCGGACCTGGCCGGAACCGAACACTTCGGCGGGCCGGCCAATCGCGACGCCAACGGCAACTACTACATCATGAACATGGCCAGCTCGACGTGGGGCACGCCGCTGCCGGGCGACGGCTTCTCCTGGTCGAGCGGTTACGCGTGGAACCAGGGCTATTCGTGGAGCGAGGGCTACGCGTGGTCGCAGGGGTATACCTGGACCAAGGGCTACACGTGGACCAAGGGCTACACCTGGACGAAGGGATACACGTGGAGCAAGGGCTACACCTGGACCAAGTCGTTGCCGTGGTGGTCGACCTCCGGTAGCGGGCCGGGCCCGGGCGCAGCCGCGCCGACGGCGATCGAGCCTTGGGTTCCGAACCAGTGAGCGCCGACGGCGCCGCACCGGCCGCCGCCATGATGGGTCATCGATTCCGGGTTCGCCTCGTGGCGACGTGCGTGGCTCTCCTCGCCGCCGCCGCGGCGAGCGGCGCGAACGACTCGCCACCGCTGATTCTCGAGCACCTGACCACCTCGGACGGCCTGCCGCAAGGCACCGTCTACCGCACGCTGCAGGACTCGCAAGGGTTCGTGTGGCTCGGCACGGAGGACGGCCTGGTCCGCTACGACGGGCACGAGCTTCATCGCTACGCCTATTCGCGCAGCAGCCGGACGAGTCTGCCGGGCAACTTCGTCTACGACCTGGCAGAGGACGCCCATCACGACCTCTGGATCGCGGTGAAGGACGCTGGGCTCGCGCGCTGGAACCGCGCCACGGACTCGTTCACCGTCTTCCGGCACGATGCGAAGGACGGCGGGTCCCTCGCCAGCGACGCGGTCACCGCCGTCGCGATCGAGCCGGCGGGCAACGTCTGGATCGGCACGCGCGACGCGGGCGTCGACGTTCTTGAGCCGGCGAGCGGACGCATCTGGCACGTCCGGCACACCGACCAAGACCCCAATTCGCTCATGGACGATACCGTCTACTCGATCGCCGCCGATCGCGGCGGCCGGATGTGGATCGGCACGGCCAGCGGCCTCGATCGCAGTGATCCTTCGCGGCACGGATTCGCGCACTACCCGCGCGGCACGGGCGGGCTCCATTCGCTGAGCGGCCGGGAGGTCGTGCACGTCGCCGAGGACCATCGCGGCGGGATCTGGGTCGGGACCTCCGACGGCGGCTTGGCGCAGCTCGATCGCGACGGGCGGGTCGTGCGCACGTACCGGCACGACGCGCACCAGCCCGGTTCGCTCGCGAGCGACGACGTCCGCGCGGTACTGGAGGACCAGGCCGGACATTTGTGGGTCGGTACCGAGGAAGGTCTCGACCTGCTGGATCGGGCGACCGGGCGGTTCACCCACTACCGCCACGACGAGAGTGACGCCGACTCGCTGCGCGACTCGTACATCATGTCGCTCCATCAGGACTCGGCGGGCCTGCTGTGGATCGGGACCCGGGCCGGCGGCGTGAGCCGCTGGAACCCGCACAGCTGGGAACTGGGCGGCCACCGCCCGGCGTGGCTCGGCACCAAGCTCGTGACCGCCTTCGCCGACGCGCCGGAAGGGCGCCTGTGGGTTGCCTCGCTCGGCGGCGGTCTCGTGAAGTACGACCCCGAGACGGGTGAGACGACCGAATTCAACGGGCGAGGGCGCGGCAATCCCATCGGCGATCGCAACGTGATGTCGCTGCACCAGGACCGGCGCGGCAACCTGTGGATCGGGACGATGAGCAGCGGTCTGCGCGAGCTCCGTGCCAACGGGCGAGTGGAGGCCTTCCCGGCGGGCCCCGGCCAGACGCACGCACTCTCGGCCGCCGGGGTGATGACCGTATTCGAGGGCCGCGACGGCCGCATCTGGGTCGGCACTCACGGCGGCGGCGCGAACATCGTTGACCCGGCGACCGGCGCCGTCCGCCAGTTGCCGCACGGCCCGGCGGCGGGCGCCGTCAGTGCTCCGAACGTCAGTGCCTTTGCCGAGGATTCCCACGGCTACATCTGGATCGGCACCGATGGCGGCGGGCTCGACCTCGCTCGCGCCGACGGCACCGTCCTGCGCACCTTTCGCCACGACGTCACCGACGGCCAGTCGCTGCCGTCGAATACAATCTGGTCGCTCGCGGTCGATGCCAGTGACCGGGTGTGGGTCGGCACGGACGGCGGTGGCCTGGCGCTGGTGCAGGGCTCGGGCGAGGCGCCGGAAGGGATCCGCTTCCGGGTGGTCGCCCGCGAGCAGGGCCTCACGAATGACACGATCTACGGCGTCCTCCCCGACATGGAAGGGCGGCTGTGGCTGAGCTCGAATGCGGGGCTCATGCGCTTCGATCCACGGACGAACGCCGTCAAGACCTACCACCGCGAGCACGGTCTGCAGGGCGAGGAATTCGATTCGGGCGCGTTCCTCCGGCTTCGCGACGGGCGCCTTGCGTTCGGCGGCCCCGGTGGCTTCAACCTGTTCAATCCCGCGCACCTCACCGACGGCCACCGACCGCCGCGGGTGTCTCTGGCCCGCCTCGAAGTGCTCGGCGCACCGATCGCGAGTGCAACGCCGTACTGGCTGATGAACCGCATCGAGCTCGATCACGGTGCGAGCATCGTTTCGCTCGACTTCAGCGCCCTCGATTTCGTATCTCCAAAACGCAATCGGCTCGCGTACCGGCTGACCGATCTGTCTGACCGCTGGATCGACCTCGGCACCCAGCAGCGGATCACGCTGACCAACCTGGACGCCGGCGACCACCTCCTCGAGGTGCGCGCTGCGAACGCAGACTCGGAATGGAGCGACGTGCCGCTCCGCCTGACGCTGCACCGCGACCCGGCACCGTGGCGGTCGCCGTGGGCCTACGCTGCCTACGCGCTCGCGTTGCTCGCGATCCTCGGCTACCGCATGCACCAGCACCGCGCCCGCTTCCGGCGCGTCGTCGCGGAGCGCGAGCGGCTCGAGGCGGAAGTCGCGCTGCGGACGCGCGAGCTGGTCGAGACCAACCACGAGCTGGCCGAAGCCGCGCGCGCCAAGAGCAACTTCCTGGATCGGATGAGCCACGAGCTGCGCACCCCGATGAACGGGGTTGTCGGGATGACCGAGTTGCTCGGCCGCACGTCGCTGTCTCCCGTCCAGTCGCGCCTGACGCAGACGATCCGCTCGTCAGCCGAGATCCTGCTGCGCATCGTGAACGACCTTCTTGACCTGTCGAAGATCCAGGCGGGCAAGGTGACGCTCGAGTCGCTGCCACTCGATCTGGTTCAGCTCCTCGAGGAGTGCACGACGCTGTTCGCAGGCGCCGCCGATGCCAAGCGCCTCGAGCTGGTCGTCTGCCCGCCGCCGCCGCAGCCGGTGCAGCTGCTAGGCGATCCGCTGCGCATTCGCCAGGTGCTCATGAACCTCGTCGGAAATGCCGTCAAGTTCACGGCGCAGGGTGAGGTCGTCGTTTCGGCGGACGTCCGGATGGTGACGCCGGGTCGAGCGGTACTTCGCCTCGTCGTCCGCGACAGCGGTGTCGGCATGGACGCAGCGACCGTTGTCCGCATATTCGAGCCATTCACCCAGGCCGACGAGTCGACGAGCCGTCGGTTCGGTGGCAGTGGGCTCGGGCTCACGATTTGCAGGGAACTGACCGGACTGCTGGGCGGGTCGATCACCGTCGACAGCACGCCGGGCGTCGGTTCGACGTTCGCTGTCGAACTGCCGCTGGCGACGGCGGCGCCCGTCGCACTGCCGGTTGCGCTCGCGCGCAGCGTCCGCATCCTCACGCGGCGGCCGGCCCTCGCGGAGTCGCTGTCGCGGTACGCCACGCTGCTTGGGCTCTCGATCGGCACCCATTCGGGCGATCTCGTGCTCGTCGACGCCGGCAGCCACGCGGCGCAGCTCGATGCGCTCCTCGCGGGGGAGGCGGGCTCGCGGCCTGCGCTGGTCGTGATCGCGACGGCGGACGAAGTCGAGTCGCTGAGGCTCGAGGCCCGCGTCGGCACGCGCAACATCGTGCTGAAGCCGGTGCACCTGGCGGCACTCCGGGAGGCGATCGAGGCCGCGGTCGGCACCGACGCGGCCGCCGACGGCTCGCCGATCCCGTCGCCGACGGTAGCGCTCGGCGGCCACGTCCTGCTCGTCGAAGACGACCCGGTCAACGCCGCGGTCGCGCAAGGCTACCTCGCGGCGCTCGGCTGCGCGTCCGTCTGGGCGGCGGATGGCGCCGAGGCCGTCGCTCGCAGTGCCGCCGAGCGCTTCGACCTGGTACTCATGGACCTGAGCATGCCGGGGATGGACGGCTTCACGACGACCGGCCTCATCCGCCAGCGCGAGGCGGGCGGGCGCCGCGTGCCGATCGTGGCGTTGACCGCGCACGAGGCCGATAGCTATCTCGACTCGTGCCTCCAGGCGGGCATGGATGACTTGCTGACCAAGCCGTATAAGCTCGAGCAGTGCCGAGCCCTGCTCGAACGTTGGCTCGGGCGGGATGCGCGCTCCGGGCCATCCCCGGGCCGCAGCGAGACGGAGCCGCTCGCGTCCGTCGACATGAACGCCGTCGCCGGCCTCAAGCGACTGCGCCGGGGCAAGAAGGCCGACCTCTACACGAAGCTGGTCGAGCTGTTCCGCCATGGCGCCATCGAGGCGATGCGCGAAATGCGCGACGCCCTCGAGGCGAGTGACCTCAAGAAGGTCGCGGCCGTTTGTCATCGACTGACGTCGAGCGCCGCAAACGTGGGGGCCATCGCGTTCTCGAAGGATGTCCGCGCGCTCGGCAAGCTGGCGCGCGAAGGCGATGCCATGACCGCACGGCGGCGTTTCGAAGTCCTCGAGGCGGCGCTGCCGGCCCTGATCGAGGAGCTGCTGCGGCTGCGGCTGGCAGAAAGCGCATGAGCGCCATCCCCGACAACCGACCGGTCGCGATCATCGCCGACGACGAGGAGCTCGGCGCGGTGTTGCTTTCGGAGTCCGCGATCGAGTCGGGTCTTCGACCGCTCGTGTGCCACAACGGCGCCGAGGCCCTCGAGGCGGCCCAAGTGGGGACTCCGGCGATCGTTCTGCTCGATGTCGAAATGCCCGGCATGGACGGGATCTCGGTGTGCCGTCGCTTGCGCGCCGACCCGCGCTTCGCCAGCGTGCCGATCGTCATCGTGACCGGCCACGAAGACTCCGACGCGATCCACCGGGCTTACGAGGCCGGGGCCACGGACTTCGTCTCGAAGCCCGTCAACTGGGCTCTGCTGCCGCACCGGCTGGCCTACATCCTGCGGAACGCCGCGTCGGCGGCGCACATCGAACGCCTCGCGTACTTCGATCCGCTGACCGGCCTTCCCAATCGCCAGCGGTGTCTGGAGACGGCCGAACGCGAGTTCCGCGCTGCGCAGGCGGACGGCGAGGGGGCGGCGATCGTCTATCTCGACCTGAACAACTTCAAGCGAGTCAACGACACCTTCGGGCACTCAGTGGGCGATGCGGTGCTGCGAACCGTCGCCGACAGGCTGACCCGGACGATCGACGACGCCCAGGCGGGCGGCCAGCACGCGTCGGTCGCACGCTTCGGTGGAGATGAGTTCATCGTGCTGGTGCGGGCCGTCGATGCCCGCGCACGCGCGCTCGCCATCGCGCACGCCTGCCGCGACACGCTCAAGGACCCGATCGCCTACGACGGGCTCGAGTTCTACTCGGCGCCGAGCGTCGGGATCGCGGTGTATCCCGATGACGGAGCTGACGTCGCGACGGTGCTGAAGCACGCCGACACCGCCATGTATCGCGCCAAGGCCGACGCAACCGCGGCCGTCATCCAGTACGCGAGCGCCATGAGCAGCCGCCTGAAGGACTGGCTCGACCTCGAGGCGCGGCTGCGCCGGGCCGTCGAGGGCGACCGCCTGCACCTGCAGTACCAGCCGAAGTTCCGGCTCGCCGACGAGCGACTTGCGGGCGTCGAGGTGCTTCTGCGCTGGTGCGACAGCGACTACGGCGAGATTCCGCCGGGGCGCTTCGTCGAGATCGCCGAGGACAGCGGCCTGATCATCGACCTGGGCGCCTGGGTCGTGCGCGCGGCCTGCCGCCAGCTGCGGGCCTGGATCGACCGCGGAATCGCCGTCCCGATCGCGATCAACGTCTCCGGCAAGGAGCTGCTGCATGGCGACCCGGCGCGCGTCATCGAGACCGAGGCCGCCGCGGCCGGCGTGCCACCATCGTTGATCGAGGTCGAGATCACGGAGTCGCTGCTCGTCAAGGACTCGGCCGTCGTGCGGCGGGCGCTCGAGCGCCTGCGCCAGCTGGGCTGCCGGATCGCGCTCGACGACTTCGGCACGGGCTACTCCTCGCTCGCGTACATCACCCGGTTCCCGCCGGATCGCATCAAGATCGACAAGGCCTTCGTCAACAATGTCGACCGTGCGGCCTGCGATGGCGCCATCGCAAGCACCATCCTCTCGCTGGGCGCAAGCCTCGACCTGACGGTCACGGCCGAAGGCATCGAGCGGCCGAGCCAGCTCGCGTGGCTGCGCGCGCGCGGCTGTGACGAAGGCCAGGGCTTCCTGCTGTCCCGGCCGCTGGCGGCGGAAGACCTCGAGGCGACCTTCCTGGTGGCGCACTCGAATGCGCCCCGCATCATCCGGGCGAGCGCCGGCTGAGCGGCGGCGCGGCGGCCTGACCGCCAACGGACGGGCGGGCCCCGCCGGGGGCAGCCCGCCACCCTCCCAAACACGCCCATGCACCGGCCGTACCGCGGCCCGGCGTAGTATCGTGGCGCAGTTTGATCCGCGGCGGCGGCGAGGAGCATGACGGCGTGACCACCCAGACCCGCGACCTCCTCGGCGAGCGGCCGATGAGCCGCTTCCAGATCGCCGCGATCGCGACCGGCGTGTGCCTCAACATGCTGGACGGCTTCGACATCCTCGCGATGTCCTTCGCCGCAAGCTTCGTGAAGGCGGACTTCCACCTCGACGGCACTCACCTCGGCTATCTGTTCAGCGCCGGCCTGGTCGGCATGGGCCTCGGTTCGCTCGTACTCGGCCCGGTCGCCGATCGACGCGGCCGGCGTCCGGTGGTCTTGTTCTCGGTCGCGCTCGCCGGTGCCGGCATGCTGGGCTCCGCGGCGACGCACGGCTTCTGGGGCATGCTGTTCACGCGAGCGGCCACCGGATTTGGCATCGGCGGGGCGATCGCCTGCGTCGCGGTCGTGGTCGCCGAGTTCAGCTCCAACCGGCACCGCTCGGCGGCGCTCGCCGCCTTCTCTACCGGCTACCCGGTGGGCGCGACCGTCGGCGGGCTGCTGACGAAGTATGCGATCGGCCTGTACGGCTGGCAGTCCGCGTTCGTGATCGGCGGAGTCATGACGCTGCTGCTGCTGCCGGTCGCGTGGTTCCGCCTTCCGGAGTCGATCGACTTCCTGACGAACCGGCAGCCGGCGGATGCGCTCGCGCGTGCCAACCGCCTGCTCGCGGCGATGCACCTGCCGGCGCTCACCGGGCTCGATACCGCCCGCGCCGATGGCCGGCAACCAGCCTTTGCGGAGGTGCGGCGCATCCTGACACCGACCACCGGGTTCGCCTGGGTGATGTTCTTCTTCACGATGGCGGCGTTCTATTTCGTGCTGAGCTGGACGCCGCGCCTGCTCACAGAGGCCGGCTTGAGCGCGCAGCAGGGCCTGACTGGCGGTGTCGTGCTGAACTTCGGCGGCATCGTCGGCTGCGGCGGATTCGCGCTCGCGGCGGCGTTCCTCGCGGCGCGGCGGCTCATGATCGGCTCGCTGCTCGGCAGCATCGCGACGATCGCGTTGTTCGGCCTCGTGCTCGACGACCTCAGCCTCGCGCTCGGAACGGCGGTGTTTCTCGGCACGATCGCGAACGCGGCAATGTCCGGGCTGTACGCGATCGGGCCGCAGCTGTATCCGGCCGAGGTGCGCGCGACCGGCATGGGCTGGGCGATCGGCATGGGCCGCCTGGGTGCGATCCTCGCACCGATGCTGAGCGGCGCACTGCTGGATGTCGGCTGGGTGCCGAGACAGCTCTACTTCCTGTACGCGGGCTGCTTCGCCGTCGCGTTGATCGCCCTGCTGCAGATCCGGCGCGACGCCAGCGGCGCCATGGCCTAGCCCGTCGCCACCGCTGGCGTCGGGAAGCGCCGCGCCTCGTCGACGATCCAGCGCCGGAACGCGTCGAGCTTGTCGAGCCGCAGCGCCGCCGGCAGGCAGACGAAGTAGTAGCTGCGCGAGAACTTCAGCACGCGCGGGCTTGCGATCGCCAGCCGGCCCTGCTCGACCTCGGTCGCGATGAGGCTCCAGCGGGCGAGGGCAAGCCCCTGGCCGGCCTCGGTTGCGCGGATGATCGCGAGCGAGTCGTCGAAGGCCACGCCCTCGGATGGCCAGCGCGCGCTGGAGCCTTCCTCGAAGAGCCACGCGCTCCAGGGCTCCGAGGTGCTGTGCATGAGACGGTAGCGCTTCAGGTCGTTGGCGTCGTTGACCGGGCCATGCTTCTTGAAGAGCGCGGGCTTGCAGACCGGCACCAGCCACTCGTCAAAGAGCTTCTCCACGTGCAGCTGCGGCCAGCCGCCCATGCCGAAGCGCAGCCCGGCGTGGATGCCGCTGCGCACGAAGTCGATCAAGTCCTGCGAGGTGTCGAACTGCAGGTCGACGCGCGGGTGCAGGCGCTCGAAGTCCGGAAGGCGGTGCATGATCCACTGCGACAGGAACGAGGACAGCGTCGTGATGCGCAGCGGCCCGGTGCCGCGCTCGGCGCGCGCCTCGTTGAGCGCCCGCTCGAGCTCGCTGAGCCCCTGCCGGATCCGCGGCAGCAGCTGCTGCCCCTCGCTGGTCAGCAGGATCTGGCGCCCGTCCCGCCGAAACAGCGCGACGCGCAGGTACTCCTCGAGCGACTGGATCTGCATGCTGACGGCGCTCGTCGTCACGCCCAGCGCGTCGGCCGCGCGCGTGAACGACAGGTGCTCGGCCACGGCCACGAATACGCGCAGGCTCCCGAGCGGGAGCCTGCGGATTGCCCCCGCGGCCGGAGCCGGGGGCCGGCTCCGGCGCGCGGGCGTTCGCGTCGGGCCCGGGCGCTGTGGCTTGCTCATCCGCGGCATGGCCCTTCAGGCGACCTGCGCCGCGGACGGCTGCGTCGCGACGATCGCCGCCGACGTGCGGCCGGCAGGATCCCATGCCACGCGGCCGGTGAGCGGCGCGGCGAGCAGGGCGGGGGTCACGGCGACCAGCAGGACGATGGTCGAGATCAACGTCGCGGCGGCCGCTTCGGGCAGACGGGTGGTGAAGGTCTTCATGGCGATGCTCCTGTCGGTTCGGTCTGTGGCCGCGGTGCCTCCGGTGGTGGTCCCGTCCGGCGGCGTGCGGGGTTGAGGCATAGGATGCGCCCCGACGACCGGCGTACCGAGCAAAGCCATGAAGAGTGGTTAAGAATAACTGAACGATACTGCGGCGGGTAGGACACCCCGCCCGCGCTCCGTTCAGGGCCCCGGGGCGAGCAGCGCCGGCACGACGCGGTTCACGAGGGCGCCGCCGACGACGAGCCACAGAAACAGCAGAAACGCTAGAAAAAGCGGCTTGAGGCCCGCCTTCCGGAAGGCCGCCACCTGCGTCGTGAGGCCGAGCGCCGCCATCGCCATCGCCAGCAGCGCTGTGTCGACCTCGATCGCGAACGCCGCGACTCCCGCGGGCAGCAGTTCAAGGGAATTGAACAACACCACCCCGATGAAGCCGAGGGCGAACCACGGCACCATCGGCCCGGAGGGCGTACCGGCCGGCTCGCGCGCGGCTCCGCGGCGGCCGAGCCAGGCCGACAACGCGAGCAGGAAGGGCGCGAGCATCATCACCCGGACCATCTTCGTGATGACCGCGGTATCGGCCGACTCGACCGCGACGGAGCGTGCCGCGGCGATGACCTGGGCGACCTCATGCACCGTGGAGCCGATGTAGATCCCGAAGCGGTTCACGCTGTCCGGCAGCAACGGCAGGACCGCGTGCAGGCGGTAGAGCTCCGGGTACAGGAAGATGCCGATCGTGCCGAACAGCACGACCGTCGCGACCGCGACCGTGACCTGGTCCGGCCGCCCGTCGACGACCGGCTCGGCCGCGATGACGGCGGCTGCCCCGCAGATCGAGCTGCCCGCGCCGATCAGCATCGAGGTCTTGCGGTCGAGACCCAGCCAGTAGCCCAGCAGGCAGGCCAGCAGGAACGTCGAGGCGACGACGACGCCGTCGATCGCGACGCCCGCGAGCCCGACGTGGGCGACATCCTGGAGCGTGAGGCGAAGGCCGTACAGCACGACACCGGCCCGCAGCAGCGTCTGCTTCGAGAAGTTGATGCCGGCGACCGGCGCCGGGCCGAGCCGGGGGTACAGCGTGTTGCCGAGCAGCATGCCGAGTGCGATCGCGGCGGTCAGCGCGCTGATGCCGTGCTGCTGCAGCAACTCGATGCGCGCGAGCAGCATCGCGACCAGCGCCACGCCGCCGGCGAGCGCGACGCCCGCCAGCAAGCGGCGCGCCGGTGAATCCGCGGTGGGAGGCGCGCCGCTCATCCGTGGCCGAGCCCGGAGTCGTGGCGTTCGAGCGACGCGCCAATGCGACGGCGCCGGTGCGATGAAGACATGGGTTCCCCCCGAATCCCGCCGTCCCGGTCCGGGTCGCGCGGGCGAGCAAGGACGCGACGCTACCCGGTGGCGTGGGTCGCGGCAAGGCGGCGGCAGTCGACTTGCGGGTCTCGCGTTCGTCGTTCAGATTGGAAGGGACGCGCCTCGTGGCACCGGAGCCGGCGTGCGACTCGACGAGCTCCGGATCCTGCTCGCGCCGATCGTCATCGGGTCCGGCACGCGGCGCTTCGGCCGCGGCCAAATTTCCGGCTCGTCGACACGCAGACTTTCGGGTCCGGCGCCCTTCGGCTGACGTATCGCCGCGGAGCCGCCTAGTTCAGCGCAGCAGGCGCCGGGGCCTTGACGAGCACGCGGCCGCGGGCGCCGAGCGCCGTACGGCCGTCGGCACCGACGATCCGGCCGCGGAGCTCGACGATGTCCCCGCCGAGGCGGGCGTGCGGCCTGACCCTCACGATCAGCCACTCCAGCCGGATCGCCTCGTCCGCGTATACGGGCCGACGAAAGCGGACCCAGAACTCGAGCCCCAGCATCGGGCCGCGAGGCGAGAAGTGTGCGGCCGTCAGACCGAGGAGCAGCGCGGTCGTGTGCGTGCCGCTCGCGACCAGCCGGTCGAACTGGCGGGCCCCGGCAGCAGCCTCATCGTGATGGATCGGGTTCGTGTCGCCGGCCGCCAGGGCGAAGCGGCGGACCTCGGTCGGCGTCAGCGAGACCGTCGACCCGAAGCGCTCGTGCGGATGGCCGCTTCGCCAGCCGTCCGCCGCGCCGGGAGAGTGCTCACTCATCGCGGAACTTGATCGCCGCGTGCGTGCCATCGCAGAACGGCTTGTTCTTCGATCCCCCGCACCGGCACAGCGTCACGCGATTGCGGATCTCGTACTCGAAGCCGTCCGCGCCGACGACCGGGATGCCGCCCCTCAGCCAGAGCGGGCCGCTGCAAGCCTGCGCAGGGTCCTCGACCAGTCCGATCGACACGGGCAGAGCGGGCTCGACTGCCTGGTGCGTGTGACGGTCGCGCGCCACCAGGCGGCCGGACGGGCAGTTGCCGACCTGGCGCAGGAACATGGCCTTAACCTCCGGTCGGTCCGTGGCCGTCACTTGGTTCCAGACCTGGCCGTTCGGGTCGCAGAAGCGGGCGAACGCGCACAGCCGCTCCGCGTCGAGCAACTGCATCGCCGGCCCTGCGGAGACGGTCGCCTGAGCAGCGTACGGCTCGCGGCTCGCGCGCTCAGTGCCATCGAAGCGGACCTTTGAGTGGCTGCCGTCGCAGAAGGGCTTGTTCTTCGAGTGCCCGCAGCGGCAGAGCGAGTACTTGCCCTGCGCCGGATAGGCTTTGCCCTCGCGCCAGCTTTCCGAACCGCCCTCGGCATCGACCTCGATCGTCTGCTTGCTGAGCGGGACGCCGCCCGTCACGACGTACGGCCCGTCCTTCGTGATGGTCACGCGCGCCGCGGTCTTCGTGGATTCCATGGCCGTCCTCCGTTCGGGTCGATGCCGAGCGTCCCGCGGATTGCCGGCCAACGCAAGCGCCGTGCCGAGCCTGCCGGCGCGCCGCCGCCACCGCGAGCACCTCACCGCGTCCCCGGCGGCCGGCGGCGTCGCCCATCAACGGGTCCTGTCGCGACGGCGCGAGTGCGGCTCGCGCCCGGCCGCCCACCGCGGCGGCACGGGCACGTCTACACTGGGCGCCCCGAGCCATTACCCAAGGAACAGCAATGACCGCGCCGCGCCTGCCCAGCCTGATGCTGTTGGCACTTTCCATGGTGCTCTCGTCGTCGTGCCTCGCCGCCGGCAAGGACGGCGAGTCCTCCTCGGCGACCGCAAAGGAGGAGGCCCCCGGCAAGGACGACGACATCAAGCTGCCACCGTTCCCGGCCGACCGGAGCGTCAAGCAGACGATGCAGCTGGGCGGGCGGACACTGACCTACGACGCGACCGTCGGTTCGCTGCCCGTGCTCGATGAGAAGGGCAAGACCATCGCGAGCGTCATGTTCACTGCGTACACGATGCCGGGCGCGAACCGGCCCGTGACCTTCGCGCTCAACGGCGGGCCGGGCGCAGCCTCCGTCTACCTGAACCTTGGCGCCCTCGGGCCCAAGCGCGTTCAGTTCGGCGCCGAAGGCAACAGCCCCTCGGATCCGGCGACGCCGCTCGACAACCCCGGCACGTGGCTCGATTTCACGGACCTCGTGTTCATCGACCCGGTCGGCACGGGGTTCAGCTACTCGCGCGTCAAGGAGGAGGAGGCCAAGAAGCACTTCTACAACGTCAAGGCGGACATCGAGTATCTGTCGCGCGTCATCTACGACTGGCTCGTCAAGAACGAGCGCCTGGAGTCGCGGAAGTACCTGGTCGGCGAGAGCTACGGCGGCTTCCGCGGCCCGCGCATCACGCACTACCTACAGTCGCGGCTCGGCGTCGCGATGAACGGGCTCGTGCTGGTCTCGCCCTATCTCGACCCGGCTGCGAGCGGCAACGAAGATCTGTCCCCGCTGCCGTGGATGCTGACGCTACCGAGCATCGCGGCCGCCAACCTTGAGCGCCACGGGCGCCTCACCGATGCCACGATGCGCGAGATCGTCGACTACACCCGCACCGACTACGTGACGGACTTGCTGAAGGGCCGCTCCGACTCCGCGGCGCTCGAGCGCATCGTCAAGCGCGTCACGGAGTTCTCGGGCCTCGACGCGAACTTCGTGCGCCGCGCCGGCGGGCGCCTCGAGACGCAGGCCTACCTGCGCGAGGTCTACCGCACCGATGGCAAACTTGGCAGCCGCTACGACTCCAACGTGACGAGCTGGGACCCGTTCCCGTTCGCGCCGGAGCAGCGCAGCAACGACCCGATCCTCGAAAGCATCATCGCGCCGACCACGACGGCGATGGTCGACTTCATCACGCACACCGTCGGCTGGAAATACAGTGGGCGTTACAACGCGCTCAGCTACGAGGTCAACGCCGCGTGGAGCGACGGCGATGGTGGCCGCAACCGCGACCTCGGAGCGCTCGGATCGGTGCGCGACCTGCGCGAGGCCGTGGCGGTCGACCCGAAGCTGAACGTGCTGGTGGTCCACGGCTGGGCGGACCTGTCCTGCCCGTTCATGGCCTCGATCCTGATTGTCGACCAGATGCCGGTCATGGGAGACCACTCGCGCGTGCAGGTCCGCGAGTACCCCGGTGGCCACATGTTCTACAGCCGCCCGGAGAGCCAGCTGGCGTTTCGCACCGACGTCATGAAGCTCTACGCTGCTCACTGAGGCGATGGCGGGCGGGCAGGGCGCCGGCGCGCGCCCCCGCTCAGCGCTGCACGGAGTCCGTGCATCGACCGGGCGGGGCGCGGGAGCGGCGCCGAGCGCGCCTTAGCGGCTCTCGGAGCCCCGGACCGGCTCGGGCAACGGCAGCGCGGTCGTTTGCTTGAGCACTTCCATCGAGAACACGCCGCTGACGCCGGCGCACCGTGCAGACCGGATCAGGGTCTTGTAGATCTCGTCGTAAGAAGCGGCATCCGGGACCTGCACCTTGAATATGTAGTCGATCTCGCCGCTCGTGCGGTGGAACTCGACCACCGCCGGCATCGACTTGATGATCGTCGAGAAGTTCTGGAACCACTCTTCGGAGTGCTCGGCGGCACGGACGAGCACGAAGATCGTCTGGCCGACGCCAAGCTTGGCGGCATCGAGGAGCGCAACACGCTGGCGGATGACGCCGGCGGTCTCAAGCCGGCGGATTCTGTTCCAGCAGGCGTTGGTCGAGAGGTGGACCTGTTCCGCAATTTCCGCAAGAGACAGCGACGCGTCGACCTGCAGCAGGTCGAGGATGCGCCGGTCGATCGCGTCAATCTCCTCCATGGGAAAATATCCCGCCTAGCGGCCCGCGGCGAGTCTAGTTCGTGAAGCTATTCGACGCCACCTGCGGTAGCGTGCCCTGCGTTGGAAAGGAAACCCATGCTGCAGGCGCTGTTTGTCGAGCACCCCCGGTCGGTCGGCGAGACCTACTTCGAGCACCAGCGTCAGGCGTTCTCGTTTGGCGGCGCCATGCTCCTCGCGGCGCTCGCGTGCTTCGTGCACGGGCTGGTGCCGGCGTGGTTCCGCTGTACGGGCAGCCAGACGATCACGCGCCTGCACGAGCGCATGCGCGCGCGCTTCGCCCCGACGGTCTGAGCGGACGGGCCCGCTTCGCGCGGCGCACACGCCCTCCGATTGTCGCCCGGGCGTGAATCTAGAACACGTTCATAATCAAAGACTTGTTCGCATAATATAGATTATGTCAACTTGATGCCGACGCTGGATCCGGCGCCGTGAGCGCGGATCGCAGCGAGCGCGCTCAGTAATACGCGGCGTGGATGCTCACCCCGACGACCGACGAGCTGAAGCGCCCTGCGAACGGATCGTTCAGCGAGATCCGTGCTTTCTCGGCGCTCAGCTGCGCCGACAGGTGCAGGCGGCCTGAGCAGGGCCAATCGTAGCCAACTCGCGCCAGGAACCCGGTGCCGTTGCCACTGCGCGTGTCGCCGCCGAGTTCCTCGAGCCGGCGATTGTGGTAGAGCACCTCGCCGCCGCTCACGCCGAATAGCCACCCGTGGTCGACGCCGGGCTCGAACTCAAGCGCCACGAACACGTTGGTGAGCGACTGGCCGTAGACGCTGTTGCAGTACTGCTGGCTGTCGCAATTGTTGTTGCCGATTTGGCTGCCGGCGCCGCCGACGTTCAGGCCGACCCGCCAGCGCGGGCCGAGCCGCAGGCCCGCGGTGACGTCGATGAGGACGCCACCGCTCGAGTCTCCGTACGGCGCGGAGGCAGTGTCGACCGACGCGTAGCCGACGCCGAAATCACCCCAGAACCCTCCCGGCGCCGTCGATGCACCGGGCTCCGCCTGAACAGCCGGCGCCGCGAGCATCCAGAAGAGCGCGGCGATTGGCGTTGACCTTCGCGTGCCCCCGAGCGTTCGCCGCCATTCGCTGCGCTGCATGACCCTGCCCTCCCGCCGCTTGCACGAGCGTCTTGCCACTACGCCGATTGGCGTGCGTCTCGGAGGTAAGAGCGCGGTCGCGTCCTTCCGGGTACCGCCGCCGCCGTCCCGGGTCGCGGCAGCGCCCGTCCGGCGGTGGTCGCCCACTCATCTATGATGGGCGGGCTGGGCGCCCCCGGCGCATCCCCTTCGCTCGAGAGACGACATGAAGAACCCCGGCTCGCTCCTCTGGCTTGCTGCAGCATTGACCGCGAGCCTCGCGTTCGCGGAGGAACAAGGCGCGAAACCCGCCGTCCACGCCTCGACCGCCATGGCGTCCTCGTCGAACGCGACGGTCACGAGAGCGATGGTCGAGGTGATGCGCAGGGGCGGTAATGCCGCCGATGCCGTGCTGACCGCGATCCCCATGCAAGGCGTCATCGAGCCGCAGATGGTCACGCTCGCGGGCGGCGTCTCGATCCTCTACTACGAGGCCAAGAGCGGTACGTACTACTACCTCGACGCAGAGCTCGATCACACGCGCGATGCGCTCACCTCCTCCGGCTGGACCTCGTACACGAGCGCCGCAAGCACGATCCCGGAAACCTCCGGCCGGCGGATCGCGGTCCCCGGTACCGTCGCCGGCATGAAGGCGGCCGCGGATCGGTTCGGGACGCTCAGGTGGGCCGACTACTTCCAGCCCGCCATCGCGCTCGCCACCGACGGCTATCCCATGTACTCATTCCTGTACGGCGAGATGGCGGAAGCCGCACTTGGCCGCCTCGCGGTCTATCCGTCCGGGCGCGACGAATACCTGCCGAATGGTTACGTTCCGCCGGTCGGGACGATCGTCAAGCATCCGAAGCTGGCGCAGTCGATGCGCCGGATCGCGGCGGAGGGTCCCGCGTACATCTACAGCGGCGAGTGGGCGCAGCACTTCGTCGCTGCCGTCCACGAGACGGACGGCGGCATTACGGCGGCAGAGCTCGCCGCATACCAGCCACGCTGGGAGGAACCGGTCCGCTCGACATACAAGAACTACCAGATCATCGGCGCGCCGCCGCCGTCCACGGCCGGCACGCTGATCGGCCTGGTGATGAACGTGCTCGAGCCTTACGACCTGAAAGCGCACGGCCACTACACGAAGTCGGCCGAGAGCCTCGAGATGATACGGCGCGCGTTCGGCGCCGCCGAAACCGCGACCGACGAGTTCGTGCGCGACCCCCTGACCTACAACGTGCCGACGGAGCTGCTGCTGTCGAAGGACTATGCGCGCATGATCTTCGCGCAGGCCGCGGCAAGTCTGCCGAAGGCCCCGCGCACCGCGGCAGTTGCCGCAAGCGGGCCGGAGCTGTCGCAATCCTTCGCCACGCACGACGGCCATTCCACCGACACCGACCACCTCGTCGCCGTCGACAAGGACGGCAACATGGCCTCGGTAACGCATTCGGTGTACGGCAGCACGTTCGCGACCGGTCTCGTCGTCGATGGCATCGCGATGAACAGCGGCAACAACTTCCCCGGCAACACGGCCGGACCCGGCCGGCGGGTGATCTCGCCGTTCCCGCCGACGATGGTGGCCAAGGACGGCAAACCCTGGCTCACGATCGGATCGCCCGGCCTCGCGTCCCGCGCCATCGCAATCACGCTGATCAATCTCCTCGGCTACGACATGACGCTCGAACAGGCGGTCGACGCGCCACGTTTCATGGGCAGTCAGGTTGGCGTGCCGATGGCGATCGAGAGTCGGGTGGACCCGTCGGTGCGTGATGAGTTGAAGTCGGTGTACGGCGTGTCGGTGCGCACCACGACGCCATACAACTGGCACTTCGGTTCGATCCAGGCCATCCAGCGCCAGCCGGACGGCAGCCTGCTCGGCGTCGCTGACCCGCGGCGGGTGGGCCTCGCCGCCGGCTACTGACGCCAGGCCGCGAACGGGACGGCCCAAGCACGGAATCGCATCGGTCGTGGCGCCTGCCGGACGCAGGCGGCCCCCCTCCCCCGTCGACCCGTCGTTTCCCCCCAATACACGGCATCAGAGCGCTCCGGCGCGCCGCGCCGACGCGCCGCCGTGTTTTTTTCACACGTTTTTTAGACGCCGCCGGCTAGTCTGCCGGCGCATTGCTCGATGGGAGTCCGGCGATGGACGCAGCCTTTATTATCTTGCTTGCAGCGCTATGGGCGTCGACCTATGCGTTGGTGCGCGCCCTGGCGGCGCTCGGCAGGCTGTCGTGAGCACCGCCTACTGGCTGTGCGGCCTGTTGGCGCTGCTGCTGTTCGGCTACCTCTTGTACGCCTTGGCCCGGGCGGAGCGGTTCTGAGCCATGCCCGACACGAGCTTCGGTCTGCTGCTCTTTGTCTTCCTCGGTCTTGTTCTGCTCTGCGTGAAGCCGCTCGGCACCTATATCGCGGACATCATGGAAGCGAAGCCGTCCCTCGCCGTCCGCCTCGGCGGACCCGTGGAGCGCTGGCTGTACAGCGCCTGCGGCATCGATCCATCCGTTGAGATGGACTGGCGGGGCTACGCGCTGGCGCTGCTGCTGTTCAATGTGCTCGGTGCGGCCGTCGTTTACGCGCTGCAGCGGTTTCAGGCCGTGCTGCCGCTGAACCCCCAACACGCTGCGGCGGTCGGCTCTGATTCCGCCTTCAATACCGCCGTCAGCTTCGTCACCAACACTAACTGGCAAACGTACTCGGGCGAGTCGGCGATGGGTTATCTGACGCAGATGGCCGGTCTCGCGGTACAAAACTTTCTTTCCGCGGCGACCGGGCTCGCCGTCGCGGTGGCGCTCGTCCGCGGCTTCGCCCGCCACAGCGCTTCAACGATCGGCAACTTCTGGGTCGATCTGATTCGCTCGACGATCTACGTGCTGCTGCCACTCTCGCTCGTGCTCGCGGTCGTCTTCGTGAGTCAGGGCGTGATCCAGAATTTTGACCAGTACAAGAATGCGACGACAATCGAGGTCACGGCCTATGAGAACCCGCGGTTAGACGCCACGGGCGCCGCTGTTGTCGACGAGGGCGGCCACCCTGTCACCGACAAGGCGGAGGCTCGTACGCAAGTCTTGCCGATGGGTCCCGTCGCATCCCAAGAAGCCATTAAGGAGCTCGGGACCAATGGCGGCGGCTTCTACAACGCCAATTCCGCGCACCCGTACGAGAACCCGACGCCGCTGACCAATCTGCTGCAAATGCTCGCGATCTTCATGATCCCTTGCGCACTGACGTACACATTCGGCCGGATGGTCGGGGATACCCGCCAGGGCTGGGCGCTTCTCGCGGCGATGTTGATCCTGTTCACCGCGCTCGCCACGGTCGGCTACGTCGCCGAACGTCAGGGCAACCCGCTGATCGCCGCGCAAGGGATCGACCAGCTCGCGGGACCGATGCAGTCCGGCGGCAACATGGAAGGCAAGGAGACCCGATTCGGAATTGCTGCTTCAGCGCTCTTCGCCGCCGTCACCACCGCAACGTCATGCGGGGCCGTCAATTCGATGCACGATTCGCTGACGCCTCTTGGTGGTTTCGTTCCGCTGTTCCTGATGCAGCTGAGCGAGGTGGCGCCCGGCGGAGTCGGCACCGGATTGTATTCGGTGCTCATGTTCGCGCTCCTCGGTGTGTTCATCGCCGGTCTGATGATCGGCAGAACTCCTGAGTACCTGGGCAAGAAGATCGAGGCGTATGAGATGAAGCTCACCTCGATCTTCATCCTGGCGACGCCAATCATCGCCCTTGTCGGCACGGCGGTCGCCGTCAGCGTCGCAGCCGGCAAGGCCGGTGTCGGAAATCCGGGTCCGCACGGCTTCTCCGAAATCCTCTACGCGTTCACCTCCGCCGCCAACAACAATGGCAGCGCGTTCGGCGGCCTCACGGCCAGCAGCTTGTTCTACAACGTCGCGACCGGGCTCGCGATGTGGTTCGGCCGATTCTGGCCAATCGTCGCGGCACTTGGAATTGCCGGATCCCTCGCCGCGAAGAAGCGCGTGCCAGTCACCGAAGGGACGATGCCAACTCACGGACCGCTGTTCGTCTCGCTGCTGATCGGCTCGATCCTGCTGATCGGTGTGCTGACCTACGTGCCGGCGCTGGCGCTCGGTCCGGTGGTGGAACATTTCATGCTCCACGCAGCGCCGGGGGGTTAGGATCGTGGCACGTCAGGCACTCGGCCTGTTCGACCGGTCGCTGATGGGCCCCGCTCTGCTTGCCTCGGTTCGCAAGCTCGACCCGCGCGCCCAGTGGCGCAATCCGGTGATGTTCGTCGTCTATCTCGGCACGCTGGTCACAGCGTTCCTGTGGCTCCAGGCGCTTGCCGGCCATGGCGAGGCGCCCGCCGGCAGCGTCGGCGCCATCATGGTCTGGCTGCTCTTCACCGTCCTGTTTGCCAATTTCGCGGAAGCGCTGGCCGAGAGTCGCAGCCGCGCCCAGGCCGCGTCGCTGCGTGGGATGCGGCAGACGATCATGGCGAAGAAGCTTGTCGGCCCCGGTGCCGGACGTCGCGCGACCACCTCGGTCAAGGCCGAGGACCTGCGCAAGGGAGACGTGATTCTCGTCGAGGCCAGCGACGTGATTCCGGCGGACGGGGAAGTCATCGAAGGCGCGGCCTCCGTTGACGAGAGCGCGATCACGGGCGAGTCGGCGCCGGTGATTCGGGAATCCGGTGGCGATTTCACGTCGGTGACCGGCGGAACGCGCGTCCTGTCCGACTGGATCGTAGTGCGTGTCTCGGTCAACCCGGGCGAGACGTTTCTTGACCGCATGATTTCGATGGTCGAGGCCGCGACCCGCCAGAAGACGCCGAATGAGATCGCCCTGACGATCCTGCTGGTCGCGTTGACGCTCGTCTTTCTCGTGGTCATCGTGACTTTGCTGCCCTTCTCGTTGTTTAGCGTCGAGGCCAGCGGCGCTGGCCAGCCGGTGACGATCACCGCGCTGATCGCACTCCTCGTATGCCTGATCCCGACGACGATCGGCGGGCTGCTGTCGGCCATCGGCGTCGCGGGCATGAGCCGCATGATGCAAGCCAACGTCGTGGCAACATCGGGGCGCGCGGTCGAGGCCGCCGGGGACGTCGATGTCCTCCTGCTCGACAAGACCGGCACGATCACGCTCGGCAACCGGCAGGCGACCGCGTTCTTGCCAGCACCGAACGTCGCCGAGCTGGAACTCGCGGACGCGGCGCAGCTCGCCTCGCTCGCGGACGAGACGCCGGAGGGCCGCAGCGTCGTCGTGCTGGCAAAGTCGAGGTTCAACCTGCGCGAGCGGGATCTGCAGCAACTGGGTGCGGTCTTCGTACCGTTCTCGGCGCACACGCGCATGAGCGGTGTCGATCTCGGAGAACGCAAGATCAGGAAAGGGGCGCCCGACGCGATTGCTCGGTACATGGAATCTGCCAGCCGTCGCATTCCCCACACGGTCGAGGAAACGGTGCAGCGCGTTGCGCGTCAGGGCAGCACGCCTCTGGTGGTGGCTGATGGTGCTCGTGTTCTCGGCGTCATCGAGCTCAAGGACATCGTGAAGGGAGGAATTCGCGCTCGTTTCGCCGATCTTCGGCAGATGGGCATCCGCACGATCATGATTACCGGCGACAATGCGTTCACTGCCGCCGCGATCGCTGCCGAGGCCGGCGTTGACGACTTTCTCGCGGAGGCGACTCCGGAAGCGAAGCTCAGACTGATCAGAGAGCATCAAGCGCAGGGCAGGCTCGTCGCCATGACGGGCGACGGCACAAACGATGCACCGGCACTTGCCCAGTCCGACGTCGCCGTTGCCATGAACACCGGGACCCAGGCGGCGAAAGAAGCCGGGAATATGGTTGACCTCGACTCGAATCCGACCAAGCTGATCGAGATCGTCGAAACCGGAAAGCAAATGCTGATGACGCGCGGTGCACTGACGACGTTCTCCATCGCCAATGACGTCGCGAAGTATTTCGCGATCATTCCTGCGGCGTTCGCCACGACCTACCCGCAGCTCTCGGCGCTCAACGTTATGCACCTCGCGACCCCTGCATCCGCGATTCTGTCGGCGGTCATATTCAACGCGCTCATAATCGTCGCGCTCATTCCGCTCGCGATCCGGGGCGTCAGGTACCGGCCGCTCGGTGCCGGCCCGTTGCTTCGTCGAAACTTGCTGATATACGGCCTCGGAGGGGTGATCGTGCCGTTCCCAGGGATCAAGCTCATCGACATGACGCTGTCCGCAGTCGGCTTGGCTTGAGGAGAGTGACGTGGACTTCAGGCAACTACGGATCGCAGTGAGCCTCCTGCTGGCGATGACGCTCGGCATCGGCCTCGCTTACCCCGCCGTGGTAACCGGAATCGCGCGGATTGCGTTTCCCGATCAGTCCGGCGGCAGCCTCCTGTATCGCGATCGAACCCTGATTGGCTCAAGCCTGATCGGGCAGAACTTCACGGGCCCGGGCCACTTCTGGGGGCGGCCATCCGCGACGACGCCGCAGCCATACAACGGGCTCGCCTCCAATGGCTCGAATCTCGGTCCATCCAACCCGGCGTTGATCGACCAGGTCCGATCGAACGCCCAAAGGCTGAGGGACGCAGATCCTGGCAATGTCCGGCCGATTCCGATCGACCTCGTGACCGCCTCGGCGAGCGGCCTCGACCCGGACATCAGCCCGGCTGGAGCGCTGTACCAAGTGTCTCGCATCGCACGCGTGCGGGGCCTCTCTCCCGCGAGCCTCGACAAGCTCGTGTCCGAGCACACCCGGACGCCTTGGCTCGGTGTTCTCGGCGAGCGGCGCGTAAACGTCCTGGAACTCAATCTCGCGCTTGACGCGCTGCGCTGATGACTCTCAGCCGTTTCGTGCCGGCCGGCCGGTGCCGGCCGCTGTAACCACGCCGGCGCACCCACTCAGACGACGGAGCAAAAGAATCGTGAGCGCACACCGCCACCACCTGCTGATTGCGATCGGACTGACCGCCGCCACCGCCCTTGCTTCAACGAACGCCGTCGGTGCGACCGACGCACCGACCCCGACCGCGGCCGAAGCCGCCAAGTCGGAGACCGACGCCAAGATTGAAGCGCTGCAGAAGCGGATCGAGCAGCTCGAGGCCGAGCTGCACGGCCGCACGTCGCCCCAGCAGGCACCGTCGCCGCCTGCAGAGACTCCGGCGAACGCGTCGGCGGTGCCTAGTCCGGCGCAGCCCGCGCCGGAATCGTCCGAGCCATTCGCGTTCGCGGATTTCTCGTGGCTGACAGGGAACCCGCGAAATACGGAGTCGCCGCTGGCGGGCAAGTATTTCACCCCGGACATCCGGGTCGACGTCAATTACACGGACCAATTCCATCATCCGGCCGACGACACGATCGGCGGCTCGTCGGAGATTTTTCGATCGGGCGAATTCCAGCTGACCCAGTTGGGTGTCGGCGGCGATCTGCAGTACGACCACGTCCGTGCGCGACTAATGACCCAGTTCGGGATGTATTCCGAGACAACTCCGCGCAACGATGCGAGCCCCGCACGCGGGCAGTGGAACCTCGACTCGGCGTACCGATATATCTCCGAAGCCTATGGCGGCTATCACTTCGACGCCTTGCACGGCGTCAACGTTGACGCGGGAATATTCATGTCCTACGTAGGCTTGTTTAGCTATTACCAGTACGACAACTGGGCGTACCAGCCGTCGTATGTGTCGTCGAACACGCCTTGGTTCTTCAACGGAATGCGTATTCAGATCTTCACGAGCGACCGGCTCAAGATCGAGCCGTGGCTAATCAACGGGTGGCAGTCCTACGGGCGCTTCAACAACGCGCCTGGCGCTGGCGGCCAGATCCTGTGGCGCCCGAACGGCAACTGGTCGATTGTCAGCAATAATTACGGCGGCAAGGATGCGCTGGGCATACCGGACCGAAAGCGCATTCACACGGATGACAGCGTTCAGTTCAAGTATTTCGATAGCCCCGGCCCTGGAATCTCGAAGGCGGCAGCGACGCTGACGGTCGACGCCGGCTGTGAATTCGGCGGCGGAGTCGTCTGCCATGGAGGCAACGCGGCAACGCCCCCCCAATATTTCCTTGGATTCATGGTCTACAACCGCGTGTGGTTCGACCACGATCGGTTCGCGTTGACGCTCGGGGCCGGCGCGATCAACAACCCTGGCCGTTACCTCGTGCTGCTGCCACCGGTCAATGGCGCAACGGCCGCGTCAGGAACGCCCTATTTCACCGAAAACCCCGGCGATCCCTACCGTGCCTGGGATACCTCGTTGACATTCGACTACATGCCGAAACAGTGGATCACCTGGCGGTTCGAATTCAATCACCGCGCCGCGAATGTGCCGTACTTCACCGGTTCCGGCGGGATCACGCCTCCGGGTGGAAACCAAGGCGCTCTTGGCTCGGTGGTTCCCGGCTGGCAGCCGGATTTGCGCAAAGACGAGGATCGAGTAACGATCGCCCTGCTTGTCAAGCTATAACGAACGGTCGGTGCACGGTCGCTCCCGAGACGCGCCGAGCGGACGAGACGCGACCCGGCCGGCTGGTGACCGTGATGGACCGCCCTGATCCAGATCAGCTTCTTGCGGACGTACAGCGGAGCGAGGCACGCGCGCGTCGCGGGCGGCTGCGGATCTTTTTTGGCGCGTCGGCGGGCGTTGGCAAGACCTACTCCATGCTCGAGGCGGCTCGCGCCGCGCGTGCCACCGGCACCGACCTGATCGTCGGCTACGTCGAACCTCACGGGCGGATTGAGACGGAACGCCTGCTGGAAGGTCTCGAGCAGCTGCCGTTTCTCGAAGTGCGGTACCGCGGCCTTGTGCGGCGCGAGTTTGATCTCGATGCCGCGCTCAAGAGAGCTCCTGCGACCATTCTGGTCGATGAACTTGCACATTCGAACCTCTCGGAAGGCGAACCTAAGCCGCGCCATACGAAACGCTGGCAGGACGTCGAGGAGCTTCTGGACGCTGGCATCAACGTATGGACAACGTTGAACGTCCAACATCTCGAGAGTCTGAACGACATCGTTGCCGGCATCACCGGTGTGCGACAGAAGGAGACGATTCCCGATCGCATCTATGACGACGCCGAGGAGGTCGAACTCATCGACCTACCGCCGGACGAGCTCCTGGCCCGCCTAAAGGCCGGCAAGGTCTATGTTGCCGAGCAGGTTGGCGCCGCTACGGAGAGATTCTTCCGGACACCCAATCTGCTCGCGCTGCGGGAACTGGCGCTGCGTCGGACTGCCGACCGCGTCGACGCTGCCGCGCAGGAATACCGCGGCAGTGAGCGCGCTTCCCGACCGTGGCTGGCGCGTGACCGGTTCATGATCGCCATTGCGCCGGACGACCAGGCCGAGCAGCTGGTACGCGTCGGCAAACGGTTCGCCGACGCACTCGATGCCGAATGGCTGGTCGTATCGGTGGAGACTCCGCCGCTACTGAAGCTCTCCGAGGCGGAACGCAACCGTCGGATCGCGGTGCTGCGCCTCGCCGAGTCGCTCGGCGCAGAGACGGTAACGCTCGACGGACCGTCAGCGTCCGAAACGCTGATTGAATACGCGCGCCTCCGAAATATCACGCGGATCGTCGTTGGCGAATCGAAGCGCCACGGCTGGCGGGCGCTGCTGCGCCGTTCGACGGTCGCGAAGCTCGTGCATCGGGGCCGCGGATTTGATGTATCAGTGATCGCGCGACAGGACGGACTGGGCGCCGTGTCAACCGGGCAACCCGTCATGCACGCGGCGCCGACACGCTGGGACCGCTACTGGGCGGGGCTCGCGATTTCCGCTCTTTGCACCGGCATCGCGGCGCTCATGTTTCCCTACTTCGAGCTCACCAACATCGTCATGGTGTACCTGCTTGGCGCGACGGTCGCCGCCCTGCGGCTTGGCCGCGGGCCGGCTACTCTGGCGGCGCTCGTGAACGTGGCGAGCTTCGACTTCCTGTTCGTGCCGCCGCGTTTCAGCTTCGCCGTGAGCGACCTGCAGTATCTCCTTACGTTCGCCGTCATGATCGCTGTCGCGCTCGTGATTGCGAACCTCGTCGCCAATGTTCGCGCCCAGACCCGGGTTGCGGGCGCTCGCGAGCGTCGCACCGCGCTCCTCTACGCAATGAGCCGAGAGCTGGCCGCGACACGCAGCTTCGGCAATTTGGCGCGCGTTGCGATCAAGCATGTTGCCGAGACCTTCGCAAGCCGAGCCGTCGTCCTCATGCCGGGCGTCGACGGCCGGCTGCGCTACCCGGACACGCCTCGGGTTGCAGGTTCGCTTGAGCAGGCGGACCTGTCGGTTGCCCAGTGGGTATACGATCACGGCCGGCCCGCCGGCCTTGGCACGGACACGCTGCCGGCGGCCGCCGCGCAGTACCTTCCGCTCACCGGAACCGGACGGACGCTCGGCGTCCTTGCGGTACGGCCGTCGCAGAAACGACGCCTCCTGTTGCCGGAACAGCGGCACCTGCTTGAGACTTTCGCGGGCCAGATCGCACTAGCGATCGAGCGATCTCAGATGGCTGACGCTGCGGAACAGGCCCGCGTGGCGGCTGAAACGGAGAGCCTGCGCAACACGTTGCTTGCATCGATCTCGCACGACTTGAGAACGCCGCTAGCGGTGATTACCGGAGCTAGCAGTGCGCTCAGCGACCCCACGCTGGCACTCGATCCGCCGGCTCGCAGCCAGCTCGCGCGGTCGATCGACGCCAAGGCGCGCGAGATGTCGGAGCTGATCTCGAATGTGCTCGATCTCATGCGTTTTGAGTCCGGCGAGGTACGACTGCGCCGCGACTGGGAGACAATCGATGATCTGGTCGGCGCCGCTGTCGCCCGGCTGAGCGGTCGGTTCGATCGTCACCCGGTCGACATTGCGCTACCGCAAGACTTGCCTGCGGTGTTCGTCGACTCGGCGCTCGTAATTCAGGTACTCGTCAACTTGCTGGACAACTCTGTCAAGCACACGCCGGACGGTACGCGGATCAGTCTTGACGCCGAGCCGGGTGATGGTGTCGTTGCAATCACGGTCTCCGACAGTGGCCCCGGACTTCCGCCGGGGGACCCGAATCGGCTATTTGCGAAGTTCCAGCGCGGCCGCGAAGAGAGCAACACCGGCGGCGCCGGACTCGGGCTCGCGATCTGCCAGGCGATTGTCCGTGCGCATGGCGGCCATATCGAGGCCGGCAATCGACCCGAGGGCGGTGCGTTCTTCCGGTTCACGCTGCCTACGTCGGAGCCCTCGCCGTGACCACGGCGATGTTCGTCGTGCAGATTGTCGAGGACGACGCCGGAATCCGCGCCGTGCTTCGGACCTTGCTGGAGTCGCAGCACTACCGGGTCGTCGAATCGGAAACGGCTGAACGCGGCATCATCGACGCACGCAGTCACAAGCCCGATCTCGTGATAGTCGACTTGGGCCTGCCCGACCGCGATGGCGTGACGGTCATCCGCGGCATCCGACAAACGTCGCCGGTGCCGATTCTCGTGCTGTCCGCCCGGACTGCGGAGCACGACAAGGTCGCGGCACTCGATTGCGGCGCGGATGACTACGTCGCGAAGCCATTTAGCACGCAGGAGCTCCTCGCACGGGTCCGCGCTGCCTTACGCCGCAATGCACGCGGCGGCGAGCAGCCGCCACAATTCCACCTCGGGGCGATCGCTGTTGACCTGGCGTCGCGGACGGCCCGAGGGCCCGAGGGTGAGGTTCACCTCACTCCGCTCGAATACCGCGTGCTCGAATGCCTCTACCGGAACGCGGGAATGATCGTGACACAGCAGCAGCTGATTCGCGAAGCCTGGGGTGCCGACCGGCCCGGTGACGTTCGCGGCCTGCGCTCGTACGTCAAGATGCTGCGCCAGAAACTGGAACGTGACCCGCATCAGCCACAGCACCTTCTCACCGAAGCCGGCGTCGGGTATCGACTGCACGTGGACGACGAGGCGGACCGGCGTTAGTGCGGGTCTCAGGCAGGCCTTGGTCAGCGCCGGCGCGTGGCGTCTTCGCCGCTCACCGGACGCGCGTCAGCATCCGGGCCAACCACTGGCGGAGTTCCGATGGGTCGCGAAGGCGCCAGCGCGCTCTGATCCGGTCACCGACGGCAACGCCCATCCCGCCTAGCGACTCCGCTGCGCGGAACGCGTGGAGGTCTGTCAAGTCGTCGCCGATCGCCACCGGCAACCGGCCCCGAAACGGCGCCTCGGTCATGAAGCTGAGAAGCGCCGACCCCTTGTTGGGCTGTCGCGGCTTGAGCTCGAACACGTACAGCCCTGGCTGGACGTGGAATCCCGGGCCGAGACTGGCGGCGATCCGCAGTATTTCGGCGTACAGCCGCTTGGCGCAATCAGGCGCTGCACGATAGTGGATGGCGAAGGCCTCGCCCTTGTCCTCGAGCACCAATTTCGGCTCGATCTCTCCCAGCTCCAGCAGCGCGCTCCGAGCGTCATCGAGCCCAGACGCGTCCACCCTTGCGCGAAGGATCACGCCGCTTCCCGACCAGCGCTCCAGTCCGTGGACGCCGGCCGCGGCAATCGTCATCGGAGCGAAAAGCTCGGCGACCGCGGCGAGCGGACGGCCACTCAGCAGCGCGAGCGCACCATCGAGCGCCCGTTGGATGTCTTGCAGCTGGTTGACCAGCTCGGGCTCGGGCCGAACCGCGCTTGGACGTTCTGAAATCGGCAACAGCGTTCCATCGATGTCAAGAAAAAGAGCAGCGTGGGCCGGAACCGGTGGCGTCATGGGCCGGTCTTCACGAGTGCGACGCCCGAACGCCGGGTGGAAGATCTTGCCAGCAGCCTGCCGCGCTGCCGAATAAGCGCCGCGTCCAGAAGCATTCGACCCGCCCAGCGAAAGACGTTGTTGTGTTTAACGGTGCGCCGCATCAGGCGCATCCGTTCGCGTCTTTCCGCGCTCGGCATCTGCAATGCCGCCTCGATAGCGGCTGCAGTCTCTATCGAATCGAACGGATTCACGGGAAGTGCCTCGACTAGCTCGCGCGAAGCGCCGGCAAACGTGCTGAGAATCAACACGCCGTCTTCGTCGTCGCGAGCAGCGACAAATTCCTTTGCCACGAGGTTCATGCCGTCGTGAAGGCTGTTCACCATGCAGAAATCGGCCGCACGGTACAACTCGTAGACGCGCTCTGGGTCCTGATGCTCGGTGACCAGGACAACCGGCTTCCAGCCGGGTCGAGCGAACGCGGCGTTCAGCTCCTCGGCTCGTGCGAGCGTATGCTCCTGCAAGGCCTTGTACGCCGGCAGTCGGCTGCGTGACGGCGATACGACCTGCAGGAACGTCAATCGTCCGCGCAGCTGCGGCCTCGTCTCGAGCAGGTGATGGATGGCGGCAAAGCGCTCAAGAATTCCCTTGGTGAAATCCCAGCGCTCGATGCCGAGGCCGAGTGCAACACCCGGCCGGATCTGGAAGCGGCCGCGGACCTCGTCGCGGAGGTCAATCGTCGCCTTGGCCGTGTCGCTGCTTGCCGGCCATTCGATAGAGATCGGGTAGGCTCCGATCTGGCACCGATGGTCGCGAACCGTCACGGTCATTCTTTCGCGGTCGACCTGGCCCTCCATATAGCGGTCTACGGCGTCCAGAAAATTGTGGCAGTGGTAACGAGTGTGGAAACCCAGGATGTCCGACTGAAGTAGGCCCGCCAATAGGTCGGTCTTCCAAGGGCACACGCCGAAGGTTTCCGCATTCGGCCAAGGAATGTGCCAGAAGTGGACGAGTGTCGCGTCGGGTTTGAGTCGTCGCACGGCCGCCGGCAACAGGGCAAAGTGAAAGTCCTGCACGAGGACAATCGGTGACGATGTCTGCGCTTCGTCCGCGACGACCTTCGCGAAGCGCTCGTTGACCGCGACGTATTGCCGCCAGTCTTTTTCCCTGAACTCCGGGCGCACGTAGGCGAGGTGGCATAGCGGCCACAGGCCCTCGTTCGCCAGCCCGTAGTAGAAACCGCTCTCCTGTTCCTCCGTCAGCCAAACCCGGCGTAGACGGTAACTTGGCGCCTGCGGTGGAACACGGATGCCGTCCCGACGGTCGACGACGGATCGATCGGCATCTCCGCTGCCGTGGGCGATCCACGTGCCGGCGCATGCGCGCACGATCGGTTCGAGCGCCGTCACCATTCCGCTGGCGGGCACGTGTACCCGAACGGCGCCGGTTGCGTCGCGGCTGTGAATGTACGGCTCGCGATTGGAGACGATCAGAATGTCTGGCGACTCGAGGCGTTCTCGCACGACGTGCTGCAGCGCCATTGGGGTCCAGTTTTCCTGGTACTCGATCTCGAGGCGCTGGCTCTCCTCCGCTTCCTGAAGCGCCTCGCGCATCATGGACAGGAATGGAAGCGAGAATCTCGGCGACTGTCCATCGCCTCTGAGTCGCCGTGCGCGTACGTCGCTCAACAGCATTGCCAGTGACCGCTGGAAGCTCCACCATGCCGCGGCCACGAGCAGCACGCTCACCACCACCGCACTCACGACAAAGAATGCGGCTAGATAGTCGCGGGCGGCGGATTGCCGATGATCAACGAAGCTCGCATCGGAGATGATTGCGACGGTACTCGGCGGACCCGCGGCGTGCGGTACGGTGAAGTACGACACCTGCAGCGACCCGCCGTCGGACCGCAGTATGCGAGAGCCTCGCGCGGAGTCGCGCTCCGCCGCCGAGGGGCACGGCACTCCGCTGGGCGCATACGGCCCCGCCGCTTCTATGTCGCGCTCCGAACTGCAGACGACGATCGCAACAAGATGCTCCTCTGCTGCGAGCCGTCCGAGGTACCGCGAGGCGCCCCGGGAATCGCCGGCTTCGAGCTGTTCCTCCAGCGGACCTTCGAGCCGCCGCATGATGGCGCCCGCACGGTGCTCCCCGTCGCTTCGGAACCACGAATCCACCAGCCGATCCAGCACGGGCACTGAGATCAAGGTCGCACCGGCGGCGAGGAGCAGCACTGGCAAGACGAATCGCAGCAGAAATGACTTTGGCATCGGGCAGCCTCCTACAACGCCGCTTCCCAGGGCTTGCTCAGCCGAATGGCGGACCGGATGATCCCGACAAGGCTGTAGGTCTGAGGGTAATTACCCCAGAGTTCCCCGGTCGCCGGGACGATGTCTTCCGACAGAAGGCCCACATGGTTGCGTCTCGCAAGGAGCGCCTCAAAGCGCCCAATTGCTTCGTCATGTCTACCGAGCATTGCGAGCGCGTTGATGTACCAGAAGCTGCAGATCGTGAACGCACTTTCCGGATCGCCGAAGTCGTCTCGGTGCCGGTACCGCAGAACGTACTCGCCGCGAACCAGCTCACGCTCGATCGCCTTGACCGTTGCCGCGAAGCGTTCATCGCCGGGAGGGATGACGCCGAGCTCCGGGAGTAGCAGCATCGTCGCGTCGATGTACCCGTCGCCGTCGAGGCTGTCCACGAACGAACCGACCGACGAGTTCCACGCGCGCCGCAGCAGGTCGTCGCGCATGTGCTCGGCGTGGAGGCGCCAGCGGTCCGCGTCCACGGCCAACCCGAGTCTTCGACCAATGTGCGCAAGTCGATCGCACGCCGCCCAGCACATTGCGGCGGAAAATGAATGCGCCCGCTTAACGGTCCTGAATTCCCAGGGCCCGGCGTCTGGCTGCCCGTACGCGCGAATCGCTTCGGCTCCAAGGGCCTCAAGGCGCCGATAGAGCGCGTGGTCGCCGCGCGCGCCAAGTCGTTCGTCGTAGAACAGCTGCGTTGCGGCCATGATGACCGACCCGTATACGTCGTGCTGTCGCTGGTCGAACGCCTGGTTGCCGACGCGCACCGGCCCCATGCCGCGAAATCCGCTCAGATTCGACGCGGCGCGCTCCACGACCGGCTCGGAGCCGCTGATTCGGTAGACCGGCCGCACAGTCTCGAGCGAGTCCTGGAGTGCGATGTTCTCGATGAATCGGAGAAAGCCTTCCATCGTCCGGGTCGCACCAAGGCGGTTGAGCGCTTGAACGACAAAGAATGCATCTCGGAGCCAGCAGTACCGGTAGTCCCACGTTCGGCCGGTGTCGGGTGCCTCAGGGATCGATGTCGTCAGGGCTGCAAGCACTGCGCCGGTGTCTTCGTACGTGCACAGCTTGAGCGTGATGGCGGCGCGAATGACCGCCTCTTGCCATTCCAGCGGGATCGCAAGTGTCCTGACCCACTCGGCCCAGTAGTCGCGCGTCGCGACAAGCCAATCCTGCGCAAGGCGTCCGATCTGTTCTTCGACGCGCTCGTCCGGCCCCAGCAGAAGAGTGATTCGACGATCGAGCACGAACGAGTACTCGCCCTGCAGGGCACCGAGTGACGCGTCGGTTGTCACCCGCATTGCGATGCCGTCTCCGCCGAATCGCAGGTGGTGACCGCCGGCCGTGACAGAAGGCGGCGTGGCACCGTAATTGAAGCTCGGGCGGAGCCGGATCCGCACCTGCGGTCGACCGTTCAACGGCTCGATGATTCTCACGAGCACGGCGGGACGGAACAAGCGACCGTAGATTCGAAACCGGGGACAGAAGTCGGTGACCAGCGCTTCGCCGCCTTGCTCGTCGAATAGGCGCGTTTCGACAACCGCCGTGTTCCGCTCATACCGCTGGTCGGCGTACCGTTGAGCGTTCAGTGAAACTGCGAAGACCCCGTCAGTTGCGGCGCTGTAGTCGCTCCTCAGCAGTGCGCAGAAGATGGGCTCCGCGTCCGGCTGCGGCCAGCAGGACCAGACGATCGTTCCATCCTTATCGACCAACGCGGCAATTTGGCAATTACCGATCACCGCGAGATCGAGCGTCGGGTCACGTACCACGGATGGCCTCGATACAGCAACGACGTGCGACGGCCAGCACAGAGCCCGCACCGGCGCTTCGCGCGCCGGCACGAGCTCTCACGAGGCCACGTAGGGGCCGCCCGATTATTTCTTGTCCTTCGGACCTTGCATGCAGAGCGGAGTGAACTCGTCCTCAGTCAGATATCCGTTCCGCCACACGTTTGGGTCGTCGAGTGTCTTGGCGACTCCAACGTCCTGCGATGCCTCGTTGAGCGTCAGCTTCCCGGTGCCGCTCGTGTTCAACCGGTGAAATAGCTGTGTGCACGACTCTTTGCTGCGCATCTCCTGCGCAGAAGCGACGCCACACACGACTAGTGCGCCACCGAGTGAAAGAGCCGTAAGGGCGATCGTTGCGAAGGCCTTCATGATTTCTCCTCCTGGGTTGGTGACCTTAATCGGGACCCTCGAGGTGCCGGCCGAGTTCACCGGTTGTTCGTCGGCTCGCGGCGACAGACCTCGCCGCGAAGCGTTCCTAACGCCAAGTTCACGCTCTGTTTCTGCGGCGATGCGTAAGGTGTCTGCGTTGCGCGACGGTGTGTGGTTACTCCATGGCGTGGAACCAATCAAACGCGCGCGGGTCTCGACTCACGTGACGTGCACGTCTGGCGATCACGGCGCGAGTCAGTCAGGCGTACTGCTCGTAACCGAGCTGCCAGGTGCACGGCGCGACTACGTGAAATCTACGGAGGTCTACACATGAAGCCGAACAAACGAAATGCTGGACCGTTGGTCGCGATGTCCGCGCTGCTTGCGACGTGGCCGGCGTTCGCCGACACGCGAGCGGAAATCGACGCCGGTGTCAGCGCGGCACTCGAGCAGTTTTACGCGCAGAACCCGAGCAACCGCGATCTCGTGGCAAAGTCGGCTGCCGTGCTGGTGTTCCCGCGGGTAACGAAGGGTGGGGCCGGAATTGCGGCCGCGTATGGCGAAGGCGCACTGGTCGAGCACGGGCAGACGGTTGCGTACTACAAGATGACCTCGGGTTCCGTCGGTGTGACCGTCGGCGTCGCGCAACGGCGCGAGGTGGTCCTGTTCATGACGGACGCCGCGCGCGACCAGTTCGTAAACAGCAAGGGCTGGACGATTGGCGCCGATACCGGCGTCGCCCTCGTCTCAAAGGGCGCCGGCGGCGACTACGATACCGAGACGCTTCGCAAGCCGATCCTGGCGTTCGTCTTTGGAGAGAAGGGCTTGATCGCGGACGCTTCAATCCAGGGGACCAAGGTTACCAAGCTTCGTGCCTAGCGGTCGCAGGCGCCAACCGGCCTTAGGTCCCGGCCGGTTGGCGGATCTTCCGCTGCAGATCGAGCGGCATGCGTCAGCCCGCAGCCGTGATCACTATTGGTGGATCTCGACGATTGTCGCGAGGTGCGATCGGAGCCGAGCGAGAAAATCCACGGTGGGCTTAGAGCGGTGTCAATAGCCCGGCGGCCACTGGACGTTTGGTGGCACACCGAACCGCACCAGGTCACGGCCATCATTCGCCGCACGGGGCACCCGACGGCCCACTGAGCCGCATTGGCTAGGTCGAGCCGAGGGCCTCGTCGACCAAGCGCTGCGCGTCCGTGAAAATCGCCTTCAGGTGCTCCGCGCCGAGGAAGCTCTCGGCGTAAAGCTTGTAGATCGCCTCGGTTCCGGACGGCCGGGCGGCAAACCAGCCGTTCCGCGCAATGACCTTGATGCCGCCGATCGGAGCGTCATTTCCGGGCGCGCGCTCGAGGATCGTCTCGATCGTCTCGCCGGCGAGCTCCGTTGATCGGAATTGGGACGCGACCAGCTTGGCGAGGCGCGCACGCTTGGTGGCGTCGGCCGGCGCATCGATGCGCTCGGACAACGGCTCGCCGTGCTGGTGTACGAGCTCGCGATAGTACAGGCCGGGGTCCTTGCTGGTCCTCGCCGTGATTTCGCCCGCGAGGAGTGCTGCGGTGATCCCGTCCTTGTCGGTGCACCACGCACCGCCATCGCGCCGCAGGAACGAAGCGCCTGCGCTCTCCTCGCCCGTGAAGCCAAGCCGACCGCTGAGCAGGCCGTCGACGAACCACTTGAAGCCGACCGGCACCTCGTATACCGAACGGCCGCGCGCGGCGGCGACGCGGTCGATCATCGAGCTGCTGACCACCGTCTTGCCGACGGCCGCGTCGGCGCGCCAGCTCGGTCGATGGCTGAACAGATAGTCGATCGCGACGCTCAGATAGTGGTTGGGCGGCAGCAGGCCGGCGCTTCGGGTGACAATGCCGTGCCGGTCGTGGTCCGTGTCGCAGCCGAAGGCGACGTCGAAGCGGTCTTTCAGGTCAATCAGCCGCTGCATCGCAAACGTCGACGACGGATCCATCCGGATCTGGCCATCCCAGTCGACCGTCATGAACGCGAAGGTGGGGTCGATCTGCTCGCTGACGACTGAGAGCGCGATGCCGTAGCGCTCGGCGATACGCGCCCAGTAGTGGACGCCTGCGCCGCCGAGCGGATCGGCGCCAAGCCGCACGTCGGCGCCGCGGATCACCTCAAAATCGATGACCTCGCCAAGTCCCTCGACGTACTCGGCGAGAAAGTCGTGCTCCCTGGTCGTCGTCGAGCGCCGCGCCTTTGCAAACGAAACGCGCCGCACGCCATCCAGGTTCGCCGCCAGCAGCGCATTCGCGCGCTTCTCGACCCAGCCGGTGATCGCCGAGTCCGCTGGGCCGCCGCTTGGCGGGTTGTACTTGAATCCGCCGTTGTCGGGCGGGTTGTGCGACGGCGTGACGACGATTCCATCCGCAACGCCGGCGGTTCGTCCCTGATTCCATCTGAGGATCGCGTGCGAGACCGCGGGCGTAGGCGTGTATTCATCACCCGCCGAGATGAAGGTTTCGACGCCGTTCGCCGCAAGCACCTCGAGCGCGCTCTCGAATGCCGGACGCGACAGCGCATGGGTGTCGGCGCCGATGAACAACGGGCCGTCGATGCCTTGGCTCGCCCGGTATTCGCAGATCGCTTGGGTGATCGCGAGTACATGCCACTCGTTGAAGCTCCGCCCGAACGACACGCCCCGGTGGCCCGACGTGCCGAATGTGACGCGCTCGGCGGCAACTGCTGGATCAGGTCGCTCGGCGAAGTAAGCGGCGAGCAACCGACCGACGTCGACCAGGTTCGCAGCCGGTGCGACCCGGCCGGCGAGTGGGCTGATGCGGCTCGCGGGTCCGGAGTCGCTCACGGCGTGGCTCTTCGCCGCTTCCGATAATGGGCGATTAACGCATTCGTCGAACTGTCGTGCGCGAGCCGTGGCGTCGCTTCGCCTTCAAGTTCGGCAGCGACGCGGGTAGCCAATACCTTACCGAGCTCGACGCCCCATTGATCGAAACTGTCAATGTCCCAAATCGTGCCCTGGACAAACACGCTGTGCTCGTAGAGTGCCACCAGCGCACCGAGCGAGCGCGGCGTCAGCCGGTCTGCCAGTAGCGTGCTGCTCGGCCGGTTGCCGTCAAAGCTCCGGTGCGGGACGAGGTCCGGGGCCGCGCCGGACTCCGCGACTTCCTCAGGTGTACGGCCGAACGCGAGCGCCTCGCTCTGCGCAAATAGATTCGCCATCAGCAGGTCGTGCTGGCCGGCCGGCGCCGCGACCGGCTGGCAGAATCCGATGAAGTCGCAGGGGATCACGTGCGTGCCCTGGTGGATCAGCTGGTAGAACGAGTGCTGCCCGTTGGTCCCCGGTTCGCCCCAGTAGACCGGGCCGGTCGCGTAGTCGACTCGGCGTCCTTCGAGCGTCACATGCTTGCCATTGCTCTCCATCGTGAGCTGCTGCAGGTAGGCCGGGAAGCGCACGAGGTACTGGGCATACGGCAGCACGGCAACGGTCTCGGCGCCGAGGAAGTTTCCGTTCCAGATGCCGAGCAGGCCGAGTAGTAGTGGCAGGTTCGCCGCGGGCGGCGCGGTCTGGAAGTGCTCGTCCATCGCGCGGAAACCACCAAGCAAGTCGCGAAAGCCCTCCGGCCCGATCGCGAGCATGGTGGACAGGCCAATGGCTGAGTCCATCGAGTAGCGCCCGCCAACCCAGTCCCAGAATCCGAACATGTTCGCCGGATCGATCCCGAACGCGCGCACTGCATCCGTGTTCGTTGACACCGCGACGAAATGCTTCGCGACGGCGCTCTCGTGTCCGAGACCGCCGACGCACCAGTCGCGCGCGGCGCGCGCATTCGTGAGCGTCTCCAGTGTCGTGAATGTCTTTGAGCAGACTACGAAAAGCGTCTCGGCTGGGTCGAGGTCGCGAACGACCTCTGCCAGGTGGGCGCCATCGACGTTGGAGACGAAGTGAATCGCGAGATCGCGCTGGCTGTAGGCGCGCAGCGCCTCGTATGCCATCACTGGGCCCAGGTCGGAACCGCCGATGCCGATGTTGACGACGTGGCGGATGCGCGAGCCGGCGTGACCTTTCCAGTCGCCGCCGCGCACGCGCCGGCAGAATGCGCCCATTCGGTCGAGCACCGCGTGCACGTCCGGCACGACGTCGTGGCCATCGACGAGAATCCTATCCGTACGGGGCGCCCGCAGGGCGGCGTGCAGCGCCGCGCGGTGTTCGGTCACGTTGATCTTCTCACCACTGAACATCGCGACAGTCCGGGCGGCAACTCCACAGGCGCCGGCGAGTTCGAGCAACAAGTTCATCGTTTCGCCGGTGACGCGCTGCTTTGAGTAGTCGAGGTACCAGCCGGCTCCTTCGGCCGTGAGCTTCGCCCCACGTCGGGTATCGGCCGCGAACAACGCTCGCAGCGTCTGTCCGGCGAGCGCTTTGGCGTGCTTCTCGAGCCGCCGCCATTCCGGCCGCCGTCGCAGTGGCGATGCCGCCGCAGCGGATACCTTGCGACGCGGCGCCGGCGCGCGCTTGGCCTTCGCGCTGCTGGTCGCCGCGCGGCGCGCGGCGGCCTTCGGCGCCCGCCGCTTCACGCGTTCACCGCCTTGCCGGGAATGGCGCCCTTGCGGGCAATCTGCCCCATCAAGCCGTTCCACGAGGCGACAAAGGCCGCGGCGCCGTCGCGTTGCAACTGCTGCCCGAGGGCATCGAGATCGATGCCGGCGGCGCGATACCGATCCAGCTGCCGGGCGTAATCGCCACCATCCGGCGCGATCGGTGCCGGGACGTGACCATGGTCGGCGAATGCGAGCAAGGTCTTCTCTGGCATCGTGTTGATCGTGTCCGGCGCCGCGAGTGCCTCAACATAGAGCGTGTCCGGCGCGGCGGGGTCCTTCGTGCCCGTACTCGCCCAGAGCAGGCGCTGCGCGTTCGCACCGTTCGCGGCGAGCGCACTCCACCGATCTGAGGCGAGCAGCTCCCGGTAGGCGCGGTAGGTCTTCCGGCCGACCGCGACGCCAAGCTGATTGCGCAGCTCCGCCGGCACACGATCCGACACGGCCTTGTCCCAGCGGCTGATGAACACCGAGGCAACCGACGCCACGCGCGCGTCGAGTCCCGCGGCCAGCCGGCGCTCGATGCCGCGCATGTAGGCTCCGGCGGCCGCCAGGTACTGCTCGGTCGAGAACAGCAGCGTCACGTTGACCGGAATGCCGGCGAATATCGACGCCTCGATTGCCGGGATGCCGGCGGGGGTCCCCGGAATCTTGACGAGCAGGTTCGCTCGCTCTGCCCGCCGGTGGATGTCAGCCGCGGCCCTGATGGTGCCCTCGGTGTCGCTCGCGAGCAGCGGCGACACCTCCATGGACACGTATCCGTCGATGCCGCCCGTCTCCCGCCACACCGGACGGAACTGATCCGCCGCTCCGCGCAGATCCTCAAGTGCCAGTTCGACGAAAAGTGCCTTGCCGGAAAGGCCGCGCCGCACCTTGTCGCGAATTGCGGAATCGTAGGCGTCGCTCTTTCCGATTGCCTCGTCGAAGATCGTCGGGTTCGACGTCAGCCCAGTGACCGAGTATTCGCGGACGTAGCGCTCCAGCGTGCCGTCGGCCAGCATTGTCCGCGTGATGTTGTCGAGCCACAGGCTTTGGCCTAGGCCATGCAATTTCCGGGTATTGTCCATGCCCGCTGCTCCGAGCGACGTGGCGGGGCGCTGCCCCGGGGAGAGGCATCCTGCCACTTCCGGGCGCCGTCCACGAGGGCCGCGCGGGGCGGCCCTCCCCTACTTGACCGGCTTGCCGTGCCAGATCTCGAGCAAATCGGTCGAGGCCTGCGCCCGAATGCCGTTGTCGGCCAGGATCGCCTCCGTGGCGTCCACGAGGTCCTTTCGGGCGAACACGATCGCCTCACGATCGCTTTGCTCGAACTCGAACGTGACGAACTCGTCCTTCAGGTCGCGCAATACGGTGACGAGGTGCCGGAGGCTGCGGACCGGCGTGCCGTTGACCCGCCCGACGATGTTGCCGGCCGGGTTGTCGTATCCGGCCGTGAGTGGATGCGGGAAGAACGGCGAGGCAACGATTACGAGCTCCTCGCGCTCCGCAGTCGGTGGCCGGCCGACTTCCCGCACCAGCGGTGACTGCAGCATGTGGAAGGCGCCACTCATGCTGCGGGCCGCAGCCGGGTTCGCCAGTGCGAGGTGCTCCAGCGTCGCTCGCGAGAACACCAGCGGTCCGTAGATGAAGTACTCCGGGTACTTGCCCTCGAGATCCCAGACCATGAATGGCCGGTGCGTCACGACCGGCAGCAGCACCGACACCGTCTTGGCGCCGCGCGCGACCGTCAGCGGTACGACGCCGTTCTTCGCGAGCCGCTGGATCATGTACTGGAAGTGCACGCGCAGGTCCGGGCTCAGCAGCACCATGCCCTGGTCGTCGACCGGCGTCGTGCCGATTGCGGTGATCACATCCCATTCCTTGAGCGGATAGCCCGCATCGGTCCGGTACGGGCGATGCACGACGACGCCGTGGACGTCGGGGCCGAGCGCGAGAAAGCGACGCAGGCCGGCGTTCTCCAGAGTCTGCAGTTCGTCGAACATCGCCGGCTTGCCGTCGTAACGACCGTCGGCGATGTCGTCGAGGAACAGCGCGATCTCCTCGTTCGGAATGATGTAGCCGATGTTGTTCCCGGTCGTGGCGAATGCGAGACCGACCATCTGGTCGTTGACCAGCACCGGTCCCCCGCTGTTGCCGGGATTGATCGCGGCGTCGATCTGGATGCGCAAGCCGGAGACCATCGAGTTGTATTCCATGAACTCGATGCGTGAAACGATGCCCCGCGTGATTGAGAGCGCATCGCCGCCGGTCGGGAAACCGTACGCGAATGCCGCGTCCTTGATCCGTGGCAGCGTGTTGGCGCGCGCGAGCGGCGCGTGCTGCTTGAAGAAGGCGCGGTCGTCAACCTTGAGGACGGCGAGGTCGATCCCGGGTGCCGACGCCACCACGCTCGCGAGCAGCTTGTCGCCCGCTTGATTGCCCTGGACCTGCACCTGGCTCGCGTACGCGACCACGTGCGCGTTCGTCAGGATGCGGTCACCTTCGATCACGACTCCGCTACCGGTGACCTCGACCGGCGCCTGCTTCGTCCACGGCCGGGCGGCATCGGGTCGACGTAGCGTGGCGAATACCTTCACGACGCTGTTTCCGGGACCCTCCGACGGCGCAGTCGCGGGGGCGGGTTCGTCCGCCCGGGCGGTGGACAGTCCCGCGCACACGAGCGCGATCAGGGCGAGGCGGTGAAGCCGGGTCGTTCGCGTCACGAGGGAATTCCGGGGGTCGCCAGGCGACAGGCAGGGCAATCTAGCGTGCGACCACCGCAGTGTCCATGCGGTGCACAACGGCTCTCCCGGCCGTTGAATTCGAAGCGATTATGTCCGGCCGGCAACGATCGCGGATGAAGATACGCGCGCATCGCTTCTCGCGCTGCGCGGGTTGCGGCTTATACTCAACGTATGGATGCTCCGGTCGCGACCGTCGAGCGCGAGGAAGTGGAGTCCGTGATGCGCGCGCGCGGCAAGGTGCTTGACCCGGTCGAGCACCTCGAGGCCGTTTACCGCGACTACCCGGGCCTCAAGGCGTTGATCCTGCGGCGCGTACGGGATCCGGAGCTCGCCGCCGACATATTGCAGGATGCGGCCGTCACCACGCTCGAGAAGCTCCGCGCCGGTGTGATTGCGCACCCAGACGGCGTCGGCGGCTATCTCTATCGCGTCGCCCTCAACCACCTGCGGAACTACCGCCGCAAGGATCGGGCGGCCGTGTCGAGCGCCGACGCGCTCGAGGAGCTCGCGGACAGCGACGGTGAGCCGCCGTGGAACGAGCTGATGCGCCTGCAATGGGCACAGCTTGCGCGCCGGACGCTCGATGAGCTGCCGACTGCGCGGGATCGCGAGGTTCTCGTGCGCTTTTACCTGCATGACGAGGAGAAGGACCAGATCTGTGCGTCACTGCAGCTTTCGACTACCCATTTCAATCGCGTCGTGTTCCGCGCGCGCAATAGATTCCGCGCGCTCCTGGAGGAACGCGGCGTCGTCAGCCTCGACACCGTGGCGTTTGTCGCGCTGCTGTTGCTCGAGGCTGTCCGGGGGATGGCGCTCACATGAACGACATCGTGCTTGAGCAGGAGCAGATCCGTGACTACCTGGCCGGGCGCCTGAGCGACGGCCAGCTCCGCGAATTCGAGGGCCGCGTCGCGAAGGACCCGGCCCTTCTGCGCTCGATGGAGGAGATGCTGCGTTTTCGCGAGGGCCTCGAGGTCCTGCTGGAACGCGGCGAGCTGGCGCCAGCCGTGGCTGAGCGGCCGCGCTGGAAGCGGTGGGGCATGCCGCTTGCGGCCGCCGCCGCGATCGGCGCCGTCGGTCTGTTCCTCGGCGTGTCGCTGCTGTCGCGAGCGCCGCTCCTCGGCGCTGCCGTGGCCGACCTGCGCCTCGCGGCAAGCGCCCCCCACGTGCCGGTTGCGACGTACTCGCTCGTCGCCCTCCGGCAGGCCGGCGCGGGGGGTGCCCTCGAGCTCCCCGCGGCGGGGCCGATCCAGCTCCGGGTGCTGGCGCCGGATGGCGGACCCGTGGCCTACCGGGTCGTGGTGACCCGTCAGGAAGGCTCCGTCCGGCGGGAGGTCGGAGCCATTTCCGGCATCCGACGCGAGCCCGACGGGTTCGTCATCGTCTATGCGGACGCCGCCGGCCTGACACCGGGGGACTATACGATCGCCGCCGGCCCGGTCGGCGGTGCGCTCGGCGGCGCGATCCCCTTCCGGCTGAGGGTCGCGGAGCCCGCCGGCACGCGCTGATTCCGGACGCCAGCCGCCACCCCACGCGAGGGGTGGGATTTTCTGCATGCTCGCAACAGACATGTAGTGCGGCGGTCGGTCGGCAGGGAAACGTTTCGGTGACGTTGCCGATGGATCGGATAGTAGCGTCACCCCCGCCGCATTTGCCCAGCTCGGCAACTGGAGGGGACACGGTCAACCGGGTCCCCGCTCGCGGCGCGCGCCGACCGTGTCCGAACCCGGAGCGGCGACCGGGGCACTCACGGTACAGCCGGAGTTCCGCTCGCGGGAGGCCGACAGGGACCGGTAGCGTAAGGACACTGGATGCGCCCAGCCGATGCGAAGCCCGTACCGTTGGCCGAAGGTGACCGCGTGCGCCTGCGCAAGGACGGGCCCGGGACGGTCGTCGCGGTGATCCGCGAGGGCGCCGGCCAGAATGGCGCGCCGCTCGACCCGTGGCGCAGGCTCGGGCGCGGAATCGTCGTGCGGCTCGACAGTGGCGCGCTCGTCCACATCCGCGAGCCCAGCTTCGAGCTCGTCCCGAACGATCATCCGTCTGGCCCACCACCCAGCTAGCGGTCGCGATCGGCGGCGCCGGCCGCCACGGCTTGCGATCGGTGGTACTCTCGCGCCCGGGATGAGTTGACGACCCGAACAGCCGATCGACGGACCCTTGGGCCGGCCGATACGGCCTCGCAACCGCGCCGAGATGAGCCACGACCCGAAGAGCATCCTGATCACCGGCGGCAGCCGCGGCATCGGGCGGGCGGTCGCGATCGCCTGTGGCGCGCGCGGCTGGAACGTCGCAGTCAACTACCGTGCTGATGAGCGCGCCGCAGCGGAGACGACCCGCGCGGTTCAGTCGGCCGGCGGGCGCGCTGTCGCGATCCGGGCCGACGTCGCCGTCGAGAGCGACATCATCGACCTTTTCGAACAGAGCCTCCTGCGCCTTGGCCGGCTCGACGGCGTCGTGCTGAATGCCGGGATAGTGGCGCCCGCGCAGCCGCTCGCGGAGATCAGCGCAGAGCGACTGCGGCACACGTTCGAGGTCAACACGATCGGCGCCTACCTTTGCGCCCGGGAATGCGCGCGCCGTATGCCGCGCGATCGCGGCGGCGGCGGCGGTTCGGTCGTGATCGTGTCCTCCGCAGCGACTCGGATCGGCTCGCCGATGGAGTACGTTGACTACGCGGGCTCGAAAGCGGCTCTCGACACGCTGACGATCGGCCTCGCGAAGGAACTTGGCCGCCACGAGGTCCGGGTGAACGCCGTGCGTCCGGGGCTCATCGAGACCGAGATCCACGCGAGCGGCGGACAGCCCGATCGCGCGCAGCGGCTCGGTGCGACGACGCCGATCGGTCGCGCCGGCCACCCAGAAGAAGTCGCCGAAGCCATTGTCTGGCTGCTGAGCGACGCGTCCTCCTACGTGACCGGCGCGATTCTCGACGTGAGCGGAGGCCGCTGACGCCCGCCGCTGCAAGCCGCGCGGTCAGTCGTTTGGCGCGCCGGCCGCGATCCAGGACTTGATCTGGTCGATCGTCGTCTGGTCGAGGAAGGGGCCGCCGAGCGGCATTCGCGATCCGGAGATCCCGGTCGTCCCCTCGAGCTTCTGGATCAGGTAGCTGTTCGCCGGATCACCGGGCTTGACGCGCAGGATCGTCGGCTGCTCGTGGCTCGCGACGCCGACCAGGCTGGTGAAACTGTGGCCGGCCGCCAGGTTCTGCGAACCCGGCAGCGCGCCTGACGCTGGTTGGCTGCCGTTGTGGCAGCCCGAGCAGATTGGTGTGAACACCGTCTGCTGTACCTGTGTCAGTGTCGTCGCGGCGGCGTGATTCGCGACCGTGACCGAGGCGGACGTCGACGTCGCGACGTTGCCATCGGGGTCGGTCGCCTTCGCCGTCAAGGCGACGGTCCCGTCAGCGATCGTCGTCGTGTCCCATTGAACGCTGAACGGCGAAGTGTCCTTCGTGCCGATTGACGTGCCGTTCGCGAAGAACTCGACTCTTGAGATGCCAAGCGGATCGGTGGCGGTTGCCGTCACGGTCACGGTCCCGCTAACGGACCCGGTGGGTGCCGTCACCGCCACGACTGGCGGCGTTCCGAGCGCCGGCGCCGTCGCCCCGACGTCGATGCGGCCATAGATGCCGTCCGCCTCGTCATTCGTTCCGGCTGCGTAGAACAGCGTGTTGTGCGGCTGGTTGTGGGCATCGTTACCGAAGGCGATACCCCACAGCCCGGGGACAGCGATGGTGTGGCCCTGGCTGTCAGCGATCGCACCGGAATACGACCCAGTCGCGGGATCGTAGGCATTGATGACGCCGTCGCCGAAGTTACCGACCAGGAGCTTGCCGCCGAGCGTGCCAAAATCGGCGGGCGCAAGCGCGAGACCCCACGGGGCATTCAGGTGTCCGCCCGCCGGCACCAGCTGCTTCAGCAGCACACCGTTGGAGTCGAAGACATCGACGACGCCGAGGCCAGCGCCATTCGCGTTATCGTGGCGATCGGGCAGCAATTGCTGCGCGTAAGCGACGTAGAGCTGCGTGGCGCCGCCAGTGCCATTGTTGATGGCCTGAATGCCGAACGGGGCGTAGTTTGCCGGCAGCGACGGGTCGGCAAACGCGAAGCTCGTCGCCGACGTCGTCTGCTTCTGGAAGTGGGCATCAAAGACGTCGACCTTGCCGTTGTGGAAATCAGTCGCATACAGGAAGCCGGCACCGTCGCGGGTTGCAATGGCGGCTCCCTTGTAGACCGCGCCACCCAAGTCGGCGTACATCGTGATCGCATGCGTCGGGTCGGCGCTTGGAGCCCAGCCGGCAATCATTCCGCCTTCGCCAACGAACACGAAGATCGCGGCGGCGGCACTGGCGCCGCTCCCGACGACAAAGTCCGTAGTCGATGCATTGAAGACGACGCCGCTCGGGTCGAAACCGGCGGCACCCGCGCCTTGCGGCAGCGCGACCACCAGCGGCGCCGCAGCGGGCTGCGCAACGCCGTTACCGTCGTAGAGCGTCGAGGTTTGCGTGCCGTTGTTGGCTACCCACGCGAGCGACGACGGGCTGAAGGCGACCCCCCAGGGGTTCACGAGTTTGGCATCCGGCGTCCGCGCGATGCCGGCCAGATCGGCGACAAGGGCGGTGTTCACGAACGCGCTCGGCGCGGTCACCGTCAACGTGACCGACATCTCGGTGGACGTCGCGTAGGCGCCGGCGCTCGCGCAGTTCAACGTGTAGATGGCCGTGCCGCTCGAGCTTGGCGTGACAGTCTGCGTGCCGCTGACCGGCTGGCTGCCGATCCACGCGCCGCTCGCCGTGCAGCTCGCGGCCGAGTTCGCGCTCCAGGTGAGCATGGCGGACTGCCCGAGAGCGATAGTCGTTGGCTGCACCGAAAAGCTGATGCTCGGCAACGGCGCCCTGGAACCGGCGCCGCCATAGCCACCACCGCATCCGGCCAGTCCAGCAGCGGTGAGAAGCGCGAGCGCGAAGCCGGCGGAGCGACTCGCGCGGCTAAGACGATCAATGGTCGGCATGTCATTCCCCTGTCGAAGTGGTGGCGCCGCGGGCGGCCACGCCCTGGCGTCGTACATCGCTTGAGTGCCGGCGTTGGTCGCGCAAGTTCATCGGACGACGGATGTCCGCAGATTTGCTGGACCACTTGAACCGGAGACACCCGGTGACGCACCTACTGGCCCGCCCACGCCATCTCGAGCGGTCGAGTTGACTGATCAATCAAGTCTGACTATGCTGACTTGATCGATCACTCAAGTCGCGAATGGAAGCACTCGACACCCGCACGCGGCTCGTCCGGACTGCCATGCAGCTGTTTTGGGAGAAGGGGTACGCGTCCACCAGCATCGCGGACGTGCTGCAGCACGCGCAGGTCAACAGCGGCAGCCTGTATCACTTCTTTCCAGGCAAGCAGGACCTGCTGCTCGCCGTACTGGATCAGTACCATGCCGGGATCTACCCGATGCTGCTCGAGCCGGCGTGGCAGGGCGTCATCGATCCGATCGAGAGGGTGTTCGCGCTGCTCGCTCGGTATCGCGCGGCGCTCGTCGACTCCGAGTGCTTCTATGCGTGCCCGATCGGTAGCCTGGCGCTCGAGCTGCACGAACCGGACCTCGCCGTTCGGGAGCGGCTGGCCAAGAACTTCACTGCATGGGCCGGCGCAATCCACCGGTGCCTCGTCGATGCGGGCCCGCGCCTTCCGCAAGGCCTCGACCGCCTCGAGCTGGCGCATTTCGTGTTGACGACAATGGAAGGTGGGGTCATGCAGGCCCGGACCTTCCGCGACGTCGAGACCTTTGACGGAGCGGTGCGCCAGCTGCGCAGGTATTTCAAGCACCTGACTGCAGGGCGGCCTTACCACAAGCACCGAGCGCCGCGGGGTTCGAGGCACCGCAAGACGGGGGCAACATGATGATGGGGATCAATCCATGGGCGGTTCTTGCCGCCGCAGTATCGTCGTTCGTGCTCGGAGGGCTTTGGTATTCCGGAGCGCTGTTCCGGCGTGCCTGGCAGCGCGCGGCTTTGGTTGACGAAGCGAGGCTCAAGTCCGGCCATCCGGCGGCGATCTTAGGCGGTGCGTTCGCGCTGTCGCTGCTAGCGGCGTTTGTATTCGCGCTGTTCCTCGGGCCGCACCCGACGCTCGCGCTCGGCCTGGGTGCCGGCGCGGCGGCCGGACTGTGCTGGGTGGCGGCCAGCTTTGGCATCAACTACCTTTTCGAGCGCCGCAGTCTGGCGCTGTTTCTGATCAACGGCGGCTACCACGCGCTGCAGTTCACGTTGTATGGCCTCATCCTCGGGCTATGGTCCTGAACGGAGACCGTCAATGCGGCATTGGCTCCTGACCCTGCTTTCCATCCCCGGACTCGCGGCGGCACAGGCGCCGGCGCCCTACGAACCGCTGGCGTTCCTCGCCGGATCCTGCTGGAAGGGCACGTTTCCGAACGGCAAGCGGTCCGACGAGCACTGCTTTACCTGGATGTACGGCGGGAAGTTCCTGCGCGACCGGCACGTCGTGCGCGGCGAGGGCCGTCCGGACGACCTCGGCGAGACGATCTACTTCTGGAACCCGCAGGCCCGGCAGATTGAGTACCTGTACGTCGAAAGCGACGGAGGGTTCAGCCGAGGCGTGGTCGGTGTCGCGCCCGGTGCGCTGGTTTTCCCGCCGGCAAGTTATGTCGACCAGGGCAAGACCGAGACCTACCGCAGTCGCTGGAGCCGCGATGGAGCGGAGGCCTACGACGTCGTCACGGAATTCCAGTCGGGCGATTCGTGGCGGGAAGGCTGGCGTGTGCACATGGTTCGGGTCGGAAAGGCGGTGCCCTGAGCGGTCGGGCACGGCACGTGACTCGGCTGGCGCGTCCCGGGCGTCAGTCGCCCGCCGCTGCGGTTTCCTGACCCGGCGCGCCGGTCCGGGGCGCCATAATCTGCGGTGATCGCCTAAGTCCGATCGAGTCGTGTACCCGTCGACGACGGACGATTAACGTCCCCGGTGGCGGAGGCTGCTCCTGCCCGCCTAGATTCGAGGACCACCCGATGGTGACGACCGTACGCGACGCGCCGAGCCCGTTGTCGCCCAGTCGCAGCGGCTGGCGGGCGCTGTGGACCGTTGAGGACTGGTGGTCGATCTGGATCGGGCTTGGCCTCGTTGCCGCGGCCACTCTCGCCTATCGGGCGGGATTCCAGTTCGGATGGCTTGCGGTCGTCCCGCCGGCGAAGTGGCATTCGCTCAGTGCCCTCGGCGCCCATTTCGTGGCCTCCTGGCCGGCCTACCTGAGCCTTTTCGTTGTGCTCGGCGGTCTCTTTGCCGTTGGCGCACACGCGCTCGGCTATCGATTCGGCCGCTTCCTCGCGGCCTTCACCGCGCTCTTCGCGCTCTCCGTCGCGATCTACTCAATTGGCCAATGGGAGCAGGCGGCGCGCTACAACCTCGAGGCCCCATTGGTCGCGCTCGTATTCGGACTGCTGCTTTCGAATACGGTCGGTGTCCCCGAGTGGCTGAAGCCCGGCCTTCGCGTTGAGCTCTTCGTCAAGACCGGCATCGTGCTGCTCGGCGCCGGCGTTCCGCTGGCCCTCGTCCTTTGGGCCGGGCCGGTTGCGATCGCGCAGGCCGGCGTCGTATCGCTGCTGACCTTCGCCGTGATCTATTGGTCGGGAACGAGGCTCGGCCTCGACCGACGCCTGGCTGCCACGCTCGGCGCCGGCGGCGCCGTCTGCGGCGTCTCCGGTGCAATCGCCGTCGCCGGCGCAGTCGGCGCACGCCGCGAGCACGCGCCGCTCGCGATCACGGTAGTGATCTTCTGGGCGATCGTGATGATTTTTGCGCTGCCGCTGTTCGCACGGGCGCTTGGCCTGCCGACGGGCATTGCCGGAGCCTGGATCGGGACTTCGGAGTTCGCCGATGCCGCCGGCCTCGCGGCCGCCCAGACCTACGCGGGTTATGCGGGGCATGTTGCGGGAATCAGCGGAACCGCAGACGCCGCCGTCGGAACCTTCACGCTGATGAAAGTGATCGGGCGAGACATGTGGATCGGCATCTGGGCGTTCGTGCTCAGCTTCATCGCTGCGACGCGGTGGGAGGCGACGGGCGTGGCCGGCCGCGCCCGCGTCGGCGAGATCTGGGGCCGATTCCCCAAATTCGTGGTGGGCTTCTTGGTCGCGTCGTTGCTCGTCAGCGTGCTCGCGAGCAGCCTGCCATACGCTGACTACAAGAAGACGGTGGTACCTGCGCTCGTCCAGCCACTGCAGGTGCTGCGCACGTGGGCGTTCCTCTTCTGCTTTCTTAGCATCGGCCTGACGACGCGTTTTCGCGACCTCGCGGTCGCCGGCGCGCGACCGTTCTACGCGTTCACGGCCGGCGTGGCGGTCAATGTGGTCGCCGGCTACGTTCTCTCGGCGCACGTCTTTGCGGACTTTTGGCGCCATTTCGGCGAGTGACCGTGTGTCGCGGCCGGCGCCCGGGGTTCGCATGTGCATCGGCTGCCGGCACTTTCACAACGCGCCGCAGGACTTGGAGGACGCGTTTCCCGGCCTCGTGACGATGGGATCGGGCCATAGTTCCGTACGCGCCGAAGACGGGCTTTGCGTCGTGCACGACCGCTACGTGACTGCGACCCACATGTGCGCGAGGTTTCTACCCCGCGTCTGATCCGCCGATCGGGCGCTCCATCGAGAGCGCATCGCCAAACCGCGTGCGCGCTGAGCCAGTGAGCGCGAAGCCGCACCTGAGATAAAACTCTCGGGCGTGCGGGTTGGCAACCACGTGCAGAACGGTCGCGCCTGCGTCGCGAGCCAGCGCCACGGAGTGCTCAAGCAGTAAGCGTCCGATGCCGCGGCGCCAGAGCGTGGGTTCGACGAACAGCGCATCGAGGTCCGCGTCGCCGTCGGGACGCGGCACCGCGGCTGCGAACCCGACCATCGATCCCTCCTGCTCCGCGATTAGCACCTGACGCGCCGTGATCTGCTCAAGCGGCACGTCGATTGCACCGGGATTGAGCAGCAGCGCGTCGCGATCGCCCGGGTTCGACATCGAGGCGCGGCGCTGCAATTCCTCGAGCGCCGCTCGATCGGCGAGGGTCGCCCAGCGGATCATCGTCACTGCGGGCACGCGGGCTCGTCGGATCAGCGGTCGATCCGTGAAGACTAGTCGCTTTACGTGCCGATCGCACGCGGCGCGCGAGCAAACTCCGCGCGCCGCATGCAGGATCCGCCTACTGCGCGATTGCGGATGTTCCGGTCGCGCCGCCCGTCAGCGCGGCTTGCTTCTGCCGCGCGGGGACGAAGTCTTCCATGACGGCCCGCCGCAGCAGCGTCGGCGGGAGCAGGCCCTGTGCAAGCACGAAGTCATTGAAGGCCTGACGATCGAAGCTCCGGCGAAGTGCCAGCTGCGCGGCCTGACGGGTCTCCATCAAGCGCTGGTACCCGTAAAAGTACGAGGTTGCCTGGCCCGGCGCTCGGAACACGTAGCGCTGCATCTCCTGCGTCGCCATTCCCTCAGAGAGGCAGACCTCTTCCATCAGGAAGCTCTTCACGTCATCCGGGGTGATCCGGCCGAGGTTCACCATCGGGTCCAGAAACGCCCGGGCGGCCCGCTGGGCGCGCGCCTGCAGGGCAAAGAGCTGACCGTCGAGCGGCTCGTACTGCTGCATCTCGGCTTCGGCGTACAAGCCCCAGCCCTCGACATTCACGCTGTTGAACGCGAACACGGCGCGGGCCGTCGACACGCCGGCCTCGATCATCTTCGCGAACTGCAATTCGTGGCCTGGCCGTGCTTCATGGGCGGTCAGCGTCCAGGTGCTGCCCTGGTGCGAAAAGTCGTCGAACTTGAGGCTCTTGCCGCTCGCATCCGGCGCGACCGCCGTCGTCAGCACGAACTCGCCATATTCACCCGTATTGCCGATCAGTCGCGGTGGGCTCATATGCGGGGCCGGCTGCTGTGCGTTTTCCGCAGGTGAGGCGAGGCGGATGGATGCCGCACGCGTCGGCAGCGTCACGATGTGGTGCTCGCGAATTGCCGCCTCAATCGCGTTCAACCGTTCGTGATACAGCGCCATGACCTGGTCGTCCGGGATCTGCTGCTCTTTCAGCTTCTTGATGACCGCGTGGTAGTCGCCGTCCGGCAGACCGCGCTGGGCGGCGATCTGTGCGGCGGTGATGTTCATTTGATTGCGGATTTCGGCGAACGAGGTCAGCGCCTTGGAGATCATCTCGTCGGGGGATATGTCGACGCCGAACTGATGCAGATTGTCGGCGTACACCTCCGGCGGCAGCAGGTGGTCGGCCCGGGACCGAGACAACATCTCCGTTTTCAGCCACTCGTTGTAGCCGTCGAGCTGCTGTTTGAGCGCTGCATAGCTCTTCTGCCAGCCCTTCAGGGAGCTCTTTTCGAGCAGATCCCTGATGCCGGCGACTATCGTCGGGTAGTCACCGATTGTCCGCTCGACCTGACCGCGATACGGGCCGAGCAGCTTCGGATCCGCCTTGATCCGCTCATAGGTCCGTTCCTTCGCCAACTCGGTCACCGGCCTGAAGCCCGGCGTCGTGCCGCTGTACTTGCCGAGTCGCGCCAGCAACGTCTTCTGCCGCGCGGCCGGCACCCGCGGATCCAGCGTGCGTTGAACCACGCCGAACACGAATCCCGCCATGTCATTGAACGGAATGAAGTACTTCTGCTGCATCAGATTGGCCGACAGGTTGTCGAGCCCGGCCTGGATCAGGATTTCGAGATCCTGCCTGACGTGCGGGTCGGACTCGGTCTTCAGGCGCTTGCGGTACTCATCGATCGTCGCTTGCGTGTCGGCCTGCTGCGCGTAGAAAGTGTCCCGCGTGAAGTCGGTGATCTGGTCGTCGAAGCCGTCGACGCCGAGGGTGCTCGCTGTTTCCGGCGCGTACTTGGCGAGGACGTTCAACAGCAATTTGGAGTTCTCATTGCTGCGAGCAACCCAGTCCTGTTCGCTCGCGCTTGCGGCAACGGAACACACTGCCAGCAGCAGCCCGGCCGCCAATCCGATCGGCATTCGCATTTCGGTGTCCCCTCTAGGTCCCTGCCAACACTGCATGCTACCGCACTGATGGGGCTGGAATGCTCTCCGCCGTCGACGGCGCGCGGCCCAGTGTCTGCGGCACCACCTCGAGGAACGCGCGCTCCTCGCGCACGATGAAGCGTTCGGTCTGCGCGACGAGGAAGTTGGCTTGCCCGTTGACGTCCGCCTTGAGTCGTGCGCGGTACCGCTCGTAGTCGGCAAGCGACTCGAAGGCGATCAGGCCATAGGCGATGTCGTTCGTTCCCTCGTGCGGCAGGAAGTAGCCCAGCAGGTGGCCTCCGCACGCGGGGATGATCTCGCCCCACCGTTCGGCATAGGCGCGAAACGCGTCCCGCTGGAACGGGTCGATCTGGTATCGGATGAAGCACGCGAGCATTGGCGCTCTCCTCGGGCCGCACCGGGCATCGTAATGCTTGCCTGCACGCAACGGTTCGTCTACCGTCGAACCGTGGCCGACGGACCCAACATCGCCCGCGTCGCCGCCTTGCTCGGCGACCGCGCACGCGCCGAGGCATTGACGGCGCTCCTGACTGACCGTGCACTCACCGCGACCGAGCTGGCGTCGGTTGCGGGCGTCACGAAGCAGACGATGAGCGCTCACCTGGCGCGGCTACTCGACGCCCGCTTGATCGCCGTCGAGCGGCAAGGACGACACCGGTATTTTCGGCTCGCAGATGAAGACATAGCCGCCCTGCTCGAATCAATGATGGGCGTAGCCTTCCGGACGGGAGCGGTGCGCCTCGTCCCCGGACCGCGCGAACCCGCTCTGCGCCGCGCGCGTGTCTGTTACGACCACCTTGCCGGCGAGCTCGGCGTCCGCATGTACGAGGCGCTCCTGGCCCGCAGCGCTTTCGAGCCCACACCATGCGGGCTCGAGCTCACCGACGCAGGTGGCCGGTGGTTTCGCGCCGTCGGAATCGATCCGGCGGTCGAGCGACGCCGGCGCCGCAGCTTCTGTCGCGCGTGCCTGGACTGGAGTGAACGCCGCGAGCACCTGGGAGGCGCGCTCGGCGCCGCCCTTTTGTCGCGCGTCTTCGAGCACGGCTGGGCACGGCGCGGCAAGGGTTCCCGTGTCGTCGTCTTCTCGGACGCCGGCACGAGGGCCTTCGCCCGCTGGCTGGTGACGGATCGCGCGGCGACGCGCTGGCGGCCGGCCTAGCTCGACGCCGAGCGGCTACTGGCTCCGCTCCGCATCGACGGCGGCGGCAATCACGTTGATCATCGTGACGCGGGCGGCAGACTGCTCGCGCCCGGTGGCTACCGGCCACGCGCTGTTGAGCGCCACGACGAGCCGACGGCGTGGGTCGATGTGGATCATCTGGCCGTGTATTCCGATCGCGTCGACAGTGCCGTCATCGCGCGTCCACCACTGATACCCGTAGCCGCGCTCGGGGACTCCGATGTCGGCCTGCTTGCTCGTCGCAGCCTCGAGCCAGCCGTCGGCCACGACGGGCTTCCCGTCGATCCGTGCGCCATCAAGGACGAACTGGCCGATGCGCGCGAAATCGCGAGTCGTGGCCTGGAAGCAGCAGCCGCCTTGCTCGTGCTGCGTCGCATCGAGATGCCACGACGCGTCCTGCTCCATGCCGTAGGGCGCCCAGATCTTCTCGGACAGGTAGCTTGCCAGCGACTTGTGAGTGGCTTCCTCGACGAGCACGCCAATCAGGTTGGTTTCGCCCGTCTTGTACACCCACTTGCTCCCCGGTTCGGCCTCGCGCGGCAGCTTGCGCATGTAGCTCACGGTCGCATCGACGCCGGGATCCGGCGGAGTCGAATAGAACAGCGCGACGTCCGACTTGAGGTCGGTGTAGTCCTCGTTCCATTTGACGCCCGACGTCATCGTCAGCAGCTGCCGGATCGTGACGCCCTCGTACGCGCTCCCGCTCAATGCGTGGATGTATCGCGTGACGGGATCATCGACGCTATGGATGAAGCCGTCGCGGATCGCCGCACCCACGAGCGTGCTGGTGAGCGACTTCGCCATCGAGAATGACGTCCAGCGTCCGACAGGCGTGTGGCCGAGGCCATAGCGCTCGAGCCGGACACGGCCGTCGACCAGCACGACCAGGCCCGCCAGCTGGCGGTCCGTCGCGTAGCGGTCAAGTTCGACGGCGCGCGGGCCGCCGTCCTCGAAGCCGGGCAGCAGCGCGCCCTGCGGCAGCTCGTGCACGTGGGCGCCGCGCGACACTCGGCGCGTTCGGAACACCTGGTCCCAGTGCGCGAAGCCGAATTCCCGGTCCGCCTGGTTCCAGGTCGCGAGCGGCCGCCGCAACGATTCGGGTGTCGGCATGGGCGCAGGCGCTTCGGCGGCGCACGCGAGCGGCGCGACGAGCGCGAGTGCCGCGAGCCAAGCTCGGGCAAGCGTCGGGACGTTCGTGGGCATATCGGCACTCCGCGAGGTCGACGGGCGAGCGCCGCAGCGTAGCAGCCCGGCTCATGTGCTTCACGGCCCGGATCGACCGAGGCCCCTGGACCTCGGCGTTTTCGCGGTCGGCTTCTTGACGGATCGGCACGACGCCCGGTGCGGCGGCAGGCAACCGACATGACTCCCGGGCGGGGCCCTTGCCGGCCTACGAAGCGCGCAGGCCGCCGTCCGGCCCGCGAGCTGCCATAATTATAGAGAGTCGCTCGGCTGCGCTGCCGATGGAGCTCCGCCAGTGCCGAAGATCAATATCGCCGATGCACCGGAAAGCAAGGGCTCACGCTATCCGAGCCCGTTCCGCGAGCCGTGCATGAACCGTGAGTGGCGCCGGCTCGGCGACGCCGCCGGACTCACGCACTTCGGTGTCAACTTGCTCGTGCTGCATCCGGGGACCTGGTCGAGCCAGCGGCATTGGCATTCGCACGAGGACGAGTTCGTCTACGTACTGGAAGGCGAGGTCGTGCTGGTGACCGAGGCCGGCGAGGAGCCGCTGGTCGCCGGTGACTGCGCCGGGTTCAAGGCCGGCGTGGCCGACGGGCACTGCCTGCAGAACCGGGGCACCCGCGATGCCCGCCTGCTGGTCGTCGGCTCGCGCAATGATTCTGATCGGGGAAGCTACCCGGATATCGATCTCGCGTGCGATCCCGGGCGCTATAGCGGGCGCGCGGTATTCACGCGCAAGGACGGCACGCCGTACTAGCGATCACCGGCCGCGCGCGGGGTGGCGCTGGTACAGCCGCGGCGCGAGCACGAGCGCCAGCAGCGCGAGGACCCCGTCGACACCGAGCGCCAGCAGCACGCCGGCGATGATTCCGCTTGTGATCGCCGGCGGGTCGAGCGGGACGGTATAGCTGTACTCGGCGCGCGTCTCGCCGAAGATCTCGCGGTCGGGACTGAAGGCGACGTGCAGGATCCGACTGAACAGCGGGCGGCGAAGCGCGGCCAATTCGAGGTTCAGAGCCACCACGCGGTCGTAGAGTCGCCTGACCGTTCGAGCCTCGTCCTGAAACGCGGCATCGTTGCTCGAGGCGTGATGCTGGATCAGCGCCTCGACGCTGCCGGAGAAATACGAATTCGCCGTCTGCTGGAAGCCCTCGAGCGCGCGAGTCGCCTCGATTTGGTGGGCACTGACGCGCTTCTGGTACTGATCGACGAAGCCCGGGATCTGGACGCCGACCAGCAATCCGAGCGCGAATACGATGAGGCGGACATAGTTGGCCAGCATCCGCGGCTCCCTCGCGCATCATCGGCGCGGGCTATGATCGGCCAGAGGCCAGACTGGCAATGAACCCTATCACCTTGCGGGTCGCGGTGGGCCGGCAAACGGGCATCCACGTGCGGAACCGCGACTTGCCGCTCACCTTGCGGCCGCCCCGAGCGTGAGCGCCGACGGCGTTCTCGGCTTCGCTCGCCGCCACGGCATCGTCCTGGTCTCCGCCAAGGGCGTCGCCCCGAACGTCGCTGAGTTCATTGCCGGCGGGCCAATCCGCGGCAGCTGGTGGGGTCACCCGAAGGGCAAGGAGATCTTCCGCCAACTGGCGGGGCTCGCCAAGTCGCGCGAATTCCTCGTCTGCCGCCTCGTCGACGGCAAGTTGACGCTCGTGCACCGCCGGCTGTGGCCGGCCCTCGTGCGGCTGTCCCACCGGCTGCCTCGCGCACGGCTGGCCCAGGTTCGCGAGGAGCACACCGATCGGGGGCACCACGTCCGGAGCACGCTCGCCTATCCGCGCTGGGTTTCTCCGCTGGTCGCGAAGCGCGCGGCGCGACTCGACGAAGCTGCCGCGCTGGCGTTGCTCGATGCGTGGATCCGGACGGGCGCAATCGTCATCCGTCGAGCGCGGCGGAAACGGACCTAGGGCGCCGGAATCGCGATGCCGCGCGCGACCGCAGGTCGAGCAACGAAGGCCTCGAGCGCCCGGCCCACGTGGCCAAAGGCTTCGAAGCCGACCAACTCACCGGCGCCGTAGAAGCCAATCAGGTTGCGAACCCACGGGAAAGTCGCGATATCGGCGATCGTGTACTCGTCGCCGACAATCCAGTCGCGCGAAGCGAGGCGCGCGTCGAGGACCGCAAGGATGCGCTTGACCTCCGCGACGTAACGATCACGCGGGCGCTTGTCCTCGAACTGCCGGCCGGCAAACTTGTGGAAGAATCCGACTTGTCCAAACATGGGCCCAACCGCAGCCATCTGGAACATGACCCATTGGACCGTCTCGTGGCGGCGCGCAGCGTCCCGCGGCAAGAGCTGTCCAGTTTTCTCCGCAAGGTACAGGAGGATCGCGCCCGACTCGAACAGCGGGAGCGGGCGCCCGCCGGGCCCGTCGGGGTCGATGATCGCGGGTATCTTGCCGTAGGGATTGAGCGAGAGGAATTCCGCGGAAGCCTGGTCGTTCGTATCAAAGCTAACGCGGTGCGCTTCGTACGGCAGCCCGGTCTCCTCGAGCATCACCGACACCTTCACGCCGTTCGGTGTCGGGAGCGAGTACAGCTGCAGCTTGGTCGGATCCGTCGGTGGCCACTTTCGGGTCACCGGATAGGCGCTCAGGTCAGGCATGTCTCGGCACCCCCGGGGCGAAGACACGAGGCTAGCTGACAGTGCCACGAAATGACACCGCGGCGGCGCCGCGTCACGCGCGCCGCCACGGCCCGCGCGTTCGTCGCCGAGCGCATCCCGCCGAACGGCCGCCGGAAGAGGAACGCCGCGCATCCGATTCGAATGCCTTCGCGACTCCGTTGGACTCGAATGGCGCGGTCAAGCCTGCTGACGACGCAAGAACTGGGCCCGCACGGCGGCGTCGACCGAGCCCTGAAGCATCGCGTGGGTCGCGCACCACCCCTGCGTGCCGCGCCCCGCGTGGAGTCCGGCGCCGCTGGCCCGCCGATGGCAGCGGTCAGGCTGCGGCCGGCGCGGCCGGCAGCACCATCTGCGCGCGGAGCCCCGGATGGTTGTCATTCAGCTGCAGCACGCCTCCGTGCAGACGCGCGACGGCATCCACGATGCTGAGGCCGAGACCGACGCCCGGAGTGCCTCGGCTTGCGTCACCGCGGAAGAACCGCTCAACGGCGTTCGGCCGGTCCTTCTCCGAGATCCCCGGGCCGTCATCGGCGACCGCGATCTCGACCGACCCGTCTGCACGCTTCTCAACGTGCACGTCGATAGCGCCCGCTTCGCCGACGTACTTGAGCGAATTGTCGATTAGATTGCTGACAGCCTGCGCGAGCAGCACCGGGTCACCCGAGATCGTCGCGTCGCCACGCTTGTGGAACGAGAACGAGGCGCCCTTGAGCTCCGCCGCCGGTTCGTAGAATTCGACGACCTCGGCCGTGACGCTGGCCGCGTCGACCGGCACGAAGCCCGAGCGACGAGAGCCGGTATCGATTTCAGCGAGTCGCAGCAGCGCGTTGAAGATCCGGATCACGCGGTCGACGTCCGCGACCGCACCTTCGATCTCGGCAAACGTCTCCGTCGCTGATGGCCTCGTCAGCGACAGGCCCTCGAGGCGGGAGCGCAACTCGGCGAGTGGCGTCCGCAAGTCGTGTGCGATTGAGTTCGACACGCCGCTAATTCCGCGGATCAGGTGCTCGATGTGGTCGAGCATTCCGTTAATGGTTCTGGCGAGGGTATCGAGCTCATCACCCGAGTCGCGTACCGGCAATCGCGATCGCAGGTTCCCCTGCATGATTGCGGACACCGTCTGGCCGATGTTGTCGACCTTGGTCAGCAGCTCCCGCCGGATCAGGATTCCGCCGGCGACCCCAAACAGCAGTAGAAACAGCACGGCGGCGGTCAAGCCGTAGTAGAAGCGCCGCTCCAGCGGCTTCCATCCGGCCATGTCTCTCCCGACGAGCAGGTGGTAGCCGTCGCCGAGCGTCTCGAGCACCAGCACGGCACGCGTTGGCCGGTCGTTGATATTCAGCATGACCGGCTCGGGCCCTGGCTTCTCCGGGATACCTTCCGGCCACGCCGGCAAGTTACCCGCGAGGCGATGGTGCATCGCGTCGGTCAGCAGCAGGATCCGCTCGCCCGCGATCTGCATGCCGATTCGAGTGTTCATGAACGCCGTGAGGCCGTCGACGCCCTGGCGGCGGAAGACCTCGGTCAGCCGTTCCGCGTCGTCACGCAGGATTTCTGCCCGGGTGTCGGCCACCGTGACGTTCCAGGCGTAGAGCAGTGTCGCCGCAAACGCGACCAGCGCTCCCAGCCCGAGCAAGACGTAGCCGACCGCCCAGGTCACCGCCGACGAGCGGAGGATCCTACTCATTCGCGCACATCATGTAACCCGCGTTGCGCACGGTCTTGACGAGCGGTGGCTCCGACTCCGACTCAATCTTCTGCCGCAGCTTGCTGATGTGGACGTCCACTACGTTGGTCTGCGGATCGAAATTGTAGTCCCACACCGCCTCGAGCAGCATCGTCCGGGTCACGACCTGGTTCGCGTGCCGCATCAGGTATTCGAGGAGCTTGAACTCGCGTGGCTGCAGCGCAATCGGTCGGCTGCCCCGCAGCACCCGCCGCGATAGCAGGTCCATCTTCAAGTCGCCGACCTGCAGCGTGTGTTCTCCGCCCGCGCCCGCCGCCCGGCGGCCGAGAACGTCGACCCGCGCGAGCAGCTCGCCGAACGCGAATGGCTTCGTCAGGTAGTCGTCGCCGCCGCTCCTCAGGCCCTTGATGCGCTCGTCGACGTCCGCGAGTGCGCTCAGGATCAGGATCGGCGTGCGATTGCCGGTCTTGCGAAGCGACTCGATGATGGCGAGCCCGTCGATGTTTCCGGGCAGCATCCGGTCCATGATGATGACGTCGTACGGCTCGCTCGCCGCCATGAACAGGCCGTCACGGCCATTCGAGGCGTGATCCACCGAGTGCCCCGCCTCGCCGAGCCCCTTGACGACGAAGCGGGACACTCGCTCGTTGTCTTCGACCAGCAGGACCTTCATGCGGCGCCTTCGGCGGGCGGCGCAAGGCGCGCAGTGGTTGCCCGGCGCCGCTCGTGCCAGGCCACCCAGCGCAGCCGCATCCGGTCGAGATAGAGGTAGACGACCGGCGTCGAGAACAGCGTCAGCGCCTGACTGAGCAGCAGGCCTCCGACCATCGTGTATCCGAGCGGCTGCCGGAGCTCGGAGCCCGTCCCGCGGCCAAGCATGAGGGGGAGTGCGCCGAGAAGAGCCGCCATCGTGGTCATCATGATCGGGCGGAACCGCAGCAGGCAAGCCTGCCTGATGGCCTCGACAGGCGGCAGGTGCTGGTCGCGCTCCGCCTGGATCGCGAAGTCGACCATCATGATGCCGTTCTTCTTCACGATACCGATCAGCAAGATGATGCCGATCACGCCGATGACCGACAGGTCGAAATGGAAGGCCGCGAGGATCAGGAACGCCCCGAGCCCGGCCGACGGTAACGTCGAGAGGATCGTGAGCGGGTGGACGAAGCTCTCGTAGAGCATGCCGAGGATGATGTAGACGACTACGAGCGCCGCGAGGATCAATAGCGGCATGGTGGTGAGGGACGCCTGGAACGCCTGCGCCGTTCCCTGGAACGTCGTTTGGATCGAACCGGGCAGTCGTATCGCGGCCGTGGCCTTCTGGATGGCACCGACCGCATCGCCGAGGGCCGTACCGGCCGCCAGGTTGAACGAGATCGTGACAGCCGGGAACTGGCCCTGATGATTCACCGACAGGTAGGAGGTGTGCTCGGTATCGAAGCGGGCGAAGGTCGATAGCGGCACGAGCTTGCCGGTGGCCGGCGACTTGACGTACAGCATGTTGAGGGTCGACGGCTCCGCCTGCAGCGACGGAGTCACCTCGAGGACCACATGGTAGCTGTTCAGCTGCGTGAAGAATTGCGCGACCTGTCGCTGGCCGAACGCGTCGTACAGCGTGTTGTCGATGAGCGCCGGTTGGATTCCAAAGCGGGCGGCCTGATCGCGATCGATCACCAAGGCCAGCTTCGAGCCGCTGTTCTGCTGGTCGGAGGCGACGTCGCGAAGCTGCGGCAGCTTCTGCAACGTCGCGAGCAGCTTGGGCGCCCACTCGTTGAGCTCATCGATGTTCGCGTCCTGCAGCGTGTACTGGTACTGCGTTCGCGAGAGGCGGCCGCCGACATTGAGATCCTGGGCGGCCTGCAGGAATAGCTGCGCACCGGGGACCGCAGCCATCTTGCCACGGAGCCGCGTAATGATCGCGTCGGCCGATGACTTGCGCTGATCACGCGGCTTGAGACCCAGCACCACGAATCCGTTGTTGATCTGCCGGCTGCCGCCTACCGCGGCTCCCCAGCTTTCCACGTCGGGATCCGCGGCGACGACGTCGGTCAGGCTGTGCTGCAACCGCACCATCTCGCGGAACGAGACGTCCTGTGGTGCGTCAGACAGACCGAGAATGATGCCGGTGTCCTGCTGCGGGAAGAAGCCCTTCGGCAGTACGACCGCCATGACGATCGTCAGCAGTACCGTCACCCCGAACATGACGATGGTCTGGCGCTGGTGCTTCAGTACGTAGTCGAGTCCACGCGTGTAGTGCTCGAGCAGCCAGTCGAAGCCACGCTCGAGACGCATGTACAGCCTGCCGTGCTTCTCGTGCCGCTCGTCGCGCAGGAACAGCGCGCCCATCATCGGTGACAGTGTCAGCGCGACAGATGCGGACACGGCGATCGTCAGCGTGACGGTCACTGCGAACTCGCGAAACAGGCGACCGATGATGCCGCTCATCAGCAACAGTGGAATGAACACTGCGACCAGGGAGATGCTGATCGACATGATCGTGAAGCCGATCTCCTCGGCGCCCTTCAGCGCCGCCTGTCGCGCCGGCAGGCCGGCTTCGATATGGCGGTAGATGTTCTCGAGCATCACGATCGCGTCGTCAACGACGAACCCGACCGCGATGGTCAGCGCCATCAGCGACAGGTTGTCCAGGCTGTAGCCGATTACGTACATGACGGCAGCCGTGCCGAGCAGCGCGAGCGGCACCGTGATGCCGGGGATTACGGTCGCCCAGAAATTGCGCAGAAACAGGAAGATCACCATGACGACCAGCGCGATCGTCAGCAGCAGCGTGAACTCGACGTCGGCGACCGACGCCTTGATCGTGGTCGTGCGGTCGATCAGCCGCTCGACCTTCAACGACGGCGGCACCGCGCTCAGTACCTTCGGCAGCAGAGCCTGCACTCTCGCGACCGCGTCGATGACATTGGCGCCGGGCTGCTTATAGATCTGGAGCAGGATACCGGGCCGGTTGTTCTGCCAGCCGATCAGCTGACTGTTCTCCGGTCCCTCGACGGCGATTCCCACGTCGCGGACCCGGATCGGCGCGCCGTTCCGGTAGGCAATGATGACGTCGTTCCACGGCGCTGCCTTCAGCAGCTGGTCGTTGTCGTAGATCGTGAAGTTGTGCAGGGTTCCGCTGATGACACCCTGCGGTGCGTCGACGCTCGCGGTCGTGATCACCGCGGCGACGTCCTCGAGCTGCAAGCCGACAGCCGCGAGCTTCACCGGGTCCACCTGCACGCGGATCGCGGGCTTCTGCTGGCCGCCGATCGACACCTGCGCAATCCCCGGTACCTGCGAGATCTGCTGTGCGATGACGGTCTCGGCGTAGTCGTCGACCTGCGTCAGCGGCAGCACGTCCGAGTGCACGGCGAAGATCAGGATCGCCGAGTCGGCGGGATTGACCTTGCGGTAGCTCGGTGGCGCGGGAAGGTTCTTCGGCAGCTGGCCGCCGGCAGCGTCGATGGCCGCCTGGACGTCCTGGGCGGCGGCATCGATGCTGCGATTCAGATCGAACTGCATCGTGATTTGTGAGCTGCCGAGGACGCTGGTCGACGTCATCTGCGCAAGCCCCGCGATCTGCGCAAATTGCGTCTCCAGCGGCTGGGCGACGGACGAGGCCATGATTTCAGGGCTGGCCCCTGGAAGCTGGGCGCTGACCAGAATCGTCGGGAAGTCGACTTGCGGCAGCGGCGCGACCGGCAGCAGCGGAAAGGCGACGACGCCGACAAGGAAGATCCCCGCCATCAGCAGGGTCGTCGCGACCGGGCGCTCGATGAACGGGCGCGAGATGTTCACGGCGCTGCTATGCCCCGCTGTTCGCGACCGCGCGCTTTCCGGGGTCGGCGGCGCCCGCCTCGCGCACGCGGGCCTTCGGCTGCAGGCGATACTGGTTGCTGGTCGCGACGCGCTGGCCCTCGGAAAGGCCCTTCTGCACCTCCACCAGCTCGCCGGCCTGCGCGCCGATCGTCAACGGCGCGGGCGTGACCGTCGAGTCTGCGCCGACGACGTACGCGAACACTCCGTCCGGCCCGCGCTGCAGCGCGCTCGCCGGGATCGTGAGCGCCTGCCGGTGGACGTCGGTCAGCAGTCGCACGTTGATGAACTCACCCGGCCAGAGCTCGCGCTTGGCATTCGGGAACGTCGCCTTGACGCGGATGGTCCCGGTCGACTGGTCGATCTGGTTGTCGATCAGCGCCACGGTGCCGCGATCGATCTCTTCGCTGTGGTTGCGGGCAACGGCGATCGCGGTCACCGGCCCGCGGTGCAGGGCTTCGCCGACGTCGCCGAGCGCGTCTTCCGGCAGGCTGAAGATGACCGAGATCGGCTGCAGCTGCGCAACGACGACGATGCCGCCGGTGTCCGATGCGTGCACGTTGTTGCCGGGATCGACCTGGCGGATTCCGGTCCTGCCGGCGATCGGCGACGTAATGCGCGTGTAGGCGAGCTGCGTCTCCGCATTCGAGACGCTCGCGGCATCGCCCTTCACCTGCGCCTCGAGCTGCGCGACCTGGGCGCGCTGCGTATCGACCGTCTGCTTGCTCGCAAGGTCCTCGGGAGCGAGCTCCTCGTACCGAGCCAGGTCCCGCCGAGCGTTCGCGAGTGTCGCCTCGTCCTTCGCGAGCATGGCCCGCGCCTGGTCGAGGGCCGCCTGGAATGGTCGCGGGTCGATTTGCGCGAGCAGGTGGCCCTTCTGGACGTCCTGGCCTTCCGTGAAGCCGATCGATTGCAGCTCGCCGTCGACGCGGGCGGTGACCGTGACCGTATAGAACGCCTGCACGGTGCCGAGCCCTTCGACGTAGACCGGCACGTCGGCGCGGCGCACGGCCGCGACGTCGATCGGGACCGCTGGCGGCAACTTCGGCCCCGTATCCGCGTGCAACGCGGCATAAACGCGGTACGCGGCCAACACCACGAGTGCAACGGAGGTCATCGCGACTGCCCGCCGACCGCGCGGCGTCTTCACGAACTCTGGGATTCTCTGCGCATTCATCAGCCGCCCTCTCCGTCGCCCACGCGCCAGCCACCGCCCAGCGCCTTGAACAGGTTCACCGATGCCTGGAGCCGCGCGTACTTGACCTGCGCAAGCGTGTCCTCCGCGGTCAGCAGCGCGGCCTGCGCAGTCAGCAGCGTCAGCACGTTGATGGTGCCGGCGCGCATCTGCATCTCGGCGAACCGGTAGGCGCGCCGGGCCTGGTTGACCGCCTGCTGCTGGCGTTCCTGCTGCTCGGTCGTCTGGCGCAGGGCGACGAGCGAGTCCTCGACGTTCGCGAACGCCGAGATCACGGCCTTGTGGTAGCCGGCAAGGAGCTCCTGGTAGCGCGCCTTGTTCAGCTCGAGCTGGCCGCGAAGCGCGCCACCCTCGAAGATCGGCTGCGTGAGCCCGGCGCTCACGCTCCAGATGCGGCTCGCGGGCCTCAGCAGCGACTCGAGTGCCGAGCTCTCGTAGCCGCCGCTGCCGGTCAGCTGGATGCTCGGAAACAGCGAGGCGCGGGCGACCGCGACGTTCGCATTCGCGGCCACGAGCTGCGCCTCCGCCTCGGCTACGTCCGGGCGGCGCGCGAGCAGTTCCGACGGGAGCCCTGGCGCAACCGCGGGCGCGGCGAGATCATCGAGACTGCCCGAAGTCACGTCGATCGACTCGGGTGCGCGGCCGACGAGAATCGCAAGCGCATCGACGTCCTGGCGGAGCGCCTGCTCGAGCGGCGGAATCGAAGCGTAAAGCGTCGCGACCGCCGTCTCCTGCTGCGCGACATCGAGCCCGGTCGCGGTGCCGACGCGCTGCTCGAGCTTCAGGCCATCGAGGATATGGCGCGCGCTCGCGAGGTTCTCGCGAGCGACCGTGAGCCGGTCCCGCAGCTCCAGCGCCTGAAAGTAGGTGCTCGCGACGCTCGCCATCACGGTGAGCTCGACGGTGGCCCGATCGTAGCGGCTCCCGGCCGCGCTCGCGACCGCGGCCGCGCGCGCTGCCCGATTCCTGCCCCAGAAGTCGAGCTCGTAGCCGACGTTCAGCAGCGGTACGAACTGGTTGTAGGTCTCGACCCCGGCGCCGGAGACCGGCTCGTGCTGGCGCGATGCGGTAGCGGACACGCCGACCGAAGGTAGCAATGGCGCGCCCGCAATACGGCGCTGCGCGTCCGCCTCTCGCACCCTCGCGACGGCGGCCGCTAGGTCATCGTTCGCCGCGCGGGCCTCGGCGAGGAGCTGCTCGAGCTCGGCGGAATGGAATCCATGCCAGTAGTCCGCCGCCGGCCAGTTGCCCGGTTCCGCGCCGCCCGCTTCCCGCCAGGCGTCGGGTGCGGCCACGTCGGGGCGGTGGTAGCGGGGCCCGAGGCTGCACGCACCCACGAGCATGCCGGCGACGAACGTGCACGCGAGGCGCCGGCGCGCACGCCCATTCGGGACCGGCAGACGGCTGAGGAGGCCCATTCGCCGGTCATGGTGAGCCGGGGCGGGTGCCGGGCCCGTGGGCGGAAGATTAACGTTCTTTAACTTACGGGCGGCCGCCTCGGCGGCCGGAGCGGCGCTCGTGATGGCCGCCGAACTGGCTGCGCATTGCCGACAGCACCTGGTTCGCGAACCGCGCGCCGCCGCGCGAGCTGAACCGCTGATCGAGCGCGGCCGTCAGCACCGGGGCCGGCACGGACTCGTCGATCGCCGCGGCGAGCGTCCACCGGCCCTCGCCGGAATCCGCAACCCGGCCGTGAAACTCCGCGAGCCGTGGGCTCGCGGCAAGCGAGTCCGCCGCTAGGTCCAGCAACCACGAGCTGATGACGCTGCCGCGGCGCCATACCTCGGTGATCCGCGGCAGGTCGAAGTCGTAACGGTAGTGTTCGGGGTCGCGCAACGGCGCCGTCTCCGCATCGGCCGCCCGCATGCGTCTGCCGACGTTGGCATGCCGGAGGATGTTGAGCCCTTCGGCATACGCGGCCATCAGGCCGTATTCGATGCCGTTGTGGATCATCTTGACGAAGTGCCCGGCGCCGGCGGGTCCGCAATGCAGGTAGCCCCGCTCGGCTGGATCCACGGCGCCCGATCGGGCGCGAGTTCGAGGCGCCGCCCCGATGCCGGGCGCGATGCTGCGGAAGATCGGATCCAAGCGCCGCACGACCGCGGTATCCCCGCCGATCATCAGGCAGAACCCCCGCTCAAGGCCGAACACGCCGCCGCTGGTGCCGCAGTCGACGTAGTGGATGCGCCGCCCTTTCAGGCGACGCGCGCGCGCGATGTCGTCGTGATAGTGGCTGTTGCCGCCGTCGATGATCGTATCGCCGGCGGACAGCGCGCGCGCGAGGGATTCGATCGTCGCGCCGGTCGCCGCGGCGGGTACCATGATCCACACGACCCGCGGCGCCTTTAGCTGGGTCACCAGCGACTCGATCGTCAGGGCCGGCCGCAGGCGTGGGCCCTTCAGCCCACGCACCGCCGCGGCGTTTACGTCGTAGACGACGCACTGGTGTCCGTGCCGCGCGAGCCGGCGGGCGAGGCTCGCCCCCATCCGCCCGAGTCCGATCATGCCGATCTGCATCGCTCGTCCCCTGTCGCCCGGGCGGCTGGTGCGCTGCCGCAAGTGCCTCATATTAATGAGCGGCGCCGCGGGCGTCCTCTCCCGGCCGTTGTCGCCGTTCCCCGACGACCCCCCTCCCTTGAGGCGACCACCGTTCTTGAGGATAGTGATGGGGGGTGCCCGGGTGTCCGGGCAATTAAAGAGCGGCCCGCCGCCCGTGAGTCCGGGCGCCGCGGGCCCTGCAGTCCTCATCGCCGGGGCGCACGGGTCCACCGGCAAAGGGGTCGACGATGACGGGCCAAAGCGGCAGCGACGGCGACCTGTACGTCATCACGCTCGCGACCGCGAGCCTGCCGATGATGCTGCGCGTGCCCTTCGTCCACGAGCTCGAGGGCTTCTCCGTCTTCCGCTCCCGGACCATCGAGGACGGGCGCGAGCGCTACCGGCTGTACCTCGGCTACTTCGAGTCCGCGGCCCGCGCACACGAGGCGCTCGCCATCGTCCGCCGGCACTACCCGTCGGCGTGGATCAGCTGCGCGCCGCGCACGAACCTGGGCTCGCTCGACGACACGATGAACACGGCCTTCCGGACGCTCCGGCGGGCGTCCGCGCGGGTCGTGCCGCGGGCCGACAGTGCGCCCGAGGCTCCGCCGGAACCGGCACCGGCCGCCGGCCAGACGCCGCAGCGGTACGTGGTGCAGCTCGACAGCACCGCAACGCCGGTGCCGTCCTCCGCCATCCCCCAGCTCGCGATCCTGCGCGCGTATCACCTCTATCGTGCGCGCATGGCGCGCGTGGACGGCCCGGTGCACATGCTGCGGCTCGGCTTCTTCAAGGAGGTGCACGCCGCGCAGCAGGTCGCTGAGTACGTGCGCGCGCACTTTCCGCGCGCGCAGGTCCTGCCCGTCAGCCACCGCGAGTTCCTGCGCACCATCGAGATGATCGTCGGCGCTGGGCGCACCGAGTCGGACACGCTCCCGCCGGCGCGCTCGACCGTCGAAGCGGCGGCCGAACCGGGGCCGCTCCCGCGCTCGCGCGAGCAACTGATGGCCATTCTTGGCGCGAACGAGCTATCCCTCGAGGACCGCCCCGGCCACGCCGTCGAGCACGATCCCTCGCAGACGCCGAGTCGCCCAACGCGGGCGGGGTAGCACCGGGCGAGGCGACGCCTACGTTCCTGCGTCTGCCGCCGCGGCGACCGGTCTCAACCGGTCGGGCGAAACCGGCGGTACGCGAGAACGCCGGTCGCCACGAAGAGGAGCAGCAGGATCAGCTGCGTGGCCGCGAACGGCGGCTCTGAGCCATTCGGCGCAAGCGCGTGTAGGGCCGGGATCTTCTGGAACGCCTGCACCACCGCGACGAATGCATTGAGATAGAAGCCCAGCAGCGCGCCGATCACGTAGACGGCGCGCCAGCGGCCGCGCAGCTCGAAGTTGTAGAGCGCAACGATCGCGACGAACAGGACGACGAGCGAAATCGCCCCGACGACGTGCGGCGGACCGATCATCTTCGACGGGAACAGGAAGCCGGTGGCGCTCGTTAGCACCGTTGTCGCGAGAAACAGCGCCGTCGACGCCGGCAGTGGCCGATTCGTGCAGAGGCCGACTGCGACGAGCAGGCCACTGGCGAGCCCGAGCAGGCTGATCGCGACGTGCAGCTGAGTGAAGGCATCGGTCGAGAGTCCAAGGATCATCGGGGCGCATCTCCATGTATGCCGCTGCGGCCGCCGCCCAACGGCAAGGCCAAGTCCAGCGTCAGCACGAAGTCTACGCCGGCCGTCACGTTGCGGGCCTCGATCGTGCCGCCCATCTTCGCCATGTACGTCTTCGCGACAAACAGCCCCTGCCCACGATGCGCGGCGCTGCCGTCAGGCGCGTCCGACACCCCATACTCGAAGATCTTGCCCAGCATTGCCTCCGGGATCGCAGGCCCCTGGTTACGGACGTGCACCTCCACACGGCCGTCGACGGCCGACAGGGCAATCTCGATGGCGGTTCCGGCCGGCCGGAACCGGTCGGCATTCGCGAGCACGTGCGTGATCACGTCCTCGAGCGAGTGCTCGTCGGCTCGCACGATCACCGGTCCCTCGCCGGCCGTGAAGCGAACGCCCGCAATTCCCGCATCCGCAGCGTTGTCGGCGACCCGGGTCAGGAAGCCGTGGATATCGAGCGTGCTCAGCGTCAGCGCCACGGAGCGAATCGCCTCGCCCGGCGATGCCGTCCCGTACAACACGCGCACCGCCTGCTGCATGCGTTCGATGTAGCGCCGGTTCGGATCCCCCGCTGTCGGGTGCAACGCACTCAGTGACTGCAGCGGCGCGAGGATCTCGTGGCCGACGGCGTGCCACATGTCCTTCTCCTGCTCCGCGCGGATCTGCGCGCGTCGAACGTCCTCGTTGACCCGCTGCAGCAGGTCTGCGAGCACGCCGGCGAGCAAGCCCAGCTCGTCGCGGCCCCGCAATGCGCCGAGGTCGTGCTCGATCAGCACACCCCCCTCGTGCACGGGCTGGCGCACCGACGCGGCGCGCGTGGTCAGCTGCGTGATTCGCCGGATGATCCGGATCTCTAGCGCGAGCCAGGCAAGCGCAATCGCCGCAAGCATCGCGCCGGCGAAGCCGGCGATGCGGTTCGCAATCGGCTCGAGCCCACGATCGATGCCATGTACGTCGGCCGTCAGCTCCATCTCGAAGTTGCCGTTCGGCGTTGCGATCGGCACGGTCGCCGCGAGCGGGCCGTCCGGGCCCTCCGCCGGTAGCCGCCGGATGATTGCGCCGATGAACCGCGGCGCCGCCTCGACGCCGGCCGCACTCCCCTTCAGGCGGATCAGCTCGGCCGGCGAAGGATCGAGCCGGCGGATGGTCAGCACTTCGCCGGCGCGAAGCTCCGCTGCGAGATCATCCAGGCGAAACGGTGCGGCACCGCCGCCGCGGTCACTGTCAAACAACGGGGGCCCGTCGCCGGGCGCCAATACCCGCAGGCGGACGCGGATGTCGGCCAGGTCGGGCGGCGGCCAGACGGGGTTCGGGTTCGCATACAGCTCCTCCCGGAGCACCGACACCGGCAGTCGCACCGAGAAGAACGCGCGCCGCGGGCAGTCGCCGCCGTCAGTCGGCGGGGACGAACCCTCGGCGCACCGCGCGTCCTGCCACAGCCAGCCGCGAAACTCCCGGTCCGGCCGTCGCTGCGGTGTGCCGAGCACGTCCTCGGGAAATCCAGTCAGCCGGCCGCGGATGGTGCCGGCACGCCCGGTCGGGCCCTCGAGTGGCGCGAGCCAGCGATCGGTCGTCCCGCGCATCGCCACCTCGACCTGTAGCCGGTGTGCCTGGGCGAGGTCGAGGTTCCCGATGGCGTGCGCGACCAGCGGCCCCGATACGAACGCACCGACCGCGTAAATGAACCCCCCGGCGAGCGGGTTGTTGCCCACCGCGAGGCAGAGCTCCGCATGGTCCGGGTACTGCACGCGGCATCCGGCCATCTCCACGGCCTGCTGGGCCTTGGCCCGGTCGTCGAAATCGATCGCGGAGAACGGCAGCAGCAGCGGCCGCAGCGGCGTGCGCGCCGTGCCTGGGGCCACCGGGTTCAACAACGCCAGCTGTCCGGTCGGATGCTGCAGCCGCGAGCTGATCTGCTCGACGCTCTTCTGGAACAGCTCGCGATAGCTGCGGTGGCTGATGCGCCGCTCCTCCGCGAGCACCGTGAGTGCCAACGCGATCGTCGCGAGCGCGAGCAGCAGGAACACGCCGCGGAAGAATGCGCGGAGCCGGAACGGCAGCCGATCACGCCACCGGTCGACGAGGCCGGTCAAGCGGCGGTCCAGCGGAAGCCGCGCATCGGCACGTTTTCGATCGCGTCAAAATCCGGGTCGACCTCGCGGAACGCGTCCCGGATCGTGCTGACGTGCTTGCGGACGTTGTCCCGATTGCGGCCGCTCTTCACGACCTGGAACAGCTCGTCGTACGAGACGACCTGCCCGCGGCGCGCGTACAACGCGGCCAGAATCCGCTGCGCGGTAAGCGGCAGGTTGATCCTCTGGCCGCGCCAGATCGGGGAGCTCTGCCGCAACGGGTCGAGCGAAAGCTCTCCCGTCGATCCGGGCAGCGCGGTGGCCGTCGAGCGCGCGCGCTGCTCGACCTCGCGCAGCATCTCGAGGAACGTCTCGACGAATTCGCGCTCGACGAAGTCGCTCTTCTGCAGGTAGTCCCACGCGTCGAGCGCCTTCATGATGCTTCGATAGATGCTCGCCGGCATTCCCGAGACGACGAGCACCGGCGTGCCGCCGCGCTTGTTGACCGCGTTGATGACGGCGACCCCGGCGTGCCGCTCCCGCCCGAGCTCGATGTCGAGCACCACGAGGTCGTAGCGTTCGCGTTCGACGGCAGCGGTCGCCTCGTCCCGGTTGAACCACTGGTCGACGCGCGTCCCGGGGCGCGCGCTTTCGATCCAGCCCTTCAGCTGGTTGCTCGTAGGTACGTCGTCCTCGACGACCGCCACTCGGACCACGCCCACTCCGCCGGGACGGCCAATCGCCCCGCTGCCGCGATTATCCGGTGTTTCCCGCCTCCGGTGGCGTGAGTGTTTCTTCCGGCAGCGGAGCGAAGTCGCCCGCCGACGCCGTTGAGGCTTCCGGGGAGCGGCTTCGAGAATCGGTCCCAACGACGCAATCCGCGCTCCCGCGCAGCCACCGGAGTCCCCCGTCATGTCCAGACGCCTCGATACCGCACTCGAACTCCTCCGCTCGATCTTCGTACGCCCGGTCCAGGCGCTGGCGAGCGCCCTGCGCAGCACCGAGGCGCCGCCGCTGGAGCGCGTTCCGGTCCGTTGGACTCCGATCGTTCTGGCACTGCTGGCCGGCCTCGCCGCGTACGGCCTCTACACCCGCCCGCCGGTCGAGACGGTCGCGCGGGGCGAGATGGCCGTTCGCAGCAACCGCCTGACGGGCAGCGTCGAGACCATCGGCGAGGGGAGCTTCCTGAGCCCGCCGGGACTGTTCCAGGTCCGCCGCTTCGTCGTACGGGACCAGGTCTATCGGCCCAGCGAGAGCAGCACCGCCGGCGGCGCTGCACCGTTCCAGTCCGTCGAAGGCTTGTCGCTCGGGGTCGACCTCAGTGTCCGGTACGCAGTCGACCCCAAGCGGCTCGCGATGCTGTCGCGGGACCTCCCGGATGACCTGGCCGGCGAGGTCGTCGAGCCGGCGGTCGAGGGCGTCGCGTACCAGCTGCTCGCCCGGTACACGGTGCGCGAGATCTTCTCGACGAAGCGCGCCGAGATCCAGAAATCCATCGAGACGGAGCTCCGCCCGAAGCTGTACGCGGTCGGCGTTCTCCTGCGCGGCGTCGAGATGGGCAAGGTCGACCTGCCTCCCGACTATCGCCACGGCATGGACCAGCTGCTCGCCGAGGAACTCGAGAGCGAGAAGATGCGGTTCACGCTGGAGCTGAAGGCCAAGCAGGTCCAGCAGCAGGAGCTTGAAGGCGAGGCCGGCAAGGTGCGGCGCCAGAAGGCCGCCGAGGCCTCAGCCACGGAACAGGTCATCGCCGCGCGCGCCCAGGAGGAGGCGATGAAGCACGTGCTGCCGTTCAAACAGAAGCAGATCGAACAACGGCAGCTCGAGGCCGAGGCCGAGAAGGTTGCGCGCGTACGCGCGGCCGAAGGCGCGGCGGCCGCGCGCCGAATCGAGGCTGCCGGCGAGGCCGACTCGCGCGAGAAGCTCGCCGACGCCGAGGTGTACAGACTCGAGCGCATCGGCAAGGTCAACAGCGAGCAGATGGAGCGCGAGGGGGCGTTGCTGACGCAGAACCCCCTGCTCATCCAGAAGACGCTTGCCGACAAGCTCTCCGACAAGGTGCAGGTGATCATCGCGCCACCGCCTGCCGGCGGTGGATTCATTGGCTCAACACTACTGGGTGCAAAATGATCCTCGCAACAAGCTTGGCGGCACTCGCCGTCGTGACTCAGAACCAGTCCGTCCTTCGGGCCGCGCCACGTGACTCGGCGCCGCAGCAGACGGTCCTGTGGCAGGGCGACACGCTCGAGGTCCGCGGCGTGAAGCTCGACTACCTGCAGGTGTACGACCACCGCCGCGAACGCGCCGGCTACGTGAAGGCATCTCAGGTTCGCGAGCTGTCGATGAAGCCCGAGGAGGCGCCGGACCTGCTGTCCGTCGTGCGATTTCTCCGCGACACGCCGGGGTCGGAAGCGCTCGGGATCAGCTATGCCGCGTCCTACCTGAAGGCCGTCCCCGCCGAGGCGCTCACGGCCGAGCCTTTCGATGCCATCGGCACGATGGCGGATAGGCTGGCGAGCCGGGCGAGCGCGAATCGCGTCAAGGCAAACGCAACGACCATCGGCGCGCACCTCGAGGTAGTGGCGCAGTACGGCGTGCGCATGAAGCGCTTCGAGCGCGACGGCACCATGCAGGTCTGCTACGACGGCGAGATGTTCCGCCGGGTACTCGCGATGCCGTCGGCAGACCCGGCGCAGCGCGCGCGCGCGGCGCTCGGCCTGACACGCCACGAGTGCGTCGATCCAAATCTCGGTCCCACCGACCGCTACGAGGTGGATCGCTGGCGCGCCGAGGTGCTCGATCGTGTGCCGTCGACGGGGCTAGACCCGGAGCTGCTGAACCGGGTGCACCTGCGCCGCGCCGGGATCTGGTCGGGAATCGCCTTCGCCCAGGTACGCCGGGGCGAGGTGCCGCAGGGCGCGGCCGGGCGGGCCATCCAGGAGCTTGCCGCCGTCAACAAGGCCGAGCTGAGCGAGGACGACGCGCTCGACTATGCCGACTCCGCAGTGCGCGTCGGGGCCTCACGCTGGGGCGCTGAACCGCTGCCGAAGGCTGGCGGGAAGGTCACGGTCAGCGTCGTGCCCGGCGTGCCGGGGGAGAGCTGCGTCGTACTGCAGGACGCGAAGCACGACCTGCGCAGCCCGCTTGCGCAGCGCTGCACCTTCGGCAACGTCTGGATCGCGTCGGCCGCGAGCAACTGGTCCGGAACTGCAGTCGCGCTCGCGGTACAGCCGATGCCGACCTGGCGCGAACTGTGGATCTTCCGCGAGACCCCGCAGGGCTGGACGGTTGGCGTCATGCCGCCGTCCGCGAGCGGACCCGGGCTCGGCTATGTCGAGTTCGCCGGCTGGGTGCCGGGCAGCAAGCGAATGCTGGTCGCGCGCGAAGCGCAGGTCGACGGCCACTTCCGGCGCCGCTTCGAGGTCGTGCGCGTCGACACGCTCACGACGGAGAAATCGGCCTCGTCACCGGAGTCGCTGGCGAGCTTCGCACGGTGGCAGGACGCAAACTGGAAGCGCACGACGATCGCGCTGCGCTGAACGGCACGGGGGCGTGACAGATCCATGGGGGACGGCCGCACGCGTCGGGTTGGCCGGGCCGAGGAGCCAAGGAGCGCGGGCCCCGGCACCGGAGCGAGCCTGCCGTGGCGGTCGTCTTCCGCCAAACAAGGCGCCGCGCCTCAGCGCGCGGCGGACAGGAAGAAGACCGGCAGCATGCCGGCGGCGGCCAGCGCGCCGAGCAGCAACAGGCTCGGCCGCCCCGCCGGGCGCGGTGCGAGCGAGAACGCGTAGATGCCCTTGACCACGTTGTTGCTCGCGGCCGCGATCATGATCGCCGCCGCCGCGGTCTCGAAGGCGGTGGCGGCGCCGGCCGACTGGGTCATGCTGAGGATGAACGGATCGACGTCGGCGACGCCCATGACCGCCGCCAGCGCAAATACCCCGGTGCGGCCGAGGTACTCCGAGGCGAGCCGGCCAACTATGAGCATCGCGACAAACAGCAGCGCGAACAGCAGCGCCGCACGCACCTCGAGCGGATTCGACGGCTCGGCGCCGGTCGCCGGGCCGGGGCTCGCCGCCCGATCGCGGCGCGACCAGATCCAGCCGACGATGATCGCTGCAATCCCGAGCGCGAGGAACACCGGCCCGAGGCGCAGCATCAGTTCGTGGCTGAAAAACGAGACGAGCGCGGCGAGTCGCAGATACATCATGCCGGATGCGATCAGGATCGCGCCCGAGATCATGTGGGTGCGCGGGTCGCGCGCACTGCGCCGCGCGATGACGATGGTCGTGAGGGTCGAGGAATACGCGCCCCCGAGGAAGGCCGCCAGCAGCACGCCGCCGCGCCCCATCGACATCTTCTGCACGACATAGCTGCCGTAGCTGATGCTGGAGACGGCGACGACGACCAGCCAGGTCTTGAAGGGGTTGATGCCGAACGGCGTGAACTCGTGGTTGGGAACCACCGGCAGGATCACGACCGACAGCAGCAGGAACTTCGTGAAGGTGAAGATCTCGTCGGCGCCGATCCGGCGGGCGAGCCCCTCCAGGCCGGTCTTCAGCTCCAACAGGATCATGCTGACCACGCACAGCGTCGTCGCGACCCAGAACTGCTCGTGCGCGACCAACGCGCCGATGAGGTAGGTTGCGAGCGCCGAGATCTCCGACGTCACGCCGGGCGTCGGTGAGGTTGTCAGCTTGTGCCAGTAGGAAAGCAGTAGGAAGCCGCTGACCGCGAGCATTCCGAGCGCGATCGGCCAGGCCTGCACGCCGGCCAGCAGCGCGATCGCATAGCCGATGAGGCCGATCAGCGGGAACGTCCGTACGCCGCCGAATCCTCGACCGACGTCACCGGCCACCCGTTCCTCGCGCTCCAGGCCGAGCAGGAACGAGAGGAACAACGCGAGCAGCAGCTTGAATCCCTCGCGGGGAATCCAGTCGCCGAGCGCGTTCAGCTCGTTCATCGGCTCACTTCCCGGCCGCGGGGCGGGCCAGGATGACCTCGACCTCAACGAGCATGCCGGGCGCCGCGAGTCCGGCGACCTCCACGGCTGAACGCGCCGGCAGTTTCGGCTGCGCGGTGGTGCCGAAGTACTGCGTGTACGCGTCCATGAATCCCTTGAAATCCATCCGGCCGTCGGCGCTTACCGGATCCGGTGCCAGGAACACGGTCATCTTCACGACGTCGCCGAAGCCGAGGCCCATCCCGTCCAGCGAGTCCTTCAGGCGCGCAAAAACACTCAGCGCCTGGGTCTTGGTGTCGCCCCAGTACGCGGGCGAGTTCGGCGGCGCGCCCGGATCCTTCGGCGCCGGCGTCACGCCGCTGTGAAACACCAGCGTCGTGCCGCCCGGCACCTCGACCGCACGCGCGATCGGAAAGGTGCTGTTGTTCGGCAGCGGATAGCGCACGACCTCGCCGGTGCGCGCGGCAACCGGGAGGAGCGTGCAGAGCACGGCAAACGCTTGAGCGCAGCGGCCGGTGGTAGTTCCCATTGTCCTTGCCCTCGATAGGCCACGACCCCCGGAACAACGGCGGCACCGCCAGGCCTCCTGCAGTGGCGCGCAACTCCGGATCCCGCGCGCACTATAAAGGGCTTTCGGCCAGCGCCATGGGCGGCCTCGCGCCGACGGCGTGCTGCGGCGCCGCAACCCACCCGGCGCGGGCGCGCGATGCCGCGGGCGCGCCGGGGGCCCGCGACGAGTGCGTTACGATCCCTGCAGAGATGCGAGGCGGCACCGGGTCGTGGCCGCGGATACAACTGGTCAGGGGGATGCCGTGATCCGAGCGCCGCTTGCTGTCACGATGTTGGGCGTGATCTGTACGCTGGCCGTCATGGCACCACCGTCGGCCGCCGGGTCGCGCGCCGCCGCGACTCGCGAGGAACTCACTGCCGAGCATCCGTCGGCCGCACTGCCGAACGCGGAGTTCGCGCCGGGCCCGGGTGCCGCAGCCGCGCCCTCGTTCGCCGGCCGCCTGCGCATCGCACCGGCCACGATGCAGACGATACCGGCACTCGAGCAGCCGATCGTAGGCGGCCGCGATGCGCGCCTCTTCCCTGGCGTCACGCTCTCGTTCTTTACGCTCGGTGATCTGCTGGTACCCGTCCAGCGCGGCGAGATGGTCGCCGAGTCTGGCGGCGGCGCCACACCGAGCTATTGGCGCGTGATCCCGCAGTTCGGCCGCGTTTGGAAGCTTGCGTCGGACGATGGTTGGTCGCGCGCCGCCTTCCCGGTCATGCTGGTCAACGACACCGAGAATCATGCGCACCAGGGGCTGGCTCTGTTCCTGTATCGCGCCGGCCAGGTGAGCCGGTTGCGCTTTCAGCTCGTGCAGCAGACGGCACCGTACCTGGTCCGCCCGCACTTCACCGGATTTGGCTCCGCCGCGACCGAGTTGGTCGCGTCCAGCATTCCCGAGCTCGAGTCGCAACGCGCCGCTGCGCGTGCCGAGCTCGATGCGCGCCTACCGGCGCGCCCGTGGGAGGAGCTCACGCGGAGCGCTCCGACCGGCGCGCTCGACGGTTTCGGTGGCCCGCTCGACCCGAAATGGATTGTCGCCATGGGGCTCGTCCGCGACGGCACTCTCTACTATCAGGCGAGTCCGACGCCGTACGGCGACTACCCGTACCCGCTTGAGATGCGTTTTGGCGTGCGCTCCATCATGAAGAGCGTGGCGGCGCCACTGTCGCTGCTGAGACTGGCCGAGGTGTACGGCCCGTACGTGCTGACACTGCGCGTTGGCGACTTCGTCGCCGGCCTCGATCCCAAGTACCGGCAAGTCCGTTTTATCGATGCCGCCGGCATGGCGAGCGGATTCGGCGGCACCGGCACGTTCCGCTCTCGCCCGAATGACATGTTCGACGGTTACCTCGATGGCAAGTACGACGACTGGTACACCGCGCCGTCGCACGCTGACAAGGTCGCGCAGATCGTGGCGAACCTCCGCCCCTACCCGTGGGACCCCGGCACGGTCGTCCGCTATCGCGACCAGGACTTCTACCTGCTCGGTGCCGCTGTCGAAGGATTCCTGAAATCCGTCCGCGGCCCCCAGGCGGACGTCTGGTCGATGCTCCAGGCCGAGGTGTTCGCGCCGATCGGCATCGCCCATTCGCCGGCGGTGCGAACCCGCGAGCCGGGGGGGCGCGCCGGGCTCGTGTGGTTCAACGCGGGCTACTACCCGTCGTTGGATGATCTCGCGAAGATCGCGCTCCTCTACCGCGACCACGGCGCGCATGCCGGCCAGCAGATTCTCAACCGGCGGCTGACAGATGACCTGCTTGCCGCGCGCTACGCCATCGCCGCGAACGGCGACAGCTCGGTCGACCCGCGCGGCGCAGTCGCCGATGCCGGCACGTCTGAGCTCTACGGGATGGGCTTTCACTACTTTCCGTACCTCGCGCGCGGCGGCAAGGAACTCCTGTACATCCCGACGATGAGCGGTTCGGGAGAGAACATCGTGGCCTTGTTCCCGAACGGCCTCATCGGCATCCGCACCGCCAAGGCCGGGGGGCTTCCGAAGGACGCCAAGATCAACTCGGGTGAGGGACCGATGACCTTCCAGGCGCTCGAACGACTCGCGCCTTTCTAGCGGGGAGCGCTCAACGGATACGGCACGCCGCGGTCCGCTCGCCCGGACGGAGCTTGAGCCGCCAGATCGAAGGCGGTCGATCCGTAGCGGACGACCTGAGGGTTCCGTCGTCGCCGACGCGGTCCCAGCCACTGTTGGCGAGAAACTGAAAGTCCTCGCCGACGAACACGCCGTGTGTCGGATCCCCGAGACCCTCCGCACGCGCCACGGCGACCCGCCAGGTTTCGACGGCTGAGCACGAGGCGTCGAGCCGCAGGACCAGGACCCGTTCCGGGTCTGTCCCGTTCTGGATTGCGACGAGCGTCCGGCCCTTCAAGTACATCCCGTCGATCCCGTACAGCGCGAGCTCCGGCGGATGAGCGAGCCAGCGCGGCGCGCCGCCCGCCGGGTCGACGATCGCGATCCCCCGCGAGTAGTCCGGTACCAGCAGCCGGCCGGTGCCGGGAATGAGTGCCGGTGTCTGCGGTGAGCGGAATGCGCCGGGCGCGACCAACGAGCGCAGGTGCGGCTGCGGCAGCGCCTCGGTCACGTAGACGCCGCCATCGATGCCATCCGACACGACGAGCTGACCGCCGGGACCGAGCGCGACGTCGCCAAACCCGTGTGGCCGGGCGTCACCCAGCTCGTAGCGGGCGAGCACTTCGAACGATCGAGCGTCGAGCTCGAGCACGGCCGATCGCCCGCGTTCGGCTTCGCTGAACGGTGGGGACTCGGCGCCGGCGCTTGTCGTCGCCCAGACTCGCTGCCGTTCCGAGTCGAGCGCGAGTGCGAAGACACCCCAGACGTCCGCGCCCACCGATCGCCACGCATCGGCGTCGCCGTCCTGCGCGCCGATGCGCACGATCTTGCGCTCTCGAACGCTGCTGATCAGCCACGAGTCCGCCCGCGCATCGAATGCGATGTCCTCCGCGATCAGTCCTGCGTCACTGAGTGTTCGGATCGGCTCGAAGTCGGTCGCCGGCCGCTGGAACCGGCGATAGGTCGCGAGCAGCGCGTCGAAGCCACGTGAATGGCGAAGCCCGCGCAGTGATTCGTCGGTGGCCGGATCCGCAGTCGCGAGCCCCGAGCGGACGCAGATCTCGAGATGCCGGCGAGCCGCCCGCAAATCACCGAGTTCGGAAGTAGCCCGCACCAAACGGCAATGAATGTCGGGCCGGCCGCCGAGAAGCTCGAGCGCGTGCTCAAGCTCGGCTCGGCATTCCTGCCATCGCTTCGACTGGCACGCGGTCGCTGCCCGCTGAGCGACGATCGGATACTCGGTGACCCAGGCAGCTGCGTGTGCGGCTGCAGAGGCAGCGCCTGCCGAGACTGCAACGAGGATCGCGGCAAGTGGCGAGCCAGAACACCGGCTCAGCCCGGCCACGGACCGACCATGAACGGCAGCATCCGGCTGCGGAACCGGCGGCTCATCGTCACACGCGTTCCGCGCTTTAGCACGATCTCGTAGTCGCCGTGGAAGAGCGGATGCAGCTCGACGACCTGGTCGACGTTGATGATCGTCGAGCGGTGGATGCGGACGAACCGGTTGCCGTCGAGTCGCTGCTCGATCTCGCGCAGCGGCCGGCGGATCACGTAGCAGCGAGACTGCACGAAGATCTTCACGTGCTTGCCGGCCGCCTGGACCATCTCGATCTCGCCGATCGGCACGAACAGCACCCGGCCGTTCTCCGTGACGAGCAGCCGGTCGCGGATCCTGGGCACCACCCGGGCACTGTCTGCGCCCGCGGAGTCGAGCGAAGTCCCGTCGGCCGGCATGCGTTCCCGTTCGAGCAGCGCCTTGGCCCGCGCGAGCGCCTTTGCGAAGCGCTCGTCGTCGAACGGCTTCAGGATATAGTCGACGGCCTCCACGTCGAATGCATCGACCGCGTACTCGGAGTACGCGGTGACGAAGATCACGAACGGGCTCAATCCTCGGGACTCGAAGGATCGAAGCAGCGCGAACCCGTCCTTGTCCGGCATGCGGACGTCGAGCAGCACGAGGTCCGGGATTACGCCGGAGTCGAGGCGAGCGCAGTCCGCGACCGACGAGAACTCGCCGACGATGCGGATCTCCGGATCGCGCGCCAGCAGGCGCCTGATGCGCTGCCGGGCGATGGGTTCGTCATCGACGATGATGACGGACAAGGGTGCGCGCGTCTGTGGATTTGCGGCCACGGTGTCTAGCCTCGCTCCGCCGACATGGCTGTGAGTACCCCGACCGGCATGTCCAGTTCAGCCAGCGTGCCGCGCACGCGATCGGGACCCAGCGTGAATGTGGCCGCGCCACCGAATGCGGCTTGCAGGCGAGCGTCCACGTTTCTCAGGCCGTCCCCGTACGCGTGGTGGGGCAGAACCTGCTCCAGTTGGGGGGTACTGTTCGTCACGCCGATGCGCAGTCGCCCCTCAACCCGGCGAATCACGACGGCGACCGTCACCGACGCATCGGGGCCGGAGCGGCCGTGTTCGATGGCGTTCTCGACGATCGGCTGCAGCAGGAGCGCCGGCACGCGATCATCCATCGTTTCCGGCTCGACGGAGAGGCTGATGCGCAAACGATCGCGAAAACGCGTCTGCTGAACCGCTAGGTACGCCTCGACGCCCGCCACCTCGGTGCTCACGCGCACCCAGGGCTGCTTGCTGCTCTCGAGCGCGTAGCGCAGGAAATCGCCGAGGCGCGCCAGCATCTCGATCGCGCGCGCCGGATTTTCATTGATGAGCTCGGCGATCGCGTGCAGCGAGTTGAACAGGAAGTGGGGCTGCAGCTGCGCCGACAGCATCGCCATTCGCAGGTTCGCGTACTCCGTGGAGAGGTACGCAAGGCGCACAGACTCGCGGTGATAGCGCTGCCAGACGCGCACGAGCGCGACCACCGCAAGACCGAGCACATAGGGCGGCATCCAGAAGCGAAGCAGCCACGCCCACTGCGCCAGTGTCGGCTGGAACAAGGCCCAGGACGCCAGCTCCTCGCGGGCCTCGGACCAGGCGCCCTCGGCGATGCCGACCGAAAGCGCCAGTACGATCGGCGCCAGACGCACGACGACCAGCGCCAGCAGCGCGTTGAGAACAGCGACGCGGGCGCGTCCCGCGAGCGACGTCGGCCATCCTTGCCCGAGCCCGAAGCGGTAGCCGACCGCCGAGACCAGGAAGAGGAGCCCGTGGTGAACGAGCCTGGCTCCACTCCTGACGACGAACGCGCCATCCTGATAGGTGCCCGATACGGGCCACGCCCACAGAACGCCGATCAGCGCGATCACCAGCCAACACGCACCGCCGACCGTCCAGATGACCGGCCAAAGGCCATCGCTCTCGCGGACTGATGCGGGCGTCACCGGAATCGCGATCGGCCGCAGCTGCGACACGTTGCGGGCGCGCGCGGAGAGAACCATGGGCCGAGTCTAGAAGGTCACGCCACGGGCGCCAATTGCGCGCCGACCCCGGCGGAGCGAGCGGGACTTCGGACGGTACGAACGGCGTGGCTCACGCCGCGGACCGGCCGCCAGCGCAGCGCGTCGACCGGTGGCGCCCGTGGGTGCAGCTCACCAACGGGATGCGCCGGCCGTTAGCGCGGCGCGCGAAGCGCCGTGGCGAGCGGACCTCGCGGGCGAGTGCCCGCGCGCCGCGCCGTCGCCGCATCGGCGGACATATTGTTCGACGCGCCGCGAGCAAGGAGTGGCGGGCACCGCACCGAAGCGGCCGCGGGGGCTTCGATGCAGCGCACTCGCACCGTGCACCGTCCGTTCACGCACCGCAAAGCTCCACCGCACGACGCAGAACCGTCACAAATGCAGGTTTTCCGGCGGGGCGTCCGTGCTCCGCCTGCACTAAGTCTTTGATCCGGCGCTGCCAGCCCCGCACCGCAACGTCGCGCGACGAATTCGGTCGCCAACCGGCGACTCGCCGGCACTCGCAGCGGCGCGCGCGCAATCTGTGACGCAGGTTGCGCGAATGCGCGCCGTCACGCGCGTACGATCATCGCGAGTCGCCCGGATGCCGCGTTCTGCGGCCAGCAGCATGGGAGCCGACGATGAGCAACCCCTACGATTCGGCCAAGGAACGGACCTCGATCCTCGGTCCAACGATCCAGTTCAAGGGAGAGTTGTCCGCGGAGGAGGACCTGGTCATCCAGGGCCGGATCGAGGGGATCATCGCGCACAAGCAGCGGCTGACGATCGGGCGCGAAGGTGTCGTGCACGCGAACGTCGACGCGCAATCGGTGATCGTCGAGGGCGTCATGGAGGGCGATGTCCGCGCCGAGAAGTCGGTCGCGGTCAAGGAGACCGCACGGATGACCGGCAACATCGCCGCTCCCTCGGTCACCATCCTGCAAGGCGCGAACTTCAACGGCAACGTCGATATGGGTGGCGGCAAGACGGGCCGCGCTGCGGCGCCGGCCGACGCCGCCGCGACGCGCCGCCCGGCCGGAAACGGCTGAGCGAGCGGAGAGCACGATGAGCTGGTTCAAGAACGCACCGGGAGATCGCCCGATGAACAGTGCCGAACTCGAAGCGCGCGCCGCGCGCTCCTCCTCGCTCGATCCGCGACTCGCCGAATTCGACGCCAAGCCGGCCGCGGCCGCGACCCCGCTGAGAGCCGACACCAAGCCGGTCGCCGAGCCGACTCCCGCACCGCCTTCGACTGCGGCCGAACCGAAGCGGACGGGTTCGGTTCTCGGCGCGACGCTGCGCTTCAAGGGCGAACTTCGCGCGGACGAGGATTTCGTCCTGCAGGGCCGCATCGAAGGATCGATCCACCACACGCAGAACCTCACGATCGGCACTGACGGCGTCGTGAAGGGTGATTCGCGCGCCCGGACCATCGTGGTCGACGGCACGGTCGAAGGCGACCTGTACGCGCTCGAGTCGATCAGCATCCGCCCGACCGCGAAGGTCCTCGGCAACCTGATGGCGCCGCGGATCGCGATCGCCGACGGCGCCAACTTCAACGGCAAGGTCGACATGGCGAGCGCGGCCAAGGCAGCGCGCAGCATCACGACTCGCCAGGCGAGTGGCACGCTCGACGAGCGCGCCGTCGATCAGGTCCTGACCGCCGCGAAAGAGTGAGCGGAGCTCAGCGCGGCAGCGGGTAGCCGTCGGTCAGCGTGCCGAGGAACGCGACGATATCGTCGATGTCCGCCTCGCTCAGCGCCGGCGGTTCCGTCGGTGCGCCGCCGAACGGTGGGTCGGCCTCCACGTTGCGCTGGTAGGCGGGCGGCAGGTCGTCGAACCTGAGCACGCGGCCGTCGGCCGCGCGCGGATACCAGTGTTCCGGACGCCGGTCGCGCTCGGCGTAGAAACGCACGGCATCTCGGAGATTCCGGACCCCGCCATTGTGGAAGAACACCGGCCGCAGCGCGACGTTGCGCAGTGACGGTGTGCGGAACATCCCGCAGTACGCGGCGTGTGCGGCGAGGTCGGTCCGGTAAGGACCACACAGGCCTAGGTCAAAGTACCGCGGGTCGCGATTCGCGGGAATCGACGGGTTGCGCGGCACGCCGAGCGCGACATAGCCGTAGTCGGTGAAGACCGGGAAGGCGCCGCCGCGGATGCCGTCCGGGTGGCATCGCGCACAGTTGCCGCGCGCAGGGTCGTCGAAGGCCTTGCGGCCGCGTTCCTCGGCCGGGCTCAGCTCGACCTGGCGGCGCAGCCACGCGTCGTACTTGCTGCTGAACGGGTAAAACTCGGCGGGGCTCTGCTGGTACACCTCGAGCGCCCAGACGATCGCCTTGAACGCGAGCTCCGGATCGTCGAAGACATGCTCCCCGAAGGCGGTGCGCAGCTGGGGCGCGTACGGCGCCCCTCGCGCGCGCTCGGCCACTTCGGCCGGGCTCCGGTTCGCCATCTCGAACGGTGACATCAAGGGCAGGCGAGCCTGGTCGTGCGCACTGTCGGCACGTCCGTCCCAGGTGCGGCCCCCGGCCGGCCCCTGATCGACGCTGTCGTTGCCGTCGTCGTCGAAGAAATGCTCCGTGAACGGCGGGATGGCCTCGGTATAGGTCAGCGACGGCACGGCGCGCACCCCGGGACTGCGGCCATCGACCCCGCCACGCTGCACCGCAAGATCGTTGGCTGGCCCGAAGGCCCGGGCCGGCTCGTGGCAGGTCGCGCAGGCGACGGAGCCGGACGCGGAGAGCCGCGGGTCCATGAACAGCTGTCGACCCAGCGCGGTGAGGGCGGCCACCGCCGGGCGGCGCTCGAAGCGCGCCGTGTAGACGGAGTCCGGTGAGCCGGCCTCGGTGACGTCCACCCACTGCAAGCACGCCGCCGCCAGGCTGATGGCGGCCCACGCGATCGGTCGAGGTCGAACCGGACGGCCCATCCGGGAATTCTGCCCGACCGGCGTCGAGGGGTCAGGGCGCCGGTGCTGACAGATCCGTGTCATCGCGCCGTCACACGCTCGTCACCGCACGGGCCAACACTGCGGCTCCCCGGAACGCGCCTGTCAGGAGCAGCCTCCATGCGAACGCCCGCGACCCACGCACTCGCCACTGCCATCTCCTTCGCTCTGGGTGTCGCCGTCTCCACCGGCGCGCTGGCCGGCGGCCGTCATGACGACGAGCTGACGGAGGCGCTGCGACACAAGGTCGACACGATCGTGGTCATCTACGCGGAGAACCGCGCATTCGACAACGTGTACGGCCACTTCCCGGGCGCGCATGGGCTCGACGAGGTCGTCGACCAGCACGGCAATCCCCGCCCGAGCTACGTCCCGCAGGTGGATCGCGACGGCGTGACCGTGCTCGCGACGCTGCCTCAGACGTGGGGCGGCGTGACCGCGGCCGGGTGGACGCCCGTCGTCACCCAGGCGCAAAGCGGGGGCCTGCCGAATGCTCCGTTCCCGGTCGAGACCGCGTTCACGCCCGCTTCGGGGGTCGAGCTGTCGACCGCTACCGTCACGCGCGACCTGTATCACCGGTTCTTCGAGAACCAAATGCAGATCAATGGCGGACGGAACGATTCGTACGCCGCGTGGGCGGATGCCGGCGGTCTGACGATGGGCCATTACGACTACTCCGGCTCGCAGCTGTACGCACTTGCCCGCAAGTACACGCTCGCGGATAACTTCTTCGCCGGCGCGTTCGGCGGCTCCTTCCTCAACCACCAGTATCTGATCTGCGCCTGCGCGCCGGTCTACCCCCACGCCGACGCACCGCCGACCGGCGCGAAGCCGACGATCGCCGTGCTCGATACAGATGCGAGCGGCGCGTTCCTCCCGCGGCTGACGACGAAGTCGACCTCGCCCGCGTCCGCGCTCGACGGGCCGCCCGCCTACGTGCTGAGCGGCAACATCGTGCCGCTCAACTACTTCGGCGACAACCAGTACTACGCCGTGAACACCATGCAGCCGCCGTACCAGCCGAGCGGCAACGCGCCCGTCGACGCTAGCGGCAACGACCTGCTCTATGCGAACCCCGCCGCCGCGACGACGCTGCCGCCGCAGACACAGACAAACGTCGGCGACCTGCTGACCGCGCGCGGCGTGTCGTGGAAGTGGTATGCGGGCTCGTGGAACGCCGCTCTCGCCGACGGCGAGCAGTTGGGCAGCGTCGCGCGGACCGTGATCTACACGCCCTCGACGCCGCGTGGTAATCCGGATTACCAGGCGCACCATGCCCCGTTCAACTACTACGCGGAGTTCGACCCGACCAGCCGTGCCGCCGACCGGTCGGCACACCTCAAGGACTACACCGATCTCGTCGCCGATGCGGCCGCCGGCACGCTGCCGGCGGTCGCGTTCTACAAACCGCAGGGCACCTTCAACCAGCACGAAGGCTACGCCAACCTCGACGATGGCGATGCCCACATTGCCGGCCTGATCGCAGCGCTGCAGAAGAGCCCGCAGTGGCGCCACATGGTGATCGTGGTGACCTATGACGAGTTTGGCGGCGTATGGGATCACGTGGCACCGCCGCACGGCGACCAGCTCGGACCCGGAACGCGGGTCCCGGCGCTCGTGATTTCCCGCTACGCCAAGCGTGGCTTCGTCGACCACACGCAGTACGACACGGCATCGGTGCTGCGGCTGATCACGCGGCGCTTCGGACTGCCGGAGCTCAACGGACTCGCCGTCCGCGACGCGGCGCTGCGCGCGCACCACGAGCGGCCGATGGGGGACCTGACGAACGCCCTCGACCTGGCCGACTGATCCGGCCGCGTTCGACCCCCGTTCGGGTGGCCGCGACACCACGGACGGTGTCGCGGCCGGGACGTCACTGCTGCGGCGGCTCCATGCCGCGGTGGACGTCGGTCGAGATGTCGCAGCGGCTGCAACCGAAGAATCCGACCAGGCCCTTCTGGCCGGCGTAGCCGAGGTAGCCGTCGGTGCCGAACAGGTCCTCGAGCGTGCGCAACAGCGAGTAGTGATTGAAAGGCGTCGAGGACTCGGTGCCGGGCGTGACGAACTGCGACAGCAGCAGCGTGCCGGTGCGGTCTCCGCCGAAGTCCTTGAATACGCTTACATAGCCCTCCCCCGTCACGGTCTGCGGGAACGGCGCGAGATTGGGGCCCGGCTGCTGGTTGCAGCACCGCTCGCCGGCGTAGGTATAGACGGTGCGCCCCTTGTCGTCGGTGCTGCGCGCTTCCCCGCCCTCGTCGAAGGTGATGATCAGAAGCCCGTCGTGCCGGTAGGCCGGCGAGTTCGTGATCTTGGGCACCCACTGCTGCAGGAAGCGATCCGCCGAGGCGAGTCCTCCCGGCTCGCCATCGACGCACGGTGCGTCATGACCGTCGTTGCACAGGTTGGGCGCGATGAACACGAAGTTCGGCGTCGTGGCTTCGGTCGCGAGATCGGCAGGCAGCAGCGCCAGGTTCACGACGCCCGTCGCGCACGTGGGCGAGTCGACAATCGAATGAAAGTAGACGAACGGGTTGTGGCGGGTCGCGTACTGGTCCCCGGCCGGCACCTGGGCCGTGGGCGCTTCCGCCGCCTGCGTCCCGTCGCGCGCACCGATCACCGGATGTCCGCAGCTCGCGGCTTCACGGTGCGGATCGTTGCCCATGTCCTCGAGGTAGGCGCGCCAGCGCAGGCCCTTCGCGCTCAGCTGGTCCGGGAGCGTCCTGACCGACGCGGGGTAGACGCAACCGGTGCCGATGGCCTGGCCGTCAGGCGTCGTGCCCGTGAGCTTGAAATCCTCGAACACCTCGCAGTCGTCGCGCGTTTGCGGCGTCGCCGCCTGCCCGCTCAGCATCGCGAGATAGTTGTCGAGGCTGTAGTGGCCGGTCCCGTAGTAGTTCTTCAGCAGCATTCCCTCGCGGGTCAGTGCGCGCGCGAGGTACGGGGCGGCCGAGCCGGGCCCGAAGGTCTGCTCGTAGTTCTCGTTCTCGAGCACGATCACGAACACGTGCCCGATCGCCGGGGCCGTGGCCGGCGGCTCGGCGCGAACGGTCGCAACCAGCAGCACCGCGAGTGCGAGCGAGCGACCGACGCGAGCGTTCACTTCGCGGCTCCCGGCAGCGTCGTCGTGACGAAGTTCGAGGCCGGGGTGGTGCGCAGGAACTCTGCGGCCGCGGCGGTTTCGGAGCGCGGCGCCACCTGCCCCATCGCGCGCAGCGGTACGCGCTCGCGCAGAGCCCGCCACGCAGCGGTCGGCGCGGCGCCGAAGCCGCGCTTCGCGTCCTGCGCGTGCCGCACGTCCAGCCACAGTCCGCCCTGCAGCAGGTCAAGAGCCAGCAGTTCGAAGGTGTCATCGACCGCGAGCCGCGCACGTTGCGCCTTGAGCCTCGTCTGCGCCTGAAGGTCCTCCACCGTGGAGACGATTGCACTGCCGAGCGGCGCCACCGGATTGGTCAGCGTCTGCAATTCCTGCATCAGATCGACGGGGGCGTAGCCGCCCTCCTCCGTTCCTTCGACCTTCAGCACATCCTGCGCGGAGACGCCCGTGAAGAAGGTATTGCGGAAACGCTCGATCCGCAGGCCCACGGCAACGTCCATGTTCGCGAGCGCGATCACGAAGCTTTCGAGCCGGTTTGCGAGCGGATACGGGTCCCAGTTCGCATTCGACAGGATGTATCCGTGCTGCCCGTGGCTGTAGGCGCCGCCCTTCACGTAAAACCGCATCAGCTGGCTGGTCGCGAGCTCCGGCGAGTCCTCCGGCCCGACGCCGGTCGCGATCGCCGGATTGTGGTCGGAGGAGTTGGCCTGCAGAAGCACCGCGTCGCGCAGCGCCGCCCAGTCCTCCCACGCCGAGGCCTGCCGGATCGAGGAAGCCCGCAGGCTCTCCGGGTCCTGGATGACCCGCTTCGGATCGGCATCGAAGAGGTAGCTGCCGTTCAGCATGTCGAGCACGCGTGCCGCGTGCCAGTTGAGCCAGCGCTCCGGGCGGTCGCGCTGCACGACGACGCTGAGCGGCGTGATGCTGCTGTTCATGCCGTCGAGATCCATCGCGTAGATCAGGTCCGCCCATTCGAGCGCCGCGCGGCCATCGGCAACAGCGAGCGCCGCCTGCGCGGTGGCGTAGGCATTGCTGCTGAAGAGCGCATTGTCGTCGGCCGCGAACGGCCGTAGCGGCGTGAGCCCCGCGCGGCGCAGTGCCTCGCTGGCGCTCATGCGGACACCCTCGAAGTACGCCTCGCCGGTGCCCACCATCGTCGCGCCAACGGCGGCGAGCTGGAACAGGTCCGCCTCGCCGAGCGTTCCGCGCGACTGCACCACCGGTGTGATCCGGTGGTTCAGCAGCTCGAGGAGCATCTGCGCGAGCGGCGGGCTCGGCGCGTTGAAGGTCATGGAATTCGCGCGAACGACCATCATCGCGCGCACGACCTCCTCGGCGGCGACCTCAGGGCCGGTGCCGATCGTGGCGCCGCTCGCGAAGGCCGCAGCCTGGCGCTGCTCGATCTGCGGGCGGGTCTTCGGCGCGAGCGCGTCGCCGTCGAAGATCACGACTTCCCGCTGGTCGCCGATCCCGCGGTTGAACCAATAGACGGGCACCCCCTCGGCGGCAGCCTCCAGCAGCAGCCCGTAGTTGTCGGACTCCCGCTGTCGCGCCTCATCGCTGACCTCGACCCGGGCACCGTAGCGCGCGACCCGGACGATCTCCTCGATCGACAGGTCGCGGCCGGTCAGCACGACCGTTTCGCTGCGCCTGCTCGGGCTGATCGGCGTGTAGGCCGGTTCGGCGAACGCGGCGCCGGCCGCGGCCACCGCGACGGGGACAAGCGCGGCGCGCGCAAGCGTGCGGAGTCGAGAAGCGCATGCGGTCATTGGACGTGCCTTGTGTGTGCTGCCGGCCTGCGTTGAAAAACCGCGGATCCGGCGGGTCGCCGAGCGAGCGAGCGCCGCGACCGAACGGTATTATGCACGCTGACCCGGTACCCGCTTGGGGCGCACCGGTCTTAAGGAGCACGCCGATGGCCGCCTACCTCCTTGCCAACATTCAGGTAGAGGACTCCGGCGCTTACGAGGAGTACCGGCGCGAGGTGCCGGGTGTGATCGCCGCACATGGCGGACGCTACCTGGCGCGAGGTGGTGCCACCGAGCGACTGGAGGGGCCGATGGCACCGAAGCGCGTCGTTCTGCTGGAGTTTCCGAACATGGCGAAGCTGAAGGCGTTTTACGACTCGCCCGAATACCAGGCGCTGATCGCCGTCCGGCAGGGTGCATCTTCGGGCAGCCTGATCGCGTTCGAAGGCGTCTGAGCAGACGGGCGTCCCTTGGTCGAGACACTGCCGACGCTCGATGAGATCCGCGCCGCGCGCGAGCGCATCCGCGGCTCGATCGTGCGCACGCCACTCGTGCGGCTGAACGCACCGAGCGGCGAAACCATCATCTACCTGAAGCTCGAGAACCTGCAGCCGATCGGATCGTTCAAGATCCGTGGCGCGAGCAACGCGATGGCGCGGCTGCCCGCCGAGAAGCTGCGCCGCGGCGTGCTGACCGCGTCGGCCGGAAACATGGCGCAAGGCGTCGCCTGGTGCGCACGTGACCTCGGCATTCCCTGCACCGTCGTGTCGCCCGATACCGCTCCGGAGACGAAGATCGCCGCGATCGAGCGGCTCGGCGCGCGCGTGATCAAGGCGCCGTTCGACGACTGGTGGCAAACCTTCGAGCGGCGTTCGTACCCTGGCGTCGACGCGACGTTCATTCACGCCTTCGACGATCCGGACGTGATGGCGGGAAACGGCACGCTCGCGCTCGAGATCCTCGAGGACCTGCCGGATGCCAAGGCCATCGTCGTGCCTTGGGGCGGCGGGGGTCTGGCATGCGGGATCGCCGCCGGCGTGCGCGCGCAGGCACCCGGCTGTCGGATGTTCACGGCCGAGGTCGAAACCGGAGCGCCCTTCGCGGCCTCGTACGCTGCGGGCGCTCCGCAGCGCATCGACTACCGTGCTTCGTGGGTGGACGGCATCGCCAGCCGAAACGTCTTCCCGTCGATGTTCGAGCGCGCCCGCCGCGTCATCGACGGCGCGCTGGTCGCGCCGCTGCCGGCAGTCGCCTCCGCATTGCGCTTGATGGCGGAGCGCAACCGGATCATTGCCGAGGGCGCGGGCGCGTGCCCGGTGGCCTGCGCGCTGGCGGGCGGCGCCGGTGGTGGCGCCGTCGTGTGCATCGTCTCGGGCGGGAACATCGACTTCGGCAAGCTCTCGGCCGTGCTCGCCGGCGCGGCCCCCTGAAGCGCTCGCCGATGTGATCAGCGCCGTTGCTCCGCTGACGCTTGACGAGATCCGCGATGCGCGGAAGGCGCTCGGCGCACGCGTGCTGACGACGCCGGTACTCGAGTGGGAAGGCCCGCTGCGCGATGAACTGCTCGCGGCGGACACGCGGGTGTTTCTGAAGCTCGAGCTGCTGCAGCGGACCGGTACCTTCAAGGCGCGCGGTGCGTTGCTCAACATGCTGGCCCTCGGGGCGGACGAGCTGGCCCGCGGGGTCACGGCCATCAGCGCCGGCAACCACGCGGTCGCCGTCGCCTTCGCGGCGCGACAGCTCGGTGCCGACGCGAAGGTCGTGATGATCAAGACGGCCAACCCGATCCGCGTCGAGCTTTGCCGGCGCTACGGCGCCACGGTCGAATTCGCGGAGACGCCGCACGCGGGCTTCGAGCGCGTGCGGGAGATCGCGGCTGGCGAAGGCCGGACGTTGATCCATCCGTTCGAGGGACGCCGGACGGCGCTCGGCACGGCTACGCTCGGGCTCGAGCTCGGTGAGCAGCTGCCGCCGCTCGACGCGCTCGTCGTTCCCGTCGGCGGCGGCGGACTGTGCGCGGGCGTCGCGTCGGCGGCGCGGCTGTTGTGGCCCGCGTGCCGCGTATTCGGGGTCGAGCCGTTCGGTGCCGATTCGATGTACCGCAGCTTCGAAGCGGGCGAGCCCCGCGCGATCGAGCGCGTCGCGACGATCGCCGACAGCCTTGGCGCGCCCTATGCGCTGCCGATCAGCTTCGAGCTCTGCCGCCGCAACGTCGAGGCGATCGTGCGCGTCAGCGACGAGGCGCTGCGCGAGGCGATGCGCATCTCGCTGCGAGAGTTCAAGCTCGCCGTCGAACCGGCCGGGGCGGCGGCGCTCGCTGGCCTGCTCGGACCGCTGCGCGACACGCTGGCCGGCCGGCGCGTCGGCCTCATCGTCTGCGGCGCGAACATCGACCCCGAAGGATTCGCGCGGCTCATCGCATCCTGACGGCGGGTCCGGCCTCGCAAATTATCGGTGATGGTCCGATGCGAAAGCGTTCGTGGCAGCCTGCCGCGGAGGGTTCTAGAGTTCCGGTCGCAGGCAGGCAGTGAGACGGCGGACCATCGGCGGCGACGGACACCCCCTCCAGCCCGACGATGCCCGACCGACTCCTCCCTGCCAGCACCCCTCCCCCGATTGAACAATGTCCGGCCGGTCGCGCAGCGAGTGGGAAGCGCGTCACCGTTCCTCGGCGCCCGCTGACCTACGGTGGCAGTCGTTCACCGAGGGCCGCCCCATGATGATCCCGCGCCGCCGACCGCCGACGCCGCCTCGGCAACACGGGCCAGTGAGCGAGTCCGCGCCGCTCGACGCGTTTCGGCCGACCGCCACCGGTGCCTTCCCGCGGCACCGCCCGACGCCAGCCGGCGCCATGCCGCTCGCCTCGCTGCCGGATGCGGTGCCGATCGTCCGGGACGAGGACTCCGACGTCCCCCAGGGCGGCGTGCTTTAGACGCGCCGGCTGCCCGCATCGCCCCTGATCCGGTCACCTGCGTATCATCGGTGCGCCGGGGACGGCCGCGCTGCAGCTAGGGGAAGGCGATGGACCTCCTGATGTTCCTGGTCGCGGTGGCCGCGCTGATCGTAGCGGCGCGCAGTCGCGCGACCCTCCAAGAACGGATCGAGGCGCTCGAGCGCGCGGTGACGGAACTTCGAGTTCGTGCCTCGCGCCAGCATGCGGCCGAGGCGCCTGCGGTCGCGCGGCCGGAACCGGCACCTCCGGCGGTACCCGCCGCTCGAGTGGCCCCGCCGCCCGCGGTCGCATCGCCGCCTCGGGCTCCCGCGCCGGCGACACCACGCCCAGCTCCGACGGCGCCGAGCACCGCCAGCGTGCCGGTCGGCCGGCCCGGGCCGACCGCGGCGGAGGTCTCGCCCGGCACCCTGGACGACTGGCGCGCCACCGCCGGGAACGACCGACCAGCGGCCGGCCCTCCGTCCGCCCGGCCTTCGTGGCTTCGCGAGCTCATCTCCGGCGGCAACCTGATCGCGCGAGCTGGCGTCGTCGTCCTGTTCTTCGGCGTGGCGTTCCTGCTGCGATATGTGGCCGAACACTCGCACCTGTCGATCGAGTGGCGGCTGACGGGCGTAGCCGCCGCCGGCGTCGTGCTGCTTGCGCTCGGCTGGCGGCTGCGGAGCGTTCGCCGGGGCTACGCACTCGCACTGCAGAGCGCGGGCGTCGGCGTGATGTACCTGACGGTGTTCGCCTCGTTCCGCCTGTTCCACGTGTTGCCCTCGCCGGCCGCTTTCGCGCTGCTCGCTGTCGTCGCGGCGCTGTCCGCGGTGCTCGCGATCCTCGAGGATTCGCTCGCCTTCGCGATGCTGGGGACGGCCGGCGGCTTTCTCGCGCCGGTGCTCGCCTCGACCCACGAGGGCAACCACGTCGCGCTATTCAGCTATTTCGCGGTGCTCGATCTCGCGGTCGTGGCGATCGCCTGGTTCCGCTCGTGGCGGCCGCTCAATCTGCTCGCGTTCGCGTTCACGTTCGGAATCGGGACCGCTTGGGGCGTGCTGCAGTACCGCCCCGAGCAGTTCGCGACAACCGAGCCCTTCCTCGTCCTCTTCTTCCTGATGTTCGTCACGATCGCGGTGCTGTTCGCGCTGCGTCGCCCGCCCGAGCTCGCGCACTACGTCGACGGCACGCTGATCTTCGGGGCGCCCGTCGTGGGGTTCGCACTGCAGGCCGGCCTGGTTCGCGATCTGCACTACGGCCGTGCCTACAGCGCGCTCGTGCTGGCCGCCTTCTACCTGCTGCTCGCCCGCGGGCTGGTCGCCCGGCGCCGCGATGGGCTGCGGCTGCTGATCGAGGCCTTCCTCGCGCTCGGAATCGCATTCGCGACGCTGGCCGTGCCCTTCGCGCTCGAGGGCCGCTGGACCGCGGCCACCTGGGCGCTCGAAGGCGCGGCCGTGCTGTGGGTCGGGCTGCGCCAGCAGCGCAGTCTGCCGGTCGCGGCTGGCCTTGGCCTGCAGCTGCTCGCCGCGATCGCGTATTTCTGGGAGGGGATCGACCTGCTGCCCGCCGGCTCCGACGTGCTGCTGCTCAACAGCCGCTATCTCGGCGCGATGCTGATCGGCGCAAGCGCCCTGCTGATCGCCGCACGCTTGCGCCGGCCGCAGGGCGATCCGGCACCGTGGTTCTCGGCGTTTCACCTGCCGCTGCTCGGCTGGGGTCTGCTCTGGTGGCTCGCTGCGGGATTCTGGGAAATGGAACGCCACCTCGCGCCGGCCCTGCACCTGGCGAGCGGGATCCTCTACAGCACCGCGACGGCGGCGGCCGCAAGCGCACTCGGTGCACGCATCGACTGGCGCGCGCTGCGGGCAGCGGCGCTCCTGATCGTACCGGGGCTCGCCCTGTTCGCCGTTGCCGGCGCCCACCTCGTGCATCCGTTCGCCGACGGCGGCTGGTGGGCCTGGCCTCCGGCCGCGGTGTTCGCCGTCTTCATCGTGCTGCGCGACGATGGCGTCGTTCCGGACGGGGCCCGGACGGCGATCCATAGCGTCGGCTACTGGCTCCTGACGTGGGTGGCGACGCAGGAACTCGCGTACCAGGTTGGTGCGGCCGTTCAGGGCGCATCGATCTGGCCGCTGTCCGTGCGGGGCCTGGTGCCGGCGCTGGCACTGATCGTGGCGGCGCGCTCAAGCGCCGGCGAGCGCTGGCCATTTGGCAGCGTCCGGCGTGCCTACGCCGGCTTCGCTGGTGCCGGGCTCGCGGCGTATCTCGTCGGGTTCGTGCTGTACACCGCCGTCGAGTCGAGCGGGACCGCCGTGCCGCTGCCGTACGTGCCGCTCGTGAACCCGATGGACCTGACCGAGGGGTTCGCATTGCTCGCGGTGGTCGCCGCGATCCGCGCGCCGGCACGCGCCGGCTTCGCTCCCGAGGACACGCTCGCGCGCTTCGCCGCGGTCGTTGCTGGCTTCGTCGCCTTCCTCTGGCTGAACGCGCTCGCGCTGCGCACGCTCCACCACTACGCCGGCGTGCCTTACACCCTCGACGGGATCGCGGCCTCGACGCTTGCGCAGACCACGCTGACGATCTTCTGGAGCGTGCTTGCGCTGCTCGGCATGGGTTTCGCGAGCCGTTCGGGTCGCCGCTTCGAATGGCTCGCGGGTGCGACGCTGCTTTTGCTCGTCACGGTCAAGCTGTTCCTGGTGGACCTGTCCCGGACCGGGACGATTCCGCGGATCGTCTCGTTCCTCGGCGTCGGCGCACTGATGCTCGTGATCGGGTACCTGTCGCCGCTGCCCCCAGCGCGCGAGGAGAAGATCGATGGTGCCTAGCAGATGCGCGGCGGCCGCCGCGCTTGCACTGATCGCCGGCGCTGCGCACGCCGGCGAGTTCCAGCCGTCCGACTACGCCTATCGCGCGCCGCTGTTCGTGGATGGGCGCTCGGCACTGTATGCGGCACCGCTGCCGGCCGAGGTGTACCGGGTCGCGACGCGCGCCGATCTCGGCGACCTCGCCGTGATCAACGGGCTGGACGAAGTCGTGCCATTTGCCGTGCGCCGGCCGCAGCTGCAACCGGAACCGCCGGCCGAGACTGCGTCGCTGCCGCTGTTCCCGCTGACGGGACCCGGCAACATGCCGGGCGAGGCGCTCAAGCTGCGGCTTCGCAGCGGCACCACCTCGGTCGAGGTCGACCAGCCGGCGACGCCGGGGGCGCCGCACGCGCCCGCGGCCTACCTGCTCGACCTGCGCGCGCTCACCGAGCCGCTGACGCGCCTGCACCTGACGTGGCCCGCCGATGCGCCGGACTTCTCGGCCCGGCTGTCGCTCGAGACGAGCACCGACCTCGTGCGCTGGCAGACGGTGCCGACGGTGGCCGGCGTCGCTCACCTGCACTTCGCGGGCCAGTCTTTCGAGCGGGCCGACATCGACGTGCCAGCCGTGCGCGCACAATTTTTGCGCATCACCTGGCTCGGCCCGGCCGTGACGCCGGTGCTGAGCGCCGTCAGCGGCGAGCACCGGCCGCGCCGCGCCGAGGCCGCGCGGATCCCGGCGCAGGCGACTGCAACCGCCGGCGCCACCGGCGAGTACGAGTTCGACCTCGGCGCCCGACTGCCCGTCGACCGCCTGGCGCTCGCGCTGCCGGAACAGAATACGGTCGTCGACGTGGAGTTCCTCGCGAAGACTGGCGCGGATTGGCGCAGCGTCGCTCGCGGCCGCCTGTACCGGCTGGCCGTGGCCGGCGCCGCCGACCTCGAGAACCCGCCGGTCGCGATTCCGGCGACGGCCGCGCGCCTCTGGAAGGTTCGGATTGCCGGCGCCGGCGGCGGCCTCGGTCACGGCGCGCCGGTGCTGAGAGCGGGTTGGCAGCCGGACGAGTTGCTGTTTGTCGCGCGCGGCGGCCCGCCGTTCCGGCTGCTCTATGGCAACGCTGCCGCCACGCCGCTGGCCGTCGACGCCGCGACGCTCGTCGACCCGAATGGCGCGCTGCGCGCGGAAGGCCGGTCGTTGCCGATGACGCGCGCGGTGCTCGGGCCACCGGCGGAACTCGGTGGCGCCGACCGGCTCGTTCCCGTCACGCCGGCCCCCGACTGGAAGCGCTGGCTGCTGTGGGCCGTGCTGCTGCTCGGCGTCGCGACGCTGGCCGGGATGGCCTACCGGCTCGCGAAGAGCCTGTAGCGCCCTCCCCGCCCGGCGCCTGCTTACTTCGCCGACAGCTTCTGCACGGCCTCGAGGGCCGCGTCTACATTTGCGGTCGGCGACACGCCGCCGATCGTCGTTGCAATCTTCCCGTCCTTGCCGACGATGAAGGTCGTGCGCTCGGCGAAGCCGTGCTCGATTTCCGCGCCGCGCGTGTCCTTGTAGCCCTTGGCCTCCGTGATCTTGAGGTCATAGGACTTTGCGATCGACCCCGTGGCATCGGAGGCGACCGGGATCTTGCCGCCGCAGTACTCCGGGTCGGCGGAGAAGTCGTTGAGGCGCGCAATGTTGTCGAGCGAGACGCCGATGATGGTCGCGCCGGCCGCGCTGAACTTGCCCTGGTTGACCGCGAACGCGTGCGCCTGGGCGTTGCAGCCGCCGGTGAACGCCGACGGATAGAAGTAGACGACGACCGGGCCCTTCTTCAGGGCGTCCTTCAGCGAGTACGAGAACGGCTTGCCGGCGAGTGAGGCCTGCGCGGTGAAATCGGGCGCCGCTGCGCCGGCCTGCAGCGCGGCATGGGCCGGGAACGCGAGCGCGCTCGCGACGACGGACACCCAGATGCGGTGTGACATGGACGGGACTCCTCTCGTGGATACGGAGCGCTGAGGCGCGCGGCCGATGGGGCCGTGGCTCGCGGTTCGAGGGCGCATCATACGCCGGTGCCGTGCCGCGCAGATGTCAGCGCGGCGCGAGCGGCGGAAGCGCGCGGACGGCCGCCTTCGGCCTGCGCGCCTCGTCGAACAGTCCCCAGTGGGCCTCCTCGGGGTGATAGCCGGGCGAGGCCTGCTCGTCCGCGACGCGCCACGGCGCGTCGAAGGCGTCGAAGTACGCAAATGCGCGCTCGCGCGCGGCGGGGAACCGCCGCGCGAGCTCCCGGTAGAACTCCGCCTGGCGCGCCTCGCCAAATCCCGCCGATTCCGGCGCCGTCGGTACGCCCGTCTCCTTCACGAGGATTGGTCCGCAGAAGCGGCGCGCGAGGCGAGCGGTGACCGAGACGACGAACTCGGCGGCGTTGGCCGACGGCGCGTCGCGGAACCATGGCTGGAAGACCGGGTGCACGATCGGCGCGAGGAAATCGAGTTCGGCGAGTTCCTCGGCGGCGCCGTCGTTGTCGAAGAGGTGGAAGGGCTCCGAGCTCGCGAGCGGCAGCGACCGCGCGCGCTCGCGGATCGCGACGAGGCGGCCGGTGAGCTCCGCAGCTCGCGGTCGCGCGGCGAATCGCCATTCGTTGCCGACCACCAGACCGACGACGAGGTCCGGCTCGGCCGCGGCGGCCGCGAGCGCCGCCGCCACTTCGGCGTCATCGAACGGGTCCCACACGCCGATGACGAGCGCGCGATAGCCGAGGGTCGCCGCGACGCGCGGGATCGCCTCCGCGCCGTGTCGCGCACCGTACGTGACCAGCGCATCGAAGTGCGGCCGAAGCGCGACGAGGTCGGCACGGATGCTCTCAGCGCTCGCCTCGCTCGCATGACCATCGATGACGCGCAGCGAGGTCGGCTGGTACGTCACGAATCGCCCGGCGGCGAGCGCCGTTCGCAGGCGTTCCATGGCCGGCTGCACCGGCGGTCGCCGCGCGCAGACGGCGGCCGCTTCGACCCGCCCGGTGAGAGCGGAGAAGAGCACGGTGACTGCGACGGCCACGACCACCCCGGCGCGGTGGGCGGGACATCGCTCGATCAGTCGGCGTACCATCACTGCAGGCCCTTTGTGAAAGTCGGCTATATCAACCGATCCGGCTCGATATACCCGATCACTTGCTAATTGCCCGACATCGGGCGTAGCATGCCCTCCCAGCTTAACTTAAGCCGTTGCGCGTCCGCAGCTGGCTGGGTGGTTGGGGATGAACGAGCGTCGACTCACTCGATTTCCGCCGGTGGGACTCGCCGAGCTTCAGGGACTGGCGAGCCGCGCATCCGACCTGATGCAGCGCGCACGCAACGCGGCGCTCGAGCCCAACCACCAAAAGATTCTCCGCAAGTGGAGCATCTCCGAGCTCGCGGAGCTGCTCGGCACGAACGCCGACACCCTCGCCCGCCGCCTGAAGCGGCGGCCCGATCTGCCGCAGGGTGAAACCGACGGGCGTCGCCGACTGTTCACGCTGGCTGAGATGCACGCGATCCAGGGCGACATGGGCCTGCTGCCGCACCGCGACCCCGCGACCGATGCCCCGGTCACGATCGCCGTCTGCAACTTCAAGGGTGGCGTCGCGAAGACCACCACCTCGGTCCACCTCGGCCAGTACCTCGCGCTGCGGGGCTACCGCGTCCTGATGATCGACCTGGATGCCCAGGCAAGCCTGACGCAGCTGTTCGGCATCCTGCCGCACCTCGAGGTCGAGACCACCGACACCGTACTCCCCTACCTCGAGGGCCCGGAGACCGCCGGCGCCGAATTCAAGGACACCCTCGCCGGCTGCATCCGCAAGACCCACTGGCACAACCTCGACCTGATCTGCTCCAACCTCGGCCTGTACGGCGCGGAGTTCGCGCTCGCCGGCCGCGCGATCCAGCAGCCGGGGTTCCCGTTCTTCCGCGTCCTCAAGGACGGCATCGCGACGGTCTCGGCGGACTACGACGTCATAGTCATTGACACGGCGCCCGCGCTGTCGTTCGTGAACAGCAACGCGCTGTTCGCGGCGGACGGCCTCGTGCTCGCGCTACCCCCGGCGATGATCGATCTCGGCTCGGCCGCGCAGTTCTTCGAGCTGATGGCGCAGCTGATCGAGCAGACGAACAGCTACGAGTCGACGCCGAAGCTGTACGACCCGTTCGCGATACTGATCTCGAAGTTCAAGCCGAATGACGAGGTCCACCAGACCCTCGCCGGCTGGATTCGCACCCATTTCGAGGATCACACGCTGCTGTCGCCGATGCTCGAGTCGACGGTGCTGCAGAAGGTCGGCCCCGAAATCCTGACGGCGTACGAGGTCGGCAGCTACGAGGGCGACCGGCGCACCTTCCAGCGCGCGCTGCAGAGCCTCAACGACGTCAATGCCGAGCTCGAGAGCGCCATCCGGCGCCGCTGGCCCTCGAAGCGCCAGCTGGAACGGCCGCTGCGCGCGGCCGCCGGCTGAGCGTAGGACGCCATGAGCAAGCGCGACGAGATCAACAAGGCGGTCATGGGCGTGGGGCCGGCGGCGCCATCCCCCGCGGCACGCCCGGTCGCGGTGCCCTTCGTCGCGCGCGTCGCGCAGGCCGGTGCCCAGGGCCTGCTGGAGGAGAACCAGCGGCTCAAGGCCGAGCGCGCGGATGGCCGGGTCGTGCTGGTGCTCGACCCGAAGCGCGTGCGGTTCGGCGCGCTCGCCAACCGCGACGAGCGCAGCCTCAACATCAAGGACGAGGCCTTCCGCGAGCTCAAGAACGACCTCGCCGAAAGCGGCCAGGAGTTCCCGATCAAGGTTCGCGCCGTCGAGGGCGACGACGCGCACGAATTCGAGGTGATCGCCGGCCATCGCCGGCTGCGGGCCGCGCTCGAGCTCGATCGCGAGCGCGCCGAAGGCTTCAAGGTGCTCGCGATCCTCGACGCGCACGCCGCCGAGCTCAAGGCGCTCGCGCTCAAGATGTACCGCGAGAACAAGGTACGCGCAGACCTGTCACCGTACGAGTACGGCCGTACCTTCCGCCGCTGGCTCGACGCCGGGATCTTCAAGACCCAGGCCGAGGTGGCGGTCGCGGCGAAGCTGAGCCAGCCGGCCGTCTCCTTCTACCTCGGTGTCGCGGAGTTGCCGAAGGAAGTCCACGCCGCCTTCGGCGATCCGCGGATGATCTCGCTGCGCTGGATGCAGGAACTCTCCCGCCACCTCAAGGCTGACGAGGCAGGGGTCCTCGCCCGCGCGCGCGAGCTCGCGCGGCAGAACCCGCGGCCCGACGCCGAGAAGGTCTTCCAGGCACTGACCGCGGCCCCGGTCGCGGCGGCCGAGAAGCGGCGCGGCACGACACCGACGCGCTCGGACTCGTTCAAGCTGAACAACAAGGTCGTCTACACCTTCGGCCGCAAGGACGGCCGCTTCTCCGTCAAGCTCGGCAAGCTCGTCGACAAGAGCCTGCAGAAGGAGCTCGCGGAGGACCTGCAGGAGTTCCTGCGGGGCTGGCTGACCAAGCGCATGAAGGGGCGCCAGCCATGACTATTAACGCGTTAATAAACGCGGCCACCGTCCCGACCCACAGAACCCCCGGCCCGACCGGGGGTTCGCTTATTAACGCGTTAATAAATTCGCGCGAGCGAGCAACAGGGCCCGCCAGCGGGCGCAACAGGGGAGGCAGCGCATGACGCCTCAGAAATGAAAAGGCCCCTTGCGGGGCCTTTTCGGTTTTCGGGGATTGAGCAGCGGAACGCCACTAACCGCGAAACCTGACACTTTCTAGGTTAGGACCGGATTTCAGCCCGGTCAAGCGTTTCCCCTCGATCCACCGGTTTTTTCGCAAATCGTCTGTCTGGGCGAGGGGAGAGTCATGTCCATCGAAAACGTACGTGACCCGCGAACGCGGCTCGTGCGAGAGAAATACTTCAGCCTGCGGCCGCAGCCGCTCGAGCGCTGGCTATGGGCGCAGGGCGTGCCCGCGGCCGCCGAGCGGGTGTTCTGGCTGCACTGGCAGGAGGGAATGAAACGAGGCGACTGGTGTTCCGAGCTGCCGTTGAAGCGCGTCGCGACCGAGTGCCACCTCGACGTGTCGACCGTCACGCGCGCCTACCAGCTGCTCGGCCGGCTCGGTTGCCTACGACGCTCGGATCCCGGTCGCGATCCGCGAAACCCGTTCCAGCAGGCGACGGCCGTCACCGAGGTGCGCGTGCCGCGCGCGCTGCTGACCGAGTTCGACCGCCATCCGAGCCGGCGACAGCGGCCGCAAGCGGTCGAGGCCGAGCCGGCAATCGCGGCCCGGACGGTCGCTCCGCCGGCGCCAGCGCCGGCCGCCGATCCGTTCGCGGGGATGAGCGCCCGCGAGCGGCTGAAGGCCCTGAGCGCGTTGACGCATGGGTTCTCGGCGCGCGAGCGCCTGGCCTACGACGAGGCAGTGCGCACGCGCCGCGCGCACATGGCGTTCGACACCGAGACCACGCTGTCCGCAGAGGCGCGGGGGAGGGTGCTGCAACACCTGTCCGCGCACGCCTGTGCGCCGCGGAGGCCGTCCGCCGGGGCAACGACACCCGGCGCAGCAGCGCCTTGCGTGCGCCGCACCCTGTCGGTGTTCGAGCTCGCCCGGCTTCGCCGCGATGTGCAGGCCGCCGCGCCTGCGCCGGAAGGGGCTGAACTGCTACGCCAGGTCGTCTGGTCGATCGAGGAGGGCGCGCTGCGCCGCTTCCCGCCCGTGCACGCAATCCACATCGCGCTCAAGAAGATCCGCGAGGGTGCGTGGACGCGGCCAAACCGGATGCCGCCGCAGTGGGCGCGTCCGCTCGGGGGCGGACCACACCCCGAGGCCTGCGCCCGTGCATGACGAAGAGAGGATTTCTGTCCGAGGTATTGAAATCGAAAGACAGAAACGGCCTGCGGCCGGTGCTGCGGTGACGAGAGGGTGCAATCCGGAACCCCGAAACCGTGAAACAAATCCGTGGAACATCCCGATGGCTTACTCGCTGATTTACATAACGATCTGCTCGTCCGGCGCCGCCCTTCGGCGCCTTTTTCACGCACGCCCCGAGGCGTTAAGGAAATCTTTCCGTAACCAACGGCAGGGCCCGTCGACACCCGAATCGCCGTCGCGATCAGCCACGCGCGGCCCGCGCGCGTCGCGCCAGCGTCCGCCGGCTTTCCCAGCCGCGTAGTTCGATCGACTCCTGGGACCCCGACGGCGGTGGAAGCGAGAAGCGCGACGGGTCCGTGAAGGCCGCCGAACAGCCGCCGCAGGTGAACAGGGAGTCCGAGCGGTAGCACGAACCGTTCGGCCGCCGCACGGTGACCGGTTCGTACCGGCTCGAATCGCAGAGGGGGCACCGGAAGGCCATACTGTGTTTATATACAGGCTCTGGGTGGGCCGTAAAGCTGCGCCGCAAACGCCGACCGGCTGCAACGTGCGGGCGGTGCTCAGCGCGCCGCCGTGACGCGGCTGCGCGCGATCTCGCCGATCGTCGGCGTGCCGGCCTGCCGCATGATCGCCGCGAGCTCACGGTGCAGGATGTCGATGACGGCCTCGACGCCGGACTGGCCGAACGCCGCGAGGCCCCATGCCTGCGGCCGACCGATCCCGACGCCAGCGGCACCGAGCGCGAGTGCCTTGTAGATGTCGGTGCCACGACGAACCCCGCCGTCGACGAAGACCGGTATCCGGCCGGCCGTCGCTTCGACCACCTCGCCGAGGCAGTCGATCGACGCGCGCAGCGTCTCCTCGTTCCGTCCGCCATGGTTCGAGACGATGATGCCATCTGCGCCGTGCGCCACCGCCGCGATCGCGTCCTCGCCCGTGACGACTCCCTTGATGATCAGGCGTCCCTTGACGATGGCGCGCAGCCGGTCGAGGTATGCGACGCTGAGATCCGGCGGCACGAGCGAGCCAACCCGCGAAACGTCGAGCCCGGCGAACATCGGGGCACGCCGCCACATGTCGTGTGAGTTGCCAGGGTGGCAGTTCGTGCAGGTCCGGCTGTCGACCGCCATGGCGCGCGCGAGCGTCTCGGTATTGCGTGCCCCGCGCGAGTCGGCCGTCAGCACGATCGCCGTGCAGCCGGCCGCCTCGGCGCGCCGGACGATTGCCTGGGTCACCGACCAGTCATCGGTGGGGTAGAGCTGCTGCCAGAGCGGAGCCCCGCGCGCATCGATCGCGGCCTCGACCGACGTCGACGAGCCCGTCGACAGCATCAGCAGCGACGAGCGGGTGCGCGCGGCCCGCGCCACGGCGAGCTCCGCCTCCGGATGGAAGGCCCGCATCGAGGAGACCGCGGACAGGTACAGCGGCGACGGCCAGCGCTCGCCGAACACGGTCGTTGCACGGTCGAGACCCCGCAGATCGCTGAACCGGTGCGCCCGGACGGCGTAGTGCGCGAAAGCCTCGCGGTTGGCCACGACCGTGCGGTCGTCGTCCGAGCCCGTCTCGATATAGCCGAAATGCGCGGGTGGCAGCGCCGCGCGCGCGAGCGGCTCGAAATCTGCCACGTTGAGGACTTGATCCGCGGACGCGACGGGCGGGGCGGGGCGACGGTCGGCGACCGACGGCGGCAACGCTGGACCCGCGACCGCGGCCGTCCAGCCGGTCGGCAACGCCGCCAGTCCGCCGATGAACATGCGCCGCGACATCGGCGCGGCGCGTCGAGTGCGCATGCGACCCCCGGGATTCGGTGTGCGGAGTCTATCGGAGCGGCGCGCGGACTTCGCTCCTCGACAGCTTGCAGCGCGACCGCTCAGAATCCGGCCATGCGATTCCGTTCCCTCGCCACGCGCGTCGCCGCCCGATGAGCGCGACCGTGCGCGGACCGACCGCCGCCGACGCGCCGGGACCTCACGGCCATGTATTCCTCGGCGCGGGCCATGCCGCGGTGGAGCGGCGCGCCTGGGCGGTGATCGCGCTGTGCACTGGGATGATGCTGCTCGAACTCGGCGGCGGCTGGCTGTTCGGGTCGCTCGCGCTCGTCGCCGACGGCCTGCACATGTCGACGCACGCGATGGCCATGTTGATCGCCGCGTTCGCCTACAGCTTCGCGCGTCGGCACGCGGCCAACCCCGCGTTCAGCTTCGGCACCGGCAAGCTCGGCGACCTGGCCGGCTTCACGAACGCGATTGTCCTCCTGATCATCGCCATGTTCATCGGCTACGAGGCGTTGGCGCGCTTCGCATCGCCGGTGCCGATCGCCTTTGCGGAAGCGATACCGATCGCCGCGCTCGGCCTCGTCGTGAACCTGCTGAGCGCGTGGCTCTTAAGCGGAGGAACGCTAGGGCACCGGCACGCGCACAGCAGTGCGGCGACTGCAGCGCGACCCGCGCATGGCGGCCACCACGACCGCCACGACGATCACGATCACGGGCATGCGCACCGGGATCACAACCTGCGCGCGATCTTTTTCCACGTCGCGGCGGATGCGGCCGTCTCGGTGCTCGCGATCCTCGGCCTGACCGCCGCGCGGTACCTCGGCTGGATGTGGACGGACCCGGCGATGGGCATCGTCGGCGCCGTCGTGATCGCGGTCTGGGCAAGTGGACTTCTGCGCGACACGGGCCGCGTGCTGCTCGACATCACTCCCGACACGGTCCTCGCGAGTCGCATCCGGTCGGACGTCGAGGCGGCCGGCGACCGGGTCTTCGACCTGCACCTATGGCGGCTCGGTCCCGGCCACCTCGGCGCAATCCTCTCGGTCTCGACCGCCGCCGGTCGGGACGCCGGCTACTACCGTGCGCTGCTCGCGCGCTACGCCGAGCTGTCGCACGTCACGATCGAGGTCAGCAGGGAAGGGTAGGGCGCGCGATCGCGAAGACGCGACCGCGCGCCGCGTTCCCGCGAACTCAGTGCGGCTTGCTCGGGTCGTCCGCCGGGTTGACGTAGTTGATCTGCAAGGGTCCCATCAGGTTGAGCTGGATCGTCGCGCCCGTGCTCGTCCACGCGTAGTGGTGCATCTTGGCCGCCGCCACGGCGAAGCCACCGGGTCGCAGCGTCGTGCCGTTCTTCTTGTCGAGCGTATCGCCCATGCCGATCGCGAACGATCCGCTCAGGACCGTCACCTGCTCGTCCGTCGGGTGCCAGTGCGCGGCGATGGCATAGCCGGCGGGAAGCTTCAGCCGGATGGAGACGGGCCCCGTGCCAGCCGGATCACCGGCCATGACCGCGAGCATCGCGCCCTTCGGCATTACCGGCGGTGCCGGTCCCCACTTGACGTCCTTCGCGGTCGCGATGATCGCGGTGTCCGCGGCGAGCGCGGCCGGCGCCATCGAGCAAGACAAGGCCAACGCTGCGCCAACACGCGCGAGTGTGCGCAGGTGCGGATGCGTCATAGATCACCTCGTGGATTGAGCGACGTTTGACGACTGTTTTGGCGGGTTGTTACGCAATCGACGTAGCGGCGGCGATCTTACACCCTGCCGCCAACGCGCCGACCCCGGCGTGCCGGCGCCCACCGCCGCTAGTGCCGGGCGCGCGGCGACCCGACTGACACGACGTCGGCGATGACACGCCGCGCGGCGATGCGGAAACGCCTCGGATCGTCGAACGAGCGCGCCACCAGCATCGCACCCTCGAGCGCGCCGAGCACGACCGCCGCTCGTTCGCCCGGCCGTTCGCCGAACGCGAAATCGCCGGCGTCGCGCCCCGCCTCGAGCACGGTCGCCAGCCACCGCTCGTTCACCTCGAAGAAGCGCCGCAGCCGCGTGCGCATGGGCGCCGGCAATGTCGCGTGCTCGGCGGCCAGCATCCCGCAGAGGCACATTCGGCCGTTGCGGATCACCTGGTCATAGAGTCGGACGTAGCGCTCGAGGCGTTCGGCCGGTCTTGCGCCCGCGGCATCGATCTCCGCGAGCGCGGCCACGAAGGCGGCGTGATAGCGATCTATGAGCGCGCTGCCGAGCAGCGCTTTCGAGGCAAAGTGGTAATGCAGGCTCGCCTTCGTGACGCCCAGCTCGACGGCGATGTTCGCGTAACTGAAGCCGTTGTAGCCGCGCGTCTGCACGAGCTGTTCGGCGACGTCGAGGATGGCCGTCGCGGACTCCGCCGGCGTCGCGCGTGCACCGCGCGGGCGGCCCGGTCTGATTGCTTTCCTCATCGCTGCGTGATATTAACCTACTAGTAGGTAGATTACGACGTCGGCGGAACGATCGCCGGTAGCGCGCCATCGGAGCGCGCGCCGCGGGAGCCAGTCCATGCACGACGAGCTACAGCGCACCGAGCACGATTCGTGCCTCGAGACCTACGAGTCTCGCGCGTTCCCGCACGGCAGGGCCCAGATCCTCAAGCTCGGCGACGCCGCAGTTGGCCGCTGCGGGGCACCGCACGTCCAGCGCCCCCTGTGCGAGCGGCTCGCGATCCGCATGGATGACGGCACAGAGTCCGTCTCGGGACGCGGCGACATCACTGCCCTGCCGCGCGGCCGTGACGCCGGGGCCGTAAGCTACGAACCCGTCGTCGTCGACTGGTTCAGGGCCGGCGACTCCGAGGAGCGGCGCTGAGCGCCGCCCGGGGCTGACCATGTCCGGGCTTTTCCGCGAGGGACATCGCGCGCTGCAGCGGCGCTTCGACACCGAACGGCTCGCCGACCGGATCGAGCAGCGGCTTTGCCGCGATCACGTCAGCGACGAGGATCGCGCCTTCATCGAGCGTCTGGACATGTTCTTCCTCGCGACCGCGGACGGGTCGGGCCGCCCGAACTGCTCCTACAAGGGCGGTGACCCGGGCTTCGTCCGCGTCCTCGATCGCTTCACACTGGTGTTTCCGAATTACGACGGCAACGGGATGTACCTGTCGATGGGCAACACGCTCGAGAACCCGAACGTCGGCCTGTTGTTCATCGACTTCGAGCAGCAGAAGCGCCTGCGGTTGAACGGAATCGCGCGCATCGCCACGGATGCGGTGCCGGGCGTGTCCTATCCGGAGGCCCAGTTCCTCGTGCTCGTGACGGTCCGCGAAGTGTTCCCGAACTGCCCGCGGTACATCCACAAGATGCAGCTGGTCGAGCGATCGCGGTTCGTGCCGCGCGTGGCCGTTCCGACGCCGGTGCCCAACTGGAAGCGGACGGAGTGGGCCGCCGATGTGCTGCCGGCCGGCGACCCGGCCCGCGGGCCAGCGCCCGCCGCCGACCCAAAGCGCTAGACGGCCGCTAGTCGAGCGGCCAAGGAACGGTGTCCGGCAGCGTGAGTTCGGGCGTTGGCTCGGGCGGCGCCGGCGCCGCGCCACCATCCACCGCCCGCCACCACGGGACGAGCGGGTGGTCATGTGCGGGCTCGACCGCGTGGCCGAGCGGCGGCATGAGCAGCTGTGCGCCGGCCGCGGGGGCCAACCGCAGCAGCGTCTCGGCTGGCGAGTCCCACGGGTGCATCGCTAGGGCAAACGTTCCCCAATGCACCGGCAGGAATCTCCCGCCGCCCAGGAGCTGGTGGGCCTTTAGGGCATTCTCGGGGCCGAGGTGGATGTCGCCCCAGGCCGGGTGGTGTGCGCCGACCTCGAGCATGATCAGATCGAAGGGTCCAAGGCGGGCGCGGATGACCTCGTACTCGGTCGTGAGCCCCGTGTCCCCGCTGAAGAAGACGGCATGACGTGGTCCGCGGATCACCATCGAAGACCACAGCGTCGCGTTCCGGTCTTTGAGGCCGCGCCCCGAGAAATGCTGTGACGGCGCCGCCGTGACCGACAGCCCGGTCCCCGGCAGCGTGTGCGATTCCCACCAGTCAAGCTCGACGATCCGATCCGGCGCGATGCCCCACGCCGCCAGGTGGGCGCCGACGCCGAGCGAGGTCACGAACGGAACGCTCGTCTTCCGCAGTGCGCGAATGGTCGGGTAGTCAAGGTGATCGTAGTGATCGTGCGAAATGACGATGGCATCGACCGGCGGCAGGTCGCGTAGCGCCACCGGTACCGGCTGGAAGCGCCGCGGCCCGATCAGCTGGGACGGCGATGCGCGCGGGCCCCAGACGGGATCGGTGAGCACCCGGTAGCCGTCGATCTCGAGCAGCACCGTGGAGTGTCCGAGCCACGTCGCGCGCAGCCCGCTCGCGGGCCGCGTCACCCACCCGGCGCGAGGGTCGGTGGATGGCAATGGCGCGCGTGGGACGCGGCGCTCGCCACCACAGAGAAATTCAGCCAGTGTCGGCATCTTGGCACCGGGATCGCGAAGACCCGGCAGCACGGGGTGCAGGTTGCGAAAACCCTCGCCCGACCAGCGTGGCGAGGCGCGCATGCGTTCCAGCCGTTCGCCGGCGGCCCGTGCTCCCAGTGACTTCATGCCGTTCGCTCCTCCATCCGGGCCTTGCAACGAATCGCTGGCGGGTGACGTGCGCCTTTTCGCGCCGGCGAGCCGCGCACGGCGCCCCCGACCGACCCGGAACAGCGTGCCGCACTCGGGTTCGTGCATCCAGTGCTGTGCTCGATCGCTCGGCCCGGGGACCCGGCCGGTTCCCGGCGATGCGCCTGCCGGCCGGGCGGTGTGTCGCGGCCTGGGGCGGCAGCGCACGGCTCGGCGTGCATCGTCACGGATTCGGAGGGTGGCGTATTTACTTTGCATAATAAAGTACTTGACTACACGGTGGCGCGCTGCTTAGACTCGCGCCGCCTGAGCTTTGGAACCTCCGCCGTGCCGATCACCCGCCGCGTCGTCCCCATCGGGCTCGAACAGCGAGCGGCCGCCGACCTCGAATTCATACGCGAAACGATCGGCAAGGCCGCCTCGTTCACGGCACTGTCGGGCACCGGCTTCTTCATCGTCGGCCTCGGCGCGCTCGCCGCCGGCGGGATCGCGCAGCTGCAGTCCGACGCACTCATGCGAGTCCTGATCTGGCTCGCCGACGCGGCGGCATCGGTTGCGATCGGCTTCGCGACGACCGCGCACAAGGCGCGTCTGGCCGGGCAGCCGCTGCTGGGCGGTCCGTTCCGGAAGTTCGCCCGCAGCTTTGCGCCGGCGATCGTCGCGGGAGCGATTCTGACCGGCGTGCTGGTCCGGGAGCAGGCGTTCTCGTCGCTGCCGTGCCTTTGGCTGCTGTGCTACGGCGCCGGGCTTGCGGCGAGCGGCTCGCACTCCGTGCGAATCGTCCCGGCCATGGGCGCGAGTTTCATGGCCGTTGGCGCTCTCGCGGCGCTCGCGCCCGCTACCTGGGGCAACGCGCTTCTGATGGTCGGCTTCGGCTCGCTGCACGTCGCTTTCGGCGCCATGATCGCCCGGGGTCACGGTGGCTAGCGGCAGCGCCCGGGCCGTCCGCCGGCCGCCACGGGCCGCGGAGATGCCGCGGCGCCCGGGCCTTCGCGGCGTGAGCGGCGGCCATCGGGCCGCATCCGGCGAGACCGGCGCGCTCGACGAGTTGCTCCACCACCGCATCCGGCTCGGTATCGTCAGCGCCCTCGCCGGTGCGGAGGAGCTCAGCTTCGTCGAGCTGCGCGCACTCCTCAAGGTCACTGACGGCAATCTCAGCGTGCATGCGCGCAAGCTCGAGGAGGCCGGCTACGTGCGGTGCTCGAAATCGTTCGCCGAGCGGCGACCGCGCACCGCATACGGCCTGACCGACGCCGGGCTGAAGGCGCTGGGCAGGTACCTCGATCACATGCAAGCCGTGATCGAGGCGACGCGCAACACGCTCGATCGCTGAGCCCGACCGAATCGACCCTTCGCCGTCACCGGTAACTTCATCATGCAAAGTACTTCTGAGTCCTCGCTGCCGTTGCGGTCGATCGTGACGCCCGGGCCACGTACCGCACTGGTCTGGCTCGCCAGTCTCGGTCTAGGCGCTCTCGCCGTGTGGACCGTCTACGGCGCACGGCCGGGCCTCGGCTGGTCGCTGTTCGCGCTCGGCCTCGCGGCAGCGACGCTCGCGGTCGAACGCCCGTCGCTGCGTGAACTCACGGCGCCTCGCTATCAGGCGATCGGGCTCCTCGTGCTGCTTTCGGCCGCCGAGGCGATTACGGCCGATGGTGGCGACCAGTTCTTGCTGCTCGTCGGCATCGGTTGGCTCGGCGCAGTGTCCGTTGCGTGCGCAGCCACCCGCTCCACTCGCCCCGGAATCGGGCGGCTCGTCGTCGCTCCGTTCGCCGCGCCGCTGCGCGTGACGCGCTCCGCTGCCGAGGCGATCGGCAGTGGCGTGCGCTCGGCAGGCAGCGAGGAAAGCGCGCCGCTGCTGCGCGGCGCGCTGCTGGCGCTGGCCTGTGTCGCGATCCTGGGTGCGCTCCTGGGAGAGGCGGACCCGACGCTGGGCGCCGCACGAGACGCGGTGTTCCGCCTGATCGTCGGGCTCGACGGCATCGGCCGAATCGCGTTCTTCGCGCTCGTGGCCTTCGCAGTGCTCGGCTTTCTCCATCGGACTTCGCGCGGCGCCGGCCGGGAGGACGATGAGCCGCAGGCCGGCGCGCGACGACACACGGACCTGGAGCGGCTGATCGTCGTCGGCAGCGTTGCTGCCCTGTTCGCGACGTTCCTCGCCCTGCAGCTGGCGTCCCTGTTCGGGAACCCCGGGGCGCGCACTGGCAGCGGCGTCACGTTGGCGCAGGCGGTGCACCGCGGCTTCACCGAGATCTCGGTGGTCGTCGCGCTGACCAGCGCCATCATCGCGCTCCTCGAGCGCGGCGCAGTGCGCGGCCCGCGCGAGCGCTGGGTGCGGGCGGTGGAGTTCGCTGTCATCGGCGCCTGCCTGCTGCTGCTGGCCTCGGCCTACTTCCGGCTGAGCCAGTACGAACTGGCCTATGGCTATACCGCTTTCCGGATGTATGTCCGGCTCTACATCGGCGCGCTCGCGATCGTGAGCATCCTGCTCGGCCACGAGCTCATCGTCGGCATCGACGTCGACCGTTACTGCTGGCGCGCGGCCGTCACCTTCCTCGCGACGCTCGCGATCCTCGGCTTCTGGAACTACCCGGCCTGGATCGTTCGCGCGAACGTCGAACGGTATGTGCAAAGCGGCCAGATCGACCTCCGCTATCTGGCGCGCACGGGACCGAACGGTATCCCGGCGCTCGTGGAGTCGCTCGGCTACCTCGGTCCCGACGAGCGACGGGCGCTGGCACCGGTCGTCGCGCCGGAACGCTCGGACGGCGGATCGCACGGCTCGCCCGGACGACCGTGGTACGAATGGAACCTGCGCCGGACGCAGGCGGATACGGCCGTCACGGAACACGCTCGTGATCCGCGGTAGCGGGGCCCGCGCACGGTTGCAGTTCGCGTGGTCGGCGCAAGGACGCTCCGGGCCAATTCTCGAGCTGCGGATCCGTTGCTGGTTGCGCCGGGTCGCGCGCGCCATCGAGCGTCGCGACTCGCCGCAGGGCCCGCTCGCGCCCTCACCACCCGCGGGCGCACCGCCCGGATCTCGCTGAGGCCGCTGCCACCGTGCGCCTTCGTGTATATAAGAGGGGTCGGGCGTCGGCGGGCTACCAAGGGGATGGGCATGGGTCGGCGAGTTGCCATCGGGGTGGTCGCTGCATGGCTCGCTGCGGGCACCGCCGCCGCCGCCCCCTACGTGCCACCGCGCGACGGGCCGGTGACGGACGCTGCTCACGTCCTCTCTACGGCCCATCGCGCCTCGCTCGTGAAGTTGCTCGCGGACTACCAGCAGGAGACGCACCACGAGATTGCAGTCCTGATCGTGCCGGACCTCCACGACGAGCCAATCGGCGCGCTGTCGTTGCGGGTCGCGAACGCGTGGCGCGTCGGCCTGCCGGGCTGGAACGACGGTGTGCTCGTGACGTTCGCCGTGCGCGAGGGCATCTGCCGGATCGAAATCGCGACCGAGATGGCGCGCTATGTGAGCAACGACGCCGTCCGATCGATCGTGGAGAACACGATGAAGCCCGAGTTCGGCCAGCACCGCATCACGCGTGGCCTGCGCATGGGCCTCCTGCGACTGATGGAGCTCGGGCGCGGGTTCCGGATTGCGGACCCGGCGCACCCGCCAGGGTAACGAACGCGGCCCGCATCCGGCCGGCGCCCAGCGTCTACCAGCCGAGCTGGGTCAGGAGCGCGGCATAGGTTCGGATGCCGTCCCACAGGTTCTTGAGCCGCAGGTTCTCGTTCGCCGCGTGCTGGTTGTCGTCGTGGTTGGCGATCGGCACGCCGACGACCGCCGCACCCAGCAGGTCCGAGATCAGGTAGATCGGCACGCTGCCACCCATCATCGGGATCACCGCCACTGGCTGGCCGGCCGCTCCGCTCGCGGCGGCGATCACCGACCGCGCTGCGGCCGACGACATGTCCGAGCGTAACGCCGGGTAGCCGGATTCCCACTCGAGCCGCACGAGTCGCGGGTGCGCGCGGCGGGTCACCGCGTCGGGCTCGCTCGTGACGATCGTGTAGCCGCGGTCCGCGAGGAAGCGCTCGACCCGCTCGCGCACCCGCGCCGGTGTCTGGTCGGGAACCAACCGGAAGTCGAGCGAGATGCTCGCGTCGACCGGGATCGCGTTCGCGGCCGCGGCGCCGACCTGGCCGGCGCGAATGCCGCGGACATTGAGCGCCGGGCGCATGACGCTCGCGGCGGATCCCTCGCTCCCCTCGGTGCGACCGATCGCGAACTCGTCCTCGAGCGCCGGGTCGCTCGGCGGGAGCGCCGCGAGTGCCTGTCGCTCGAGCGGCGTCAGCGGGCGGACGTCGTCGTAGAAACCGGGGATGAGAATTCGCCCCTCGTCGTCGCGCATCGCCGCGATCAGGTTGGCCGCCATCGCGGCCGGATTGGGCACCCAGTTGCCGTAGTGGCCGTCGTGCAGGGCGCGCACCGGGCCGTAGAGCGTCATCTCGACGCCGGTGACGCCTCGCGCGCCGAACGAGATCATCGCCCTGCGCGATTGATGGACCGGGCCGTCGCCGATCAGCCACAGGTCGCTCGCGAGCAGCGCGCGATTCTCGCGTAACAGCTGCGCGAGATGCGGCGAGCCGGCCTCTTCCTCGCCCTCCCAGACGACGCGCACGTTGACGGCAGGCGGTCGGTGCGCGGCGACGATGGCATCCCACGCCGCGAGGAACGCGATGATCGAGGCCTTGTCGTCGCCCGCGCCGCGTCCGAACAGCCGCCACTCGGGGTCGAACGGCGGCGTCGCGTGGCGCCAGTCAACGTCCTGCATGGCTGCGCCGAGGGATCCCGCGCGCATGACGGGGGTGAAGGGATCGGAGCGCCACTGGGAGGGGGTAACCGGCTGGCCGTCGTAGTGGGCATAGAAGACGACCGTTCGCTTCGCACCCGGCACGTCGCGAGCGCCGAAGACGAGCGGTGGCGTGCCGGGGCCGGCGCTCAGCTGGCGCGCCTTGAAGCCGCGCGCACCGAGCCAGGCCTCGAGCTGGTCGGCGGCGGCGGCGATGCCCGCCGGCTCGGCGGCGACGCTGTGCAGTCGAACCAGCTCGTCCAGCTGGCCGATGATCTCGGCCTCGTGCCGCTGGCGGAACCCGTCGACCTGGGCGTTGAGTCCAGCCGCGAGGCCCTGCTGCGCGAGCGCAAGAAGCGTCAGGCAGGCCACAGTCGCGGGCAGGCGCTTCATGACATTCGCGCTGACCGACTCACCAGCGGCGGGGACTGCGTGCTCGATTCGACCGGCGCGCGTGGCGCGTCACGGCTTCGGTTCGGGCTTCGGGTCGTCCTCGTGAGACGTTGTCTTCTTCTTTACGGCCGTCTTGACCTTTTCGGCGCCTTCCTTCGCGCCTTCTCCCACCTTGACCGCCGTGTCCTTCGCCGCGTGCCCGACCTTGACGGCGCCTTCCTTCGCCGCAGCGCCGACCTTCTTGGCATCCTCCTTGACCACGGCCCCGACCTTCTTGGCGTCCTCCTTGACGACGGTGCCGACTTTCTTGGCGTCATCCTTCACGGTCGCGCCGATCTCCTTGGCGTGGTCGGCGACGGACTTGTCGGAGCTCGGCTCGTCGGCGCGCACGACCAGCGGCGTCGCCGCGGCGAGCAGCAGCGCCATGAGCGCGACCGGGATACGGGTGGTCATCGGCGTCATCCTCCGCTTCGCGGCAGTTCTGCGTCGAGTCTAGCGCAACGCCCCGCGGCCGGGCGCGCGCGGTCAGACCATTCCGCCATTGACGCCAAGCGTCTGGCCGGTGATGTAGCCGGCGCTCTCGGACACGAGGAACGCGACGGCCGCCGCGACGTCGTCGGGCGAACCCACGCGCTGCATCGGCACGAGCGTGCGCACGCGCTCTGCGTCGAACGCGTTCTCGCTCATGCGCCCGGCAATGATCCCCGGCGCCACGCAGTTGACGGTGATGCCGCGCGTTGCGAGCTCGAGCGCCAGCGAGCGTGAGGCGGCGATGAGGCCGCCCTTGGCAGCCGCATAGTTCACTTGACCGCGATTGCCGATCAGTGCCGCCACCGAGGATACGCAGACGATCCGACCCCACCGGCTGCGCACCATCGGCATCGTGAGCGGCCGCGTCACGTTGAAGAAGCCATTCAGCGAGACGGCCAGCACGCGGTGCCACTGCTCCGCGCTCATCCCCGGGAACGGCGCGTCGTCGTAGATGCCGGCGCCGTTGACGAGGATCTGGATCGGATGCGCCGCGACGAGCCGCTCGAGGGTGGCGCGGGTCGACTCGCCGTCGGTCACGTCAAAGCCGACGGCTTCTGCTCGCGGGCCACCGTGATTGAGCTCGGCGGCGAGGGCCTGCGCAGCCGGGAGGCCACGGTGGGCGTGGATGTAGACGAAGTGGCCATCGGCCGCGAGGCGCCTGCAGACGGCAGCGCCGATGTCACCGCTGCCGCCCGTGACGAGCGCCCGTCGCTGCACTCCCGCCGTGGTCACGCCCCTGCTCCTGCCGCTGCGAATGCGATCGATGCGCGGCCGGCGAGCAGCACCCGGCCGTCCGCCGACACGGTGAAGTCATAAAGTACCATCGCCGCGTCACCGTGCACGTATTGCGCCCGCACCAGCAGGCTCGCGCCGACATCGTCGAGCCGGTCGGCGTGGAACGCGACGCCGCGCGTGCTCGCGAGCAGACCCGGTGCCTGCCGCACCGCCCCGGGGGAGAGCAGCGCTCCGTGCACCGCCATGGCCTGGGCCGCGTATTCGATGCCGCAGGCGATGCCGAGCCGGCCACTGGCCCGCAGCGGGTTCGCAGAATCACGGTGCGAGTCGGTCCGGCAGACGATCTCGGCGGCGCTCCACTCGAGCACCTCGTCAAGCAGGCACATCGAGCCGCGCTGCGGCACGTGCACCGCGATCCACTCGCGATCTAGGCGCACCGCGTCACCCGGACCTCGAGCGCCAGCGGCGAAATGTACGCGAGGCGGAATGATCCGACCGCGCGCCGAGCAAGGGCCTCGCCGAGCAGGAGGCCCTGTGCCGCCGGGATTGCCTCGCGCAACGACTCGAGCGCCGTCGTTGCGAGCGGCGTCCCGGGTCCGGCGCCGATCGTCAGCTCCAGATCCGCGAGCGCCGGTGCGGCGTCGTCCGGCGGACCGAGCACGAAGGCGAGCGCGAGCGGCGCCGGGACCGCGCGCGTCGCCCGCAGCGGTTGGGGGTAGTCGAGGTCGTAGGCCACGAGGCCGATCTCGCGACCGCTCGTCGCCACCTGGCCGAGCGCCTCGAGGAGGCCGGCGCCAAAGCTCGCGTCGTAGGCACACACGGTCGTCGTTGGCACCTGCGCCGCGGCGGCGATGCTCCAGTAGCCCGCGGGTGCGTTGTGCACGGAGTTGTGGAACCTCGTCGGCGACAGTGCGCGGCTGTCCGAGGCCAGGGTCCTGCAGATCGCGTCGCAGTTGTCGCCGTCGCCGCCGGACGAGGCGAACACGAACGGCAGTTGGCGCGGCTCGCGACCCGCGCGCTGCACGGCCTCGAGCGCCGCCGCCATCGCCAGCCGCACCACGCGGCCGGTGCGGCGCCGCTCCGTGGCCGGCAGCGACTCCGGCGCGGGCAGCAGCGTGTCGGCCGGAACGTAGGGCCGCGCGCCCGTAAGCACGGCGGCCGTCGCCGGCCAGTCCGGGAGGCCCGGCCCGCGCACGCCGGCCGCGAGGACGCGGGCGCGAAGCGCGCTCATGGGGCGCCATCCGAGCGGCGGCCGAACACGAGGCTGCAGTTGCTCCCGCCGAAGCCGAAGGAATTCGAGAGCACGCGCGTGAGCGGCGCGGCGAAGCTGCGCGTGACGTAGTGCACCGGCAGCGCTGGATCCGCCTCGATCGTGTTGACCCCCCCAGGGACCAGCCCCTGCTCGAGCGCCAGCGCCGAGATCACCGCCTCGAGCGCGCCCGCCGCGCCGAGCGCATGGCCCGTCGCGCCCTTGGTCGAGCTCGCTGGCACGCGCGGCCCGATACTGGCGCCGACCGCGGCGCCTTCCGCGCTGTCGTTGGAGGGCGTCGCCGTCCCGTGCAGGTTCACGTAGTCGATTTCCGCCGGCACGAGCCCCGCCGAAGCGAGCGCCTCCTGCATCGCGAGCCGCGCGCCGAGGCCCTCGGGGTGCGGGCTCGACAGATGGTGGCCGTCGTTCGACTCGCCGACGCCGAGCAGCGAAACGATGGCTCCGGGACCCGTGCGTTCGAGGAGCATGAACGCGGCGGCCTCGCCGATCGATATGCCGTCGCGGTCGGTCGCGAACGGCCGGCATGGCCGCGGCGCGGTCAGCTGCAGCGAGTGAAAGCCATACAACGTCGTCAGGCACAGCGAGTCGACGCCGCCGACCACGGCCGCGTCGATCAAGCCGAGCTCGATCAGCCGGGCCGCCGAGCCAAACACCTTGGCGCTCGAGGAACACGCGGTCGAGACGACCGCGGCCGGGCCGGCGAGCCCGAGGAGCTCGCGCACGAAGGCCGCGACCGAGAACATGTTGTGCGATCCGGCGTAGCGGAAATCCGCGGGCAGTGCCCCCGTCACCGGATCGAGCCGGCGATAGGCGAGCTCGGTCTCGAGGATCCCGGAGGTGCTCGTGCCAAGAAAGACGCCCACGCGCGCGGCGCCGACGCGCGCTGCGCACGTCGCGACCGCCCGTTCGAAGCCGTCGTGGCCGAGCGCGAGGAGCGCAAGGCGGTTGTTGCGGCACGCATACTCGGCGAGCGACGGTGGCAGCGCGACCGACTCGAGGCCCGGCACGAGGCCCACCCAGGTGTCGAGCATCGCGTCCTCGAACTCGCAGCGCACCAGACCGCTTCGTCCCTCGGCGAGGCCGGTGATCGTCGCCTGCGCGCCGGGCCCGAGGCAGCTGGTGGCAGTGCGCGCCGTGACCGCGAGCGGGGTCATGCGGGCAGGGCCTCGGCGAGCGTGACGGCCTCGAGGCGCTCCGCGGCGAAGCGCTCGAGAAGGCGCGGCAGCACGGCGAGGATCACTGGTTCGCCGTCTGCCGCGCGCGCCGCGTGGCCGTCATGCAGGAGCACGATGTCGCGCGGCGCGAGTCCGCGCGTCAGTCGTGAAAGGACGAGCTCCGGATCGCGCGCGACGGTGTCGAAGCCGCGGCGCGTCCAGCTGACCAGTGCGAGCCGAAGCGACTCGAGCACGCCATCGAGGAAGGGATTGCGCAACCCGGCCGGCGCCCGGAAGAATCGCGGCGCGACGCCGGTCACCGTCGCGATCGACTCCTGCGCGCGCGCGACTTCCTCGCGCATCGCGGCCGGCCCGAGCAGCGAGAACCGGTGCAGGTGCCGCTGGCTGTGGTTTTCGATTCGGTGGCCGGCCGCGACGATCTCGCGGGCCAGCGATGGCTCCGCCTCCACACGCTCGCCGACACAGAAGAACGTCGCGCGCACGCGCCCGCGAGCGAGCACCTCGAGCACCTGCGGCGTCACGCGCGGGTCCGGCCCGTCGTCGATCGTCAGCGCGATGCGGGCCGCCCCGGTGGCCACCGGGAGCCGCGTCCAGTTCGGGCCGAGGCCTCGGCTGCGAGGCCACAGGCCGACCGCCGTCAGGACTGCGTGGTTCGCAACGATGGCGGCGGCCGCCCAGGGCCACTCGGCCGGGCGTGCAACGACGGCGGCCGCGGCCGCGGCGTGCAGCGCGTACGAGGCCGGAACCAGCGGTCGGCGGCGCCAAGCAGAAGTGAGTGCGCTCATCGGTTCCGCCTAGGCTATACCGAACCGGCGACCCGGACGCCGGCATCGAGCCTCGGCCAGCATGCGAGGAAGCTTTCCCACGCGGCGCGCCAGGCCGTCCAGTCGTGCCCGCCTTCGACGATCGCCACGGCATCTCCCGCATCGGCCGCAAGCGCCTGCGCGAGCAGTACCTGGCTGTCCGCAAATCGGTCTTCGCGTCCGTAGCCGAGGAAAATGGGGCAGCGCTCGGCCGACGGGCGGCCGAGGAACCGCCACGCGCGCAGGTCCTCGTCGTGCTCGGTTCCAGCCGCCGGCCGCCACTTCGAGAGCCCGCCCGCGCGCGCGATCGCCGAGCTCGCGAGCCGCGTACCGAGGTATGGGGCGATCAGGCACAGACCGTCGACTGAGCCTCGGAAGCGATCGGCGCACGCGACGCTGAGGAAAGCGCCGAACGAGACGCCGCCGAGCCACACCGTCCGGCAGCCCGCACGGCGAGCATCGGTCAGCGGCCCGGCGAGCAGGCGCTCCAGGACCGAACGATCGGCAACGTCGCGGATCTCAAGCTCGGCGAACTCGAGGTCCAGGGGCAGGTCGCGCGCGGCAACCGCCGCGCGAAAGCCCGCGGCCTCGAACGCTGCCGCCGGTTCGAGCGCGCCGGGCAGCAGCACGATCCGCGAGCGTGCGGCGTGCTCAGCGCGCATCTGAGGGTTCGGGCGGCGGTGCGAGCAACGCCGACAACAGCAGCGCTGCGAGCGCGCCGGGGGCCACCGTCATGCCGAGGGCCGACAGCACCGGCACCCGCGACGCTGCCAGTACGCCGAAGCCCAGTACCGTCGCCAGGTTCGCGATCGCCAGCGACGCCAGCATGGTGGCGCGATCCTGCTCCGTTCGAAGTTCGCGGCCATGGTCGAAGAACAACGCGTAGTTCGATCCGACGGCGACGGTGAGCAGCAACCCGACGAGGTGCAGTATCGTCAGCGCGACGCCCGCGCCGACCAGCATCGCCATGACCGCGAGGACCGCGAGCACGAGCGGCGTCATCACGCGCGCCACCCGCACGGGCGAGCGCAGCGCGGCGAACAGCAGCACGACGATCGCGCCGAGCCCGATCGCCGAGAGTCGCAGCGCCTCGCCGAGATAGTCGGCATAGAGCGCGTCCGAAGCCTGCTTCAGGTCAACGAGATCGGTGCGGGTGCCTGGTGCGGGCGTGCCGAGCGACCGCGCCACGCGTGCGGCGTCGATCGCCCCTCCGCCCGACGGGGCGCGCAGCGGCAAGAGCAGGGTCACGCGTCCGTCGCGGGGACGGACCAGCGCATTGAGTCCATGCGCCAGCGAGGTGCCCTCGAGCGCGGATCGCCCGAAAGTGCCGCCCGCGCGCGCAGCCTCGATCGCGGCGACGAAGGGCTCGAGGCGCTCGACACGCAGCGGCAGGCCGGCCACCGCCGCCTTGAGTCGCGCACGCAGGTCGGCGGGCGGCGGCAAGGCCGCAAGTCGACGCGCTTGCGTCGCTGTGCTCGGCAGGTAGCGCGCGGGATTCTCGAAGCCGCCGATAACGCCGTTCGCCGCCAGAGGCGAAAGCCGCGCGGCCGTGGCTTCGGCGGCTTCGAGTCCGGTCTCGAGATCCGGCGCGTCGATCACGACCAGCTCACGGACGTCCGGAGCGCCGACACTGTCGCGGAGCTGCCCGTCGAGCACTTGCGCCACGGCCGGCACGGGGCTCAGCGCCGCCAGGTCGCGGTTCCACACCGTCGCATGCCTCATCGCGAGCAGGCCGATCGCAGCGACCGGCACGAGCCAGACGAGCGCGCGATAGCGGCGTGCGCGGTCGGTCGCCAGCGCAATCCGCCGGCCCGGGACGGCGAGCGTACGTGCGGCCCACGCCGGCGACAGCAACGCCGGCAGCACGAAGCGCGTGACGAGCGCAGCGGCGACCAGTCCCGCCATCGAGTAGAGGCCGAGCTGCGCGAGCCCGGGAAATCCCGATGGCAGAAGCGACGCGAACCCGCACAGCGAGGTCAGGAGTCCAAGTCGGACGGTTGGCCACTGCGCACGGATCCAGCCGTCCGCGGCCGTGCCGGTGCCGGCGGGCTGCGCCTGCGTCAAGAGGTAGATGGAGTAGTCCACCGATTCGCCGATCAGCGTCACGCCGAAGCCGAGAGTGACGCCGTGCACGACCCCGAAGCCAAGCGCGACCGCGGCGGCGCCGGCCAACGCGCCGCTCGCCACCGGCAGCAGGCCAAGCACGACGCTGCGCAGCGACCGGTACGCCAATGCGAGCAGCGCCGTGATGAGGACCGCGCTCAGCGTCGAGAGGCGCACTGCCTCCCGAATGATCGTGCCGCGCGCCTCGACTGCGAATGCGCCCGGGCCCGTCAGCCGCAGGCGCGCGGCACCCGGCGCGAGGCCCGCAAAGTCCGCCCGGATCGTGGCAATCGCCCGCTCCTGGCCGTCCGTGTCCGAGCCGGCGGCCCGGGTCTCCGCCACCAGCACGGCGGCCGTACCGTCTCGGGAGCTGAAGGCGCCGTCGCGCAGCTCCGGGCGTGTGTCGGGGAGGAGTTGCTCGAGCGCCGCGACAGTCTCGCCCGTCGGGTCGCTGGCGAGCAGATCCGCCGCCAGGAAGCCGGACGGCGTCGCCAGCGACTCGATGCTGTCGCCGATGGCGTCCCTGAGGCCCGCAACGGTGAAGCGCGCGGCATCGACCTGCGGACTCAGCAGGTAACGGTGCGCGAACACGAATTCGCGGTCTTTCTCGCTGGCGGAGTCGGAGCCGGTCGCAACCGCGGCGAACTGGGCATCCGCGCGCAGTCGCTCGCCGAGGGCGAGCGACAGCCGTGCGCGAGTCGCCGGGTCGGCGCCGTCGATCGCGGCGAGCACGAGCCTGGACGCGATCCCGTCGCGCAGCTCGTCCACCAGCAGGCGCTGTGTCACGGTCGGGTGCCGCGGCAGGAATGCCGACAGGTCGGCCGTGAACCGGGCGTGGTCGACGACGAAACCTGCGCATGCCAGCGCGGCGAGCCACACGAGCAGCGGGACGAGCCGCGACCGCATCAGCCGGCACGCGCGGAGTCGAGCGTCATGCGCGTCGAGTCGCCGTTGCCGAGCTCGATCGTCACGGTCCGGATCTCCTCAGCCGCGCCGTCAATCCGGATCCGACGCACGCCGCTCGAGCCGTGCGCGGCCGCGCGCGGCTCGAGCGAGAGCGTCCACGCCTCCGCCCCGCCCAGGTAGCTGACCCGGAAGACTCGCTCGAGTCCCGCGCGGTCGCCCGCCAGAGTGGCGCGGATGCTGTCGATGTACGGCGCGGCCTCCGGGTAGGCGGCGAGGGTCGTCGTCAACGTCCGATGGCGGCGCTCGAGGGTCAGGGTGCCGTGGTCGAGCACCATGCGCTCAGGCCGTGGCGCGAGCGTGCGCTTCTCCAGATGATCGGGCGCGTCGTACACGAGCTCACCGCGCGACTCGAGCGGAGCGTCGAGCAGGTGCGAGCTGAAGCGTTCGGTGAAGGTCGCGCGCCGGTGCTCGTGCGAGCGCAGCCGCGCGAGGAGGGCATCGAGCGGCGAGTCGGTGGGCTCCTCGGCGATCGCCCGCGGCAGCCACGCCGCGAGCAGTAGCAGCGCGAACCCGGCATGCGCGCGTCTCATGCGCCGGCCATCGGCGCCCCCGCCGCCGCCGAACGCGGCGGTGTCGGGCGCGGTGCCCAGAAGTCGAAGAAGTTGTACCAGTTGTAGGGCGCCGAGCGGCAGCGTCGTTCAACCAGTGCGGCGTAGCGGCGAATAGCCGAGGCAACCGCAGCGGCGCGCTCAGCGCGCGGCGTGGCACTGAAGTCGGCGAGCGGTTCGAACACGACGTGATAACGGTTGGCACCGAGCCAGAGCCCGGCCATGAAATAGACGGGCCGGCGCAGCATGCACGCGAGGCGCATGGGGCCCGTCGGAAACGCGGCCGGGGCCCCGAGGAACTCGACGAGCTCGCTGTCCTCCTCCGCGAACGAGCGATCGCCGAGCAAGCCCACGAATGCGCCGGCGTCGAGGCGGGCGTTCAGCTCGATCATCGCCGAGACATGGCCGAGTTCGATGACGTCGAGGCGAAGGCGCGGGTTGATCGCGTTGAGCGCGGCGGTGATCTTGCGGGCGTTGTCGGCGTACATCGCCATCGCCACCTCGAGGCCGACCTGCTGATGGCCCACCGATCGGATCACCTCGAAGCTGCCGAGGTGAGCGCCCATCAGCAGCGCGCCGTGGCCGCGCACCAGCGCCTCGCGCACCAGGTCCTCGCCTTCGATCGTCACTTCGAACTGCTCGAACCGGTCATTCAGGAGGAATACGCGGTCGTGGATCATCGTCGCAAAGTTGAGGATCTGCAGGTAGCGGTCGCGGGCGGTCGGCTCGCGACCGAGGGCGCGGCGCAGGTAGCCGCGCGCGTGACGCCGGGCGCTCGGTGCGAACAGGAAGAAATACAGCACGATGCCGTGCAACACGACCCGGCTCGCGCGCCGCCCGCACGCCAGCGACAACCAGCGCATGAACCCGAGCAGAGAACGGGAGCCGCGCTCCGCCTGCGTCGTCCACGCCGCCGCCGCGCGCGGCGCGGCCGTGGCGGTCGCCGGCGCCGGGCGGACCGCAGGTGCGCCGAGGTCGAGTGCTGCGCTGAGCGCCTCGCGGCCAGCCGCCTTGACCGTGAAGCGAACGCGGGTGCCCTCGCCGCGCGCGAACTCGAGCTCGAGCGGCTCGCCAGGGCGCACCACGCTCAGGAATTTCGCCGACTGCAAGGTCGCGCCGGCGGCAGGCACCCGAAAATGCGCGGTGATCGCGCCGAGGGCCTCGTCGAGCAGCACGACGCCCGGCACGATCGGATTCCCGGGGAAGTGGCCGGCAAACGCCGGATGGTCAGCCGGGACAGTCAGGCGCACGAGCGTGCTCATGGCGCGTCGCAGGCTCAGCGGCCGCGCAGCAGCGCCTCGAGCACGTGGTGCGGGAGCTTGCCCGTGGCATTGCGCCGGAGCTCGGGCACTACCAGCAAGGGTCGCGGCAGGAAGACCGGGTCGAGTCGGCGCCGCAACTCGTCGGTGATCGCGCGCGAATCAAGCGTCGGCGCAACGGCGACCGCGGCGAGCCGCGCGACGCCAATGCCCGAGTCGCCCGCGTCCTCGCGCACGACGAAGGCGCCGTCGATGACGCCTGGGATGCTGGTCAGCTGGTGGTTCAGGTAAGCGAGCGAGCTGCGCTTGCCGGCGATGTTCACCAGGTCGCTGCTGCGGCCGCGCAGCACGAAGCGCCGCTCGCCGGTGAGCTCGACGACGTCGCCCATCCGCGTGCGCGCCTCGACGTGGCCCCCGTCAACCCAGGTCTCGCCGTCGACGACCTCGATCGAGACGCCCGGCCACAGCAACCACTCCTCTCCTTCGACGGTGCGACGGCTCGCGATCTGACCAGTCTCTGTCGAACCGTAGATCTCCCGCAACGGCGCGCCGAAGCGCGCCTCGACCTCGTGCGCGAGCTCGACGGGAAGGGGAGCGGTCGCCGAGACGATCGTCTCGACCTCCGGGAACTCGACGTCCGCCCCGACCAGCGACTTGAGGTGAACGGGCGTCGAGATCAGCACGCGCGGCGCGGGCAGCGAGGCGAGCGTGGCCGCGATGTCGGCGGCGAAAAACGGGCGCTCCGCGCACAGCGCGTGGCCGCCGTGCAGCGGCAACAGCACGCTCGACTCGAATCCGTACATGTGCTGCGGCGGGACGGTCGCGACGAACGCGCGCCGCGCCTCCCCGCCGAGCCCCAGCCGCGAGCACTCGATACCGACCACGTCCACGAGCCGCGCCCAGGTCTTCGGGTGAGGCACCGGCTGGCCGGTCGAGCCGGACGTGAACACGTACGCGACCAGCGCGTCCGGCGCGATGCCGGGTACGCGCCAGGCGCCGACGCTGCGTGGTGCCTCCCCGGGGTCGACGAGCGTCAGCGGCAGGTCGATGTCACAGTCCGGGTCGTCGCTCAGGCAGATCGCATCCGGCGCGAAGCCTTGCAGGTGGCGGATCACCTCCGGCGTGTGCGTGGAGGGCAACAGGCTCACGCGGCCCGCGACGACGGCCGCGCAGAAGCCAACGCTGAACAGGTAGCGGTCGACGCAGGCATTCAGCACGTGGCGGCCGGGCGGCAGCTGCGCCGCCACGCGCGCGACGTCCGCGATGAAGCGCGCGGCGCGGATCGGCCGGCCGCGACGGTAGGCGACGACGTCGCGCGCCGCGGCGTGCGCGATCAGCGCGATCGGGCGAACGACATCGGCCTGGCGCACGCGGGTGGCCTCAGTTGCGTGACGCCGCGAGCGATGGCCGCCAGCCGCTGCCGAAAACGGTGCGCAGCGTCAGCAGGAGGCCACGGTGCTCGAGGTGCGGAAGCGCGCGCCGGCGCACCGCGTACTCGATGGCGAACATGACACCGACGAGCGGCAGCGTCACGAAGTTGGCGAAGGCCGACCATACCGCGAGTGGCAGCACCGCGAACAGCAGTGCGTCGGCAATGGCGAGCGCAACGAAGAACGCCACCCAGGCGGCTGTCAGGCGCCGCGTGTAGCGGGCGACCTCGGGGGGTAGCGGCCCGTGAACGATCGCGGCGAATTGCGCGCACAGCGGCTCGTGGCCCGGCGCGAGCGTGCGCGCAAACACGGCCGCAAGCACGGCATAGACGCCGGCATCCTGGATCGCGTACAGGAGCGCGTAATGGGTCTCGAGCTCGGGCCAGAGGCGCGCGACGACGATTGCCGCCACCGCGCACACGCCCAGCGCGACGAACCGGTGTCGCGCGCGCAATGCCAGCAGCACCGCCGCCAGCGCCACCGGAGCCACTGCGAGCAGCGGGCCCCATGGGGCCTGGTCGGGGTGGGCGTTGCTGAGGTGAGCGAGCACGGCATAGGCGGCGAGGCCCAGGCCGATCAGTACGCCCCGTGCCACGCGGGACGCGGCGGCCACTAGCGCGTCCTCTGCGCCGCGACGAATTCCGCCAGCCGACGCAACGAGCGGAAGATCTGGTGGTTCTCCTCGCTCTCGGCCTTGATCTCGATGCCGTAGCGCTTCGAGACGACGAGCGCGATCTCGAGGATGTCGATGGAGTCGAGGCCGAGGCCATCGCGGTACAGCGGCGCATCGGATTCGATGTCCTGCGGCTGCACGTCGAGGTTCAGCGCCTCCGTGATGAGACCCGCGATCTCCCGTTCCAGCTCGCCGTTTGCCGCTCGTTCCGCAGGTTGCATCAGGACCTTCGCGCAATCGTTTGTGGCGGCGGCACCGCCATGCCAACCGCCGTTCGTTCCCCGGGGACAAAACCGCTGGTTCGTCCCGACCCCATCCCCGCCATGGCCGCGAGCGCCCGTTGGCGGAGCACCCCGTCGAAGCCAGTGCCCGGCGCGTCGGACCTGCCTGACGGACGCGGCACCGGCGCGGCGCGCATGGCCCCTGCCGGCGCCGGTGCATTATATCGGCGGGGTACTTGAACGCAAGGCACAAACCGCCTTCGAACCCTTATAAATCAATGAAGTAGCGACGGAGCGGCCGACAGGACCCTGGCCTGCGCGTGAGGTACTCCATGCTATGGTCGGCCGGCCCCGACAGAGATGTGCCCGTGGCCGAGCCCGAACTGCATCCCCCGCATGCACCCCTGCCGACGTACTACGGCGGGCCGGACGAGCGGCGAGCATGGCTGCGCGACCTGTTCAGCCGGACGGCCCCCGACTACGACCGCGTGGAGCGCGCGATGGCGCTCGGCAGCGGCGCGTGGTACCGCCGGCGGGCGCTGCGCGAGGCCGGTCTCGATCTCGGCATGACGGTGGTCGATGTCGGCGTCGGCACGGGCCTCGTCGCGGCCGAAGCCGCGAGAATCGTCGGCGACCCAACGCTCGTGACCGGAGTCGACCCGAGCCCCGGCATGGTCGCGCAGGCGAAGGTGCCGGCCGGCGTGCGCCTGCTCGAGGGCACGGCGGAGCGTCTCCCGCTCGCCGATGCGAGCACCGATTTCCTCAGCATGGGCTTCGCCCTGCGGCACGTCGACGATCTGGGTCGCGCGTTCGGCGAGTTCCATCGCGTGCTTCGAGCGGGCGGCCGGCTATGCGTGCTCGAAATCACGCGACCCGAGTCGCGGCTCGCGCGAGCGCTGCTCAAGGCCTACCTGCGCGGGGTCGTCCCGTGGCTTGCCGCGCGCGTGGGGCGCCATGCCGACACGCCGCAGCTGATGCGCTATTACTGGGACACGATCGAGGCGTGCGTCCCGCCCGCCGACGTGCTGAGCCGGCTGCGCGGCGCGGGGTTCATCCAGGTCGAGCGCCAGGTCGACCTCGGCATGTTCTCTGCGTTCAGGGCCCGGAAGGCGGCGCAGTAGCGAACGGCGGGTGCCGGCGAAGCCGCCAGTAGACGAGCAGCGGCAGCCTTGCAAGGAACCCGAACAGCAGCCGGCTGTGCATCCATGCCAGCAGCGCATTGTCGCGCCCGTAGCGGAAGTGCGAGACGCCACCCTGCTCGCGGCTGAAATATCGCACCGGTGCGCGGACGTTGACCGGCCGCACGCCGGCCCAGCACAGCCGCACGGCCGCCTCGACATCGAAGTCGAAGCGCCGCATCCACCGATGCCGGCTCATGATCTGCTCGAGAGGAGCGACCGGATAGACGCGAAACCCGAACAGCGAGTCGTGCACGCCGGCCCACAGCGTCTCGAGGTTCGCGAATCCGTTCGAGACGCGCCGACCGCGGACCCGCAGGCGCGGTGCCGCGGCATCGAACTCCGGTTCGCCCAGCACCATCGCCGCGGGCGACTGCTGCGAGGTCGCCATGAACTCCGGTATCCGGTCCGCCGGGTGCTGGCCGTCGGCATCCATCGTCAGGACGTGCGTAAAACCGTCGGCGAGTGCGGCGCGCAGGCCGACGAGGACGGCCGCGCCCTTGCCGACGTTGCGTGGTAGCACGATGCAGCGCATGCCGGGGTCGCCGAGCGTGCGCTCGACCAGCGCCCGGGTCGAGCCGTCGGTACTGCCGTCAACGACGACCCACACCGGCGACCAGTGGCGGCGCGCGGCGTCGACCGTCTCGAGCGCGCGTGCGCCCGGGTTGTAGCTCGGGATCAGCACCGCGTGGGTGCGCGAGTGCGTCGGCAGCATGCCTCGATCTTAGCGCGGGAGCGCGCCGAGCCAGCGCTCTTGCAGCGACCCGACGAGCTCGGTGCGAAAGTACCCCTCGAGCATCTGGTCGAAGGCGCGCGCGTCGGTGGGCGGGTCGAAGCGCTTGCCAAGCCGGACGCGGTAGGTGATTGGCAGCTCCGGAGCGCGCAGCCACGGCCAGCCCTTGCCGAGGTAGGGTGAGTCGGTCTCGACGACGAGCGTCTGGACCGGCACGCGCGCCGCCTTGGCGATCAGCCCGACGCTGCCGATGAACGGATTGACCGGGAAGCGCGTGCTGCGGGTCGCTTCCGGGAACAGCAGCAGGACGCCGCCTGCGGCGAGTGCCTCGACCGCCTCGCGCACCATGCGGCGCGGCGGGTGGTTCGGAATGTACCCCGCGAGCCTGGCACCGGCGCCGAGCAGCGGGTTGTTCATGAGGCTCGCCTTCATGATGCAGACGATATTCGGGTGCCGCGTGACCATCAGGATCGCGTCGATCACGACCGGGTGATTTGGCGCAAGGACGAGCGGCGGACCGCCAACCAGCGAGTCGATCGCCGCCAGGTCGAGCCGGTACCCGCCGACCGCGCTGAGCCAGGCGGCGTACAGTCGAAAGCCCTGTTGGATGCCACGACGGCCGATCGCGATCCCGTTCCGGCGCGGCAGCAGGATGTGCAGCGGCAGCGCGACCAGTGTCCACGTGAGGCAGGTCAGCGCGAAAACGATCAGCGAGGAATAGGTCACGGCGTACGTGCGCAGCCGGCCGGGCCGCCGCGTCGCATGCGGCTTAGCGGACATCGCTGCGCTCCACGAGCCGCGAGGACGCGCCGATCAGCCACGCGCAGCCGGCGCCGCCGGACCAGTAGCTGAGCCGCTGGACGAGTGCGCTCTGGTCGAAGACGGCACCGGCGAGCGAGTCATGATGAAGATAGGCGCCGCACCAGTATCGCGGCCAGCGCTTCGACAGCGAGGCGGCCATCGCAAAGCCTGAGTAGCCGCCGCCCGCGGCGTAGGCCGGCCGTACGGCGGTCGAGAACGCGGGAGCGACCGAGTAGTAGTAGCCGTTGTAGCCGCCATCCGCGTACACGGGGCCCGCGAGCAGCCCGACATCCCAGCCGGCGTGCCCGCCGAGGTCGCGCAGGTCGAGGTTGAGATTCGGGGCGACGAACCAGCCGACCGCGTGCGGTTCGGCCTCGACCGTGATGACGCGCCGCGCCGGAATGCGCAGGTCGAGCCGCACGCGCCGGTCGTCGCTGCGCCACAGGTGAAGTTGCAGTTCCGGCCCGAGCTCGAGCGTCGGCTTCAGCTGCGGCATGCCGGCACGCGCCGCGTCGGTACGCACCGGGGCCGTGGCGCCCGCGCTGACGCTGAGCTCCACGCGACTGTCCTCGACGAGGAGGCCGCGAACGCCTTCGCGATCCGATCGCAGGAAGGACCCACGGTAGACGAGGTACGGGACGGGCACCGGGTAGACGTGCGAGCTGGCCGCGCCCCGGTAGTCCTCGAACGCGACGAGTCCTGCGCCGAGTCCGAACTCCCACAGCGGCACGGGATCCGCTTCGGCGTTCGCCGTCGAGACGAGCACCGAGGCCAGGGCCGCGAGCGCGACGCGGCCGCAACGGCCGCGACCGCTCACGGGCGTGGCGGGCGGGGGCCGCGCGCCGGGCCGCCGACCGCCTCGATCTCGACCAGCAGTTCGGCGCGGCAGACGTCGGCCTGTAGGTAAGTGACGGGGTGCGCCGGGCGAAGCGCCGCGAGCAGCTCGCGGCGCACGGCCGGCAGATCGCGTTGGTGCCGGACGTAGACCTTGTAGCGCAGCGTCTCGGCCGAGTAGACGCCGGGGCCGCTGGCCGCGTTGGCGGCGTCGACCAGCGCGTGGACGTTCGCCGCGGACTCGCGCGTCTGCGCCGCCGCATCGCCCGTGTGGATGCTGCGGTGTCCGACGATGCTCGCGGTGCCCGAGATGAACAGGTGCTCGCCGATGCCGTCGGCGGCGATCGCGGCGCGCGAGAATATCGGGCTGTCGGGGCCGTACTCGCGCGGGTAGTGGTAGGCGCTCACCTGCCGCGGGTTCTCGATGGCGCGCGAGCGGCTGCGGGTGGCGATGAAGTACACGACGAGCGGCGAGCCGCTGACGGAGCCGAGCGCGCACGCGGCGGGCACGTCGCCCTCGGTCTCGCGGCGGCACTCCACGAACACCTGGCGGCGCGCGGTGTTGAACTGGCGGTAGCGCTCGCCGAGCTCCGTCTCCTCGTTGATCGCCGCGAGGTAGTTCCAGATTCGCAACAGGTGCGGGTAGCCGAGGTCGCCGAGCGTCGCGAAGATCTCGCGGTACGCCTCGATCGTCGCGCGCTGCAGGCGAGTCGCGTCGGCATCGCCGGTTGCTTCGTCGACCACGATGCGCCCGAACAGCGCGGCGTCGCCGGCGCGGAAGTGGACGCGGCCGTGGCGTCCCGAGCGCAGCGGCGCCGAGAGCCGCCACAGCTCGGCGGTGATCGCGCCGGAGTCGAGCACCTCGAGCGGCACCGGCGCGAGCGGCACGTCCGGATCGCACTCGACGAGGGGAACGCGGCCGAACGGGACGACGCCGAGCACGTCCGACCACCAGCCGGCGGGCCGGTGCGCGAGCTGCTCGGCCGGCAGATAGTCGACCGACAGGCGCGCGCCGGCGGTCAGCGGGGCGCGCTCAGCCACTTGCCACCCAGCGGACGTCGTCGCGATGCTTGCGCCAGGCGAGCGCCGTGCGGCGCAGGTTGAGCACCGACAGCGCGTAGTAGATGGCCTTGAACAGCCGCAGCGAGCCCCAGATCGGCGTGCGGCCGAAGATGTCGCCGGCGAGTACGGACAGCACCGCCTCCTTGACGCGGCCCACGTTGCGCGGGTGCATGAACATGTCGCGCATCGTCGGATTCGTGACGCGGTAGATGAACCACGAGAAGACACTCGGGCCGCGGCGCGCCAGGCGGTCGTAGCGGCGCAGGGCGGCGCGCGCGCGCGAAGGCTCGCGAAGGCACGCATCGACGGCTTCGACACCGGCGACCGCGCCGTTCATTGCGAGCCAGACGCCGGACGAGAAGACCGGGTCGACGAACGCGAAGGCGTCGCCGACCAGCAGGTAGTGCGGTCCGTGGCTCCGGTCAGCGGAGTAGGAGTAGTTGCCAGTCGCCTCGACCGGCGAGACCAGTGTCGCGTCGGCGAGCCGTTCGGCGAGCGGCGGGCACTGCGCGATCGTCGCGCGGAAGAACTGCTCGAGCGGCGTCGCGCGGCCCTTCAGGTACGCCGGCCACACCACGGCGCCGATGCTGCTGGTGCCGTCCGCGAGCGGGATGAACCAGAACCAGCCGTGCTCGAACCAGTAGATCGAGATGTTGCCCTCGCGTCGTCCCTCGTAGCGCCGCGCGCCGCGGAAGTGGCCGTACATCGCCGCGCTGTTGTGCCGGCGGTTGCGGCGTTTCGCGCCCAACCGGCCGGCGAGGAAGGTATCGCGTCCCGAGGCGTCGATCAGGTAGCGGGCGTTCCAGCGCACCTCCCCGGCGCCCGGCGCGTCGGCCCGCACGCGCACCGGCCACGGCCCGGCGCCGAATTCGACGTCGCGCACCCGGCAGCCCTCGATGACCTCGGCGCCGGCGCGCCCGGCGCGGCGGATCAGGATCTCGTCGAACTCCGAGCGCCGCACGTGGTACGCGAATGGGCAGGCCTTGTCCCACGCGTCCTTGAATTCGAAGGTTTCGCCGCGCCCGAGCCAGGGCGCGAAGAACTCGGCGCCGTGCTTGACCATGCCGATCCGGCGGATCTCGTCGGCGACACCGAGTCGCTCGAACAGCGGCATGTTGGCCGGCAGCAATGATTCACCGATATGAAAGCGCGGGTGACGACCCTTTTCGAGCAGCGCGACGCGGTAGCCTTTCTCGGCGAGCAGCGTCGCCGCCGTCGAGCCCGCCGGACCGCCGCCGATCACGAGTACGTCCGTCTGATGGAGCGGAGACTCGGTGGTGTCAGGGGTCATGGCGGTGGTTCGGACTCGTCGCGCCGGGACATGGGGACTTGCGCGCTGCAGCGGCCGCAGCGGGGCGTGCGGGCTGTCACCGCGTACAACCCCGAAAATTCTAGCGCAATCCGTGGCCTACGGCGAACTGGCAACGCTGGTTGCACTGCCATCGCGGGCTCGTTCAAGTCGCGAACAGCTGCCCCCCGATGTCCTGGAAGGCCTTGAACTCGAGTGCATTGCCGGACGGATCGAACAGGAACATCGTCGCCTGTTCGCCGGGCTGTCCCTTGAACCGGATGGTCGGCTCGATCTGGAACCGCACACCGTGCTCGCGCAGCCGCTCGGCCAGCCGATGCCACTGCGCCATCTCGAGTACCGCGCCGCAATGCGGGACCGGCACGCCGTGGCCGTCGACGGGGTTGTAGTGGGCGGCGATCCGGCCGTCCTTGCCGAGCGACGGATTCAGGTGGCAGACGAACTGGTGACCGAACAGGTCGAAGTCGATCCAGTGCGTGTCGCTGCGTCCCTCGCCGCAGCCGAGCACGTCCGTGTAGAACCGGCGCGCCTCGTCGAGGTCGCGTACCTGCACGGCGATGTGAAAGGGCGTCAGCGCCATGGCGAGCTCAGCGGCCGAGCGAGATCAACGCCTCGAAGGCGTCGTGCACGGAGGGGTACAGCGGCGCGGCGGCGATCGCGAGGCTGAGGGCGAGCGCGAGCGCCGGCGGCAGCACGCGTGGGCCGGTCGCCGCCGACGGCGGCTCGAGCAGCGCGCGCACGCGGCCGGCGACGTCGTCGGCCGCGACCGACAGCTGCAGGGGCGCGCCCTCGCAGCACTGCGGCGGCGTCAGTCGTGCCACCTTGAGCAGCGCCGAGGCCAGCTCGAGGCGGCGGCGGCGGTCGCCGCCGGTCGCGCGCTCATCGGCGGCGTACTCCGCCGCGAGGCGCCAGCGCATCGTCAGCGCGCGGCCGAGCGGCGACCACGCGAGCAGGTCGGGGCTCGCGACGCTGGCGAACAGCTTCAGGTTGTCGGCGGCGGCGACGTGCGCGGACTCGTGCGCGAGCACCTGCCGGAATTCGCCCGGCTCGCATGCCTCGAGCACTCTGCGCGCCGCCAGGAAGCGCGGCCGGAACGCACCGACCACGCCGACGAGCGGTTCGCTGGTCTCGAGGATCTCGACGGTGCGGCCGTCGACGCTCAGGCGGCGCCCGGTGGGTAGGGTCCGTTCGAGCAGCCGTCGCGTCGCCCGCCACGCGCGCCAGCCGCGCGCGAAGCCGGAGGCGAGGAGCGCCGTGGCGAGCGCGGCGAGCGCGGTGACCGGGAGGCCAACCGCCTCGCGCTCGTGTGCCGGCTCGAACGCGACGAAGGCCGGGAGGACCACGCCAAGCGCGATGAACAGTGCGCCGGCGGCGGGCAGCAGCCGCAGCGCCAGCAGCGTCTGCGGCCGGCTCCAGGCGCGACCGCCGGCACGCCAGATGACCGCGACGAGCGCGGCGAGCCCGAGGCTGGAAAGCGCATACGCCGCGAGCAGCGCGAGCAGGAGCGTGACCAGCGGATTCATGGGGTTTCCGTCGCGCGCAGGCGCTCGCGCTCCGCCCGGACCAGCGATTCGAGCTCATCGAGCGCCGACGCGCGGCTATCACCGACGGCGCGGACCAGCGTCGACAGCACCTCGTCGCTCGCACCCGTGCCCTGCAGCAGCGTCGCCACCTGCATCGTGAGCAGCGAGCGCAGGTGCTCGTCGCGCGAGCGCCGTGGCTGGTAGCAGTACGCGCGGCCCCGCCGCCAGCGCGCCAGCAGGCCCTTGCGGTATAGGCGGTCGAGCGTCGTCATCACCGTGGTGTAGGCGAGGGCGGGAAAGGCCCGCATCACCTCGCGCACCCGTAGCGGGGCGCGGTGGTCCCACAGGTGCTCGAGCACGCGCTCCTCGAGCGGTCCGAGCGGTGCGGCGGGCTGCTCCTCGGCGGCCGAAGGGCGCGCGAGACGGGTGGGTCGGGGCAGCGGCATGCGCTCATTGTGCCGTACCGCCCCTCGGCTGGGTACGCGTTGCGCCGCCGCGACTACGATCGCTGGTAGTAGTTCCGCACGCCCTCCAGACTACCGGCCGCCCGTCCCGCTGGCCGTTGAATTCAGGCCGAAAACAGGGAGTTCCGGCCGATGTCCCTTGCCTCCGCCCTGCGCCGTGCGACCCGTGCGATCGCTCCCCTCCTGATGGTCGCCGTCGCGCCGGGTGTGGCCGCCGAGGGGCTCGGCGACGTTGTCGTCACCGCGACCCGCATCCCGGAGCCCGTCGACCGTATTGCCGCCGACGTCGATGTCGTCCGCGGTGACGAGCTCGCCGCGCGCGGTGCGAACGACATGGCGGGCGCCCTCGGCCTCGTGCCGGGCGTCGAGGCGCCCTCTGGCGGCGACGCCGGTCCCTCGAGCGCCGTGCCCTCGTTCTGGGGCCTGCACGAGTTCGACGCGTTCTTGCTGGTCGTCGACGGCGTGCCGTGGGGCGGCGCATTCAACCCGATGATCACCACGCTCGACCTGAACGATGTCGAGCGCGTCGAGGTGCTGAAGGGTGCGGCGCCCGTGATGTACGGCGCGACGTCTTTCGTCGGCGTCGTGCAGGCGCTGCGCTACCCGGCCGGCGAGGCGGCCGAGGCCGCCGACCTCGCCTTCGGCACCTACGGCTCGGTGCGCGGCAGCGCCTCGTTCGTGCTCCCGCAGATCGGCGGCCTTCGCCAGTCGCTCGCGGTCGATGGCGAGCAGCTCGGCTTCGCGGACGCGCGCGAGTCGGTCGAGAACGAGCACATGCTGTACCGCGGCGCCGTCGACCTCGGCGCGGGCACGCTGCGCTTCGATGCCGAGCTGACGCGGGTGCGCGATGTGCCGCCGAGTCCCGTGCTGCGAACCGGCACCGGCCTGAGCGCCGTCACGCCAATCAACGCGAACTTCAACCCGTCCGACGCGCGCATCGACCAGGACCAGTACCACGCGGTCGTCCGCTATACGCTGCCGACCGCCTGGGGCAGCTGGGAGTCGCTGGTCTCCTTCGCGTACTCGGACATCACGGACGTGCGGGCCTTCCTGCACCCGGACCTGAGCGGCGCCGCCGACACCCAGAGCCAGCGTCGGACCATCGACGACGGCTACCTCGACACGCATCTCGCGCACCAGTTCGCCGGGGAGGCGACATTGCTCGTGGGCGCCGACCTCCTGTACGGCGAGGGTCGGCAGGTGACCCGCAACGGCAACGACGGCTACACGGTCCCACTCGACGGCTCGTTGCTGCCGCCGCCGGCCGCGTCGGTCCCGGTGAACGAGGTCGGCACGCTCGACGACTCGCGCTGGTTCGCGGGCCAGTACGCGCAGTTCGACTGGAAGCCGGACGCGCGCTGGGACCTCACGGTGGGCCTGCGCCTGAACGAAGCATCGGAGCACAAGCTCTCGAGCGACCTCGACCTCACGGTCACGCCGGCCGCGTTCGACGGCGAGGTCCGCAACAAGACGATGATCCGGCCGACCGAGATGGTTGGCCTGAGCTACAAGGCCTGGACGAAGGGCAAGGACGAGGCCGTCGTCTATGCGGACGTCCGCAACGCCTTCAAACCGTCGGCGATCGACTTCGGGCCGGACTTCACGCCCGACTTGCTGAGCCCGGAGACCGCGCTCAGCTACGAGCTCGGGCTGAAAGGAGTTGCGGCAGGCGGAAGGGTTGGCTACCAGGCGGAGCTCTTCTGGCTCGACTTCAAGAACCTCGTCGTCCCCACGCCTTCGGGGGCTCTCGCCAACGCCGCCGGCGAACGGCTGAAGGGCGTTGAGGCCGAGACCAGCATCGAGCTCGCCCAGAACCTGGCGCTGCGCGTCAACGCCTCGTACCACGACGCGACCTACAGCGACTACCAGTTCTTCGACGGCACGAACACCGTCGAGGTGGCGGGCAACCAGCTGCCGCTGTCGCCGCACTGGCTGGCGGCGGCCGGGCTCCTGTATACGCCGCGCTCCGGACTGACGGCGACCGCCGTGGCCCGCTACGTCGGCCCGCGCTACCTCGACGAGGAGAACACCGCGCGCGTCGGCGGCTACACGACGCTCGACGCGACCGTTGGCTGGGCGTGGGACCGGTGGCGCGTGGGCGCCGAGGGCACGAACCTCACCAACCAGCGACCGCCGGTCACCAGCAGCGAATTCGGAAGCGAATCCTTCTACCTGCTGCCGGCACGCACGCTCTGGGTCCGGCTCGGCTACCGCTGGCGCTGAGCGCGCCTCAGCCGGCGGCGTCCGGCACGAGCGCGCGCGCCCGCCGGCGCGCGGCGTGAGCGAACGGCAACCAGCGGCGGCGGCGCCAGCGCGCCGCCATCATGAGCCCGCGCAGCCACTCGTCGGCCGAATAGGCGATCCATACGCCGGCGAGCCCCCAACCGAGGCGGGCGCCGAGCAGCCAGGCGCCGCCGGCCATCACGATGACCATCGACAGGATGCCGGCCGCGATCGGAAATCGCGCATCGCCCGTCGCGCGCAGCGCGTTGATCACGACCAGGTTGAAGCTGCGACCGGGTTCGAGCACCACTGTGATCCAGAACAGCTGTTGCGCCGTGCGGATGATCGACTCGTCCGACGTGAAAAGCCGCAGCGTCCACGGCGCCGCGAGCGCGTTCAGCAGCGCGATCCCGACCGCAAAGCCGAGTCCCCACGCAAGGCTGCGGTGGGTGAGGCCGTCGGCGCGCCGCAGGTCGGCAGCGCCGACCGCGCGGCCGACGAGGATCTCGGTCGCGAGGCCGATCGCAAGTCCCGGCAGCACCGTGAACAGCATCAGCTGCATCGTATAGGCGTGGGTCGCGAGCGCCTGCGTGCCCATGCGGCCGACGACCGCCAGCGTCGCCATCATGCACAGGCGATACGCGAGTCCCTCGCCCGCGCCAGGCAGCCCGACATGGAGCGCCGACGCGAGCCGTGCCGGGCGCACCTGCCACCAGTCGTGCGCGGCCGGCACGAGCGCGAGCCGCGATCGCCACAGGTGCAGCTGCAGCGCGATGCCGAACAGCCGGCTCGCGATCAGCGCGAGCGCGTAGCCCTGCAGGCCGAGCGCCGGTAGCGGGCCGAAGCCGTGCATGAGCGGTGCGCAGAGCGCGAGGTGCAGGCCGTGCATCGAGAGGATCGTGACCAGCACGTCGCGCGGGCGCAGGTGCGCGCGCATGACGGCGGCCATGCACGCGTTTAGCGCGTCGAGCCCGATCGCCAGCGCGAGCAACTGCAGGTACGGCGTCGCGAGCGGCAGCACATCGGCGGGCGCGCTCATCGCCAGCAGCATCGGTCGGGCGCAGAACGCGACCACGACGGCGGTCGCGAGGCCGGCCCAGGTGCTCGCGCCGAGCGCCGCGCGCGCGGTCGCGTCAGCGAGCGGCCGGTTGCCGGCGCCGAGCGCCTGCGTGATCGCGACGCTAACGCCGATGCTGACGACGCGCAGCAGCAGGAAGAACGCCGACTGCACGTTGTTCGCGAGCGCGAAGGCACCGGAGGCCGCGGACGAGGCGTGCGCGGCGAGCGTGAGCCCGACGAGGCTCACGGAGATGCCGAACAGCAGCTCGCCGAACAGCGGCCAGGCGATCGGCAACAGCGCCGACGGGGATTGCGGTTTCATCGCGCTCCGCCGACCCGCTTCGCAGGTCGCGGCCGATCATCGCACGGAACGCGCTCGCGCCGGGGCGGCGCGCGGCGGCTAGCGGCGGGGTGGCGCGCGGCGCGCGCCGCGTACTTCCTGCGCGGCCGCGAGCTTGAGGTCGGCGAGCGACGTCGTCGGCGCGGCATCGGGGCTCGCCATCTCGATCGCCGCATGGACGCCGGACTCGCCGCTGTCCTTGCAGCCGGTGATGCGCCGGCCCGAGAAGCGCTCGCGCTCCGCGACACTCACGCGCGTGACCCTCGGGCCGTCGAAGTAACTCGCCAAGTAGCCGGCGACGGCCTGCGCCGGTGCCTCATCCGTGAAGAAGCCGAGCCGCAGCGCGTGCTGGACCTTGCCGTTGTCGAGGCCGACGGTCGTGTACAGGCGGTATTCGTTGAAGATCGCGAGGTTCGGAATCTGCTCGGCCGGAATCTCGGCCGATGCGAGCGCCAGCTGGATGACGAAGAGCTTCTCGGCGCCGAGGCTCTCGAGCTCGCCCGGCGACAGCGCGCGCATCGTCATCGTGCTGTCGACGTCGACGACCGCGCCCGGCAGCACCTCGAACTGGCGCCGATCGCTGTGTCCGGGCGACGGCTTGGGCGTCGACGGAGCGGCCGGCCGCACCGGCGACGCCGGCGCCTTGCTGACGGCCGGCGTCATCGGCGCGCGCGCGGCAGGGCCCGCGAACACCGGTGCCGGCCGGGGCGATGGGGCCGCGGCGGGCTTCGCTGGCGCGGCTGGCGGCGGCTTCGTGCCGGCAACGACTTTGGGTGTCGGGTCGATATTCGGCGCAGGTTGGTGAGCCGGGGCGCTCTGACGCGTTGCGGCGGCCGGCGTCGCGGCGGGGCCCGGCGGCGGCGCGGCCGACGGTGGCGCCGGCGCGGGATTCGTGGCCACGCCTGCGTCGACCTTGGACGGCACGGGCGGACGTGCCGCGGGCGCGACCGGGGGCACGGCCACGACGCGCGGTATTGGAATCGACCGGATCACGGTACGCCGCTCCGGCACGTTCGCCGCGGGCGGTGCCGGCGGCGTCGCGGGCACTGGCGTCGTCGCGGACGGGTGCGCGGCGACGGACACCGGCGCAACGACGGGCGGCGCGGGCGGTCGTGTCGACTCGGCCACCGGTGCGGCCGGCGCGGTTGCCTTGACGGCGGCTGCCGGCGCCGCATTCGGGGTTGGGGTCGCGGCCGGCGCGGGTGCCATTGCAGCGGCGGGCGAAGGGATGGATGGGCTCGCGCCCGTGGGCGCGGCCGGCGGAGTCGACGACGTCGCGGCTTCGTTCAGCGCGGGCGCCGGCGCGCGGGTGGCGGCAATCGCCGGCCCGGCACTGGGTGCCGGCGCGGCTGGCGCCGCGACGACGGCCGCCGGAGCCGACGTCATGATCGGTGCAGGTGCGCGCGGGGTAATGGCGCTGACATCCGGCCGCGAGGCGACCGGTTCGGCCGCCTTCGGTGCCGATGCGGCAGTCGGCGCGACAGGCTGACTCGGTTCGGCCACCGGGCGCGGCTTCTCGCCCGGCGCGCGCGACGGTCTCGCTGCATGGTGCGCCTTGCGCTCGCGCCGCGAGCCGCGCGACACGGGTGTATCGAGTACCGGGATGCTCGCCGGTGGCCCGTCGGCCGGGCGGCGCGCCCGCTTGGAGGCCTCGGTCGGCGGGGCGGCGCCATCCGACGCTGCACTCGCCGGCGCGAGCGTCGGCACGTTCGCTGCGGACGGGCGCGCCGCGTCGCGCGGCGTCGCCGGCGAGGGGGTCGAACTGGGAGCGGCGGGCTTCGTTGCAGTCTCGAGCGCAGCGGGATCGAGGTCGAGCATCGCCGACAGCGAGAGCGACTCGATCGTGTCCTCAAGGTCGTCCTTCTCGGGCGGCAGCGGTTCGGCTGCGGCGTTCGCGGACGGGCCGGGCGTGACGGTGGCGGCGGTTGGCGCGAGCTCCTTCTGGACCGTGACGGGTGGCGGCTCGGGCACCAGCTCGAGCTCAAACACCTCGATCGGCTCGACTTCGGTGACGTCGATCAGTGCGATCGCAGCCGGGCGCGGCGTTTCGGGTTCGAGCGACAGGTTGAGGAAGATCTCCCCCGTCTCCGCCGGCGCCTCCTCCCAGAGCATCGGCGCCAGCGCGTCCGGCACAGAGCGTGTCGCCGGTTCGGGAGCGAGGCTGAGCGGCGGGGGTGCGGGCGGTGCCGCGGGCGCCGCGGTCGGTGGTGCCGCGGGCGCCGGCACACCGTGGGCGCGGGGCGGCGGAGCCGCGTGGCTGACCTTCGGGCTCTCGATCACCGGCGGGCTGGATGCGGCCGCCGGCGCGTTCGCGCGCGCAGCGACGGGAGCCGCGGTCGCGGCCGGGATCGTGCGCGCCACGACCGGGGCAGTCGCTGCGGTCGGCACGGCTGGCGGAGCCGGCGCCGGCGCGGGCGGCGGAGCGGCGCTGACCGGTGGCACGATGGTTGGCTGGGGCGCCGAGTTCGGCTTCGGCGCGGCATCGCGCGACAGCACGCGCCGAGCGTCGGCGGCGACGAGCGGCGGCGGGGGGGACGTCGAGTCGAGCACGGCGCGGGCCGCTTCCTGCAACCAGGACGGCGGACCGTGCGGCGAGGCCGGACGACCAGCCGCTGCCGCTTGCGCCGACGGCCTGGCAGCGCTTGCGCTCAGCGAGACGCGCGGCGGCGGCGCTGCGGGTGCCGCCGGTCGGGCGTTCATGATCTGCTGGATGGCGTCCGGCCGAGGCGCGGCCGGGGCGACGACAGCAGCCGGCGGATTGCGGCGCGCCGGCGGGGCGGGCGGTGGCCCCGGTGCCTTGCCGTTGCCCGTGGTCGCGCCGCGGGCCGTGGACGAGGCGGCCACGGCGGCGATCATCCGGATGTCGTCCTCGCTCGCCGGCAACGCGCTCGCTTCGGGGTAGTCCTTCAGCAGGTCCGCGAGCATGGCCGTCGCCTGCAGTTCCGTGTCGATCGGCCCGAGGCGCAGCCGGAACAGCAGGCGGTCGTTCTTCCAGGCCGTGACCTGGTAAACGTGAATGCGCTCGAACGTCACGAGCGAGGACGAAGGCAGGCTGATTGGTTCGACCGACGTCGCGAGGTTGATGACGTACGGGCCGATGTGCTCGTTGCTGGGCTCGGATTCCGCAGGCGTGGACGCGAACAGGTCCTCAAGCTTGAGGTCCCAGATGTCCCCGTCGTTCGGCTCTCCGCCCATGCGCCCCGCGCCCCGCCCAGAACCGGATGGCTCTGCGATTCTGTCGAATCACGCCGCTCGGAAGGGTGACGGCCGTCGCTAAGTCGCAAGTCGCCGACACGCTTCACCGGCCGCCGTGGGACCGCGACCATCGTTATGTCACTTGCCGCGCATGCAACCGCGCCGACGCCTGCGCGGGCGTACGGAAAGCACGCGTCGAATGACGCCCGGCTGCGGCCATTCCGCAGGCGACGGGTGGCGGGTGGCGGCGCGCGCCGGCGCCGAACCTCACTGTCCGATCGTGCCGCTCACGCCCCACGTGTCCGGCAGGAAGTAGCCCTCGGGGTAGGGATCGTCCCAATCGAGCACGTACTGGTGGTAGCCGGTGATCCAGGCGCGGCCCGACACCGCCGGCCGGATGCCGGGGCGGCCGCCGACGTCGGCGGCCGCGAGGATCCGGCCGCGGAAGCGCGAGCCGATCAGCGACTCGTGAGTCATCGAGTCGCCGACCTTCATCAGGCCGCGCGCGTGCAGCACCGCCATTCGCGCGCAGGTGCCCGTGCCGGTCGGGCTGCGGTCGGAACGCCCGGGCGCGACGATGCAGGTGTTGCGCGTGACCGCGCCGACACCGGCGAACGGCCGGTTGAGCTGCACGATCGAGACGCCCGCGATCGCCGGGTTCTCCGGGTGGACGACGCGCAGCTGCTCGCGGGCGGCTCGCCGCACGCGCTCGCCGAACACCGCGAGCTCGCGCGCCTCGCTGGCCTCGACCGCGAAGCCGTGCCGCGTCGCGTCGACGATGGCATAGAACATCCCGCCGTAGGCGATGTCGGCGCTGACGACGCCGAGACCGGCCACCTCGAGTTGCGCGTCGAGCCGGTCGACGAACGAAGGGACGTTCTCGAGCTCCACCGACACGCACTTGCCGTCACGGCAGGACGCGCGCGCGACGACCGGCCCGCCCGGCGCCTCGATCCGGACGACGGTCTCCGGCTCCTGCATGGGAACCATGCCAGTCTCGAGCAGCACGGTCGCAACGCAGATCAGGTTGGAGCCGGAGCTCGGCACGTACTCGGTCGGCTCCATGATGATCACGCCGGTCGCGCATCCGGGCGTGACCGGGGGAATCAGCAGGTTCACGTGCCGGCAGACGCTGCCGCGAGGCTCGCACAGCAGCAGCCGGCGCACGGCGTCGTGCTCGCGCTGCATCACCTGCATCTTCTCGAAGACCGTGGCGCCGGCCGGTGGCAGCACGCCGCCGACGATGACGTCGCCAATCTCCCCCTCGGCGTGGCATCCAACGACGGAGATCGTGCGCTTGGCCTTCATGGGCGGTTCCCGCGCCGCGCGGGCCTCGAATGCCGGGGCGCTCCCGGCGTCCGGACACTATACGGGCGCGAACGGCGCGGCGCCGCGCGCGAACGCTTGGGCCGATTTACTTGGCGCCGAACAGCGCCGCGAGCGCGGGATCGCCCGCTTGTCGCGCCACGTCGGCCACGCTCTGCGAGGCGCCGTTGCGGATCCGCTGGTCGGCGCCGAGCGCCACCAGCGCGCGCGCCGTCTCCGCCTGGTGGCCAGCGACCGCAGCGAGCAGCGCCGTATTGCCGAGGTCGTTGCGCGCCTCGATCTTCGCTCCCGCCATGACCAGCTGGCGGACCGCGTCGGTCCGGCCGGCGGCGGCCGCGAGCAGCAATGGCGTGTTGCCGGTCTTCGTGCGGGCCTCGAGCGCGGCGTGCGCGCGCAGCAGCCGCCCGATCAGCCCGGCATCGCCGCGTTGGGCCGCGATGCCGAGTGGTGTGAGTCCGTCGCGGTCGGCCGTCTCGAGCTCGCCCGCAGCGATCAGCGCATCGGTGGTGCGCGCCGCGCCGGCCTGCGTCGCGAGCGCGAGGGCCGTGCGGCCCGCGCTCGTGACCGCGCGTGCGTCGCCGCCGGCTGCGAGCAGCGCGCTGACCGTCGCGACGTCGTCCTTCTCGGCGGCGATCATCAGCGGCGTGCGGCCGGTCGCGTCGGCGGTGTTGGGCTTGGCGCCAGCCGCGAGCAGCGCACGCGTGATCTCGGCGCTGTCGGCCGTGGCCGCCAGCGCCAGCGGCGAGGCGCCCTGGGACTGCAGCGCGTTCGCGTCGGCGTGGTGGGCAAGCAGGGCGCGCACCGCGGCCACCTGCTTGCGCCGGATCGCGAGGCCGAGCGCGGTGTCGGAGTCCGCCGTCCGCGCCTCGAGCTTGGCGCCGGCGCCGAGCAGCGCCTCGACCTCCGGTACATGGCCGGCGCGCGCGGCGAGCGCGAGCGCTGTCAGCCCCTGCGGATCGGCTGCGTTGACGTCGGCGCCGGCGGCGAGCGCGCTGCGCACCGCCGCGGTGTCGCCGCGCTCGGCCGCGATCATCAGTGGCGACCAGCCCGTGAACAGGTCGTCGCCGCGCCGCTCGCGCGTCGCCGTCGACTTCGCGACGGCGGTCGCGCCGCGGCCGCGCAGCGTCTCGGCGATCTCCTTCGCCGCCGGCGCCTTGCCGGCCCGCTCGGCGAGGTCAAGGGCCGACAGGCCTTCGGCGTTGCGGGGAGTCACGTCCGCCCCGTGCTTCAGGAGGGCGTCGACCGCGGCCGGCGAGCCTGCCGCCACCGCGAGCATCAGCGGCGTGTTGCCGCGGGCGTCGGTGGCGTTTGCATTCGCCTTGGCGTCGAGCAGCACGCCGATGACGTCGGCGGCGCCGCGGCGCGCCGCGATGGCGAGCGCGGTCTCGCCGGCGGCATCCTTCGCATCCGCCGGTGCACCCTTCGCGAGCAGCAGCTGGGCGGCCGCGGCCTGCTGGCCGTCGGCCGCCTCGTGCAGCGGCGGACGGCGGTCGGGTCCAGCGAGCGTTGGCGGCGAGGTCGCGAGCAGCCGGTTGAGCGCCACGAGGTCACCGGCGCGCGCGGCACGCTTCATGAGCGTCGCCGGATCCTCCGTGCCCGCCGGCGTCGCGGCGGTGGCCGCGCGGGGGGCCTCGTGCCCACCGGCCGCCGCGAGCGACGACCACTCGGCGGCGGTACGGCCGGTGTCCTTGCAGGTGCCGGAATCGACCTGCGATGCGAGCGCATAGGCCGCGCGCGCGTAGCCCGCGGTGGCCGCCCGGGCGAGCAGCTGGCACGCGCGCGGCGCGTCCGGGGGCAGCCCGACATCATTGGTTCGCGGCACGTAGAGCAGCGCCAGCTGGTAGGCAGCCTCGGCGTTGCCGGCGTCCGCGAGCGGGCCCAGCAGGGTCGCGGCGCGAGCATAGTCGTGCCGGCGCAGGGCGTCGCGCGCCGGCTCGAGGTCGGACGCCGCCGGGGCGGGGCCGGTGGCCAGCACCAGCGCCGCGAGCAGCGTTGCACTCAAGCGGTGCCCCACTTGGTCTCGACCTCGATTCCGACGCTCTTCAGGAAGTCGGTGGGCAGGATGCCGCCGGCGCTGATGATGACGGCGTCGTTCGGCAGGTGTAGCCCGCGCTGGTTCTGCACGATCGCGACGCGGTCGGGCGCGATCGCCTTCACCTCGGACTTCAACAGCACCTGCAGGGTCCCGTTCTGGACGGAGTCGTTCACGCGCTGCCGGTTGCGCGTCTTCGCGCGCTGGAACGCGTCCCCGCGGTACGACAGGGCGACCTTCGCGCCGGTCTCCGCGAGGCTGGCGGCCGCCTCGAGCGCGCTGTCGCCGCCGCCCACCACGAGCACGCGCTGACGCGCATATTGCTCGGGATCGATCAGGCGGTAGACCACCTTGGAGGATTCTTCGCCCGGCACGCCGAGCTTGCGCGGCGTACCGCGCCGGCCGACGGCCAGCAGCACCGCCGCCGCCCGAAGTTCGCCTTTCGTGGTGCGCACTCGGAACGAGTCGCCGTCGCGCTCGATCGCCTCGACGCGCTCGTTGCAGCGGATCTGCAGGCCCGTGCGCTTTTGCGCGTCGAGCCAGAAAGCCAGCAGCTCTTCCTTCGTCGTCAGCGTCGTCTTCACCTTGCCGATCAGCGGCAGCGTCGCCGGCTGGGTCATGACGATCTTGCCGCGCGGGTACTGGAACACGCAGCCGCCGAGCGACTCCTGCTCGACGGTCACGAAGCGCAGCTTCTTCCCCAGCGCCGCAAGCGAGGCCGAGAATCCGGCGGGGCCGGCGCCGACGATCACGAGGTCGAGCTCCCCGCCGCGACCGCGCGGGCGTCGCGTCGCGATTTCCTCGACCGCCTGGCGCCCCTGCTCGATCGCGTTGCGGATGAGGCCCATGCCGCCGAGTTCGCCGGCCACGAAGATGCCGCCGACGTTCGTCTCGAACCACGGGCTCACCTTCGGAATGTCGACGCCGCGCTTCGAGGTCCCGAAGACCAGCTGGATCGCGTCCGCCGGGCAGGCGATGTAGCAGGCGCTGTGGCCGATGCACTCGGTCGGGGAAACGAGCTCCGCCTTGCCGTCGATGAGGCCGAGCACCCGGTGCTCGGGCATCTCGGGGCAGGCCTTGATGCACGAACCGCAGCCGATGCACTTGACCGGGTCGATGATCGGGTGCAGCGAGGCCGGCTCCGTGAGCCCGGACTCGACGGTTTCCTCGCGCGTCGCGACGCTGATCCGGTGCATCTGGCGGCGACGAACGCCGTACCAGATGAGGAAGATCACGAGGGGAAGACTGTACGCCAGGTACTCCATAGCTTCTTTGACCGTCCCACCGGGAGGCGGATTCTGTCAACGAAATGTGTCCCGAAATAGTGTCTCCGCATGGCGTCAGGAAGACCCTGAAACATGAGGGTTTCCCTGTAGTTTTCAGGACCTGCGTCACATGTCGCGGGAGGGCGACGGCTCACCGTCTAGCCTCCGCTGGCAACCCCGCCGATACTTAAATTAACGTGTGCCGCCGGAGCCGCGGGCTGCCTCGTGCGGCCGCAACGCCGGGGCCGACGACGGGTCGTACAAGGAGTCCGGTTGACCGCCCCAGTTCTGGTCGCAATTGCCGCGTTCATCGCGAGCGTGGGTCTCGGCGTCTTCCTGTGGCGCTCGGGTCGCGCCCGCGCGTCCTTCGCGCTGCTGGTCAGCGCGCCGATCGTCGGCGCCGTGGCCTTCGCCGGGAGCGCGGCGATCCCCTCGGGCGGCCCGCAGACCCCGCCGGCCGCGAACCCGGCGCCCACCGCGAGCGAGCCGGCGGCAAGCGCGCCGGCACCCGTCGCGCCGGCTGGTGCGGCGACTGCCGCTGGAACCGGCGCTGAGGTCGATGGCTGGCGCCACGCGGCCGAGGAACTGCGGCGCGCGCGGCGTTTTGCGGACGCGCGCGACATGCTGGCCAAGATCGTCCAGGCTGCGCCGATGGATGCGGACGCGTGGGCCGACCTCGGTGATGCGTCCGCGGCCGCCGCGGGTGACGACCTCACCGCGGGACGCGCGGCGATCGATCGGGCGCTGCAGCTCGATCCTCGCCACCCCAAGGCGCTGTGGCTCAAGGCCAGCCTCGAGCTGCAGCAGCACCGCTATTCCGCGGCCGAGCAGCTCTGGCAGCAGCTGCTCGCGGAACTGCCGGCCGACTCGAACGACACGCAGATCGTGAAGGCCAACCTCGCCGAAGCGCGCGCGCTCGCGGCGAAGTCGGGAGCTCGCTGATGAGTGCGAGCAACCGCGACGAGATCCTGCAGCGTCTGCTCGGCGACGACCCGCCGGTCGGCCCGATCCCCCGGCCGGCGCGGCCGGCGCCCGGGACGCCGCTCGAACCACCGGTACCCTTCGAGCGCCGCGCGGTGTCCCGCGATCGGCCGACCGCCGCGCCCGCGACCACACCGGCCGTGGCCCCGGGTCCGGCAGCGCCCCGGCCTGCCAGCCCGGCAGGGAAGCCCGGCGCAGGCGCCCCTGCGCGCACGGCGAGGCCGGCTGAACCCGCCGTCCGGGCGCCCAAGGCGGCGCCGGCGCGCCCTTCCGCCGAGGCCGAGCCGGCGCGGCGCTGGCGGTTCGCGGCCGATCACCTTGGGCTCATCCTGTCTGCCGTGATCCTGACATTTGGCTGGTTCGCGCCGCTGGCCGATTACCTCACGCCGCGCTCCGGCGCCGGCTATGCGCTCGGCATCATCGGCGGCTCGCTGATGCTGCTGCTGCTGGTCTACCCGCTGCGCAAGCGCGTCAAGAGCCTGCGTTTCATCGGTACCAACAAGATCTGGTTCCAGATCCACATGGTGCTCGGCGTCGCGGGACCGATCTGCATCGTCTACCATTGCTGCTACCGGCTGGGCGCGGCCAACAGCAACGTCGCGCTGATTTCGATGGTCATCGTCGCCAGCAGCGGACTGGTCGGCCGTTACCTGTACACTCGCATCCACCGCGGCCTGTACGGACTCAAGGTGACGCTGGGTGAGCTGCGCACGGAGGCGGAGGGCCTCAAGGAACAGTCGGATGGCATCGCGCGCGTGATGCCCGCATTCATTGGCGAGATCGACCGCGCCGAGCTGCGGATCGCGAACGGCCTGTGGCTGGTCCCGAAGGCCATCTCCGCCGCCGCGCTCTACCATTTCGGCCGTTGGCGGATGCGCCGCTACGTCCACCGCACGCTGCGCGACGCCGCGGCGGGGTCCCGACCGATTGCATGGCACCGGGATGCCCTGACGCTGGCCGCCGATCGCTACTCGGCGTCGCGCCTGCTCGCGGCGCGTCGAGTCGCGGAGTTCGAGAGCTGCGAACGTCTGTTCGCGCTCTGGCACGTACTGCACGTGCCGCTGTTCGGGATGCTGTTCGTCGCCGGCATCGTCCACGTCATCGCGGTGAACATCTACTGATGCGCCGCTGGGCGGTCGCGGCGGGGGGCGCGCTGCTCATCGCATGGAGCGCCGTCGCCGGCGCCAGCTCCATCGAACGGCTGCTGATGCCGGGCCCCGTCGCCCAGGCCCACGCCAAGCTCGAGGACACCTGCAGCAGCTGCCACGACCGGTCGAACCGGACGAAGCAGACGGTGCTGTGCCTCGACTGCCACAAGGACACCGCGGAGGACCTGGCAAAGAAGCGAGGCTTCCATGGGCACGCGCTCAAGGCGGGCACCGAGTGCACGGCGTGTCACACCGAGCACAAGGGCCGCACCGCGGACATCGTGCGCTTCGATCGCGAATCGTTCGACCACTCGATCACCGGCTTCAAGCTGGACGGCCGCCACCAGACGACCGGCTGCGCCGAGTGCCACGCCGCCGGCAAGCCGTTCCGGGCGGTGAAATCGGGTTGCAACGACTGCCACCAGAAGCAGGACGTGCACAAGGGCAAGCTGGGTACGGACTGCGGCTCGTGCCACAACACGACCAGCTTTGCCAAGACCGAGTTCGACCACTCCAAGACACACTTCCCGCTGAAGGGTACGCACGCCAAGGTGGCCTGTGCCGACTGCCACCGCGACCCGAGCTACAAGAACACCCCGATGGACTGCATCGCCTGCCACGCGCGCGACGATGCGCACCACGGCGGCCGCGGCCCGAAGTGCGGCGACTGCCACTCGACCGTCAAGTGGAAGGAGTCCTCGTTCGACCACGAGCGGATCGGGCACTTCGCGCTCAACGGCGCGCACGCGAAGATCGAGTGCGACGCCTGCCACCGCTCGGGCGACATGAAGGTCAAGGTGCCGGACAAGTGTGCCGGCTGCCATGCAGCGGACGACCGCCACGGCGGGCGCTTCGGCGACGACTGCGGCTCCTGCCACAACGAGCAGAAATGGAAGGACGCGAAGTACGACCACGAACGCAAGGCGCACTTCCCGCTCATCGGCAAGCATGCGACCGTCGACTGCCACGCCTGCCACACGGCCAAGGTCGGCGTCACCAAGCTGCCGACCGACTGCAACGGCTGCCATCGCGCCGACGACGTCCACCAGGGATCGATGGGCGTGAAGTGCGAGTCCTGCCACGTCGCGACCGGCTGGAAGGACAAGGTGCGCTTCGACCACGACATGACGCGCTTCCCGCTGGTCGGGCTGCACGCGAGCGTTGCCTGCGAGGAATGCCACGCCAACCGTGCGTACCGCAACACGGCGCGCGAGTGCATCGCGTGCCACAAGAAGGACGACGTGCACAAGGGCAACCTCGGCAAGGAGTGCGCGGCCTGCCACAACCCGAACGGGTGGAAGTTCTGGCAGTTCGACCACGGCAAGACGACCGGCTTCAAGCTCGAGGGCGCGCACGCCAAGCTCGAGTGCGAGGCCTGCCACGTGAAGCCGCCGGACGAGGTCAAGCTCGCGAAGGATTGCGGTGCCTGCCACGCGCGCGACGACGTGCACCACGGCGGCTTTGGCCGGGACTGCGCGCGCTGCCACGGCAGCATCTCGTGGCGCGGCGCCGGCGTGCGGCCCTGACGCCCTCAGCGCTGCGCCGCTAGAAGTTCACCATGTAGCCGACGCTGAACCAGAACCGCCGGCTCTGCTGATTGAGCAGCGTCGGGTTCGGGTTGTTCGGGTCGATCGGCACGCCCGGCCCCAGGCTCGCGTCGTACACCGAGCGCTCGTAGCCGGTCTCGAACTGCACGAGGCCGTGCTTGAATCGCCAGTCGCCGAGCAGTGAGGGGCTCAGTGACCAGCCGGCGCTCGTGCCGGTGTTCGGGTCGCTGCCGGTCGTGTGGCTGAGCTGCAGCCGCGGGCCGAACCGGACCGAGTCCCCGAGCGGGTAGCGAGAGGTGAAGTAGAGGGCCTCAACCTGCGTGCCGGCGCGCGAGGTGTAGCTGAGGCCGGTCGTGTTCATGTCGCGGTCGACCATCCAGCCGCCGCCGATCAGCTCCGTCGACACGCTGAGGGCCGACCCGCTGCTGGGTACGGCAGGAACGCCTCCCGACGCCGGCGTGCCGCCGATCCGTGCGAACGCGCTGTCGACGCCCCATTGCAGGCGCTCGCCGATCGGGTGCTGCAGGCCGAGCGTCACGGTGTCGCTCCCTGCGCTGCGCGCCACCGCGAGAGCGCGCACCTGCTCGAGGCCCAGCGACTGCACGAGGTCCGACAGTGACGTCGTCGTCTGGCCGATCAGGGCGTTGAACGTCTCGATGAACGGCGCCTTGCGGTGGTCGGCGATGCCCGTCAGCGTCCAGCGCGCCGGCAACGCCCAGCTCGTCAGCACCGTCGCGGAGTTCAGGATCTTGTAGTCGGCGTCATAGTCGAGCTGCGCGACAATCGAACGGCCGTCCTTGAAGTAGCGTGTCTCGAGCCCGACCTGGCGGGCGTCCTTGATGCCGTTGGCGTTCGCGCCGTAGAGAAACGTCGAGACGTCGAGTCCCGGCAGTACGCCGAGGAACTCCGCGCTCAGGTTCGCGAACTCGCGCTCGTGGCTGACATTGGCGGCGTACGTCTGCAGCGGCGAGCCGGCCGCGAGCCCGAGGCGAAGGCCGGGCCTCACGAGCCAGCCGAAGTAGCCGCCATCAAACGTGCCGTACAGGCCGCCGGTCGCCTGCGACTGGCGGCCGAGCCGGGCGACCCACTGGCTGCGGGAGTTGTCGACCTCCACGTAGGCCTGCGGCAGCATCAGCTCGCTGCCGGCGAACCCGTCCACCGTGTGCAGGTCCGACAGGTAGCCCGCGTAGACGCGCGACTTGAAGTCGTAGACGTCGCCGCGGTGCTTGACCTCGAGATCGACATTGGAGTCGACGGCCGCCTGGCCAACCTGGTCGGAGCTCACGCCGTTCGACACCAGCGTGTTCTGGTCGTTGCGGTACTCCTGGGCGACGGCACCGGTCAGCGTCCAGCGCGAGGCGTCGGGAGCACCGCGGGCCGGCTTCGTCGCGCCTTCGAGCGTCACGATCGCCGCGAGCCGCTGCCGCACCGCGTCCACGTCGGCGCCGTCCGGGTAGCGCTTCAGGTATTCCTGGTACTCGGCTTTGGCCTGCGCCAGCTGGCCCTCGCGCTCGCGCGCGAGCCCGAGGTACTCCTGCGCCTGCGCGCGCGCCGGGTGCTCGGGAAACTCGAGGAGCCGCGTGTACAGGCGGATCGCCGTGTCGTAGTCACGGTCCTGCATCGCCGCCCGCGCCTCGGCGACCATCTTGTCGAGCTCGTCGGGCGGCGGCAGCTCGCGCACCGGTGCGCGCGAGGCGGCAGGCGGTGGGTTGGCCGATTCGACGATGGCGCGCCCGGTCCGCCGGCCGATCACGATTTCGAGGCCGGTCAGGCCCGGCCGCGGGCGGATCAGGAAGTCGACCGTGCGTGCGAAGTGCAGGACCAGCGCGCGGCGCGTGCCGAGCGACTGGTCGAGGCGCACGTCGGTCAGCCCGGCCGGATTGCCGGACGGGACCGGCAGCGTTTCACCGAGGTTCGAGACCGGCGGACAGCCCGGTAGGGGCTGCAGCTCGATGCGCAGTTCATCGCCTGATCGCTGCGGGTAGTTGGAGACGTAGCTCATCGGGCAGTTGAACTGCACGATCACCGAGCCGTTGTCAGCACTGATCTGATCCAGGATCCGCTCGGCGCCGGACGCCGCGGCCGCCCCGAGCACGAGCAGGGCCACGCTGGCGGCACGCATGAAGGTGGCGCAACGCCACGCCCGAGCCCGGCCCGGTAGAGCCCCCCGTGTGCTCGACACGGACCTCACGTCTGGGCGGCCGGCGGTGCGAGGCTCGGCCGGGTCGGGGTCATCGGCCGGATTGAAGGCTTGGGTGCGGGCAGGCGCGGCTTGGCGGCGGGCTTCACGGGTTTCCAGCCGAGCGTGTAGTGGCAGGTGTCGCAGGAGACGGTGGTCGCGACGTGCTGCACCGGCTTGCCGACCGCCTGCACCGCGTTGTGGCAGCTCGCGCAGGCGCCCGCAATCGTCGTGCGGTGATCGAACACGGCCGGTTGCCATGCGCTCGTCGTATGGCAGGTGTCGCAGTCGGCGCCGGAGGGCAGGTGCACCGCCGCCTTGCCGGTCGCGTGCGTGCCGTCATGGCAGGTCGCGCACCGCGCGCGCACGCTGGTGTGGTCGAACCGCACACCGGCCGGCGGCAGCCCGCCGACCTTCGGTGTCACCGCCGGGCTGGCCGCGCCCGCTGTCGCCGGCGTCGCGCCGGCGCCGGGACGCCGCTGCGACTTGTACGTCGACGGAATGTTGTTGTGCTGGTGGCAGCCGACGAGGCAGTCCGAGCCGCCGTTGGTCGCGCAGATCGTGACGTTGGGCGCCGTCGGCGTTCCGGGAGCACCGCAGATGTGGTGCGTCGGCGAATCGCGCGTGAAGCTGATCGACACGCCATAGAACTCGCTGCGGAACCCGTACTCGTGGCACGCATCGCAGGCGTTGCCGGCGGCGGACGTGGCGGTATCGCCGATCGCCATGTGGCTCATGATCGTCCCGCTGAACGCGGTCACCGACTTGTGGCAGCCGCTGCACTCGACCGCGACGCCGGCGTCGGTGATCGGGATGTGGCGGCCGCGCGTCGACATCTGCACGATCGTGAAGCCGGTGGCGCCCGCGAACGGACCCTTGCCGTCGGCGTGGCAGGTGCTGCAGGTCGTCGGCACCTGCGAATGCAGTGCGGTCAGGTCCGTGGTGTAGACGGCGAAGTTGCCGGCGGTCGTATGACAGGTCGCGCAGACGGCGCCCGAGATCGTCGGGATGTGGTTGGGCGGTTCCGCCTGCGCCGAGAAGTAGTTGAAGCTTGCGCCGTGACAGCTCACGCAGTCGCCGGTCGCCGGATGCGCGGCGTCCGCGACGGAGTAGGTGCTAGCGGTCGCGGTCGGCCGGGTCTGGAAGCCCGTGTACTGCGCACCGGTGACGAGCGTGGTCGGTGCGATCGGGTACTTGCTCTGGTCCATCCACAGGTAGTTCGCCTCGTGGCAGTTCGTGCAGCCGCTTGCGACACCCGAGTGAATCATCGCGGTCGTGGGTGGCGGCGTCGCGAAGGCCGTGCCCGGCGGCGACAAGGTCGCGTTGGCGGCCACGAACGCCGCCGGCATCGAGGCGAGGTGGCAGGTCTCGCAGGTGGTCGCCGTCGGGATGTGCGAGGTCGGCCCCATCGGCGAGGTCGCGGGCATGACCACGATCTTCGTGATGCCGGCGAAGCTGGTGCCGGTAACCGTCGGCCCGTGGCAGCCGACGCAGGTCGTGATCCCCGAGTGGCTCATCGCGGAGTTCGTGAACTTCGCGCCGTTCGGTACCGGGGTCGCGGCGACGCTCGAGCCCGCGCCGACGTGGCACACCTCGCACGAGGCGGTCGTCGGGATGTGGTTCGACGGCGTCGTGACGATCGAGAAGCTCGCCGCCGGGATTGCGAAGGTCGGCGCCGTCGTTGCGCCGTGGCATTGCGTGCAGTTCGTCGTCGTCGACGGTGCGTTCGTGTGGATATCGATCAGCGCCGGGATCACCGAGAAGTCGGCGCTCTTGTGGCAGTTCGTACAGGCGGCCGTCGCCGACGTCGGGATGTGGTTAGCGGGCTTCAGCTGGCCTTCGAAATAGTCGGTGCGCGCGTGGCAGGTCGAGCAGTCGCCCGTCGTCGGGTGCGCGGCATCCAGCACGTTCGTGGTGCTTGCGGCCTTCCCCGGGCGCGTCTGGAAGCCGTAGTACTGCACCGTGCCCGACACGAGCGTCGCCGGGTTCAGCGGATACTGGCCCGTCATGTCGAGCCAGTTGTAGGCGCCCTCGTGGCAGGTCGCGCAGTTGGCCGTGATGCCCGTATGGATCTGCGCCGTCGTCGGCGCCGGCGCCTGGAACAGGCTCCCCGGGACCGAGTGGGTCGAGACGGCCGGGATCTGTCCGGACGGCATCGTCCCGAGGTGGCAGGTCTCGCACGTCGTCGACGACGGGATGTGCGAGGTCGCGCCGACCGGCGTCGTTGCCGGCATCACGATGATCTTCGTGACGCCGACGAACGAGGAGTTCGTGATCGTCGGGCCGTGGCAGCTGACGCAGGTCGTGATGCCGGCGTGGTTCATCGCGGAATTCGTGAACTTCGCTCCGTTCGGCACCGGCGTCGCTGCCACGCTGGAGGCCGGCCCGACATGGCAGCTCTCGCAGGCCGCGGTCGTCGGGATGTGGTTCGCGGGCGTGGTGACGATCGTGAAATTCGCGGCCGGGATCGCGAACGTCGGCGCGGTCGTCGGCCCGTGGCACTGCGCGCAGTTCGTCGTCGTTGACGGCGCATTCGTGTGGATGTCGATCAGCGCCGGGAGCACCGAGAAGTCGGTGCTCTTGTGGCAGTTCGTGCAGGTCGCCGTCGCCGACGTCGGGATGTGATTCGAGGGCTTCAGCTGACCTTCGAAGTAGTCGGTGCGCGAGTGGCACGACGAGCAGTCGCCCGTCGCCGGATGCGCCGCATCGAGCAGGTTGGTCGTGCTGGCCGCCTTCCCCGGCCGCGTCTGGAAGCCGTAGTACTGCACGGTCGCGGCCGAGAACGTCGCCGGGTTCAACGGATACTGCGACGTCATGTCGACCCAGTTGTAGGCGCCCTCGTGGCAGCTCGCGCAGTTGGCCGTGATGCCCGTATGGATCTGCGCCGTCGTCGGCGCCGGTGCCTGGAACAGGCTCCCCGGGATCGTGTGCGTCGCGACGCCCGGTACCAGGCCGGCGGGCATCGACGCCAGGTGACAGGACTCGCACGCCGTGCCGGACGGAATATGGGCGCTCGGCCCCTGCGGCGACGTCGCCGGCATCACGATGATGCTGGTGATGCCATAGAACGAACTGTTGGTGACCGTCGGGCCGTGGCAGCCCACGCAGGTCGTCAGTCCGGCGTGGTTCATCGCGGAGTTCGTGAACTTCGCACCGTTCGGCACCGGCGTCGCGGCGACGCTCGAGCCGGCGCCGACGTGGCAGCTCTCGCAGGCCGCGGTCGTCGGGACATGGTTGGCCGGCATCGTCACGATCGAGAAGTTGGCCGCGGGAATCGCGAAGGTCGGCGCGGTCGTCGTCCCGTGGCACTGCACGCAGTTGCTGGTGGTCGACGGGGCGTAGGTGTGGATGTCGATCAGCGCCGGGATGACCGAGAAGTCGCCGCTCTTGTGGCAGTTTGCGCAGGTCGCGGTGGCCGAGGTCGGTATGTGATTCGAGGGCTTCAGGTTCCCCTCGAAGTAGTCGGTGCGCGAGTGGCACGACGAGCAGTCACCGGTCGCCGGGTGCGCGGCGTCGAGGATGTTCGTGGCGCTCGCCGCCTTGCCCGGCCGCGTCTGGAAGCCGAAATACTGCAGCGTGGTCGCCGAGAACGTCCCCGGATTCAGCGGGTACTGGGCGGTCATGTCGACCCAGTTGTAGGCGCCCTCGTGGCAGCTCGAGCAGTTGGCCGTGATGCCCGTGTGGATTTGCGCCGTCGACGGCGGCGGCGTCGCGAACTTCGAGCCGGGCACCGTCGCCGTGGCGTTCCCCGGCACGAGCCCGCTCGGCAGCGTGCCCAGGTGGCAGCCCTCGCACGCGGTCGTCGACGGGATGTGCGCGGCCGGCCCCTGCGGCGAGGTGGCCGGCATCACGATGATCTTGCTGATGCCGTAGAAGCTGCTGCCGGTGATCGTGGGGCCGTGGCACGCGACGCACGTCGTCAGACCAGCGTGGTTCATCGCGGAATTCGTGAACTTCGCGCCGTTCGGCACCGGTGTCGCAGCGATGCTCGAGCCGGCGCCGACGTGGCAGCTCTCGCACGCCGCCGTCGTCGGGACGTGGTTGGCGGGCATCGTCACGATCGAGAAGCTGGCCGCCGGGATCGCAAAGGTCGGCGCGGTCGTCGGGCCGTGGCACTGCGTGCAGTTCGACGTCGTCGACTGGGCGTTCGCGTGGATGTCGACGAGCGCCGGCAGCACGGAGAAGTCGGTGCCCTTGTGGCACGCGCTGCACGCCGCGCCCGTCGCATAGGGAATGTGGTTGGCCGGCTTCAGCTGGCCCTCGAAGTAGTCGGTGCGCGTGTGGCACGCGGAGCAGTCGCCCGTCGTCGGGTGCGCGCTGTCGACGAGGTTCGTGGCGCTCGCGGTCTTGCCCGGCCGCGTCTGGAACCCGAAGTACTGCACCGTCGACGCTGACACGGTCGCCGGGTTCAGCGGGTACTGCGAGGTCATGTCGACCCAGGTGTAGGCACCTTCATGGCAGCTGCTGCAGTTGCCGCTGATGCCGGCGTGGATCTGCGACGTCGTCGGGGCCGGTGTCTGGAATTTCGTGCCCGGCACGGTCGTCGGCGCGTTGCCCGGGACCAGGCTGCTCGGCATCGAGCCGAGATGGCAGGTCTCGCACGCCGTGCTCGCGGGAATGTGCGAATTCGGGCCCTGCGTTGCGGTCGTCGGCATCACGATGATCTTCGAGATGCCGTAGAACGTCGCGCCGGTCACGGTCGGGCCGTGGCACGTCGCGCACGTCGTGATGCCGGCATGGCTCATCGCCGAGTTCGTGAACTTGGCTCCGTTGACGACCGGCAGCGCCGCCATGCTTGAGCCGGCGCCGACGTGGCAGCTCTCGCAGGCCGCGGTGGTCGGGACGTGGTTCGCCGGCATCGTGACGATCGAAAAGCCGATCGCGGGAATGGCGTACGTCGGCGCGGTCGTCGGGCCGTGGCACTGCGTGCAGTTACCGGTCGTGCTCGGCGCGTACAGATGGATGTTCGTCAGCGACGGCACGACCGAAAAGCTGCTGGCCGTGTGGCAGTCGGTGCACAGCGAGGTCGGGTTGACCGGGATGTGGTTAGACGGATATTGCAGCCGATTCCACGGCGCGGTCACCGAATGGCACGAGTTGCATTCGGCCGTCGTCGCCACGTGATTCGAGGGCTTGCCGGCCGCCTGCACGTTGTTGTGACAGGTGCTGCACGTGCCGAAGACATTCAGGTGGTTGAATTTCGCGACCGGGCGCCAGCCGAACGCCGTATGGCACTGGGCGCAGTCGTTGCTCGAGACGATGTGCGTCGCGGGCTTCGCGGTCGCCCCGAAACGCGAGCCGGCCGTGTGGCAGGCCGCGCAGTCGTGCGGCGTGCCCTTGAATATGCCGCCCACGTGGCAGGCCTCGCACGGGACATCGCGATGCATGCCCTGCAGCGAGAATCCCGTCGTGTCGTGGTCGAACGTCGTGTTCGGCGCGGCGCTGGCGACGACCGGCACGCAGCAGCCCACGACACCCGCGACGATCGCGAGCCGGGCGAGTCTCAAACCGGCTGCCGCCAGCGAGTTCATCATTACGTGCCGCTGCTTTCCTCGGGGCTTGAGGCGTGGTCGATCGCCGGCGCGTCGTCGCGAGACGGCGTGCCCTATTCTTGACCGATCTTATTTTTCAATCTACAAAACTCAATGCCTTTCACGTCGCTCGTGAGCGACATCACAGAGCTGACGTTTCGGCGTGAATTGCGGCATCGTCGCGAACGCGCACCAGACTCCCGTGATGGAGGTCGTCGTCAAATGCCGACAGTTGTGCGCCGGAGCCCCGTGCGATCGGAGCATAGTCTACGGTTTATGCTGAGCGACTACACAAAAACCCTACCTCTGATCCTGCTGCTCGGCGGCTGCGCGACGGAAGACCCGCGGGCCACGGAGTTCCTCGATCCGCAGACCGCCGTCACCATCCGGCAGATGAGCGAACCGATCGTCTATGCGCACGAGGTGCCGGCGATCGCGGCTAATGTCCGCGACTACGTGTCGCTCGGAGCGGTCGAGGTCAACAACATGGGCTCGCGCAAGCACTACCTCGTCGCCGTGTCGTGGACGACGGTCGACCGACGCGCGTCCGGCGCCCGCGCACCGGTGGCCGATCGGCTCGAGCTGACGGTCGGCAGCCGGACGCTCGAGTTCGCGCCGGTGGGCCACGAGGCTCGTCCGCTCGGCATCGGAGAGCCCCCATACCGCCCGCCCAGCGGCTACGTCGGCGAGAGCTGGTACGCCGTGACGCCCGCCGAGCTGCACGCGCTGGCTGCGTCGCCGCCCGCCGAGCTCACGCTGAACGTGGACGGCGATTCGCTGCGCTACGCAACATGGCGCGGCGCCTCTGCGCAGCTGCAGGACTTCGTGCGCGATATTCCGCAGTCGGCGACCAGCGGCGCGCGCCGCTGACGCCATCGCCCTCAGCGGGATGCAGGCCCGAGCCCCATCCGGCGGAGCAACCCGTCCTTCAGCAGGAAATGGTGCACGAGCGCGGCGGACGCGTGCACGAGTGCGGCGATCAGCACGACATTCGCCGCGAGCGCATGCAGATCCTCGACCGTCTCGCGCAATGCCTTGTCACCGGGTGCGAGTGACGGGATCTTGAACAGTCCGAGCAGCGTGTCACCACGGATCCACGCGTTCGCGACGCCGAGCGCGACCGTCGAGAGCAACAGCAGGTAGAGGCCGATATGTGCGGCCTTCTCGACCCGGCCCCAGGTCCCGGGAGAGGCGGCCGGCAGGCGACGCCCGCGGCGCACTCGCCACGCGATGCGCACGATCAAGACGACCGCGAGCGCCGAGCCCACCAGAATGTGCACGGTGCGCGCCCCGGTGCGCGGCACGCCGCGCGGGAAGTCGTCGATCGTTTGTCCGATGATCCAGAGGAGCACGACTGCCAAGGCCGTGACCCAGTGCAGGACGATCGTCCTGCGGTCGTACCGTTCGTCTGCGTCCGTCATGGCCGTGACACGCGGTTCAGGTTGCGCCGGAAGCATCCCGTGATTTGTCGAGTCATTCCGCCGCTCCTCGTGGACCCGCTCGAATGATGCGCACTGTCGGCGTCGCAGACAACCACCCGTCCGACGCCGGGCCCGCGCGAAGGAGTACCATCGCTGGCCCCGGCACCTTGTGGAGCAGTCCCATGAAGTGGCTCAGCCTGGCCCTAGGTTCGGTGGTCCTTCTCAGCACCGCGACGTTGGCGCAGCACCGCACGCCGGAGCATTTCGTCGGCGGCGGGCACATCCCGGCGCGCGGCCCCACGCCTACGCGAATGCACAATCCGCCACCGAGCCGCGCGCCCCAGCCGGCGCAGCCGCCGCGCACGGACTATCGCGACCAGGAAGGCCACCCGTCCGCACCCCACGTCCACGGCGACCGCGACCGGTGGATCGGGCACGACTCCGGTCCCGGCGACGCGCGTTACCACCTCGACCATCCATGGGAGCACGGCCGCTTCCCGGGGCCGATCGGGGCCCACCACGTCTGGCGCCTGCATGGCGGGGGCCGCGACCGCTTCGAATTCGGCGGGTTCTTCTTCGGGGTCGCCGCCGTCGACTTCGCCTATTGCGACGACTGGCTCTGGGACAGCGACGACATCGTCCTGTATGCGGACCCGGACCATGTCGGCTTCTACCTGGCCTACAACGTTCGCCTCGGGACGTACGTGCACGTCACGTACCTCGGCGGTTGAGACGGGCCGCGCCGCCGCGTCGCGGCGGCGCGCTCACGAGGCCGGCGAGGGAAAGTAGAACTGGTACTCCTCGACCAGCGCCGCCAGGCGCGGATCGGTGCGCATCGCGGCGAGCGCCTCCGTGAGCGTGCCGCGCACCCACGCAAGGCCGTCGGCGCCGAGGCCGAAGTACTTGTCCTTGGTCCAGAGGTTCTTCGTGTAAGTGAAGTTCTTGCGGTAACGGTACGACGCGACCGCGTTCCCGTTCACGAGGACCTCGTATTCGACGACCAGGTCGTGGTTCGTGACCAGCGGCACGATACCGAGGGTCGCTGCGGCGAGTAGGCCGGTCGTGATGCCGCTGGCCTTGCCGCCACTGGTCACCTCGAGCGAGTGCGTCACGCGCAGCATGATCGGCGAGCCGACCAGATCCTTGTTGATGCGGGCGAACATCGGGTCCGCCTTCAGCTGGTCGTAGAAGCTCTGCGTCGCCTCGGTCGCGACCCACATCATCGCCGGCAGCGGGGGCCCCGCCGGCTTGTCATCCGGTCGTGCCGCGGGCGCGGCAATCAGGAGCGCGGCGGCGAACGCAGCCCGGCGGATCATCCTGGTCCTCCTACTGATAGCACGCGAGGCGCAGCACCGCGGCGAGGGCCGCGCCATTACCCCTCTCGCTGCTACCCGGATCGGTCGGCTCGACCTCGTCGAACGCGATCCCGTTCTTGCGCAGGAACTTCGAGACGTACCGTGGCGCGAGCGCAAAATTGACGTTTTGCGGGATCACGCCCTGGGTGGCGAGCCGCGCGGCGTTGAGCGTCGACTGCGTGACACCGACCAGTTCGCCGCGGTCCGACACGACCGGGCCGCCGCTCGAACCGGGCTGAATGGGTGCGGAGAACTGGAACTGCCCCAGCGAGCCTTCGAGCGCGGCCAGCGAACTCACGTTGCCGCGAGTCAGGTTCGGGCTCGCGGCAAGGATTGACTGCAGCGGGTAACCGACATTCACGATGGGCTCGCCGAGCACGACCTCGCCGTTCTTGCGCACCGGCAGGTGGTGCTCGGACGGCGCGCCCGTGTCGAGCACGGCGAGGTCGACGAGGTGGCTCGACGCGATAACGTGGCTCGCGAGCACCTTGTCGTCGCGTTTCGCCTCGATCAGCACGCAGGCGTCGACGACGTGCGCGGCCGTCAGGATCTGCCCCGCCGCATTGACGTAGAAGCCGGTTCCCGTCGCGACGGGCTTCTCGTGATCCACGAGGGCCGCAGGCTGGCGCTCGGCGATCGTCGCCGCCGCCGGGAATCTTGCGGCGTCGGGCCGCAACGCCGTCAGCACCTCGACGACGATCTGCTGCGTCGCCTGCGCCGATGCGTCGCGGATCCCGCCGCCGGTGCGCAGGTCACCAGTCGCCGCCGTGGCGGACTTCGAACCCTCGAGGAGCACCTTGCCGTCGGGCGAGAACAGCTTGTAGCCGAGCGCCATCGTCACGACGTCCGTATGGACGGTCGGGCTCGGATGGATGTCGAGCAGCAGGCCGGCCGCTTGCGCGTCGCCTGCGCGCAGCGGAAAGCTGCTCGAAAAGAAGCGCTGCAGGGTGCTGGCGATGCCGTTCTCGGCGGCGAGGCCGGGGCGCAGCCAGAATCCGCTCGGTGCGAGGTAGATCTTGAACTTGCCGAAGTTCTCGGGGAGGTAGTACGCGAACGCGGTGTTGTTCGGGAGCTTGATGTCCTTCGGCAGCCCGGCCACGGGCGTGTCAGCGCCGTCCGCGACCGGCGCGACGAGACAGACCAACATCGCCAGCGCCGCCGTTCGGGCATACAGCCGCACGCGTAAATCCCCCCGGCGTGCGCCAGCTTCTGCGGCGCACGCACTCCCCGTCGGCGAGTCTACTGCCAATCGTGCGGGCGAGGCGGCCGGAGGCGCCGCTCAGTTTCCGGGCGGGGCCCCGAAGTTTGTCGTGAGGTAGGCCGCGAGGACGTCGAAGTCCTCGTCCGACACCTTCGCACCCTTGGCAATCATCGTGTCGATCTTCGCCTCCCACTGGGCGCGGCTGCGACGTTGCTTGAGCACGACCTCGAGCGCGTGGCACTGCGTGCAGGCGCGCTCGACGAGTTCCTTGCCGGGCCCGGCCGGCAACTCGCCGGATGGATCGCCGCGCGCGGTCGCGGCGACGAGCACCGCGACGATCGTGGCGAGCCCGGCGTGGCGCCGGAGCCGCGCCTGCCTCACAGGCTGAAGGCGAGCAGCGTCGCGCCGCTGCCGGGCCCGCCGGTTGCGATCACGACGAACTGGCGCCCTCCGATGCGGTAGGTCATCGGCGAGCCAGTCGTTTTCAGCTCGCCGGTCGCGTACGACCACAGCACGGTGCCCGTGCGCTTGTCGAGCGCGTGGATGGCGAGGTCGCCGCTGCCGGCGAACAGCAGGCCGCCCGCCGTCACGAGGAGGCCGGCGTTGCCGAAGGCGCCGAGCCGGTCCGGCAGGGCCACATTCGCGAGCAGCGGGTGCCTGCGGACCGCCGGGTTGTCGCCGTACGGCACCTGCCAGAGCATCCGCGCCGTGTTGAGGTCGAGTGCATCCAGGAGTGCGTACGGCGGCTTCAGGATCGGGATGCGGTGGTGCAGGACGAGCGAGGCATCGCTCTGATCGTTCGGCCCCGACGCCGGCACGTTGCCCTCGCTGTCGGTCAGGTCCGGGAACAGCAGCGTCGGATCATTGTTCACCTTCACGTACAGGACACCGCTCTCCGGATCGAATGCGCCGCCGCCCCAGTCGGCGCCGCCATCGATTCCGGGCAGGATCAGCGTGCCCTGCAGGCTCGGTGGCGTGAACAACGGGCCGAGGCGCATCTTCTTCAGAGCCGCGACCGCCTCCGCGTGCAGCTCGGGCGTCAGGTCCGTGGCATCTGCGAGGCTGACACCCTGTGGCGCGAGCGCGGGCAGCACGGTCTGCACGGGCTGGGTCGGCGACGCCGACTCACCCGGCACATCGCTGGCGGGAACCGGACGTTCCTCGATCGGCCAGATCGGCCTTCCGGACTCCCGCTCGAACGTGAAGGCGAAGCCCTGCTTGGTCAGCTGCACGACGGCATCGACCGGCTGGCCGTCGTGGATGAACTGGACGAGCACCGGCGGCCCCGGCGGGTCGTAGTCCCAGAGTCCGTGATGGATCAGCTGGTAGTGCCAGCGACGCGCGCCGGTCTTCGCGTCGAGGCAGACGAGCGTGTCGCCGAAGAGGCCTGCGCCGGGCCGGTTGCCGCCGTAGAAGTCATTGCTCGGCGTGCTGACGGGCAGGAACAAGAGACCACGCCGCTCGTCGAGCGTCATCGGCGCCCACACGTTCGTGTGCCCCGTGTAGTGGTTCGACCCGTTGCCCCAGCTCTCGGCGCCGAACTCGCCGTCGCGAGGGACCGTGTGGAACGACCACACCTCCCGTCCCGAGCGGGCATCGTAGGCCCGGACGTCTCCCGGCGGATCCTGCCGGTAGATGAGCCGGTCCGCGACGCCGTTGCCGACGATCACGAGATCGCCGTAGACGAGGGGCGGTGAGGTGTTCGTGTAGTGCTTCGGGTTGACCTTCCATTGCAGCCCGGCGAGCAGGTCCACGACGCCGTTGCGGCCGAAGCTCGGCACCGGCCGACCCGATCGGGCGTCGAGCTCGATGAGCCGGTAGCGCGAGTTGATCAGAATCCGCAGGGCTCCCGTGCGCCGGTCGCGCCACGCGGCGATACCGCGGTGGACGAAGCCCATGCCGTTCGGTGGCTGGCCATCGGCGTACGCCTTTGGATCGAACGACCACAGCTCGCGCCCGGAGGCGGGGTCGAGCGCAACGACGCGGTTATAGGGCGTCGACAGGTACATGACCCCGTCGATCACGATCGGCGTCGCCTCGAAGATGCCGGGCGAGGTGCCATACTCCTTCAGCGGCTGCTCCCCGGTCTCCCAGCGCCACGCGAGCTTCAGCGCACCGACGTTGCCGGTATTGATGTCTGCCAGCGTCGAGTACTTGGTCGCGCCCGCATCGCCGCTGAAGACCGGCCAGTCGCGGTCCGGACCGCCGGCGCGCGCGACGGCCGAATTCACCAGCAGAATGATCGCGAGGGTCGTCGCCAGCGTGCGGCTCATCGCGCACCTCCCGTCCACTTGAAGATGACGCCGCCCCTCATGACGAACACCACGCGGCGCACGGCCGTCAGGTCCTCGAGCGGGTTGCCATCGAGCGCGATGATGTCCGCTTCGTAGCCGGGTGCCAGCCGGCCGATCCGATCGGCCATGCCGAGCGCGTCCGCGGCCACGGCGTTGGCCGAGACCAGCGCCGCCATCGCTGTCTGCCCGCAGTGCTCGACCCGCCCTAAGAATTCCTCGGCATTGCGCCCGTGCGCCCCGGCCGCGGCGTCGGTCGAGAACACGACCTTGGCATTCGGCGTGTGCACCGCCAGCGTGCACACTGCAAAGTCGAGCGGCAGGTCGTGGGCCATCGTGGCCATGCCAGCCTCGGTGTAGTTGCCGACGCCGAGGTATCGAGCCTTGTTCTCGAGGTAGTTCTGGACGACGAGGCCAACCTGCGGGCTGATGAACGCGCCCGCGGCCACGGCCGTTTCGATGTCCTCCCGCGTCGCATAGGTCGCGTGCTCGATCTCGCGGCAGCCGGCGCGGGCCGCGGCGGACACCTGCGAACGGTATGCGTGCACCATTGAGCGCAGGCCGACCGCGCGCGCCTCGTCGCACAGTATTTTCAGCTGCTCCTCCGTAAAGGTGGGCGTTGCGCCGACGCGTTGGCTCGACGATGCGAAGATCTTGATGAGGTCTGCCCCCTGTGCCTTGCGCTCACGGACCATCGCCCGCAGCTGCGCTGGCGTCGTGTTCTTGTCGCCCTCGATCCACGCGAGGGAGGTCAGAACTCGTGGCCCCGGAAACCCGTGATCGCGGATCGCATCGCGCAGCGGCTTCTCGGTGGGATCCCCGACGCTCTGCACCGTCGTGAAGCCGCCCATGAGCGTGGCCCAGGCAGCCTCGGCGACTTCCATCGCGGCGTCGACGGGGGCCTCGGAATCGGTCGCTATGCGTCCGGTCGCATCGAAGTGCGACGCGAGGTGCACGTGAGTATCGATCCAGCCGGGCAGCACCGTGAAGGCGCGCAGGTCGATCACCGTGCCGACGGCCGCGGACGCGAGCGAGGTGATGCGGCCATTCGCGATGCCGATCCGCGCACCGTCGAGCGTGCCGCCTTGGCCGTCGAGCGCATGCCCCGTCAGGATCACCACGGGACCCGCAGGCGGCGAGGGGGGAGGGACCGGACCGACGTCCGGTCGTGCCGGGGCCATCGCGATCATGCAGGCAGCTAGGCAAGCGGCAAGCGGGCGACGATGCATGCTCGGGACCTTGCGGCGGCGCAGCGGAAAATGGCGACTGCCGGCCGCCCAGCTGCGCGTGACATCTTGTCACGAACTCGGCTGCACTGGCGGGGCCGGGCTACGGTGCGCTTGCTGTCGCGGTCCGCGCGATCCGGAGTGAAGCTGGCGCGGCCGCTCGGCGAGCGGCGCATGGCCCTTTACGCACGCCAGATCGCTCGCACGCCGGCGTTTCTCGTCGGGGGCCCTACCGGCCGTTGCGGCCGCCTACCAGAAGCTCAAGCTCGCTGCGGACTCCATTGACGCCGGGCACGCGTTCAGCGATGCGCCGCGCCGCAAGCAGGTCCTCGGTCGACCAGACGTAGCCGCTCAGGAACACCTGCCCGCCTTCGACCTCGACGTCGATGTGCCGGGCGAAGAGCCTCGGATCGTCGAGCAGGGCGCGCTCGACCCGGGCCGACAGCGCGAGATCGGCCGGAGATGCCGCATTCGTGCTCGCCACCCACGACGCGCACCCGCCCAGCGTCGAACCGAGCATCGCCAGCAGCGATGCGGTCGCGAGTGGCCGCCAAGGCACAGTCCGCTCCTTCGTCGCAATTCCTCGCCGCTCAGGTCGCACTCGTCGCAACGGCATCGCTCAAACGGCGCCGCCCGGGCATCCCGGCTCCGCGACGACGGCCTTGCGGTGCTCGCCAGACGAGCGCGGCCTGAACGGCGACCCTCGTTGGTCCGCGGCCGCGACGACCGCGGGCAGGTCCCGTCCGCCAGATTCGACCTGCGAGCGCACTGCGGAGTTCACGCCGTCGGCACGCATCCGTCGGCGAGTCGCATCCGCCGACATATCCAGACACATTCCGGCACGGCGCGGCCCGGCTACTTCGAGGCGTCGCCGCCGCCCAGGACGCGCTGGAACGCAGCGATGATTGCGGGCTTCGGAACGTAGCGCGGCGGCAGCGATTGGTAGCTCTGCCAGCCGCCACCCAGCCCTCGGTAGAGCGCGATGAACTCCTCGCCGGCCGACACCTGCGCCGCCGCGTACTCGTCCTCGATCGAGTATTCCTGGCGCTCGGCATCGACGACGTTCAGGAAATCAGTCAAGCCGCGGACGTACCGCTCGTTCGCGAGCGTCACAGCCCGCTGGCTTGCAATCAGCGCGTCGCCCAGTTTGACCAGCCGTTCGCGGGCGGCGGCCAGCGCGGTCGCGGCGGTATCGACATCGCGCACGGCGTTCTCGATCACCTTGCGGTAGTTGACCAGGCGCGCATGCGTCTCGAGGTCGGCAATTTCGACCTGCGCGTCCAGTGCCCCGAAATCGAGCAGCGGCCACACTGCGGCCGGCCCCAGCGACCACAGGTGTTCGCCGACGGTCGGCGTGACGCCGAGTGCCTGGCGCTGGTAGCCGAGTGCGCCCGTGATTGCGATGCGCGGGAAGAGGTTGGTCGTCGCGACGCCAATCCGGGCCGTTGCAGCCGCCAGCTCCCATTCCGCCTGCAATACATCTGGGCGCCGGCGCAGCAGGTCGACGGGCAATCCAGCGTCGACGGACGCCGGGACCGTGGGTACGAGCCCAGGCGCGGCCAGCTCCGCGTCCAGAGCCTGCGGATACTCGCCGAGCAGGACCGCGATCGTGAACTGCGCCGCGCGCAGCTCGGCGTCGACGGGTGCGACACCTGCCTCGAGGACCGCGAGCTCGCGCCGCGCCAGGACGGCGTCGAGCTCGTTGGTGATGCCGCGCTGGTAGCGGATCTCGGCGATCCGCTGCGACTCGGACAGGGCCTTGATCGCGGCATGCAGCACTGCCGTGCGAGTCTGCAGGCCCCGGTAGTCGACGTACGCGCGGGTGACATCCGAGATCACGGCGACCAGTACCGCATTGCGGGCCGCGAGGGACGCCTGCGCGTCAAAGTGCGCTGCTTGCCACTCGCGGCGATAGCGGCCGAAGAGGTCAAGTTCCCAGATCGCATCGAAGCCCGCGATCTCGTTGAGCTGCGTCAGTCCCTTCGTGTTGTCCGCTGCGGTCAGCGTCGGTGCGCCTCGCGCCCGAGTCGTGTCGGATCCGGTGCCTTTCCCGGCGCCGGCGCTGGCCTCGGCGGCCGGCAAGCCGCCACTCACGATCCCCACCTCGAAGGTGCGCGCTTCCTGCAGGTGCGCGAGCGCAATCTCGATGTCCGGATTGGCCTTGACCGCGCGTTCGACCAGCGCATCGAGCTCGGGATCGTTGAGCGCGCGCCACCACCGCGCGAATTCCGGCGGCGGGGCGTCCGGCGAGGCAGGCCCGCCCGGTGCCGGCGCAAACGACGGCGGAGCGTGAACGTCGGGACGACGGTAGCCCGGCCCGGCGGCACAGCCGCCGGTCGCGAGCAACGCAATTAGCAACGGAAGGCGACACCCATGGCGCACGTGACGAGCCTCAGTGGCCGGCCGCGCCGCCGGCGGCCGAGCGTGCGTCGGCGATGCGAACCGGGTCGCCGTCCCGCACCTGGCTGCTGATATTGAGCGCGAGCTTGTCGCCGGCGGCGACGCCGGATTCAAGCTCGATCACGCTGCCGTCGTCGCGCGCGATCGACACGTCGACAAAGTGCACCTTGCCCTGCGGGTCGATGCGCGCGACCTGCGGGCCACCGCCGCGGAACAGCAGAGCCGCAGCCGGCACCTGAACCAGGCCTTTCGGCGTCAGGCGGAACGCAACCTTGACGTACATTCCGGGCAGCAGTCGCTTGTTGCTGTTCGCGACGTCGACCTCGAGGCGCATGGTGCGCGCCTGCGGATTGATCGCGCCGGCCGCGCGGCTGACCGTCGCGCTGACATCGATCCTTTCCGGCGCACCGGTTTCGATGGTCACGGCCTGTGCCGGCTTCAACAGCTCCGCGGCGACGCTTTGCGGCACGTCGACGAAGACGCGGAGCGGGTCGTTCTGCGTCATCTGGTACAGCGGCGTCGTCGCGCTCGTGCTGCCTGCCGTGACGAGATTGCCGATGTCAATGTGTCGTTCCGTGATGATGCCGTCGAACGGCGCGACGACCTTCTTGAACTCCGAGAGCGCCGCGTACTGCTCGACGTGAGCCCGGTCGAGGGCGACCTCGGCCTCAGCCGCCTTCAGGTGCGCGACGGCGCCGTCGTAGTCAGCCTTCTTCTCTGCGCGCTCCTGCTCGGACACCACCCCCGCCGGCGAGTCTCGCCAGCGGTCGTTCGTCGTGCGGGCGAACTCGGCATCACTCTCGCGCGCCAGCGCCTGCGCCTCGGCCGCGCGCAGCTGCGCCCGCGCGGCGAGCAACTCGGCGTCGAGCTCCGGCGTATCAATGATGGCGAGTACCTGGCCCTTTCGAACGCGGTCGCCGATGTCGGCATACCAGCGGCCGACGTAGCCGTTCACCCGACCGTAGATCGTGCTCGTGAACCATGCCGCGGTCTGGCCCGGCAACGTCAGGGCGAGCGCGTCGGACACCGGCTTCGCCTCGACGACGTCCACCGAGCGCGCCGTCGCCTGGGCCGCTTCGGTAGCCCTTTCGAGGCGGTAGTCCGAGACGAAGCGGAACCCGCGCACGAGAACGAATGCCACGATCAGCACGATCGCCGCGATCTTGACGGCGCGCTTCATGCGCTCGTCGCTGATCACGCTGACTTGATCCGCGTGCGGCGCGGCCGAACGAACCACGTCTTCGGCGTAGTCGGTCTCGCGCACCTCGCGCGACCCGTCGCCCGCCCGCTGCTCGCGCTCGTCATTCATGGACCTGGCCACTTTGCAGACTGCTGGAGTTGACGGCGCGCCCGGCGCGGAGCGCCCGATACATGGTCGGGACAAAAACCAGCGTTGCGAAGGTCGCGACGATCAGGCCGCCGATCACCGCACGCGCCAGCGGTGCGTTCTGCTCGCCGCCCTCGCCGACACCGAACGCCATCGGCACCATTCCGAGGATCATCGCGCCCGCCGTCATCAGCACCGGACGCAGCCGAGTGTAGCCGGCCGTGGCGGCGGCGGTGAGCACGTCGTCACCGGCCGCGACGCGCTGGTTGGCGAACGTTACGACCAGGATGCTGTTGGCGGTTGTCAGACCGATGCACATCAGCGTGCCCATCAGCGCCGGCACACTGAGTGGCGTGAACGACAAGAAGAGCATCCACAGCACGCCGGCGAGCGCAAAGGGGACCGCCATCAGCACGATGAGCGGGTCGATCCAGCTCTGGAAGTTGATCACCAGAAAGAGGTAGACGAGGATGATGGCGAGCGCGATCCCGCCGAACAGCCCGGCGTAGCTCTCGCGCATGGTCTCCACCTGACCGCCGAGCGAGACTGACATGCCGGTCGCCGGTGCGGGCCGGTTCTCGTCGAGCACCGCCTCGATTGCCCTGGACACCGCATACAGGTCGCGCCCCTGGACGTCGGCATGGACGTCGAACAGAGGCCGGATATTGAGCTGGGACGTGACCATCGGCACGGTGCGGCGGCTGAACGCGGACAGGTTCATGAGCAGTGGCGCGGCGTTGGATGCCGTGCCGGTGGCAATCGGCATCGCCTCGAGGTCGTTTGCCGAGCCGAGCTGGTAGGTCGGGGTCTGCACGACGAGGGGGTAGCTCACGTTGTTGCGCGGATCGATCCAGAAGTTCGGCGCGCTTTGGCCGCTGGAGTTGGTCGCGACCAGCACGTTGGTCGCTGCCTCCTGCTGGCTGGACCCCATCTCGGCGGCCAGCTCACGGTCGACGTCGACCGCGAGTGCCGGGGCGTCGGGCACCTGGAAGACGTGGGCATCGACGACGCCGGGGATCGCCGCCACCCGGCTCGACAGGCGCACCGCGAGCGCATGCGTTGCTGCGGAGTCGCTGCCGGTAACGCGAATGTCGATCGGCGCGGGCTGGCCGAAATTCAGTACCTGGTTGACGATGTCGGCGGGCTGGAAGAAGAACTGGAGCTGCGGGAATCGCTGCGGCAGCTGCTCCCGCAGCCTGCGGACGATCCCGGCGGTCGAGTCGTGCCGCTCGTTCAACGACACCAGTATCTCGCCGTCCATGGGGCCGACGGTCGCGGTGTCGCTCAGCGCGAGGTTGATGCCGCTGTAGGGCAGACCGACGTTGTCGAGGATCACGTGGACCTGCTGGGCGCCGACCAGCTCGCGGATCGCCGCTTCGACCGCAGCGAAGGACTGCTGCGTCGACTCGAGGCGGGTCCCCGGCGGCGCGCGCACGTGGAGCCGCATCTGGCCCGCATCGACCTGCGGGAAGAAGTCCCTGCCGAGCTGCGGGAACAATGTCAGGGACGCGAGCAGCAGGACGCCGAACGCGGCGGCCGTCGCCCGCGGCCGCGCCAACGCCCACGCAAGCACCGCGCGATAGGTTTCACGGAATTCCCGGAAGAAGCGCTCGAAGGCCAGGTGCGCGTGCACGAGCGGGTTGCGACTCTGGGCGTTCGGTGCGCTGGCGGCATGGCCGCCCGGCGGCCCGCGCATGAGGTACTTGAACAGGGTGGGCACCAGCGTGAACGACAGGAGCAGGCTGGCGAGCAGCGAGACGATCACCGACACCGACAGCGGCGAGAACAGGTACTTGGCGGTGCCTTGCAGCAGGAACACCGGGACGAACACGATGCAGATGCACAGCGTCGCGAGTGCCGTGGGCAGGATCACCTCGCTCGCGCCGCCGACGATCGCGGGCTCGATTGTCTCGTGCATGCCGGCATGGCGCTCGATGTTCTCGATCACGACCGTGCCGTTGTCGACCAGGATTCCGACGGCGAGCGCGAAGCCACCGAGCGTCATCGTGTTCAGCGTCTCCCCCGCGACCCCCATCACGAGCACGGCGCCCACGACCGAGAGCGGGATCGAGGCGAGAATGATGAGCGTCAGGCGCCAGTTGCCGAGGAACAGCACGATCATCAGCGCCGTCAGTGTCGCGGCCATCAGGCCGCCCATGACGACGCTGTTGAGCGCCGCCTTCACGAACAGCGACTGGTCGAACACGGCGTCGATCGAGACGCCGGTCGGCAGCAGGTGCTTGATGTCCGGCAGCGCGGCCCGCACGCCGTCGATGACCGCCAGTGTCGACACGCCGCCGGTCTTGCGGATGGTCAGCAGTGCGCCCGGCTTGCCGTCGACCGACACGGAGTTCGTCTGCACCTGGAATCCGTCGTGGACGTGCGCGACGTCGCGCATGAAGACCGTCCGGCCGTTTGCCCGCCTGATCGGGAAGCCGTTGATCGCCTCGATGGCGTCCGGGCTGTTGTTCATCGAGATCGTGTAGTCGAGCGAGCCGATCTTCACGTCTCCGGACGGGAGCACGACGTTCTGGTTCTGGAGCGCCGCGCTGACGTCGACCGGCGACAGCCCTCGCGACTGCAGCGCCTGCGAGTCGAGGTCGGCCATGATCACGCGCGGCTTGCCGCCGTACGGCTGTGGCACCTCGGCGCCGTGCACGATGGCGAGCGCTGGCCGGATGATGTTCTGCCCGAGGTCGTTGAGCGCCGTGTCCGGTAGAGAACTGCTCGACAGGCTCAGCTGGATGATCGGGACGTCGGTCGCGCCATACCGCAGTACGAGCGGCGGCGTGATGTTGCGCGGCATGTACTTCAGCACGACGAGCGCGCTGCTCGCGAGCTGCGAGACGGCGCGAGTCACGTCCGCGCCCTCATGCAGGTAGATCTTCTCGACTCCGACGCCGTTGTAGCTGGTTGCCTCGATGCGCGAGACGTCGTCGACCAGCGATGCGATCTGGCGCTCGTGCAGCGTCAGGATCCGATTCTGGATATCCTCGGCGCTCATGCCCTGGTAGGTCCAGACGACGCTGACGACCGGGATGTCGATCTCTGGAAAGATGTCGACGGGCATCCGCAATGCCTCGCCGACGCCGAGGAGGCAGACGAGGATCAGGAGCGCAACGACCGTGTACGGTCGCTTCAGTACCGCGGCTACGAAAGGCATGGCGACAGGTTAGCGGGCGCGGCCGACCTCGTGAGCCCGCTGCCGGTGGGCACGCGCAACGGCGCACGGCCGCGCGCTCTGCGCGGGACAGCCGGTCGTCAGACAATCGCGGTATAGCCGCATCCGGTCGCCTCCAGGTTCGAGGCCATGATGCCGCGCGCGGCAGCCATCGGCTGCGACGCAGTGCGCCGCAACATGTCCGGGACACGCGAGCGAAACAGTACGTTACAAATCGTCACTGCCGCGCAAGGCGGCGTCGGCCCGCAGCCGGATGCGCCGACTGATCAGGCGCTCGCGGCGGGCAGCGTGATCCGCACGACCAGTCCGTGCGGGACGGCATCGCTCAACTCGATCGTGCCGCCATGCGAGAGGACGACGGAGCGGGCGATGGACAGGCCGAGCCCCATGCCCTGGCTGTCCCGGTCCCGCGCCGACCGGGTCCGGTAGAAGGGCTCGAACACCTTCGGCTTCTCCTCGTCTGGAATGCCCGGTCCGTTGTCGCGCACGTCGATGGCGAATCCCGAGCCCGGCACTCGCTCGAGGCGCACGCTCGCACGGCTACCGTACTTCGCGGCGTTGACGATGACGTTCGTCAGGGCTCGCATCATCGCCTGCGGCTTGCACAGGTAGCGGCACTTCGCCGGCCCCTCGTAGGAGACGTCACCGCCGACGTCGCTGATCATGTCGCAGACGGTCTGCAGTGTGAGCCCGAGGTCGACGTCCTCCGCAGCCTCCGCATCCTCGACGCCGCGCACAAATGACAGCGTCGATGTCAGCATTGATTCCATCGATTCGATGTCGGCCAGCATCTTCGGCTTGTCCTCCTCGAGCGGGCCGGTCTCGATCCGCAGCCGCAGCCGCGTCAGTGGCGTGCGCAAGTCATGGCTGATCGCGCCAAGCATCAGCGTGCGGTCGGTCAGCATCCGCTGCAGCCGAATCTGCATCTGGTTGAACGCGCGGATTACGCGCCGGACCTCCGCCGGCCCCTGTTCGGCAAAGGCCGGCGCGTGCACGTCGAGCCCGACACGCTCCGCCGCCTGCGCGAAACGGAGCAGCGGCGCACTCACCGTCCAGGTGAGCCACAGCCACAGCCCACCGAGTACGAACACGACAAACACCGCGAGTGCCGCCTGTTCCACGAATCCGAGCCGGTGTTCGGGGCCGACCGGCGCCACGATCGAAGCGATGCCGCCGTCCGCGAGGCGCACGGCGATCCGCTTCAGCTCCGGCATCGAGCGGCCCGAGGCAAACTGCACGCGGACGTCCGCATCGGCCTTGCCGAGCCGAGTTGCGAGTTGCCGCCCCAGCTCCGCATTCGCCGGGTCGGGTGCGCCCGCGGCCGTGAGGAACTCCGGTGCGGCGGGATACTCGATCGTGAAGTGAGCATCGGCGAGCCGGTGTGCGAACGACGGTCGCTCGAGTGGGGCCGCAGCCTCGAGCGCGCGCACGGTCAGGTCAAGCTTCGTGACGGCTTCCTGCGGACGCAACTGCCGCTGCCACTCCGGCAGTAGCACGACGTACAGCACGGCAGCGAGCGCCTGCGACAACGCGAGCCCGAGGAGCAGGATGCCGGCAACCTGTCCGCCGAGCCCAGCCGGCAGCAGACGGGACGCGATTGCCCTCATCCGGGCGCAATCTCCGCCGTGAAGATGTAGCCGCCGGCGCGCACCGTCTGGATCAGGGCCGGGTCGCGCGGGTCCGCCTCGATCTTGCGACGCAGCCGGCTGACCTGGATATCGATGCTGCGGTCCAGCGGCGCGGCGGCGCGGCCGCGCGTCAGGTCGAGGAGCTGGTCGCGCGTCAATACGCGGTTCGGGTGCTCGCAGAAGGCCACGAGCAGGTCGAATTCGGCTGCGGTCAAAGGCACGCGCACGCCGTCCGCCGACTGCAGCCGCCGCGAGCCCAGATTCAGAACCCAGCCGGAGAACGTCAGCACGGACGCCCGGCCACCGCTCGGCTTGGTTCCGAGTGCGTGCGTGCGGCGCAGGACCGCCCGAATGCGCGCCAGCAGCTCGTGCGTGCTGAAGGGCTTTGACAGGTAGTCATCGGCGCCCATCTCGAGGCCGACGACCCTTTCGACCTCACTGCCTCGCGCCGTCAGCATGATGACCGGCAGGTCGTTCGTGGTGCGCACGCGCCGGCAGAGGCTGAGCCCGTCCTCGCCCGGCAGCATGATGTCGAGGATCAAGAGGTCAATCCGGCTGACACCAAGCACGCGGTCCATCTCGCGCCCGTCGCGCGCGACACTGACGCGAAAGCCATTGTGTCCGAGGAACTCGGCGACCAGGCTGCGGATCTCAGCGTCATCCTCGACGAACAGGATATGCGGTGAGGCGGTCACGGCTCGACGGGTCCAGGAAGCGATGCTCCGTTCCGCGAATGCTACCCTCAACTCCGGCGCACGGAGCACCGGACCGCGCGCGCGCGCCGAGAAACGATTCGTTACGGATATTCATGGCGCGAATGGTCACTCGGGCGTAAGGACGTGCAGTTGGGCCGTCCGTGCGCGGGTCGGCCACAACGGCGCCGGCTAGAAGCGGGTGCCGGCGGCGAGGCTCAACGAGCGTCCGGCCCCCGGCACCGGCGCGACGCGATCGCCGGCCGCGGCCAGGTTGTTGTAGGTGTAGAAATCGACCCCGCCGAGCGGCAGCGCGTAGCTTCGCGCGAGGAGATTGTCCGCGCGCACGGCGATCCAGTTCGACCTGCCCTCGTGACGGACCCCCAAGCCGAGCAGCGCGTAGCCACCGGTCGGCAGCTCCTGGCGGAGGCTGTCGACGCGCGTCTTGGCGGCAACCAGCTGCAGGTCGAGCGCGCCCGACCAGCCTCCGGAGCGGTGCTCGAGCCAGAAACGCGCTGTCGGCGGCATCTGGTTATAGAGGTCGGTTCCGGCATCAAGGTCGCGGCCGCGCAGCAAACTTGCGATGGCTTTGAGCGTCCACGCGCCGGAACTGCGGCCGAGCTCCATGTGCGCCGAGGCATCGACACCGTAGAGCTCCGCTGCATGGTTCACAAAGCGCAACGCGACCCGCCCGGACGGCGCGGGCCATGTGAGGTTGGCGTCCGATTCAACGCTGATGAAATCGTGAACTCGCGTGTAGTACGGCGCGAGCGAAAGTTGCCAGAGACCTGAGCCGCGCCACTCGGCGTCGGCGCGCAACGTGCTGGCGACCTCGGGGCGCAGGTCCAAGTTGCCAACGTAGGCATTCAAGTCCCCGAACCAGGACACCATCGTGCCGGCCATGCCGGCGGCATTCGACCACGCGTAGCGCTCGTAGAGATTCGGGCTGCGGGTCTTGCGGCCGATGCCGAGCTCATAGCTCGAGTCGGGCGTCGCGTCGAAGCGCAGCGCCGCGGTGGCATCGACGTTATGATCCGTCCGTGCGTGCGCCGCGGCATTAAACGCGGCGGCATCCGCGGCGTAGACAGATCCATCGGCGAGGCCCAGTCCAAACATGGATTCGCCGGTGCTGAAGTAGCCGTGCACGGGGCCCGTGTCCATCGCGACCCGTTCGAGCCGCGCGCCGATCTGGGACGCGATGCGTGGATCCCAGCGCGCCTCCCACTCGGCGAAACCGGCCAGCCGCTCGCGCGAGCCGCCGTTGATGTCGATGAACGGGTCAGGGCCGTTCATCATCGACCCCGGCAGCGGCGGCCAGATCTCCGTGAGCGCATACCGATGGTACTCGGCACCGAGGCGCAGTACATCGCGTGTCGTCGCGCGAACGTTCGCCTGCAGCGTTCCTCCGGCGTCGACCCCATTCGTATCGACCGGCATCGCGTACGGCATGCCCGTCGTCAGCACGCCGAGCTCGGCCTTGTCCGAGAGCGCGTCCATCGAGTGCCACGTGTGACGCCGGTACGCGCGCGCCTCGAGGACGCCCCAGCCGACGTCGGCGCGGTACTGCAACGCGAACGCGACGCTCGTGTTGCCGGTCATGTCCATGTACTGGTTCGGGAAGCCCTGATAGGGAATGTCCTGCCAGCCGGCGTTGATCTCGAGCAGCTGCCAGCCATCGCGCACCGCGAGCGCGAGCTGTCCGCTTCGGGACCGGAATTCCGTCGACCGGACGATGCGTCCGTCGCCGTCTCGGTAGTCGTCCGCGGTCACGCTTGAGCCGAACAGCGCGAATGCGGCTCGTTCGGACGCCAACTGGAGGCGTCCATCGCCGCCGATTGCGCGGTCGACGCTCCGTGAAAAGACCGACGCCGTGCCATCGAGCGAGTACGCGCCCGCGGGCGCGAACGTGGGATCGACGGAGCGAACGGCAATCGTGCCACCGATGCTGTCGCCGCCAAGGCTGACGGGCGTGAGACCGGCGAGTACGCTGATGCGCTGGATCGCGCCCGGCGCGACGTACGACAGGCTTGGATTCATGTGGTTGGGGCACGAGGCAGTGACGGGCACGCCGTCGACGAGGATCCGCACGCGATCGTCCGCAAGCCCGTCGAGCACTGGCAAGCTCGAGACGCCGCCTGCCGAATAGCGGCTGACTCCCGCCAGGCCATCGAGGAGGCGGGCGGCGTCGCTCTCCCCCGCGCGCAGTGCCTCCAGCGCATCGGTGCCGAGCGTCGCTGCGGCAATGACCGGCCGAGCTTCCGTTCCCAGGCGATCCGCCCATACCGTCACGCCCGGCAGGTCGGCGCTCGTCTGAGCGCAACTGAAGCCGACCGGCGCCAGCAAAACCAGCAGCAGCGCAGCGGCCCGGTGGCGGACCATCGATTCGCGCCGTGCTCGCGTCAAAGGCGGCGCTCGAGCCGGATGATCTGGCGGCCGAATTTCAGCAGCGGTTCTTCCGGAATCCAGCGGAAGCCCAGCTGCTCGTACATCTGGCGCATCTTCGCCCGGTTGACGGTATCCAGGCGAAGGTAGGGGGCGCCTTGCCGGCGGGCCTCGGCCGCCGCGAACTCGATGATCCGCGCCAGCCATCCGCGGCCGGCGCTTGCCCGCCGGACGCCGACCTTGTGGACATAGAGCGCCGCGCCCGGAGGATCGTCGGGCCAGTAGACCGGATCGGCGGACTGAAGCAGCATCGTCGCCGCGACCTCGGCGCCCTCGAACCCGAGCACGACTTCGCCCGCGGCCGCTGCGCGCTCGAAGTCGGCATCCTGCAGCTCATCGAGCCGCCAGACATCGATACCCTGCTGCGCGGCCCACGTGGCCGCTTCGCGGAGAATCGCCGCTGCGGCGCGGCCGCCCCACGATTCCGTGACTCGCCTCAGCTCCGCGCCGCGTGCCGGCGGCGTCGGGGTCGTGATCGGGGGTGCATCCATCGCGGTGCCGTCGGCGGGTCCGCACGACGGTGCGGCATTGGTACGGCGATTATAGGTCCGGAACGCCCGCCACGCGGCTGTCAGTCGAGGAAAGGCTCCGTGACGACGCGCCGCCCGCACAGGAATGCGTCGGCGACCAACTGCAATGCCGAGAGGTCGACGTCGCTGCGTCGCCCGTGGACGAGTGCCGCGAAATGCTGGTAGACGCCCGGGTACTCGCCGTGTCGGGGCAGCTCGACGGGCGCGCCATCAACATGCATGACGCTCCCACCCAGCGACAGCACAACTCGGCCACTGTCAGTCTCGACGTCGATGTCCCACGTCTGCGGCCCCGTCTGGCGGAAGTCGAACTCGGCCTCGACCACCGCGCCCGCCGCATCGATCAGCGACAGCCGGGCGGCGACCGGTGTCGCTGCGTTCTCGGGAAACGTCAGCTCGGCGCCCTCGAGGGCGAGGGCCTCCGGCAGGATGTGTGTCACGATCGAGAGCGCGTTGATGCCGGGATCGAATACGCCCAAGCCGCCAGCTTCCCAGATCCATGTCTGGCCAGGGTGCCAGACGCGCACGTCCTCCTTCCACGTGATTCGCGCGCGGCGAACGTGCCGTTCGCGCAGCCACGCGCGCGCCGCCGCCACCGCGGGCGCATGCCGTGAATGCCACGAGGCGAGGAGGCTGACGCTGTGGCGCTCGGCGAGCCGGGCGAGCGCATGCGCCTCGCTCACCGTGACGCCGGGGGGCTTTTCGAGGAGCACGTGCTTGCCTCGCCGCAGCGCAGTGCAAGCGGCCGCGAACCGGACCTGGGGCGGCGTGCACAGCGCCACGGCCGCGACGCCGGGCCGTTCGTCAAGCAAACGTTCGATCGTCGGATACGACGGCACGCCTTCGAGCCGGCTGTGCGGGCTCGCGATCGCGACGAGTTCGAACGCGTCGCTGTTGCGGATCGTCGGGACATGCTGGTCACGGGCGATCTTGCCGAAGCCGACGATCGCGATCGGGATCTTTGCCACGTCCGATCTCCGCCCGCCCGCGGCGCTCAGCGGCCGCTCGCGGCGGGCCGTCGCGAAGCCGGCTTCGCCTCGCGCGTCACGATGAGGTCGAGGGCCTCCTCGATCAGCCTGCGCATCGCATCTTCGGCCTGCGCGGGCTTGCCGGCGAGGATCGCATCGGCAACTTTCTTGTGGTCCGCGACGCTCGCCAGGCGCACGCCCTTGTAGCGGTTCGTCGTGCGGATGCTGAAGCGCAGCGCCGTCGCGATCAGCCCGGTCAGCTGCGCGTAGAAGCGGTTCTTGCTCGCGCGAAGCACCGCGACATGGAAGGCGATGTCCGAGTCGAGCGGATCGTCCTCGCCCCGCTCAGCGGCTTGCATGCGCTCGATCGCGCGCTGCACCGGCGCTTTATCCGCCGCACCCGCACGGGCGGCGAGACTGGCGGCGCCCGGCTCTACGGCGAGGCGGATCTCGCTGAACTCGATCAGCAGGGCAGGCGAGAACTTCCGCTCCAGCAGCCAACCCAGGACGTCCGGGTCGAGCAGGTTCCAACGGTCCTCCGGCTGCACCCACGTCCCGCGCCGCGGCCGTGCGCCGAGCAGCCCCTTGGCGGTCAGCATCTTGACCGCCTCCCGGAGCACCGTGCGGCTTGCGCCGAACTGCTTGCAGAGCTCGGCCTCGACCGGAAACGGATTGTTCTCGGAGTACACACCAGTCACGATCGCGACGCCGAGATCATGCGCGATGCCGTACGTGAGGTTCTGTCCGCGCGCCCTGGATGTCATGGCTGGTACTCAGGCTCGGGGAGCCCTTGCACCCCGGACTTGAAAAGGAACACATCGCCAGCGTGCGCCTCGGCGGCAAGCGCCGCGTCGCTCAGCTCCGAGCGCGCACTCGTGACACACAGTACATCGAGACTCGGGCCCGCGAAACAAGCACAGCTGGGCTGGCTGGCCGGTGTCGTGAACCATCGATCGATCGTTCCCGACGGCGTGTAGCGGACGACGCGGCCGGCGCCCCACTGGGCACTCCACAGGCACCCGTCAGCATCGACCGTTGCGCCGTCCGGATAGGCGCCGTCAGGGGTGCGCGCGAAGATTCGACGGTCGCGAAGCTCACCTGTCGGCGGATCGAGGTCGAATGCCCAGATCGTTCGCACCGGTGTGTCGGCGAAGTACAGCACGCGGCCATCAGGACTCGTGCAAAGCCCATTGGAAATGCGCACGTCACCGATCTGGCGGCGAAGGCCTGCACGTCGATCCATTGAATAGAGACTGGCGCGCGGTGTCCGCGGGAGGCTCTCTACCATCGTGCCGCACCAGAATCGGCCAGCCCGGTCGACCCGGCCGTCGTTGAAGCGCAGCCCGGCAAGGTCCTCTGTCGGTCGCGCCAGCCACTCGACGGCGCCCGACACCGGATCGAAGTAGCCGACACCGGGCGCGAAGGCGACGATCAGCTTCTCGCGGCCGGCGACCAATCCGAAGGAACCGACGCGGTCGGGTACCTCGAGCCGTTCGAGCCGATGCGCGGCCCAGTCGTACCGGTGCAGCTGCCTGCCGTGGATGTCGGTCCACCACAGGCGCCCGCGACGCGCGTCCCACAGGATCCCCTCGCCGAGCAGCGCACCGGCGCGAAGGATCTCGAGAAGCGCCGGATCGTTCGCCGCGCCCATCGACTACCAGAACGCAGCGTACAACGCGACCAGGATGGCGCTCACCGCCACCGCGGCGATCTTGAAGCCGCCGCCGGTAGAGTAGTCGATGCCCGTGAGTTGCACCCGCAGCGCCGTCTCGCGCGGCTTCTCGAGCAGCGAGACGACGATTGCCAGCGCGAGGCACAGCAGGAAAACCAGCCCGATGCGATCCATGAACGGAAGCGCGGGCCAGAACTTCGCGAGCGCGATAGAAAGGACGGCCGAGCCGATCGCCGCCACGAGCGCCGCACTGGACGTTGCCCGGCTCCAGAACATGCCGAGCAGGAAGATCACGGTGATCCCGGGAGTGAAGTATCCCGTGAACTCCTGGATGTACTGGAAGGCTTGGTCAAAATGGCCCAGTAACGGCTTGGCGACCAGTACGGCGATCAGCAGCGCCGACATGGCCGTGATGCGGCCGACGCGTACGAGGCCCTCCGGCGAGGTCGCCGGCCGAAGCGGCCGGTACACGTCCATCGTGAAGATCGTTGCGATGGAATTGATCTTCGAACCCATCGACGCAACGATCGCGGCGAGCAGGGCCGCGAACACGAGTCCCAGAACGCCGGTCGGCAGCATCGCCATGAGAGAAGGGTAGGCTTCGTCGGGCCGCGCGAGCCGCGGCGCGAGTGCCACCGCGGCGATGCCCGGCAGCACGATGATCAGCGGCATCAGCAGCTTCAGGAACGCAGCCAGAACGATGCCGGACTGCGCCTCCCGGATGCTCTTGGCAGCCAGCGCGCGCTGGATGATGTACTGGTTGAAGCCCCAGTACGACACATTCATGACCCACATGCCACCGAGCAGCACGGACAGCCCCGGCAGGTCCTTGTAGTTCGGATTGTCGGGCCGAAGAATCATGTTGAACTTGCCCGGGTATCGGTGGAGCAGCTCGGTGAATCCCGCCCAGACGCCGGCGCCGCCGGAGATGCGGTCCAGCGCCAGGTAGCTGATGACGAGCCCGCCGAGCACAAGCAGCGACACCTGCACGATGTCCGTGAGTGCGACGGCCTTGAGCCCGCCGTACAGCGCATACAGTCCCGCGAACAGTGCGAGGCCGATGATCGCGATCTGGATGTCGACACCGGCAACGGTATGCACCGCCGTGGCTCCGAGCCACAGGATCGACGCCAGATTCACGAATACGTACACGCCCAGCCAGAAAAGCGCGAGCACGGTTCTCACCGCCGGGCTGTACCGCTTCTCGAGGAACTCCGGCATCGTGTAAATGCCGTTCTTCAGGAAGATCGGAAGGAAGTACTTGCCGACGATGATTAGCGTGATCGCCGCCATCCATTCATAGGATGCGATGCCGAGCCCGATGACGTATCCGGAGCCGGACATGCCGATGATCTGCTCGGCGGAAATGTTGGCCGCGATCAGCGACGTTCCGATGGCCCACCACGGGAGCGCGCGGCTCGCCAGGAAGTAGTCCTGTGCGTCCTTGCGGTGCGTGCCCCGTTCACGCGAGACCCACTGCGCGAGCGTGAAGATCGAGATCGCGTACAGCACGACGATCGCGATGTCGAGCGTTGCCAGTGTCACGGGATCCCCCTCAGTTCATTCTGCCTTCGATGATCTCGCGCCACTCGTGCGGGCCAGCCGAGCGCGGCCGTCGGCCAGCGCAGCGACCAGCGCGCGCGCCCGCCGGCCGACTTCCTCAAGGCCGTACTCGGGCCGGAACAGTTCCGAGCCGAACCCAAAGCCATCGGCTCCGGCCACGAGCCACTCATATATATTAGCGGCACCAACGCCCCCGACGGGGTATACGCGCACGCCCGCCGGCAGCACGGCCCGCACCGCCTGCAGATAGCCCGGTCCGAGCGCAGACGCGGGAAACAGCTTCAACGTGTGTGCGCCGGCAGCGATCGCCGTGAACGCCTCGGTCGGCGTTGCGACGCCCGGCATGACGTCCATTGAGAGCCTGAGCGCCTCGCGAATCACGTCCGGATTGCAGTTGGGGGACACGACCAGCCGGCCGCCCGCCGCGTGCGTTGCGCGAACCTCATCGGCGGTGAGCACTGTCCCGGCTCCGATCCAGCAGCCGGCCAGCGGAGCGTGTGCGACCATCGCGCGGATGCTCGCGAACGGATCGGGTGAATTGAGCGGCACTTCGATGGTCCGCACGCCGGCGGCGTGCAGCGCCTCCGCCGTCGCGACGGCCTGATCCGGTTTCAGGCCGCGCAGGATCGCGACGAGGCCTCCGCCGCTAGCCGGCACGGGACACACTCGCGGCGCGCAGGTGGGCTCGGACATGCGCGAGGCCCGCGACGACCGCGTCGGCGCCGTCCAGGATCTCGCATTCGAGGCCGCGACGCGCCAGCGCCGCGGAATACAGCGCGGCGAGTCGCGGTGCGCCGACTACGCGCACGAGCGGTCCCTCCGACGCGCCTTCGAGCACCCGCAAAGCGCCCCGAACGTCGCTCGCGACGAGCAATCCGGAGAGGTAGGCCTTCGCCGCCGAGTCGGCCAGTTCTCCCGCCAGCCTGCGCGAGCGGCACTCGAAGAGCCGGTGCAGAAGCTGGCCCGCCACCGCTCGATCGAACTGGGCGAGTCCATCCAGGAACGCGGCGTCGGCCGGGTCAACGTCGGCGTCGGTCCTCGGGACGAGCACGCTGTGCTCAGCGAGCAGCGCGAACAGCTCGCCGGTCGGCGCGGTCAGGAAGTCTGCGACGGTCCCGTCATCCAGCGCCGCCCATTTGGTGTGCGTGCCCGGCAGGCAGAGTAGGTGCCGGCCGGACCCCAACGCCCGCTTGAGGTGCAATGCGCCGAGGATCTGCGTCTCCTCGCCACGCATGACATCGGGCGCGCCGAGGCGATTCCGGCAGGAGAGGCCGGGGACGAGATGAACGGTGCCACTCTCGAGGCTCGCGCAGCCGCGAGCGATCTGTTCAGGTCGCGCAGGGCATTCGACGTAGGGTACGGACGTCCAGCCGATGGTCGAGCCGACCATGCCGCACAGAACAGTTTGGAGATTGCCGACACGCTTCCGCCACGGCTCGATCAGCGACGAAAGGACCGACGGAAATCGGCCCGTCGCCCCGGCGGCGCCTGGGCCTGCGCACTGATCGATGACCCGCCCGGACTCGTCGCACAGGTAGAGTCGCAGGTTGGTCGTGCCCCAGTCGCCGGCGACAAATCGCGCCGGCTCCATCAGTGGGATTCCCTCTCGACCACGCTGCCGCTCGACCCACGCAGAAAGTCGAGGTCGCAGCCCTCGTTCGCCTGCAGGACGTGCTCTACGTAAAGACGCGCATAGCCACGCGCGTGCGGCGACGGCGCGCGCGTCGCCTGCCATTGCGCGAGCCGACGGGCCAGCTCCTCGTCCGGGATCTTCAGCTCGAGTCGCCGTCCCGGCCCATCGAATTCGATCTCGTCCCCATTCTGAACGACTGCGAGCGGTCCGCCCGCTTCCGCCTCGGGCGCAACGTGAAGGACGACCGCGCCAAAGGCCGTTCCGCTCATGCGCGCGTCCGAGATCCGGAGCATGTCCTTCACGCCACGCTCGAGCAGCTTGCGCGGCAACGGCATGTTGCCGACTTCCGGCATGCCCGGGTAGCCGCGGGGGCCGCAGCCCTTGAGGACCAGTACTGAGCTTGCGTCGACCGGCAGCGCCGGATCGTCGATCCGCGCGCGCAGGTCCTCGATCGACTCAAACACTACCGCCTTGCCGCGATGCTGAAACAGCGCAGTGCTCGCGGCGCTCGGCTTCATGACGGCGCCACCGGGGCAAAGATTGCCGCTCAGCACCCAGACCCCCGCCACGGGATTCGCGGGTTGGCTGATCGAGTGGATCACTTCGCGATTGAAGCACTCGGCGTTCGCGAAGCCTTGTGCAAGGGTCTCGCCCCATGCGGTCTTCGCGTCAACGTGCAGCTTCGGGGCGAGCTCCTTGAGAACCGCTGGCAGGCCGCCGGCGTAGTGCAGATCCTCCATCAGGAAGCGGCCTGAGGGCTGCAGATCGACGAGCAGCGGGACGTCGCTGGTGAGCGAATCGAACTCGGTCAGGCGAAGCGGCACACCGAGTCGGCCGGCGAGCGCGAGCAGGTGCAGAACGGCGTTGGTCGAACCGCCGATCGCGCCGAGGACCCGGATGGCGTTCTCAAGAGCCGCGCGCGTGACCACGGTGGAAAGCCGCGCGTCGTTGCGCGCCATTTGCACAATCAAGCGGCCACTCTCGTGGGCGATCCGACGGCGTCGCGCATCGACCGCGGGTGCGGTCGCGTTAAACGGCAGCGCGATGCCCATCGCCTCGACGAGACAGGCCATCGTCGAGGCGCTGCCCATCGTCATGCACGTCCCCGGGGTCCGCGACATGCCGGACTCGGCCGACATGAAGTCGTCCAGGGACATCGTGCCGCCGCGCACCGCCTCGCTGAATTTCCACACGTCCGTACCGGAACCGATGTCTCGGCCGCGGAACTTGCCGTTCAACATTGGCCCACTGGACACGACGAGCGTCGGAAGGTCGACACTGGCCGCGCCCATCAGCTGACCGGGAGTCGTCTTGTCGCACCCGCCGAGCAGAATGACCGCGTCGATCGGATTGCCGCGGATCGACTCCTCGACCTCCATGGCGAGCAGATTGCGGAACAGCATTGCCGTCGGCCGCATCTGCGTTTCGCCAAGCGACATGGCGGGGAACTCGAGCGGTAGGCCGCCGGCTTCCCACACGCCTTTTTTTACGTGCTCCGCGACGTCGCGCAGCCCCGCGTTGCAGGGCGTCAGCTCCGACCACGTATTGCAGATGCCTATGACGGGCCGGCCGTCGAAGGCGTCGGGCGGGATCCCCTGACTCTTCATCCAGCTGCGGTGGATGAATCCGTCCTTGGTCTTCGGCCCGTAGCTCCGGGTGCTGCGCAGCGGCTTCGAGGATTTGGTCATTTAGTCTGCTGTCTATCGCCCCGGACGCCCGGAGGCGGCCGCTCAACGTCGGGTATTTTTATATGATCGATGGTACTACGCTGGTCCGGCGCTCGGTGTCGTTCCGCTCGATGACTCGTCGGCCGTGGGCCGGTCGCGTCATTTTTTTGCAGGCGTAACGATTCTTGTCACTGTCGGGGCCCGTGGACCGCGCGTGGAACCCGCATCGCGCCGCATCGCCAATTGACCCGGATCAGTTGACCGCCGCCCGGGGAGTTTATAATATAAATAAGATATATTCAACGAAGCCAACCGTTGAAGCGGGTGCGTGTTTTCGGCCGCTCTGCCCGAGTAGGAAATGGTCCGAATTGATGACCTGCGCGGCAAGCGCGTGCTGGTGACCGGGGCCAGCTCCGGGATCGGCGCAGCCCTCAGCCGCGCGTTCGCGAAGCAGGGCGCCCACGTTTGCATTCACTACCGCAACGGCGCAAGCGCCGCCGAAGAACTGGTCGAAGAGCTACGCCGCTCCGGCGCGACGGTCGTCCCCGTCTCCGGCGACCTCGCTGAGCCGGATGTTCCACGGCGAATCGTTGAAGAGGCCGCCGCCGGCCTGGGCGGCCTCGACATATTGATCAACAATGCCGGCTCGCTGGTGGAACGCCGGCCGATCCTCGAAGCAGACGACCCGTGGTTCGACGCTGTCTTCGACATCAATGCTCGCGCCGTGCTGAGGAGCTGCCTATCCGCTGTTCCGCACCTCGAGCGCCGGCCCGGAGCCGCGATCATCAATGTCGGTTCCATCGCGGCGATGGACGGCGGCGGCAGCGGTGCCGGCCTTTATGGTGCCGCCAAGGCCTTCGTGCACAGCCTCACACGACACTTGGCGTGTGAGCTCGCCGCCCGCGGCATTCGAGTCAATACGGTCGCACCGGGCGTCGTGCAGACGCCGTTTCACGCGTTGACGCCACCTGAGCGCGTGGAGACGATGCGCCGGTCGATTCCGCTCGGGCGCCTCGGGTTGGCGAGCGACTGCGTCGGTGCGTTCCTGTTTCTGGCATCTTTCGAGCTGAGCGGCTACGTCACGGGCCAGACCCTGCACATCAACGGCGGCCAGTTCCTGGCATGACTCACCTCGCTGCAGTCGTGAGACGGAACGCCGGCGGGCTGCTCCTAGTCGCGCTGCTCCTCGGGCCCACGGCGGGAGCCGCCACCCGCGTCGACCTCGATGGCGCCTGGCAGTTCCGCGTCGACCCTGACGGCATCGGTGAAGCCGCCGGATGGGCGAAGCAGGGGTTGCCGGACTCGGAGTCCGTCAGCATTCCGCATACGTGGAACGTCGGACGCTGGCACGACTACCGCGGCGTCGCCTGGTATTCCCGGACTTTCGAACGTCCGCCCGTCGGCCGCGATGGTCACGTCGAGCTTCACTTCGGGGCAACGTTCTACCGGGCGCGCATTTGGTTGAACGGAACCGAGATCGGGCGGCACGAAGGCGGATTCACGGCCTACTCACTGGACATCTCGCGCGCGCTGAAACGATCGAACCTGCTGATCGTTGAGCTCGACAACCGACCGGCGCTCGACACGATTCCGGGCTTCGGGGCCCGCGACACGCCGACGTCTTGGTACGACTGGTGGGACTATGGCGGAATCGTTCGCGACGTGTGGATGACCGCCAGCGGTCCGGTGTGGGTGCAACGCGAATGGATCCGCGCGGAACCCAAGGGGACGGGAGCCGTTGTCCGTGCGCGGATGCTCGTCGAGAGTGACCAGCCGGCGAAGGCGCGGATCACGCTTCGCGCGACAGTCGTCGATCCCGACGGACGCGCGGTGGCCTCCGGCGCGCTGACCGCTGCGCTGCACCGGGGTGCCACCGAGCTTCCGCTCGAGCTCTGGCTGCCGGCCGCGAAGTTGTGGGGAATCGATCATCCGGCGATCTACCGGCTGGACGTTGCGATCGAGGATCCAAACGGTGGCATGCTGGATGCGGCCACCGATTCGTTCGGCGTCCGCTTAATCGAAATCCGCGATCGCCACCTACTGATCAACGGCGAGCGCGTCCGCCTGACCGGCATCGCGCGTCACGAGGATTCTCCGTGGGAGGGCCTCGCCGAGACGCGCGGTACGATCGAGCAAGACTACGACGACATGAAGGCGCTGCAGACGACGCTGACGCGGCCCGTCCACTACCCGCAGCACCCGCGCGTCCTCGAATATGCCGACCGGCATGGCATCGTGCTGATGCCTGAGATCCCGGTCTGGCAGTTCAACGAGGCGCAGCTGTCGAACCCGCGCGTGCTCGAGCTCGCGAAGCAGCAGATGCGCGAGATGATCGAGCAGGCCGGCAACCATCCGAGCGTGTTCGCGTGGAGTGTGATGAATGAGAGCGCGGCAGGGACGCCCGGCGGAATCGCCTACTTTCGCGCAATGCGAGACTTTATCCATGCGATGGACCCGGGGCGGTATGTTAGCTTCGCCGACGACAACCTCCCGAAGCTGGAGCGCGCCGAGCAGTCCGCCGCCAACGACGCGGACTTCCTGCTGATGAATCAGTATTTCGGCTCCTGGCACGGCCCGGCGAGCGAATTGCAGCCAGCACTCGACAAGGTGAACCGGCTGTTTCCCGACAAGATGGTCATCATCTCGGAGATGGGATACGCCGGTATCTTCGCCAAGGACCCGGTCGCCGCGGATGAGGCGCGCATCGCAACGATCCGCGAGCAGTTGCCGGTGCTCGGCAGTCGGGACTGGATTGCCGGCGCAATCCTGTGGTGCTACCAGGACTACAAGTCGCCCCGCAATCTGTGGCCTGGCCAGTCCGAGGGGTTCGTGGAGCACGGGCTGGTTGACGAACATCGCCAGCGCAAGCCTTCGTATGCCGTGTGGCGCGAACTGAACGCGCCCGCCCGCCTGGACGCAACCTGGAGTCGCACGCCGGCCGGCGACGTCATCGGCTTCAGTGCGTCGGTTACGCCCAACGGCGTGGCCACTTTGCCGTCCTACCCCCTGCACGACTACCGCTTGACGTGGAGCGTGGTCGACGAGAAGGCCAAGGTTCTGGTCTTGGGTGAGCGGAGCTATCAGGAACTCGATCGAGCGGATGTCATCACTGGCGCGCTTCCGGCGCCGGCTGGCGCAAGGTCCCTGCGGCTCTTGCTCCGGCTGCTGAGGCCGACCGGCGGGATCGCTGCTGAACACGAACTCGATCTTCGCAATGGGGCACAAAGGTGACCTTGCACACCGCGGCGCCTCGACGTTGCGCGCATCACAGCCGGGGCCTGTTCGGCGCAGGTGTCTTCTCGCTTTGTCTCGCATCGACGGTCGCGGCGGCTGTGGCGACGCCGATTCCGCTCCGGCCGCCGACGTCGGCCGACTCGGCGGGGGTCGCGCGTGGGGAGACCGCGAGGACGACCGAGCGCGGCGAGCGTGTCGTAACACATGTTCAGTTGCCGTCGATCACACCGATCCTGCCGCTCGACGACGGCCGCCCGCACGCTGCCGTTCTCGTCATTCCAGGGGGTGGGCATCGCGAACTCTGGATCGACCATGAAGGTTTTCGCGTCGCAGAGTTCCTTGCCGCGCACAACGTTGCCGGTGTCGTGCTGAAATATCGGCTCGCGCGCGAGCCGAGGACCTCGCTTACGATCGAGGGAGATGAACTCGCTGACGTCCAGCGCGGGCTCAAGCTGATCCGCAGCCGGGCGACGGAGTGGGCCATCGATCCGGCGCGAGTGGGCGTGATTGGCTTCTCCGCGGGCGGCGATCTCGCCACCCTCGCGGCAGTTCGTTTCGATCGCGGCGTCCCCGATGCGGTCGATCCGGTGGAGCGGCTGAGCGCGAGGCCGGACTTCGCCGTCATCGTGTACCCCGGACCTCATTCGGATCTCGTTGTGCCGAATGACGCGCCGCCTTCGTTCCTCCTCTGTGGCTCGGGCGATTCGCCAGCAACGCTGCGTGGGATGACCGACCTGTTCCAGCAGTTCTCCGCGGCGTCCGTGCCGGTCGAACTGCACATCTACGCGGGGGCCGGTCACGGCTTCGGAATCCGGCAGGGCGACCGCGGGCCGGTCGCGGAGTGGCCACGTCGAATGATGGAGTGGCTCGCTTCGCAGGGCTTTGTGGACCGGCCATGACCGTTCCGCGTCTTAAACCCGGCACGGGGTCGGGCGCCGCCGTGAGCGGCGCCTCCCGCCGGCCGATCACATGCGGCGTCTTGTTGTCGATCGGGCTTGCGTTCGCGCACGCCAGCGCCGCCCAGAACACGCCGGGCGGTAATCTGCACGACAACAGCGGCCTCAACGGCTCGCTATCGCGCGCCGATCTCGAGAAGTTGAACGGGCCGAAGCAGAGTCCGCCGCCGGACGCGTCGCAGAACACTCCGGAAGCACGGGCCAAGATCGAGGCCCAGGGCGCCGAATTGCTGGCGCAGGCGCAGGTCGATTGCGATGCCCCGCAGGTCTCGCTCGTCGTCTCAGGAACCATCCGGTCCCCGGTTACCGGCAGGAATCAGGACACCAAGGTCTACGAGGCGGCATGTCGCGGAGGTCTGGGTTATCTCCTGGAGACCCGCGGGGCCGACCCGCCACTCGTCCTTTCGTGCCTGGCGGCGGAAGCAGCCAGGGCGGTCGATGAGCAGAATGGCCGGCCGCCGAGCTTCTATTGCAAGCTGCCCCAGAATCGGGACGTGAAGTCGACGGCCGCGACTTTGCTGGCCGCAACGGGTGCATCGTGCGCGGTCAGTGAGTGGCGTTGGTACGGAAAGAGTGTCGCCAGCCAGTCCGAGTACTCGGAGGTCGCGTGTGACGGCGGCGGCGGCTATGTCCTGCGGACACCGATGCCGGGTGCCAAAGGCGGGCCGACGGCATTCGATTGCGTCGAAGCGGCGCGCCGCGGCATCACATGCAAGCTCACAGCGGTCGCGCCGCTTCCGGCCGAGCCGACACTCGAGACCTTCCGCGAGGCGCTCGCGAAGAACGGCGTCGCGTGCCGCGTCGACCAGATCCGCGAGGTGGGGCAGGAAGATGTCCACAAGCGCTACGTCGTCGAATACCTCTGTGGGCCGGGTGTCGTCGCCCGGGTCGCGTTGATCCCGCTCGCTTCCAACAAGAACCCGTTCGAGATCCTGAGCTGCGACGCGGCGTCAGCCATTGGCGTCGAGTGCGCGCTCAAGCCGCGCCGATAAATGAAGCGGGTCGATTTGGACGGGCGGCTGCGGCGGCACGAGCGCTGCCGGGCCGCCGTGGTTCATGTCGGTCATGAACGGTCGCCGGTACTGGTGATCGATGACTTCCTGAGCGACCCGGCCGCGCTTGTCGACTTCGCGGCATCCGCGAGCGAGTTTGCGTCGACGCCGGACGATTTCTACCCCGGCATCCGTGCTCCGACGCCACCGATCTACTGCTTTGCACTGCGGGCGTTTCTCGGCGAGGCGGTCAGCGCGGCCTTCGGCCTAGACGGATCGACCATCGACCGAGAGTTGAGCTACTTGTCGCTGATCACGCGGGCGCCCGCTTCGCTGCACCCGTTGCAGCGCATCCCGCATACCGACGGCTTCGAGTCGCGCAAGCTCGCTGTACTCCACTACCTGTGCGGTGCGGAGCACGGCGGCACGTCGTTCTACCGCCACCGGCGCACGGGATTCGAGACGATTCCCGAGTCGCGGCGAGCCGAGTATCAACGAGTGGTTATCGCTGAGTTCGGCCCCGGCACGACGTTGCCCGAGGGCTACATCCAGGGCGATGCGCCCGGATTCGAACAGATCGCATCTTTCGACGCGGCCCCGAATCGCGTCCTCGTCTACCGGAGCATCAACCTGCATAGCGCGAACATCGGCCGTGGGTTCAAGTTTCTCGCAGATCCTCGCGCCGGGCGTTTGACGGTCAATACGTTCTGGGTCTACCGCAGCTGAGCGGGCTCAATTACCCGCAGCGAACAGAATGCGCACGGACTGAACCGCGACGCCCGTTGCGTCGTCGCCCGTTGCGTCGCGTCGATTCCGGTTGACGACAAGCTGCAGGCGCTCGACCTTGTCGAGCGCAATGTGTTCGGCGGCGCCGGGGCGGCGCGGCGGACTCTCGCGCCAATAGTTCCAGAGCCCGGGGTACGGGCTCGGAATGTGGATGCTCCTGCCGACCGCAAGCTCGCGGAGCGGAACGACGACGTGCGCCCAATGATCCGTCGCGACGACGGTCGTGGTCCATGCGGTCCCGTCGGCCTCGATCAGCGCGAGCTCGAGGGCCTTTTGCGCTCCGCCCGTCGCGCGCAAGTAGATGTCGAGCGACTCACCGCGCGCCAGGTCGGGCGAGCGTGCGGCGATCGCGTCGCCGACGAACAACGCCGCCGCATATCGCTCCGGCGTGTCCTTGCCGAGATCGGGGAGCTCCAGGTGAAGCGCCGCCTCGTCGCCGCTGTCACCTGGCCCGATGCGAAACAAGGACGACCGATACCGCTCTCCGGGTCGGACGAACATCAGGCGCGAGGCCTCCTCTCGGGGGTCGAGCAGACGCAGCGCCAGGCCGGCCGGCGTCACCCGGTACGTCCAGGTTTGATCCGCGTGAAACGGCCAGTCGCCCGGTTCGCCGCTCGCCGCCGCCGGGAACGTCGTCAGTCGAGTGCCGGTGATACTCGTCACGACATACTCGTATCGCCCAGGCCCAGAGCGGTCTGCCGGCACCGGCGCCGCGAAATCATTACCCCGAGCGCGGCGCATCATGATCGGTGCCCCAAACGCACGCGCGCCGACGGGCCGAACCCAGAGGCGGACTTCATCCGGAAGCACGTCGTTGGCGACACGCACGCGAAGCTCGACCTTGCTGCCCGTCGCGAATTCCACAGGCGATAGCGGAACGATCATGTCCGGGTAACTGAGCCGGGGATTGACGTGGAACTCCGCGAATCCGACCCGGTTGAGTGTCTCCGGCAACTGCGCGGAATCGACCGAACCGGCTCTCGTCAGCAACCAGACGCCGGGTTCGAGATGGACGCTGCCACCTTCAGCACGTCGTCGAGCGCCGCCGCCGAGCGGCCCGCCGGCGATCGGCGCCGCGGTGAACTGCGGTCCGAGATCGGTTAGGTGCAACACGAACGGCCACGCACGATACAGAAGTCGCGACACGACACGGCCGGGCTGTGGTTGCGCGAACGGATCGTGGACCAGCACCTCGTCGGGGTAAAGCTCGAGTCGCCAGACACCGTCGCGGACCTTGTCCAGGAAGTAAGCGCCGCTGCCTTCGTAGTCGACGATCCCGGAGCTGCCGAATCCCGCGATTCGCCGAAGCGACGCGGGATCACGCGGCGTCGCCGACGTCGGCCCGGCGTTCATGAACGCATCGGTCGCGTTGAGAACGCTGGAATCCTCTTCGTAGCTGACGCGGAAATCCCCAAAGGCGGTGTTGCCAGGATATCGCGGATAGGACGTCATCCGCGGCAGCCGACGCATCGCCTCCGCCGCAATCGCGGCGCTGATCGCCTTGCGCGGCGTGTGCACCAGGTTCAGGTAGTGAGTCTGCCAGCCTAGGTTGAATGGCGCCGTCGCCAGCATGTCGTAGGCGAACATCGCGGCAAATTGCGCTCCGACCGATCGAAACGTTCGCGCCATCGCCGGATACATGTACCCCGTCAGCAGGTCCGGCTGGTCAAACTCGTAGACGATTCGGGGCCGATCCTTGAGTTCGGGGCGCAGCATGTCCGGATAGCCGTCCACGGATTGCAGGAAATTGCCGCGCAGCGTGTAGCCGGCGCCGAGGCTCGAGGGATACCACCCGAACGAGACGCCATCCGCCCGCGACTGCTGGATCGCCGGGCCAATCGCGAAGTCCTGGGACACATTAAAGAAGACGATCTGGCGGGCGTTGCCCGCGCGCGCGGCGTCGACCAGCGTGTTGATGTAAGAGATCGAGCCCGCACGGTTCTCGGGATGGTGGACGGGCTCGTTGATCACCTCGACGAACGGGATTGCGTTCTCGTCCTTGAGCGCCGTGCCCGTGTACGGATTGACGTGCGCGAGGAGTTGGCGGATGTAGTTTGCCTGTGCGCTGATCGACTTCGGGTCGGTACCCATGACAGACCGATCGAAATACCGCGAAAATCCTGTGTTCCGCGATGGTTCATTCATCTGGTCGGCGAAGGCCGGGTTATATGTGTGAATCGGCGTCAGCAGCATGTAGATGCCGCGTTCCTTCGCCCTGGCGATCAGGTAGTCGAGCGTGTCGACGTGGTCGTCGACTACGAGGTTGCCAGCCGCGTCCGCGTTCTCCCAGTCGCCCCACCAGCACAGCCGCAGCCCCGTCCAGCCCATGCGCGCGAATTGCGCCATGTCCTCGTCGATCATCGCCTTGCGACTTCCTCCCACGATACCGGCCATCCGGTAGTCGGAGCCCGACATGACGCAGTAGTTGGCGCCAAACAGGCTGACTTCCTTGTTGTCATCGGCCCAGCGAATGATGCCCATATCGTCTAGACGCATCGGGCGCGTCGCCGACTCGGATGCCGCCGGCTGCGCGGCGGCGGCGAAGGTCGCCAGGAGGCACGCTGCGGCGGCGATCTGACGCATTGCCGGAGTCCGGAGTGAAGGCGCTGAACCGGTAATCATATAAATACTATCAGCACTCTGGCCGCGCGACGGCCCTGCGCCGCCGGGGCGGCTCGCCCCTAGCCGCGCCCGACGAACGGCATCTGCGTCGCCATAATTGTCATTGAAAGGACATTCGCGCCGGGCGGCAGCGACGCCATATTCACGATTGCGTCGGCCACCAAAGCGACGTCGATCGTCGGCTCGATCGCAACCGAACCGTCCGCCTGCGCCACGCCGCGCGCCATCTGCTCCGTCATTGGCGTCGCGGCATTTCCGATATCGATCTGGCCGCACGCGATGCCGTACGGCCGCCCATCGAGCGCCAGCGACTTCGTCAATCCAGTGATCGCGTGCTTCGTTGCCGTGTACGGCGCAGAGTACGGCCGCGGAGTGTGGGCGGAGATCGAGCCGTTGTTGATGATCCGGCCGCCCATCGGTTGCTGCGCTTTCATGTGCCGAAACGCCGCGCGAGCACACAGGAAAGCGCCGGTCAGGTTGACGGCAACAACTTCCCGCCAAGCCGACGCGGACAGCTCCTCGAACGCGATTGCGGGCGCAGCCGTCCCCGCGTTGTTGAATAGAACATCGACGCGGCCAAACGTGGCGGCCGTCTCCCGAAACAAGCGGTCGACGGATGCCTCGTCGGTCACGTCAGCTGGCACGGGTAGCACCCTCAGGCCGGGCCCCGCTGCGGCGACCGTCGCTGCGAGCGCGTCGCGGCGGCGGCCGGCGACGCAGACCGCGAAGCCCGCCCGCGCGAGCGCGAGCGCTGCCGCACGGCCGATGCCGCTCCCTGCGCCGGTGACGATTGCGACTCTGTTCATCAGCGCGCACCTCCGCCAGATTGACCGTTCGCCGGCGGCGCCCGGCAATGCGCCCCGATGAAGGCGTCGTGGGTCGGCATCGCCTCCGCTGTCTGCCGAACGAGCTCGCGCAACCGCGCCAGCCGACTCCGGACTTCATCGAGCGGAAGAATGCCGGCCATTGGGTCGAACCGCCGCGGCCAGAGCCCCTGTCCGATGAATACCGACAGCCAATTCGATTCAACGAACAATTCGCTGTCGCGAAACGAGACGCGGCCACTGCTCCCGAAGAGGCGCATGCGCTCGGACAGACCGTCCGGCACTGCCATGGAGCCGGTCTGCCGCCACAGCTCCGTATCATTCCGTCGGGTCATCTTGTAGTGAAAGATGATGAAGTCGCGCACCCGATCGAACTCGCCGAGCTGCAGGCGATTGTACTCATCGGCATCCGCGGGATCGAACATCCTGTCCGGAAAGATCGCGGCGAGTTGGGTGATGCCGCTCTGGATCAGATGGATGCTGGTCGACTCGAGCGGCTCGAGGAACCCACTGGCAAGGCCGAGGGCGATGCAGTTCCTGTTCCAGAACCGCCGGCGACGGCCGGTCGTGAAGCGCAGGAATCTCGGGTCGGAGACCGCGGCGCCTTCGAGCCCGGCGTGCAAGGTGGCGGCTGCGCGCTCGTCCGAAACGAGCTGGCTGCAATAGACGAAGCCATTACCCGTACGGTGCTGCAAGGGAATCCGCCACTGCCAGCCGGCGCCGTGTGCGGTCGAGCGGGTGTACGGGCTCGGCGACGCCGCGCGCTCGCTCGCAACCGCGACTGCTCGGTCGCACGGCAGCCAGTGCGTCCAATCCTCGTAACCGGTCTTCAGCGCCTGCTCGATCAGAAGACCCCGGAATCCGGAGCAGTCGATAAACAGATCGGCCTCGATCCGACGGCCGTCCTCGAGCTTCAGCGCTTCGATGAAACCGTCGACCGAGCGCAGTTCGACATCAACCACCTTGCCTTCGATCCGGACGGCCCCGCGCGCTTCCGCATAGCGACGCAGGTAGCCCGCATACAAGCTGGCGTCAAAGTGAAATGCGTACGAGAGGCTGGACAGGATCAGCCGCGAGTCATCGGACGGACGGTGAAACCGCCCGAGCCGGGCCGCCGTGCCGGAGAGCGAGTAGTCGAGCAACTCGCCGAGGTCACCAGCCGAGCGAAGGCGTAGCCAATAGTGGTGCAGGGCGACCTGGTCGATTGGCCGTCCGTACTGCCCAAACGGGTGCATGTACCGGTGGCCGACCTCGCCCCAGTCCACAAACTCGATTCCGAGCTTGAACGTCGCCTGCGTCTGCCGAATGAAGTCGTCCTCGTCGATGCCGAGCAGCGCATTGAACGCACGGATCGGCGGGATCGTCGCTTCGCCGACGCCGACCGTGCCGATGTCCGCAGATTCGACAACGACGATCCGGCTGTAGCCGTTCTTCAGGATCCTCGAGAGGGCTGCCGCCGCCATCCACCCGGCCGTCCCGCCGCCGACGATGGCGACGCTTCGGATTCGGTTGTCTTCGCCGTTCCCGTCAGGCGTCATTCCGGCGCTCACTCATGCGTTGACCCGCGACTGCCTCCGGCCGGCAACGCACCGCGATGTAGTCGTCGTGACCGGGGGCGCGTGCGATCGTCGCGCGAATGCCGGCCCGAATGGCCTCCAGCCGCCGGCCAATTGCTGCGGCATCCAGTCGCCGGACCAATGGATCGCCGAAGCTCGGCCGGAGTCCCTGCCCGAGCATGACCGCGATCCAGTTCGGGGCCACGAACAGATCCGAGCTGAATCTCGCCACACGCCCGCCGTGCGAGAATAGGCGCATCCGATGGGCGAGCGATTCCGGGACGCTCATGCTCCGGCACGCCCGCCACAGTTCATGATCGTCTCGTTCGTTAGCCTTGTAGTGGAGAATGATGAAGTCTCGGATCCGCTCGTACTCCTCGATCGAGCGGCGGTTGTACTCGTCAGCGAGTGCCGGCGCGAAGCGGCGATCCGGAAAGAGGTCGAGCAGGTGCGTCAGGCCTTTCTGGATCAGGTGAATGCTCGTCGACTCGAGCGGTTCGAGGAACCCGCTCGCAAGGCCGAGAGCGACACAGTTCCGGTTCCAGAATACGCGGCGACGTCCCGTGGTGAAGCGGAGAAATCTCGGCTCCGACGTCGCCTCGCCCTCGACGTGTGACCGGAGCGTCGCAGCCGCCGCGTCGTCATCGATGAACCTGCTGCAGTACACGTATCCGTTGCCCGTGCGGTGCTGCAGGGGGATTCGCCATTGCCAGCCGGCATCGAGCGCCGTCGATCGCGTGTAGGGCGCCAGCGTCTCCATGCGGGCACTCGGCATTGCGACTGCGCGGTCGCAGGGCAGCCAGTGTGACCAGTCGACGTAGCCCGATTTTAGGGCCTGCTCGATGAGGAGGCCGCGAAATCCGGAGCAGTCGATGAAGAGGTCGGCGCCGATCGTGGAGCCATCGTCGAGCGCGAGGGACGCGATGTGGCCGTCGGTCCCGTGGAGCTTCACATCGAGGACCGTGCGTGCAAGGCGGACGACGCCGAGCGCCTCGGCGTACTCACGCAAGTACGACGCGTACAGTCCGGCATCGAAGTGGAACGCGTACGCCGAGGTCGTCACGAGGGCATCATCGGCCCCCGGCGCCGCGGCGATGCGGCCCGCCATGGCTGCAGCCGCGTTGAGAGACAACTCTTCGAAGCCAGCGGCGGTATCGCCGGGACCCGCGTGCAGCCACTGCTGCAACAGCGCGACGGTATCGCCGCCCTGGCCATACACGCCGAAGGGATGAAAGTACCGGTGGCCGGGACGCCACCAGTCCCTGAATTCGATTCCGAGCTTGATCGTGCCCTGCGTTCGCCGCAGGAAGGCGTCTTCGTCGATTCCGAGCGCGGCATTGAACAAACGCAAGGGCGGGATGCTCGCCTCGCCGACGCCGACGGTCCCAATGTCCGGCGACTCGATGACGTGGATCGCGCCGCCATGCCTCCCTAGTCGCCGCGCCAGGATCGCCGCCGCCATCCAGCCAGCCGTTCCGCCGCCGACAATCGCGATGCCTCGTAACGGTTGCCCAGAGCTCATGGCGAAGTGCCAGCAGACTCGCGCGTCATCATCCGGAGGAAGTCGCCGTGCGAAGGCAGCGCATCGACCGAGTGTGCGATCGCGGCGCGCATCTGCTTCAGCGACACGGCTACCTGCTGCCGGTCCGCGAGATCGGCCAGCGGGTCGTGGGCTGCGGGCAGCAAGCCTTGACCAAGGAGAACCGTGACCCAGCTGCTCTCCGTGAAGTGGTCGGGGTCTGCGGTCGCGAGTCGGCCAGACTGCCGGAAGAGATCTAGCTTGTGCCGCAGCAGGGGCGGCAATTCGACCTCACGACGATCCCGCCAGAAGGGCTCTTCGCGGCCCGACAATGCGTAGTGGGCTATCAGCAGATCCCGGATGCGGTCGTATTCCTCCGATGTCTGGCGGTTGTACTCGTCGGCATCGGGCGTGCTCATCTGGCTCGAAGGGAAAAGCGTGAGAAATCGTGCAATTCCCGTCTGAACGAGGTGCAGCGCGCTGCCCTCGAGCGCGTCGATGCCCGCGCCGGGCAGGCGCAGGCAGTTGCCGCTCCAGAACGCGACCGGTCGTCCGGCTAGGAGGTCGAGCGTTCGCTCCGAACCCGACAGGCCGGTCGGCGCCATCGCCTCGAGACGGCGCCGGGCGCTCGCGTCGTCCTCATAGCGACTCGCGTAGGTATAGGAAATGTCGAGGCGCCCCCGCGGATGCAGTCGCCCGAGCCAGCCAGCCGGCGCCGCGTGTGCGACCGTGAACGGCGGCGGATCATCGACCAGCCGTGCCGTGCCCCCGATGACCCGGTCGCACGGTAGCCACGAGCTCCAGTCGATGAACCCGCCGCCGACCGGTCGAGGCAACAGCCGCGCACCGGGCGTGCAGTCGATGTATAGATCGGCTGCGCACCGTCGTCCGTCGTCAAGCTGGAGCGCCACGACGCGCTCGTCGGTGCCGAGTTCGGCTTCGAGCGTGGCGACGCTGCCGATTGAAGCCACGCCTCGCGAAGTCGCGAAGTCCTGCAGCAGTGCGGCAAGCCGACCCCCGTCGACTTGAAATCCATACTCCATCAGCGAGAGAACCGAACGAGGGTCGGTAGACGGCCGCGCGAAGCGCTCGCTTCGGGCTGCAACCGCGGCGACCGAATGCTCGTCCCAATCGCCGGCTTCGCCGTGCTCACGCAGCCGCAGCCAGTGCTGATGAAACGGCGAGGGATCGAGCCGCGCACCGACCGGGCCGAAGCCGTGAAAATAGCGAGAGCCCGGCCGGTCCCAGTCGACGAAGCTGCATCCGAGATGGAACGTCGCGGCCGTGCGGGCCACCAGCGCGCGCTCGTCGACCTCGAGCAGCGCGAGTAGTCGCTGGAAAGATGGCAGCGTCGTGCACGAGGCGCACGGGCTGGTGGCATCGAGGACTTCGAGCACGTCGATCGAGCAGGACATGCTCGCGACGAGTCTCGCGAGGCTCGCTGCAGCGAGCCACGCGGGCGCTCCGGCGCCGACGACCAGAATCCGGCGAACCACGCTGCGCGGATCACTCATCAGCGGAGCCGCGGCTGCGCTCGCCGCGCTGCATCAAACAGCGCAATCGTCAGCATCCCGTGATTGACGTGGCGAGCGCGCGACATCGTGCCGTCCCGCAGCGTTGACACATATAATCCTATTTATCGTATAATACTATTATAAGGGCTAAGCCCAAGTTTAAGAGCAAGCCGCTCAGAGGGGGGATAGCGTGAAATCCACGAAGAGACTGCCTGCGTGCGGGACCGGCGCGCTGGCCATATTCGCGACGTTTGGCGCCCTTGCGGATCCCCCGGCCCCGGCTGACACCCTCGAGGACGTGATCGTCACGGGCGTGCGGCAGGCGATGCGCGACTCCGTGCTCATGAAAAAGAATTCGGAACTGATCAGCGACAGCATCTCGACGACCGATATCGGCGCTTTGCCGGACGTCACGATCGCCGAGGAGCTCAACCGGCTGCCAGGCGTGAATACGACACGTGACCGCGGCAACGACAGCCAGGCCGCCGTGCGCGGCCTCGGCCCTCGACTTGTGCTCGGCCTGGTCAACGGCCGCGAAGTCGCATCGTCCGAGCCGTCGCAGGATCTGCGCTGGGAGATCTATCCGTCCGAGGTTCTTGCGGGTGCGAACGTCTACAAGACTCAGGACGCGTCGCTGGTTCCGGGCGGCATCGCGGCGACGATCGACATTCGGACTCAGCCACCACTCGACTATCATGGCCCGGAATTCAGCGTCCGCGCCGGCCCCACCTACAATCAGATTGGCAAGGACCTCCCGGACTACACCCCGTGGGGCTACCGGGGCAGCCTCGGCTACATTCATCACATCAGCGACGATGTCGCGTTCTCTATCGCGGCGAGCGTGCAGCGCGAGAAGAACGGTTTCCCGGATGCGAGAACCTTCGGCTGGAACACGCCGGACAATTCCGGCGGCAACACGGGCGACCTCAACGGCGATGGCAAGCCCGACAACACGACCTGGGGCCTCGTCACTGAGGTCAAGGAAGTCACGCAGACGCGCGGCGCGCTCGCCGGCGCCGTGCAGTGGCGCGCCAGCGATAGCTTGACGATGAAGGTCGATGCCTTGTGGTCGCAATACGAGATTGAGGAGAACCAGTTCCAGGCCTGGTACGGCAACAACATCACCGGCAACTGGGCGAACGGAAATTCCGCGATCTACAACGCGCCAGGCAACTCCTACACGATCGTCGACGGCTCGGTGGTGGCGGCGACGCTCAATAACGCCTACCCGAACTACGAAAGCGCCATCGCGCGCTACGACGAGAAGCACACGCTGCTGGTTACCGGTCTCAACGCCGCGTGGAAGACAGATCACTGGGACAACCAGGCCGACCTGTCGTACTCCGAGGCCTGGCGGCGCAATCGGTGGGAGGCCATTTACCTGTCCGATCTGTACCCACCGAATCTCGCGTTCGACGTCCAGGACGGGCAAGTGCCCTATGGTGCGACGCCCGGCTACGACCCAGCCAATCCTGCGCTGCAGTCCGCCGGAGGATTCCGGAGCAACAGTGGCTCGAACGTCAACGGCACCGGGCAGAGCGACGGGCCCGAGGTGACGGAAGACCGCCTGGGCGCACTCGCTCTCGACTTTGCGCGCAAATTCGACAATTCGCTGTTCTCGGACGTCAAGTTCGGCGGGCGCGTGTCGGATCGCGAGAAGACCCACCACCATAGCCGCTGGGGCCTGTGCGCCGGCACGGGTTCGACGAGCTTCGGGACGCCATACGTCCAGGGGAGCCAGGTGTGCCCTGCCGGGACGAGCACGGTTTCGCTCGCCAACGCCGGCCTGTCGGAATTCACGGTGCCCGGGTTCACCGCACCGCCGATGGTCTACGGAAACTTCGATTCACTTCGCGGGCTCGTATACCCGAATGACGCCGAGCCGGTGGGCGCGGAGCTGCTGCTCGAGCATACGACCGTCAAGGAAGTCTCAACCGAGGGCTACGTCAAGGTCGACTTCAAGTCGGACCTGGGCGGCTTGCCACTGACAGGGAACCTTGGCGCGCGCGTGGCCCACATCCACACCACCAGCAGCGGCTATCAGTCGCCCGACGGCGTGACGTTCGCGCCCGTGTCCGTCTCTAACGACTACACAGACTTCCTGCCCAGCCTCAACGTTATTCTGCACGTCACGGACGACCAGATGCTGCGCTTCGGCGCGAGCGTCGGGATCGCGCGGCCGCCGCTCGATGCTCTCGTCACCGGATTCACGCTCAACGCCACGGGAACCCCGCCGACAGGCGGCGGCGGCAACCCGCTGCTGAAGCCCTACAAGGCGAACCAGCTCGACCTTTCGTGGGAGTGGTACTACCACCCGGAGTCGCTGCTGTCGGTGGCCGTCTACTACAAGGATATGAAGAACATGATCGGTGCCGGCGCAGCGCCGGAGACGATCAACGGCGTCCGCTACATCATCACCTCGGAGACGAACACACCTGGCGGTGACCTAGCCGGTGTCGAGTTCACGTACGCGACGCGCTTCTACTTCTTGCCGGGACTCCTCAAGAATTTCGGCATCTACACGAACTTCGCCTATGTCGAGTCCAACATCACCGAGGTGGCACCGGCCAGCAATCCATACCCGATGATCGGTCTCGCGAAGGAAACGTCCGAGTTCGACCTGATCTACAGCCAGGGTGGATTCGAGTCGCGCGTGGCGTGGAAGCACCACTCGCCATTCACCGTGGCGCCCACGTGGGTCGGTACGACGCTGAAGGGACTCGCCGAGGAGAACATCCTCGATGCAAGCATCTCGTACCAGTGGAGCTCGAAATGGACGGTCCGCCTGCAGGGACACAATCTGACCAACGAGCGCGCGCGCTTCACGACGGACAACAACCCGCAGAACCTGGCGAACGACGGCGGCTACCAGGTCTACGGTCGCTCGTACCTGTTCGACGTCGGCTACCGCTTCTAGGGAACGGCGGCCGGGGCGCGAGTGGCGCCCCGGCCGCGTTCCGGCCCGAGTCCGCTCACCGGTCGGCGCTACAATCCCCGTGCATAGCCATCCGGGGAGCCCTGCGCCGATGCACATCCGACATCTCTGCCTCATGGTGGCGCTGGCGTGTTGTGGTACCGCCGCCGGCGATGCCCCAGCAAGCGCCACGGCATCGAAGCAGGTCACAGCCCTGCTTCGAGAGTTCATTGGCGGGGCTGGCGGCCGCGACCCCGGATTGTACGACCGCTTCTTCGCCGACGATGTCGTCTACACGCGTTCGACCGGCGCATTCACAACGAAGTCGATGATCATGGAGAATGTGCGCAAGCCGTCGTCCGAGCCACCCACGCAGTTCTCGCTAGAGGACCTTACGGTGCACGAGTATGGCGCCACGGTGGTCGTGGCATTTCGCCTCGTCGGCAAGACACCTCATGACGGCAAGGTCGATACGCTGCTGGCGCGGGATACCGGGACCTTTGTGAAGCGCAAGGGTCGCTGGCAGGTCGTGGCGTGGCAGGCCACGCGCATCGAGGAAGCGCCGCCAGCGCAGTAGGCGGTGCCGGCGGGCTACTGGAACGGCTTGCCGACCGCGAGCCCGTTCGCCGCCGCGAAGGCGGCGCCCGTCATCTTCGCGCCGCCATCCGGCCGCACTTCCTTGAACTCGAGTCGACCGCCCTGCACGGTCACTTCGACGCTCTTCTCGCCAATCGCGCAGACCTCGCCCGGCTTGCCGATGACGTCCGCGAACCGGCGCGCCGTGTGCTTCGCCGTATCGAGCAGCCGCACCTTCTTGCCGGCCACCGTCGTCCAGGCGCCCGGCGCGGGATTGCAGCCGCGGATCAGGTCGTAGAGGTGATCCAGGTGCATTCCCCAATTCACCTGCGCCTCGGCGTCACGACACCAGCCCTCGTAAGTCGCCTGCGACTCGTCCTGCACGATCTCGTGGTGCCGCCCGGCGACGACCAGGTCGGCGGCCTCGAGCATGGAGGCGACGCCCATCGGGAATAGGTGATTGAAGTAGACCGAGCCGAGCGTGTCGTCGGGCCCGATCGCGACTCGCTTCTGCAGGATCACGGCGCCCTCGTCGAGCCCGTCGGACGGCCGGAAGATCGTCAAGCCGGTCTCGGTCTCGCCGCGGATGATCGGCCAGTTGATCGAGCTCGGGCCGCGGTACTTCGGCAGCAGCGACGGGTGGTACTGGATGGTCCCGTGCTTCGGGATCTTGACGAAGGGCTGCGGCACGAACTGCAGCACGTAGGCCATCACGGCGAGCTCGACGTCGAGCGCGCGCAGCGCCGACTCCGCGTCCGGCCCTTTCAGGGACGGCAGCTGGAAGACCTTGAGCCCGGCCTGCTCCGCGGCCGCGCGCAGGGGGTCGGGCTTGGCACCCGGCTTTTCCGGGGCGCAGAACACCCCGGCGACCGTGTCACCGCGGGCGATGAAGGCATCGAGCACGCTCTTGCCGAACGCCTGCTGACCAATGATCGCCAATCGCATCGTGTCGCTCCTCGCAATGGCGCGTCGCGGCGGCGCGCAGGCTCATTGTACTGAACGATCTCCGGCGGGTCCTGACGGGAACGACCGGCGATTCAGCGGCCCGTGTTGATCCAGAGCACCTTGGGCTCGGTGAAGTTCTCGATCGCCGCATCGCCGTGCTCCCGGCCGAAGCCGGAGTCGCGGTTCCCGCCCCACGGCAGGCGGACGTCCGTCGGACCGTAGGTGTTGACCCAGACCGTCCCGGCGCGCACGCGCGCCGCGACCTGGTGGGCGCGGCGGATATCCGTCGTCCAGACGCCGGCGGCAAGGCTGTAGTTCGTCCCATTCGCGAGGCGGATGGCCTCGTCCTCGTCGCGGAAGCGCACGACGGCGGCGACCGGTCCGAAGATCTCCTCCTGTGAGATCCGCATCCCGTGAGCAACGTCCGCGAACACGGTCGGTTCCACGAAGAAGCCCGCGCTGCCCCGGCGTGCTCCGCCAGTCACCAGCCGTGCTCCCTCCCGGCGGCCGACCTCGATGTAGTCGAGCACCCGCCGCATCTGCGCGGCGGACACGAGCGGGCCCATCGACGTCGACGGCTCGCGCGGGTCGCCGAGCCGGATGGCGTGCGCACGCGCGACGAGCCGCTCGACGACCTCGTCGTAGACGGACTCATGGGCAAGGATCCGCGACCCGGCGGAACATACTTGGCCGCTGTTGAAGAATATCCCCGAGGCTGCGGCACGTGTCGCGGCTTCCAGGTCCGCGTCCGCGAAGATGACGTTCGCCGATTTGCCGCCGAGCTCCAGCGTCACGCGCTTCAGGTTTCCGGCGGCGGCGCGCAGGATCTGCCGGCCGACTCCCGGCGAGCCCGTGAAGGTGACCTTGTCGACATCCGGGTGCTCGACCAGCGCGGCACCGGCGGTCTGGCCGAGCCCGGTGACGATATTGAGGGCGCCGGGGGGGAGGCCCGCCTCCAGTGCCAGTTCGCCGATCCGAAGCGCCGACAGCGAGGTCAGCTCCGCGGGCTTCAGGACGACCGTACAGCCGCAGGCGAGTGCGGGCGCTATCTTCCACATGCCGATCATCAGCGGAAAGTTCCACGGGATGATCGCGCCGACGACGCCGAGCGGCTCGCGAACCGTGTACGTGAGTGCATCGGTCCGCGCCGGGATCACGTGCCCGTGGATCTTGTCGGCCCAGCCCGCGTAGTAGTTGAGCGTATCGATGACCGCTGGCAGATCCTGGCGCCGGATCGCGCTCACCGGCTTGCCGGAGTCGAGGCTCTCGAGCTCGACGAGCTCGTCGGCGTTCTGGCGGATGAGCTCGGCGAACCGCAGCAGAACGAGCCCGCGCTCGGCCGCCCGCGCCTGTCCCCAGCGGCCTTCGAACGCGGCGCGGGCCGAGCGGACCGCGGCATCGACGTCGGCCGCATCGCCCGCCGCGACCTCGCCAAGGGCCCGTTCGGTCGCGGGATCGATCGTTTCGAAGTAGCGCCCCGACGCGGCCGGGATCCTGCGGCCGTCGATCAGCAGGTCGTGCCGGTCGCCCGTCTCGAATCGGGCGCTCTGGGGGATGGAAAGATGTGTAACGGCGTTCATATATAGTCCCGAAGCGGATCACGTGAACCGAGCTGGCGTTCAGCATATTTGCCGGCATCGCCATGAGGAATATGATTTGTCCAACCTATGCGCGCACGACCATATCGGCAATGTTGTGCATATATGACCGGGTCGCCGGCGCCCCTCGACCGGGGGGACCCCTCGTGCCCGGTCGGCGCATGAGGAGGACGGATGATCCGGATCGAGATTGAGCCGGTCTGGCGATTCCGGCGCGACGAGGACCCGCAGTCGATCAGCCTGATGCTCGACTTCCTTAGGGACATCCGCGCCACCGGCAAGATCACGCGCGCCGCCGCGAAGGCCGACCTGTCGTACCGGCACGCCTGGAACCTGATCGAGAAGTGGTCGAGCTTCTTCGGCGCCCCGCTCGCGGAGCGGCACCGTGGCCGGGGAACGTCGCTGACCCCGCTCGGAGAGAAGCTCGTCTGGGCGGGGCAGCGCCTCGACGCCCGGCTCGGGCCACAGCTGCAGAACCTGTCGCAGGAACTCGAGACCGAGATCAACCAGTTCCTGCCACACGGCCCGACGGTGATCCGCGTGCATGCGAGCCACGGCTTCGCGGTGTCCAAGCTTCGCGAGATGCTGAGCCGCGAACCCGACATCGGGATCGACCTGCGCTACGTCGGCAACCAGAACTCACTCGTGTCGCTGGCGCGAGGCGCGTGCGAGCTGGCCGGCATGCACCTTGCTCAGGGCGAGTTGCGCAAGCACAGCATCGCGGCGACGAAGGGCTGGATCGACCCCGCGGTGCACCGCGTGATCAGCTTCGTCACCCGGGAAATGGGTTTGATGGTGAAGCGCGGCAATCCGCTCGGAATTACGACGATCGAGCGCCTGCTCGATCCGGACGTGCGCTTCGTGAATCGCGACCCGGAGTCCGGTACGCGGCTGCTGTTCGACCAGCTACTGCGGCAGCAGCGAATCGATGGCGCGCGGATCAACGGCTACGAGCACGCCGAGTTCACTCACGCGGCGGTGGCGGCGTATGTCGCCAGCGGCATGGCGGACGCGAGCTTCGGCGTCGAGGCCGCCGCCCGCCAGTTCGACCTGGATTTCGTCCGCATCGTGACCGAGGACTACTTCTTCCTCTGCCGGAGGCAGATCCTCGACCTCGAGCCGATCAAGCGGGTCCTCGCGATCATGCGCAGCGAGGAGTTCCACACGGCGATCTCGCTGCTGCCGGGCTACACGGTGCGTGATGCCGGCGCGATCAAGACCGTCCGCCAGGCGTTCTCGGCGGCGTAGCAGCGCTCCGCCGGAAATCAGTCGCCGTAGCCCGGGCTGCTGCGGTCGAGCACCCGCTTCAGTGCGTCGAAGTGCAGCGTTGCGCGCTCGCGCCCTCCGACCTGCGAGCCGCCGCCGTACTGGGCGACGGTTGAGCGGACGATCGCGTCCGGGATGAGCTTGAGCGGCCGGCCGGTCGACATCGCGAGCACCTGCAGCTGGGCCACGCGCTCGAGGAAGTAGAGCCGCTCGAACGCGACGTCGAGCGCCTCCGCTACGACCAGCACGCCGTGGTTGCCGAGCATCAGCACCGACTTGTCGCCGAGGGCGCGCGCCATCCGCTCGCCCTCGCCCTGGTCGAACGCCAGGCCGTTGTAGTCGTTGTCGTAGGCGATCTCGTCGTAGAACATCAGCGCACCCTGGCTCGCCATCTCGATGCACGGCTTGTCGAGCATCGTCAACGCCGTCGCAAACGGCATGTGCGTGTGCAGGACGCAGCGCGCCTTCGGTGCGTCCCGGTGGATCGGCAGATGGATGCACAGCGCCGTCGGCTCGATCGCGCCGCCGCCACGGATGACCTCGCCGCCAAAACCGACGACCATGAAGTCGCTGGCCTTGACCTCCGACCAGTGCAGGCCGAACGGCGCCAGCAAGAAGCTGTCATTCGACCCCGGCAGCAGGACCGTCAGGTGATTGTCGATGCCCTCGTTGAGCCCGAAGTGGGCGGCGAGACGATGGCACGCGGCGAGATCGACTCTCAGCTGCCGCTCGGCTTCCGACATCGAAACCGAAGGCTTCCTCAGGACCTGCATGCGCTGCTCCTCCGGGCGCGGCCGGCCGGCCGCGCGTCGCCCGCATTGTCCGTCGCGACGCTTCGGCAGCGCAAATCGCCCGCGGTCGGGCCCGCGTCGTGGCCTACAGGGCGGGGGAATCGTCGCCGAGCATCGCGCGCCTGACGATCTTGATGGGCGGGAAACCCTGCTCCATGAAGTGGTCGTGGAACGCCCTCAGGCTGAAGCCGTCGCCCTGCCGCGCCTTGACGTCGGCGCGCAGCTTGAGGATCTGGAGCTTGCCGAGCGTGTAGTAGAGGTACGTCGGGTCGGCCGTGCCGCGCTTCGTCTCCGCCTCGGCGGACTCGCGCGCCTGGTAGCCTTCGTTCACGAAGAAATCGACTGCCTGCTCGATCGTCATGCCCTGAGTGTGCATCTGGACTCCAACGATGTAGCGGGCGTCGCGCAGCAAGGCGTCCTGCAGCTGCCCGAGGCGCAGCAGGCCTATCGCGCGCGGGTCGTGCGGGTCGGTCCCCGGCGGGACATAGCCTTCGTCGAGCATCATCTGCTCGCAGTAGTGGGCCCAGCCTTCGGCATTCGAATTGGCGCCCAGAATCTTTCGGACGCGATCGTTCACGCGAGGCATCCACAGGAACTGCACGTAATGGCCCGGGTATGTCTCGTGCACGGAGGTATTGCTGATCACCGGAAAGTTGAACTCGGACATGAAGCCGGCCACCCGCTCGGCTGTCCAGCCGGGCTCCGGCAAGGTGACGTTGAAGTAGGCCTCCTTGGCGGACGCCTCGAACGGGCCGGGCGTGTCCATCGAGGCGAATGTGGTGGCGCGCATGAACGGCGGCGTCTCGCGCAGGATCGGGCGGACGTCGGACGGGATCGTGATGATCTGGCGGGTTTGGATGAAATCGATCAGGCCATCGAAGGTCGCGGCGAAGCTCGCGAGGAGCTTCTCCGGCGGCGGATGGTCGGCCGCCAGCATGGCGAGCACTTCTCTCGCTGACTTGGTCGGCTCGATGCTCCGCGCGACGCGTGCGAACTCGCTCTGGTTGCGGCGCAGGTCGGCGTACCCGACCTTGAGCAGTTCGTCGAGCGGCATTTCCACCATCTCATCCGCGGCGAGCTTCGCCCGGAAGGTGTCGGCGCCAATGCGGAACTCGCCCGTTGAGTGCGGCAGAACGTCCGACCTGAGCCACGCGCCGTACCGCTCCAGCGCTTCGACGACCCTGCGGTTGACGGACTTGAACTCGGCGACCAACGCCGGGTCGGTCGCCGACGCAAAGGCTTGCGGCAGGTCGTCCCGGAAAAATGCCGTCGTTCCGGGCAGCTGCTCGATCGAGATCTCGGTGTAGACGCGGGGCGGGTCGCGCAGGTTGGAGCGGGCGGCCGCGAGCGCGGCCGGCATCTGGCGCTCGCGTGCGATGAGCGCGCGCAGCCGCTCGTTCACGGGCGCGAAGGCGCGCTCCATGATCGAGAAGGCCGTGGCGGCGAGGCCCGACGGGTACACGTCGGGGTTCTTCTCGAGCGGCCGGATCGCATCCAGTGTCAGGAGGTTGCTGCGGATGTTGAGCAGGACCAGGTCGCGGTCGCCGCGGGCACGCTCCGAAAGTCCCGCGGGATCGAATCCTTCGACGCGGCCCAGGTAGCCCCGCAGCGCCTTGCGCTGGCGGGCAATCCCTGCGGCCGTGTAGTCATCGAGCCGATCGTCGTAGCGGTGGATCCCGAGGCTGGTCGCCGCGGTCGGGTTCTCGGGGAGGTAGAAGTTGTCGAGGAAGTCGTCGGCAAGCACCGAGAATGCCGCGTCCTTCGACGATTGCGCCCGGCAGGGCGTCAGCGGGCAGAGCAGTGCACACAGGGCGCAGACGGTGAGGAACAGGCCGCCGAAAAGCTTGCTCATGGAATCACCCGCCCGAGGAGGAGCCTTCGAACCGCGGAACGATACGGCAGGCCGGCACTCTCGCGCCCGCCGCCCGTCGATGGAGACCTTCGCATCGCCGCATCCCTGCCGGTCGTCTCGAACCGCAGCGTCAGGGTTCGGTGCCGTAGTGCTTGTCGAGGTAGTCGATGATCCGCGCCGCCTCATCGTCCGTGATCGGCGCGCCCATCACCTTGATCATCTTGTGCACCTCGGCATCCCACCCGGCGCGGTTCATGAAGCGCGAATTCATCGGGATGTAGTCGAGGCTGTGGCAGATCGAGCACCGCGCGCGGACGAGCACGAGCTCCGGGGCGTCCGCGAGCCGGACCTTCGATTCGTCGGCCCGCACGGCGGGCCAGGCGAGCAGCGTCGCGATCGCCAGCGCTGCGCTCAGGACCGGCGGGACGCGCACCTCAGGCGACCTCCACGCTGACGGCGTGCACCACGTTGTTGTGGTATCCGGGCGGATTCCAGATGAGCTCCTCGGTTTGCGTCTCGCCGCGGGCGTTGGTCGCGCGGGCGGATATCGTGAGCCGCCCTCGCGCCGTCGGCGTCAGGCTGAACTCCCACGGCCGGAATGAGAAGCGGCCGAGGTCCTCGCCGAGCGTGGCCGCGGCCCAGGTGTGGCCGCCGTCGCTCGAGACATCGACGCGCCGGATGCCGTATCCGCCGTCCCAGGCGATGCCCTTGACGCGGAGCGGGTGGCCGAGTTCGCTACGAGCGTTGTCGGCGGGGCTCGTGATCAGCGAGTTGACGACGGCCTCCGTGATCGGCGTCGACGTGTCCGACTCCTGCGATACGAAGCGGTCGATCTGCGGGAACTTGCCGCGCGGCAGCCGGTAGGCCGCGTTCATCCAGAAGCTCTTAAGCGGTGCCTTGAGCGCGCGGATCGCCGTCAGCTGCTTGATCCAGTAGGTTGCGGTCCAGCCAGGGACGATGAGGCGCGCCGGGAAGCCGTTCCAGTGCGGCAGCGGAGCGCCGTTCATCTCGTACGCAACGAGCACGCTGTCCTCGGCGGCCTTCCACGCCGGGATGCTCTTCATGAAGGCCGGCGTGGCATCAAGTGGCGCGCTGTCTGCGCCGTTGAGCGCGATCTCGAGCGCATCGCCCCGCAGGCCGGCGCGCGCGAGCACGTCCTTGAGGCGGGCGCCTTTCCACCGTGCGTTTCCCATCGCGCCGTAGCCCCACTGGACGCCCGGGACGTGCGGGTCGCTGAGGCCGCGCCGGTTGCCCGAGCATTGGCAGACCGCCACCAGCTCAGCCGGCTCAAATTGGGTACGGAGCTGCTCGAGTGTCAGCGACAGTTCGTGCTCGACCGACTCGCCGCCAACCGTCAAGCGCCAGGCGGCGGCATCGATCACGGGAATCGTCGGCAAATGCCAGCGCACGAAGAATCGGTCGTTCGGCGTCAGCAGCTCGCCGAAGGTCTCAAGCGGAGTCTCGTAGTTTGGCGGCCGGTACGACCGCTTGATCAGCGGCTGCTTGCCAGGCAGTGACTCGAGCGCCGACGAGTCGATCGCACCGGCGGGCAGCCCGGCGCGAACGAGCGGCGCGAGCAGCCCGCCACCCGCGAGCGCGCCGCCGAGTGACGCTGCCTGCAACACCAGCCGCCGGGTTGTGAGCACGGCCCCCCCAGGGAACTCAGCGGCGGCCGCATGGACGACGCCGCACCGCAGGGAGTCTAGCGCGGCTTGGAACCGCGCGGTGCCACTGGCCTGGCGCGAAGCGTCAATGCTGCAACGCGCTCGAGTGCGATGACCACGTCGGCCGGTACATCGAGTGCGCGCGCCGCACTCTCGTCCCGCCCGAGCGTCCGCGGATCCCGGCCGGTCACGGCGCCGAAGATGACCAGCGCCTCGAGAAAGTAGCCGGCGGTGCTGGCGTGGTAGCTGTCCGGTGCCCACAGGTTCAGCCGGCGGCCGGCGCCCGGGGCATAGGGATTTGACTCGGCGAGTCCCATCTCCATCGCACGGTTCCAGGCCTCCCCGACCGGGATGACGCTGCGGATGTGGCTCGACGCGGCCACCGCGCGATCGCACGCGGCGCGCACGTCGAGCGCCATGGCGGCGATCGGTCGGCCGTACCAGTGGCCCTGCGGCAGGTAGGTCTGGTCGGCGCGCGACCAGGTCGCGACCAGCCGGACGTCGACGTTCGAGTTCTGCCCATGGAGCACATCGGCGAGCCGCCCGCTGAACTCGATGAGCTTCCCGTCGTGGCCGGGCGCATCCGCATCGAGCGTGCTGTACGTCTGCATCACGACGTGGTCGTAGGCGCGGGCGATCAGCGCGCGCTTCTCCCGGAAATGGAAGTCGAGGCCCATGCTGGCCACAGCTTCCAGACTCACGTCGTAGTGCAGGCCAGACTCGTCGGCGAAGGCCTTGAACAGCGCCGGCACCCCGCCCATGCCGGTTCCGTTCAGATCGGTGACCGTCTCGGGCCGGAACTGCTGGACTGGCGAGGACGCCCCGTACGTGAAGCTGTTTCCGATGAAGAGGATCGTGTCGGCGGATGCGCGGCCCGACACGGCGAGCAAGATCGCCGCTGCGCCGGCGAGGCGCGACGCGAGTCGCCGGCGGCGCGCGTCAGTGCGTGCCATCGCGCCGGTGCGCAAGCAACCACCGATAGAGCTCGTCGTTTGCATAGGCCACGCTCCAGACGTCGTGACCGACGTCCGGATACTCGGTCATCCGCGCGTCGCCGCCGCAGCGGTTGATCGCGTCGATCATCGCGCGGTCATCCGCGACTGGAACGACGTCATCCTTCGCGCCGTGAAACGCCCACACGGGCACACGTTTCAGCCGGCACGACATGTCCGGCGTCCACGCGCCGCAGACCGGTGCGATGGCCGCGAACCGCTCCGGGTTCATGCTCGCCCAGGCGTACGTCCATTCGCCGCCCATGCTGAGCCCCGTCAGGTATACGCGCTGCGGATCGATCGGCAGTCGCTCGAGGAGCTCGTCGAGCAGCCCGTTGAGCGCCGACGGGTCGAATCCCTGCCGCTCGTCGAGCGCCTGCGGTGAGGCAACGATGAACGGCAGGCGGGCACCCTCGGCCGCGAGGCGGGGCGGGCCGTTGGCGGCGACGGCCTGGACGTTGCGACCCGACTCGCCGGAGCCGTGCAGGAAGATCAGCAGCGGGTAGCGGGTGGGCGGGTGCATCGTGAACCCGGGCGGCAGGTACAGCAGGAAATCGGCGTCGACCGTACTCGTCACGCGACGGTGCACGTGCTGCGGGTGCTGGCCCTCGGCGATCGCCCAGGGTTCGCGGCTCGCGCACCCGGCGAGCGCGGCCACCAGGGCGCCGCCCGCAGCCAAGTGCCGCAACCGTCGCAGGGGGGCGAGCATCATCACCGGATCGTCAGCAGTGCGAGTCCGTGCGCGGGGATCGTGAGCTCGGCGCGGCCACCGACCATCGGCAGCTCAACGGATGGGGGTAACGCGCCCGCGCGGCGCAGCTCGGCGATCTGCATCTGCGTAGGGTACCGCGGGCTGCCCATCCGCCGGAATGCCGCGCCCGCATCGCCGTGCTCGGGATCGACGATCGTCACCCGCGCCGAGTGGACACGCCCGTGGATCACGGCGAGCTCGACGTGGCGCGCCGCGGCGGTTGATCCGGGTGCAGCGTAATTCCAGAGCGCGACCTGCAGCAGGCCCTCGGCGTCGCGTGTCGCGAGCACGCCATCCCCGGCGACCTCGAGGCGCGCCTCGCCGAGCCGGTGCAGAAGCGCAAAGTCATTGAGCGACGGCTTCGGGATGCCGCCGGCGGCCACGAGCCCGAAGCCGCCGTAGAACGGCTGGCGGACGACGCCCTGCTCCTCGAAGACGTCGGAGAAGGTCCAGTAGGACATGAGATCGACGAGGCCATCGCATTGGCGGATGGTCTCGGCGAGCCACGGACCCATGAACGCGGCATCGGTCACGTCGGTCTCGTTCTTGAAGCTCGCGTTGAACTCGCTCCAGATCAACGGCGCCGTCGGGAAGGCCGAGTCACGGATCTGCTGGCGGACCTTGCGCACCGCGCGGCACACGAGCTGGTCGCGCGGGACGGGATCGCGCGACCCGAAGATATTCCCGGGTTCATCGTTCGCGTAGACGTGGGTCGAGACGAAGTCGACCGGCGCGCGGGCCGCCGCGGCGTGGCGGAGGAAGTCGGGGATCCATGCCGCTTGAGCCGTGGCGGGCCCGCCGACGCGCAAGCCCGCGTCGACGTTCTTGAGAGCGACGGCCGTGTGGTCGTACAGCTCGAAGTACGTCGCCTGGCTCGGCGATCCACCCCAGAAGTCGAGGTTGGGCTCGTTCCACACTTCGAAGTACCACTGTCGGACCTCGTCGATGCCGTAGCGCTCGACCAAGTGGCGTGCGAACGCGCCGATCAGAGCGTCCCAGCGCGCGTAGTCCTTCGGCGGCGCGATGATCGGGTGGTACCAGAACGCGTGCCGCATCGATGAGGCCGCGAGCTTCGCGGGCATGAATCCGAGCTCGACGAACGGCCGCACGCCCTCCGCGAGGAGGCCGTCATAGATCTGGTCGATGTACGAGAAGTTGTAGATCGGCCGGCCCGACCCGTCCTCGTCGTAGACGCCGAGCTCGTCGTGAAAGATCGCGTGGAAGCGCACGTAGCGCAGCGCCGTCGCCGACTTCACGATCCTCAGGTCGCGCCGGTAAGCGTCGCGCAGACTGAGCGCTGCCCGGCCCGAGCCGAACATCGACTCCCAGAAGTGCGGGAACGCGTGAGAGGCCGCCGCCGCATCGATCGTCACGACGTCGGCGGCGGCCGGAACCGTGAGCGTGAGCGCGGCGGCGAGGGAGAGCAGGGCGGCCCCGACACGGTGTCGCGAGGGGACGGGGGGGCACTCGTCGCCGGCCGGCGACCGCACCTGCTCGTTGCTCATATGCTGCGTCGCGTCACGTCTTGCGTGCGATCGCGGCGTCGATGCCGCATCGAGTCACCCTGCAAGTTCGTCACGCTTGTTGCGTTTCGGACACAGCTTGACAAGGCGCCCGGGTGAAAGAGTAGTCTCATCGCGCGCGGCAGGCAAACGTTTACATCAGCCATGTAAACGCTTCACCACGCGCGGGCTTGGAGGGGGCATGGCAGTGACAATCCGGGACGTCGCCCGCGAGGCACGCGTGTCGATCGCGACCGTGTCGCGCGTCGTCAACGGCCACGGCAACGTCACGGACGAGACCCGCGCCCGAATCCTCGGCGTTGCCGAGCGCCTGCACTACGTCCCGGACAGCGCGGCCCGCAGCCTCATCACCGGCCTGACGCACACGGTCGGTGTGCTGCTGCCGGACATGTACGGCGAGTACTTCTCGGAGCTCATTCGCGGCATCGACCGTGCGGCTCGGCAGCGCGGGCTGCACCTGCTCGTGTCGAGTTCGCATGGCGATGCGGGCGAGGCGACGCTCGCACTCCGCGCCATGCACGGGCGCGTCGACGGGGTGATCATCATGTCGCCGCACGTCGACGCAAAGCTGCTCGACCGAGCGCTGTCGGCGACGTTGCCGACCGTCCTGCTGAACACGCCGGCCGACTCGGGGCGGGCGCCGGCCTTCGTGACGGACAACTACGGCGGCGCGCGCGCGATGGTCGAGCACTTTCTCTCGCTCGGCTACAAGCGCATCGCGCTCATCGCGGGTCCCGAGGGCAACTTCGAATCCGCCGAGCGGTTGCGCGGCTTCCGCGCTGCGCTCGGCCGCGCCCGGTCCGCCGAGCACCCGGTGTATGCGGGCAACTTCACCGAGGAATCCGGTTATATCGCCGGGCGGCAGATTGCCGCGGCCAAGGACCGGCCAGACGCCGTCTTCGCCGCCAACGACATGATGGCGATCGGCTGCCTGTACGCGCTCACCGAAGCGGGTCTGCGCGTTCCGCAGGACGTCGCGCTGGCCGGCTTCGATGACATCCCGATCGCGCGCTTCGTGACGCCGCCGCTGACGACGGTGCGCGCCCAGACGGCCGAGCTCGGCCGGCAGGCGCTCGAGGAGCTGGCGCGGGCGATCGAGGATCCGGACAACGTGCGGCGCGCCCGGCATACGCTGCCGACCCGGTTGGTTATTCGAGCCTCGTGCGGCGATGCACGCGCGCCAGCGCTGCGCGCGTCCTTGCCGGGCGGGGAATGAGCAAGCGCGTTCCCGTTCGCGGGGGCGCATCGGTTCGAGACACAAGCGCAGGGCACATGGTCCGACACTTGGGGGATCCAATGAAGAGCAAGCGGTTTCAGGCCAAGACGAAGCTCGTTCGGTCACTGCTGGCGACGTCGATCGCGGCGGCGCTCGCATCGGGCGTGAGCGTACCGACGCGCAGTTGGGCGCAGTCGGCCGAAGCGACACTCCGCGGCAAGACGACCGCCGACACCGAAGTCACCGCCAAGAACGTCGAGACCGGCGCGGTGCGCCGCACGAAATCGGGGTCGGACGGGATCTACACGCTTGTCGGCATGCCGCCGGGAACGTGGCGTGTGAGTGCGGGACCGGGCCTCGAGGCGGTTGTCACGCTGACCGTTGCCTCGACGGAGACCCTGGACCTGCAGGCGGGCATCGCGGCGGCGCCGCAGGGTACGCTCGAGGCGGTCACGGTCAACTCGTCGCGGCTGGTCGAGGTCAAGACCTCGGAAATCGGCGGCACCGTGTCGCTGCAGCAGATCGAGACCGTCCCGCAGATCACGCGCAACTTCCTTGAGTTCGCCGACACCGTGCCCGGCATGGTGTTCAGCGTCGACTCGGGCGGGAATACGTCCCTGCGGGGCGGCGCCATGACGACGAGCTCAGTCAACGTCTACATCGACGGCGTCGGCCAGAAGAGCTACGTGAAGGAAGGCGGCGTCGCCGGCCAGTTCTTCAGCCAGGGCAACCCGTTCCCGCAGCTTGCGATCGGCGAATACAAGGTCATCACGTCCAACTACAAGGCCGAGTATGACCAGGTGTCGAGCGCCGCCGTGACTGCGCTCACGAAGTCGGGTACTAACGAGTTCCACGGCGAGGTGTTCGGCACCTACACGAACGACAGCCTGCGCGCCGAGACGCCGTCCGAGGCTGCGTCCGGGAAGAAGACTCCGTCGCATGACACCGAATACGGCGTGGCCGTCGGCGGACCGATCATCCAGGACAAGATGCACTTCTTCATCACCTACGAGGGCAAGCGCTACACGACGCCTGTGACAGTCGTGCCGGGAGTGACCAACGTCACTACTTTCCTGCCTGCCAGCGTGCAGTCGCAGTTCGGGCCGTCGACGCTGCCGTTCACCGAGAACCTGTACTTCGGCAAGCTGGACTGGGAGTTCACCGATTCCGACCGGCTCGATATCAGCGTCCAGGACCGCAAGGAAGACCAGATCCTTAACATCGGCGTCGCGCAGGCGGCATCCGCCAGCATCGACACGCAAAACGACGACCAGCGACTGGACGTGAAGTGGCAGCACAGTGCGGAGAAGTGGCTGAACGAGGTGCTGTTCACCTACGAGGACTCGTTCAACTCGCCGTCGGCGCGCAGCTACGGCAACGGCTCCGTCTACACATTCCAGCCGTCGCAGGACGCCACGATCGTCGACACGGGGCCCGCCGACCCTCGCGGCGCGCAGCACAAGGGCCAGCGCGGGCCGGCATTCCAGGACGACATCACCTTCCACAACCTCTCGTGGATGGGCGACCACACGATCAAGATGGGCGCCAAGATCAAGTGGGTGACGCTGATTGCGCAGGATGCGGAGAACATCAACCCGCAGTTCTACTACGACGTCAACCCGACGGGCACGGCGGCCGAGCCGTACAAAGCCTTCTTCACGAATCCGGTGAATGGCTTAGCCGCGGTCGCGAAGTCCAAGAACACGCAGCTTGGCCTGTACATCCAGGACGACTGGGCGCAGACGGACAAGCTGACCTGGAACCTCGGCGTCAGGTGGGACTACGAAAGGACGCCCGCCTACACGAATTACATGACGCCGGCCAACGTCATCGCAGCGCTGAACGCGCCGAACCCCGATCCGACCGCGCCGGCCGGGCAGACGTACGCTCAGGCGCTTGCGCTCGGCGGCGTGAACGTCAACGACTACATTGGCAACGGACACAACCGAAGCCCGTACGCCGGCGAGATTCAGCCGCGCCTGGGCTTCTCGTTCGACATGAACGCCGACCAGCGTCACGTGATCTTCGGCGGCTACGGCCGCAGCTACGACCGAGACCTCTTCGACTACCTGCAGCTTGAGGAGACCAAGTCGGCGCTGCCGGAGAGCACGATCTTCTTCAACGTGCCGGAGCGACCGTGCACCGCCTCGCCGACCTGCGTCGCGTGGGATCCGAAGTACCTGAACGGCCTGTCGAACCTACAGGGGCTGATCGGTTCCACGAATGTCGGCCAGGAAGTCGACATGCTGAACAACCACCTGAAGGCGCCGTACTCGGACCAGTTCAGCATCGGCATGCACAATCGCCTCGGCGACTGGAATACGACTGCGACGATCGCCCGGATCCTGAGCTACGACGGCTTCGCCTTCACGCTCGGCAACCGGTATCCGAGTGGCGCGTTCTGGATGAACGGCGGCCAGCCGTGGGGCAACGGCGTGCCGGGTTTCGGTGCGCTGATCATCGGCAACAACGCCATCGAGACGCGTACGACCCAGGTCGGGCTGTCGGCGGAGAAGCCCTTCACGGAAGGCTCCGGCTGGGGCGCGACGATCGCCTACACCTACACGAACGCGGTCCAGAACCGCGACACGAACGAGCACTATTCGTTCGATGAGGAGTGGCTCAGCCAGTATCCTTTCATTACGTCGAACGCGGTGTCGAAGCACAGGGTGGTGATGACCGGCGAAATCAAGGGGCCCTGGAACACGATCGTCGGCGGCAAGCTGACGCTCGCGACGCCGGTTCCCGTCAACGATATCGCCTGCATTGGCCTCACCTACCCGACGGGCAGCGGCTGCACACCGATCGCCGGCAAGCCGCCGGAGACGCTGGGCTACCGGAGCCTCGACCTGCAGGTGACGAAGCGCTTCTCGCTGACCGACGAGCAGGCCATCGAGATCCGGGCGGATGTGCTGAATGTGTTCAACTGGTACAACTACTCGGACACGAACCGCAGCTGGGGATCGGGCGGCGTCTATAACCCGAATCCCGTGACCTACAACACGACAGGAAACATCACGGGCTATACGCGAACGTTGCGTGTGACGTTGAACTACAAATTCTGAGGTGCTCATGGAACGGCCCGCGCCGTCCGGCGTGCGGTGGCGACACCGTCTCGCCGGCGGCTCCGGCGCGTCGGGCGGCCGGGGAGTCCCGGCCGACCGCCCGTGATCCACCGTTGCGTCAGCAAGATCGTCGTCGTCGGCGGTGGCACGGCCGGCTGGATGGCCGCGGCCGCCTTCACGAAGGTGCTAGGTCCGGAGTACTCGGTCGAGCTGATCGAGTCGGAAGAGATCGGCACCGTCGGCGTCGGCGAAGCGACCGTTCCGCACCTCAAGCTTTTCAACCAGATCCTCGAGATCGATGAGATTGAGTTCATTCGGGAGGTCCAGGGGACCTTCAAGCTCGGCATCGAGTTCGTGGACTGGCTGCGGCCCGGGTCCCGCTACGTGCACGGCTTCGGGACGATCGGGCACGACGTCGGGCTGCTGCCCTTCCACCAGTACTGGCTGAAGCAGTTTCTCGCGGGCAAAGCGCAGGACATCGGCGCCTACTCGCTGAACACCGCGGCGGCGCCGAAGGGCAAATTCATGGCGTCGGCGACCGACGTGCCGGCGACCTCGCCGCTTGCCAACATCGCCTACGCCTATCACTTCGATGCTGGCCGTTACGCCCGTTACCTGCGCCGCTATGCGGAGAAACGCGGCGCGAAGCGCACGGAAGGCAAGATCGTCCAGGTCCTGTTGCGCTCCGCGGATGGCTTCATCGAGTCGGTGCGCCTCGAGAGCGGCGCGATCGTGAGCGGCGATCTCTTCATCGACTGCTCGGGCTTCCGTGGCCTGCTGATCGAGGAAGCGCTCAAGACTGGCTACGAAGATTGGACCCACTGGCTGCCGTGCGACAGGGCCCTGGCCGTGGCCTGCGAGAAAGTCGGGCCACCGGCGCCGTTCACGCGCTCGACCGCGCGCCCGGCGGGCTGGCAGTGGCGCATCCCGCTGCAGCATCGCACGGGCAACGGCTACGTCTACTCGAGCAAGCACGTCAGCGACGACGAGGCGGCAGCAACGCTGCTGCGGAACCTGGACGGCAAGCCGCTCGGCGATCCGCGCCCGCTGCGATTCACGACCGGCAAGCGCCGCAAATTCTGGAACCGCAACTGCGTCGCGGTCGGTCTCGCCAGCGGGTTCATGGAGCCCCTCGAGTCCACGAGCATCTACTTGATCCAGTCGGGAATTGCGCGACTCATCAACCTGATGCCACGCACGGACATCAGTCCGGTCCTCGTTGATCGCTACAACGCGCAGGCGGCGTTCGAGTTCGAGCGGATTCGCGACTTCCTGATCCTTCACTACTGCGCGACCGAGCGAAATGACTCGCCGTTCTGGAACTACTGCCGCACGATGAGCATCCCGCAGGAGTTGGCGGCGACGATGCGGCTGTTCGCGGACAGCGGGCGTTTCTTCCGCAATGCCGAGGAGATGTTCGCGACCACGAGCTGGGTGCAGGTGATGATCGGCCAGGGAATCGTGCCGCACGCGTACCACCCGATTGTCGATCAGATGCCCGATGCGAACATTGCGGAGTTCGTTGACGGGGTGCGCAAGGTCATCGCGAGCTGCGTGGACGCCATGCCGATGCACGAACAGTTCATCGCGCGGCACTGCGCCGCACCGTCGAACACGGCATGACCGTGCCGGGCCGCCGAAGAACGCGTCGGCACGGAAGCTGACACCGCCGGCGGGTGGAGAGGGGCACCGTGCCGGGCCGGCGAGCGAAGCGGATGGGTAATTGATGAAAACTCTCAGTCTCACGCCTCTGATCGGTCGCAGTGCGCTGCTGCTGGCATGCCTGTGGCTCGGGGCCTGCGTCGCACACCGTACGGCGTCGTCGACCGACAGCGGGCAGCAGCACAGCGTCGATGCGCATGTCGATGATCTCGAGCGCAGGACCTTCGCGTTCTTCTGGGAGACGACCAACCCGAAGAACGGGCTCGTCCCGGATCGTTACCCGACGCCCTCGTTCGCCAGCGTCGCCGCCGTCGGCTTCGGCCTGACCGCCTACCCGATTGGGGTCGAACGCGGCTACGTGACCCGCGCGGCGGCCCGCGAGCGCGTGCTCGCGACGCTGCGCTTCTTCAGGGATGCGCCACAAGGGCCGGAGCCGGTCGGCAACACCGGGTACCGGGGCTTCTACTATCACTTCCTCGACATGAGCACGGGCCTGCGCAACTCTACCCAGGTCGAGCTATCGACCGTCGATACGGCACTCCTGCTCGCCGGCGTGCTGTTCTGCGGCCGGTATTTCGACGGCTCCGATCCGGACGAGGCCCAAATCCGCCAGATTGCGGACGAGATCTACCGGCGGGTGGACTGGGCTTGGGCCTCGACGCCGGAGGGCGCAGTCGCCCTTGGCTGGACACCCGAGTTCGGTTTTCACCCCATGCACTGGCGTGGGTACAACGAGGGCATGATCATCTACGTGCTCGGCCTCGGTTCGCCGACGTTCCCGCTGCCGGACGGCGCGTGGCGCCAGTGGACGGAAACATACCCGAGTCACTGGGCGAGCAGTTACGGCCAGATCTACCTGAACTTCCCGCCCCTGTTTGGCCATCAGTTTTCGCACATATGGATCGATTTCCGCGGCGTGCGCGATGAGTTCATGCGTCAGCACGGGCTGGATTATTTTGAAAACAGCCGACGGGCCACCTACGCGCAGCGGGCCTACGCGATCGATAACCCCATGGGCTGGAAAGGCTACGGCGCTAGGATGTTCGGCGTGAGCGCCGCGGATGGGCCTGCACGGCTGACGATCCCGGACGGCGCCGGTCAAAAGGTCTTCCGGCGATACGCGGCACGCGGGATTGGCGGTGCCAAGACCTACGACGATGGCACGCTGTCGCCGTCCGCGCTTGCCTCGTCCATCGTCTTCGCGCCGGAAATTGTGCTGCCCGCGCTCGACGAGCTATTCAATCGCTACGGCCAGTACGTCAATCGGAAATACGGCTTCGTCGATGCCTTCGACCCGAGCTTCGACTACGACGTCCCGATTCCGGCAGGAACGCGCGTCCCGGGCGTCGGCTGGTTCGACGACGACTATCTCGGCATCGATTCCGGATCGACGATCGCGATGCTCGAGAACTACCGCAGCGAACTCGTCTGGCGATTCATGCGGCACGATCCTTACGTCCGCCGCGGGCTGGCACGGGCCGGCTTCACGGGCGGTTGGCTGGACGCGCCGCCGTGACCGGACGCGCCCTCTCGCGGATGGTCGTGCTGACGGCGCTGCTCGCAGTTGCCGGAGGCTGCGGTGGCGGCCGCCAGCCGGTGGTGCTGCACGTCTGGGCGATGGGCCGCGAAGCCGAGGTTCTGGCGGCGTTGCTGCCGGACTTCTACCGCGAGCATCCGGACGTCCGGGTAGAAGTCCAGCAGCTCGCATGGACGGCCGCGCACGAGAAGCTGCTGACGGCAATTGCCGGCGACGCAACCCCGGATGTGTGCCAGCTTGGGAACTCCTGGATTCCGGAGCTCGTCGCGCTGCACGCGCTTGAGCCGCTCGGGGACTACGTCTCACGCACCCCATCGGTGGCGCCGCCGGACTACTTCGCGGGCGTCTGGCAAACCAATTCCGTCGAAGGCACCTTGTACGGAGTCCCGTGGTACGTCGACACGCGGCTTCTCTTCTACCGGCGGGATCTCCTCGAGCAGGCCGGCTTCGACGCGCCCGCGGCAACGTGGGCCGGGTGGCTCGAGCAGTTGCGGGCGATCAAGCGGATGGTGGGGCCGGAGCGGTTCTCGGTTCTGCTGCCGCTCAACGAGTTCGAGCCGCTGCAGATTCTCGCTCTTGAGCAAGACGAAGCGATGCTGCGCGATGGCAACCGGTACGGCAATTTCGAGAGCCCTTCGTTCAAGCGTGCGATCCGTTTCTACAAGCAGATGTTCGACGAGGCGCTCGCGCCGCGGATGACAAACACGCAGATCTCGAACGTCTGGAACGAGCTCGGCAAGGGCTTCTATTCGTTCTATATCTCAGGCCCGTGGAACATCGGCGAGTTCAAGCGCCGGCTGCCGCCGGAGCAGCAGGATGGCTGGATGACGGCGCCGATGCCGGGACCTGACGGCCCGGGCGTTTCGAACGCGGGCGGGTCGAGCCTCGTGTTGTTCAGTCGATCGCGACAGCGCGCCGCAGGCTGGGCCCTGATCGAGTTCCTGTCGCGGCCGCGCGTGCAGCGGCGCTTTTACGAATTGACCGGCGACCTCCCGCCGCGGCGGTCGAGCTGGGAAGAGGGCGAAATCGCCACCGATCCGTACACGCGCGCATTTCGCGTCCAATTCGAGCGACTGCGGACCTTCCCGCAGGTGCCGGAGTGGGAGCAAATCATGCAAGCGATGCGCGTCATGGCCGAGCGCGTCGTCCAGGATCAGGAAGGAATCGACGCCGCCGTCGCCGGGTTCGATGTCGAGGTCGACGGCATGCTCGCCAAGCGTCGCTGGATGCTGGCGCGGCAGTCCCCTCGCAAGGCGCTTGCTCCGTGAGCAGCACGCGCTCGTGGCGGGACTCCCGGGCCGGGTGGCTGTTCGCCTCGCCGGCGCTCGCGTTGATCGCCGTCTTCTTTCTCGTGCCGGTCGTCGGCGCGCTCGCGATCAGCTTCACCGATTTCGACCTCTATGCGCTCGCCGATCCGGCGAATCTTCGCGTGGTCGGAATCGACAACTACCGTGAATTGCTGGCGGCGCCCATGTTCTGGAAGGCGCTTGGCAACACGGCCGTGTTCGTGATTCTCGGTGTGCCACTGTCGCTGGCTGCATCGCTCGGTGCCGCGCTGCTGATCGACGCGCGCGTCGCGCGATTCAAGGCGTTCTTTCGCACCGCCTTCTTCGCGCCGGTCGTCGCGACCCTGGTCGCGGTGGCGCTGACCTGGCGCTACGTCCTGCACACGCGCTACGGACTCCTGAATTTCGGGCTCGTGCACCTCGGCTTGCCCGCCGTCGACTGGCTCGGCGACCCGCACACGTCCATGCCCGCGATCGTGATCCTCGCCGTCTGGAAGAACTTCGGCTACAACATGGTGATCCTGTTGGCGGCCCTGCAGGGAATCCCGGAGGAACTGTATGAGGCGGCGCGCCTCGATGGCGCGGGCGCATGGACGCGTCTGTGGCGCATCACGCTGCCGCTATTGACGCCGACCCTCGTGCTGGTGGGAATCCTGACCGTCAGCGGTTACTTCCAGCTGTTCGCCGAGCCGTACGTGATGACACAGGGCGGGCCGCTGCAGAGCACGGTGAGCGTCCTTTACTTCATGTTCGAGCAGGGCTTCAAGTGGTGGAAGCTCGGCTTTGCTTCGGCGGCGGCCTTCGTGCTGTTCGCGCTCATTCTCGCGCTGACCGCGCTGCAGCTACGCCTCGCGCGGAGCGTCGAGCGGTGAAGGCCCGGCTCTCCTCCGTGACCGTCAATGGCGCGCTCTGGATCGGCGCCGCGCTGACGCTCTTCCCCCTGCTCTGGATGGTCTCCGTTTCGGTGATGCCGACCGGCGCGTCGTCCAACTACCCGCCACCGCTGCTGCCGTCATCGGTCACCTTCGAGCACTACCGCGACCTGTTTTCGCAGCAGAACATGGGCCGGTACCTGGCAAACAGCGCCATCGTCGCGACCGTCGCAACGCTGCTGGCGCTCGTGTTCAACGGGCTCGCCGGCTATGCATTCGCCAAGCTCCGCTTCCGCGGCCGGGAACCGATCTACCGGTTGCTGCTCGCCGGCCTGCTCGTGCCGGCGCAGGTCACGATGATTCCCCTATTCGGCCTCCTGAAGGTGCTGGGGCTCGTGAATACCTACGCCGCGGCCATCATCCCGAGCGTGGCGAGCATCTTCGGAATCTTTCTGGTCCGCCAGGCGGCGCTCGCCATCCCCGACGAACTCCTCGATGCCGCTCGCATCGACGGCGCCAGCGAGTGGCGCATTTTCCGGTCGATCGTCGTCCCGCTGCTCGTCCCGATCCTCGTCACGCTCGGTGTCTTTGTGTTCCTCGGCACGTGGAACGACTTCATGTGGCCGCTGATCGTACTGACCGACCGCGACATGCAGACCCTGCCAGTCGCTCTTGCGGGTCTGTCACGCGAGCACGTCCAGGACAACGAAATGATGATGGCGGGCTCGGTGCTCACGATCCTGCCGGTTCTGGCGCTGTTCCTCGTTCTGCAACGGCACTACATCCGGGGACTCCTGAGTGGCGCGATCAAGGGCTAGCCGCCCGGTCGTCACGCTCGCCGCGGCGTTCGCGGTCGCGGGTGTTTTCGGTCGCGCGTCCGGCGAGCCTGCCGCGTGGACGGCGCGCGGCTCCGAAGGCGTCGGCGCGCTTGTGGCACCGCTGTCCGGCGATGCAGATGGGCCCGAACGCCTCGTGTTCGATTTCCACGGCAATGCCGGGTTCGCGCTCGCCGGACGCACGATGCCGGTCGAATTCCCGGACAACTTCGTGATCCGCGTGGAATTGCGCTCGAGTGCCCGCGACGCGCCAATCGAAATCAAGTTCGTCGATGCCTCGGGCGACAACGTCTGGTGGTACCGGCCGGCGCCCGGAACAGTGACTGCGGACTGGCGGACGGTGACGATCCGCCGCCGGCAGCTGCAGTTCGCGTGGGGACCTACGTCAGACCGGACCCCGCGGAGCACGGCTCGCGTCGAGGTAGTCGTTGATGCCGGCGGCGACCAGGCTGGAACACTCGACATCGGGCAAATCTCGATCGACGCGCTTCCCCCACCCCCGGTCAGCTGGCCGGCGCCCGTGGCGCACGCAACCCCCGAGTCGTCGGACGCCTTCGCGGCGGCGGCGGTCGATGGCAACCCTGCGACGGCCTGGTCATGCCCGATGCCGGCAGGAGCGCCCGCGTGCACCCTGACCATCGACTACGGCGCGGCGCGCGAGCTCGGGGGCCTGCGCCTCGAGTGGGGATCGCCGGGCGTCGCGCGCGGCTATGACGTCGCGCTCTCCCTCGACGGGAGCCGGTGGAGTGACGTTGCCAAGATCACGCGCGGCGGGAGCGAGCCCTCGTGGCTCTGGCTCGGCGAGGCCGAGGCGCGCTTCGTGCGCTTGACATTCAATGACGCGCCGGCCGGTCGAGTGGTGCTCTCGGAGCTTGCGTTGCTGGACATCGGGCTCGGCGTCGACCGGAACACCTTCCTGCGCGCGGTCGCCGCGTCGAACCCACGCGGCGCCTTCCCACGCGGCTTCCTCGAGCAGAACTACTGGACTCTCGTCGGCGCCGATGGCGGATCGGACACCGGGCTCCTGTCGGAGGATGGCGCACTGGAGCTCGGCCGCGGCGGTCCGTCACTCGAGCCCTTCGTCGAGACACGCCGCACGTCGACCTGGGCCAGCGTCGGGACGCGCCAGGGCCTGGCCGGGAACTCCCTGCCGGTCCCGAGCGTCGAGTGGCTTGCCGAGGAATTTGGCCTCGCGATCTCTGCGGTCGCGCATCGCGGCCGCGTGGGCGAGGGCATGTACGCGCGCTATCGCGTGACGAATCGGACGGGCCACCCGCTGTCACTGCGCCTCCTGCTCGCGGCGCGCCCGTACCAGGTGAATCCTCCCGCGCAGTTCCTGACGACGCCCGGAGGCGTCAGCCCGATCGAGCGGGTCGACTGGGACGGCCAGACGCTGGCGCTCGGTGGGCGCTTCCGGGTCGAACCGCTCTCGGCGCCGACCGAGGTCGACGCGTTTCCGTTCGAGGCGAAGCATTTTCCGGTGGGACCGGTCGAGGCCGGCCGCCAGCCACCGTGGTCCGTCTCGGACCCGGCGCACCTCGCAACCGCCGTGCTGCACTACGACCTCGAGCTCGCGCCGCACGGCCACGCGATCGTCGGCGTGTTCGTGCCGTGGGGCTCGAGCGCCGGACGGCCGACCATGGCGGATCTGGACGATGCATTTGCGGTCGAGACGGCCTACTGGAGGCAGCGGCTCGGCCGCGTGACGGTCCGTGCCGCTGGCTCAGCCGAGGCCCGGGACGTGTCCGACGCGCTCAAGGCCGCGCTCGCCCACATCATCCTCTCGCGCGACGGCGCCATGCTTCGCCCGGGAACCCGTGCTTACGCGCGCTCCTGGATCCGCGACGGGGCGATGATGTCCGATGCGCTGCTGCGACTCGGCGAGCACGAGCTGGCGCGCGCCTATCTCGCAAAGTACGCGACATTCACCTTTGCGAACGGCAAGGTGCCATGCTGCGTCGATGGCCGCGGCGCGGATCCGGTTCCCGAGCACGACAGCCCGGGCGAGTTCCTGCACCTCGCCGCGGCCGTGCTCCGTGCCACCGACGACACAGCCCTGCTGCGCTCGGTCTACCCGCGCGTTCAGGCCGCGGTCGCCTATCTCGCGCGGCTTCGCGCCGAGGAAGCGCCGGCCGCCGAGGCCGACCCGGCGTTCCAGGGACTGCTGCCGCCCTCGATCAGCCACGAGGGGTACAGCGCGAAGCCGATGCACTCGTACTGGGACGATTTCTGGGGGTTGCGCGGCCTCGATGATGCGGTCGCGATTGCGCAGCGCCTCGGCGAGAGCGCGGATGCGAACGCCTTCCGCGCGATGCACGGGCAGTTCGCCCGCGACGTGGTTGATTCGATCGCGGCGGTCGGCCGCGAGCACCGGATCGACTTCATCCCCGGATGCGCCGACCTTGCGGACTTCGATGCGACATCGACGACGATTGCCCTCGATCCGGGAATCGGGCCGGTAGCGCTGCCGCCCGACGCGCTCAGGGCCACCTTCGACCGCTACTGGCAAGCGTTCGTCGCGCGACGCGACGGCCGCGCTCGCTGGAGCGACTACACGCCGTACGAGTGGCGCGTCGTCGGCACCTTCGTCGAGCTCGGCCAGCCGGACCGCGCGATTTCCGCGCTGCGCTACTTCATGGCCGGACGTCGCCCGGCCGCGTGGCAGCAGTGGCCGGAGGTCATCGACCGCGACCCCCGGCACGCGCGGTTCATCGGCGACCTGCCGCACGGATGGGTTGCCTCCGACTTCATCCGCTCAACGCTCGACCTATTCGCCTACGAACGCGACTCCGATCGAGCGGTCGTGCTGGCGGCTGGCGTGCCGGGTACGTGGCTCGACGGGCCGGGTGTCGCGGTCGATGGACTTCGCCTCGGTTCCGGCCCTCTGAGCTACCGGGCGCAGCGCCGCGGCAAGCGGACCGACCTGCGCGTGCTCCGCGGCAGCGCTGTTCCGGCAGGCGGCTTCGTGTACCGGCTGCCCGAGGGCGTGCGGCCGCCGCGGGCCATCGTGGACGGACGGCCCGTACGCTTCGAGCACGGCGAGCTTCGCCTGCGACGGGCACCCGCGCACCTGACCCTGGTGCAGACGTGAGCGCCCGGGTGCCCGCTCCCGTCGCGGCGATCGTTGCCTCGAACGGCACGTATCACTGCGTACTGTCGCCGGCGGGCACAGGCTTTTCGGCCTACGGCGATCGGCTGCTGACGAGCTGGACGGGCGACCCCTGCGAGGACGAGCTGGGCCTCTATATATATGTGCGGGACGAGGCCAGCGGGCGGCTGTCGACCGCGAGCGGTGCGCCCCTGGGCGATGGCGGGGCGTTGTCGACCGATGCGATGGGCGCGGTACTCGAGAGAGAGCACGGCGATTATTTGAGCGCCGTCCGGCTTGAAGTTCTGGCCGATGCGCCCGTCGAGCGCCGCCGGGTGCGCCTGCGGAACCTCGGTCAGACGGAATTGACGATCGAGGTGACCGCCTACGTCGAGGTCGTGCTGAACCTTCCGGCCGCGCATGCGGCTCACCCGGGTTTCAGCAAGCTGTTCGTGGAGACGCAGTGCGATCGCGGTGCGGCCCTTCTGACCGCACAGCGCCGACCGCGGGGCAACGATGAGCACCATCCGTGCCTCGGCCTCGCGCTCCGAGGCGCACCGCTATTGGAGTGGGAGACCGATCGCAGCCGCTTCCTCGGTCGCGGCCGCCGTCCGGGAACTGCGACGGCCATGCGCCAGGGCGCGCGTCTGAGCGGGCGCGTCGGCGCCGTGCTGGACCCCGTCTTCGCCTTGCGGACGCGGATCACCGTCGCGGCGGGCGGCGAATCAGAATTCGTGCTGCTGCTCGCGGTAGCGGACGAGCCCGGTCAGCTGCCGGCAGCGATCAAGCACGGCGAGCGGGGCGGCGCGCTCGCACCGGTTGAGCCGCTCAATGCCGGCTCGCCGTCGCGCTTCCGTGACACGTTCGCGCCGCTGATCGAGGGCTACGTGAACGGTGGTCGAGCCCCGGCCGTCGGTCCGCGATTGCGGCCTGCAAGACCTCCCGCCGAGGCGTCCGCGTGCGAGGCAACCGACAACGGTTTCGGCGCCTTCACGGCCGACGGCCGCGAGTATCGCGTGGTCATCGAGCGCGATGGCGACGGGGGCCTGCTCCTGCCGCCGATGCCATGGAGCAACGTGCTTGCGAACGAGGGATTTGGCTGTGTCGTGACCGAGAAGGGCGCTGCGTCGAGCTGGGCGGCCAACAGCCGGCTGCACCGCTTGACGCCCTGGCGCAACGATCCGCTCGCCGATCCGCATGACGAGGCCCTCTACCTGCGCGACGAGGCGGACGGCGAATTCTGGAGCGCGCTGCCGGGGCCGGCGCCCGTCGCGGACCTGTACGAGGTCCGACACGGGTTCGGCTACTCGCGCTGGCGGCACCGCTCGGGCGGCATCGAGCACGATGTGACGCTGTTCGTGGCGGAGTCTGACCCGGTGCGGATCGCCGACGTGGTATTGACGAACACGGGCCGGGCACCGCGGCAGCTCGCGTTCTACGCCTACAACCGCTGGGTCCTCGGCGCGACGCCTGAGGATACCCGCCACTCGCTGGAGGTGGCGTTCGACGCCACACGCGGTGCGGTGCTCGCACGCAATCCCGCGGCCGGCGTGTTCGCCCACCGCGTTGCGTTCGCCGCGCTGGCGGGGGTGGAGCCGGGGCGCGTGCAGGGCTCGACCGACCGCGCGAGCTTTCTGGGAGTGCCCGGGACCGTCGATGCGCCGCGCTCGCTCGTTCGCGGCGGTGCGCTCGCGCCGGGTACGGCGATGGACGCCGCGGTCCTGCGGGTCGAGGTCGCGCTCGCGCCCGGCGCGACCGTCCGGTTGCAGGCGCTGCTCGGCGAAGTCGACTCGGCCGCCGCGCTCGCGCGCGTGCTCGAGCACCACCGCGTGCCGGAGGCGGCGGAGCGCGAACTTGCCCGGGTGACGGAGGCCTGGGCCGCGCGGCTCGGCCGCACGCAGATCCGCACTCCCGTCAAAGCGATCGACTTGATGGTGAACGGCTGGCTCCTGTACCAGACGCTGAGCTGCCGGTTGTGGGCGCGCACCGCGTTCTACCAGTCCGGCGGCGCATTCGGATTTCGCGACCAGCTGCAGGACGCCGCCGCGCTGGCGCAGGTGCACCCGGAATTCCTGCGGGCGCAGCTGCTCAACAACGCCGCACACCAGTTCGTGGAAGGGGATGTCCTGCACTGGTGGCACCCGCCGCGAGCCGAAGGCATCCGGACCAAGTTCGCCGACGATCTGATCTGGCTGCCGTACCTGACGGCGCGCTACGTCGCGGTCACTGGCGATGCCGCACTGCTGGACCTGCCGGTGGGCTACAAACGCGGCCCGGCACTCGATCCTGACGAGGACGAGCGCTACATCGTCCCCACCGACGCAGTGGAGCGGACCGACGTGTACACGCATTGCCTTCGGGCATTCGAGCGGGGAATGACGCGCGGCCCGCACGGATTGCCATTGTTCGGCTGTGGCGATTGGAACGACGGGATGAACCGTGTCGGCCGCGAAGGGCGCGGCGAAAGCGTCTGGATGGCGCTGTTCCTGTACGCCGCCATCGGCGAGTTCGTGCCGCTCGCGCGCGGTCGCAATGACGAGGCGACGATCGCGCGCCTCACGGCGTACCAGTCGGATCTGCAGTCCGCGCTGGAGTCCGCCGGCTGGGACGGGGAGTGGTACCGCCGCGGCTACTACGACAACGGCGAGCCGCTCGGCTCGCACCTGAGCGACGAGTGCCAGATCGACGCGCTCGTCCAGGCGTGGGCAGTCATCTCGAAGGCAGTGCCGCGGGAACGGTCGGACGCTGCGCTCGACGCCGCCGAGCGGCGCCTCGTCAGCGAACGGGACGGGCTCATCCGCCTGCTGGCGCCACCGTTCAATGCGACCCGGCAAGATCCCGGCTACATCAAGGGCTACCTGGCCGGTGTCCGCGAGAACGGGGGCCAGTACACGCACGCGGCGCTCTGGCTCGTGCGAGCGATGGCCGAGGCCGGCCGGCGCCAACGCGCGGCGGAGCTGCTCGAGATGCTGAGTCCGGTCACTCACGCGAGTACGCCGGACCGGCTCGCCATCTACCAGGTCGAGCCGTACGTGGTTGCGGCGGACGTGTACGGCGTCGCGCCGCACGTCGGCCGTGGCGGCTGGACCTGGTACACCGGGTCGGCCGGGTGGATGTATCGAGTCGCACTCGAGTCCGTGCTCGGCTTCGACATCGAGGGTGGCCGGACTCTACGGCTCGACCCGCGCGTTCCGGACTCGTGGTCCGGCTTCGAGCTGACACATCGGCGGCCGGATGGCACGACCTACCACATCAGCGTGCGGACGTCCGGCGGACGCGCAGAATGCGTGGTCGACGCGGTCCTCGACGGCGGACGGCTGGCACCGGGCCCCGACGGCGTGCGCGTGCCGCTCGCGAACGACGGCCACGAGCACCGGCTGCAGGTCACGCTCGGGGCAGCCGGAGGCGGCTCGTGAGCGCAGCCGGACCCAGGATCTTTCCGGCGGGGTTCCTGTGGGGCGCGGCGACGGCGGCGTACCAAATCGAAGGCTCGCCGCTCGCCGACGGCGCCGGCGCGAGCATCTGGCACCGCTTCGCGCATACGCCCGGGCGTATCCACGACGGTGACACCGGCGATGTCGCGTGCGACCACTACCGCCGGTACGCGGAGGACGTCGCGCTGATGCGCACGCTCGGGCTCGCGGCCTATCGCTTCAGCATCGCGTGGGGCCGGGTCCTGCCCGACGGCCGCGGCCGCGTGAACCCGGCGGGCCTCGACTTCTACGAGCGGCTGGTCGACGCGTTGCTCGCGCACGGCATCCAGCCCATGGTCACCCTCTACCACTGGGATCTCCCCGCGGCGCTCGATGAGCTCGGCGGCTGGCTCAATCCGGACATCGCACACTGGTTTGCCGAATACGCCTCGCTCGTGATCCGCCGGCTTGGCGATCGTGTGCCGCGCTGGGTGACGCTGAACGAACCCTGGGTGGTCACCGACGGCGGCTACTTGCACGGCACGCTGGCCCCGGGACACCGGAGCGCGTTCGAGGCGCCCGTGGCGAGCCACCACCTGTTGCGCGCGCATGGTGCCGCCGTGCAGGCGTGCCGGGCGGAAGGGCGAGGGGAAATCGGCCTCGTCGTCAACCTCGAGCCGAAGTACCCGGCCAGCGATGCGGCGGCCGACCACGCGGCCACGGCGCGCGCCGACGCCTACATGAACCGGCAGTATCTCGATCCCGTGTTCCTCGGCTCCTACCCCGACGAGTTGCGAGAGGTCTTCGGCGAGGCCTGGCATGACTGGCCGGCGGCGGATTTCGACCTGATCCGGCAGCCGACCGACTTTCTCGGCATCAACTACTACACGCGCGGCGTCACCCGCGCGGATCCGACCGCCTGGCCGGTGGGGAGCCGGACCGTCGAGGTCGATGGCGCGGCGTACACCGAGACCAATTGGGAAGTGTGCCCGGCGGCGTTCACCGACGTGCTGCGCTGGGTGCGAGATCGCTACGGTGACCGGCCGATCTTCATCACGGAGAACGGCAGCGCATTCCGCGATCCGCCGGCGGAGGATGGCCGGATCCAGGACGGGCAACGGGTCGCCTACCTTCGCTCGCACCTCGCGGCGCTCCACGACGCGATCGCCGCCGGCGTCGACGTTCGCGGCTATTTCGTCTGGTCACTGCTCGACAACCTCGAGTGGGCACACGGCTTCTCGAAGCGATTCGGCATCGTCGGGGTCGACTACGCGACCCAGAGAAGGATCCCGAAGGAGAGCAGCCGCTTCTACTCGCAGGTCATTGCGAGCCGCGGCGCCGCGCTCTAGTCTCCCGACGCCATGGCATCGATCACGTTCGAGAAGGCGGTCAAGCGCTATGGCGCGGTCGAGGTGATCCGCGGGCTCGATCTCGAGGTTCGCGACCGCGAGTTCATGGTGCTTGTCGGTCCGTCGGGGTGCGGCAAGACGACGGCGCTGCGGATGATCGCCGGCCTCGAGGAGCTGAGCGAGGGCGAGCTGCGGATCGGCGAGCGACGCGTGAACGACGTCCATCCGAAGGACCGCGACGTGGCGATGGTGTTCCAGAGCTACGCGTTGTACCCCCACATGAGCGTGTTCGAGAACCTGGCCTTCGGCCTGCGGACGCGCAATGTACCCGGTGCCGAAATCCGCCAGCGGGTCGAGCAGGCCGCGGCAGTGCTGGGGCTCGGCGAACTGCTGGATCGCAGGCCAAAGGCACTCTCGGGCGGGCAACGGCAACGCGTGGCGCTCGGGCGGGCGATCGTGCGCCAGCCGGCCGTGTTCCTGTTCGACGAGCCGCTGTCCAACCTCGACGCCGAGCTGCGCGTGCAGATGCGCGCCGAGCTCGCGCGCCTGCAGCAGCGACTGGCGACAACGACCGTCTACGTGACCCATGACCAGGTCGAGGCCATGACGCTCGGGCAGCGGATTGCGGTGTTTGCGCCGCTCGCTGCCGGGCGCGACGCGAACCTTCAGCAGGTCGGCGCGCCGCTCGAGATCTATGACCGCCCGGCCAACGCGTTCGTCGCGACGTTCATGGGCAGCCCGCGCATGAACCTGCTGCGGGTCAGCGTCACGGCCGACGGCGCGGTGCTCGAGGCGTCCGGGATACGCATTCCGGTGGCGGGGCCTGCGCTGAAGCCGCTTGCCGGACGACCACTCCTCGCGGGGATCCGCCCCGAGCACGTCGGCGATCGCGCCCGCGTGGACGGCGAGCGGGCGATCGCCGTGCGGGGTGCGGTCGAAATCATCGAAACGGTCGGCCACGAGGTCATCGTCCACGTCCGCGTCGGCGAGCAGGTGCTGATCGCGAAGCTCGGGCCGCGGAGCGTGCCGGGCTTCGGCGAAGAGCTCGAGTTGCTCCTTGATCCGGGAGCGGTGCACCTGTTTGACCCGCAGAGCGGGAACCGGATCGACGCGGGTCCGGCCCGCTGACATACTCGCGGCCCCGGGGCGGCCGCCGAGGGGTCGGCGACCGGCGTCGGAGCACTCGAGGTGACGAATGACGGCACGCGTGACACGACTCCTCATCGCACTCTGCGCCGGCGGCGCGGTGCTCGCCGGCACCGCGCGCGCGGACGTGACGCAGCTGACCACGGCCGCCTACCCGGAGGGCCCTCTCTGGCTCGACGGACGGCTGCTCTTCGTCGAGTACGCGGGCCGGGGCGTCAGGAGCTGGGACGGCCACCAGGCGCGCGACTTCTGGACCAAGGACCACTGCGGCGCCTCCGGGCTCATCGAATTCGGCCGCGAGCACCTGCTCGTGGCCTGCTACGACTCGAATTCACTGGTCGAGCTCGACCGCAGCGGACACGAATTGCGTGTCATCGACCGCGACGATGGCGGGAGGCCGTTCGCGGGCCCGAACGACTTCGCGAGCGATGGCCGCGGCGGGATCTACTTCTCGGCGTCGGGCGTCTACGACCTCAAGGCGCCGATCGCCGGCAGCGTGCTGCACCTGTCCGCCGATGGCAGGCACGTCGTTGAACTCGCGAACCTGATCCACTACTCGAACGGGCTGACCCTGACGGCCGACGGCCACACGCTGCTGGTCGCCGAGATGCTCGCCGGACGCATCCTCGCGTTCCCCGTCAACGCCGACGGCTCCCTGGGACCGCGCAGGGTGTGGGCGCGACTGCAGGATCTCGCACCGCCGACGGCCGGGGCCGATGGGTACAACGGACCGGACGGCTTGAAGCTCGGCCCCGACGGGCATTACTACATCGCGCAGAACGGTTCCGGGCGCGTCCTCGTCGTCGACGACAAGCCAGCGCTCGTTCGGACCATCTCGGTTCCGACGCCGTTCGTCACCAACATCGCTTTCGGGCCGGATTCGACGCTCTTCGTCACGGGCGCGTACGAGCAATGGAAGGATCCCTATCCGGGCGCGGTCTTTCGGGTCAGCCGCTAGCGAGTTCGGACGGCGCCGGAGGCTGGCGGGCCCTGCAGTACGGACTGGCGACCGCCACGCTCGACTCGGGCACTCGCTTCGACGACGTGACCTCCACGTTATTTGAATCGCCGGAGTGCCCGAAGCGAACGGCCGGCGTCGTGCTGACCCCGGCGCGAGCGGGCCGTTCGGCGAGCCGGTTCGGTCGCACGGCGACCGGTTGCCCCGGCCGGAGGCGGCGTGCGAAGCTCGATTTCATTTGCCGCCCAACCGGATCCCCAATGAACACGCGAACGCTGCTGACTCTGGGACTTTGCGCTGCCGCCGCGTTGCTCGTAGGGGCGACGGCCACGGTCCCGCCGTGGGGCCTCTCGCTTCAGTACGTCGACGCGGCCGTCGCGCCGGGCGCGGATTTCTTCGGCCATTCGAACGGCGGCTGGCTGAAGGCAGCGTCGATCCCGCCTGACAGGCAGGTGGCGGGTGTCAACCTTGAGCTCGATCAGGGCAACGAGGCGAAGCTCAAGGCGATCGTCGCCGACCTGCTGGCGGCGCAGGACGACAAGCTGACCGCCGACGGCCGCAAGCTCCGTGATCTGTACGCCGCGTTCATGGATACGAAGGCGATTGAGGCGGCGGGCCTCGGCCCGGTGCAACCGGAACTCGCCCGGATCGCCGCGCTGAAAACGCCCGTGGACGTCGCTGCGTACATGTCGGCACCCGAGCACGCCGTGAGCGGCCCGGTCCGGGTCGACATCGAGATCGACGAAAAGAACCCACAGGCCTACGCCGTCCGGCTGTACCAGTCGGGGCTCGGGATGCCGGACCGCGACTACTACCTGCGCGACGACAAGGACCTCGCGGCCACCCGGGATGCCTACAAGAAGTACCTCAATGAAACTCTCGGTATCGCGGGCATCCACGACCCCTCTCGCGCCGCCGCGATCTATGCCCTGGAGGCCAAGCTGGCCAAGGCGCACTGGCCGGCGGCCGACCGCCGCCAGGCCGACAAGACCTACAATCCGATGTCGCTGCCGGAACTGCGGGCGTTCGCGCACGCTTTTCCGTGGGACGCGTATTTCCAGTCGGCGGGGATCACGGCCGCCTCGCCGCAAGGGCCGCGCAAGCTCGTGCTCGCGGAGAAATCGGCGTTTCCGAAGCTCGCGGCCGTGTTCGCGGCGACGCCCGTCAGCGTCTGGCGCGACTACCTTGCGGTTCGGTACCTGCATGCGAACGCAAGCCTCCTGCCGAAGCAGCTCGACGACACCGATTTCGCGTTCTACGGAACGGCAGTCGACGGCCAGCAGCAGCAATTGCCGCGGGACATCCGTGGACTGCACCTGCTCGATGAATACCTGGGCGAGGCGCTCGGGCGGTTGTATTGCGACCGGTACTTCCCGCCGGAGTCGAAGGCGAAGGCACGCGCGCTCGTCGCGAACCTGCTCAAGGCCTACGAGGCCGATATCCGCTCGCTGACCTGGATGACGCCGGCGACCAAGGAGAAGGCCCTGCAGAAGGTCGCGACCTTCGCGCCGAAGATCGGTTATCCCGACACCTGGCGCGACTACACGGCGCTCGAGATTCGCCGCGATCAGTTGGTTGCGAGCGTGCAGAACGCGCGCAGCTTTGAGTGGCGGCGGGAGCTTGCGCGAATCGATGGTCCCGTCGATCGGGCCGAGTGGTTCATGACGCCACCGACGAACAACGCGTACTACAACCCGACGCTGAACGAGATCGTATTCCCGGCCGGGATCCTGCAGCCGCCGTACTTCGACCCGAATGCCGACGACGCCGTCAACTACGGCGAGATTGGCGCGACGATCGGCCACGAGATCAGCCACGGGTTCGATGACCAGGGCAGCAAGTACGACGCGACCGGCCGCCTCAACAGCTGGTGGACGGACTCCGACCGCAAGGAGTTCGATGCGCGCACCGCCCAGCTGGCGTCGCAGTACGACCAGTACACGCCGCTGCCGGGCCTGCACGTCAACGGCAAGCTCACGCTCGGCGAGAACATCGCCGATCTCGCCGGGCTCGTGATCGCGCTCAAGGCCTACCACATTGCGCTCGCCGGCAAGCCAGCCCCGCTGCTCGACGGCCTGACCGGCGACCAGCGGTTCTACCTCGCCTACGGCCAAAGCTGGCGGGAAGTGTGGACTGAAGGGTTGACGCGTCGCGTTGTGTTGTCGAACCCTCACAGCCCGTCGTCGCTGCGCGTCAACGGAGTCGTGCGGAACGATGACGGCTGGTACGCGGCGTTCCCCGACATCAAGGTCGGCGACGCGCTCTACCTGGCACCCGATCGGCGCGTCCGGCTCTGGTAGGCAGCATGCGGCGCCGCGACCTGGTCACGGCGGCCGGAGGCGCATGGGTCGCCGCCGCTGTGCCGCTTGCGGCACTCGCCGCGCGGGGCCAGCGACCGACGTCGCGGGTACGACCCGGCGATCGGGGCTGGCCGTCACCGGCCGATTGGGCCGCGCTCGCCCGCCACGTTGACGGCAACCTGCTCGAGCCCCAGCCACTGCTGGCGGCTTGCGTCGAGTCGACCGGCAGCAACGCCTGCGCGGCGGCGCTCGCGCATCTTCGCAATCCCTACTACGTCGGCGATCAGGCGGGCGGCACCCAGGTGTCGGGTTGGCTGGACGCGTGGCAGCCGGCCCCAAGCCGGTTCGCCGTGGCGTGCCGCGAGTCGCGCCACGCCGTCGCGGCGGTCGAGTTCGCGCGGCGACGGAACCTGCGGCTGGTCGTCAAGGGGGGCGGGCACAGCTACCAGGGCACGTCCAACGCACCCGACTCGCTGCTCATCTGGACGCGCGCCATGCACGGCGTCCGGCTGCACGATGAGTTCGTCGGCGATGGCTGCGCGGGCCACTGCGCGCCGGTTCCCGCCGTCTCGGTGGAATCGGGCGCGATGTGGATGGACGTCTACGACGCGGTGACCACTCGGGCCGGCCGTTACGTGCAGGGTGGCGGTTGCGCCACCGTCGGTGTCGCGGGCCTGGTGCAGAGCGGCGGCTTCGGGTCCTTTTCCAAGCGATTCGGAAGTGCCGCGAGCTGGCTGGTCGAGGCCGAGGTCGTGACCGCCGACGGGCGCCTGCGAGTGGTCAACGAGCGCCGGGACCCGGATCTCTTCTGGGCGCTGCGCGGCGGCGGTGGCGGGAGCTGGGGCGTGATCACCCGGCTGACGCTTCGAACCCACGAGCTGCCGAGGCACTTCGGTGCGGCGTGGGGCACGGTCCGCGCGGGCTCGGATGAATCGTTCCGTCGACTCATCGGGCGGTTCATCGATTTCTACGCGGAGCGCCTCTTCAACCCCCATTGGGGAGAGAGTGTCGCCATCGGCCCGGGTCGCGAACTGAAGCTATCGATGGTCTGCCAGGGCCTCGATGCGGACGCGGCGCGCGCGACGTGGCAGCCGTTCTTCGAGTTCGTCACGGCGGTGCCGGCCGATTTCACGGTGACCGACGAGCTGGGCGCCGCCAGCCGGCCCGCCCGGGACTGGTGGGACGTGCAGGCCCGCAGGCGCCGCGGATCGACGTCGGCCGTGTTCGACGACCGCCCGGAATCGCCGGCAACGCATGCGTGGTGGAGCGGCGACCAGGACCAGGTCAGCGCATTCCTGTATGCCTACGACTCGGCGTGGCTGCCGGCGTCGCTGCTCGATGGCGATGCGCGCAGCCGACTCGCGGATGCCCTCTGTAGCGGCGCACAGCACGCGAAGATCGAGCTTCACTTCAACAAGGGCCTCGCCGGGGCGCCGGCGGAGGTGCGCGACGCGGCCCGCTCCACGGCAACGAACCCGGCGGTCGTCGATGCGTTCACGCTCGCGATCGTCGCGACCGGCGGTCGCCCGCGCTACGCCGGGCTGCCGGGAGAGGCGCCGGACGAGCTGACCGCGCGCCGCGAGGCCCAGTCGGTCCGCGATGCGATGGCACCGCTCGCCGCCCTCGTGCCGGCGGCCGGGTCCTACGTATCCGAGAGCGATTACTTCAACGCGCGCTGGCAGGATGCCTTCTTCGGGCGAAACCACTCGCGGCTGGCGGCGGTCAAGCGTCGATACGACCCCGACGGTCTCTTCTTCGTCCATCACGGTGTCGGCAGCGAGGAGTGGAGCGCCGACGGCTTCGCTCGCATGCCCGGCTGAAGCACGTCGGCTGGCGAGTCACGCCCGCCCGCTCGTTACCCGTTGATTCAACGATTGTTCAGCCGGCGCCGCCGTTCCTCGACCCTCGTGCCACGCTGCACTGCGCAACCGAATTCTGCTGACGCCATAGCGAACCGTTCGGCCCGGGGCTTGCGCCGGCCGCCGAGAACGGTGGTAAGTTAGAAACAACAAAGCGAAATCGCAATTGCGTGCGTAAACGCAATCGATGGGGCAAAGGCGTTGTTTTCGAGCAACGGGCCCCATGCGCGGGGAGTGGGGCTTCCGGTCAGCGTTCGCGCCCGCGACGGAGGCTCACAAGAGACATGGCGCGATTCACGGGAGCCGCCTATGAGTCGCTCGATGCAACGCTCAGCCGCCCTGTCGCTTGCCGTGGCGGGCGTCCTCGGAGTCGCGAGGGCTGAGCCGCCGCCCGCGGTGGGAGCGGACGTCGGTCACCTTGAAGACGTGGTGGTCACGGCGCAGCGACGCGAAGAGACGGCGCAAAGCATCGGCATTGCACTGACCGTGCTGTCCGAGGAGTCGCTGAAGGACGTCGGCGTCTTCAAGGTCAACGACCTGCAGAACGCGACCGCCAGCCTCGAAGTCGAGCCCGCGTTCGGCAGCGGCCAGGCGCAATTCCGGCTGCGCGGGGTCGGCTTCATCGACTACACGGCGAACAACAGCTCGCCCGTGGCCGTCAATCTCGATGGCGTCGCGCTGCCGTTCCCGATCCAGACGCAGGGACAAATCTACGACATCGCGCGGGTCGAGGTGCTGCGCGGGCCGCAGGGCACCCTCTACGGCCGGAACACGACGGGCGGCGCGGTCAACTTCATTTCCAACCGGCCAACCGAGGATTTCCAGTCAGGCTTCGACGTGAGCTACGGGTCGCACAAGGCCTTCGACGGCGAGGGGTTCATCTCCGGCGCCGTCGGTGACGGGATCCGCGCACGGCTGTCGGTCGCAACCTCACAGGGCGGTGCCTGGCAGCGGGAGCGGGACACCGGCGTGCTGCTCGGCGACAAGGACAAGCTCGCGACGCGCCTGCAGGTCGAGTGGGGCGTCGCGGACAATGTCGACATGCGCCTGACATTGCACGCCTCGCAGGACAAGTCGGATGCCTACGGCCTGCAGCTGATCTCCAACGAACCGGCGACGTTCGCAGCGCCGGCGGTCCCGGCGGACACGAGTCCGTACGCGGTGGGCTGGAGCCTGCGCCCGGGCTTCGCTCAGGCCGTGGGCATCACGCCGGGCAGCAAGCCCGGCGTGGACAACAGCAATTTCGGAGCCAGCCTCGACATCAACGTCGATTTCTCGAGCGTGAAGCTCACGAGCATCACCGCATGGAACACGCTGGTCCGGCGCGAGCTCGGCGACTGGGACGCGAGCGACAACGTCGAATCGGACGTTTTCTTCCACGACCACGTCAAGGTGTTCTCTGAGGAGGCGCACCTGTCGTCAAAGGCGACGGAGCCGCTCAGCTGGGTCAGCGGCGTCTACTATTCCAACGAGAAGCTGAACGAGGCCTTCTACAGCGACTTCTACCAGCGCCTCGGCGGCGCGGCCGACACCAACTACGAGCAGAACGGCCAGACCCTCGGCATCTTCGGGCAGACCGACTATCAATTCACCGATTCCCTGAAGGGGATCCTCGGCCTGCGGTTCGAGCACGAGGAGCTCGATCTCAAAAACCTCGTGACCCTGTTCTCCGTCGCGGATCCGCCGGTGTTCGACGCGAGCGCGTTTGCGCTGCAGGGCGCGACGCCGCTCAACCGCTCGCTCACGAACAACGACGTGTCGGGCAAGGTCGGGCTCGAATGGAGCTTCGCCCCGCGCGAGCTGCTGTACGCGAGCATCAGCCGCGGCGTGAAGTCGGGCGGCTTCACGGCGCACAACACGCTGAATCAGGCCGCAGTCGATCCGTTCGAGCCCGAGAAGCTCACGTCCTACGAGCTGGGCATCAAGGCGGACCTCACGTCGACGTTCCGGCTGAACGGCGCCGTGTTCCACTACCAGTATCGCGACCAGCAGGTGCTGTCGAAGGTGTTCGACTCCGTTTCGCAGTCGTACATCGGGCGCTTCGTCAATGCGCCGAGCTCGAAGATCGATGGCGCGGAGATCGAGCTGCTGTGGCGGCCGATCCCGTCGCTCGAAATCACCCAGTACGCGGGCTACAAGACCGGCAAGTTCACGGGCGACGTCTACGCGGTCGAGTCCGACGCGCAGGGCCACAGCTACAACGTGAATTTCAACGGCAAGGACATCGACTTCCCGAAGACCAGCTACGGCGGCGAGATCGCATGGACGATCCCGGTCGGCAGCGTGCGCCTGCGCAGCGAGGTGAACTACAGCTACCACGACAACTACGACCAGCTGTTCCTGCTCGAGCCGCTGGATACGAACGGCAACGTCGTCGGGGCTCCGCAGTTCAAGATCGACTCGTACTGGCTCGCCAATGGCGGCATTTCGGTGCTTCCGGAGACGAGCGACAAGTGGCTCGTCGAGCTCTGGGTGCACAACCTGACCGACCAGAAGTACTTCCTCACGAAGAACTTCTTCCTGCCGAGCACCAACGTCGCCCAGGCCGGCGAGCCGACGACGTTCGGTATACGGCTCATGATGAAGTTCTAGGGCGGCGGGGCCGCGCAGGAGCGAGACGTGAACGTCCTGAAGATCATCCTCGGCGTGCTGGTGGTACTGGTCGTCGTCGCGTGGCTGCTGCTGCGGGGCCCGGATATCCCGTACGAGGCGCTGGAGGCGAAGTACGCGGGCAGCGGCTCCGGCTTCGTCGACCTGCCGGGCGGCATCCACCTGCACTTTCAGGCGGACGGCGATCCCGCAAAACCGGTGGTTGTCCTGCTGCACGGCTTCGGTGACTCGTTCACGAGCTGGGATGGGTGGGTACCGGTGCTCGCGCGGGACTACCGCGTCCTCCGGATCGACCTACCGGGGCACGGCCTGACGCGCGCGCCGGAGGGTTATCACGCGTCGGCCGCCGGCGACGTCGAGGTCGTCGACTCGTTTGCTGCCGCGCAAAAGCTGACGAGGTTCGCGCTCGCGGGCAACTCGATGGGCGGCGGCATCGCGTGGCTGTACGCGCTCGCGCACCCCGAGCGGCTCGCGGCGCTCGTGCTGGTCGACGCGGCGGGCTGGCCGCTGCCGCCGTCCAAGGACCTGCCGATCGCATTCGTGATCCTGAAGTACAGCGCCGGCCGCTGGTTCCTCGCGCACATCGACAACAAGCCGTTGATCCGCGAAGGGCTGCGCAAGGACGTCTACGATCCGGGCGTGATCACGGACGCGTTCATCGACCGCTGGGCCGAATTCCAGCGCGCACCGGGGCATCGCGCCATCCTGATGTCGGGCGACTTCAGCGCGCTCGGCAGCGCGACCGACGAGAAGCTTTCCGCGATCAAGGTGCCCACGCTCGTCCTGCACGGCGAGGCGGACGGGCTGATTCCGATCGAGAGCGGCCGCAGGTTCGCGGCGGCAATTCCGGGCGCGAAGCTGGTCACCTACCCGAAGGCCGGCCACCTGCCGCAAGTCGAGATACCTGCGCAGTCGGCGGCCGACGTCGCCGCGTTTCTCGCGACGGTGCCGCCGGCCTCCTGAGCCGCCGCCCCGGGCACCAGCGGAGGCCCCGTGCATTGCACGGCCCGGGCGACCTCCGCATACTCGATCGAGCGGCGCGACCGCGAACGACGAGGGGGAACGCATGCTTCGCCAGACCGCGTGGATCGTCTCGTGGTGCCTGTCGGCTGCTATTGCGTGGGCCGCACCCGCGCCGGCTCCGGCGCCGCCCGCCCACGCGATCACCTCAGCCGCGGGCGGCCGCGAACTGACGTTCGATTTTCCGGGCGTCGAGATCGGCACGGCGCAGTACGAGGACGGCCCGACCGGGACGACGGTCCTCTACTTCCCCAAGCACGCGCTCGTCGCGGTCGACGTCCGTGGTGGCGCCCCGGGGACGATCAACAGCGACGCGGCCCGCCTCGAAGCCGACGAAGGCTTCGTCAGCGCCGTCGTGCTGTCGGGGGGCTCCGCGTACGGCCTGTCGGCCGCCACCGGCGTGTCGAACGCGCTGAAGGACCGATCGCCGGATCCCGGCAACTGGCGAAACGTCGCGGTCGTGCTGGGCGCGATCATCTTCGACGTCGGTGACCGCCGCTACAATGCGATCACGCCGGACGACGCGCTCGGCCGCGCCGCGCTCGCGAACGCAGTCGTCGGGCGCATCCCGCTCGGCGCCGTGGGCGGCGGCCGGTTCGCGCTGCAGGGCGGCTACTTCGACCGGCAGTACTCGGGCCAGGGCGCCGCATTCCGCCAGATCGGCGACACGAAGATCCTGGTCGTGACCATCGTCAATGCGGTGGGATCGATCGTCGACCGCGCCGGCAATGTCGCGCGCTGTTCGCACCCGGTGAACGGCAGCTGCGGCCCGATCAGCGAGCGCCTGTCGGCGCACCTCGCGGCGCTCGGCGCCCCCAAGAAGGCGGACGTCGCGCTGCAGGGCGGCGACGGACTGACGGCGAATACGACGATCACGGCGGTCATCACGAACCAGGCCATGTCCTTCGGATCGCTGCAGCGGCTCGGCATCCAGGTGCACAACTCGATGGCGCGGGCGATCCAGCCCTTCGGCACGCAGTTCGATGGCGACACGCTGTTCGCCGTGTCGACGGCCGAGGTCAAGAATTCCCCGCTCCCGCCGATCGTGGTCGCCACGGCCGCTTCAGAGGTCGCGTGGGACGCGATTCTCGCAAGCTTGCCCGAGCTGCCGCCGCCGGCGGCGTCGAGCGGCGCACGGCCCACCGCCGCCTTCCTCGAGGCCGCGGCCGGTCACTACGAGTTCGTGCCGGGCGTCACCGCCGACGTCGTCCGCCGCGGCGATGCGCTTGAGATCACGGTCACGGGCCGGGACAGCATGTACCTGCCGGCGGGCAAGCCGACGGTGCTCGAACCGGTCTCGGCGAGCGCATTCGAGCTCAAGACGCCGCGCGCGGATCCGGTCGAGTTCGACGTCGACCGTCGCGGCAAGGTCGAGGGATTCACGATCAGCCCGCACGGCTGGCCCGTGCACGCGCGACGAGTGCCGGCGAAATAGCGGCTAGATGCAGCGCCCGCCGTCGACCTCGAGAGCGACGCCGGTCACCATCGAGGCTTCGTCCGAGCACAGGTAGGTTGCCGCGTGCGCCATGTCCTGCGGTGTGGCGAAACGCCCGAGCGGGATCGTCGCGAGGAACTTGGCGCGGATCTCGGGCGTATCCACGCCCATGAACGTCGCGAGCAGCGGCGTCTCGCTCGCGACCGGATTGATGGCGTTCACGCGGATCCCGAACGGCGCGAGCTCGACCGCCATCGAGCGCGTGGCGGTGATGACCCATCCCTTCGATGCGTTGTACCACGTCAACCGCGGCCGCGGGCTGACCCCGGCAGTCGAGGCGACGTTGAGGATCGCGCCGGCGTGGCGCGCCTTCATCGCCGGGACGAACGCGCGCGCCATGAGGTAGATGGACCGGACGTTGACCGCGAGGACGCGGTCGAACTCGGCTTCGGGCAGGTCCTCGAGCGGCTGCGGCACGTGGCCGATTCCCGCGTTGTTGACCAGGATGTCGATGGGCCCGAACGCCGCCGCGACGTTGCGGGCGAGCGCATCGACGGATGTGGCGTTCGCGACGTCCGCCTCGAGCGCGAGTGCGCCAGCCCCAAGTTCGCCAGCGAGAGCCGCCGCCGCGGCCTGATTGAGGTCGGCGATCGCGACGCGAGCGCCCTCGGCGGCGAAGCGCCGCACGATGCCGGCGCCGATGCCGGATGCGCCGCCCGTCACGATCGCCGTCTTGCCCGAAAGTCGCATGCCGTTCGCTCAGCGATGCCGGGCCGCGACCGTCTTCAAGGCGGTGAAGCCGTACAGCGCTTCCATGCCCTTCTCCCGGCCGTGGCCGGACCAGCCGACCCCGCCGAACGGCAGTTCGACGCCGCCGGCCGCGCCATAGTCGTTCAGGAACACCTGGCCGGCGCGCAACCGGCCGGCGAGGCGGTGCTGGCGCCCGGCATCGCGCGTCCAGGCACCCGCCACGAGGCCGTAGCGCGTACCGTTCGCGATGGCAACCGCCTCGTCTTCAGTGTCGAACGGCAGCACGACCTGAACCGGTCCGAAAATCTCCTCCTGCGCGAGCACGTGCGCGGGGCTCGGCGCCGACATGAGCAGTGGCGCGACGTAGTGCCCGCCTTTGGGCGCATCGGGGTCGATCGAGCCGCGCGCGAGCACCGTCGCGCCGGAGGCGAGGCCGGACTCGAGCATCGTCTCGACCCGCCGCCGCTGGGCCGCCGAGATCAGCGGGCCGAGGTCCAGGTCCTGCTCGGCCGGGCCTGCCCGCAGCGCGTGATAACGGGCGGCGAGCGCCTCGACGACGCGCGCGTGGACACCCCGCTGCACGATCAGGCGCGAACTGGCCGAGCAGGTCTGGCCGGCGTTCTGGATCCCTGCGCGGACGAGCACCGGCAGCGCCGCCTCGAGATCGGCGTCGTCGAACACGATCTGCGGCGATTTGCCGCCGAGCTCGAGCGTCACCGGCGCCACGTGGCGTGCGGCCGCCGCCTGCACCAGCGAGCCGGCCTCCACCGACCCCGTGAACGAGACGTGCGCCACGCCGGCGTGCGCGGCGAGCGCCGCACCTGCCTCCTCGCCGAGGCCCGGGACGACATTGATGGCACCCGCCGGGAAGCCGGCGTCGGTGGCGAGGCGTGCGAAGGCCAGCGTCGTCAGCGACGCTTCCTCGGCCGGCTTGATCACGACGGCATTGCCGGCCGCAAGCGCCGCGCCGACCGATCGGCCGATGATCTGCATCGGGTAGTTCCACGGGATGATGTGGCCCGTGACCCCGTGCGGCTCGCGAAGCGTGTACACCGTGTAGCCCGCGAGGAAGGGAATCGTCTCGCCGTGCAGCTTGTCGGCGGCGCCGCCGTAGAACTCGAGGTAGCGCGCGAGCGCCATGACGTCGTTGCGGGACTGGCTACGCGGCTTGCCGACGTCGATCGTCTCGAGGGCCGTCAGCTCGTCGGCGCGGGCCAGCACCGCGCGCCCGAGCGCCGCGAGCAGCCGCCCTCGCTCGAAGGCCGCCAGTCGCCCCCACGCGCCGTCGAGGGCCCGTCGTGCCGCCGCCACGGCGGCATCGACGTCGACGGCGGTGGCACGAGCGATGCGCGCGACCGTCGTGCCGGTCGACGGGTCCTCGGCCGGCAGCGTTCCGCCACCGCTCGCGGGGCGCCACTCGCCGCCGATCAGCAGCAGGTCCGAGGCGTCGGAAAAGATCATGGTGGCGTCGTCGCGGCTCCGGCCAGCACGCGCTCGAGAATCGGCGAGGCGGCGACCAGCTCCCGAGTGTACGCGTGTTGCGGCCGCTCCAGCACGTCGGCCGTCGCGCCCGCCTCGACGATCACTCCGGCTCGCATCACGAGCGTGCGATCGGTGACCGCGCGAACGACGCCGAGGTCGTGTGAGACGAACAGGAATGCCAGCCCGCGCGCCGCGGACAGCCCGAGGAGCAGCGCGAGCACCTGCGTGCGCAGGGAGGCGTCCAGGGCCGACACCGCCTCATCGAGGATCAGCAGCCGCGGCTCGACGATGAGCGCCCTGGCGATCGCGATCCGCTGCCGCTCGCCGCCGGAGAACTCGTGCGGCCAGCGGCCTGCGTCCGCCGGTGCGAGTCCAACGGCGGTCAGCGCCGCGGCGACCCGAGCGGCGCGTTCCTCGCCGCGCGGCGGCGCCTCGAGGAGCTGCAGTGGCTCGGCGACGATGCGCCCGATCCGCTGCCGGGGGTTCAGGCTGCCGTACGGGTCCTGGAACACGGCCTGCACCGTGCGCCTCACGCACCTCATCGTGCCGGCCGCGGCCGACGCCAGGTCCTCGCCGGCCACGCGGACGCGCCCGCCCTCCGGTGGCTCGAGGCCAAGCAGCGTGCGCACCAGCGTCGACTTGCCGCTGCCGGACTCGCCGACAAGGCCGACGCGCTCGCCGGGCCGGACCTCGAGGCTCACTCGATCGAGCACGCGCGTGACGGCCGGCCGCCCGAAGAAGCGCGCGCGCGGCGTCCGGTACCCGCGCACGACACCGTCCGCCTCGAGCACCGGCGCACCCTGCGGTGCCAGGCGCGGCGGCGCGGCCGGCGGCGTGAAGTCCGCGACCAGCGCACGGGTGTACGCCTGCGTCGGGGCGCCGAGCACGACGCGGGTCGGGCCCTGTTCGACGATGCGCCCGGAGCGCATGACGCCAACCCGATCCGCGTGGGCCGCGACGACCGCGAGGTCGTGGCTGATGAGGATCAGGCCCATCCCGCCCTCGCCGGCGAGTCCGCGCAGGAGTTCCAGGATCTGCGCCTGCGTCGTCACGTCGAGCGCCGTCGTCGGCTCGTCGGCAATGAGGAGGCGGGGGGCGAGCGCAACGGCGAGCGCGATCGCGACGCGCTGCCGCTGACCGCCGGACAGCTCGTGCGGGTAGCGATCGAGGCCGATGCGGTCGGGCGGAAGTCCGACGCGGGTGAGCGCGGCGGCGGCCCGCGCACGCGCTGCCGCGCGGCCGAGCAGGCCGTGCACTTTAGCGGTCTCCGCGACCTGGTCACCGATCGTCATGAGCGGATTCAGCGCTGTCGCGGGCTCCTGGAACACGAGCCCGATGCCTTGCCCGCGGATGCTGCACAGGCGCGCCTCATCGGTGCCGACCAGCTCCTCACCCTCGAAGCGGACGCTGCCCGCGAGCGTCGCGCCCTCCGGGAGCAATCCCGCGATCGCGAGTGCCGTCATCGACTTGCCCGAACCGGACTCCCCGGCGAGGCCTACGATCTCGCCGCGGGACACGTCGAGGTCGATGCCGCCGAGCAGCGCCCGCCCGTGCATGCGAACCTCGAGCCCGCGGATGCTGAGCAGCGACATCTCAGCGCCCGCGGGTGCCGAGTGCGGCGGCGAGGCGATCGCCGACCACCCCGAGGGCGAGGACCGCAAGTGCGAGGGCGGCCCCCGGGAAGACCGCGAGCCACGGCGCCGTTCCGACCAGCGTCTGCGCCTCGTTCAGCATCCGCCCCCAGCTCGGCGCGGGGGGTTGCGCGCCAAGGCCGACGTACGACAGCGCCGCCTCGGCGGCGATCCCGAGCGAGAGCTGGATCGCCGCCTGCGCGACCAGCAGACCCGCGACGTTCGGCAGCAGGTGGACGAACGCGATCCCGGCCGGGCCCCGGCCCGAGAGGCGGGCCGCGCGCACGAAGTCGCGCGACATCAGCGCGAGCGCGCTGCCGCGCACGAGCCGGGCGAACACCGGCACGTTGAAGATCCCGATCGCGATGACCGCAGTGAACGCCCCGGGGCCGAGTGCGGCCGACAGCAGCACCGCGAGCAGCAGTGACGGGAACGCAAACAGCAGGTCGTTCGCGCGCGCCAGCGCCTCGTCGACCAGGCCGCCACGGGCGGCGGCCACGAGGCCGAGCGGCGTTCCGGCCGCGACGCCGAGCGCGACGGCCCCGCTGGCGACCGCGAGCGAGGTCCGTGCGCCCACCGCTACCATCGAGAACACGTCACGGCCGAGCGGGTCGGTGCCAAACCAGTGGCCGATCGACGGCGGCGCCAGCCGGCCGGCGACGTCCAGCGCGAGGCCGGCGTCGAACCACGGCGTCAGCGAGGCGAGCGCAAGGAGCGCGTAGAGCGCGATCACGACGGCGCCGCCGATCGCGCCCGGCGTCAGGGCCTCGCGGAACGCGGCGCTCATGCCGGCCCTCCCCGGCGCAGGCGCGGATCGAGGACCGCATACAGCAGCTCGACCGCGAAGTTCACGAGCACGACCGCCGCGACCAGCAGCAACACGACGCTGCGCACGACGATGAGGTCGCGCTGCGCCGTGGCCTGGAAGATCAGCCGGCCGAGTCCCGGCAGCGAGAACACGGTCTCGATGACGATCGCGCCGGCCAGCAGGAACGCGAACTGCAGGCCGAGGACCGTCACGACCGGGATCAGGGCGTTCGGCAGCGCATGCCGCAGCAGCGCCTGGCGCTTCGACAGGCCCTTGGCGCGCGCCGTGCGGACGAACTCCTCATCGAGCGTCTCGCCGATCGCCGTGCGCAGCACGCGCGCGAGGATGCAGCCCTGCGGCACCGCGAGCGCGATGGCCGGCAGCGTCAGGGCGGCGAGCGCCGGGCCGACCCCGCCGGCCCAGCCCGGGAAGCCGCCCGCGGCAAACCAGTGCAGATGCACCGAGAAGGTCAGGATCAGCAGCAGGCCGAGCCAGAAATTCGGTACCGAGAGGCCCGCCTGCGCGAGCCCCATCAGGAGCGCGTCGGCGCGGCCGCCGCGCCGCAGCGCGGCGCCGATCCCGAGCGGCGCAGCAATCAGCGCCGCGAGCGTCAGCGCATACAGTGCGAGCGGCAGCGACACGCTGAGCCGCTCGGCGACGAGCTCGGCGACCGGCACGCGGTACGTGTAGCTGGTGCCGAGGTCGCCGCGCACAAGCCCCAGCAACCAGTCGAGGTACTGCCGCCACGCGGGGACGTCGAGGCCGAAGTCCGCGCGCAGTGCCGCGACCGCCTTCGGGCTCGCGTTCAGCCCCATCATGAAGGCGGCAGGGTCGCCCGGCAGCACGTCGACCAGCAGGAAGATCACGGCCGAGGCGGCGAGCAGCGTCACGGTGAGCGAGGCCGCGCGCGAGGCGAGGTAGTACGCGCTCACGTGCCGACGCAGCGCCACGACCGCGAGCACCACCAGCACCGAGGCCGTGGTCGCGACCAGCAAACCCGGCAGGCGCGATGCCGCCGGCGTCGCAGCCGCGCTGACCGGCGCCTCGAGGTAGGCGCGCGTCATGTCGATTCCCTGGATCGGTGACTCGCGCCAGAGTCCGTGCAGATCGCGCCGCCAGACTCCGAGCTTCGGCAGCTCGAACAGGAACACGTTGACGCAGTCTTCGGACAGCTGGCGCTGCACGTCGCCGAGCAGCCGGTGGCGCTCCCCGCGGTCGCGCGTTCGTGACAGCGAATCCAGAAGCGCCGCGTAGTGCGGGCTGGAGTACCCGAAGTAGTAGCCGGGCCGGGCGTAGATGTCGTAGTCCATCGGCTCCGTGTGCGAGACGATCGTCAGGTCGAAGTCGCGGTTCTTGAACACCTGCTCGAGCCACTGTGCCCACTCGATGTTCTGGATGTGCACGCGGATCCCGACCTCGGCGAGTTCGGCCGCGATGATCTCGCCGCTGCGGCGCGCGTAGTACGGTGGCGGCAGGCGCAAGGTGGCGTCGAAGCCGTGCGGGAAGCCGGCCTGCGCCAGCAGTGCGCGCGCCGCCGCCGGGTCGTGCGGATAGCGCTGCGTCAGGTCGATATAGTCCGGGTCGTGCGGCGGGAAATGGCTGCCGATCGGCTGGCCATAGCCGTACATCGCGCCCTGGATGATCGCCTGGCGGTCGACGGCATGCGCCAGCGCGCGGCGCACCCGCAGGTCGTCGAACGGGGGCCGCGCGTTGTTGATCGCGAGCAGCGTCTCGCCCTCGGTCGACCCGACCGCGACGGTGAAGCGCGGGTCCTTGGCGAGCGTCGCGAGGTTCTCCGGCGCCGTGAAGTTCGAGAACGCATCGACGTCGCCGGCGAGCAGCGCCGCGAGGGCGGTGGTCGCGTCGGGCACGACGCGGAAGGTCACTCGCTCGAGCAGCGCCGGCGGCCCCCAGTACGTCGGGTTGCGCTCGAGCACGATCGAGTCGCCCTTGCGCCATTCGCGGAAGCGGAACGGCCCGGTACCGACCGGCGCGGACGCCGCCCGCGCGGCGCTCGCCGGGCTCATGATCACGAGGTTGCCCCAGCCGAGGTAGGTCAAGAGGTCGGCGAGCGGCCGGTCGAGGTCGATCGTGACGGAGAGCTCGTCGTCCGCCCGGACATCGCGGATCGGCTGGAGGAGGTCGTGCAGCGGGTTGCGAGAGCCCGCGGCGCGCGCACGGTCGAGCGAGAAGCGGACGTCCGCCGCCGTCAGCGGAGTGCCATCGTGAAAGCGCACGCCCGGCCGGAGCCGGAACCGGTAGCGCAGGCCGTCGGCGCTGATGAGCCAGTCGCGGGCGAGGGCCGGAGCGACGCTGCCGTCCTCCTCGATGCGCGTCAGGCCCTCGAAGACGTTGGCGTAGACGACGTTCTCGGTCGCCTCGGCGGAGGTCGCGCTCGGGTCGAGGTTGGGCGGCTCGAGCGGGATGCCGATCGTGACGGCGCCGCCCGTGCCGGCGTGGCCGGGTGGCGCGAAGGCGAGGAGCCCGGCCAGCAGTCCGGCACCGAGGACGGCCCGCGCGTTGGCCGGTCTCATGCCGGGCGGACCCGGCGGCGAACGCGGGCGCCGTGGCCGAGCCGGTGCGTCATCCCGGGAGTCTAGCCGAACTCCCGGGACGCTTGCGCCGGGCGAACCGGGCCGAGTCCGCCGGCGCCTGCAGAGGCGTTAGTGGTCGCGGTCGTCGCGATCGCGATCACCGCGGTGACCGTGATCGCCGCGATGACCTTCATCGTCCTCGCGTTCCTGCCGGTGCCCGTGCGGGTAGTGCTTCGTGTACCACTCGTCGCGGACGAAGTAGACGGGCCGCCCGCACGCCCGATACTCCGCGCAGTGCTTGTTCCAGTGCTTCTCGTGCCCGGGAGGGACGTGCAGGTAGATCGGCGCGACGCCGGCATATTCGGGCGCCTGGGCGACGACGACCGGTTGCGCGTAGATCACCTCGGGGCGCGGTCCGCCGCCGATGTTGATCTGCCCGTAGAGGCCCGGCGCGTTGACGCCGATCGAGACGCTGACGTCGTCGGCCCACGCGGGCGACGCGGCGAGTCCGACGATCGCGAGTGCGGCGAGTGGCTTGAGCATGCGATGGCTCCTGTTGCGCAGTGGGGTCTGCGTGACGCGCACGAACTTTCAGCGCCCGAGGCGCGATTCAGGCTGCGCGGGTCCCATGTGCTAGGACCACGCGCCGCCGGCCAGGTTGCGGCGGCCACCTTAAGTTTCTCTGAACCGTCTTTCAGGCCTTCGCTGCCCGCCGGGGCGCTACCGGCGCAGGCTGGTCCCCGACGCCGGCGCCCGCTGGCGAGGGCCGGAGCAGCGCGATGGGTCAGGTCATATTAATGAGTGAGGCCGCCGACGCGGTCCGTGCCGAGATCGACTTCCTGACGCCCGTGTCGGTGTCGCCATTTGCCTACGGTTACGACCCGGCGCCGGAGGAGCCGCCGGCCTCGGCGACCTTTACGGCGCACACCGTGCCAATCCACGACGTGCGACGCTTCGGGCCACTCGGCATCGAGGAGAACGGCGCGACGCTGCTCGACGCTCCGACCGCCATCCGCGACTTCTACGCAGCGGATATCGAGGGGCGCTACTATCCCGAGGCCGCCGACCACATCCGCGCTGCACTGGGTGCGAGCCGGGTCGTCGTTTTCGACCACAACATCCGTCGGGGCTCGGGGCTGAAGCTGCGGCCGGAGCGCTACGACCAGGGGCGACCGGTCCATCATGCGCACACGGACTACACGGAGGCGTCCGCCGCACGACGCCTGCGCGATGAGTTCGGCGGCGGGGCCCGCGAACTCGTGCGTGGCCGCTACCTGCAGGTGAACCTGTGGCGGCCGATCCGCGCGCCGTTGCGGGATGCGCCGCTCGCCGTTTGCGACGGCGCGACCGTGAACACGCGAAGCCTGCGGCGGGTGGAGCTTCGCTACCGCGATCGGTGCGGCGAGATCTATTACCTGACCCATGATCCCGGGCAGGTGTGGTTCTACGCCTCCGATATGGGGACGGACGAGGCGTGGCTGTTCAAGAACTTCGATTCCGCGCCGGCCGGCCCCGGCTGGATTGCGCCGCACAGCGCGTTCGAGGATCCGCGCCGCGAACGGCCCGTGACGCCGCGGGAGAGCATCGAGGTGCGGGCGTTCGCGTTCTTCGACGAGCGCTAGGCGCCGGCCGGCCCTAGACCGCCTTCGAGTACTCCGCCGGCGCGGTCGCGCCGGCCGCGCGCGGCAGGTAGCTGTCGAAGCACATCGCGAGGCTGCGCAGCAGCAGGCGGCCGCGCGGCCGCACGCTGATCCGCTCGCAGCCGATCTCGACGAGACCGTCCCGCTCGTGCTCGCGCAGTGCGGCGAGCGCGTCGGCGAAGTACTCGCGAAACTCGACGACGTAGCGTCGCTCGATGCCGCGGACGTCGATCGCGCCCTGGCACATGAGCTCGCTGATGACGGCCGCCCGCATCAGGTCGTCGGCGCTCAGGCCGATGCCACGCGCAGTCGGCAGCCGGCCGGCGTCGATCGCGGCGGACCAGGTGCGCAGGTCACGGTGGTTCTGGCTGAAGCTCTCGCCGACGTGGCTGATCGCGCTCATGCCGATGCCGACGAGGTCGGTGTCGGCGTGGGTCGTGTAGCCCATGAAGTTGCGCTGCAGCCCACCCGTCGACTGAGCGCGCACGAGGTCGTCGTGGGGCAGCGCGAAGTGATCCATGCCGATGTAGTGATACCCGGCGCCCGTCAACTCCTCGATCGCAAGCCCGAGGAGTGCGAGGCGCTCGTCGGGCCCAGGCAGGGCTGCGGCGTCGATCTGGCGCTGCGCCTTGAAGAGTTGCGGCAGGTGCGCGTAGGCGTACACGGCCAGCCGGTCGGGCTGCGACTCGAGCACGGTCCGAAGCGTCCGCCGGAAGCGCTCGGGCGTTTGGCCCGGCAGGCCGTAGATCAGGTCGACGTTGATCGAGCGGAAGCCGGCTGCGCGGCACGCATCGATGACCCGGCGGGTCTCCTCGACGCCTTGCACTCGGTTCACCGCGCGCTGCACGTCGTCGTCGAAGTCCTGCACGCCAAGGCTCGCGCGGTTGAAGCCGAGCGAGGCGAGCGTTCCGGGGTACCCGGCGGGCACCGAGCGCGGGTCGAGCTCGATCGAAAAATCCCGCTCCGAGGAGTCGCTGAGCGCGAACGCACGCCGCAGGTCACCGACGAGCCGCGCGAGCAGGTCGCCGGCCAGCAGGTTCGGCGTGCCGCCGCCGATGTGCAGCTGGATGACCTCGGTGGCCGGGTCGAACAGTTCCGAGACCAGCGCAACCTCGCGGGACAGCCGCTCCGCGTAGACGGAGACTTTCGCGGTGTCGCGGGTAATGACGCGGTTGCAGCCGCAATAGAAGCAGGGGCTGAGGCAAAAAGGCACGTGCACGTAGAGCGACAGCCGCCGCCCCGCCCCGCGGACCTGACCGGCAAACGCGCGCAGGTGCGTGGCGCCGAAGTCGGCGCTGAACTGTGGTGCGGTCGGGTAGGACGTGTAACGCGGCCCGGGCCGGTCGTGCCGGCGCAGCAGCGCCGCGTCGAAGGCCGGCAAGGCAGTGGCGGCAGGGACGCCGCGGCGAGGGACCGTCGGGCCCTCGCCGCGGCGCGGAGCGGCGACCAAGGGCTACTGGACCTTGATCGTCGTCGGCTTCGCCGCCTCGACTTTCGTCTTCGGCACGTGCACGACCAAGACCCCGTCCTTCGACTCGGCGCGGATGGCGCCCGCGTCGATCCCGTCGGGCAGCGTGAAGCTGCGCGCGAAACTGCCGTAGTAGCTCTCGACCTTGTGGTACTTCTCGTCCTTCCGCGTTTCCTCGCGGCGCCGCTCGCCGCTCAGCGTCAGCATCCCGTCGTCGAAGGTGACCTTGACATCGTCCTTCTTCACGGATGGCAGCGACGCGCGGATCAGGTATTCCTGCTCCGTTTCGCTGATGTCCACCGGCGGGACCCAGTCCAACTCGCCGTCGCCGTTAGTTGAGAGCCGCGGCATCCGGCCGAAGAAGGTTGGGAAGCGACCGAACATCTCGTCCATTCCGGTGAAGGGTTCCCAGCGGATCAGGCTCATGGCGACCTCCTCTGTTCGTGACCTTTCCTCCCGGGAGACGCTACGCGCGCAGCTCGGCCGGCGGCATCCGGATCAGTGCGTATCCGTAAGCACCTGATTGCAGAGGGTTGCTTCCCGGGTGCCGAGGAGCGGCGGCCGGAGCCCCGAACGAGGGCGCCACTCCGTCCGGCGGTCGGACGGCCGGCACGTCGCGGCCGGCCGCCGGCGATCAACGGCGGCCGAAATGCAGGCCGACGATGAGCTTGAGGACCCAGCGGTCGGAGTCGGCCGTGAGGCCGCGGCCGATCCCCGCATTGAAGTCGATGCCGTCGCGCTCTGTGTCGAGTACTGCGTACAGCGTCTTGCTGTTCCGCCCGAGGGGGCCGAGGGCGCCCACCGGCCCCAGCTCGTTATAGCTCTCGAGGCCAAGCTGCGTCGCGACCGAGACCGCCCGCGCCACCTTGAAGTCGACGTCGAGGGTCGCCGGGCCGCCGCGCGCGGAGAGGCTCCAGTCGACATTCGGGTTGACGGCGAGGAGCCAAGGGCCGCCGCGCCAGCCGAGGATCCCCTTGAGCTCGCCGTTGACGGGCGTCTGCGACACGCGCTGCGCCGTGTCGCCGAACTCGAGGTTCGCACCCCAGAATAGCCCGCGCGCGGGGTCATGGGGTGCAACATATTTGATCCGCAGCTTCGCCCCATCGAGCTGTGCGCCGTCGGCCGGGGTGCGCGTCGAAAGCACGTAAAGCCCGAGCTCAACGTCGCGCGCCAGGCCGTAGTAGAACTCGGGCGTCAACCGGTACATGTGGGATGGCGGTTCCGCGCCCGGATACTCCGGAGCCGTCGCGCCGCTTGGCACGAAATTGTTGTGCACGTCGAGGCCGAAGCCACCGGGCGGCGAGAGGTCATCGAGGTAGACCTGGATCTCCTCGGGAGCCGCGCGGGCAAGGCGCCCCGCGAGCAGTGCGAGGGCCAGGGCGGTGGCGAGAGCGGCGCGGCAGGTCCGTCCGCCGACGGGGTCTTGGACGTCCGCTGCCATGTCAGCTGAATCCTCCGACGGGCCGCCCGAACGCACCGGGGCCCGCGGCCCACTGTAGCGGACCGCGCCCGGGATATTGAGCGGCGGCGCGCTTCCGGCGATAGTGCGGGCGTCGCCGCATCCGGCGGCGCCGGCGAGGCGGGCTGCGCATGTCGGGATCGGGTCCGCGACACCTCACGCGGCGGCTCGCGGCGGTTGCCGCGGCCGTCGTGCTCGTGCTGCTCGCCGGATGCTCGCTGATCTCGCTGAAGACGCCGGAAAGGCCGCTCTCACCGCGCGACCTCAACGCCCGGATCCTGACGCACGAGTATTCCGGCCGCTTCATCGCCGGCGTCGCGGAGGCCGCCGATGAGATCAGCACGACGACCGATAGCGCAGCCGCGCGAGCCGCGGCCCTGCACTGGAAGATCTCGGCCTCGGTCGCGAGCGAGACCGCGGCGACAGGAATGGCTCCGTACCTGTCGCTGCTCGATACCTGGGCGCTCGCGGCGCAGATGGCCGATTTCCTGGGCGAGGGCGCGGGCCGCGACCTGTTCGGCGCGCAGCAGGCCGTGGCGCGGGTGCGCGCGAGCGAGCTGGCGACGGAGGCAGAGGCACTCGTCCGGCGCCTGAGCTCGGCCGACGAGTTCGAGCGGGCGCGCATCGTCGTCAATCACTACGTGCGCAGCTTCCCGCTGACGAGCGTCGCGTTCGCCCGCCCGTCGGTCGCGCAGCTGTGGGCCGAGAGTGGCGGGCCGAAGGCGTCGCTCGTCGAATCGCTCGGCACGGTGCCCGAGTCGCTCACCAACCTTGGTGATGTCGTGCGGATCTACGGCTCAAACGGCTCCGCGCAGCTCGTCTGGAACGCCCAGCTCGCGGCCGAGGAAAGCGGCGTGAGCCCGAAGGATCTGGAAGGGGCGCTGCGCCGCCTCGATGAGCGCATCGCGCAGCTCGCGGCGCTCGCGGAGTCCTCGCCGCAACGCCTGAATGCACTGCTGGACGAGCTGCGCTCGGGGCTCGGCCGCTCGCTCGCCGAGCTCAACCGGGGCGTGCATGCCGAGCAGAACGACTTTTTCGAAAAGCTGAACGCGCAGCGCGATGCGGCGTTCGCCGAGATCAACACCCAGCGAGCGGCCATCGCCGCCGACGCGTCGCGGATCGCGACCGAGTCGTTGCGCACCGCCGGCGAGGAGGCCCGCCAGCTGGTCCGCGACACGCTGCTGCTCGTCGGCCTGCTCGTGCTGCTCGTGCTCGGCCTGCCCTTCGCCGCCGGCTACTGGCTCGGCCGCGCGCGGGCGCGAGGCTGAATCGCGCGCGGCCCGGGGAACGGCGCCGACGCGTCGCTGTCGCAATCCGCTGGAGAGGCCAATCGCATGAACGACGAACACACCGGGCCAACGCCCGGCCATGGTGCCCAGCGCACGGTGGGCGCTCCACTGCGTGAGGTCGCGGTCTCGTGGCGCGACCTGGGGCCGCTGACGGCGGGCCTCACGGTACTCGCGCTCATCGTGCTGCTCGTGACGCTGCACTATGTTGCGCCGGCCCCGCCGCGCACCCTGACGATCGCCGCCGGCCCGAAGGGCAGCACGTTCGAGACGGTCGCCCTGCGCTACCAGAAGAGCCTCGCGCGCAGCGGCGTGAAGGTGAAGGTGCTCAACACCGAAGGCTCCGTGGACAACCTCGCGCAGATGGCTGACCGCAAGTCACACGTCGACATCGCGCTCGTCCAGGCGGGCCTGGCACCCCCTGGCGAGGTCACCGATCTCGTCTCGCTCGGCACGATGTTCTACCAGCCGCTGTCGATCTTCTACCGGTCCGCAAAGCCGATCCAGCGGCTGTCGGAGCTTGCCGGCCAGCACATTGCGATCGGGCCGGAGGGCAGCGGCGTGCGCGCGCTGTCGCTCGCGCTCCTCAAGGCGAACGAGATCGAGCCGGGCGGTGCGACGCAGCTGTCGGAGCTCGAGGGCCAGGCTGCGACGACGGCGCTCACGGAGCACCGGCTGACGGCCGTGTTCCTGACGGGCGATTCCGCCGCGCCCGCCGTCATCCGCAAGATGCTGCATACGGAGGGTCTACGCCTGTTCGACTTTTCGCAGGCGGACGCGTACGTCAGGCGCTTCCCGTACCTGACGAAGCTGGTGATCCCGGAGGGCGCGTTCGACCTCGGCGAGCAGCTGCCGCCGTCGCCGATCAACATGCTGGCACCGACCGTCGAGCTCGTGGCGCATGAGGACCTGCACCCCGCGATCAGCGACCTGTTGATCGAGGCCGCCTACGAGATCCATTCGCGCGCGGGGCTGCTGCAGAACGCGGGCCAGTTCCCGTCGCCGAACACGAACGCGTTCCCGCTGAGTCCCGAAGCCTCGCGGTATTACAAGTCCGGCAGCAAGAGCTTCATGTACCGCTACCTGCCGTTCTGGCTTGCGAGCCTGCTGGACCGCGCGATCGTCGTGCTGCTGCCGGTCTTCGTGGTCGTGATCCCGGGGCTGCGGTTCCTGCCGCAGCTCTATGGCTGGCGAATCCGGCGACGCATCCACCGCCGGTACAGCGAGCTCATGGCGCTCGAGCGCGAATCACTCGGGCCGCTGACGCCGGAGCGCCGCGAGACGCTGCTCGAACGCCTCGCCAGCATCGAACGCTCCGTGATCAGCGGGCGGATCCCCGGCGCCTACGCCGGCCAGCTCTATGTGCTGCGCGAGCACATCGGGCTCGTGCGGGCGCGCCTCGGCAGCGCAGGCGCTCACTGACGCGGCCGCGCCGGGGGCGCCAGCGCTACTCCTCCCAGCGGAACCGCCAGAGCGAGACGAGGAGGCACGCGAGCGCGGTCGCGAGCAGCACGAGCACGGGCCCGACCGCCGCCTCGGCACCGAGGGCCCGCCAGGTCATCGCGTCCAGCCCGTCGACGGCCCAGCGCAGCGGGCTGAACAGCGAGGCCTGCTGCAGCCATCTCGGGAAGACGAACGCCGGCACCCACGCGCCGCCGATCATGACGAGCAGCAAGGTCGCCATGGCCGCGAAGCCCCGCGTCACGCCGGGGCTGCGGCCGACCGACGCAAGCATCAGGCCGAAGGTGCCGTTCAGCAGGCTGAACGCGATGAGAATGGCGATGAAGCCGGGGACGCTGCCCGCGATGCGGACGTGGCAGACGAGGATCGCGACCGCGTAGATGACCGCGACCTGAAACAGGCTGATGAGACTCGTCGACAGCGCCCGCGCGAGCAGCAGCTGCCAGCGCCGCAACGGCGCGGCCCGCAGCCGCTGCCAGATGCCGCGCTCGCGCATCAGCAGCAAGAGGATGCCGGCATCGATTCCCGCGAACAGGATGAACTGCACGCTCATCCCCGCGAAAGAATGCGCGTAGGCGTTGTAGGGCACGTGCGAGGGATCGGCGAGCGGTTGCGTCGCGACCTCGTAGGGGATCGAGAGTCCGTTGCGGAGCCCCGTCGCCGGACCGGCCGTGCCTTGTCGCTCACCGAGACGGGCGAGCGCGTCCGACAGCGCCTTGAGATCCGCGCGCTCGCCTGCGGTCGACTCGCCCTGCGCCTCGAGCGCGGCGATCGCGCGGCCGAGCTGCTGCGGGGGGTTGGAGCCGCTGAATGCCGCCTTCGTGATCTCCTGCATCGCATGCTTGGCGAACAGGCCCTGGACGACCTGGCTGCTCATCCGGTCGCTCGGGTCGACGAGCAGCTCGAGCGACGGCCGGTCGCGCGCGGTGAACAGCGCGTCGGTTGCCTGCGCAGAAAACCCGGCGGGGATCACGACCGCGACGTGCACCTTGCCGTGGCGCACGCGGTCCTCGGCCTCGGGGCGCGAGAGCGCGAGCGCTTCGAGCGTCGGCTCGGTGGCGAGTGCCGCGACGATCGCGAGCGAAACCGGCGAGGGGTCGTCATTGACGATGGCGACCGGCAGCCGGCCTGCGTCGACCGGGCCCGAGCCACCGAAGATCGAGCCGAAGAACGCGGCGATCAGGATCGGCACGAGGATGCCGACGATCACGGCCCGCCGGTCGTGCCGGTAGAGTCGAAGGTCGTTGCGAATGAGCGCCCAGACGGCCGTCATGGGGGATCCTTAGGTACGGCCTCGTCGCGCAACTCGCGGCCCGTCAGCGCAATGAACACGCGCTCGAGGCTCACCCGGCCGGCCTGCACTGACTGGATCGGTGCACCGGCTCGCTCGAGACGCTCGAGGCAGGCGGCCAGCGCGCCGCCGAAGCTGCCCGTCTCGATGCGCAGGCGGCCGCGCTCGGCCTCGACGCGCGCGATGCCGGGCAGGCTCCGCAGGTCGTCGAGGACTCCCGGCTGCGGCGGTAGCTCGAGTTGTATCTGCACCTCGCGTGACGCGGGCAAGCGCGCGTACAGGCCCTGCGGCGTGTCGTCGGCGATCACGCGGCCGTGGTCGATGATGACGATCCGGTCGCAGAGTCGTTCTGCCTCCTCCATGTAGTGCGTCGTGTACAGCAATGTCTTGCCGCGGCGCTTCAGTTCCTCGAGGTTCTCGAAGATCGCGTTGCGGGACTGCGGGTCGACGCCGACCGTCGGTTCGTCGAGCAGCAGCAGCTCCGGGTCATGCAGCAGGGCGCCCGCGATGTTGAGGCGGCGCTTCATGCCGCCGCTGAAGCCCTTGACCAGCTCGCGGCGACGCTCGGCGAGGCCAACCAGCGCGAGCGCATCATCCGTGCGGCGCGCGAGCTCGGCACCCCCCAGCCCGAACAGGCCGCCGAACAGCTCGAGGTTAGCGTCGGCCGAGAGCTCGTCGAACAGCGCGAGGTCCTGGGGCACGAGGCCGATGCGCCGCTTGAGGTCGGCCGCGTCGCCCGTCAGCGCGCGCCCGCCGAGAGCGACCGTGCCGGCGTCAGGGATCGCGAGGCCGTTGATCAGAGCGAGCGTCGTGCTCTTGCCGGCGCCGTTCGGGCCGAGCAGCCCGACGGTCTCGCCGGCGCGGACGCGGAACGAGACGCCGTCGACCGCGGTGCGCGGTCCGAAGCGCTTGACGAGGCCATCGACGGTGAGCACCACAGGGGCTGACACGGAGCTAGGGTCTCACAGGTCGGCGTCCCCGCGCATGCCGCGGCCCCACTCAGTGCCGGCTCGCGGCCCGGCGCGACTCGCGCGCCAGCAGCCAGATGCCGGCGACCACGAACACGGTACCGACCGCCAGCCAGTACGTCAGACGCTCGCCGAGGAACACGCCGGCCAGCACGATCGTCGACAGCGGGCCGATCGCGCCCGCCTGCGCCGCAAGCGTGGCGCCGATGCGGTCGATTGCGAGCATCACCATGATGACCGGCGCGAAGGTGCACAGCGTCGCGTTCAGCGCCGACAGCCACAGGACGGCCGGCGGTACCGAGAACTCACTCACCGGCCGCAGGATCACGAACTGCGCGATGCACAAGAGGCACGCGACCGAGGTCGCGAGGCCGGTCAGGCGGAGCGGGCCGAGGCGCTTCACTTCCTCGCCGCTGCGGACCAGGTAGATCGCATAGCTGATGGCGCTCAGGAACACGAGCAGCGCCCCGAGCGCCGCGTGGCCACCCTGCAACGATACGTCGCGCCCGAACACGAACAGGAGGCCCGTGTAGCTGACCGACATCGCAATCGCCTGCATCGCGGTGACGCGCCGGCCGAAGAACAGGGCCCCGATCGCGAGCACGATCGTCGGCGTCAGGTACAGCACCAGCCGTTCGAGGCTGGCGTTGATGTACTGGAGCCCGGCGAAGTCCAGAAAGCTCGACAGGTAGTAGCCGAAGAAGCCGAGCGTCAGGATCGCGAGCCGGTCGCGACCGGTGAGCGGCCGCTGCCCGCGGCTCGCCCACCACGACAGCGCGAGGAAGAGCGGCAGCGCAAACAGCATGCGCAGCATGATGACGGTGACGGCATCGACGCCGCAACGGTAGGCGAGCTTGACGAGCACCGCCTTGCCCGAAAATGCGACCGCCCCGAGTGTCGCGAGCGCGAGCCCGATTCGTCGCGAAGCGCCGCTACCGATCGTCGACTGTCCAGCCATCCACGCCCAGTGTAGCTGCCCGGGGCCGGCGTGCGGAGCGCGACGCTCAGTGGCCTGCGGCGCGCTCCACGACGCGGGTGAATTCGAGATCCTGGAAGTCGAAGCTGAAGTCGGTCGCCGCCGATACCGCGCGCATCGTGAAGCCAGTCACCTTGCCGCTGTAGTCGCGCGCGAAGTGCACGTATGCATCGGCGTTGAGCGAACGATCGTCCCAGCGGGCGATCAGCAGGTCGGGCGACTGCGCCACGAGCGGACCGGCAAGGCCGTCGGTGTGGCTGAAAGTGAGCCGCAGCCCGTCGCCCTGCCGGCTGATCGTCGCCGGGCCGCGCCACGGATCCGAATAGGTGCCCACGTACGCTGCGAGCGTCTCCGGCGCCGGGGCCGCAGGGGCGGGCGTGGGCGCTCGCGCGGCGTCGGCGTCCTGGATCATCCGCTGGCGCGCGGACCTGATCGCCGCCAGCTCCGCGACCCAGTCGTGGCGCGCGGCGCCGGCATAAGCCTCGAGGATCGGCAGCGCGAGCGCCGCGAGCGCCGAGCCCTCCTGCTGGTTGGTCAGCACGATGACGCCGACGTCGAGCTCGGGCAGGAGGCTGACGTGCGTGACCATTCCCGGTAGCCCGCCGTTGTGCGAGACCCGCTTCAGGCCGTTGAAGTCTTCGAGGTTCCAGCCGAGGCCGTAGGCCTGAAAGTGCGTCCGGGTCAGCTCCGCCTGGCGACCGCGCGGGCGCAGCGGAGTCTGCGGCGACCACATCTCCTCGCCCTGGGCCGCACTGAACAGGACCGTCCCGTCGGGCGAGCGGCCGTGGCCGAGCTGGACCGCGACCCAGCGTGCCATGCCGGACAGGTTGCACTGCACGCCGCCGGCCGGTCCCACCATCGGGATCTCGAGGCGCGGCACCCGCTGCAGGTGCCCGGCGACCACGGCGTGCGGCTCGGCGATGTTGCTGTGGTCGGCCTGCCGCTCCGCCGCGGCTGCGCAACCCGACATGCCGAGCGGCCTGAGGAGACGGGCGGTGACGAACTCTTCCCAGGTCTGGCCTGACACGGCCTGCACGACCTCGCCGGCCACGACGTACATCGAGTTGTCGTAGGCGAACTGCGAGCGGAAGCTCGACACGGGCTTGAAATAGCGCAGCGCGTGCATGAGGTCGCGACGCGTGAAGTCGGTCGCCGGGACGAACATGAGGTCACCGGCGCCGAGGCCCAGCCCGCTACGGTGGGTCAGCAGGTCGCGAACCGTGAATTCGCGGGTGACGTACGGGTCCCAGAGGCGGAACTCGGGCAGCCGGTCGATGACGCGGTCGTCCCAGCCGACCTTGCCCTCGTCGACCAGGATCGCGAGCGCCGCGGTCGTGAAGGACTTGGAGATCGAGCCGATCGCGAAACTCGTGTCGGCGTCGACCGCGGCGGGGCGGCCGAGCTCGCGGACACCGTAGCCGCGCGCGAAGACCAGCTTCCCATCCTTGACGATGCCGACGGCGGCGCCGGGAACGGAGAACTCCTGCAGGGCGCGACCGGCGAGGCGATCGATGTCGGCCGGCGTCAGCGGCGCGGCGACAGCCGTCAGGCTGGCGAGGAGCGCGACGGCGCCGAGGGCGGCGCGGGCGGTCGGGTGGGGCAGCATGGGGCCTCCTGAGCTTTCCGACTGGGGCAGGGCTAGCGCCGATCCGGGTGGGCGGGGAGGATCGCGCGTCCCGGAAACGTGCCCGCGACGAGGGTGCCGCGGTCGATGAGGACCGTGCCATTCACCAGCACGTAGCGCATGCCGACGCTGGGCTCGCGGGGTGACTGGTAGGTGGCTCGGTCTGAGACGGTCGCCGCATCGAACGCCACGACGTCGGCATCGGCACCTTCCTGGAGGCGGCCCTTGGCGTGCGCAGACGGCGTCGAGCGCTCGAGTCGCTGCGCGGGCATGATCGTCATCTTGCGCAACGCGTCCATGAGCGTGAGGCTGCCGCGCTCGCGAACGTAGCGCGCAAGGATTCGGCTGAACGTACCCGCGTTGCGTGGATGGCCGTCCTCGCCATCGCTCGCGATGGAGACGAGCGGCTGCGCGATCACCGAGTCGACGGTCTCCTGCGCATTCGCGAACAGCAGCACGGCGATCGGTTCCGGCGAGGCGTGCAGCGCCTCGAAGCGCGCCTTCGTCAGGCGCTCACCTGTGTCGGGCAGCTGCAGTGCGTCGTAGTCGACGCCGAGCTTCTCGCGCCAGCCCGGGTTGAAAAGCGCCGAGTTCACGTAGGTCATGCCGGCCGTGTACGGATACGCCTCCGTCGTGACGTCGAGGCCGCGCGCGCGGGCCCCGCCGATCAGCGCGATGCACTCGAGGGCATCGGCGAGGCAGCTGCTGTTCACGTGCACGATTTGCAGCGACGCGCCCGTCACCGCAACCGCGCCCAGCACTTCGCTGACGGCCTCGATGCTCGAGCCCGGCTCGATGCGTCCGAAGCTGCGGACGTGCGTGAACACCGGCACGCGCCGTTCGGCCGCGACGCGGAACATGCGGATGACCTCGAGACGCGAGGCGCCCGGTGTGTACTGGATGCCCATGCCGATGCCGAGACCGCCGGCGTCGAGTTCGGAGCGGAGGCGGGCCTCCATCTGCGCCACCTGTTCCTCGGTCGCGGCGTCGTTCGTGGCGGGACCCGACGGCGCAACCAGAACCGGTTCTCGGATCGGCGCGCCAAAGGCCGCCGCCCGTGCCGCCGGATGGCTCGCGGTCGTGCCGTAGTTGATGAGCGAGTGATCCTTCTTCCTCGCGAGGAACGGAGCGACGTCGGGAACGCCGATTTCCATCTCGAGCGCGGTCGTGACGCCATCGAATGCCTTCAAGCGACCGCTGGCCGGGTCCTGGGCGTGCTGGTGAAGGTCGATGAATCCCGGTGCGACGATGAGCCCCCTGGCATCGAGCACGCGCGCGCCGCGCAGCCTCTCCGTCGAGATCCGCGCGATCCGTCCGCCGCTGATCCCGACGTTGCGCACCCCGTCGAGGCCCGACTCCGGATCCATCACCCGCCCGCCCTCGAGCACGACGTCGTAGGTGTCCGCGACGGCGGGAACAGCGAAGGCCAGCAGCAGCGACAGTGCGGTCGCGCACGTGCGGAACAGCATGCGAATGACTCCGTGGATCTTTCGGGTGGTGCGTCCCGGTCGCCTACGGCGCGCCTGCCGTGACCGCGGCGCCCGGGACGCGGAAAGTCCCTCGGGTCCAGGCCGCGACCGCGAGCAGCGGGACGACGTAGACGGCAATGAACAGGTAGGCGAGAGTGCGGTAGCCGCGCGCGATGAGCGCCACGAGACCGAATCGCTGCGCGACGAAGATCGCGACGACCAGCACCGCGGCCGAAACCAGGAATCGTCCGAGCGTCGGCAGCGAGCGCCCGCGCGCCTGCAGGATGCCGCCGATGCGCTGGTTGATCGCGTGGACGGCTCCCGTTCCGCTCTCGAGCAGCGCCGCGAGGATCATCAGCTGGAAGATGACGTGGAAGGCCGGTGCCTGCAGGCGCGTCAGCATGTAGTCGGACGGCAGCGTCTCGGCCGTGATCGCCGGGTAGTACGCCGCCATGCAGACGAAGAACAGCACGGCCGGCAGCATGCCGAGCGGGCCCGCCAGGAGTCCCGCGACGACGGCGTCCCTGCGGCTGGTCAGGTGGCGCAGCACCGGCAGGATCACGACCGCTCCGACGATGTTGTAGCCGGCGTAGGTCAGACCGCCCGCCGCCCACCCGGCGCCGACCGGGGACGAGGCGAAGCCGGCCGCGATCTGGCCCGACGTGCGCATCACCGAGAGCACGACGAACACGGCGTAGACGGCGTACAGGAAGTACGTGACGTACTTGAAGAGCCGCTCGACCGACTCGCTGCCGAACGCGGCGAAGCCGGCAATCCCCGCGACCAGGCCGAGCGTTCCGGCGAGCTCGGGCCAGCCGAAGACGGCGCTGCCGATCGCACCGGCCGCTGCGCCAAACACCGAGAGCATGATGAGGACCAGGCACGCATAGGCGCCGTCGAACAGGATCCAGGCGGGGCCCAGCAGACGGCGGAAGAACGCGCCGTACTCGAAGCTGTTCGTCGCGCGCGCGAACAGGAATGTCGCCGCGCACACGACACTCCAGCAGAGCATCGCGACCAGCATGCCGAGCACACCGCCCCACGGCCCGCTCGGCGCGAAGTATTCGGCGAGCTCGCGCCCGGTCGCGTAGCCACCGCCGATCACGACGGCCTTGAACGCGAATCCAGGCAGCAGGAAGCGCTTGAAGAACGACGGCGTCGTGGTCATCGCAGGCGGCTCCGGCCGGCGCGCGCCGCCGGCCTCGCGCGATCATCCGACGTCACTTGCTCCAGGTCCATTCGCTGGCGCTGGCGCGGCAGCCGCCGTGCGGGGCGCCGGTCCAGGCGCGGCCGCGCACGAACCGCCCGCTGGGTGCACGTGTCGCCTCGCCGTTCTTCAGCGCCCGCACGCCGTTGATCCAGACATCATCGACCCCGGTCGAGAGCTGGTGCGGGGCGTCGTAGGTCGCGTGGTCCTGCACCGTGGCGGGATCGAACACGACGACGTCGGCGAAAAAGCCGGCCTTCAGACGCCCGCGATCGGCCACGGAGATTGTCTCGGCGGGGAAGGCGCTCAGGCGCCGGATCGCCTCTTGCAGCGGGATGACCTTCTCGTCGCGGACATACTTCGCCAGCACGCGCGCGAAGTTGCCGTAGGCACGCGGGTGTTCGCTCGACTGCAGGAACACGCCCTCCGGCGCAGGGGCGCCGGCGTCGGAGCCGAAGCTCACCCACGGCAGCGCGACCTCGCGTCGCACGTTGTCCTCGGACATCAGGAAGTACGCAACGCCGACGCGCGTGCCGTCCTCGACGACCAGCTGGATGGCGGCCTCCTCGGGGCTGACACCGCGCATCTTCGCAACCTCGTCGAGAGTCTTTCCCGTCAGGGGCTTGAGCGCCGGGTTCTTGAACTGCAGGAGCAACGCGCCCTTGGGGCCTGCGCGCTGCAGGATGTTCTCCCACGTGGGCGCCGGGTCGCGCATCTCCTCGACGACGCGCGCGCGGACGGCGGGATCCCGGAGGCGCTCGATCCACTTGTCGGTGCCGCCCTCCTGGACCCAGCTCGGCATTGCTGCGTCGAGCCCGGTGGCACCGGCGGTGTAGGTGTACATGTCAGCCGTGATCCGCGTGCCGGCCCCGCGCGCCGTCTCGACCTCGCGGATCATCGCGTCGATCTTGGGCCAGTTCGACTGCCCGGCGACCTTCAGGTGATAGATCTCGGCCGGCGCGCCGGAGGCCTTCGCGATCTCGATCGTCTCGCCCACCGCCTCGAGCAGGCGGTCGCCTTCGCTTCGCATGTGCGCGATGTACATGCCGCCGCACCGGCCGGACTCCTGTGCGAGAGCGATCAGCTCCGGCGTCTTCGCGTACGTGAACGGGTTGTAGATCAGCGCCGTCGTCACGCCGAGCGCACCTTCCTCCATCGCCTGGTGGACGAGCCCGCGCATCTGCGCCAGCTGCTCGGCGTTGGGCTGAACGTCGTTCTCGCCGAGCACGTTGATCCGCACCGTGCCGGCGCCGACGAATGAGGCGACGTTCGGCGTGATGCCGCGCCGCTCGAGGCCCTGCATGTACTCGCCGAGCGTCGTCCAGTCGACGTCGTAGTGGACGTCGACCTGTTGGCGCAGCATGTCCGCTTTCATCACGGCGTTGAGCGGACCCATCGACAGCTCGCCCATGACCTCTAGCGTCACGCCCTGGCGAAGATCACTGAGGGCCCGGCCGTCGATGAGCAGCGACTCCTCGGGGTGGGCCAGCATGTTCACGAATCCGGGCGAGACTGCCTTGCCGCGGGCATCGAACTCCGTGCGACCCTTTCCCGGCGCGTGCGTGCCGACGAAGGCGATGCGATCGCCCTTGATGGCGACATCGCCGGTGAACGGTGCGCCGCCGGATCCGTCGTAGACCTGGCCATTGCGGATCACCGTGTCGAACGGCGGTTCCGCGGCGGCCGCCGCCACGGTGGCGGCCATCGCGGCCACGAGGGCGACCGTGCGGGTCATGCTCGACGCTGCAATGTTCACGAGCGTGCCTCCGCTCAGTATTTCGAGCCGAATGCCAGCAGGTGGTAGATCCACGCCATCCACAGCAGCACGATCGCCGAGAGCGCGAGTACGGTCGTCCACAGGCGGGTCATCCACGGCCGCGGCGTCGTCCAGACGACATATGCCGCCCACACGCACGCGGCTGCGCCGCCGACGTAGGCAACGATCGACAGCACGTGCAGCAGGAACAGGATTGGGTCGAGTCCCGGGCCGAACACCTTGAGGCTGGCGAACCCCGCGGCGACGACCACCAGCCACGCGATGCTGACGCCGGCCAGCGCCACGGCCGAGATCCGCGAGTAGAGGCGCGCCTGCCTCTCGCGGCCGCCAAGGGCGAGCGGTGCCTTGAGGCGACGCCGCACGATGAAGCCCACTGGCCACAGGATCGTGGTCAGTGACGTCGCGACCAGGGCGAGGATCCCGGCGGGAACCAGCCAGCCGGCCGAATGCGAGGGTGGCGAGGGTTCGAACACCATGAATGGCGAGACCTCGTCGATGCTGATCCGCTCCACGCGCCCGTCGACGAGCTTGGCGGCGAGTCGGCCCTTCGTGTCCGGATTGACCCACACGTACGGCTCAACCTCGTGGTACTTGGCGACCGCGCCATTGATGCCCTTGAAGAGGGACAGGCTGATGGTGCCGTCGGCATTCGACGTGACGTTCACCGGGCTGAGGAGGCCCGCAATGCTGAGGAACGAGGTGTCGGGACGCCTGGAGTCGTCGTAGTAGCCGGCCAGCTGCGCGGCGTGGGCCGCCGCCATCGCGGCGTCGACCGTCCGGGAGTCGGCTGGGCCCGGGAAGTAGCGGTCCGCGAACTGCTCGAACAGGGCCTCGCGGATGGCCCCTGCCGCACCCTCGCGGCCGAGGCTGTTCACCGAGAGGAAGATGCCGACGTGGTCGTCGATGAAGAGGTGGAGGTAGCTGTGAAAGTAGCCCGTGTCGCCGCCGTGGCTGATCACGCGGTGCCCGTTCCGGTTCTGCTCGTAGAACCCGAGCATCATCCGGTTGAGGGGCGGGATCATCGTGAGCGGCGTCTCGTGCATCTGCTTGAGCACTTCGGGGCCGAGGATGCGCCCGCCCGCGTACTCGCCGCCCTCGAGGTGCGCGATCATGAACCGCGCCATGTCCGCGCCGCTCGCCGACAGGCTCCCGGCGGGCGCCGGCACGACGATCTCGAATGGCTTCGCCGGCAGTGAAGCCTGCACGTAGCCCTTCGACATCGTCGGCGCGAGCGACTCCGGCAGCGGCTGGCGGAACGACGCGTGCGTCATCCCGAGTGGCTTGAAGATGTGGCCCTCGATGTAGTCGTCAAAGCTCTGTCCCGAGACGCGCTCGACGACATAGCCGGCGAGCGCCGTCGCGTAGTTCGAGTACGCCGGGGTGGAGCCGGCCTTGAAGATCCGGGTTGGCGTCGCGTTGCGCGCGTAGTCCCTGAGCGCCGGCAGCCGCTTCGGATCCTCGACGATCAGCTCCTTGATCTGCTCCTCGAAGCCCGCCGTGTGGGTCATGATGTTGCGGAGCGTGATCGGCCCGTCGCTTCGCTCCGGCATCTTGAAGTCGAGGTACTCGTTCACGTCGTGATCGAGGTTGACCTTGCCCTGCTCGACCAGCTGCATGACCGCCGTCCAGGTGAAGAGCTTCGACGTGGAGCCCGGCCGGAAGAGCGTCGTCTGCGGGTCGACCGGCGTGCGCTTCTCCGCGTCGGAATAGCCGTAGCCCTTGGCGAGCAGTACCTGGCCGTCCTTGACGACCGAGACGACGGCGCCCGCGGCGTCCCCGCGCTCGAGCGCGTACGGCAGGAACCCGTCCAGCCAGCTCTCGACGTCGGTGCGGTCGAGCGTGTGCCCGGCGCTCGCGGTGGCGACGGGTGTCGCGGCGGGGGGCGCCGCGGCCGCAGGGGCTGCGGGCGGCGGTGCTGCGGCGCGGGCGAGCGACGCGATGAGCGCGAGGAGGGGAACAATCCAGCGACGGGCGGTAGCCATGCGAGTCTCCACGTTGAGCGATCGAACGGACCGCGGGACGTCGATGGCGGGCGATCGGCGGCGGGCAGCGGCGGGCCGCGACGCCCGCGCGGCGTCGCGTCGATGACCCGAGTTCCCCCACAGCACCGTGCGCGCCGCGTGTGCGGCCACGTTGTAGCGAGGGAGTTTACAGTAATGAAACTTCTTTACAAACCGGAAAGCGACGGGCCGTTCCGCACCTGCGGTCAGACGGGCCCGGGCGCCTCAGCCGGCGCGGCGCATGCGGGTGCGGCGATGGCTCGCGGGCGCGGCGGCGTCCGCGTCGGCGCTGGCGACCGCCTGGCCGCCGACCGCCGCGACCATCTGGCTCTCGGTCCCGGAGCAGATCGCGAGGATGCGGCAGGGCGGCGGGCATGCGGCGACGTAGGCATGCCCCATCGTGCTGTCCAGATAGATCGAGTCGCCAGCCTTCAGGCGCACCGGCGCGTACACGCTCGTGTGCACGTCGATCTCGCCCTCCAGCACGTAGATGTATTCCTCGCCCGAGTGCCGGACCAGCTCGCCGAACTCCTCGAGGCTGCGGGCCCGGACGTCGACTACGATCGGGATAATGCGCTTGTTCAGCAGTTCCGCCGCTGGATAGACGTGCAGGTAGTTCTTGGACTCGATCAGGTTGCCCTCGCCGGCGCGCGCGACGCTGCGACGGCCCAGGATTCCCGTGCCGTCCTGCGCATCCTCGTGCGCGCCGAAGAGGCGCGAGAAGTCCACCTCGAGGCCGGCGCTGATGCGGGTCAGCTTGTCGTAGGTCAGCGAGACGCGGTCGTTCTCGATCTTTGACAGCGTCGACACCGGGTAGCCGGTTCGCCGGCTGACCTCCTTCAGTGTCCAGCCGCGCTGGATCCGCAGCTTTTTCAGCATCGCGCCGGGCTTGGCCGGCGTACGTCCGTGTGCTGCCCCAGATGGCGACCGTGGCGTCATTCGTCCCTCTTGCTCGATCGGCCGGACTCTAGTCGCGCTGCGGCGAAAAAGCCACGCGCAAGCCACTGTATTTGCAGAAATAGAAATCTGTTGCCATTTAGGATACTCCGAAATAGATTACCGTCCAGAGAAACACACCCCCGAGCCCCGCAGGGGCACCGGCGGCCGCGAAATTCGCAAGGGGAGCGACGATGAAGAACCGGAATGTCCGTCTCGAGCTTGCCGTGGCTGGCCTGCTGCTGGCGAGCGGCACGGCGCAGGGGCAGTCGGCCACGACCAGCGCGGCGCCCGCCACGACGCTCGACGAGGTAGTCGTCACGGCGACGAAGCGTGAAGAGAAGCTGCACGACGTCGCGATGAGTATCACCGCCGTCACGGGCGAGGACATGCTGCGCCGGATAGAGACCGGCTTCACCGACTTTGCCGCGCAGGTGCCCGGCCTCGCGATCGAGGCGCTCGACGCCGGGACGAACCGCATCATCCTGCGCGGACAAAACGTCGGCAGTGTCGGCGCGACGGTCGCGACGACCGTCGATGACATCCCGTTCTTCATGTCCGGCGCGCAGGCCGACGGCTCATTCTTCAGCGCCAACGTCGATACCTGGGACTTGAAGCGCGTCGAGGTGCTGCGCGGCCCGCAGGGCACGCTGTACGGGGCGGCCGCCGAGGGCGGCCTCATCAAGTACGTGACCAACGCTCCGGACCTGACCCGAACCGAGGGCGCGGTCACGGTCGGTGGCGAGACCGTGCAGGACGGCCAAAGCGCGGGCTTCCTCAAGGGGCTCGTGAACCTGCCCTTCTGGGACAACAAGGCGGCGCTGCGCGTGAGCGCAGTCCAAGAAACCCTGCCCGGCTGGATCGACAACCCGGTGACCGGCCAGAAGGACATCAACCACGGCGAGAAGTACAGCGTGCGTGGCTCGCTGCTGGTCGCGCCGACCAGCGACCTCACGATCCGGCTGACGGCTTTCAACCAGGGCCTGACCGTGCACGGCGACAACGGCGTCGAGGTGATCGGTGCCGCAGCGACGCCAACCACGCCGCCGGCGAACCAGTTCGACCTCGTGGACGGCTTCAGCCGCGGCGGCAACGTCGAGCACCGCATCGAGAACGCGCTCGAGTATTACGCGCTCAACGTCGACTACGCGTTCCACGCCGCGACGCTGATGTCGGCGACGAGCTACGGCAAGATCCGCTACCGCACGACCGGTGACTTTACGAACGACAACCTCGCGCCCGGGGTCACCTACGGCGACTATCTCGGCTCGTTCTTCGCTGTGCCAGTCGCGATCCAGGAGAACGAGATCGAGTTCGTCCATAAGTTCAACCAGGAATTTCGCCTGACCTCGAACCCCGGCACGACCGTGTTCGGCAAGCCGCTCGACTGGGTCCTTGGCGCGTTCTACACGCGGGAGGCGACGGACCTGAACCAGCCGCTCAACGGCATCAGTCTCGCCGACGGCACGATACAGCCGACGGTCGTCAATGGGCTCCTCCTCGGAGGCGGAGACATCACCGCGAGCTACAAGGAGACCGCGTACTTCGCCGACGTGACCTATCACTTCGCGCCGGCCTTCGATATCGAGCTGGGCGGCCGGAGCACGTTGACGCAGCAGCACCAGCACTCGACCTTCACAGGGCTTCTGTACCAGGGAGGCGAGGTGTTCGGCGACCTCTACTCGTCACAGACCAGCACCACCTGGTCGGTCGCGCCGCGCTGGCACATCACCAGCGACGTCCTCATGTACGCCCGCTTCGCGACCGGGTTCCGCCCCGGCGGCCCGAACATCCCGACGCCGACGTTGCCGATGCCACCGGCGTTTCTGGCCGACTCCACCCGCAATTACGAGCTCGGTCTGCGAGCCGACCTGCTCGGTCGCGCGGTCACGATCGATGTCGCGGCCTTCGACGTCGAGTGGAAGAACATCCAGATCCTCGAGGAAATCAACACGCCGAGCGGCCCGGTCGGCATCAACGGCAACGCCGGGAATGCCCGCAGCTCCGGCCTCGAGTGGAACCTCGCGTGGCGGCCGACGTCCGCTCTCAGCATCGGTCTGCTCGGCGCCTACACCGACGCCAAGCTGACGCTCGATGCGCCCGGTATCGGCGGGCTGTCGGGTGACAAGCTGCCTTACGTTCCGGATGTCAGCGCGACCTTGAACGTCGACTACACGTGGTCGGCGTTCAGCGACTACAAGGCCTTCGCCGGCGCGTCGTGGACCTACACCGGAACGCGCTACTCCGGCTTCAGCTCGAACGGTGGGGTGATCGAGGACCACGCGAAGCTGCCGACGTACAACGCGCTGAACCTCCGGCTCGGCCTCGACAACGGCAGGTACACGATCGAGTTGTTCGGCAACAACCTGACGAACTCCCGCGGTATCACCGAGTACACGAGCGAAGGCGGGGTCAACCAGACCGGCGTCGCGACCGTGATACAGCCGAAGACCCTCGGCCTGCAGCTCGGCGCGAAGTTCTGACCCTCTGGTCGGCGCCGCTCGCGCGGCGCCGGCCGGCGCGTGCCGGGCCGAAGCAGCCGATGCCGGCGAGCACGGAGCGCTGGAGTAGTCGCAGCATGTCCGTTACGCACTTCGACGCGCCCTTCGTCGTCTTCCTCGGCGACATCACGAGCGACATCTTTGGCAAGACCGGTCTCGGTCTCGTCGACTGGCGCCGCGACGATTGCCTGGGCCAGGTGCGTCTGCCGGGCTGCGGCGTCGATGCCGGCATCGCGGACGTGACGGTCCGCGAGGCGCGTTCGGCCGGTGCCAAGAGCCTCGTGATCGGCTCGGCCGCCGTCGGCGGCGGAATACCACCGCCTTGGATTGCGACGCTTTGCGAGGCCGCGGCGCTCGGAATCGACATTGTTGCCGGATTGCATGTCCGCCTCGCGAGCCTGCCGGGGCTCGCCGACGCGGCGGCGGCGTCCGGCGCGCGGCTCGTGGACGTCCGCGTACCGCCGGCCGGGCTTCCGGTCGGCACCGGGCGCAAGCGCACCGGCCGCCGCGTCCTGACGGTCGGCACCGACTGCGCGTGCGGCAAGAAGTACACCGCGCTCGCGATCGACCGCGAGCTGCGCGGCCGAGGCCTCGACAGCACCTTCCGGGCGACCGGCCAGACCGGCATCATGATCGCGGGCCACGGCATCCCGATCGACGCGGTCGTTGCCGACTTCGTCACCGGCGCGGCCGAGGTGCTCTCGCCGGACAACGATGCGGGGCACTGGGACGTCATCGAGGGGCAGGGTGCCATTGGCCACCCTGGCTACCTGCAGGTGACGATCGGCCTGCTCGTCGGCTCGCAGCCCGATGCGTTCGTCGTCTGCCACGACCCGCTGCGCGAGACGATATCGGGCTGGCCCGATTTCCGGCTGCCCGCGATCGGCGAGGTGATCGAGCGCACGATTTCGCATGGCCGACTGACGAACCCGGCGATCCGCTGCGTCGGCATCTCGCTGAACTCATCCAAGGTCCCTGCCGCACGCCGACGGGATTTCATCACGCGGTACTCTGCGGAGACCGGCCTGCCGTGCGTCGACCCGCTGATTGACGGCGCCGGCGCGATCGTCGAGCGGCTGCTCCGCGAGTTCCCGGCGTGAAGCTCAGCGCGCACACCGAGAGCTGGCCCGTCGCGCGGCCGTTTCGGATCACCGGCCGCGAGTGGCTTACCTTCGACTCGGTCGTGGTCGAGCTGTCGCGCGACGGAGTCGTCGGGCGCGGCGAGGCGCTCGGTGTGTTCTATCGCGACGAGACGGCCGACAGCCTGCTGGCGCAAATCGGCCAGGTTGCGTCGCGTCTCGAGAGCGGCGTCGACCGCGCAGACCTTGGCTCGCTGCTGCCGCCGGGCGGTGCGCGGAACGCAATCGACTGTGCGCTCTGGGACCTGGAGTGCAAGGAGGACGGTCGGCGCATCTTCGAGCTGACCGGAGTTGAGCCGCGGCCGTTGACGAGCGTCTATACGATCAGCATCGAGGCGACGCCGGAGAGGATGGCGGAGCACGCCGCGTCGGCACGCGCGTACCCGCTCCTCAAGGTCAAGCTGGACGCGAACGAGCCGCTCGAGCGCCTCCGCGCCATCCGTGGGGCACGCCCCGACGCGCGGCTCGTCGTCGACGCCAACCAGGGCTGGAGCTTCGGCCAGCTGCGCACGCTGGCGCCCGACTTCGCCGACCTCGGCGTCGAGATGATCGAACAGCCGCTGCCTCGCGGCGCCGATGCCGAGCTGGAGGGGTACCGGTCACCGGTGCCGCTGGGTGCCGACGAGTCGTGCCTGCACCTCGGCGAGCTCGACGACGCGACGCGACGGTACCAGCTGATCAACATCAAGCTCGACAAGACCGGCGGCCTGACCCATGCGCTCGAGCTTGCGCGCGCCGCGCGCGAGCGCGGTCTCGGCCTCATGGTCGGTTGCATGGGCGGCAGCTCGTTGTCGGTCGCGCCGGCCTTCGTGATTGGCTGCCTCAGCGACCTCGTCGACATCGACGGACCGCTGCTGCTGAAGCGCGACCGGTTGCCGGGGCTCGTGTTCGAGCAAGGGCGCGTCCGGCCGCCCGAGGCCGCGGTCTGGGGCTAGCGGAACCGCTCGCGTGCGACCGCCGGTGCTCTAGTCTAACGGCTGCTCGAACGGCGCCGCCGGCAGCCCCGACGTGTCGTACAGGTTGCACAGCGGGGAATCGCCCCAGCAGTAGCGTACTCGCGTCGCGCCGGCCACAGCCTCGCCGCTCAGCACGACGTCATCGCGCGCCATGACGGCGTCGGCGTAGCGACAGCTGCTCTCGCCCGGCCCGCACAACTCGAACCCGATCGGTGCCGTCCCGCCGTGCACGGCCAGGTGGCCGTTCACGCCGCCAAAGCGAACAATCACCCGGCCCGCGTCACGCCGCGCATCCGCCGGAACCGGCCCGGACGGCGACGCCGGGCTGCCGTAGACGAGCGCGCGTGCCGCGCGGCTGAGTCGCTCGCCGACGTCCTGCTTGTCCTGCGGGTGCAGCTCGTGCCAGTCGCCGAGATCGATCGTGACGGCGAGCGCGGCGTTGCGGTCGGCCGCGACCGCACGACGCTGGGCCTCGCGCAGTTCCGCCCAGCCCGACGGCGTCGGCGAAGTCGTGCGCGTTCCGAAGTTGGGCAGCTGGACGACGAGGAAGGGCAGGTCGGCCTCGAACCCCCGGCGCCAGTCGGCCATCAGCGTTGTGAGCAGCCGGCCGTAGTGCGCGGCGTCGCCCGTGTTCGACTCGCCCTGGTACCACGCGACGCCGCGCAGACCGAACGGCTGCAGCGGCGCGATCATCGCGTTGTAGATGCTCGTCAACCCGCCGATGGACTGCCACGGCGCGCGTGGCGGCAGTCCGACGCTCTCCGGAACGAACTGGTAACGCCAGCCGCCGCCCAGCGCCACTGCGCTGCCGTCTGCGAGCACGAGGCGCATGTGATCGGGCGGGCCGTACATGCCGCCGGCGTCCCAGACGCTGAGCACGTTGACGACGATCGAGTTCTCGCCCGCCCGGAGGATACCGGCGGGAAGATCGTAGGTTCGCTCCGTGCCCCAACCGAAGGAATTCCCGACCGGCGTGCCGTTCAGCCACGTCTGGTCCACCTCGTCGATCGCACCCAGGGCGAGACGGGCCGGGCCACTTGCCTGCGCGGCGGTGAGCGTCACGCTGCGCCGGAACCACACCATCCCGTCGTGCTCGGCGAGCTCCGGCACTCCCCAGGTCTTCCAGTCGCGCATCGGCTCCGGCACGTCCCGCCAGTCCCCGCCTGCCGCGGCTGCCGCGAGCCAGGGTGACGAGGCGGGCGATGTGCGGGAATGCCACCACCGTTCCCATGCGTCCGCGAGTGCCCGCTCGCCCGCGACGGCGCTTTTCGCGTACACGCCGAGCAGGTCGAGTCGATCGGCATAGCCGCCAAGCGCGCGCAGGCCGGCACCGCTGATCCAGGATTCGATCGCGCTCCCGCCCCAGGATGACTCGATGAGGCCGAAGGGAACGTCGACCGACTTCTGCAATTCGCGGGCGAAGAAGTAGCAGACCGCTGAGAACTGCTTGACGGACTCGGGAGTGACCAGCCGCCAGCCACCGGCTGCCGCGAAGCTCCGGCGCGGTGCCGGCGCCGTGTCGTGGTCGAGATGCAGGAGCCGGATCCGGGGATTGCGGGCCGCGGCCAGTTCGCGCTCGGCGTTCAGCGACGCCGACACATCCATCTCCATGTTGGATTGGCCGGAGCACAGCCAGACGTCGCCGACCAGCACGTCGGAGACGGACTGCACGGAGCCCGACCGCGAATGCGCCTCGAGCAGGTACGGCCCGCCAGCGTCGAGCCGCGGAAGCTCCGCCCGCCAGTGTCCGCTGCCATCGGCCCGGGCCTGAACGCTCCTCGACGCGAATTCGATCGTGACGACATCCCCGGGTGCGGCGTCGCCCCAGACAGCGATCGACCGCTCGCGTTGCAGGACCATGTGGTCCTGGAAGACCGGAGCGAGTACGGCCGCGCGCGGGCTGTCCTCGGCCGCCATGCACGTCCGGCCGGCGAGCATCAGCGTGACAAGGATCCCTACGACTGGTTGCATGCGATGCCCCATCCATCCCATCGATCGGCACGCGGTCGTCATTGCGGTCGCGCGGGCCGTCCTGATCGTAGCCGTTTCATTCGCTCGAGTCGTCCACGCGCTGTCCGCGACCAATTCCGGAGCGGCGCGGGCGGGTCCGGCGCGCGCCTCAGTGGCGGGCCGGAAATCGCGACGGATCGCCCGGCGCGTAGAGAGTGGTCTCCGACTCGAACTCCTCGAGGCGGCGGGTCGGCGGGTCGAACCCGGGCGGGAACGGCAGGCCGGAGACACGCTGGAAGTACAGCAGCGTCGCGTCGCGCCACCAGCGGGCCTCGTCCTCCTGGATTCGCAGGAATGCCGACACTTCCGCGAAGCGCTCCGCGTCGATCCGGCCCTCCAGCGACGCCCATGTGCGGCGCATCTCATGAACGTATGCGACGCCGCGATCGTAGCGGCTGACCAGCTCTTCCCAAACGGTGCGGCCGGTGTCGAGACGCCGGTCCCACGCCACGTGATGGAACCACAGGAGGTACTCGTCCGGAACTCGCTGCAGATCGCCGAGGCGATCGGCGACGGCGGGCGCGTACTGGGCGAGTGCGTTGCTGCCGGTCGCCGTGCGGTCGAATCCGATGCCGTGCGCGTCGGCGCGGTGGTAATAAGGAGGGTCCCAGACCGCGAGGGACGCACCCGTCTGCCAGGCGCCCGGACCGTAGTGATGACCCGCAGCCATGAGGTGCGCGAGTCCAAGCGGTGTCATGTAGTCGACGGCGGCCTCGCGCGAGCCCCCCATCATCGCGACGATCAGCCGGACGACGTCGCCCGCGTTCGAAAACGTCATCCGGGTCCATTCCTCGGCGACCGTATCCGTACTCGCATCCGGGTCCCACGCCATCCGGCCGAAGGCGTACCAGTTCGCCTGGTCGAAATTCGAACCGGTCCAGTTCCGATCGGCGCCGACGTTCGACACGCCCGCGATTGCGCTGTCGGTCGATGCGAACAGCGAACCATCGATCACGCGCGCAACCGTTGATCCACGCCCCCGGGCGTACGTATCCCACGACAGCACCTCGTGCATCAGGGGCCCGAGGTACACGAGGTGCGTTGCAAAGCCGAGATACTCCTTCGTCAGCTGCAGCTCAAGCGCGAGCGATGTTCGCGGCATCGCTCCGAACAGCGGGTGCGCGGGTTCGCGCGGCTGAAAATCGATCGGCCCATTCTTGACCTGCAGGATGACGTTGGCAGCGAAGCGGCCGTCGAGCGGCGCGAATTCATCGTAGGCCCGGCGGGCCCGATCAAGGGTAGGGTCGTTTGCCCACACGAACGCCCGCCACAGCAGCACGCCGCCGTGCGGCGCGAGCGCCCCGGCGATCAGGTTGGCCGCGTCGACGGGGCTGCGCCCGAATTCCGCCGGTCCCGGCTGTCCTTCGACGCCGGCCTTGACGAGCAACCCGCCGAAGTCGGGGATGGCCTCATAGATCTCATCGGCCTTGCGCCGCCACCAGTCGCGGACCCGCGGATCGAGCGGATCCGCGGTCGCGAGCCCGCCGATCTCGGTCGGCGCGGTCAGCCGTGCCGTCAGGTACAGGCGCACGCCGTACGCGCGCAGCACGCCGGCCAGCGCGGCAGCCTTGCGAAGGTAAGGCCTCGTGAGAGCCGCCGAGTCGGCGTTGACGTTGGTGACGACCGAGCCGTTGATGCCGACGGACGCGCAGGCGCGCGCGTAGTCGGTGTAGCGGGGGGACAGGTAGTCGGGGAGCTTGTGCCAATCCCAGATCGACGCGCCTGCATAACCGCGTTCGACGCTGCCATCGAGGTTGTCCCAATGGTTGAGGATTCGCCGCCGTATCCGCGGCACGGACCGGATCGACAGCTGATCGATCGACTGGTGCGTCTGCAGAAGGCGCAGGAAGTGAAAAGCACCGTAGAGCGCCCCGGTGCTCGTGCGCGCCAAGATCATCGTCGCACGGTGTCCGGCGATGTGCGTCGACCGAAGGACGTAACCGTCGGGCCCGAGCCCGTCGAGTGCCGGGGTGCTCGCCGACGCTAGGGTCGACGTCCTGAGGACAACCGCCCCATCCCGGTCGACGTGATGGGCGAGCCTCGGACGGACGCCGAGAAGACCGGCCAGCGCCCGGTCGAGCTCGCGCGCGGCGACCCGATCCTCGGCCGGCGCGACGATCTCCGTGACGGCCGCTCGGTAGCGAGCGGCCAGTGGCTCGTCAACCGGGCGATAGCGCAGCCACAGCTCGTAGCCATCCTCCGCCCGCGCTGGGCTCGCGAATGCCACCACCGCCAACGCGAGCCAACTTGCGGCGCACGCCGCAGCGGGGGCGGGTCGTCCTTTGCGCGCGGCGTGCTTTGCGCGTCGAACCATGATAGCGCTATCATAATTCAACATCGATCACAGGACGGCGAAGAAGACCTCGCGCATCGCATTGCCGCGACGACATCGACGGGCACGGCAGCCGTCGAGCGTTCCACGAGGCCACTCCGCCCGCATTCACGCATGACCGCCGAGCTCGACACGACCGCATCCCCCCTGGTGATCGGAGCAGGTTCTGACAGCTGCGAGCTGCTGCCTTGGCTCGGCGGCAGCATTGGTGCCTGGAACGTCGGGGACCAGCAGATGCTGCGCCGTGCCCGAATTGCGGACGTCACGCGTCGCAATCCTTTCGGGATGGGCGCATTTCCGCTCGTGCCGTTCTCGAACCGCATTGGCGACGCCCGCTTCAGCTGGGCGGGGAAGTCCATCCGGCTGCAGCGGAACTTCCTGCCGGAACCGCACGCGATCCACGGCGTGGGATTCGAGCGGCCGTGGCGGATCGCTGCGAGCGATCGGGAGTCGGCGGAGCTGGTCCTCGAGCACGCGGGGGATTCGAGCTGGCCATGGCCGTTCGAGGCCCGGCAGAGGATCGTGATCGGCGCCGGCACCCTCTCGCTGGAGCTGCGCGCGACGAATCGCGCCACGATCGCTGTCCCGCTCGCCTTCGGTCACCACCCGTATTTCCCGAAAGCGGGCGCATCGCTGCGCTTCACGGCGAGCGATGTCTGGCTCGTCGGGCCGGAGGGCCTGCCGACGCGCGCCGTCAGACCGTCGGCGGAGTTCGACTTCTCGATTCCCGCGCCCGTCACGGCGCGTTCGATCGACAATTGCTACAGCGGTTGGGACGGCCAGGCCGCGATCGCCTGGAGCCACCAGCCACGCTGGCTCGAGATCCGAGCCTCCAGGGAGTTGCCGTGCGCGGTCGTGTACGTGCGGGACGAAGAGACCGGCTTCTGCTTCGAGCCGGTGCCACACTTGAATAACTCTCTCAACCTGCCTTCCGCGGCACCGGCCATTCCCGTGATTGCCCCCGGCGATTCCTACGCGGCCACCATTCGCTTTCACGCCATCCGCAAGTGACGGCAGACGCCGCCGCGCCACTGTCCCTCGCCATGGCCCTCGGTTGCGCATGGGGCGGCCCCGGCCCGGTGGCACGATTCAGCTACTTTGACGATGTAGGGACCGACCTAGAGGTCGATGCGGCGGGCGAGGGTGCGAGCTAGTACCGCTATCCGGTCCTCGCAGGCTTTGCGCCGGACCCGAGCGTTGTTCGCATGGCGGACGAGTACGTCCGCGTCAATTCCAGCTTAGCGTTTACCGGTGTACCGCATGACGGGCCTAGCCGGCTGGAGCCACGTGCGCGGCACAATCACGGATCCGGTCGCGTAAGCGCCTCACCCGCCTCGGCATCGCTCGAGGAATGTTCGCCCCGGCACTCCGGTGGCACGCCGGAAGCTCCCTCATCGTGTGCGCGTGCGTCGACTGCGGCGGAAATTCCGTCACTATGGCCGCCGATTGCTCGATTGTCGCGAGCGAGCCGATGAACCCGTTCACCGGGACGGTCGTTGGCGTCCAGGCCGAGCGCGCGGCCGGCGACTAGCGGTTCGGCGCGTCGTCGGAATGCCGCCGCACGAGCGTGAAGTCGAGCAGTACCTGCTCCAGCTGCTCGTCAAAGCCGGCTCGCCGCGCCTTGACCTTGCGAACCAGAAGGGACAGGGCCGCCCGGGACATGTCGGCGATCGGCTGGCGGATCGTGGTCAACTCGGGCCAGATTGAACGTGCGAAATCGGTGTCGTCGAAGCCGCAGACGGTGAGCCCGCGCGGCACGTCGAGGTGATGACGATGCGCGACCGCGACGGTCGCGGCGCCCATGTCGTCGTTGCTCGCGAAGATCGCGGTTGGCGGGTTCGGCAGACTGAGAAGTTGATCGGCGGCCTTGAGCCCGGAGCGGTAGGTGAACAGCCCCTTGGCAATGAGCGTCTTGTCGACGGCGATTCCGGCGTCGCGCAGTGCGTCCTGATAGCCCGCGAGCCGCTGCGCGCTCGCCGTCTGGTTCGGGTTGCCAATGATGAAGCCGATGCGCTTGTGCCCGAGCGACAGGATGTGCCGGGTCATGGCAGCCGCCGCCGCGTGGTCGTCGATGCGCACCGCGAGCAGGCCGGAGCGGGGCCGCGCGCTCGCGACCGCGACCGCGAGCGCGCCCGCCCTCATCAGCGCGCTGTGGATCGGTTCGGAGTCGCAGAGCGGCGGCGGAAGGATGATCCCGTCGACGCCGGTCGCGAGGAGCTCACGAACGACCTTCTCTTCCTGGGTCTTCGGGTCGCACTTCTCGACGACCAGCTGCACGTGACTGAGGCGCGCCTGCTCGAGACTGCCCACGAGGAACTCGCTGAGGTACGCGGCGCTCGGGTTGCTGTACAGGAGCCCGATCCGGATCTGTTCGGCACCGGCCAGCGTGCGGGCGGCGAGGTTCGGCGAATACTTCAGCTTCGCGATCGCGGCTTGGACGGCCTTGCGGGTTTCCTCGGCGACGTTGGTCTCGCCGTTGATCACCCGCGAAACGGTCATCGGCGCGAAGCCCGCGTACGCGGCGACATCCGCGATCGTCGGAGCGCCCTTCCGGCGCTGGCGCGGGCGATCGGTGCCGCGCGGAGCTGTCTTGCTTATCGTTCTTCTGCTCGTCATTTAAAACGCCAAGGCACGTCCGAATTTGCTGAGGTACTTGGCGCCCCACTCGACAAAATAGCAAATTGTTGACAAGGATCAATCGAATCGCTCATGGTAGCGCTATCACGGGAAAAAGCCAGAAATTCCATGCGCCAGCCGCTGCTGAGTACTGTCGCTTTGTGCACGAGCCTGCTCGCACCTGCCGCGGGTGCCGACGCCGAGGCGACACCGCTGTACAAGGATTCGCACGCTCCGATCGAAGTTCGCGTCGATGACCTGCTCGGGCGTATGACGCTGGAAGAAAAGGTCGCTCAAATGATGAGCGTGTGGGACGCGAAGGCGGAGATCTTCGACGCCAACCGCGAACTCGACCCGCAGAAGATGGCCGCCAAGTACCCGAACGGGATCGGCCAATTCGCTCGACCGTCGGACGCCACCGGCCCAGTCTCGCCCCGCGTCGTGCCGGGCCGTGATGTCCGCGGGACGATCCGCCTCGTCAACGCGCTGCAGCGGCTGGCGACGACCCAGACGCGGCTCGGCATTCCGATTCTCTTCCACGAGGAGGGCCTGCACGGCTATGCGGCCAAGGACGCGACCAGCTTCCCCCAGGCCATTGCGCTTGCCTCCACCTGGGACCCGCAACTCGTGCGCGAGGCGAACGCGGTCACGGCGAGGGAGATTCGGGCGCGGGGCGTGCACCTCGCGCTCACGCCGGTCGTCGACGTCGCCCGCGACCCGCGCTGGGGGCGCATCGAGGAAACGTTCGGCGAGGATCCGTACCTGGTCGGCGCGATGGGGATCGCCGCGGTCGAGGGGCTTCAGGGAACCGAGCGAGGAGGGGTGCTGCCGCCGGACAAGGTGTTCGCGACGCTCAAGCACCTGACGGGGCATGGTCAGCCGGAAAGCGGCACGAATGTCGGTCCGGCCCCGATCGCCGAGCGCACGCTGCGCGAGAACTTCTTCCCGCCGTTCGAGAGGATCGTCCGTAGCACGGGTGCGAGCGCGGTCATGCCGTCGTACAACGAGATCGACGGCGTTCCGAGCCACGCCAACCGCTGGCTGCTGACGGACGTGCTGCGCGGCGAATGGGGCTTCAAGGGCGCGGTGATCAGCGACTACTACGCGATCGAGCAACTGAAGTCGGTCCACCACATCGTGGCCGACCTCGACGGCGCCGCGCAGCGCGCGATCGAGGCGGGCGTCGATTGCGACCTGCCAAGCGGCGGCGCCTACGCGAGGCTCGTCTCGCTGGTCGCGGATGGCCGGGTGCCTGTCGCGAAGGTTGACGCCGCCGTCCGCCGCCTGCTGACGCTCAAGTTCCGGGCGGGACTGTTCGAGCGCCCCTATGCCGACGTCGACCGCGCCGTCCGCCTCACGAACAACGACGAGGCGCGCGCGTTGGCGCGCCGCGCCGCGCAGCGCGCGCTGGTTCTGCTCAAGAACAACGGCGAGCTCCCCCTCGGCCTGGGGGCGCCCGGTGCACGCAAGCCCGTGATCGCCGTCATCGGGCCGAACGCGGCCGTCGCGCGACTCGGCGGGTACTACGGCCAACCCCCCGTCACTGTATCGATACTTGACGGGATCCGCGCGCGCGCGGCGGGCAAGGCGGAGATCGTCTACGCGGAAGGCGTGAAGATCACGGCGAACGATGACTGGTGGGCGGACGCCGTTAAGCTCGCCGACCCCGACGCCAACCGACAGCTCATGGCCGAGGCGGTGGAAGCGGCGCGGCGGGCGGACCACGTGGTGCTGGCGATCGGCGACACCGAGCAGACAAGTCGCGAGGGCTGGGACGTCGCGCACCTCGGCGACCGCGACAGCCTCGACCTGGTCGGCGAGCAGCAGGCGCTGTTCGACGCGCTTCATGGGCTCGGCAAGCCGGTCACGGTCGTGCTCATCAACGGGCGCCCGGCCTCCATCGTGAAAATCGCGGAGCGCGCGGACGCGATCCTTGAAGGCTGGTACCTCGGCGAGCAGGGCGGCAATGCGGTAGCGGATGTGCTCTTCGGCGACGTCAGTCCCGGCGGCAAGCTGCCGGTGACGATCCCGCGCAGCGTTGGGCAGCTGCCGATGTTCTACAACGCCAAGCCATCGGCACGCCGGGGTTACCTGTTTGACTCGGTCGCACCGCTCTTCCCGTTCGGCTTCGGGCTGAGCTACACGACGTTCGAGGTTGGAGCGCCACGGCTCTCGCGCGACCACATTGCTGCCGGTGATCCATTGACCGTGACGGTGCCAGTCCGGAACGTGGGACCGCGTGGCGGCGATGAGACGGTCCAGGTCTACGTGCACCAGCGCGTCAGCTCGGTGACGCGGCCCGTCAAGGAGCTGAAGGCCTTCGAGCGAGTGACACTCCGGTCCGGCGAGACCCGGGACGTCACGCTGACGCTGGCGCCGGAGTCCTTCGAGATGTGGGACAGCGCGATGCACCGGGTCATCGAACCAGGCGAGTTCGACATCCTGGCGGGGCCGAACTCCGTCGACCTGAAGGGCGTTGTGCTGCGGATCGGCGGCGGATGATCGCGCGCCTGTCCCGGCGGCGCGCCGTCGGCTGGTTCGGTGCCGCTCTGGTCGCGGCGGCCTCGCGCCGCGCGACTGGTGCTGACTCGTCCGCGAAGCGGCCCTCGCTCAAGGCACTCGCCGCGATGAAGGGCATGCGCTTCGGCTCGGCGGTGAGCGACCACCGCACTGGCTCGTTCAACGACCCGAACTACGCGCGCCTGCTGGATGCCGACTGCGCGTTGCTCGTCGCGGAGAACGAGCTCAAGTGGCAAGCGATCCGGCCGGCACCGGACCGGTTCGATTTCGACGCCTTCGATCGGATCCTGGCGCAGGCAAATGCGCGCGGTATGGCCATGCGCGGACACAACCTGCTGTGGCACCGACCGCAGTGGCTGCCCAAGTGGCTGGAGCAGCACGAGTTCGGGCCCGCGCCCGCGGCGGAGGCAGAACGGATCCTGACCACCCACATCCGAACGGTGTGCCGTCGATATCGCGGGCAGATCCACGGCTACGACGTTGTCAATGAGACCGTGTTGCCGGAGGACGGCACCCTCGCGCAGACGGTGCTATCGCGCGCGATCGGCGGCACGGAGCCGCTCCTGGACCTAGCGTTTCATGTCGCGCGCGAGGAAGCGGGCGGATCGCAACTCGTCTACAACGACTACATGAGCTGGGAGCCCGGCAACGAGAAGCACCGTGACGGCGTTCTCCGGCTGCTTGAAGGATTTCGACGGCGCGGCACGCCGGTCGATGCGCTCGGCGTGCAATCGCACCTGCGGCCGGCCGGCCCACCGCAGGAGGCGGCGTGGCGCCGCTTCATCGACGACGTGCTCGGCATGGGCTACGGGATCCTGGTCACCGAATTCGACGTCAACGATCAGGACCTGCCGGCCGACCCCGTCGCTCGCGACCAGGCGGTCGCCGACGCCGGCCGCGCCTACCTCGAGCTGATGTTCAGCTACCGGCAGCTGAAGGACGTGCTCGTCTGGGGCATGTGCGACTCCGCCTCGTGGCTTCAGGGCTTCAAGCCGCTGCGCATTGATGGCCGCGCCAAGCGCCCGTGCCTCTACGATGCGGCCTTCCAGCCGAAACCGCTCTGGGACGCCGTGGCCCGGTCATTCGCCGCGGCACCCGCCCGGACCTAGTCCGCCGGCCGGCCGTCAGCGCGACACGTAACGGCTGACGAGGTTTTCGAGGTACTCCTGGCGACCGGAGTGCGGCACAGGCGCGACGTTGTTCGCGAGCGCGGCGTCCGAGATGTCCTTGAGGCTCACGCGGCCGGCGAGAACCGACTTCGAGTAGTCGGACTTCCAGCCCTGGTAGCGCTGCTCGACGAACGACGCGAGCTCACCGCCCTCGAGCATGGCCGCGGCATTCAGAAGGCCGTGCGCAAGGATGTCGACCGCGCCGATGTGGCCGTAGAACAGGTCCACGGGATCGATGCTCTGCCGGCGCACCTTGGCGTCGAAGTTGTTGCCGCCCGTCCCGAACCCGCCGCCCTTCATGATGTAGTACATCGCGAGCGTGATCTCGCGCAGGTCGTTCGGGAACTGGTCCGTATCCCAGCCGTTCTGCGGATCGCCACGATTCATATCGATCGAACCGAATATCCCGAGGTCTGTCGCCATGGCGATCTCGTGCTCGAAACTGTGGCCCGATAGCGTCGCATGGTTGGCCTCGATGTTGACCTTGACCTCCCGCTCGAGGCCGTGGTCCTTCAGGAACCCGTATATCGTATTGACGTCGAAGTCGTACTGGTGCTTGGTCGGCTCGTGCGGCTTCGGCTCCACCAAGATCGTGCCCTTGAAGCCGATCTTGTGCTTGTGCTCGACCACCATCGACAGGAAGCGGCCGAGCTGGCTCAGCTCCTGGCGCAGGTTCGTGTTCAAGAGCGTGTCGTAGCCTTCGCGCCCGCCCCACAGCACGTAGTTCTCGCCGCCGAGCCGATGGGTAGCCTCGAGGCAGTGGCGGACCTGCGTCGCCGCAAAACGGAAGACGTCCGGGTCAGGGTTCGTAGCCGCACCCGCCATGTAGCGGGGGTGGCTGAACAGGTTGGCAGTCCCCCACAGCAGCTTGATCTTCGTCTCCGCCATCTTCGATTCGAGCTTGTCCACGATGTGCAGGAACTTCTCGACGTGCTCGCGGATCGTCTGGGCCTGCGCCATCACGTCGACGTCGTGAAAGCAGAAGTACGGGAGTCCGAGGCGCGAAAGGAACTCGAAGGCTTCGCGCAACTTGAGGTCGGCGGCAGCCTGGTCGAGGGGCCCGCCATGCCACGGGCGCCGGAAGGTGCCGGCACCGAACACGTCGAAGCCGTCCCAGTTGAAGCTGTGCCAGTAGCACACGGCCATGCGCAGCTGCTGCTCCATCGTCTTGCCCAGCACGATCCGGTTCTTGTCGTAGTACCGGTACGCGAGCGGGTTGGTGGACGACGGTCCTTCGTATGCGATCGGGGCGATGTCGCCGAAATAGGAGCGGGTCACGATGCATTCTCCCGGAAGGAATCCTTCAGAGCTCGATACAGGCCGCGAAACAGCATCATCCTGTCATCGTAAGCGTGCGCGAGCTTCTCGTCAGGCTCGGCCACGTGCTGGATGCGGGGGGCAGTGCACACGTCCTCGATGGCTGCCCGATCGATGGCCATGCGCGCGAGGCGCGCCGCACCGTACGCCGGGCCGACGGTGCCGGCGTCGCGATAGACCAGCGGACGGCCGAGGACGGAACTCAGGATCCGGCCCCAGTACTCCGAGCGCGCACCGCCTCCAATCACCGAAATCGAACTGAGCGTGGCGTCATCGGCGAGCAGCGCGTCCATGCCGTCACGCAGCGCGAACGCGACTCCTTCGAGCACGGCCTGACCGACAGCCGCCGCGTCGGAATCCTGCGTCAGCCCGAACAAGACGCCCTGGGCGCGCGGATCGTTGTGCGGCGTGCGCTCCCCGGACAGGTACGGAAGGAACATCTCGCGTTGCGCGGGACGGTTTCGTGCCGAAGTCCGTTCGAGCAGCGCGCCGGCATCAGGCAGGCCGCAGAGGCGCGCGGCCCAATCGAGGCAGCTTGCAGCGCTCAGGATGACGGACATCTGGTGCCAGTGCTTCGGGATCGCATGGCAGAACGTGTGCACCCCGCGGGCCGGATTCGGCTGGTAGCGATCGCTCGCGAGGAACATCACGCCTGACGTGCCGAGCGATAGAAATGAATCCCCAGGGCGCACGACGCCAACGCCGATGGCACCGGCGGCATTGTCGCCACCGCCCGCGGCAACCGGAACGCGGGGCATCCCCCACGCCTCGGCAATTTCGGCGCGGAGCTGGCCCGTCAGCTGGTTGCCCTCGAACAGCGCCGGCATCTGCGATTCGCGCAGGCCCGTTGCGCCCAGCATCCGGCCGGACCATCGCCGCTGCCCCACGTCGAGCCAGAGCGTTCCCGCGCTGTCGGACATGTCGGATGCAAAGTCGCCGGTCATTCTCAGCCGAACGTAGTCCTTCGGCAGCAGGACCTTGTCGATCTCGGCAAAGACGTCGGGTTCATGGCGGCGTACCCACGCGACCTTTGGTGCCGTGAATCCCGGCATCGCCCGATTGCCCGTGATCGAGGCGGTCTCCGGACAATCGCGCTCGAGTTCCGCGCATTCCCGGCCACTGCGCCCGTCGTTCCAGAGGATGGCCGGGCGAAGCGCGCGCGCCTTGGAGTCGAGCAGTGTTGCACCGTGCATCTGGCCCGAGAGGCCCACTGCGCGGACGGCGGAACGCAGCGCCGGCTGCAGGTCGCTGACGGCGCCGTTTGTCGCTGCCCACCAGTCCGCAGGATTCTGCTCCGACCAAAGCGCGTGCGGACGCGAAACCGACAGCGCGGACGTCGTCTGATCGAGGACGGCGCCCGCGTCGTCGACGACGGCAGCCTTCACCGCCGAGGTCCCGATGTCTATGCCGAGGTACACCTGCCGAGAACCCGCTGAGGAGTCGAACCCGTGCCGCGACGGCTACGTTGGAGTTATCGTAGATAGTATACGGTAGCGCTATCATTTCGGTTGCACCTGGGTCCGACGGTAGGCAGGATCTCGGTCAGCCAGACGGACATGCAGTCCGTATGAGAGGGGGAGTGGCTTGACCGACACACGCGAAGGGCCGGTGAACATGGCCCTGATCAGCGCCATCGTGGGCGTCGCCACGATCGGCGGCTTCATGTTCGGCTACGACAGCGGCGTCATCAACGGCACGCAGGACGGCCTGCGAACGACCTTCCAGCTGAGCGAGGGCATGCTCGGCGTCACCGTCGGCGCGCTCCTGCCGGGATGCGCGATCGGCGCTTTCCTGGCGGGCCGTCTGGCGGATGTCTGGGGACGGCGTCGCGTCATGGTCGCGGCCGCGATTCTCTTCATCGTCAGCGCTCTCGCGGCCGGCGCCGCGGAATCCGCGCTGATGATGATCATCGCGCGGTTTGCGGCGGGCGCCGGCGTGGGCGCGGCGAGCGTCCTTTCTCCGGCCTACATCAGCGAGGTAACGCCGGCGAGCATGCGCGGTCGCCTATCCAGCCTGCAGCAGATCATGATCATTGCAGGCCTGACCGGGGCGTTCTTCGCGAATTATTTCCTCGCGCAGTTGGCGGGGCGGTCCACCGACGCGTTCTGGCTCGGGTATCCCGCGTGGCGTTGGATGTTCTGGATGCAGGTCGTCCCGGCAACGATCTTCTTTCTCACGCTGCTGGTGATTCCCGAGAGTCCCCGCTATCTCGTCGCGCGCGGCCGAGGCGAAGACGCACTTGCGGTGCTGACCCGCCTCTTTGGTGCCTCCCGTGCCGCCGAGGTCAACGCGGAGATCGGCAAGTCGCTGAGCGCCGATCACCGACCACGCTTTCGCGATCTTCTCGACTCGGGGACCGGCAAGATCCGGAAAATCGTGTGGGTCGGCATCGGGCTTGCGACCTTCCAGCAGCTGGTTGGGATCAACGTGGTCTTCTACTACGGCGCCGTGCTCTGGCAGGCGGTCGGGTTCAGCGAGGCGGACTCGCTCAAGATCAACGTCCTGAGCGGTACGCTGTCGATCGCCGCGTGCTTGGTTGCAACCGCCGTCATTGATCGGCTGGGCCGCAAGCCGCTGCTTCTGATCGGCTCCATCGGGATGTCCGTGACGCTGACGGTGATCACCATCGCCTTTGCCAGCGGCTCGCTCGCGAACGGAACGTTGCATCTCGCGCCAGGCATCGGGGTGGTTGCACTAGTCGCCGCCAACGCCTACGTCATCTTTTTTAATTTCAGTTGGGGCCCGGTCATGTGGGTCATGCTGGGGGAGATGTTTCCCAACCAGATTCGAGGCTCCGGCCTTGCCGTCAGCGGTGCGGCACAGTGGGCCTCCAATTTTCTAATCAGCGCGAGCTTCCCGGCTCTCGCCAAATCCATCGGGCTGCCAATCACCTACGGGTTCTATGCAGCCTGCGCATTCATCTCGATCTTCTTCGTCGTAAAGATGGTTCACGAGACTCGCGGCAAAGAGCTCGAGCAGATGGTCGGATGAACGCCGCACAGGGCGGCACGATCGGTGCGTGTGCACCGCAATAGAATTGAGGCCCGCCCTGTGATCCAGAACGCTGCGTGAAACGAACTGAAAAGTGTTTGCAATTGGCGAAGCCCGTTATAGAATGGTAGCGCAACCATATAACGTGTTGCTTTTCTGATACCGCTACCAAAGAAATAGATCTAGCCTGGGGGGGTCACATTTCAGGCTTTGTGCAGTGCGGTTCGCACATGAGCGCGTCGTGGCGCAGGTTCGCCTGCACGCGGCCCGCAGGGACCTGCGCGCTCAGGCTTTCGAACTCGACGAGCAACGAATGGTAGACGTGCGGCCGCAGCTCGGGACCACGACCGAACTCGGCACGACCTGATCAGGTGCTTACGCGTAGCTAGGGATTGTTGATCAATCGCGGTGGGCTTGAAGGAACACAAATGAAGAAGACAAATCATCAGCTCCGCAAGGTTGTACGCGCGGCGTGCCTGGGCGGCGTTTCGACGCTCTCGCTCGGCATCATCGCCTCGCCAAGCATGGCGCAGCAGGCGGCCTCGACCGCGACTCCATCCGGGGAACTCGAGGAGGTCGTCGTTACCGGCATTCGCGCCTCCCTGCAGAAGAGCCTCGATATCAAGCGCGACTCGGACGGAATCGTCGACGCGATCTCTTCCGAGGACATCGGCAAGTTTCCGGACGCGAATCTCGCGACCGCCATGGAAAGAATTCCTGGCGTAACGGTGAGCCGCGCATCGGTCCTGCTCGGCGGTGTCGGTGGCGCCTCAACCGGCGATGCGTCGCAGATCACCGTGCGAGGGTTCGGTCCCCAGTTCAACGAGACGTTGTTCGACGGCCGGCAGGTGCCGACATCGCTCGGCAATCGGGGCTTCGACTTCGGATCCGTCGGCTCCGACTTCGTCGGGCAGATCGACGTCCTCAAGACGCCTGATTCGACCCTGTCGAGCGGCGCTATTGGCGCGACGATCAACATCAAGTACCCAAAGCCGCTGGACCGTCCGGGAATGCAACTGGCTGGGTCGCTTTCGGGCAACGAATCGAGTGGCGAGAACAAGGTCGCCGAGAAGGCTGGCTTCCTATTCAGCGACACATTCGCGGGTGATCGCTTCGGCGTGCTGGTCGATTGGGCCTATTCCGACGCTAAAGTCCGGGGCAATCACATCAATGTCCAGGGTTGGGAGGGCTCCCAACTCGCTCCGTCGCAGCTGAGCGGAGCCGCTGCCGGCGCCTCGACGACACCGAGCATCACCGACTGGTTCATTCAGGACTACGGCATCTACCAGGAGCACACCGACGACAAGCGCGTTGGTGGACGCTTGGTGCTTCAGGCAAAGCCCGTCGACGGACTCGAAATCACCTTGGACGACAACTACTCGCAGGAGCGGATCGTCCAACAGCAGTATGGTTTCAGTGCCTGGTTCAACAACGGGTCTCTGACGAACGTAACCCAGGCTCCGGACGGTACCGTCACGAATTTCATTCAGCCCGGGACGCCGACGGACTTTCAGGCGCAGATCAACCAAGCCTACTCGAAGACCAATACGGTCGGATTGAACGTCAAATGGGACGCAAGTGAACACGTGGCGTATGTGTTCGACGCATATACCGCGGTCGCGAAGCTGAACCCGGACGGCACGGCTGGACTGGATGCGGACGTCGGCTACGGCAACGGTCCGAATGCGACCAACCTCGGCATCGTGGTGCCCGGAGGCCACAATGTGCCGTATCCCAATGCGTACGGACCCGCGGGCAACGCGGCTGAGTTCATTGACCCCACGAAAATCGGTTCGCACGTCCTTGTGACGAGCTACAACCAGAACCAGGACACCATCAACCAGTTCAAACTCGAAGGTCGCTGGAGCGACGAATCGCTCAAGTTCAAGTACGGCTTGCAGTTCACGCACGACGCCGAGGAACTGCGGTCCTTCACCGATCTGCCCTATACGTGGCAGATGTACGCCGGCTACGGCCCGCCGCCGGTCGGCTCGGGCGGCGTAGCGCCGATTCCGGCGAACCTGATTTCCAACTCGTTCTCGACGGGTTCTGGGTTCATCAATGGGTGGGGCAATGGCGGCAATCTTCCGCCTGCGATCATCGCCGCGAACGGATACGCGATCCTGAACTATCTGCAGGGGCTGAACGGCGCAGGCATGAACGTCAACGCCTGCAGCAACCTGGCAGGCGCGACACCGTGCACCGGCAAGTATCTCCTCTATCCAAATCTCGGCGGCTCCCAGGACATCAGCGAGAACACCATCGCGCCGTACATGAGCTTGTCGGCGTCGGCCACGCTTGCGGGCATGCCCCTGAAAATCAACGTGGGGGCGCGCTTCGAGGACACGAAGGTGAACTCGCAGGGTATCTCGTCCCTGCCGACCGGCCAGCTGTACATCCTGCCGACCGACCATACGGCTTACGGGTTTACGCCCTCACCGGCGTCGCCGATCGGCACGAAGAGCGAGTACCGCTATCTATTGCCGAACCTCGACCTGTCGCTCGGAATCACCGATACCGTCAAGGTCCGGCTGGACATGTCGCGCTCACTGACCCGAGCGCCGCTCAATCTCATGACGCCGGACCTCAACGTGCCATCCGGCCAGCGCGTCGGCGCACTGAACGCTACAGGTGGCAATCCGACGTTGCTGCCGTACCTGTCGGACAATGTGGACCTCGGAGTGGAGTGGTACTACGCGAAGAACTCGTATGCCGCCGCTAATGCCTTCGTCAAAGAGGTGACGAACTTCATCGTCGGCGGCACGATTCAGCAGCCGATCAACGGCGTGACGCTGCCCAACGGCCAGCCAGCGATCTTCGCCGTCACCTCGCAGGTCAACGGCCCTTCGGCGGAGGTACACGGTCTCGAACTGAGCCTCCAACACTCGTTCGGCGACACCGGCTTCGGCTTCCTAGCCAACGTCACCTTCGTCGGCACCAACAAGCCATATGATCCGAATTCGCTGAACGTGTCCGGATTTGCGGTGACTGGCTTGGCCAATTCGTACAACTTCATTCCCTACTTCGAGAAGTACGGATTCGAGGCCCGCGTGGCGGTCAACCATCGAGCGGAATACCTGCAGCAGTTTGGCCAGATTCAGAACAACTCGCAGTACGGCACGGAACCCACCTTCGTGAATTCCGCCACGTACCTGGACTTCACTGCCAGCTACGAGATCAACAAGCACCTGAATGTGTATTTCGAGGCGTACAACCTGACCGATCAGGTCTACAGCACGCACGGCCGATTCAGCGAGCAGCTGCTGGACGTGGTCGACACTGGTCGGCAATTCGCGCTCGGGATTCGCGCGAAGCTGTAATCGGGTTCCGGGACGTGGTGCCGCTCCTTACCAAGGAGCGGCTCCACGGATTCCTGCATCCTTTCCGGTCTCAGGTCGTAGATCTCGGACCGCCGAGCGCGCAGCCTCGTCCCGCCCGCCCGCCCGCCCGCCGTCATCGCCTCGGCCGCGTTGAACTTCGCGCCCGATGCCGTGTAGGCCCAGCGGAAGGCCGCATCGGCGGCCGCAGCCGGCGTCCGATCAACGGGGGCCCGGCAGGGTGTACGACCTGTCTGACGATCCCTAGCGCGGCTTGAAAGCACCGCACGATCGAGGGGCCGAGGAGCTGACCGGTCCGATTGCCGGCATGCGATCATCGGGTTGCATCATGCCGGACGGAACGGCCGGCGGATCGCGGTTTGCAGCGGGGAGGCAGACCAGGTGACCAATGTCCTGCTCCTTGACAGTCAGGCGCATCGCGCGCTCCGCGTTCACGCCCGTCCGGGCCTTGAGTACGGCGACAACCAGCGCTTCGTACCCGTGGTAGTCAGCGAGTTTGCGGCGCTCGTGATGCACTATCCGATCTTGTTCTCGAAGGACGCGGACACCGGCCAGTTCTATTGCGGCGCAATGCTCGGATTCGATGCCGGCGAAAATCTGTTCGTAGAGGATCATCGCGCCTCGACCGGCTACCGGCCGCTCAACCTGCAGCGGGGACCGTTCCTGACCGCCGGCGCGGATCTAGCCATCGACCTCGATCATCCGAGAGTAGCACCGACGGGTGATCAGCCATTGTTTACGGACGGCGGCGAGCCCAGCACGTATTTGAAGAGCATCATGGGATTGATGCGCGAACTTCGACCAGGGCTCGAGCGCACGCGGATATTCATCGACACGTTGCTCAAGCTAAAACTCATCGAACCGATCACGATAACGGCGCGCTTCGATGACGGCATCGACCGGGAGTTCACGGGCTTGTATACCGTGAATCGCGAACTTACGAAGGGACTTGCCGACGCGGCGGCGCTCGATCTGTTTCGCCGCGGATATCTGCAGTTGATCTATCTGATGCTTGCCTCACTCGAAAACGTGTCGGCGCTCGCACAGCGGAAGAATCGGACGTTTCTCCCCGGTGGCGGTCCGCGGGCCGGGGCCTGATGGCAGGGACGCGGCCCGAATTCGACATCCGGGTCCTGTCGAGCGCGGCCGACTTCCGCCGGGAGGTTGTCGAGTCGCCGGCGCCGTTCAACGGTCTCCTTCCCGCCCTGACGCTAGGCGGCTCGAGGGGCTGGAGAGGCTGAACAGTGTTGTCGGATAAAGCTCTCATGGGTGGGCATCGCCGCCGCACATTGCCGCACCACGTCGCGGATATTGGCGAGAATCTCCGCGACAGTCTTCGGGTCGAGAATGCCGACCAGCGGATCGTCGTACTCCGGTACGACTTTCTGGCCAACGAAGACATAAAGCCAACTTTGCGTCGGGAAGAGCTCGAAATCCTCCCGCAGAATCCGGCCATGGCTGCGAAAGAGATCAATGCGTTCGACTAGGCTGTCAGGCTTTGTCACGTTTCGGCAATAACGCCAGATCTCGCTGTCGTCGCGCTCCGTCGAACTGTAGTGAAGCAGCAGGAAGTCCCGTACTCGCTCGTACTCGGCGCCGATAATCTTGTTGTAGCGATCGATTTCAGCGCGCTCAAAATGGCGGTCCGGAAATAGCGTCAACAGCATGGCTATGCCGCGCTGAATGAAGTGGATGCTGGTGGACTCCAACGGTTCAAGAAAGCCCGACGACAAGCCAATCGCCACGCAATTCTTATTCCAGAACAGCCTGCGTCGACCGGTGGAAAAGCGGAGCCTGGTAGGATCGGCCAGCGCCTTCCCCTCGATGGTGCCGAGCAGTTCGTCCTCCGCCGCGGTGTCGCTGATGAAGCTGCTTGCGTAGACGTAGCCATTCCCGATCCGGTGCTGGAGGGGAATGCGCCACTGCCATCCCGCCGCTTTGGCGGTAGCCCGGGTGTAGGACGACAATTCGCCCGTGCGTTCGCACGGCACGGCCGCCGCGCGGTCGCACGGGAGCCAGTGATTCCAATTGTCGTAGCCCGTGTGCAGCGCATCTTCAATGAGCAAGCCCCGGAATCCGGAACAGTCTATATAAAGGTCAGCCTCGACGCGTTCGCCGGTCTCGAGGATCAGAGCATCGATGTGGCCGTTGTCCGGCCTGAGCGCGGTGGACTGCACGCGTCCTTCAGTACGCACGACGCCGCCCGCCTCGGAAAGTTTGCGCAGGTAGCGGGCAAACAACGACGCGTCGAAGTGCAGGGCGTACGTTATGCCCGCCAGTGGGGAACTCTGTGCGGGGACCGGGCGCATGAACTTTCCCGCGTACGCCGCCGCCGCCTGGAGGGAATACTCCTCTAGCCGGGCCGCCTTGCCTTCCCGAAACGCTTTCAGCCAGTACGCCGAAAAGGGCACCGGCCCGACCTCGAGTCCGGTCTGGCCGAAGGGATGCATGTAGGAATGCCCGATCCGCGTCCAATCCCTGAACTCGATGCCGAGTTTGAAAGTTGATTGGGTCTCGCGGATGAGTTCATTCTCGTCGACACCGAGCCCGCGGATGAAGCTCATGATCGGCGGAATGGTCGCCTCGCCGACGCCGATCGTGCCGATCTGCTCGGACTCGATCAGTCGAATGCGGCATTTCGTATTCTTGAAAAACCGGCTCAGGCTTGCGGCGGCCATCCACCCTGCGGTTCCGCCACCGACGATGGCTATGCTGCGAATGGGGTCGACCGTCGTCACGCGAACGATGGTATCGCAATCATTGTTCGCTTCGAAAGGCGCCTAGCGCGGTAGGGTAGCCTCGCCCTGGACCATGACGGACCCGGTCAGACCCGCTGCATGGGCCAGACCCGGCCGGCCACCTGGCTGGCCGTCGCCCACCCAGAATTGCAGTTCTCCAGGTACGATCCGCCGCACCCCATCGGTTCCGACGGTGCTCAAGTCACGATTGGCGATCTTGAGCGATACGGGCTTTGTCTCGCCTGGAAGCAATCGCACGCGCTCCATGGCAATCAGGGCGCGCACTGGTGCATCGTCGATTCGCGGATGGCTCACGTAGACTTCGACCACTTCGTCGCCCGCGATCGCTCCGGTGTTCGTGACATCAACGGTGGCGGTCAGATTGTCGGATGGGCCGAGCATCTGCCTGTCGAAGGTCAGGTGCGCAAAGGCAAAGCTCGTGTAACTCAATCCGAAGCCAAATGGGTAGAGTGGCTCGCCGGTGAAATAACGGTAGGTGTGGCCCTGGACGCTGTAGTTGTCGATCGCTGGCAGCTGCTCCACGGATTTGTAGAAGGTGACGGGCAGCTTGCCGCTCGGAGAGACGTCTCCCGCAAGGACCTCTGCAACCGCGGTCCCGCCCTGTTCTCCGGGATACCACGCCTCGAGGATCGCCGCTGCATGAGCATCGGCCCAATTGACAGCGAGGGCACTGCCGTTCATCAGAACGAGCACGACCGGCTTTCGAGTTGCCACTAGGTCTTGCAGCAGGTCCTGCTGGGCTTTCGGCAGATCGAGGCTCGTACGATCGCCACCGTGAAACCCGGGGAGATCGACCGGCATTTCTTCGCCTTCGAGTTCGCTTGTGAGGCCCAGTACTGCGACGATGAGGTCGGCCTCTCGCGCCGCATCCAGATAGTCCTTGCCCTTTCCTGCCGCGTGCCAGACGAATTCGGCATGACCCCGTTCGTGTTCCTGGGAGTATTCAATCTTGACGGGATACGAATGCCCCGCCTCGAGGTGAACCTTGCGAGTCAGCGTCCTGCCGTTGCCCGCGTACTCCACGTTTGCCACGAGCTGGGAGTCAAACCAGAGTCGGAATCGATCCGTACCCCGAAACCCGATCTCGAACTCCCCGGTGGACGGCGCGACAAGCACTCCCGTCCAGCGCACGGAAAAGTCGGAAGGAAGATCCGGAGTGACCCCATCTCGCCAGTCGAAGCGGACCTCTCCATCGACTCGCCTCAGAGCAGGCTCGCCCTTCAGGTCTCTTCCGCGGAAATAGTCCGCGGACAGGCCCGGCGTACCGGCGTCGCTCTTGAGGACCATTCGGGGTACCGGGCTGAGCGGTTGACCTACGAGAGAGGAGCCTTCCGCGTAAAGCACGGTCGTGTTCCCGAAGCGCTTGCGAATGCCCGCAAGAACGGTCATCGGCTCCGATGGCGTTCCGTTGTAGTTGCCTACGAGGGCGTTGACGCTGTCGGCATTCGGTCCGATCACTGCGATCGTTCGGTATCGCGCTGCCTTCAGCGGCAGCAGACCCGCGCCGTTCTTTAGCAGTACGAGGGTTTCGCGCGCCGCGCGCAGGGCCAGGGCGCGATGTGGAGCCGAATCATTTTCAGAGAATGGAATCGACGAATAACGGTCCTTGCTCGGCGGATCGAACATGCCCAACCGCATGCGGGCCGTGAACAGGCGTCGCACGGCCCGGTCGATATCCTCGACGGACAATAGTCCAGCGCGGACGGCCGAGAGCATGGCCGCCGATTCCGTCCGGACGGCCGCCTCCGGCCACGTGCAGACGATATCCATGCCCGAATGGACGGCTACCGCCATCGCTTGCGGCAGCGACTCGACGAGATGGTGATGGGCTGAAATATCGCTGGCGGCGCCGCAGTCCGAAACCACGTAGCCCTTGAAATCCCACTGGTCACGCAAGTGGTCTACCAGGAGATCCGGTTGACCGCATGCGGGCTTGCCGTTCACCGAATTGTAGGCGCACATGACCGAGCCTGCCCCGGCGAGGACGGTTGCGCGGAAGGCAGGAAGGTACATGTCTTCCAGATCATGGGACGAGACCTGCACGTCCGCACTGTGGCGCGTGGATTCCGGCCCGCTATGGACGGCAAAGTGCTTGGGGGTCGCCAGTGCCTTCAGGTATCGCGGATCCTCGCCCTGCAGACCTGTCACGAAAGCGACGCCCATTTGGGACGTTAGAAATGGATCCTCGCCGTAGGTCTCCTGGCCACGCCCCCAGCGCGGGTCGCGAAAAATATTTATGTTGGGCGACCAGACGGTGAGGCCGTGAAACCAGCCGGTCTGACCTTTCGTCCGCAGCTCCTCGTTGTATTTAGCCCGAAATTCCGTCCCGATGACGTCCGCTTCCTCGTGCAGCAGTCCGGGATCGAACGTGGCCGCCATGCCGATTGCTTGCGGAAAAACCGTCGCAACGCCCGCCGCCGCCACTCCGTGAAGTCCCTCGCTCCACCAGTTGTAGGCCGGGATGCCCAGGCGCGGGATTGCCGGCGCCGCATGCATCATCTGCTGCACTTTCTCTTCCACGGTCATCCGCGCAACGAGATCATCCACTCGCACGCCGATCGGCAATGATGCGTCGCGGTACGGCAGGCCCGCTACGTCTGCGCGCACCGTCTGCGGCGGGATCGAGTCTCCGGCAATCGCCGTTGGCAACGGCCCCAGCAGCGCGACCGAGGCGAGTGACGCGCGCACGACGTGGGTCCGGAGCCAATACATGGAATGTCCTCGCAGCGCAGCCGCGTGCCTACGGGTGATAGCGCTACCAAAACTCATACAATATACTATTTGCGAACCGCCGCAACGGCCGCGACACTCGCGGAGAGTCTGCATGGTAGGAGCGCCTCGCGTATTTCGAGGTCGGCCGCGCGGGCCGGAAGGTCGGCTACTGGCCTTGGCGCTATCTTGCGCGCTGCTCATTCGATGCGGCGCCACCTCGGCGGACTCCGAGAGTCGGCACGGGTCCGTGGAGCGGATCGTCGTGCACGGACAGTCGCTGGAAGGGAATCTAGAAGGCGATTCGCCCGACCGTGAAGTGTCGGTGTACCTGCCCGCAGGTTACCGCGCCGACGGCTCTCGTCGTTATCCGGTGGTCTATCTGTTGCACGGATTCACGGACACCGACGAGCGCTGGTTCGGCGCCGAGCCGCTGTTCGACGGACGGGCGGCTGCGGATCGTGCGTTCTCCGGCGCGGTTCCAGAGATGATCATCGTAATGCCGAACGCGAGAACACGGTATTTCGGAAGCATGTACTCGGATTCGCCGACCACCGGCGATTGGGAGCACTTTGTTGCCCGTGACCTAGTGACCTACATCGACCATCGCTATCGCACCATCGCCGACCGCGCGAGCCGCGGCCTGGCGGGGCATTCCATGGGGGGTTACGGAGCGCTTCGCCTCGGCATGAAGTTCCCGGCCGTCTTCTCAAGCGTCTATGCGCTGAGCGCATGCTGCCTGCAACCTGCGAACTTGCAGGACCCCGTGTGGGCGAACTTGCCGGACGTCCGAACCGACGAGCAACTCGCCGCCGCGCCCTTCATGGCGAAGGCCCTCTTCGCGTCGGCGGCCGCGTGGTCGCCCGATCCATCAAGTCCACCGTGGTACCTGGACCTTCCTCGCCGGGACGGGAAGGTGCTGCCTGACGTGGTCGCCAAATGGGCGGCCAATTCGGCTGTGAGGATGGTGGAACGGTACGCCTCCAATCTGAGGCAACTTCAGGCCATCGCGCTGGACGTGGGCACCCAGGATTCCCTGATCGACGGCGTACGGGCATTCGACCGGGCACTCTCTGACGCCGGGGTCGCCCACACCCTGGAGACGTATGACGGCGATCACCTGAACCGGATAGAACGCCGATTTGGAGAATCGACGCTGCCATTCCTTGCGCACCACCTCCGGTTTGTATCGCCGTGACGCGGGAGACGGAACCATGAAGCGGCCCTGGCCGGCATCGGCGCCCCTTCGCCGAAGCCGGCAGACGCTCTCGCCGGTCATTCGGCTCGTCGCGATCTGGGTCGCTGCGCTCGGCGCACCGGCTGCGGTTGCGTCTAACAAGGCCATCAACGTCGCGATCGATGTCACCCGCGCGAGCGAGCCGGTTACGCGCTACGAATACGGGATGTTCATTGAACCCATCGGCGGTCTCATTGCGAGAACCCTGTGGGCCGAAATGCTGGACGATCGTAAGTTCTACTATCCCGTGCTGCCCGAAGGACAGGACGCACCGGTACCGCGCGGCGTCGAAGGGCGGCCTGGGACCAGCTATCGCCGATGGCGGCCCGTCGGTGGCCCCGATGCGGTGTCAATGAACCGGCACGATCCTTACACCGGCGCACAATCCGCGGTCGTCACAGTGCATGGCGAGTCCCCTCGCGGCATTTCGCAGGAAGGCATCGGCGTCGCCAAGCGGACGGCATACGCAGGGCATCTGGTATTGAGGGGTGACGCGACGGCCATCGTGCGGGTGACCTTCGTCTGGGGAGAGGGACCGAGCGAGCGGCAAGTCTGTCAGTTACCTGCGCTCGAGCGGAAGTGGACCAGCGTGCCGTTCGAACTATTCGCGCCGGTGGATGCGACGAATGCCCGGCTCGAAATCTCCGGCACCGGGTCCGGCCAGTTCCAAGTCGGCGCTGCCTCGCTCATGCCGGCGGACAACATCAACGGCTGGCGTGCCGATTCGACCCGAATCCTCAAATCCATCCGTTCGGGCGTTTGGCGCCTTCCGGGCGGAAACTTCGTGTCGAATTGGGATTGGCATGGTGCGATCGGCCCGAGGGACCGGCGGGCGCCCATGTTCGACCGAGCCTGGAGCGCAATGCAGCCCAATGATCTCGGAATGGACGAGTACATGGAGCTCGCACGGATCATAGGGGTCGAACCGTACGTGACCGTGAACGCGGGTCTGGGTGATGCAAATTCCGCGGCAGAGGAGGTCGAGTACCTGAACGGGTCGGCGGAGTCGGAATGGGGCTCCAAGCGTGCGGCCAACGGCCATCCCACTCCGTACGGAGTGCGACTCTGGAACATCGGGAATGAACCCTACGGATGGTGGCAGATCGGGAAGACGTCGCTCGAGTACTTCATGATGAAACACAACGAGTTCGCGGCGGCGATGCGCGCCGCCGACCCGTCCATCACGCTCATCGGGTCGGGTGCGATGCCTGACCAATTGCATCCCAAGGACGCCAAGGAGAATGCGTCGCTGGAGAGCGTTCGCAGCAAGTTCGGCACGGAGGAGGACTGGACGGGCGGATTGTTCACGCAGGCGTGGGGAACCTTCGAGGGGGTCTCCGAACACTGGTACGACCGTGCCGAGAAGCGGGTCGATGCGCCAGCGGAGGACGAACTGATCGAGTTCACCCGGTCCCCCTCAAACCAGGTCCGGATGAAGGCCGATGAATGGAAGATCTATCAGCAGCGCTTCCCGACGCTGAAGGAGCAGGGAACGTTCCTTGCGATCGACGAGTACGCGTACTTCGGGGAACCGGCGGACCTCAAGCTCGCGCTTGCGTACTCGTTGGTATTGCAGGAGATGCTGCGTTACACCGATTTTCTCAAGTTGAGCGCGTTCACGATGGGTGTCTCGACGCTCGATGTCACGCCAACGGGCGCCGTTCTCAATTCAACGGGCGAGGTATTCAAGCTGTATGGCGATACCTTTGGTCCGGGGACGGTGCCCATCGCCGTGGACGGCAATTCGCCGCAGCCCGCACCAAGGTATCCTGTCGGATTCGATCATCCGCAGGCGCGCGCTGGTAGCCCGACCTATCCGCTCGACGTGGTTGCAGGCGTGAGCCCCGATCGCAAGACACTGAAGGTCGCGGTGGTAAATCCCACCCTGCATACGCAGTCGTTGTCGATCGGCCTGAAAGGCCTGCATATCGGTGGCCGCGCCACGGTTTGGCGGCTGACAGGTCCACGGCTGGACTCGGCGAACAAGGTCGGGCAGCCAGCGGCTGTCACCGTGCAGCGGATTGAACGGACCGCGTTCCCGCGGACCCTTGCCGTGCCACCGATCTCCATATCGATTTTCGAAGTTCCCGTCACGCAGGTTCCGTGACCCGTCGACTGGCCATTTCCGCAATGGGAGCTGTGGTCCGGCGCGGCCGCCGCTAGTGGGTTGATACGGCCAGTTGTCCATCCAGCGAGACGGCTTCCCCGGGCTTCAACTCGACGTCGGCCTCGCGGTCCGCGTAGCGAATCCGAACCGTTGCGGCCACGTCCCCGAGGATGGTGGCGTGAGTGAGCTTGCCGTCATGCCAACCGAAGGCGACGGTAGCGGCCCCGCGCACCCGTAGTCCACGCACTTCACCTTCCCGCCAGACCGCCGGAATCGCGGGCAGGATCCAGATCACACCGCGCTTGCTCTGCACGAGCATTTCCGAAAGTCCGGCGGCACCGCCGAAATTTCCGTCGATCTGGAAGGGCGGCCCGAAGTTGAGCATGTCAGGCCAGGAGTTCTCGGCAATCAAGCTGCGAAGGTTGCGGTAAGCCCGCTCCCCATCGCGCAAGCGTGCCCAGAGCGCGACCCTCCACGCCTTCGGCCAGCCCCCTTCGCCGGCGTCGCCGCGCAGCTCCAGGCTCTTTTTCGCCGCCGACGCCAGGCCGGGCGTTGACTCAGGGTCAATGTCGGTCCCCGGGTAGACCGCGTAGAGGTGCGATACATGGCGGTGAGAAGGTTCGGCCTCGGCGTAGTCCTCGACCCACTCCTGGAGCTGGCCCCGGCTCCCCACCTGCAGTGGCGGTAGCAGGGCGCGCGCGCGGGCAATCTTTGAGCGGAAATCCTCGTCGATTCCGAGGTCTCGGGCGGCCTCTTCGCAATGCCTGAACAGCGAGCCAATTAGTTCGATATCCATCGTGGGTGCATAAGTCAGGTAGGCGCGATAGCCGTCTTTGACGTACTGGTTCTCAGGGGACATCGAGGGGTTCGTCACCAGCGCGCCGGGAAATCTGGTCCCGTCTGGCGCCCGAACCAACGTACGCAGGAAGAAGCGCGCGGCCTGCTTCATCGCTGGGTACGCCTGGCGGCTGAGGAACTGGCGATCGCCGCTAAAGTCGTAGTGGTCCCACATTTGGTTGGCTAGCCATGCCGCGCCGACGGGCCAAATACCCCACACGCCGTCGACGGGTGTCGTCGTACGCCAGAGATCCGTGTTGTGGTGCAGGACCCAGCCTTCGCTGCCGTACATCGAGCGCGCGGTTGTGGAACCCGTGGCCCGCAAGTCTTGGATCAGAGTCCACAGCGGCGTCTCCGTCTCCCAGAGATTGCCGCTATCCGCCGGCCAGTAATTCATCTGCAGGTTGATATTGGTGGTCCACTTGCTGCCCCACGGCGGCTGGAGATCCTTGTTCCACAGCCCCTGCAATGTTGGAGGTTGCCCGCCAGAGCGGGACGAGGAGATCAGCAGGTAACGACCGAATTGGTAGTACAGGGCAACCAGTCCAGGATCCTGCGTACTCCGAAAGTCGCGCAGGCGCTGATCAGTAGGATCTCCCGTGCCGCTCGAAGGACCGAGGTCTAGGCCGACCCTTGAGAAAAGTGCGGCGAAATCCGCGATGTGCCTGCGCTTCAGATCATCAAACCCGAGGCTTGCGGCCTTCGATACGTATCGGCTCGACAAGGCATCCGGATCCGCGCCAATGTCGTTGTAGCTACGGAAGCTGGTCGCGTTGCCAAAGATCAGCGTGACAGAATCGGCGCCAGACACTTCGATGCGTTCGCCCGCGGCGCGTACCACACCCCCTTGAGTGCGCACCGCCAGATGCCCGGAGAATGCCAGCCCTGGCTCCTTCCATGATCCGACCCACCATCCTTCCGGATTGACGCGAGGTTGGATCTGGCCAGTCAGACGCAGGGTGTCCGGCCCGGTGACTTGCACGCGCGATCCCTCGTGTGGTGAGGTCATGGCGATCGTCAGCGATTGTCTTGCAGGTCTGTCGGCAGTCAGCTGCATGACTAGGACCTGCTCCGGATACGACACGAAGATCTCGCGTCGGAAGACTGCGTCGCCGATCCTGTAGGAGACGGTTGACACGCCGGTGTCCAGTCGAAGCTCGCGGCGATAGTCTTGCTCCGCTCCGGGAGTCGCAAAATCTAGATGAATATCGCAGAAGGGTTGGTACGGAGTCAGAAGTCTTGGTTTGCCGACAAGCGCCTGGGCAGCGGACTCCGCGCCAGCGAGGTCTCCGGCGAAGATTAGCTGGCGCACCTTCGCGAGGGCCGATCCTCCTTGCGGGCTACCGCGGTCGACTGGACTACCGCCCCAAAGCGTGCCCTCGTTAATCTGCAGCCGCTCCGCGCGGACGCCCCCGAACACCATGGCCCCGAGGCGGCCGTTGCCAATCGGCAGGGCTTCACTCCACTCAAGTGCCGGCTTGTTGTAGTGCAGGGTCGGGGCGGTGGGAGCTGCGACCGCGGCGCAGCTGTAAAGGGCGACAAGTGTGCCGGCGACGGACCGCACGGCGACGCGACGACGCTGCGCGGTGCACTGCGCCGGACGCCGCATCAGCGCAGGCGGTAGACCGCGCTCGCGTGCGGCGCAAGCCGAGCGACAACATCCGCTGCCTGCGCGATTGGCTCACCACTGATGACGTCGAGTACCGGCCCTGAGGAACGACTCAGGCCGAGCGCGGCCCACGGTGCCCGGATCGTCATGGCTTCTGAGCCAACGTTGAACAAAGCCACCACTCGATCGGTTCGTTGCGGATGTGTCTGTGAAGCCACCCACACGCGGACGCTTTCGTACCCTGAAGGCAAGTCCGTCACCGGATGACTGGTCCAAGCACCTTGGTTGAGCTCGATGAGCGCTTGATTGGTGATCAGCGAACGGGTGAATTCATCGAGCATAGTGAGATTGCAGCCCAGGATCAGCGGCGAGCGAGCGATCGCCCATAGCACAAATTGGGTCTGTTGCTCGTCGCGCGAGAGTCTCGAGGTCCTCGGTTCGCCCCATCCCGGGTGCGGCGCCAACCGGCCGAACGGGAGCATATCTGCGTCCGGCCAATGTCCTGGCCTTACGTGGGCGTTCCACAGGGCCAAACGGTCAAACGCCACTCGGATTCCCTCCGGAAAGTCACTCGCTGGCGGGTTGTGCTCCAGCGCCCAACCATCCCAGATGTCATTCGAAATCCGCCACATTTGGGCGCGCTGTCCGATCTCTTCAGCGTGCTCGATGTTGGTAGGGCCTGGTGACAGGCTCAGCACCATGGGACGACCGGAGCGGCTTATCGCGTCGGCGATTTGGCGAATGTCGCTAGGTCGATACGGATTGTTGGCAATACAGTCGACCTTGACGAAGTCGATCTTCCAGCCCGCGTAGAGCTTGAACAGGGAATCGTAGTACGCCTGTCCGGCCGGGTTGTCGCGCACTCCGTAATTGCCGTCATCCCAGGGGCAGGTGTCGTTGACGTCTACGGCGTCAGCGATGTGGAAGGCTGAATCGGCAATCAGCGGGTTATCGCGGAGCGCCTGCTTGGGTATCCCTCGCACAATGTGGATCCCGAGCTTCAGTCCGCGTTTGTGGGTCCAATCCGCCAACGATCGCAGACCGCCTGATTCCGATGCCGACGGGAACCGAGTGGCTGCGGGAATCAGGCGGCCGTGCCGGTCAAGCTGGTACTCGCGTGTTTGCAGGTTGTCGCCCGACGGGTACTTCATGTACCAGCCCTCGTCGATCACAGCGTATCGCCAGCCGTAGTTTCTGAGTCGCGCAAGCACCGTGGCGTTCGCCTTGAACGCGGCTTCGTCGATGGTGAGACCGTAGGCGTCCCAGCTATTCCATCCCATGGGAGGAGTCGCAGCCAGCCCCCCGGCGTTCGCGCTATGGGCGAGGAGGCACCAGAGTGCGGCGCCCGCGCAAACTCCACCGCTGAAGGGTCTCGAGGCTGTGCCGAATGCGTAGACGATCGCCGCGGCGCATCGCGCTCTAGCACGAATGGCGATCGCCAAAGCGTCGTACCACATGCCGCAGAGCGTTCCCTTCCGGAGTCGCACGCCGGCGGCAATCAGTGGTTATGGCGGGGCGTGCCCTTGGTGCGCGCAATCCGCTGGTACTTGATGGCGGGCTCGAGAACAGCGCCTCCCGCGAACTGTCCGACGGCCCCTCGTTGAATCTCCTGCCACGGGGTTTGGCTGGCGGGATAAGAGTAACCGCCGGCGTCGGCCAGCTCATGCTGCCGTTTGGTGATTTCCTCACGGCTGAGGAGCACGTTGACCTCTCGCTTGCGCAGATCCACTCGAATGCGGTCTCCCGTTCGCAGCATCGCCAGACCACCGCCCGCTGCGGCTTCGGGCGAAGCGTTCAATATCGACGGCGATCCCGAGGTTCCTGACTGCCGTCCGTCACCAATGCAGGGCAGCTGTCGCAAGCCTGAGGCGAGAAGCTGTACGGGCGCACGCATGTTCACGACCTCCGCTCCGCCCGGATACCCGATTGGGCCCGTGCCACGCATGACCAGCACGCAATGCTCATCAATCTGCAATGCAGGATCATCGATCCGCGCGTGATAGTCCTCCGGCCCATCGAACACCACCGCACGGCCTTCGAACGCGTCGGGATCGAGGGGGTTCGTCAGGTATCGAGTGCGGAACTCTGTCGAGATCACCGAAGTCTTCATAATGGCCGACTCGAAAAGGTTGCCGCGCAAGACCAGGAAACCCGCCCTCGGCGCCAGCGGTCGCTCGAATGGGCGAATCACTCGCTCATCGCCAATCGTGGCCTCGGAGCAATTCGCGCCGAGCGTGCGGCCGTTCGCGGTGAGTGCTCCCTCTGCGATCAGTCCGTGCGCCATCAGTTGCGCCACGACTGCTGGGACGCCACCGGCGCGATAAAAGTCCTCGCCCAAGTATTCCCCAGCCGGCTGCAGATTTACCAGAAGCGGTACTTCGTACCCGTACTCCTGCCAGTCGTCGATAGAGAGCTCGACTCCAATGTGGCGCGCGATCGCGATCAGGTGGATCGGCGCGTTCGTGGACCCGCCGAGCGCTGAGTTCACGCGGATGGCATTCAGGAAGGATTCACGTGTCAGGATGTCGGAGGGCTTGCGGTCGGCGTGGATCATCTCGACGATCTGCCGTCCCGTCTCGTAGGCGTTCTCCTGGCGGTCGCGATGCGGGGCGGGGATGGCGGCCGACGCTGGCAAGGACATGCCCAGCACCTCCGTCAGGCTGTTCATCGTCGTCGCCGTACCCATGGTGTTGCAGTAGCCGGTGGACGGCGCTGCGGACGCCACCAATCTTATGAACTGTTCGCGAGTTAGTTCGCCTGCTGCGAAGCGCTCGCGGGCGCGCCACACGACCGTGCCCGACCCGATGCGTTTCCCATCCGCCCAGGCACTCATCATGGGACCGACCGACAATGCGATGCTCGGGATGTCGACAGTGGCTGCCGCCATCAAACACGCGGGTGTCGTTTTGTCGCAGCCGATGGTGAGTACCGCGCCGTCGATCGGGTAACCGTGTAGGACCTCGACCAACCCAAGATATGCCAGGTTTCTATCCAGACCGGCGGTCGGCCGTTTGCCGGTCTCCTGAATCGGGTGCACCGGAAACTCAATGGGGATGCCGCCGGCGTCGCGGATTCCCTCGCGCACGCGGGCGGCAAGCACCAGGTGGTGCCGGTTACACGGCGACAAATCCGACCCCGTTTGGGCAATGCCGACGATAGGTCGGTCGGACTGTAGCTCGCCTAGCGTCAGCCCGAAGTTCATGTACCGCTCGAGATACAGAGCGGTCATGTCGGAATTATCAGGATCGTCGAACCACGCTCTCGACCTTAGCCGCGGCCGCCGCACGGGCGAGTTCATGTAATGCGCTTCAAGTCAGCGACGAGGGTCCGCGCGGGTCGAGGCGCTCGAGGGCTTCGCATAGTAATTACTCATACAAATTGCCACAATGTCCCTGAGTTGGCAACACGACAATCCGGCGATGGAAGGGACAAGCAGCCATCGACCAGCAGCGACTGCGCGGAGTGCCGGCGGATGGTGAACCGAATGCTGAGAAGGACGTTCTTCATGGAACACGGTGTCAAAGCCGCGCCAAGGTCAATTGGTGCACTGCTGCTTGCGATGGGGCTGTCCGTAGCGCCAGGCAGAGCGCAGGCGATGATCACGACAGCAGCCTTTGGGCAAGCTGACGGCCAGCCTGTGGCGATCTATACGCTCACAAATTCACGCGGAATCGAAGTGCGCGTGATGACATTCGGGGCGAGCATCGTGTCGCTAAAGACTCCGGACCGCCACGGGCGCTCTGCGAATATCGTGCTTGGTTTCGATGCCCTCGAATCCTATGTCGCCGGCGTTCCTTATTTCGGCGCCACAGTCGGCCGGTATGCCAACCGGATCGCGGGCGCCCGCTTTTCGCTCGACGGTGCAACCTATCGCTTGGTCGCCAATGACGGGCCCAACACCCTGCACGGCGGCCGCCGCGGCTTCGACAAGCACATCTGGACAGCGGACTCGACGGGAGGGCCCCACTCAAATCGCGTGCGTATGACCTACATCAGCGCCGATGGCGAAGAGGGCTTTCCCGGCGCGGTTACCGCGCATGCAACCTATTCCCTAGGTGACGATGACACGCTCGAGATCCTCTACGAAGCGACGACGACGGCGCCTACCCCGATCAACCTCGCCAATCACTCGTATTTCAACCTCAGCGGAGATCCGCAACGATCGATTCTCGATCACCGGCTGGTGATCAACGCCGACAAATTTACGCCGGTCGATTCGCGGCTGATCCCGAATGGAGTGCTGCTCGACGTGGCGAGAACGCCGTTCGACTTCCGGAGCGCGACGCCGATCGGCGCCCGAATCGACGTTGATGACGAACAACTGCGGCGCGGCCACGGCTACGATCACAATTGGGTTCTTCGGGCTCCAAAAGGCCGCGACGGGTTACGCCTTGCTGCCGTGCTCTCGGACCCCGATAGCGGGCGTGTTCTGGAGATCCGCACCACGCAGCCCGGATTGCAGTTCTACTCGGGGAATTTCATGGACGGCAAGCCGGCGGGGGAGGGCAGCGTCTATCGATACCGAACTGGCCTTTGTCTGGAAACCCAGCATTTCCCTGACTCGCCGAACAGGGCGGCGTTTCCGTCAACTACTCTAAGGCCTGGTGAAATCTACCTCGAAAAGACTAGATTTCACTTCATTGCATCGGCGTCCTCCGCGAACTGAGACTTGCCGTCCAGGCTTTACTGCAATGCGAGCACGACCACCGATTTGGCGGGAAGTGACACCGTCAATTGGGTCCCGATCACTTGTGCCTCGTGGAACGCCTTTGGTTCGACGGTATTCGGCGAATCGAACGTGTTGTGTGCGTCCATTGCTGCAGCACTCAGGATGCGCCCGCTGACTTCGTGGGCCGCGAAGCCGCCCAGGGCGCCGGCTACGGTCAGGCTGCGGTTGGGATCCAAGTTGACGAGGGCGACGAAGACAACACCGCCTGCGCTTCGGGCCGCAGATGCACTTAAGGCCGGCACCGTCACGCCGCCTCGGCTGTATGTTGGCGAAGTTACGTCCGTGGGAAGGAATGTCGAATCCTGGAACGGCTTAAACATTTCAAAGATGTGGTAGGTGGGAGTGAGGATCATTTTCGGTCCGTCTGTCAGGATCATCGCCTGCAAGACGTTGACCATCTGCGCGATGTTGGCCAGTCGCACACGGTCCGCGTGATGGTGGAAGATATTCAGGTTGACCGCGGCGACGAGCGCATCGCGCAGCGTATTCTGCTGGAATAGGAAGCCAGGCTCACGTCCTGGTTCGGTGTCGTACCAGGTACCCCACTCGTCGACCGCAAGGGCGATCTTGTTCTTGGGGTCATGGCCCGCAAGAGCCCCTGAGTTCCGAGTAAGGAACATGTCCATGCGCAGGGTGTGCGCGAACGTCGAGATCCAATCGTCTTCCGGGAATCCGACCGCAGGGCCTTTGTGTTGCCAGTCTTGATGCGGCAACGTGTAGTAGTGAAAAGACACCGCATCCATCCCCTCCGGAATCTTGGCGGAAAGCGTCTCACTCCACGTCGTGTCATCGTCGTAGCCACCGCTACCAATTAGCTGTGGGTGCGCGCCCGGTGGCGATTTGAGAAACGTCATGTATTGCCGCAACAAGTCCGCATAGTGGTCGACCGACATGTGGCCCCCGCAGCCCCACGCTTCGTTGCCGACCGCGAAGTACGCCACTTTCCACGGCTTGGGATGGCCGTTGCGTGCCCGCTCGGCGGTCAATGTCGTATCCTGATCCGAGGTGAGATACTGAAGCCATTCGGCCATCTCGCGCGGCGAGCCGGTGCCTAAGTTGCCGTTGATGTATGCCTCCGCACCAATGAGTTCGACGAAGTCCATGAATTCGTGAGTGCCGAACTCGTTTGATTCGGGCACGCCACCCCAATTGCTGTTTAGTGTTGCCGGTCTCCGCTCTCGAGGGCCGATACCGTCTCGCCAATGGTACTCATCCGCGAAGCAGCCCCCCGGCCAGCGAACGACCGGTACGTTTAACGCCCTCAGGGCGCCGATCACGTCCCGGCGAAAGCCCCTCTCATTCGGAATTGCCGAGCGCGGTCCGACCCAAACGCCTCCGTAAATCCCTTGCCCTAGGTGTTCGGCAAATTGCCCGTAGATGTGTCGGTTGATCGTCGGGCCAGGCTGGTCGACGTGGATAGTCAGTGAGGCGTCTTCAGCGTTGACACCTTTCACGGCCATGAGGGCCACGACAGCGATGAAATATGCGATTGGGCGAAAAGGCATCGTGCAGCCCGAGCGACACTATTAACTCAGACATTATGGCAGTTGCGCGGCCCGCGCAAGGTTCGTTCATGGCGAGGGGTCTAGGCGCCCGGCGCAACCGCCGACGGCGCTGACCGATCCGCGCGGCTGTCCGGCTACCACTTTTCGCCCGGGCTCAGTGTATGATTTTTGCCACGCATCACCGGAGTGTCCAAGTCATGCGGGCGCAGTTGAAGGCACGCACAAACGCCGCCGCTTCGCCGCGGATTCGCAAGAAGGCCTTGCGACTGCACGGCACGATTGCGCGGCAGTTGGGGATCCTGATTGTGTCGGGGGAGCGGCGCCCAGGCGAACTGCTTGGCAACGAGATTTCATCATCCGAGCAGCTCGCCGTCTCGCGAACCGCATATCGCGAGGCGCTGAGAATTCTCGCTGCAAAGGGATTGGTAGATGCGCGGCCCAAGGTGGGAACTCGTATCAACCCCAGAGCGATGTGGCACCTCCTCGACCCCGATGTGCTCGACTGGATGTTCGAGTCTGAACCGGATCATGTCCTGCTGGACAGCTTGTTCGAGTTGCGCAATGTCGTGGAATCAGCGGCCGCTGGATTTGCCGCGCAACGGCGCACGGCGGTCCATCTGCAGGGCATGAAGAAAGCGCTCGAAGGCATGGAAATGCACACGCTCGCGACCGAACAAGGCCGTCAGGCGGATTTGGACTTTCACACCACGCTGCTGCTCGCGACTGGCAATCCATTCATCATCTCGCTGGCAAACGGCGTGAGAGCTGCGGTCCGTGCGACGACCATCTATAAGCAGCGTCAGCGCCCACTGCGCCGTGATCCGTTACCCGATCACGTGCGGGTATTCGACGCGATTGCGGCGAAGCAGCCCGGAGCGGCCAGGGCGGCGATGAGCGCCTTGATTCGCCTTGCGCGCATCGATACACCAGTGTCGAAGTCGGGCATCAAGAAGACGAGATAGCTGCCTGGCGTGGCCCAAAGTGCCCGAAGATCCAGGGCGTGCCACGGCTGCTGACATTTTGTCTGAGTTATTCTAGGATAGGCGGGGCTGTCAACGACGACATCTTGAATGCCTAAACGCGGCCGACGTTCCCACCTCACTACCTGCTGGGTGCGGGCGCGATGAGACTTGCGCAGATTGTTTCCGGCAGCGGCGAGCGGCTCGTGGCGGCGACGCTTGACAATGGCACGACCCGCCGCATCAAGTCTGTCGATTCCACGTACGCTTTGGCGACCCAGGCGTTGGTGTCCCAGACGCCCATCGTGTCCCTAGTCGAACGATTGGGCTTCGCTGAGGAAGTAGAGCTCCGCGATGCGCTCGAGGCAAGGCGTATCCTCGCGCCCATTGATCATCCCGACCCGGCGCATCTGTGGCTTACCGGCACGGGTCTCACGCACCTCGGTTCGGCGGATGCGCGCGATCGCATGCATGCGAAGGCGCCAGACGCGGATCTGAGTGATTCCATGAAGATGTTCCTGTCTGGAGTCGAGGGTGGCAAGGCGCCGGGAGCAGGACCTGGCGTGCAGCCCGAGTGGTTCTACAAAGGCAACGGATTCTGCGTGGTGGCTCCTGAGGCGCCTCTGACGTCGCCTTCGTTCGCCCTCGATGCCGGCGAAGAGCCGGAGTTGGCCGGCATCTACGTAATCGGTCAGGACGGGATGCCTTTCCGCCTGGGATTCGTGCTGGCGAACGAATTCTCGGACCACGTAATGGAGCGGACAAACTACCTTTACCTGGCGCACTCGAAGCTGCGGCCAGCATCGCTCGGTCCCGAGATCCTGGCGGGAGACTTACCCGAAGACATCCGCGGAGTCGCTCGTGTTAGGCGAGGTGCGCAGACGCTCTGGCAGCGGGAGTTTCTGACGGGCGAGAAGAACATGTCGCACTATGTTCGGAATCTCGAATATCACCACTTCAAATACGATTTGTTCCGGCGTCCGGGCGACGTCCATGTGCATTTCTTCGGCACGGCCACCTTGTCGTTCACCGACGGAATCAAGGCCGCTACCGGCGACGTTTTCGAAATCGAGGCTGCACCCTTTGGATTACCGCTGCGCAATACCTTGCGCGCGGCCGCCGCACGCGAACTAACAGTTCGCCGCCTCTAGAGACGCGTGCGCTGAGGGTAGCGCGGACGTAGCGATGCAGCGAAATCGGCCAGACGTAGTCCGTGTCCGACAATGGGCGCGCGTACAGCAAATGCCGTCGTTCGTGTCGATTGATTCTTGTCGGTTGAGTATGGCTCGACTCAGGTGCGGTCGTGCGGCGTCCGTGGAGTCGTATACCTCGATCGTCGAAATGGGGCGGTCGATAATTAGCGAGCTCGATGGCGCAGATGGGTCGAGCGACCGGCGATATACCGAACTCGGAGGTGTCATGCGAGATGAGTATCCCCTGCTTCTCTCGCGCCTGGCGATCCGAAAGTGCCGCATGTCGAAGAGAGTCGCCATGGCGTCGTTCAGGGGGTGCGATTCGTGAATTCAATGACGCCAGATGCCTCAGTTTTCGATCTAGAGGATTGGTGTGTCGTCTTCGTTTTCATCGTCGTGATGCTGGTGATCACGCTCCTCGCGATGCGCAAGCATGCCAAGTCCGGCAAGGACTACTTCCTGTCGAGTCGCGACAGCAACTGGCTGCAAATCGGGAGTTCGATCTTCTCATCGAATATTGGATCGGAGCACCTCGTCGGCCTGGCGGGCGCCGGGTTTGCCACAGGCATGGCCATGGCGCATTGGGAAATGCAGGCATGGCTGATTCTTGTGCTGGGGTGGGTGTTCGTTCCTCTGTACGACCGGATGAGCGTGTTCACGATGCCGGAGTACCTCGAGCTGAGATTCAGCCGGGCGTCCCGCAATGTCCTTTCGCTGCTCACGATTGCTAGCCTGGTACTCACGAAGATCGCGGTCACCATTTACGCGGGCGATGTGGTGGTACGGACATTGCTTGGGATCGATCATGTGACGATCTTCGGCGCGCAAGTCGACGTCTTCTGGGTCATTGCCGTGTCGCTCGCGCTCACCACCGGTGTCTATACGGCGCTCGGAGGTTTGCGCGTCATAATGTACACGGCGGTCTTGCAGGCTCCGGTGCTGATTCTGGGCTCGTTATCGATCTTATTCGTCGGTCTGAAGGCACTCGGCCACGGCAGCCTTGTCGCAGGTTGGCATGCGACGATCGCTGCGGCCGGTGCGAAGATTCATCTCATTCGGCCGCTCGCGGACCCCGACTGGTCGTGGGCCGCCGTCCTTCCCGGCTCGGCCATCATCGGTTTCTGGTATTGGTGCACGGATCAGTACATCGTTCAGCGCGTCCTGGCCGGGCGCGATCAGACGAATTCGCGGCGCGGCGCCATTTTGGCGGCCTACCTGAAGCTCACCCCGGTGTTCATCTTTCTCGTGCCGGGGATGGTCGCATATGCGCTGACCCTCGCGCCGGAGCTGCGATTCTCGACGACGGGGGACGCCGCCTACACTTCCATGGTCGCGCAGATCCTGCCGCACGGGCTGCGCGGCATGGTGGCGTGCTCGATGCTCGTTGCGCTGATGGCGTCGCTCGCGTCGAAATTCAATGCCTCGGCAACGCTGTTCACGATGGACTTTTTCCGCGAATGGTACCCCAAGGCCTCTGGACCGACGGAGGTGCTCGTCGGCCGGATCGCGACGGGGATAGTCGTCGTCCTAGGAATCTGTTGGGTGCTGGTCATCAAAAGCCTGCACTCGGATCTATATGTCTATCTGCAGAGCGTGCAGGGCTACTTGTCTCCGGCGATCGCTGCTCTGTTCCTGTTCGGTGTGTTCTGGTCACGCGCCACGGCGCCCGCGGCACTTCTGGCGTTCGTAATCGGCACGTTAGGAGGCTTTGCTCGGCTAGCCGCTGATCTTGCAATGAAGGATGAGAGCGGCGCCGTCGGTGAGCTCAAGCAGCGCCTCTACCATGGGGCAATCACGAGTGCGCAATACGAGTCTGCAATCGCGCCTGTCAGGGCGAGGCACCCGCTTATTTTCGACTTCTGGAGTGTCAATTGGCTGTACTACACACAGGCAGCGTTCGTGCTCACCGCCGTCGTGATGATCGCGGTCAGCCTGGTGACGCCGCCGCCGGGTCCCGGGGCGCTGAAGTACACGTGGTATGGCGCGACGCCCGCTGAGCGAGCGGCGACTCGTGCGAGCTGGCGAGTCTCGGACGTGGTACTGAGCGTGATCGTTCTTGCCGCTACGCTGGCATTCTACTGGGCGTTCTGGTGACGCAAAGGCGTTCCGGACCGCGACGGGCGCCAGCGTGCGCCGGATCTTGGATCGGCGATGGGATCGGGGAGTGGGCGCTGTGGACCGAGGGCTCGGCGAGAAGCCAGGTTCCTTCGGAACTCGTCATGAAGGCAAGGCCGTCCGCGTTTGCCGTTGATTGCCCGCGGCAGCAAGGCGGTCATGCTGGAGGAGAAGTGCTCTCTGTTGCGATGCGATACCGGCGTGGTCGGGTGGCCGGTTCGGTGACGTGGCTGTAGCACCAATTGCGGCAAGGCGATGGGTACCGCGCAACCGGACAGCCGGTCGGCAGACGGGCGTGCCCTACCTGGAGCGCCTGCGAATCGCTGCGTGACGATTTATTCGCGGCGTCGAGGCGATCTCGCGTGTAGTCGGTCCACGCGATTCCGGCCGCAACTGGTAGCGTGCGACAATTGCATATGGACCAGCGCATTCAGTCGATCGTAATAGTTGGCGGTGGGACGGCAGGGTGGCTGACTGCCGGGATCATCGCGGCGCGCCATCAAGGGCGCATGAAAGCCGGGTTTTCCGTCACCTTGGTCGAGTCGCCGACAGTGCCCATCATAGGCGTTGGCGAGGGAACGTGGCCGACGTTGCGGACGACCCTGCAGAAGATGGGAGTGTCCGAGACGGACTTCTTCCGGCACTGCAACGCTGCATTCAAGCAAGGCGCGCAATTCGCGCGCTGGACGACCGGTGCTGACGACGACGCCTACTACCATCCTTTGATGCTGCCGCAGGGATTCACGCAGGTGAATTTGGCGCCGCACTGGCTCAACAGGGCACAAGGCCGCACCTTCTGCGAGGCGGTTTGCCCGCAGGGGACGCTCTGCGACGACGGATTGGCTCCGAAGATGATCACGACGCCGGAGTACCAAGCGGTAGCGAACTACGCCTACCACCTCGACGCCGGCAAGTTCGCGGGATTTCTGCAGCAGCACTGCACATCGAAGCTGGGAGTCCGCCATGTGCTGGCCGACGTGAGCCACGTCAACGTTCACGAGAACGGCGATCTCCGTAGCGTAACGACTCAGCAGGCTGGAGAGATCTCGGGCGACCTATTCGTTGATTGCACGGGCTTCTCGTCGATGCTGCTTGGCAAGACATTGGGCGTCCCCTTCAAGGACTGCAGCGACGTCCTGTTTTGCGACGCGGCCCTGGCGCTCCAGGTTCCGTATGAGTCGCCGGACGCGCCGATGGCTTCTCACACGATCTCCACGGCGCAATCGGCAGGCTGGATTTGGGATATCGGTCTCCCGAGCCGGCGGGGGACCGGCTACGTATACTCCACGCGCCACTGCAGCGACTCGGACGCCCACGACACGTTGATGCGTTACCTTGGGCCGCAGCATACCCACTTGACGCCGCGCAAGATCCCGATCCGCGCTGGCCACCGTGCGACGTTCTGGAAGAATAACTGCGTGGCAATTGGCCTCGCCGCCGGTTTTCTGGAGCCGCTCGAATCGTCGGCCATCGTGCTCATCGAGTTGTCGGCGAAGCTGATCGCCGAACACATGCCGGCGAACCGGGCAGTCATGGACATCATCGCTACGCGATTCAACGACGTGACGCACTATCGGTGGGGCCGGATCATCGACTTCCTGAAGCTGCACTACGTGCTGACCAAGCGCGACGACACGCCGTTCTGGCGCGACAATGTCGATCCGGCCACCGTACCCGCGCGCCTGCAGAACCTCCTGCGACTGTGGAAATACCAGTCACCGTGGTTCTTCGACGAGTTCGACCGATTGGAGGAGGTGTTTCCGGCTGCCAGCTACCAGTACGTGCTGTACGGAATGGGTTTCCGGACGGAGGTCGAGCCACTCGACATCGTCGGTGACGAGCCTCTTGCGACAAGGCTCATGAACGAGAATCTAGCCGTCACGAAGCAGATGCGATCGCAGCTGCCGAAGAACCGCGACCTCATGAAGAAGATATACGAGTATGGCCTGCAGCCGATCTGACTCGGGCGCCGTTCCGGCGACGTAGAGGCGACGCGCGTGGCGACGCGGATGAAGGAACGGGAAGGTCGCGGACTGCGCAATCCGGAGGAGTTTCATGCCGCCGTCGTTGAGACGTGCCAGCCGATCGTGCTCCGAGGCCTCGTTGCCGATTGGCCGGCCGTACGCGCGGCGTCGATTTCCGCCGAGTCGCTTGGGACGTACCTGGCAGCGTTTGACGCAGGGGGCGCGACCGAGGCGTTCGTCGGCGAGCCTGCGAACGAGGGGCGCTATTACTACGCCGATGGGCTGAAGGGCTTCAATTTCGAGCGTCGGCAGATGGGGTTTGGCCAGGCCGTACGCGAGATCGTGTCCAGCCGGGACCAGCCCGGATCGCCGACAATGTACGTCGGGTCGGTTCCGGTCAATGACTACCTGCCGGGGTTCTCCGCTGCGAACCCGTTGCCAGCTCTGCCCGCACACGTCGCGCCACGCATCTGGATCGGGCATGCCTCGAAGGTGTCGTCGCATTTCGACACGTTCGAGAACGTGGCGTGTGTGGTCGCCGGTCGGCGCCGGTTCACGCTCTACCCGCCGGAGGCGATCGCCCGACTTTATGTCGGCCCGATCGACAATACTATGGCTGGCCAACCGGTCAGCCTGGCCGCGTCAGAGCCGATCGACGACGAGAAGTACCCGCTTTTCCGGGACGTCCGTGACCAGGCACTCGTCGCGGAGCTAGAACCCGGGGATGCGATCTTCATGCCGAAGCTCTGGTGGCATCAGGTCGAATCCACTGCCGGCTTCAATACACTTATTAACTACTGGTGGGATGCCTTCCAGTCGGGTCCCGACGCGCCCTACACCAGCCTGCTGCTGAGCATGATCGCGATCGCCGAGCGGCCGGCGCGGGAACGGCAGGCGTGGAAGGCGTTCTTCGATCACTATGTATTCCGCCCGCACGGCCACCCGCTATCGCACCTGCCGCCCGAGCAGCACGGCATGCTGGGCCCGCTCCGGCCGGATAATTACGGCAAGATTCGCGCGGTCATCATGCATCGACTGCGCGGCGGTCGCACCTAGCCGCACGGCGGCGAGGCGCTATTTCGCGAGTGCGTCGGGGAAGTTGCGGTAGACGGCGTCGCGAAATGCCTTGTGAAGCGGGACCTTCCCGAACGGCTCGTACTGGGTGAAGAGTACCGCGGTGATCCGGTGCACTGGGTCCACCCAGAACAACGTGTCGGCCGCGCCGTCCCAGAAGAACTCCCCGACGGCGCCGGAGCTCTCGGTGGGGTCGGCCGGTGGCCGGATCCGGACGGCGAAGTCGATGCCGAAGCCGACCCTGCCCTTGGTCGGAAGCCACGAGGTGTCGGTGACGCCAGGCGGCATCGCATCGGTGGCCATCAGCGACACGGTCTCCTTCTTCAGGATCCGCCGCCCGTCGAGTTCGCCGCCGTTCTGCAGCATCCGCGCAAACTTCATGTAGTCGTCGAGCGTCGACAACAGCCCGAAGCTGCCCGGCTTGAGCGGCCACTCCCTGCCGTTGAAGGCGAGCGCGATCCCGTCGGGAATTCGAGTCATCGACCCGCCTGGATGCCACTCATACCGGGCCGCGAGCCGTTCTCGATCCTGCTCGCGAAGCACATATCGCGTGTCCATCATGCCGAGCGGTCGCAGGATCGTCGTTTCGACATACCGGTCGAACGGGACGCCGGCTAGCCGTTCCACCAGCCGCGCCTGCAGATCGACCGCCGCGCTGTACAGCCAACGCGTGCCCGGGTGATACGCGAGCGGCAGAGCGGCCAGCTTCTCCGACTCCTGGCTCAGCGTATTGGTCCAGTTCGTCGGGTCCGCCGCCCGGTAAATTTCCCCCGGCGGCGTGCGCTCACTCCCGCCGTAGAGGCCCGCGGTGTGGCGAGTGATATCCCTGATCGTAATGGGCCGACTCGCGCGTTCGTAGACGATTTCACCCTTCGCGTCGATGCCGGCGTACACGCGCATGTTCGCGAATTCGGGAAGGTACTTGGCGAGCGGCTCATCGAGACCGAATTTGCCGGCATCGTACAGCGTCATCAGCGCGACGCCGGCAATGGGCTTGGTCATCGAGAAGATCTGCACGACGGTGTTGCGTGCCATTGGACGATGGGCTTCGCGATCGGCCTCGCCGAAAGCGCCGAAGTACACCTCGCGGCCATCTTGATAGACCAGCGCGGAAACTCCGACAAGGGCCCCAGAGCTGACCAGGCCACCCAGCGCCGAGTTGATCGCCATTGGATCGATCCGGCCTTCGGCGATGGCGCGAGGCACGCCAACGACGATCGACGCCGCAGCGAGCAGCAGTACGGAGCGCAGGTGAACTCGGGGCATGGGGTCAGCCAAGGTGGTGGCCAAGACGCCATGAAAGCAGATAGCGCAACCATTGTCTCCCCCGCCGACGGGGAGAGCGGCCCCGGTCGATTGGCTGGCGGGACGTCAGAGGTCGATCGTCACCGTGAGCGTGTAGTTCCTCTGCAGCTGCGGTGTGACAACGTACAGCGGGGAAACGGTGACGCCCGGCTCGTTGGTCACGTTCCCGGCGTCGAGCCGCACGGTCGACGGCCGGTCAAGCATGCGGAAGCGATACCGGAGCCCAACATTGAGAGTGACGAGCGGTGGCAGCGCGTAGGTGTCGTCGCTGCTGACCACGCGGGACGATAGCGCCGTCCACTGCAGCGAGCCGGCCAAGCCGTTGAGGTTCGGCGGCGCGTAGTCGACATTGATGTTGATCGTCCGCGGGACCGGACCCACCGGCACCGGTCCACCGCCGCCCAGTTCCGGGACGTTGCGCTTCACCTCGGGGCGGAGCCAGACCGCACCCGCCACGACCCGCAGTCCGGATTTCGAGCTGAATGTGGCGGAGCTCTCGATGCCGGTGGCGCTGATCTCGCCCAGCTGCGTGTAGACGTTTGAGGTATCGAGGCTGAAGTACCGCTTGTGCACCTTGAACCCGCCGAGGAGGATCTGGGCGCCGTCACCGATTCGATAGCGGCCGCCACCGTCGGCCTGCCAAGTGGGCGTCGCCGGTGGTAGCTCGCCTCGGTTCTGCGACGACGAAGGGGCGACGACCGAGTCCTCGAGGCCACGCGTATAACTCCCGTACACCGTCACGCTCCTGCCCGGATCGATCGTGAAGCTGAGCGTCGGCAGGTAGACGGACGACTGCTCGTCGTGTTCCGGCACTCCGGGCGTCGAGATCGCGCGCCGGTAGTCCGAGCGAAGCAGCCCGAAGCTGATCGAGCCGGTGTCCTTCCGGGCTTCGAAATAGTTGAATCCGAATGCCGACTGTCGGACCGAATCGAGGCTCTCGGGCGAGAAAGCAATTGGTGGCTTCGGAAGCGACTCGAACTGGAAGATGGATCCGGTGCCCAGGTCGGTCACCGAGTCGCCGCCGTACTCGCGATCGACTTGGCGGCCGCGGACGGCGAGCGTAATCTCGCGCCGATGACCGCCGTCGACAGCGGTGTAGACGGCGCGAAGATCGCCAGAGTACGAGGCTGCACGGCGCGCCGGTACGACATCCATGATGTGATCACCGGTCCCGTTCGGCAGCACGCTCAGGAAGATGTCGTTGTAGTTCGTCGAGTCTTCGTCGACGGACCGACAAAGTCCGCCGCGGACGCTCCATGTATCGGTGAGTGCGATCCTGGCGATGGCGCCACCGGTGACCTGGTTCCATGCCCACGTCGTCCACCTTTGGGTCGGCAGATACTCCTCCTGAAAGAACGGGACCGAGGCCGTCCGGCTTCCGTATATATAAGGAGTCTCCTGCCGCTCGGTGTTGTAGACGTAGCCAAAGAATGGAACGATTTCGACTCCCGGCGCGGGCTCGATCCGCCCCACCGCGGCGATGGCCTTCTTGAAGCTCCTGAGCGCGTACACGTAGTCGAACCCCTGGGCATCGGCGACATTGATCCCGATGCTGAAGGTGTCGGCGATGACCGGCAGCCGGGCGTCAACCTCCGCCGAATAGTCCTTCATCGGGCCGCGAATCAGGACGGCACTGGCGCCCGCGGTGTAGCTTGGAATCCGAAGGTGGTAATCGGCGATGCCGCTGGGTGAAGGAAACGCGTAGGACTGGGCGGCAATGCCGACGCGCATGTCGCTGCCCGTGAACAGGTACGGATTTGCGGATTGCGGCTGCTGATCGTAGTAAAAGCCTTCGATCCGGAGATTCTCGGCCTGGGTCGGGTTGAACCCGCGCGCACTGGTCGGACTGTACAAGCCGATCGTCTGCGTGCCGACGACGGTTCCGAACGCATCGCTCGCCGCGGTCACCGCGTTCTCGTCGGCGCGCTGCGCCCGGGCGGCGGTCGGGGCGAGCGCCACGGCTAAGGATGCGACCAGCACGGCAGTCGAATGCCGGTGTCGCTGCGAGAAGAGGGTCAGTCGGCCGGCTGGCGGCATCTCGATCCCGTTCAACCACCGTCCAGTGGGCGAGCGCCGGCTGGAGCGTTGCCGTTAGCGTCTCATCAAAATGGGGCAGGGCCGATCGCCACTGCCCCATTCGCGTTTCCCGGACCGCCGAACGGCTATCGCCTATTCGAACGAGTGGCTGAACGACACCCCCAGCACGCGAGGACGCAGCGGCGTTTGTGCCACGATGAACTGGTCGGTGCTGATGAAGGTGCTCGCGTTCGAGTTGGACAGGTTGTCGCCATAAACCGTCAGCACCCAGGCGTCCTTCGCGACGCCGAACGAGGCACTGTAGGTCGAGTAGGCCGGGTTCTCGAACCGACCGCGCGACGTGTTGACCGCCCCGCCGGGGATGATCGTCGGGTTGGCGCCGGCCTGCGTGAACGAGTGACCCGTGTGCGACGCGGATGCCTGCAGAAATGGCAGGTATCCGCCGGCCGTTGACCAGTCGTATCGCGCGCGGAGGCTGAACTGCACTGGCGGCGCGTCCGCGCTCGGAGCCCCGACCGGCCCGTACGGATTGCTCACCGGCGTGCACGGGCTCGACGCGCACAGCTGTGTGATCGGCTTGCCGAAGTTCGAGCTGGCTGGGTTGTTGTCGATCAGAGCGGGCGAATTCGTTTGCTCGCTGCGATTCCAGGAGGCGGCACCCTGCAACGTCAGGCCCGTGACGACGCGCCAGACGAGCGAGGTCTCGATTCCCTTGATCACGAAGTCCTGACCGTTCGTGTCGTAGAAGAGGTTGCCGACGAGGCCCGGGTTGAAGAACTCGATCTGAACGTCCTTCCAATCCTCGCGGTAGATGGCACCGTTCCACTGCAGGTGCCGGTCGAAGAATTCCGTCTTCCAGCCGATCTCGTTGTTGGTCAGCTTGTCGGACGAGTAGGAACGCGGAATCAGGTACTGCGGGTTGCCGTCCGAGCCGATGGCGTGCGCAGCGCCGCCGTTCTGGTTGAAGCCGCCGGGTCGGAATCCCTGAGAGAAGGTGTAGTAGACCATCACGTCCGGCGTGATGTGCCACGTCAGGTTCGCGCGGCTCTTGTTGCCGGATTCCGTATCGGAAAGGTTCTGCGCGTCGAGGTTGAAACCGTAGCCGGCGGTCGGCGGATAGTTCACGCAGCCGGTCGTCGTCGGTCCCGCCTCGTAGCAGCCGAAGCTGCCGCCGACGCTACCGACGTAGGAGTTCTGGAACCTGAAGTGCCGGGTACCAACCGTCAGCGTCAACGCCTTCGGGATGAGGTCGAAGTCGAACGACGCGAAGAACGCTGTCTGCTTCGTGTCGCGCGTCGTGTCCTGGTAGAACGATGTGTCATCGCTCTGCTCGCCCGCCTGCTGGACCGTGGTGCCTGGAACCGTGCCGATGTTCGTCATGCAGCCGACGGCGAGTGTGGTCGTGCAGGGCGGGATGCTCTTGTAATGCCAGCCGGTCTGGTCATACAGCTTGTTGTCCTCCCAGTACGCGCCGAGGATTCCGCGGAAGCGCCAGTCGTCAGGGGTGCTCAGGCGGACCTCGTGCTGCTGATGCGTGTTCTTCTCAATCGAGTGCCAGTAGGCGCTCGGCGAGAAGCAGGTCGAGCTGAGCCCCTGTGCAGCGTTCGCGCCATAGCACTGGTAGTAGTCGGCGTACACGCCGCGCGCGTAGTTCGTGTAGTCGCCGACCTGGTCGACCTTGCGGGTGAGGTAACCACCCGTGTAGACGAACTTGAAGTCGCCAAATTTGCCGTTGACCGTTAGCGAGGTGCTTTCGAAGTTGTCTTTGTCGTAGGCGCTGTTAAAGAGCGTCACTTCGAGCGGATTCAGCGCTCCGCCGTCGGAAGCGTTCGGCTGCTGGTAGAACACGCCGGTGGTTTGAAGGTTCTGGTAGCTCTGCGACAGCAGGGCGTCCCAGTCGTCGTTGATCTTGTAGAGCGCTTCGACCCGGATTCCCTTGTAGTCCGTCGGGTTGATGGCGCGGGCGGCAATCGCATAGTTGTTGAGCGACGGGCTCCCCGGCGGCACGCCGTAGCTGGTCGGCGTCGCGCCGGCAGGGCAGGCGCCGCCGGTCGGAACGCCGGCCGAACAGCCGGTCGCGTAATTTGCGTAATGGATGCCGATGTCCGTGTCCCTGCGAGTAAACGTCGCGGGCACGTTGTCGATGTAGCCTCCGCGGTGATCGCTGTAGACGACGGCCCGTACGGCCATGGTGTTTGCGATCAGCGGAAGGTTGAGGACCGCCTGAAGATCCGAATTCGGGTCGCCATGCGCGGTCGTGCCGTAGCCCGCCTTCACGAACGCCTCGGTCTTGTCGAGCTTTGGCTCGTTCGTGATGTAGCGAATCACGCCAGCCTCGGCGCCTGCGCCGAACAGTGTGCCCTGCGGACCCTCGAGAACCTCGATTCGATTCAGGTCAGCGGCATAGATGTCGAGGTTGCGATTCGGCAGCTGGCCCGACTGGTTGTCGAGGTAGATCGCGACGTTCGGCCACAGTCCCGTCGACGAGCTGCCTTGGCTCGCCTGCGAGCCTGCGCTGAGGCCGCGCATGAAGACCTCGCTCTGGCCCGGACCGTTGCTGGCGCTCGAGACGTTCGGCAGGAATTTGATGTAGTCGTCGAACGTCGTGATGTTGAGCTGCTGCAACGACTGCGAGGTTAGCGCCTGAATGGAGATGGGAACGTCCTGGATGTTTTCCGAGCGCCGCTGCGCCGTGACGATCACCTCTCCCAAGGAATCGGCAGTGGCTTCGGCGGGCGCTCCTTTCTCTGCGGCCGCAGCGGCAGCGGAGGCAGTGGCCAGCACGCAAGCGACCGTGTACGCAACCTTCGAGCTCATTTCTCATCCCCTAAATGAGTTGACGGCAGGCAATCAGGCTGTCGGCACGGCGGCCCGGGCCGACGCGTTGGCTGGCAGGCCGCCGCGCGCGTCGAGCGGAGAGCGGAAGCGCTGTGACAGACCTGCAGCGACCGATGCGAGCGGGAGTTGCGTGCACCCCGCAGTTCCCGTCAGACCGAGCGCGCGATCGAATACTCGATCAATCCAATCGAGAGAGTCAACGCTGAGTTGACGGGGTGTCGTTGCGCGGTCGCAACCGAGCCGGTGCACCTCCGATATGAACAGTAATTGGAACAATGAGATAGGCGTGATTGGGGCAACTCGACCGGCGGAAGCGGGGATGAGCCAATGATTGAACGCGCATTCAGCCGGGCGCAAGGAAAGGGCCCGCCGCGGGCGGTGGGACACCGCCCGGCGCGGGGTCTGACTTGCTTGTCCGCAACAGCCGAAGGCGCCTCTCGATGTGGATCTGGGGCGCGTGTTCGCAATGTACGCGTGGTCGGAGCGCAGGACGGCCAATTGCCTTGCGACCACGCAGCGCGTGCGCCTTCGGGCGCTGGCCGTCGCAGTGGACCTACCGGAGTTGGCCGGCGCCCGGACGGGACCGGTCGCTCGACCAGCTGCCGGACGGGAGCACGGCGGGCTTTGGGCTCGCGACGAGTTTCGGGGCCAACGGGCATGCGTGGGTGGGCTCCTCAGGAGGCGGTGTGTGGCCAATGCCCTAACCTATACATACATAATCGTTATGTATTAACTAGGTATCGAAGGCACCGAAAGCAGCGCTTAAATGCTATCGATATGGGGCAAAGATCGTTCACACATCTCCGTGATCAGATCGCTGCCGTGATACGGAAAAAGCTGCGCCTGAAAGTAACCGCGCCCCGGGAGATTGTTCAGCGGCATTGAAAACGCCCGTTCGGTTCGCCCTGGCGCTTGTCGGAACCGCAGCACACTTCCACGCGAATAGGCCTGGGAAGTAAACCGACCTTGGGTAGGTATCCGACCTCTGCCGGAGAGAAGGAGTGGCTCCTCGACGGTCCGAGCGAAGTATCACGGCCTTACTGCCGCAAACCCGAGCGCTAGCGCGCTGACCGGTCGTGTCTGCTCCACACCGGGCTCGTCAGCGCTCGAGCTACTCGCGCCGCACGATCGATGCGGCTACGCCACGGTGGGTCGCTACGTGCGCTGGCGGCTAGCAGCATGCCCGTTCGGCGCGGGAAGGTGGTGAGCCGCGTGATACTTCGGCCGGGTTTCCTACAGTGTTAAAGAATGCGCCACGAGAGGTTGTGTGCGACACGTCCGCTCGGCGAACCGTCGAACGTGATGGCGGTCGTAACGCGCGTCTTCCCGCAGGGATAATCTTGTGCCGAATTCGCATGTTACGGACGACATGGCCTAAATGGGCGGGCTCAAGGCAGAATATCCCGCGTTGCTTCCTCCGGGCTTCCATGGCATGACCATGGCGCAGCTCAAGGCGCTCTGCGTGGACGGCTTCGCGCGGTCGGATCGCCGGCCCAAGATCTATAAAGGTCTGGAGCAGCTAATGCTGGAGCTCTCCGCTTCCGGGCTTAAGGGTGAAGTATGGGTCGACGGAAGCTTCGTGACTAAGAAGCTCGAGCCCGATGACTGCGACCTAGTCGTAAAAGGCGACGGTGGACAGCTCGATTATCCGACTCCGTCGATCACTGCTGTCCTGGGTCAGTATTTCGACGACGCAAAGCGTCCGCTGGTCAAAGCAACCATCTACTGTGACGTCTACCTATTTGCCGACTATCCCGCCCTGCACACGCAATATGGAGCATCGAAGAGCCTTGCGGCGTATTGGGAAAAGGAATTCGGCACGAGCCGCACCGCCGGTACGAAAGGCATTGCGGTGATCGCTTTGCCGTAACGCCATGACGCAACTCGTAGACATTCTAGACTCAATTCGCGGCACGCAAGCTGAGATCGCGCGAGCCGATGCTGCGCTCGCGGGCGGGCGCTCACGCGGCGTCGAGCTGTCGATCAAGTCGCTTCGATTTCGCTTGGAACGACTGGAAGAGGAATTCGCAGACGCTACATCGCGCCAAGAGATCGACGTTTGTAGCTATCGACTTATTCCTGACGGTGGGGCGACATATCCGGTGGCCGCGCTCGGCAGGGCCATGACCACGTTTCAGGAGTTGCTGTCGGTTCTCTACGATTCGGTAAAGAGTGGCCAACCGAAGGCGCGCGCGAAGATGAGCCCGGAGTCGCGCCACGAATCCACCCTCGACTTCGGCTATGCATTCGCTGGATCACTCGGCTTTGTATTTACGGTTGCAAACGAGCGTCTTCTCATCGGCGACTCGCTGTTGGATATGGCCATGGGGCATATTGTCGAGCTTTCGAAGACGCCAAACGCTGACGCCGTAGCGCAGTTCGCCAGGAAATTCGGGGCCGCTCCAATTCGATTGGCGCACGAATGGGCCACTGCTCACGTGGGCGCAAGCCTGAGTCTTGACTTGGAGTGGCGACGCAAGACTGACGTTCGCATTCGCATGACGGCACAGGTTGCCGAACTCCGGGACCTGGCCGATTTGATTGCGTCCACAAGCGCAAGCGACGTCGAGAACGCAGAGCTATTCGGAAAGCTCGTGGGTATCGATGTCGTCTCCCGTTCATTTCATCTCGTGCTCGACGAGAAGACGGACGTTCGAGGCTCATTGCATGCGGACTTCAAAATGCCTGCCACCGTCTCTGTGCCGTCGTACTACACGGCAGTCATCGAGTCGCACCGAAAGCTTCACTACGCCACAGGGCTAGAAGAGCGAACAAACATCCTGCGGTCTCTCAAGCGCTCCTCGGAATCCGGACAAGGCTAGAATGGCGATCAACCGGTGGGAGCCGGGAGCCATGCCCGACTGTGTTTCTAAGCAACTTCCGACGTGGCAGCGGCGAAGCGGTGACTGAGCAGCTTCACCGGCGTCGCATCGAGCTTGCAGGGCGATCAACGCGCCGGTGGCTTCGGTTCGCGGCCCTTGCTTTGTCACCAACGCTCGCCGCACCTATCGTCGTGCCAAGTGTCGCTTGGGCCTACTACGGTAGCGTGGCAATTGACCGGGTCGGGCTTGTTGCGATGTTCTTCGACCAGGTTAGTCTGCGTCGGCCCTCTCCCGGGAAAGTGGAAGTCTGGGTAAAGGGCCTAACGGTTGCAAAATTGGACGCTTACCCAAAACGCGCGGCTGCCGCGCAGCGTGCGATCGACCGTGTATTCCACGGCTATAAGCCGCCGGTCACGACTGTCGCAGATCTGGAACCCGAGATCGTACTCACGGCCACGACCAACGAAGAGCTTGCCGATACTGCCAATTTGGAGCCGCAGGTTCGGATCCTGTACAACGTCGATTGCGAAGCTCGGACGATGCGAACCGTCAGCCTTCACGGCAGTGCTGCAGGTAAGTCGGTCAGTTCGGATCATGCTGGCGACTTGAGCCACGTTTCGCCGGAGACAATTTCAGACCGCCTGCTGCGGCTCGTCTGCCGCGGCTAGTTCAGCCTGCCGCGAACCGAATGCGAAATCCGAGAAAGCGCGGGCGTCAGGATCATGCAGGCAGTGGCGGTCTTTCGGATTCGCCGGACCGCCACCATGCGCATATGCTTGGTTGCTGTGCGCCCAAAAAAGAGCATCGGTATTGCTTTCATGTGGAATCCTGAGTCGACAGCGATTGCTAATCTGTGCATGAAGCGCGCGTCTCCCAACCAAGCGGTCGCGCCGGTCGTAGGTCTAGTCGGATGAACGAACTGCGCGCCAGCCGGGCTGCTATCCAACGCTGATCGTCACACTTTTGCGATATGGGCCGCCCAAGAAAGACGGAGCGCGACTATCACGCCTTGGCGCGGCGGCGTGGATTCGTGTGGTCGCCTCCGGTCCCCCCGAACATCGCAACGAAGTGTGCATGGACGTGCGCGTGCGGGCACAAATGGCGAGCCGTTTACAACGCCATCGATAACGGCAAAGGCTGCCCGGTATGTGCGCGTTCGGCGCGGACCGGCCCTGCTAGAAGGGTTTCTATAAGCTACAACCTCGCCACTGAAGATCCGGTGCTGGCATCCGCTTGGCACCCACATCGAAACGCACCGCTGAGCGCCAGAAACGTCTCACCGAGTGCGCACCGGCGAGTGTGGTGGCAATGTCCAGCGAATCCAGACCATCAATGGTTGAACACCGTTAACGCGCTCTCACGCAGAAAGATTCGCGCGCGTGTAGGGTGTCCTTTTTGCCTGAATAAGACGGCCGGGCATGGGAATAGTCTCGCTGACGTTGATCCTGAGCTTTCGACCGAATGGGACCAGAAAAAGAATCAAGGTCTTCGGGCGACTGAACTGCTGCCCAGTAGTGGGCGCAAAGTGTGGTGGCTCTGCAGGTTCGGCCATTCTTGGCGCGCCAGCCCAAGTTCGCGGCGCAGCCAGGGAAGGCACGGCTGCCCGTACTGCTCTAAACAGAGCTCACGGATGGAGATTCGGGTGCTCACCGAATTGCAGGTGTTGTTCTCAGACGTTGCTTGGCGCGCGAAAGTCAATGGTGCTGAAGTAGATGTGCTCCTCCCAAGCATGCGAGTGGCTATTGAGGTTGATGGAGAGCGATACCACGAAGGTAAGAAAACTGCTGACCGTGCCAAGACGCGACTGTTAGAAAAAGCAGGCTATCGGGTCGTTCGTCTCCGTGAGGGCGCCCTGGCTCCGTTGTCGCCAAGTGACATCTGCTTCCCCAAAAGCGATTCCCATCGACAGACCGTCCGGCGCCTCATGTCTCTTTTGGCGACAATTGCAAGCGACCGCGCTACGCGGTCCCGCTTGGTCAAGGCGAGTGAGGTAGGCCTCGGTGGCGAGAAGCGATATCGGCAGGTGCTTTCGGAGATGCCGATGCCCCCGGTTGAGGATAGCCTTGCGTCTAAGCGGCCAGATCTGCTGGGAGAGTGGGACACCGAGAAGAACAGGCCTCTCACGCCCGCGCACTTCACTCCCGGCTCGAAGAAACGAGTCTGGTGGCGGTGCCCTCGTGGCCACGAAGGCTTCGTGGCGTCGATCCAAAACCGAGCTTCTGGACATGTCGGTTGCCCGTCCTGTTCCGGGCATCGTGCGGCTCCAGACAATCGTCTCGCCGCCGTCCTTCCGAAACTCAAGCCGCAGTGGGACTATGCGAAGAATGCTCTCGACCCCGCCAAGATATCCCGGTCGAGCATCGCTCACGCATGGTGGAAATGCCGCAAATGCGGACATTCATGGAAAACGACGATCTGGCGAGTATCTAGAAAAGGCACGAACTGCCAGCTTTGCGTCAATCGAGCACACGGAGCACGTCGTCGGTCCGGTGCTTCCGCCTAGCTCGACCCGGATTCCATTTCTAGTACTTCTCGGCTTTCGTCCGAGTGATAGGTGGCTAGTGGAAAGTTCGGCCAGAACGGCGCGCCTCTTCGGTGTCGGAGTCCGAATCGTGCACAAGGTAGCGGTTTCTCGCATTCAGCCGATCGACATCACGCATTTGTGCCTAGCAGCCGTGTTCCCGGGCGAATATGGGTAAGGCAGCGGTACCGAATTACGAAAGGAAAGTAAGCGCGACTTGTTGCACGAATCCGATTGCTACCCCAGGCACCAAGTCCTCCGAAACGCTTATCCGTTACGTGGAAGAGCACCTAACGGTCGCTGTGTTGTGGCTCATTGACGGTCGTTTGCAGGGCGGGTTGGCGGCGCAAGAAGTGGTGTTGGACGTCGCCGGTCAGGCGGCTCGTTGAACGAGGCTGGACGATGCGTGAATTCGAAGAGTTCCTAGTGCAGGCAGCGGCGCAAATCGCACCTGAGTACTTCTTGCTGCCGATTCGAGACGCCGACGCACGCTACAGAGAGCGCGTCTATTGCTACGAGCTGTACCACCAGCTGCGAAGCCAATGGCCGCCGGACTGCCCCTATTTTCTTAACGGGGAGGTCGATAAGGGCGGCCATCCGTACGTGCAGCAGAACAGGGCGGCGCCAAAGCCGGACTTCATTGTTCATGTTCCCGGTACCGACAATAACTACGCCGTTATGGAAGTAAAATCGCCGGTAGTCGATCTCGCAGGCATTCGCGTAGATATTCGCAAAATGCTTCAGTTTCGAGTGTTCGGCTACCAACGTCTACTGTATTTGTTCTACGGCATGTCAGCGCACGAAGCAATCCGCAAGATAGAAGACGCTGGCACAACCGCGGAAGATATGGCGGCGATTGAGATCTGGGTGCACTCCTATCCGGGCCGGACTGCTGAGCGGGCTCAATGACGAGGTTTCCTCGAGGCAGACGTTCCTATGACCGCTGTTGTTGTTTGTGCTATTCACCACAGTGAATACCACCATGAGAAAGCCTGCCAGGATTCGAACCATTGCATGCTCGCACTATGACCGGGGCAAGCTCTCGGTTGACCCTGGCTCCCGTATCACGACCTCTTAGATACCGTGATATCAAGTGATCAACGAGAGATTTCTACTTTATATTGACATCCTTGGCTTCGCCGAGATGACGAGACGAGAGCCGCGTAAGGTTGCTCGTCTTTATGCAATTCTCGATTCCCTGAATGTCCATCGACACAACGCATTCAAGACAATCGTTTTTTCGGACACGGCTCTCGTGTACAACCCGGAGCTAGCAAAATCCGATGAAGAGCGACAATATTTGGTGTGGTACCTGATCGAGTTCGCTGAGGACCTGCATCACCGGTTAACAGGGCAAGATATCTACTTCCGCGCCGTTGTGACAACGGGCACCTTTTCGCACTATCCACTTCGGAACATCGAATGCTTTTTCGGTGAGGCACTCGTCTCCGCGTATCTCCATGAAAAGGAGATCCCGTCGATCGGACTATTCATTGACAATGAGTGCAACAAATACAACAAGTACTTTCGCGTGGCCCGCTTCGACGGAGATTGTCATTTTGTATACTTAAATCGCAGTCTAGAGACATTGGATCAGGGCACGGGAGGCGAATATCCATTCACCGACCGAAGCTGGGGAATCGAAGACGGAACGCCGTATACGCCTTGGCAGGTTAGGTTCCTAAAGGACGTTTATGAAAACATGCGAACCCATCGATCGTCGGCGGTGCGAACGAAGTATCTGACCGCATGGGACTTCTACGCGAAGCGGTACCCGCGGATGACACAGGAACTTGTGAATAAAGCTTTCTCGCTAACCGCACTCGGACCGGCGGGAGCCTGGGAGTCCGAGGCAGTAGCGATGGAGAAAGCCATCAGATCCAACAAGCGAATGGGCAGTGGCACCGAGCTCTCGCGTCAGGTTACAGGCAACACCAGGCGGGTCATCAGGAAGCAGTAGCACGGGGCGCCGCCTGTAGTCTGGATTGGCACGTGTAGCTGAGGCGGGCCCTACGCATTACTGAACTTGCGCTTATGAAATTTGCGCTCGTCGACGGGCAACGCCAAGAGGCTCGGCCCAATCTTTCGGGCAGGTGTCCGATTTGCGACCACCGAATGGTTGCGAAGTGCGGAGAAGTCAATATCTGGCACTGGGCCCATCACGGCAGGCGCTTCTGCGACCTTTGGTGGGAGAACGAAACCGAATGGCACCGAGCATGGAAGGGAGAGTTTCCCATAGAGTGGCAGGAGGTTGTCCATCAAACCGAAACGGGTGAGAAGCACATCGCCGACGTGAAGACAAATCGCGGGTGGGTAATCGAGTTCCAATATTCTTATCTCAAACCAGAGGAGCGTCGATCTCGCGACAGCTTTTATCCGAAGCTGATCTGGGTGGTCGATGGAACGAGACGAAAGAGAGATCGGTCGCGGCTGATCAACGCTTGGAATGAAAGCGCGCCGGTTGGCGCGAATTCGCCGGTGCGTAGAATCTTTGCGGATGACTGCGTATTGCTGCGGGAGTGGGTAGGCAGTAATGCGCCCACATTCTTTGATTTAGGCGATGTGGACCTGCTTTGGTGGCTCTTTGCTAGGAGCAGCAATGGGTCGGCGTTTGTCGGGCCGTTCCCGCGTGCTGTGTTCATTGAGAGCCATCGTGATGGGGCGACTGAGGAAGCCGGCCGAGCGTTCGATGATTTCGTGAACACCTTCCCCAAACAGCTTGCTGAGTATGAGTCACTGGTCGCCAAGCAACCTATCCAAGGCTTCCGGCCATACTTGGTCCCGAGGATCGGCCGCCGCAGACGGTTCTAGACTTTGTAAGAACCTCGGATCGCACCGTACGCTCTCCCGCCATGGATACGCGTGAATGGCGGACTCTCTCGCAAAACCTTAGACGCAGTGGCGCACTATTGACTGGGTTCTTCCGGACATCGCAGGCCGGGCAACTCATTGGCGCTATATTCTATCGACTTCATCCTTCCAGAATTTGCGGACCTGAAATTCCGGCAAATACGGCCGCGATCTGACCTTATTCATCAAGTCCCAATAGCTCGCCCGGGCGAAATCATCGGTGACCTCGGCCGGATAAGTGTATGAGTAACGGACCCCATCTGGGTCGTTCACCTTGCTTCGAGCATATTCCGGCGCCAAATAGTGGCGTATGCCCCACCTGATGTTGTTCAGAAATTCAACAATTGCGTTGCTTTGCGCAAGAAATCTGTCCCGGTGAAGCCAGTCGTACGCCTCACTTGTTGCCAATAATGCATGATTCAAATCGACAACAGCACCACTATCCGCAAGCGCCTCCTGAAACGCGCGCATTGTTTGCACGGACCGGAGCACGTTGTGTTTGCACATGTTTCCAGAAATCTTGAGCAGGTCGACACGACGAATTCTGAGATCAAGTTCAACAGAGAGTGTGGAGAGCCACATCTTTGGAATAGTGATTGTTGTTTCCAGCCAGCTCCGAAACGTACTGGCGGCATCACGAAGCGGCATGATGCTGTCGCCAACATTGAAGCTTGGGTCATCACAGATGTCCGCTAGTGCTCCGATATAACTCCGCTGAGCAACCGGACCGTCCTTGTCGGTGAGTGACAGGAGATCCACAAGGACAAGATTGAAGTATCGCGCGTGCGCCCCATCCTTGAAGCGTACTTCGCTGGTGTCCGTCCCTTCGAACAAATCGAGAATGCCCCTGTGCACGATTGAGTCGATCAGGTCGTAGATCGCTAGCAGCATCACGACTTCGGATTCGACCTGACCCAACGGAGACCGTGTTGCCATTGTTGTTTCCGTTTACTTGGTGTCCCGCTCCATGTCCAACGCGACGCAGGCGAAGGCCGTCGTCTTGTCGCATTTATACGCCGTCTAGCAGCGCGCTCGCGGGCCGCGCGCTAAGCCAACGGAATGCGAAATCTCACTGGGACGTGTGTCGATAAGTTCCGGATGATATATCCAAACCCCCAAACTATCGGGTGGAACGGCCGTAGGTATTAACGGTATCAGCCACGTTTGGCCGCCGAGAGGTTCACCACTACGCCGCTTCGAGCAGCCTCCACCACCTCTCCATCTCTATCGGGTCTCCCGACCGCTCCGCGAGCTCCCGGAAGTAGATCAGCATCAGCTGGTAATTGTGGAGCAGGGCCCGCGGCATCTCATTCCCGTCGGGGTCGACGATCGCGCCGGGTTTGATGAGCCAGCCGCGCCACTCGGGGGTGAGGATCATCCGGTCGCGGTGCAATCGGAACAACTTCTGCGCCGCTCGGCCTGGCTTTAAGCGCCCGGTCTTGTAGGCATGCGCCGTGGAAAGGGCGACACAGCACCACTCGGCGATTAGTTTCGGTGGGTACCCGTAGAACTCATCTACCGTAACGTGCTTTCTTGGCCTTCCGACCGGTCTTTGGGGTTTTCTAGTTCTGCGGAAATCCCTCCACGCCGACGGGTCGTCGAGTTGCAGCATCGCCCACCCCTGCAAAATCTCTCTTAGGTAGGCGAGGGTGATAGCCAGGCGCCCGCGCCGGCGCGGCTCGCGACATAAACGCCTAGTTTTGCAGGTGCTAGCGCGGGGTAATGGGCTGGGTGATTCGCGGCGGCGCCGCTGATTCTGGACAGGTGCCCCTGGCCCCCCGCCCCCTGGACAACTCTTTTATATAGGGTGTGAGGGGTGGGATGCTGCGCCGCACCTACTGCGGATAATGCCCAATAGACTAGATGGGCCGGCGTAGCGGTGCGTCGGACCATGGTTGTCGAGGAGAGACGCTGGCAGAGCGAGAATCCCTGGAGTGCTGTGAAGCCACGGCCATGGGGCTACGGCGCTTTCGAGCGCGCTGTTGGAACTAATCAAATAATATGGGCCCGGAACAACTGCGTCGTCACGCAGGTTTCAGTGCGAATGTGAGAGTGAGACTGACAATGGATAGAGACATAGCCAAACACGTCGTCGACATCGCATTCAGAAGTGCGTCGAGCCTCGCCGACCTAATCCCACTGCTGAAGGAGCACTGCAGTGAAGAAGAGTACAAGAAGTTGCTCAAAGGCATTGCAGCTGTGTCGGCCAGTATCAACATCGAGCTGCTAAATCAGATTTACGAATACTTTCCCGATATCAAAATCGACCTTGAAGCCAAGATACAGAAGTATGGAAGACTGGTGTGATCCGTTCGTGCACGGTGCCATTGCAATGACGTCGCCGCTTCGCCCACCACCGAATGTCTCGGTAGAGGTGCTCCTGTCTGACCAGCCACGCTGGGGATGCTGCACGGTACTTACTTCGGAGAATGCCCATTTCGGACGACCAGGGGATATGTCGTCGCGCAATTGAGCGGGTGCGGCGCCTCTCGAGCAGCGCTGGTGGGATGCCACCCGCTATATGGACAGTATCCGTGGAACAGGGTGACTATCTATCTGATGCGGCACGACAATGGCGAAGGTCAGCTTTACGGATTTACATCCCGTTATATGAAAACGTGTTCGTTCATAAGACGTTAGACGCCACGCCGACGCATGCGCTTATATCAAAAGGTTGGCCTCGCGCTCTCTATCGTGGTCGGGTTACCGCTTATGGCGTTGTCAGCGTACGCTGGACTCGTGTTTTATGACATTCACCGCGTTCGAGAGTTGTGCCCGAAACTGGTGCCCGGCACCTCCGTCGCCGCGGCGACGAATATTGTCGAGGATGCCGGACTGGGGGATTGGGTCAAGCCGATCGCGTCCTCCAATGTTCCTGGCATTTTCGATGAGAAAACGAAGACGTGGTTCTTTGCTGTGCCGGCTGCAACCACAATGGGCGATATAGGTTGCGGCGTCACGCACGACGGCCACGTCGTTATTGCAGCGCAGAACTTGGAGTGGTGACGTCTAACTATCGGTTGGAGCGGCCGTGAACGATAAACTGCTTCGTATACGGCCGCGTACCGCGGCCGCTCAACCTTGACGTTAGGTGCACGGGCTTGCGCGCTCTCCCGATCCCCTGGTTAGTACTCGCCGCGTTCGCTTCAACGATTGCGATCGCCGACCCCGCAGGGGCGCCGAGTTCAACTCCGGCAACGTCACCTCGCCTCGAGGCGAAAAGGGTGTTGGCTCTTGCGAGCGCGGCACTCGCCGGGACGACCGGCGTGCGCTACAAGGCGCGCGAACCCAAATTCTTCCCGGACAAGCGCGCCTGGTGGGTCTTTTTCGCGGAAACCGGCCCGATGGTGTCGGTGGACGGGGCGATGCTAGTGGTCGTCGACGATCGTACCGGCCATACCTGTGTCCAACAGGCCATGGCCGTCGGCCCGTGCACCTAACTATCGGATGGAGCGGCCGTGATCGATAAACTGCCCTTGATATCGACACGTTCCGCGGCAGCTAATCCTGGATGTCGGAGGGGTCCGAGAGAATCGGTAGCGCTAGGGCGTGCTGGAGGAACCGTCCTCTCCAAAGGCAGACTCATCGCTCCCTTTATCTTGTTGGCAGTGACGCCGGTCAACGCGGACGGGCCGGTCGCCCAGCATACGGTCCACGTTCGCATCTCGCCAGAATGCAAAGACGGGTTTTACGGCCCGGATGTCAAGGGCAACAAGCTCAGGGCAATTAAGCCGCTGCCAGACTACGTAGCCTGGAATCCAGCGGACGCCCAACCGCGTTCATTCAAGGACCCACGCACGCTGGTGACGCTCTATGTGGAGAGCGACGGTCGACACCTTGCGGCGATAGATTCAAACGGAGCGCTCCTGTGGGTTCGAAATCCATTTGAGGACGCGGCGCTGTGCCCTTACCGAACGCCGAGGCCCGTCATTTCCAAGATTACGGTGCCCGATGTTCGACCGGATTACATGAAGGCGCTCCATTTGGACCCTGCACACAGGTTCGTTGAGATTTCGTTCGACTCCTCACAGTTCGGACTGGTCGACGAGACAACCGGCGAATTCTATTTTGGAGGCAATAACTGACCCTCCGGCCTGCTGCGGGGATTGTCTATTTCTTGCGAAAGTCCTTCCGTCCTCCGGATCCCGGTTCTGCAGCACGGCCCGCCTCCAGGAAGTCATGCAGGGGTAGGCGAGGGTGCGCCCGGTGCGCCTGCGCACCCGCCGCTCGCGACATAAAGGGGCTGGTATTTCAGGGGTACTAGCGCACAGCAACGGGGCGCGGCGATTGGCCGCGGCGCAGCCGTCGGCCCCTGTGTAACTTTGCACAGTAATTGGCACCAAAGTAGCCACGCTATTTGGCACCGATATCGCGCGATCTCCGGGATCCGCTGACCTAAGGTGCCAAATATAGCGGCGAAATCAGTGCCATTTATTGTGGCGAGTCATAGTGAGTCATGACGACAATTATAGGCCGTCACCGCGCGGATGCTGCACCGCACTCACTTCGGAGAATGCCGAGCGGGGGACATGGATCGCTTTGTTGACGCCACGGATATCGCATCGTGACTCAACATGGCCTCCAGGAGCCGCAGTGCTAATCGTTCACCGGGGTCGTGCCACGGCTTAGCGACATCGAACGCTGACCATCGACACGTTGACGGGCCTAGAACCAACTAGGACCTGCCCAGGAAGAAACGGCCGATCGCCAGCTCGGAAGGCCGGCGGACGTCTAATTAAGAGTGGCTAGCGTGCTTGCGACGTCCCCCCGCATTTGAGTAGCGGTACGATCTAGAGTCTAACCCCGGCTGGGAGGTTAGACGTGAAGAAGCGATTCAGCGAAGAACAGATCATCGGCTTCCTGCGGGAAGGCGATCGCGGGATCCCGGTGAAGGAGCTGTGCCGCAAGCACGGGTTCTCTGAGGCGAGCTACTACCTGTGGCGGAGCAAGTTCGGCGGGATGGACGTATCCGACGCGAAGCGCCTGAAGGCACTCGAGGCGGAGAACGCGAAGCTGAAGAAGCTGCTGGCGGAGTCGATGCTCGAGAACGAGGTGGCTCGGGAGGCGCTTCGAAAAAAATGGTAACCGCCCCGGCACGTCGCGAGCTGGTGCGGTGGATGCGAACGCGAGGCCTGACGGAGCGGCGGTGCCTGGCCATGGTGGCGATGAGCGCGAGCTCGTTGCGCTACCAGCCGAGGCCCGACCGGAACGTGGGGCTTCGCGAACGGATCATCGCCCTGGCGCAGCGATATCGACGCTACGGTGTCGGAATGATCCACCTGAAGCTTCGGCAGGCGGGCGAGCTCGTGAACTACAAGCGGGTTGAGCGGCTGTACCGGCTCGAGAGGCTGCATATCCGGCGCCGGCGGCGCAAGAAGATCCCGGTGGCGGATCGGCAACCGCTGATCCGGCCAGGCCACGCGAACGAGGTCTGGTCGATGGACTTCGCCTTCGATCGGGTGGCATCCGGCCGAACGATCAAATGCCTGGTCATCGTCGACGACGCGACGCACGAAGCCGTCGCGATCGTCCCGGAGCACACGATCGGCGGCGATCACCTGACTCGGATCCTGGATGGCGTCTGCGCTCAGCGTGGCGCGCCGGCGATCATCCGAACCGACAACGGCCCAGAGTTCACGGGACGCGCGATGCTGAACTGGGCGCATCGCCGCGGAATCGCTCTGCGGCTGATCGAGCCCGGTAAACCGAACCAGAATGCGTACGTGGAATCGTTCAACGGACGATTCCGCGACGAATGCCTCAACGAGCACTGGTTCATGTCGCTCGTTCACGCTCGCACGCTGATCGAGGCATGGCGCCGCGAGTACAACGAGGAGAGACCCAAGAAGTCACTGGGCGGGCTCACGCCCACCCAGTACGCGAAGCACCTGGCCACGAGGCCCATTACAATGCCGGCAGACTCCAGCTCACTCCGCTACTGAAAGCGGGGGGACGTCGCTTGAGAGAAGCGCTCGGCACCACATCGCAATGATCGTGTTGCAACCGGGCACAGGAGATCACTCTCGAGCTCCAAGAGATTACAATGAGTCGTTCGCCTATCTCGCAAGCAACGGGCGTCTGACTCTACTGGCCGAATGACACGAGCGTTTAGAGAAAACTCGAGAGCGGCATGCGGACTCTAGTTGTCTCCCTCGCGCTAATCGCGATCTCAACGGCTGCCGCGAATTCCGCGGTACTCGAGAACGTGCATCTGCAGTGGCGACCGACGTCGGCGCTGCAGGCTCGCGCGGTCGCCGTAGCAGACGTATCGATCCAGTTCGACAAGTTTCAGGATGGCCGCGCGGGAAGGCCTGCGATCGGTGAGAATCTCGAGGACGCTACTCCGAAGCCTGTGACGACCGTTGATGATGTCGGGGCGTTCGTGAGTCTCCATATGCGAGAGCTATTCGAGCGCACTGGACTCAAGTCGGTCGACGACAACGGCGCGGTGCGGATCAAGGGCGAGATCAGGCAGTTCTTTGTACGAGAGACGACCACGTATCGCGCGGAGGTTGCCGTGCACTTGTCGGTCGTTGACCGAGAGGGGCGATCGCTTTGGGATGGAATTGCTTCAGGCGACGCAACTCGTTTCGGTCGATCCTACCGACTTGAGAACTACGAAGAAGTCCTTTCAGACGCGGTGGTCGATGCGGTGAATGTGCTCCTGCAGAACGGAGACTTCATCAGGGCCCTGTCCGGGCGAGCGCGATAATCAACGGTTCGCAGTTGATTAACGCGATGGAGGCCGGTCCGGCATCACTGACATTCGGCGGCGTGAGCGACGTCCCCGACGTGTTGAGTAGTCTTGGAGACTGGATCCGGTACGCGGGAGCGCGGCGCGACGCGCGCGCGGCGCACCGAGGGTGGTGCCTGGCGTTGGCCCTTTCTGATCGAACAGCGACCCGCGGCGTTGCTGCACCGCGACTCGTTCGTGTGTTACCGACAGGGTTCGGCGGTGAAGTACCCTTCGTTTATTCGTGAGTAGTTGCGGGTGGCCGCATCGTCGGGGCTTCCGACCATGCGTCGCAATTAATAGCGCCCGCGATTGTGCGATCGTCGTAGTCGGCGCCGGCTTCGAATCGACTAGCCCACGGCACTTGCGGATCGTGCCAGTCGGCGCTTCCTCGCCCGTGAGTTGCCGGCTCCCGATGCCGGTCAGCGTCGCTGCGCCAAAACCTCGGCGATCGCAGCGTGGGCGGCACGATTTAGTCGATAGCGCGAGAAAAACAGCAGCGACGACACGGTAATCAGCGCGGCCGCCGGACCGTACAGCAGACCCAGATTGCGCAGGATGTCGGGTGCGATAGTCACGCTGTGGCCGCTCGCGATCGCGGCGCTCGGAAACCGGATCAGGTCCAACAGAAAGCCGGCGAGCATCGAGCCCACACCGGTCGCGGCCTTGTTGGCGAAACTTAGACTCGCGAAATAAAGCCCCTCCCGTCGCGCCGCGAACATCTGTTCGTGCTCGTCGACGGAATCCGCGAGCGCCGACTGAAAGGCGATTGTCACGAGCGTCGCCGCGATCCCGGCGACGACCGAGGCGCTGACCAGGAGCCCGACCCGGAAGCTGATCCCGCCCGGGAGCAATCCCGATGCCTGAAGGACTGCTGGGACGCTCTGCGCGAGGGCGAAGACTGCGATGCCGCAGAGCACGATCGTACGTTTCTCGGCACGCCCGATGAGGAGGAACCCGAACGGAAGCCCGAGCGCAAGGCCCGCGACCAGGCTCATCGCGACGGTCCCGATCTGCTTCACGTCGAGGGACCAGAAATACTGGTTCGCATGCAGGCCGAGCGAGTTCGTGAGTCCCTGGCCAATGAAGAACAGGAGTACTCCGCCGAACAGCCGCCGGAATGAGGGGTTGCGGAAGACCTCGCCGACCTCCGCTGCCAGCCGCCGCACGAGGTGCTTCTGCGCGCGCGGGACGGTGGCGAGGCGCGGCGCCGCGCGCGCCGAGACCACCGTCGCGAGCATTCCCGCCGCCCATAACACCGCCCCCGAGGTCCAGCCGAAGGGCGCATACGCGGCGCGATGCTGCAGGCCGTCGTGCCCACTCAGGAACCACCCGAACCCGAGCAACAACGGCACGAGCATGCCGAGCATGCCGAAGATCACGCGAAAGGCGACGACGCTCGAGCGGTCGTCGTAGTCTGGGGACAGCTCGGCGCCGAGCCCGAGATACGGCACGATGAAGCCCGACATCGAGATGCGAAGGGCGACGACGACGGCGCAGACGTATAAGAAGAGTGCCCACCCGGCTAGCGCCGGAACGGAGAAGAGGAGCCCGAGCGTGAGGGTGAGCGGCAGGAGGCTCACGGCCATGACCGGGACGCGCCGACCCCAGCGCGTCTGCAGGTTGTCCGAGAGCGAGCCGATCACCGGATCGGCCACCGCATCGATCGTGAGCGAGATGAAGAGCGCGATCCCGGCCAGCGACCCGGATAGGCCGCAGACATTGGTCAGGTAGAAGAAGAGGTAGGTATTGAGAGTCACCGTCGAGATGCTCTCGACCACCTGGCCCACGCCATAGCCGGACTTGAATCGCACGCTGAGGTGCGTGCGCGAGGCTTCGACCGCGGCGGACATCGAGGCAGCGGTCATGCGGTTCTCCAGTCGCGCCACAACCAGCGCAGGGTGTCCGGAAGCAGGGCCCCGCCGTGCGCGAGGGAGTGCCCGCCTTCGCCCACGACCAGCTGATGGTCGTAGCCACGATAGGCGAGGGCCGAGGCGAGCTCGCGGTTGCCGAGCGTCCAGGAGCCGAACAGGATGTCGAGGTCGCGCTCGCCTGTCTGCAGGAACACGCGCAGCGCCTTGCGCGGCATGCGCCGCACCGTTGCGGCGAGCAGGTGGCCACCGCGGATGTTCACGAAGCTGCCGCAGTGGCTCAGGACCTTGCCGAAGTAGTCGGGCCGCTCCCAGGCGGCATTGAAGGCACAGATCCCGCCCGAGCTGAGGCCCGCGATCGCGCGGTGTGCGGGGCCGCTGGCGATCGACAGCCCCTGGGTCAGCTCCGGGATCAGCTCGTCGATCAGGAAGCGCGCGTAGGTATCCCCGATGGAGTCGTACTCGATGCTGCGGTTCCCGCTGCCGCCGTAGATCGGCAGCCCGGGCCCGTTCGTACCCGGCTCGACGAATAGCCCGACCGTCGGCGGCATGTCGCCATCGGCGATCAGGTTGTCGAAAACGACCGCGGCGTTCGCCTCCGGCGCGAGGTACCGGCTGCCGTCCTGGAAGACCATGAGGCTGAAGGGGCGGGCTGCGGAAGGTGCCTTCGGAACATAGAGGCGGACGGTGCGCTCGACGCTGGGATAGACGCGGCGACTGACGAAGTGCCGCTCGAGGAGCTGGCCGCGCGGAACGTTCCGCTCCATCGCGTCGGGGCCGGGCGCATAAGGGCCGGGGGCCATCAACGCCGCCGCGAACCGCGGGCCGTCCTCCTCCGGCATGCCGGGCATCAGCCGCCGGAGCTCCGCGATCACGGCGGCGCGCGCGTCGGGTCCGGCGGCCTCGCTCATCGTCCGGTGACGCCCGTGACGCGCGCCACGAACTCGTCCGTCATCTCCGCAAACTCGCGCGCGCGCCAGAGCGAGACGCCGTGCTCGCAGTCGAAATGCTGCGCCGTGGCGTCGCGGCACGCAGCGAGGAACTCCGCCTCATGGGCCATGGCCGGCCGGTCGCGCGTGCCGTTGACGAAGAGGACGGGCTGTTCGATCGCGGCGAGGCGGGGCCGGAAGTCGACGTTCGCCAACGCCTCCACCGCCTGCGCGAACGCGCCGAGGTGGATCCCGGCACCGATCAGCGCGTCGACATCCGCCGGCGTGTGGCCCATACGCTTAAGCACCTTGGTGAGGTTCCCGCGGACGAAGCGCTGCTCTCCGTAAAGCCGCGCAAACCACGCCCCGAGCCGCCCGCGCCAGCGCAGGGCACGGAGCGCGCCGCCACGGTAATTGAGACTGCAGCCGCCGAGGATCAGGCCCTTGAGCTGCGCGCGCGGAAGCCCGGCCGCGGCCGCCATCGCGCTGAAGCCGCCGAGGGAATCGCCGGCCACCACGAGGGGTGCGTTCTCCGCCTCGCGGGCGGCGTCGGCCACGGCCGCGGCGGCCGCGAGCAGCGTATAGCGCTCGCTCTGCCGCGCGCCGTGCCCTGGCAAGTCTGGTGTCAGCACACGCCAGCGTGGGTCGAGCAGGCGCCGGACCGGATCCCACATCCGGCCGTTCAGCGTCGCGCCATGCAGCAGGATCAGCACCGGGGCACCGGTGCTCGACGACTCAGTCATGCGTGCGTCACTCTGCTTACCTATCTAATAGGTCGTGGAGCTAGTTCGCGTTCGAAGGGCCATGGTTCGTCCTTATTGCCCACTGGTGAACTTTAGTCCTGTTCAACCTGTTTGACAAGTTGGCTTTCGTTTGATAACGTGCGCCGCCATGGCCACTCCCCCACGGCTCAATCCGGTCACCGTGCTGACACCCGTCCACGGGTCCCAGCTCTCCGCCAAGGTCGTTCGCCACCTGCTCGCGCTGGTGCAGCGAGAGCACCTCGTTCCCGGGGACACGGTGCCGAGCGAGGTGCAAATCGGACGCGAGTTGCAGATCAGCCGCGGCATCGTCCGCGAGGCGTATCGCGCACTCGCGGCGCTTGGGATCCTCGAAATCGAAGGCGGGCGCCGCCCGCGGCTGCGGGTCATCGACGCGCAGGTCCTGACGGAGTTCTTCGACTACGCGCTCACGACCTCCCAAGTGACGCTTGCGCACGTGCTCGAGACGCGGCGCGCCCTCGAGATTCAGACCGCGCAGCTGGCGGCGCGCTACGCGAGCGACGCCCAGCGTCGACTGCTGCGCGAGCTGGTCGCCCAGATGCGCTCGGCCGGCGCCGACCACGCGCGCCGCGTCGCCAGCGACATGGCTATCCACAACGTGATCGCAGAAGCGAGCGGTAATCCGCTGAACAGCCTGGTGCTCGGTGCGCTTCGCGCTCCCGTCGAAGAGTCCTCGCGCATGCACTTCCAGGACAGCCGTGGTGCGGACGAGCTCACGCGTGTCATCGACGCGCACGAGGCGGTCGTCGATCGGATCTGCGCCGGCGATTCGCTGGGGGCGGCGTCCGCGATGTCCTGTCATTTCGACTTGGCGCTGGTGCACGTGATCCGCCAGGACCGTGCGCGCCAGGAAGAGCGGAACGCCGAGGCGGGCGCCGCGCCTGCGGGCGGCATGCGAATCCTGACGTGACGGAGCGCGCGGCGCTCGCTGAGGTCATTCAACGGCTCGGGGAGCGCCTCGGCAATCGCCTCAGCGTCGCAAGCGCCGTGCGCGAGCAGCATGCACGTGGCGAGGGACTGGCCACGAGCCTGCCGCCGGACGCCGTCACCTGGCCGGAGAACAAGCACGAAGTCTGCGAGATCCTCGCGTTGTGCAACGCGCACCGGGTGCCAGTCATCGCCTTCGGCGCCGGCACGTCGGTCGAAGGACACGTCAGCGCGCCACACGGCGGAATCTCTCTCGACCTTTCGCGCATGGACGCGCTGCTCGCGGTGCACGTCGAGGACGCCGACTGCATCGTGCAGCCCGGCCTGACGCGCGAGGCGCTCAACACCCAGCTCCGGGACACCGGGCTCTTCTTCCCGGTGGATCCCGGTGCCAATGCGACGCTCGGCGGAATGGCCTCCACGCGCGCATCGGGCACGACGACCATGCGGTACGGCTCGATGTGGCACAACGTGATGGCACTCGAAATCGCGGTCGCCGATGGTCGGCTCGTGCGCGTCGGCACTCGCGCGCGCAAGTCCTCCGCCGGCTTCGACCTCGTGCGGCTGATGGTCGGCTCCGAAGGCACGTTGGGGGTGATAACCGAGCTCACGCTGCGGCTGCATCCGCTCCCGGTCGAGGTGGCTGCCGCCAGCTGCGCGTTCCCTAGCCTGCGTGACGCCGTGGATGCGGTGACCGAACTGTCGTTCACGGGCGTCCCCTTCGCGCGCATCGAGTTCATGGACGAGCACCAGATTCGGGCCTGCAATCGGCACTCGCAGCTCGCGCTCGCTGAACTGCCGACCCTGTTTCTCGAATTTCACGGTAGTGCCGCCGCCGTCAAGGAGCAGGTGGACCTCGCGCAGTCGGTCGCGGCAGGCCATGGCGGCGTGGATTTCAAGTGGGCCACCCGGCCGGAGGATCGCAGTCAGCTCTGGCGCGCCCGCCACATGGCGTACTACGCCGCACTGGCACTGCGACCGGGCTGCCAGAACATCGTCGCCGACGTCTGCGTGCCGATCTCGGCGTTGGCTGAGGCCGTGAGCCGGGCGCGCGCGGCCATCGATCGCGAGGGGCTGGTCGCTCCGATTCTCGGTCATGTCGGGGACGGCAACTTTCACGTCATCTTCATGCCCATGCCGGACCGGCCCGACGAGATTGCGGCCGTCGATCGCGTCTACGACGGCCTCATTGAGCACGCCCACGCGGTCGGCGGCACCTGCACCGGGGAGCACGGTATCGGCCTCGGCAAGAAGGCGAAATTGCTCACGGAGAGCGGACCCGACGTGGTCGGCCTGATGCAGGCCATCAAGCGCGCATGGGATCCACGCGAAATTCTCAATCCGGGAAAGATTTTCGGGGACTGACGCCCAGGCTCGCCCCCGATCGATTACCACCTACGACCAATTTAGGAAGGGGAGATCGGTGAAACCTGTTTACAAGTATTGCGCGCCGCTGCTGGTGGCGGCGGGTGCCCTCGGCACCACGTCTCCGGCTCTCGCCCAGGATGCCAAGAACACCGGCGACTACCAAACGCTCACGGAGGTCGTCGTCACGGCGCAGAAAGTGGCGCAGGCCGCAATCGATGTGCCGGCCTCGGTGACCGCCGTCAGCGGCGAGGCGCTGGCGAGCGAGGGGCTCACGCGCTTCGAGGACTACGCGGCGCAGGTGCCCGGCATGTCGGTCACGGCGCTCACGCCGGGTTACAGCTCGGTCGTCCTGCGCGGCATCAGCACGGGCATCTCGCAGGCGACGTCGTCGACCGGCTACTACATCGACGAGGCGCCGATCGGCTCGGTGACCGCCTACGCCACCGGCGGCATCCTGACGCCCGACCTCGATCCCGACGAGGTGCAGCGCATCGAGGTGCTGAAGGGCCCGCAGGGCACGCTCTACGGAGCCGGCGCGGTCGGCGGCTTGGTGCGCTTCGTCACCAGCGCCCCGAGTCCGCAGCAATTCGGCGGCTCGGTCAGCTTCGGGGCGCAGAGCGTCGACGACGGTGGCACGGGCCTGAACGGCCGCGTCGCACTCAACGTGCCGCTCGGGGACAGCAACGCGCTCCGCGGCAGCCTCTTCAGCCGCACCGACCCGGGCTACATCGACGATCCTCTCACCGGGCGGCGCGACGTGAACCGCTCGCGCACTGCCGGCGGGCGCCTCGGGTGGAACTGGCAGATCGATAGCGACTGGTCGCTCTACGTATGGGGCTTCACGCAGCGCTTCACGGCCGATGGCATCAGCGCGATGGACGTGACCGCGCCGGCGCTGACGCCCGTGGCGGGGGATCTGACGCGCAGCACCTACATCCCGGAGACGCAGAAAATCACCTTCGATGTCTACAACGCCACCTTGAAGGGCAAAGTCGGCGACTTCGCGCTCGTCTCGTCGACGACCTACCAGACGATCGATGCCACCACCAACGTCGACGTGACGTCGACCTTCGGGCCGCTGTTCGGGCTGCTGCTCGGTATCCCGAACCTAGGTGCCGAGACGACTCAGGCCATCAGCACCCAGCGCTGGTCGGAAGAGCTCCGCCTGAGCTCGGTCGCGCTGCACGATGCCCTGCAGTACACCGGCGGCCTCTACTTCACGCACGAGGACAGCAGCAACACCCTGCCGCCGGTCTATCCGTTCCTGACCCCGTCGCTTACGCCCTTCACGCTGCTGGGCCCGCTGGCCAACGCCTCGATCGTCACGCGCTACCAGGAGTACTCCCCGTTCGCGAACGCGAGCTACGACATCACCTCGCAGTTCGACCTGCAGGCGGGCCTGCGCTACTCGCACTACACCGAGAACTACGCGCAGAACTACCAGGCAGCGATCCTGTCGCCGGTCCCGGTTCTGATCAACCAGGACGTGGGCCAGGACAAGATGACCTACCTCGTCGCCGCGCGCTACAAGCCCACGAAGGACACCGCGATCTATGCGCGGGTTGCGACCGGCTTCCGCCCGGGTGGTCCGAGTGCGCTGCCGCCGGGCGTGATTCCCGGCGGGAAGCAATCGTTCGACCCGGACACGGTGACGAGCTACGAACTCGGTCTCAAGTCCGACTTCGCCGGCGGCAAGGCGTCGGTCGAGGCGGCCGTGTTCACGACCGACTGGAAGGACGTGCAGATTCAGACCAGCGCCACCACGGCCACTGGCACCTACCAGTTCTTCGTCAACGGCGGCACGGCGAAGAGCGACGGCGTCGAGGCGACGCTGCTGTTCAATCCGGTCATGGGGCTGTCGCTGCGGGCCACCGGCGCGTACACCGACTCCCGGCTGACCTCGGACGCACCGGCTGCCGGCGGCCTTGATGGCGACCGCATGCCGTTCTCGCCGCACTGGACCGCCTCGCTGCTCGCCGACTATCACTTCCACGTGGGCGGCGACTGGGAGCCGTTCGTTGGCGCTTCGTGGAACTACATTGGCGATCGCGTCTCGAATTTCAGCGACCACCAGCCGCCGAACCCGACCGCCCTGCCATCGAACAAGGTGGCGGTGCCGTCGTATACGACGTTCAACCTGAACGCCGGTTTCGACGTGAGTCGCGTGCGCGTGCGTCTCTACGGCAAGAACCTTGGCAACTCGCGCGGAATCAACTTCATCAACAGCGTGGGCTTCCCGATACCGGTTGCAAACCCGCTGGGCAACCCGTTCACCGAGGGCGTGATCCCGCCGCGGACGCTGGGTGCCGACGTGTCCTACCGCTTCTGACGGACGCTGGGATGCGCGTGGCCCGGCGGTACCGCGCACAGGTGGACCGTGACGTTCGCCTCGCGGGCGGCGGGCTGCTGCCCGAGGTCACGACCGCGTATGCGACGCTCGGCGAACTGAACGCCTCCGGCACGAATGCGGTACTGGTTCTGCACGGCTATACGACGGGCCCCTCGATGCTCTTTCCCGGATCGAACGCGGCGGAAGGGTCCTGGAGCGGGCTCATCGGACCCGGGCGGGCGATCGACACCGAGCGGTTCTTCGTCGTCTGTCCCAACATGCTCGGCTCGAGCTATGGCTCGACGGGGCCCGGATCAGTGAACCCGCGCACGGGGCGCATTTTCGGGATGGAGTTCCCGCGCATCACGATGGCGGACATTATTGCGGCGCAGGTCCGGCTGATCGACGCGCTGGGAATCGATACGCTGGCCGCCGTCGCTGGTCCCTCGCTCGGGGCGATGCAGGCGTTCGCGTGGGCAACCGGTCACCCGGAACGCGTGGCGCGCGTCGTCGCGGCGGTGGGCGCGCCCTATCGACCGGCCGCGGTCCTGCCTGCCACACAGGTGGTCACGGAACTTGAGCGGGATCCGGCCTGGCGCGGCGGCCACTATGAGCCCGGTGCCCTCACGCCCAAGCTGATGCGCCTACGCGTCGCGACGCTCGAGCGCTACGGCATCGAGGCCGAACTCACCTCTCGCTTCCCGAGCGCGGCCGATCGGCGTCGCGAGATCGAGCGCCTGGCGGCCGAATGGGCGGGCGAGTTCGACCCGGGCGCGCTCGTGACGCTCGCGCGCGCGGTCGAGGACTTCGACGTCCGGCCCGACTTGCCGCGCATGCGCGCTCCGCTGCTCTATGTGCTCTCCCGCTCCGACGACCTGTTTCCGCCGGCGATTGCCCGCGAGCTTGCGCCGCTGTTCGACGCCGCGCGGCTCTCGTGGACCTACGTCGAGCTCGCAAGCGACAAGGGGCACCTGGCGGCGGGAGCCGACAGCGCGTTGTGGGCCGATGTTCTCGCGGATTTCATGGCCACGCCGCCGGCAGAGTGGCGCGGGGCTGGCCTCGGCGAGGTCGCGCACCCATGATCCGTCGGGTGCTGGCGTGGAGCGGCGCAGTCGTCCTGCTGCTTGCGCTGCTCGCAGTCGCAGCGGCGCTGCAGCTTGAGTGGCAGGCGCGGAGGGCCGCGCGAGACGGCGCCGCGAGGCTCGCGGCCGTCGAGCGCTCGAGCGCTCGGCCGGGGGCGCCGGTGACCGGGACACCCGTGCTCATCCTGTTGCATGGCGCCGGACTCAACGCGCACATGTGGGACCCGGTGCGTCGGCATCTCGACCCGACGTTGCGCGTGATCGCGCTGGACCTTCCGGGCCATGGTGCGCGCCGCGACGTGGACTATTCACTCGACGGCGCGACGGCCGACGTCCTGCTCACCGCACGCTCGGTGGCATCCGAGCCGGTCATCCTGGTCGGCGACTCCCTTGGTGGGTACACGGCTATGGCCGCCGCTCCGTTGCTGCCGCGCGGACAGCTGGTGGGCCTCGTGCTCGCGGGCTCCAGTGGGAACATCGGCGCGACCGGCGCCGCTCGCATGCTGGCCCAGTCGGCCTTCGTGCGGGCGCTGACCTTGGTGTCCGCTGAGGGCAAGCTCGCCGCGCGCGCCCTCGACCGCTTCGGCGTCGCGGGCGCGGATGCGCAGGCGATCGTGGCCGCGGGCGTCAACTTTGGCGCGATCGCACCCGCGGGGCGCAGCCTGGCAGGGGTCGATTTCCGCGCGCGATTGGCGGCCGTCGACGTACCGGTTCTGATCATCAACGGCTCGCTCGACAGCAATGCCATGGCACAGGAAGCGAGCTTCCTGGCCGCGGCCCGGCAGGGAACGAGCCTGCACTTCGAGAACTGCGAGCACGGGGTCAGCATGCGGCGCCCCGCCGAGTTCGCCGCGGCCATGAACGCTTTCGCGCACCGGGTCACGCGCGCCCCAGGCAGCGCGCGCGACGCGTCGCAATCCGCACTCAGCCCGTGACCCGACCGGAATGCTTTGCGCCTACATCCCCGCCGGTCGCCGTTGCGAAAGGGGACCATGACGCGCGTGGCCGCAGAACATTCGGTGATCCTGCATCTGGGTCTTGGGGCGTTCCACCGCGCCCACCAGGCTGCCTACTTACAGAAACTCATCGACCGCGGAGACGAGCGGTGGACGTTGGCGAGCGGCAACATCCGCCCGGGCGCGGACGAGATCATCGATGCGCTGCGCGGCCAACAGGGGCGCTACACGCTGGAGACGGTCACGCCCGCAGGCGAGCGCCGTTACCACCGCATCGAATCGATTCGGCGGGTGATACCCTGGCAGGAAGACTTTGCCGAGGTCGTGGGACTCGGCAGTGAACCCACGACGCGGATCGTCTCGTTCACCGTCACCGAGGCCGGTTACTACCTCGATGCCGCGGGCGGCCTCGACACCTCGCATCGCGACATCTGCGCCGACCTCGCGTCGCTACGCGCTGGGGGCTCGGGGACCACTATCTATGGTGCACTCGCGGCGCTCCTGCGCGAGCGCTGCCGTCGACGCGCCGGCCCGCTGACACTGCTCTGCTGCGACAACCTGCGGCATAACGGCAATCGGACTCGATCCGGGCTATTGCAGTTCATCGAACAGCTCAGCGATCCCGTCCTGCTCTCCTGGGTTCGCAAAAACACGACGAGTCCCAACGCCATGGTGGACCGCATCACGCCGCGCCCGACCGCGGCGTTGCGGGAGCGGGTGCGGGCGGTGGCCGGCATCGTTGATGCGGCGCCGGTGATGTGCGAGGACTTCGCGCAATGGGTGATTGAGGATCGCTTCTGCAACGGCCGCCCGGACTGGGAGCGCGTGGGGGTGCAGATCGTGCCGTCGGTCGCGCCCTACGAGGAAGCCAAGATCCGCGTCCTGAACGCCAGCCACAGCGCGATCGCCTGGGCCGGCGCGGTCCTGGGCCGGAACTTCATTCACGAGGCCGCGGTCGATCGGCACCTTCGAGGCTGGGTGCACGAGTACGTCGATGACGTCATCGAGTGCCTTGAGCCGAGTCCGGTCGATCTACGGCGTTATCGCGACGTGACACTCGATCGCTTCGGCAACGCAGCGCTCATGGATACGCTCGAGCGCGTCGTCCAGGACAGTCATGCCAAGCTGGGCGGGTTCGTGGCGCCGACGTTGCGCGAGCGGCTTGGCCGCAGGCAGCCGGTCGAAGGCGCAGCATTGCTTCCTGCGCTGTACCTGGCGTTCCTGCAGCACTGGCGCCGGAACGGTCTTCCTTTTGGCTACGAGGATGGCGCTCTGTCGATCGAACGTGCGCGCGCGCTCACCGAGTGCGCCGATCCGGTCGCGGCGCTGTGCGACGAGCAGGGAATCTGGGGAGAGTGCACGGCTGACCGAAGTCTCTATCTGGCCATACGCCGCGCCGAGCAACGCCTCGCCCCGATGATCGGGCCGCGTCAACGCCGATCTTGACGTGGACCGCGTTGTGACGACTGGAGTTGCCCCTATCTGATCGAACAGCGACCCGCGGCGTTTCCGCACCGCAACTCCGTCGCGTGAGACCGAGTGAGTCGAATAGGCGTCAGGAGATTGCGGACCCGACGTTCGGCCGTATTGACGCGTCGATGCGAGCTCTCATGATCCGGAGAGCTTGGTCACGAGGAACAACGTGATCGCACCCAAGATCGTCGCGAGCGTGGTGGCGGCCGTCGGGCGCTGCCTATAGCTTTCCGGCACCAGATCGCCTGCGGACAGGTAGATGAAGAACCCGGCGCACAACGCGAGAAGTGCGGCGAGTGTGTGCGGTCCGACGTTCAGGAACAGCGTCGATCCGGCACCGGCAACGGGTGCGATCGCATTTGCAATCAACCAGTTTCGTGCGCTTCGTTCATTGCCGCGATTTCCGAGCACGACGCCCACGCTGTTGATGCCATCGGAGAAATCGTGGACGAGGACCGCCACGGACACTGCAATCCCCACCGCGCGCGACACGGTGAACGCCAGACCGATAGCAAAACCATCGAGATAGCTGTGCAGCGTCAGGATCAGCGCACCGAGGGCACCGCGCCATCCGGCGGGCCGACTGGGTGGCGACGCGTCATCCGCAGGCGCGAATGACCGGTCGAGCACCATGCAGGCGAGGAACGCCGCGGCAACGATCGACAGGACCGAGCCCCCGGCCACGGTCTGGGCGGTCAGATCCAGGGCCTCGGGGATCAGGTCGAAGAACGCAACGCCAAGGATCGCGCCGGCGCTGAAGCTGGTCACGAGATGCAGCCGCCTCTGCAGGCGCAGCGCAAGCAACCCTCCAAGCAAGGTTGAGAACAGGGTCGCGACGCTGATGGCGAGCGCCGTCATGACGGGGCGACCGGCGTTCGCGGCGAGAACGACGCGCTGGACGGGCCATGGCCAATGCCATCGCACGCCAGCGGGTCCTTGTTCACAAAGATCGTATCCAACGCGAGTCGGCCGGTCTCAGAACGTCAGCGACAGGCCGCCGAAGAAGCCGCGCCTCGGGCCGTACTGCGGCGCACCAACGCCAACGCCGGTCCCGTTCCGGATCTGGTACACCTTATCGAGCATGTTGATCACGTCGAACCGTACCGACAGCTTGTGTCCGCCGCTGATGTCGAAAGCGTGCGTAACAGCACCATTGATCTGCGTGTAGTAGGGCAGGTGATCGCCGTTCGGGATTGAGCTCCCATCGGGCAAGACCAGTGCGGACCGCAGGCCCGATCCGACCAGGAAGTCACCGCTGATGCGCGTTCCCGAGATGAGGTAGGAGACGCCACCCGAGGCGGTGACCTGCTGTTCGTGGTCAAGGTGGATGAAGTGAGTCGAGACGTAGGTGAGGTCATCGGGCGAGAAATTGAACTGGGCCGACTCGAAATCCTTGCCACGGGCGCTCTGCCAAGAGAGGTTCGTATAGATCGACAGCGCCTGCGTCGCGAAGTTCGTGGTCCACTCGACGCCATACTGCTTGCCGTAGCGGTAGTTGAAGGGCGTCAGGATGATCGGCGCGCCAAACTGCCCTTCGTCGATCAGATGGACCGACTGCTTGTAGTAGGAGTCGAGCCCCGTCGTGAACGAGTCACCGAGCTTCTGGTGAATGCCGAAGTCGAAGTAATTGGCCTTTTCGGCCAGCGGCGGATCGGCCTGGGTGACTGCGGGAGCACCGGTCGTGTTCGCGAACTTCGAAATCGTCTCAACGCCAACGAGTTCGAAGGGCGGCGGTGACATGTAACGCGAGTACCCCGCGTGCACGGTCGTGGTCGGCGTGGCCAGCCAGACGAGATTGAGCCGCGGGCTCAGCTGCGAGTCCTTGGTGAACGCCGTGAAGCGGTCGTAGCGAAGCCCATAATTGACGGTGAAGTTGGAGGCGATCTTCCATTCGTCCTGCACGTACACCGATTCGATCGTCTCGGTCTTGTCGATGTTATCGATGATCGAGATCGGCATGTCCGACGTCTGCAGCCCGGTGACCGGATCGGTCTGGAGAACCTGCGAGGTCGTATCGCTTGTCGTCGTGTCGCTCTGCACGAACAGGCCGGCACGCAAGGTATGGGCGGCATCGAGCTTGTACGCGGCGTCCGTCTGCCACGCGTAGGCGATGTTCTTCTTGTAGGCGTCCTGTGACACCCCGTTATAAAGGACGTCACCCGTCGGATCGGGAACGAAGGTCAGGCTCGAGTAGCGCGCCGTGAGCGAGCTCTGGATATCGAGCGGGCCGGCCGAGTGCTGCAGACTGACGATCCCGAACTGCGTCACCTCGCGCTGGTTCTCGTTCAAGTCCTCGCTCGGGTACTGGGTTTGCCCGTTCACGACGAGCCCAAGCGTCGGCTGCCCGCCGCGCAAGTCGGGGATCTGGAACTTGCCGGACGAGGAACCGATCATGAGCGTGATCCGGTTGCTGTCGTCAAGGATGTCCTCGAGATACCCGAAGCCGTGCAGCTGCGTGGTGTGGTCGTGCAGGGGATCCGAGCTGCCGTCGGGGGATTCGATTCCGAGGTCGTTGCGCAAGAATCCTCCCGACACGAAGTAGGTCAATCGCCCGGAAGTGCCGCCGTAGGTGGCGCTGGGCTCGATCGTGCCGTGGCTGCCGCCGTACACCGAGACGGCGCCACCCTGATCCAGCGCGCCACTCTTCGTGGTGAGGTCGATGATGCCGGCGGTGCGCAGGCCGTACTCGGCCGGCAGCGCTCCGGTCACCAGGTTCATCGTGGAGATCAGGCGCGGGTCGAGCGACTGACCAAACACGCTGATGCCTTCCGGGAGGATCACGCCGTTCAGCCGGTACTGCAGGCCATTGTGCTCGCCGCGGATATGGAACTGGCCGAAGGAGTCCTGGGCGACCTCCGGGGCCTGCATAATGACCTGGTTGAGGAGCGTGTTGTCGCCTCCCGGGACCGCGGCGATGGCGGCGGCATCGATCGAGTAGACCGAAGCACCGGTCTGGGTTTCGATACTGCTGCGGGCCTCGTTCAGGCGCTGGGCGGTGACTTGAACGTCGGTCAGGATCCCGGTCGGAACGGCGGGGCCCGCGCCGGCGTCTCCGGCGGCCTGGGCGAGGGAAGCACAGACAGGTGCAGCGGCCGCGATGGCGGTCGCGATAACCGCCAGGGCGGTGGACAGTTTGGACATGACGAACTCCGAGCGAAAGCGGAATGAATCGAGGCCGCGGACAAGCCGCGGACCAGTCAGTCGCGATCAGATCGGAGACGGGGGAGGGGCTCGGGAATGGTAGGCGGCGAGGGAGTCCGCCGCGATCAGCGGGACGAGCGGAACCGCGACGGCGATGGCCGCCATCGCTGCTGCGAGCGCCGTGGGCTGGGACAGGAGCGGCGCAGCACCCGCTTGGGCGAACGCCGCGCACTCGATGCAGAGAACGTCATGCGGGACGGAGGCGCGATCGGACAGGCCCGCCGGCTTACCGAGGTGGCTGGCCGCGTGAGCGATCCCCTGGACCTGCGCGATCCAGAAGACCGCGACCAGCAGGATGGGACCAAGTTGACGGATCCGGCTCACGGTAGCCTCGCGAGGCATCGCGCTCGCCGGCGCCGCTGCGCAGCGGTGGCACTCGCCGTCGACCCGGACCGCGCCGCGGCGATCCGAACGCCGCACCGCCCGCGGCACGGTGGGCGGCTAGGATTCACTTCCCGAGCCCCCTGGACGGCGCCGCGCGAGCACCTCGATCGTCAGATGCGAGAGCCCTGGAAATCCTGCAAGCGCCGCGCGGTAGAACGGCACGTCTCGCGCCTCGGTGGTCACGACCGACAGGATAGCACCGAGATGCCCCGGGCCGAGACGCCAGACGTGCAAGTCGGCCACGCGGTCGCCGTCCGCTTCAACCCGACGGCGAATTCGCGAGGCGAGCGCCGTATCGGGTGTCATATCGAGGAGAATACGGCCGGTATCGCGTACGAGCGCGTATGCCCACGCCGAGATGACGACAGCGCCCACGATACCCATCATCGGGTCCATCCACACCCAGCCCAGATATCGAGCGGCCGTGAGCCCTAGGATCGCAAGCACCGACACCGCCGCGTCGGCCGCCACGTGCACGAAGGCGGCGCGCAGATTGTGGTCCCGGTCTGCGCCCGAATGAGCGTGGTCGTGCGGCTCCTCGAAGTCGATTCGGTAGTTCGCCGATTGCGCCTCCGATCCGAGCGTCAACACCGCGGAAAAGGCGTGTGGCTCGGGAACCGAATCGCTGGACTCGAAGTACTGTCCACGCCACCGAAGGGCGAATGAGGCACGGGCGCCCCCGGATCTGACGGTCTGGACCGATACCGGGAGCGCGGCCGCCGCCGTGGCGGTTACGCCGGCGAGGCGGACGCGGAACCTTGCTGGTCCTTCGGTTTCGTCGATCTCGACCGTCGCGCGCCCGTACGGCGTGTCGAGCTCGTGAAGCGCGTGCGCATCGGTGAGGTCAGCCGTCGCCTTGTGGCTGTGCCCATGGTGGTGATCGTCGCCACCGCTCAACAGCCAGGCACTCACTATATTGACGACGAGGCCCAGGAACGCGATCGGAATCGCTTCCAGGAAGTCGATGTGGACTGGCGCGAAGAATCGCGTCACTGCCTCGTAGCCGATCAGAACTGCGATCAGCGCCAGCACGATCGCACTGCTGAACCCCGCAAGGTCTCCGAGCTTCCCGGTCCCGAAGCTGAACCGAGTATCGGCGGCATGCCGTCTGGCAAACGTGTATGCGAGCGCCGCGATCAGCATCGCGATGGCATGCGTCGACATATGCAGGCCGTCGGCGACGAGCGCGAGCGACCCAAACGCGATACCGCCACCGATCTCGACCACCATCATCGCCGAGCACAAAGCGATGACTGCCCATGCCTTGCGCTCGTTCCGTCGATGGCCGGAGCCGAGAAAGTCGTGCGCGTGGGTCCCGTCGACGAACGCATCGGGCGCTGAGCTCACTCCGTCGCCCTCACTTGAAGTAGCTGTGCACGACGTCGATCAGCTCGTCAGCGGCGTTGGCCCGCGTGCCACCCGCGCGGGAGCCGGGCGGAAGGATGTGCTCGCGAACGTGGTCTTCGAGCACCTCCGCGAGCAGGCTGTTGGTGGCGCCGCGGCATGCGGCAAGCAGGCGCATCACCTCGCCGCACTCCGCGTCGCGTGCCAGCGCACGCTCCACAGACTCGACCTGCCCTTTGAGGCGTCGAAGCCGGTTGACGAGCTTGGCTTTCTTCCGGACGGTGTGGCTCATGGATCTAATACCCTACCGGGATATGATACAGCCCCACATGGTGACAATGTCTATCGCGCCGGCGGTCGGCTATCGAGTCCGACGATCGTCCGAGCGCGTTCCCGGCGGAACGTTGTGACGGCGTCGAGCTTTATCAGGCCGGTGCGACACTAAGTCGGCGCGTGCTGCTGCACCGCAACGACTAGGCATGCCGTTTCAGGGTCCGCGCTCGACGGCACGCACGACGCCGGCCTAGCCATCGGGCGAACGGCGGTCGGTACACCTAAATGGCCTTCTCGTAATTGGTGTGACGTAGGTCTCAGACTGAGCGGGCACCGACGGCAAACGTTCAGAACAGTCGTTGACAGCCGACCGACGGGGGTGACGGCCCGAAGCATTAATGAACGCTGCCCGCGAGCGTAGTGCGCTGAGGGACTACGGTGAGCAACGGCTTTGGCAGGGACGCACGAGCTTTCGAGGCGCAGCAGTCCGCGCTCGCGATGCTGTCGTCGGCGCAACGCTACCGCGACCCGTTCACCTGCAAGCATGAGGACCGCACCGCCGAGCTTGCGGCCGCCATCGCTGCCCGAATGGGGTTGCCGCCCGCCAGAATCGAGATTCTCCGCCTCGCCGCGACGGTGCACGACATCGGCAAGATCGGGGTGCCAACGGAAATCGTTGGAAAGGCAGGAAAGCTGTCCGACCCCGAGTACGCTCTGATGAAAACTCACAGCGTCATCGGGCACGAGATCCTCCGGCACCTGCGCTCTCCATTCCCGTTTGCGGAGATCGCTCTGCAACACCACGAGCGGCTTGACGGTAGCGGCTACCCACAGGCGCTCTCGGGCGATGCGATTCTGCTCGAAGCCAGAATTCTCGCGGTAGCCGATGTATGTGACGCGATGACGTCCCATCGGGCATATCGCGCGGCGCTGCCTCGGGATTTCGTCCTCGCGGAGCTCCACGGGATGAGCGGGCGCACCCTCGATGCGAACGCCGTTGCCGCGTGTACGGCGCATGTCCTCGCGCATCCAGTGGCGGAATCCAGAGGGCGCGTGGTGACTGCGACGAGTGAGCCGATCTGCTCCTAGGTCGGTGAGCGCGCACCGTGGCTGTCGTGGACGTAGCGATCGCTTCAGGCGCCAGCGCGAGCGGCACTCGAGGCAGCGCGGACTTCAGTGGCTCAGGAACACCCGCCCTACCCGCCGACAGCGCTCGCGCAGGCAGCGACTCGAGGTGCGAACCTCAGCCAGGGGTGGGTGCCAGAGCCGCGCGACCCGGATGACTCGAGGCGCCTGCGATCCTCCGATACGGAGGTTGCCGCGCGGCTCACAGGTCGGCGAGCGGTTTCTCCGCCGACTCCTCGTCAGGGAGGTGCAGCCTCTCAATCAGCTTGTCGAGCTGCAGGGAAAGTGATCGCAAGGTGGCTGCCGAAAGGCCCATGAGCGCTTCCGGCAGGACGCCTTCGGCCGGACCCGGTGCGTCTTTGAGGACCCTGCCGGCCGACTTCGTGAGCGAGAGTCCGACCCGCCGTTGGTCTTCCGTCGATCGGGTCTTGACCAGGTACCCGTGCACCACAAGCTTCTCGACGAGCTGGCTGCACGTGGTCTGGTGGATGGACAACCGTTGCGCGAGGTCCGAGACCCCGATCCCCGGCGCTTTCCGGACTTCGTGCAGGACCCAAAGCTGCGACCCCGACACCCCGCACGCGGCCTCAACATGCCGGAAATGCTGTCGTACGGAGCCGTAAATCAGGCGGAACTGCTTCAGCACCTCGAGCGACAGCAGGGTGTGCCGGCGGCCGGCAGCGTGACGGTGCGATTCAACCATGTGGCAGCGGTCTCCGGCGACCGGACTTGCGTCCGCGCCCACGGTATCATCGCATAAATATAATGGATACCATTGTACTGGCTCGACGCCGCGCAGGAAGTGGAGCGGGTTGAAGTCCGTTCATGGCGTGGGCTGGGAGAGTGCGGGTGGGTCAGGCACGAAGTACAGGTCGATCGACTTGCCGACTCTCTCCACGGGTGTGTAGGCATCTAGCCATCCATAACCGGACCCGCCGTGCACGCGCGCGAGGGCCGTGATCGCAATCCATCCCGTGGTCGGTTGTCCCGGAGGCAGGCGGACCAGTTTGGGGAAGGTTTCGCGCGTCAGGTCGGCAGTCCCGAGGTACGCGAAGCTGAACGCCTCCACCTTCAGTTCCGCGAGCCGATGTTCCAGGCGGCGCAGGTCTTGGCCCCACGCGAGGTCGGAGTCGACGAGCACGCGCTCCGGGTTCGAAAGGGCTTCGTTGAAATAGGGCAGGTAATCCGGGTTTGCGGTCGCCAGCGTGCTGACCTGCCACCCGATGAGTCCGAGCACCACCGCCGAGCCGACTCCGGCCAAGTCTCGGTTCTCGACTTGGCGAAGCGCGCGCCAGGACGTTGCCAGCAGGTGGGCGGAACCGATCGCGAGGAACGGGTACAGGATGAGGACGTGCCGAATACCGATGTTGATATGGCTGTAGAAGCTCGCGAAGGCGAGGAGCGCGAGCGAAAGCGCCGCCGGCGCCATGCGCCAGGGATCGAGCGCGCGGAATCCCTCGCGCGCGACGAGAGCCAGGCCGGCTGGGCCGGTCAACAACATTGCAATCGGGGTTTTCGCCGCGAGCGCGACGAGGTAGAAGTACCACCATCCTCCGCTTCGGAGGTCGCCAAGCAGGTACGACAAGTGACCGGCCTGGTTGTGCCAGATCACCGCACGGATCCCGCCGACCAGGGACCGAAGTGCCTCCGGAAGCGGGACATGCGCGGCGATCGAGTAGGCCACCGCGTGCATCCATCCTCGGTCGCCGAACAGATAGGACAACGTCGGGCTATACCGATGGGCGGAGTCGGTCAAATACACGAAGTGCCCGCCGTACACGACAACCAGGCAGGCGGCGGCGACGACGGCAGAGACACCGAGCGTCGCGCTCCGACGGACACTGGTCGCGAGGAGGAGTCTCGCCGCTTGCCGCGGCTGGGCGTCGGGCCCGCGGTGCCGGATCGCTCGCAACAGGGCCAGGGTTGCGATGCCGATCCCAAGGAATGGAATCGCCGAAAGCTTCGTACCGATCGCAAGTCCGGCGGCGAGGCCGAGGATGACCGCGTCGCGCCAGCGACCCGTCGCCAGCCAGTGCTCGGCGGTGTAGAGGGCGAGCAGTGTCGTCGCGGCTGCTGGCACGTCGAGCGTTGCGAGCGCCGCGTGACCGAGGACGGGCGGCACGGCCGCGAGCAGCACGACGGCGAGCAGGGCTTCCCGGTCCGACGCGGCGACGCGACGCGCCCAGAGCCACGTCGCGGCCAAGAGGACGGCGAGAAACGGCAGCGTGCCCAGACGCGCAAGCGTCAGGTAGAGGTCGTAGTGACCGCCCCCATAGAGGATCGAGACCCCCTCCGGCGTTCCGTCGGGGGGTGGCTTTCCGACGGAACGTGCACCGGCCAGATATGGCCCAAGCGCGATCAGAACCCGGGCGAGGGGAGGGTGCTGGATGTCGTATTCGTACTTGCCGCGGTCGAGAAGCTCCATGCCCGCGGCCAGATGTTCCGGCTCATCCCAGGTGTGGCCGTAGACGCGCCATGTACTGGCCGCTGTGCCAAGCGCCAAGAGAACGATCGCCGCGAGCGCGATTCGCACGGTGAACCGCGATCGGATGACATCAACCGGGGTCGCTGCCGGCGTCATGGTTGGGTTGCCAATCTAGCAGTTGCCCGTGGCATGTCCCATGAGGAGCACTCGGCATCCGCCCGCGGCGCCGTCCCTGTCACTCTGCTTACGAGGCGGCGAGGCTTCGCTCCGGGCGATCGGCGATGGCCTGTTGCCGCGACGGTTCGGCGAACGGTGCCGTGTGAACCAGGGCACGCCGGGCCGAACGCCATGGGCTCGGAGCAGTGAATCGGACCGACTTCAACCCGCGAGCCGCGCTCTCGCGCCTCGGCCGCCTTGTGCGGCACTGGCTGCGGCCGGGCCCGTGGCTGCGTCGGCTCGTATTTTGGGGGGGTGCCGTTGCGACCGGCGCTGTCGCCGTCGCCTTTGCGAAGGGGAGTGACCTGGCGTTGGCACTGTTCCATTGGGCCGCGCATCGGAGCACCGCGTGGTCCTGGTTTGCGCCGCCCATGGGGCTTGCGCTCGCCGCATACCTCACCCGACGCGTGTTCCCGGGAGCGCAGGGCAGCGGAATCCCGCAGACGATTGCCGCGTTGTCGCTCCCGACGACCGAGGCGCGCGATCGGCTGCTGTCGATCCGGATTGCGGTCGGCAAGTTTCTGCTGACGCTGACCGCGCTCACCAGCGGGGCCTCCGTGGGCAGGGAAGGTCCGACGGTCCAGATTGGCGCCTCGATCATGCACTCGCTCGGACGCCTCGCAAGGTTTCCGGCCGCGGACATGGACCGCGGGCTGATTCTTGCGGGTGGTGCCGCCGGTATCGCAGCGGCGTTCAATACGCCGCTCGCCGGGGTCGTGTTCGCCATCGAGGAATTGTCGCGCTCGTTCGAGGAGCGCAACTCCGGCACGATTTTCACCGCGGTCATTCTGGCTGGCGTGACGTCCGTCGCGCTGGTGGGCAACTACACCTACTTTGGATCGACCCAGGCGGCCCTGCCGGAACCGCGCATGTGGCTCGTGGTTCCGATCTGCGGTGTCCTGGGCGGCATCTCGGGCGGGATATTCGCTCGCTGCATGCTTCGGCTGCGACGTGGGCTGCCGGGGCGGCTGGGCGAATTGCAAAAACAAACGCCCGTGCGTTTCGCGTTCGTGTGCGGCGTCGTCGTCGCTGTCCTCGGCTGGGCGTCCCACGGCGCAACGTTTGGAACCGGCTACGCGGAGGCGCGGGCATTGGTTCAGCAGGATGTTGCGCCGAGCGATTCCTTCGCACTCGTCAAGGCTCTGGCGACCCTCGCGTCGTACGTGGCGGGCATTCCGGCGGGCATATTCGCGCCGTCACTCGCCGTCGGAGCCGGCCTCGGCGGGACACTGAGCGCGTATTCGGACCTGGCGCCGGGCGGCGCGGTTGTCGTGCTCACGATGGCTGCCTATTTCGCCGGCGTCGTGCAGGCACCGCTGACGGCGCTGGTGATCGTCAGCGAAATGACCGGCAATCGAAGCCTGACGCTGCCGCTGATGGCGGTCGCGTTCATCGGGCGCGGCGCCAGCGCAGTTGTCTGCCGGGAAAGCCTCTATCGAGCGCTCGCCGTTGCATTCCTCAATCCACCAGTGCCGCAGCTGACGGGACGCCCGGGCGAGTCAACGGAGCGCACCGAGCGGTGAGCCGGGTGAATCGAGCCGGCGCCAACGGAGCCTCGCGGCGTCCAAAAGCGGAACGACGCGCCGCCGTCGCGGCGCGCGTCCGGCAGCGACGAGCCTACTCGACGGTGTAGCGGTGCCCGTTCGGAAGCTCGACCATGCTCACGATCGTGAACGCGCCCTCGCCGGCAGGTCCCCTGGCCACGGGATTGCCGCTGAGACTGTTGACCGCCAGCCGGTTCACGGCCAGTCGGTTGACAGCCAATCGGTTTACGGCCAACCGGTTGACCGCGAGCTTGTTCGTCGCCTCTCGCGCCGCAGCCGGCGCTGCGAGCGCGACCATCGCGATCGCGCTGAGCGCCAATGCCCATCCTGCCAGGTTCTTCATTGCGTCGCTCCTTCTATCAAGTCACCAAACGCCGTCGCGTAGGCCATGGCCGCGCCTGCGGTCACCGCGATCGGACATACAGCAGCACCGTGTCCCCGAACTGGCCCGCTCGGTCCTCCGTGCAGGCCGCTTCTCCCAACCGGCCCCTGAGCCGCGGGCACTCGGTTGCCAGTTGCTCCAAGCTCACTTTCTCCGGAACCCGGGTGTGCGCGACGCAGACGGCGCCGGCCTCGTTCCACGCCGCCTCGAATCGCACGCCGGCCGCGGCGGATTGCGGGTCGGGCGTCTGGATGCCGATCCGGTCGAAAATGTCGATCAGCATCCCGTCGCGCGTGGTGCCATGCCCGCCGCAATAGTCGGCCCGGACCAGTCGGATGCAGGCCTGGTAGAACGCTGACAGCGAAACGCCGGCGGCGGTGGTCTTCCAGGGCTTGTAGCCGAACCGTACGCACTTGCCCTGTGCGCCGTCGCCGCAGGTCAGCGTGTAGCCGGCATCCGAGACGTGGTTGCCCTCGGCATCCCACTGGCCGCGGATCGGAAACGCCCATCGCTCGCCGCGCATGTCCGGTCCGCAGAGTTCTACCGGCTCGCGGCCCGGGTCGTCGACCGACAGCAGGTGGTAGAGGAGCACCTCGTGGTCCGAGTCGAGCGGATCGGTCTCAACCGACTCGACCCGCACTCGCCGCGGTCCGGCGTCGCCCGGTTGCGTGAGCGTCAGCGTCGCACCCGCGAGATCCCGGCCGGTCAGGACGTTCCCGCTCGCCAGACGGATCCGGAAAACGGTGCCGTCGACCTCAAGCCCGGTGATTCGGTCCGATGGCGATTGGCTGACCGCGGCCACGCAGCTCACGGATAGAGCCAGGCTCGCCAGCACGACCGGCCATCGCTGCGTCAAAGGTGCCACCGTGAGGGTCTTCACACCATTGGCTCCCGAAAGCGCCCGCGTTCTTGCGACGAAGGGACTGCCTACTTTGGGGATAGCGTCACCGGCACCTCGACGACGCTGTCGACGGGCAGTTTGTTGAGCTCGGCGGCCTTGCGGACCGCGGCTTCGCTCGGCCCCTCGTAGACACAGAATGTCTTGGTCTCGTCGGCATTTGCGTAGGACGTCACCCAACGTACGCCGACCGACGCGTTGTTCGAGTTGACCGCTTTCTTGGTAGCGGCGTCGAGACCTTTGAGGGCACCGGCCGGGAATGTGCGCTCGACCAGGTAACGGTGTATCGGCTTATTCGAAGCAGAAGTCGAAGCCGCGGACTGCGCGGGGGCATCTGCAGCGAATGCGGGCGTAACGAGGAAGAGAGCCAGTGCTGGAATGAGGATGTTCACGAATGTCTCACAGAAGTAAGGTGGCGGAAGGGGGCTGGCTCGTGACCAGCGGTAATCGATAAACCTTGTTCGATCGATGGGTGCAGCACGGCGCACGGCCCCGGCAGTTCAATTGAGCGGCTGGTGGGCGCAGGTAACCTGCGTGTTCCAGTCGGCATAACTGCCCTTCGGGTTCTGCTCCCATGCCCAGACATGCAGCTCGTAGAACGCCGGCAGGCCGTAGCGATTGGGCGCACCGACGTAATTCATTAGATTCCCGTCGAGCGCCGGCACTCCCCCACCCGGATTGTTGGCCGCCCAGACGCTGGCGAGCACGATGAACTCGACGCCAACGAGGCGCATGGCGCCGTTGGCCATCGGCTCGTAGATCAGAGCTTGCGGCTGTTCCGCATTCAGAACGCCGGAGCCGATGCGCGACGGCAGCGCAAGGTGTACGCCCATGGCCCCGGCATCCGGACCACTGACGCACGGGGTGGCCGTCACAAAGCCTTCGGCGAACGCGACGTTGATGTCCGTGTAGCGCGCAGTCGCGTTGTGCACCTTGTCGATCAGGGGCGTGGCACTGTCAGCCGCCCAGGCGACCGGCAACAGTCCCGCGGACAACAGGATGCTCAGTGCGCAGCGTGCGAGTAGCGTCGGCTTTGAAGCGTTCATGTTTGTCACCTCAGGCGGTGGTAGGAGTGGCGTGTGACTGCCGGGCTTCATCGGTGCAGGGCGCCAATGTGCGCCGCGCGCCACCCACCGTTGAATCGCACGAATCAAGTAGCGCATTGGCCGGTTCGTTCGAGTGCCGGCATCGTCTGAATTGACGAGGCGACGTCCGCATCAGCGGGGTCTCGCCGGCGGCGCGCCGTGCGGCGGCGCAGCAGCACCGGTTCCCGCTGCGCGCGGCTCGCTCCCGGAGGGCAGGAGGGGACCCGTCCGGGTGTCCGCCTCCAGCCGCCTCGCTGTGGCGCCGCCGGACTTCGGCAGAGGCCCGAGCCGGTTGGCGCCGAGGGCCGCCCGGGCGCGGTTTCACCGATGTTCGGGGTCGTTCCCGGCGGCCGGCGATTCGCCGCTGCCGCAACTTCGGTCCCTGTAAGCCGCGCTCACCTATTCTGATGACTCGCCGGCCCGCCATTTATCGGTAAGATCAAGACGTCATGAGCAAGCTCTTGGTCCCCGATCGCTGGGTGACCGCGCAGCGGGTCATCGCCGGGCGAGCACGCGAACTGGATGTGTTTCGGGGCGCCTTCGACCGGATGCTCACCGGCCATCGCCAGGTCGTACTGATTTCCGGTGAGCCGGGCATCGGCAAGACCCGCTGCGCCGAGGCGCTCGCGGAAATGGCGGAGGATCAGGGCGCGCTCGTCCTCTGGGGGCGCTGCCACGAGGAAGTCGGCGCACCGCCGTACTGGCCCTGGGTACAGATTCTCCGGGGTTACGTCGACGCGTCGTCACCCGATGAAGTACGTCTAACGATGGGCGGGGCGGCGAACGAGATCGCCGCCCTGGTACCGGAGGTGGCCGAAAGCGCGCTCCGGACCGACGCGGCGCCCGGGGTGATGGCGGACGCGACGGCAGCGAGATTTCGCACCTTCGATGCCGTCGGCCAGGTTCTTCGCCGAGCGAGCCAGCAGGTTCCGGTGACGCTGATCCTGGACAACCTTCACTGGGCCGACGCGCTCTCCTTGTCGCTGATCGAATTCGTGACGCAGAACCTGACGCGGAGCCGCCTTCTCATCGTCGGTACCTTTCGCCAGCGGGAACTCTCCAGCGCGAGCCCGCTCCGCTGTACGCTCGGTGGCCTGCAGCAGGAGCCCGGGGTCCAGCGCGTCCAGCTCGCCGGGCTCTCCGAACAGGCCATCGCTGAAATCGCCGAGCACATGTGCGGCGTGGCACTCTCCGCGCCCACGATTCGCACGATCTACGAGCGAACCGATGGCAACCCTCTGTTCGCCATTGAACTCATCAAGGTCATGCTCGACGAGAGCGCCGGGTCTGAAATCCCCGCGGCACCAGCCGCCATTCCCGCCGGCGTGCGCGAGACCATCGGCCGGCGGCTGAGCCGGTTGCCCGCTCGCTGCAACGACCTGCTCAGCGTCGCGGCGGTCTACGGCCGCCAGTTCACGGCGCAGGAACTGGCGGCCGCGGCCGACGGCGATTTGCACAACATTCTGAAAGGGCTCGAGCCGGCGGTCCAGGCGGACATCATTCAGGCCGCGGGCGACTTTGCCGGGAGCTATCAGTTTACCCACGCATTGATACGCGACACGATCTACGAGGATGTGCCCACAGCTGATCGACTGGCTCTGCACGGGCGCGCCGGCGACGCGCTCGCCAGAGTCCATGCAGCGCAGCTGGAGCGCGCGTTGACACGGATCGCGCATCACTACTATCAGGCCGCGCCGCTCGGCAATGCCGACCGGGCCGTGACGTATGCGTTGCGCGCCGCGGAGAGTGCGACGCGGGTCTACGCCTACGAAGATGCTCTGCAACACTACGATAGTGCGATTTCGCTGCTCGAGGGCGGCGGCCATGCGCACGACGAGCGCTTGGCGCGAGCCTACATTCTCAAAGGCTTCGCGCTCAAGCAGCTCGGCCAGATCCAGCGATCGATGGAATCCCTGCTCGAGGCCGTCAACCGGACGCGCGTGCTCGGAAATGCCGAGCTGCTGGTCGATGTCCTCGTGCTCTTTGCCATTGCGTCCCAGCACATCGGGCAGCAGCACTTTGTGCCGCTGCTCGAGCGGACATTGGCACTATTGCCAGACGTCGAGTCGACTGCCCGCGCGAAGGCTTTGGCGGCGCTCGCATTCGCACAGCGGACATCGGCGGATCATTCCCGGCTGCAGCGCCTCGTGGACGAGTCGCTCGCGATGGCGAACCGGACCTGCGATGCGGCGACCCGGTGCGCTTGCTACCACCTCACGATCATGGCGCTGCGCGGCAGCCCCGAGAGCCTGCACCGGCGGCTCCTGATCGGCGACGAATACCTCGCCGTCGCGCGGCTGACGGGAAACCCGGAGCTCCTGGCCGAGGCTTGTCACTGGCAGAGCCTCAACTACCTGGAGTCCGGGGATATCGACGAACTGGAAGCGCTGCTCACGCAGTATGAGAATCTCAGCTCCACCCGCTACGGTCTTCACCAGTACTTGGTAGGCGCTCATCGGGTGACGCTCTTGCTGTTGCGCGGCGATTGGAGTGATGTCGAGCAGCGAATCGAAACATTGAAGGAAGTTGGCACCCAGACGCGCCGCGAGGATGCCGATGGCGTGTATGGGGCCCAGATGTTCGCGCTGAACCGGGATCTCGGCCGGTTGCAAGCGCTCGCACCGGAGATCGAGCGAGCCATCGCCAGCGGCACGGTTCGCTTGTGGGAGCCGGGTCTGATGCTGATCTGCGCCGACGTCGGCCTGATGGCCGAAGCGCGCGCCATTTTCGAGCGCTTTGTTGGGAGCGAATGCAAGTCGATCCGGCGCGACGACATGTATGTCACGTGCCTCGTCCTGTGCGCGGAAACCTGCTACCTGCTCGCCGACACCGCGCGCGCCGTAGCGCTCTATCGCCTCCTGCAGCCTTACGCCGGGCAGGCCGCCAACCATCCGACGGCCGTGTGCTTCGGCGCTTGCGAGCTCTACCTCGGGATGCTGGCCCACATCGCGCGCTGGCCAGAAGTCACCCGAGAGCATTACAGCCGCGCGCTGGCGTTCAACCGTGCGATGCGTGCGTGGCCCGCGCTTGCTCGGACCTTGTATCGGTTCGGAAGCTTCCTCGCGACGTGCGAGACGAACGCGGATCGGCGACTTGGTCTGCAGCATTTGCGGGAGGCCGAAGACCTGGCCCGCCGCCTCGGGATGGCGCGCCTCGTATCCGAGATCGAGGCCTCGTTGCACGTGCGCGACGGTGGCAGTGCATTTCCGGATGAATTGACGGCACGAGAAGTCGAAGTCCTTCAGCTCCTGGCGATGGGCCGAACCAATAAGGACGTCTCGGCAGTGCTGGCGATCAGCCTGAACACGGTCGCAACTCACGTCCGCAATATCCTCAACAAGACGCGCTGCGCCAATCGCACCGAGGCGGCGCGCTACGCCATCCAGCACCGCTTGCAGGGTACGCACTCCGATTCCATCACGATAGCACCGGCCGGGAGATGATCATGGCCCTATTCATGATAGAGAGAAATTTCGCCGCGGAACTAAACGTGTCCGCATCCGATGTGAGGGCAGTTCTCGAAATCAACAACGGCCTCGGCGTCAAGTGGCTGCACTCGTTCCTGTCCGCGGACAAGCGAAAGACGTATTGCCTTTATGAGGCGGAGAGCGGCGAGGCGATCCGCGAGGCGGCGCGGCGCGCGGGGCTTCCAGCGGATGTGGTGATCGAGCTCGCCGGCGAACTTCGTCCGGAGCTGTTGCTGGCATTGTGAAGAGAACCGCGCTGAGGATGCGTGCGGGCGGTCCGCGAGCGATCTGTCGAGCCAACGAGATCCCTCAGCGGACTGCGAAGGCCTGATAGCCAGGAATATTGGACACTGGTCGTCGCGGAGGTATCGAGGCGCGCGCGCATCTCGGCGCAAGCATTTGTGGCTCCCGCGACCCCTCGAGACGGACGCGTGGCGAAGGTGGTCCTCGTGCGAGGCTCCGGCCCCCAAAGCTGCGGGTTCAGCTGCCACTGCGCGGGCACTCACGGATGAAGGCCGCTGCCTCGTCGAATCCGAACCGGCTGAGATACCGCTCAAAGACCGGCCAGTCGTATGTCTTCATGATGGCGATGTAGTAGCGCGCTGGATAGGTGACGTCGTTCGGTGACACGAGGCCCGAATCGATGCAGTGGTGGAAGAGCGAGAAATGATAGAAGAGTGCATCGAACGCATCGCGCACGACGTTCCGGGCTCTGAGGTCCGACCTGTCATCCGTAAGCAGATGCAGGGCACCTTCCCACGTTAGGGGAAGCGGCTGCTCCTTCGGTACTGCAAGGTTGACCGTCTCGCCATCCTCCATATCCAGCAGCGTGAATGCGTTTTGCACGTCCTCGTCGTCGCACAAGTCGGTGATGAGCTTGCGGCCGGACGCTGCGCGCTTGCGGCGAAGCTCCTGGCGAGCGGTCAGGTTCTTTGCAAGGAACAAGGCAAGGCCACCGATGACCCCGCCACCGGTCGAGACGACTTCGACCCAATCCTTCAGGGTGTTCGGCAGTTCCATGGTGGACATCTCCGCAGGTCGAGGATGGGTGAGCTGCCTCCGTTATCGCGACGGTCGAGGCGCGTGCCTTCAATTTGGCGAGCGCTGGCGGACACTGTTGAGGGGAATCTGTCGCTGAGCCGCCGCCAATCGCAAGTCACGGCGAGCCGGCGCCGAGCGGTCGCTTGATGCACTGCGGCACTAGCACGGTACGTTAACTCGCAGAGGGCGACCGATCGTGCAGTGCGATTGCTTCATCGCGGGAAACCGACGCGCCGCGTGATGGTCCGATGGTAACCGTACCGGATCGACTATTTGGACAGGTGCGCCGCGGCAATCATCGGTGAGTGTCGTCACGGGTCCGACGCCCTCTCGATTGGGGCCCAATGGCGCCGCGGAGTCAGCCGGCGCGCGAGTGTGCGCCAGGGGTGGTGGCACGCGACGAGCGACGAAGCCGCGCGGACCGTCGCCCGAGGCGGTCGCTGTGGGATTGCTGCGTTCGTCGTGACAGATCATCAATTGTCGATACGCTAGAGAGTGGGCGTGCTTACGGCGCCTCCTCTGGCGCGTAGCACGCCTGTCACGAACGCGGTGCACAAACCATCGGATAGAGCGCACCGACCGGTCGAAGGAGCAACGCCATGTCGCCTTCCCGCTGGCTCATCGGCACCCTGCTGACAACCGCGCTCTTCGCTGCGACGGCCGTCGCGACGGACTCTGCATCGAGCGCACCGGACGTACAGCGGCTGCTGGCGCAGTCGAGCTTTGTCTTCGTCGGCACGGTCAAGACGCTCAAGGCGAGCACGGTCGAGATCGTCGGCGCGACCGACAGCACCGTGGTCGTGCACGTTGACGACGTCGTCTACAACGCCGGCGTCGTCGCCGACGTTGCGGGGCACGACATCACGGTCGTGCTTCGCGCCGCGGGCGAGGTCCGGGAAGGCGAGCACGCTGTCTTTTACTCGAACGTGAATACCTACGGCGAGAGCGTCGTCGTGGACGAAGTCGCGCACGCGGCGGCGTCCAAAGACGAGCTGGAATCGCTTCGCGCGCAGGCAAAGGCCTACCAGGAGCGAATCCCCGCCGAGCGTCTTCAGGCGCGGGTGACGCAGGCCGATCTCATCGTGACGGGAACGATCACGTCGGTGCGGCCGACCCCGGAAACGCAGCAGCGACCGCCGATGTCAGAACATGACCCGCAATGGTGGGAAGCGACGTTGAAGCCGCAATCAACCGAGAAAGGGCCCGCGCAGAAGAGCGACCTGACGCTCTACTTCCCCCACAGCGATGACATCCGCTGGTTTTCGTCGCCGAAATTCACGGCCGGCCAGCAGGGGGTCTTCCTGCTGCACCGGACGGAAGATGCCGGCATCCGCGTGAAAGGCCTGACGGCACTCGACGCGCAGGATTTCCAGGCACTCGAGCAGCGTGCCAACGTCCAGAAGCTGGTCGGTGCAGCTCGTTGAGCCTGTCGATGCGGTGCTGCCCGGCTGCGGACGTGTGAGTCAAGGAGGCATGACGTGAAACACAGAGGGACCTGTGCAGCAATCCATTCAGGGCTCGTGCTTCCAATGGCATCGATCGCATTGCTCTGCGGCGGGTGCGCGAAGCACGATCACATCAGCGTCGTGAACATGGTGCCGATGAGCCGCAGCGGCGAGACCTGCCAGGACGCGGAACCCACGCTCACGATCAACCTGGACCACCGCGAGCAGATCGCGGCCTCCGCATTCACGTGGGACAACTTCTGCTGGGCGCCCGGCAGCCCGGGAACCCCGGCGAGCTGGTTTCAGCTCGCGATGAGCGGTTCGTCCGCGCCGATCTACGTCTCCCACGACCGCGGCCAGCACTGGCACGTCGCGAAGAGCGTACCGAGCACTGCCGGCGCCACCGTGCCGACGGGCGACATCACGCTCCATTTCAGCAGCACCAAGGCTGGATCGACCAACGTCCTGTACACCGGCATCCTTCATTCCCCGGACTTCTCGGTCAACGTCCTGCGAACCCACAACTTCTTTTCCAGCACGGCCATGACGCTCCTGGATACCCGGACCACCAACGTCGATCAGCCGCACACGCAGGCGGTCACGGTACCGTCCGGCCCGGATGCCGGAAAGGACCGGGTCTATGTCGGCTTCAACAACGGCTGGGGAGGCGTCAACCCGCAGAGCGCGACCGTCGATGTCTCCCAGGATGCAGATGCCGCGACCCCGCCGTTCAATCTCGACCCGATCGAAAAGCGCAGCACCGGCGCCGCCGGACAGGACGGGTTCGCCCAGGTTCCCGCCACCAACCGCGACGGCACGGTGTACGTGGCGTTCTACGGCTGGCGCGGGTTTGCCGGCGGCGGCGTCAGCTCCGATGTGGTCGTGCTACGGGACGACAGTTGGGCCAACAGTGCGACCCCATTCACCGCGCTCGTGGATACGGACGGTCTCGCCGGCAAGCGCGTCGTTCAAGGGGTCACGTTGACGTTCGGCAGCATGGGCCAGCAGCGACTGGGCGCCAGCAACATGGCGATTGCGGTCGACCCGAAGAACAGCTCGCACGTATACATTGCGTGGGGCGATCAGCCTTCGGGCACGACGAACCAGACCCTGCACGTCCGCAGGTCCACGGACCGCGGTGTCAGCTGGTCGGGAGACCTGCTGACCGTCGCCAACGGCATCAGCCCCGCGCTGGCGATCAACGGCGATCACCGCGTCGGGTTCCTGTACCAGCAGCTGACCGGAAGCGGGGCCACCCAGCGATGGGAAACCCACTTCACGCGCACCCTCCGGCATGACCCGTCGCAGTTCGAAACGCCGGACCTGATCCTTTCCACGACCCCGGCGCTGGCGCCCGCCATCATCTTTAACCCGTACCTGGGCGACTACCAGCACCTGGTCGCCGACGAGGACGATTTCTACGGTGTCTTCACGGCAGCCAACACTCCGGATACGGCCAATTTCCCGCACGGTGTGAAGTTTCACCGGCACGCCGATTTTGCGACGCATCGGCTGTTCGCCGACGCGGCGCACACGCAGCAGGTCAGCCCGTCCATCGACCCGTTTTTCTTCCACGTCCACGAGGAGTGATCCGGGATCGTCTCACGCGCGCTTCAGTGGCACCGAGCCAGCACGCTCGGAGGACTGCTGCGGGTCCAGCCGCTCTAGCGGGGCGGAACGCAGGCACGGTGCGTCGTGCCCGGGCAATGGATGAATTGAGTCGCGCGACCGTGGCGTGACCGCGTCGGCGATCAGCGGTCCGCCGGCGCGCCGGCGCGCCGGGAACGACGCTGCGGCGCGTCCGGTCCCGGACCGGCGTGGCCAGCCGCCGCGCCACTAGACGGTTGCGTCGCGAAGGCGCCGGGCAAGCGCGGCCGCCGCGATCAACGGCGGGACCACCAACACCTGGGTTCCGCCCTTGGCGTAGACGACGGCGCCCACGGCACAACCAACGGCGAACACGGCGACGCTCCGAAAGAGTGCGCCGAAGCTCTTTTGCACGACCGCCCGGTTCTCGGCGGGCAGCCGACCCGCCACGAGATCCGCCAGATCCATCATGATTTGCGTCGTGGTTCCGGTCATGACCGTGCTCGGCGGCGTCCTCGAGAAGTGGATCCGCTGCACGGAGTTCTGGATGGCCATCGCGGCGACGAGGCACATCCCGGTGACGAGCGCCCCGCCGCTGTCCGCATTCGCGAACGGCCCGAGCGCCAGCGCCAGCGCCGCGGCGACGGTGAAGAGACCGGTCTTCATCGCGAGGAGCGCATTCACGCCGCGATCACCGGTCAAGGCGTTGGCCACCGTCCGCGCCACCGCGACGACGATGCAGAACACCGGCAGCGCAAGCGTCTTCGCCAGCGCACCCGACGTCCCGTGCACCAACGCGGCGCCGAGCGTCACGAAGTTTCCGGTCACGTGCGCCGTGAACAGCCCCTGCAGCAGCAGGAAGCTGGCCGTATCGACGTAGCCGCCGTTGAAGGTCAGCAAGTCAGGTACTGATGGCTTCATCGGTCGCTCCGCAGCTGCCACAACACCACGACCCAGGCGGGGGGACCACGCGCACCCGGCGGGGGCTCCCGGCCGGCCACCCACGTCCTGCGCCGCCCGTCGCCGAGCCGATCCGGGGCGCTGGACGCTCCCAGTGATCACGTCGTTCGACTGCGCGCGCCCGAATCAGGATGGAACGAGCTCCGCGAGGAGCCGTGCGGCTCGGACGTGCCCGTCCTGCTCAACCGGACGGACGGTCACTACCGGCCGCCGGAGCTCTTCGAGCAGGGCGCTCGCGATCGCTTCCGGATCGCTCGTCCCGTACTCGAGGCACCGGCCCGCGCCGTAGCGCGCGAGCCGGTGCCGCACGTGGACGTTCTGCTCGAAGTGATTCCGGAGCGGGACGTAGAGGAACGGCACCCGGGCGCTCGCGAGCTCCATGCAGGTCGAGAGCCCGCCCTGCACGACGGCGCCATCGCACGCGGCGAGCTGCAGGTGCAGGTCCTCGACATAGCCGCGGACCTCGATGCCGGGTGACGCCGGCAGCGTCGCGGGATCGATGCGCGGCCCCGCGACGACGACGAACCGCAGGGACTCGTCCCGCCGGCGCGCCAGCACCGCCGCGTCGATGACGCGCCGGAGGAGCGGGGCCCCGACGCCCGACCCGCCGACCGTCACCAGGCAGACCTTCTCGTCCGGCCGGAACGCGAACCGTTCGCGCAGCGCCTCGCGGCTGGCGATCGCGGCGGGATCAATGCCGGTGACGTAGCCCGAGAACCGGAACCGGGCTTCCGTCCACTCGCGGATCGAGGGCAGCCCGGGCCCGAAGCGCTGCCCGACGATGTCCTCGGGATCGCCCACGAAGACCGACAGGTCCCGGACGCACGGGTAGCGCGCGATCTGCTCGAGCATCTCGGCATTGTAGTCGGCCGCGAGCAGGGCCTCGCGATCGCCCCCCGCCGGCATCGGCAGGTAGCCGACGAAATCCGTCATCCACGCGTACGGGCAGCGCTTCAGCTCCGGGTGCTCGTGCCAGAAATGATCGACGTCCCAGGACTCGTCGGCGATGACGAGGTCGTACGGGCCGGACTCGACGGCCTCCTGGAACACCATGAAGTTCGCGACCAGGATCTCATCCATGCGCCGAAGCGCCTGGAAGACGTTGAGGTCGTGCTCGCCGCACTCGCTCTCGATGTGCGCCGACTCGTTCACGAGCAGCCGGCTCGCGGGGTGCACGGATTCACCGGCACGCTCGAGCACGGCCGTGACCGGGTGCTGGGCGAGCCAGTCGATCGCGACGCCGGGGCGTTCGGCCCGCAGCGCCCGCGCGATCGCGAGGTCGCGCCGCGCATGGCCGAGGCCGATGGGGGAGGACAGGTACAGGATCCGCCGGCCGCGCCCGGGGCCCCGCCGCACCCGTGCCGGTGCCGGGAGCCGTCCCGTCGCCCGCTCGGCGAAGTCGCGGATCATCCGGTTCATCAGCACCGGGTCGCGCGCGATCGGCAGGTGCCCCGCGCCCTCGAGCGTCACGAGCGGCGCGCCGAGGATCTTCGCGACGAGCTCGCCGCGCGCGTGCGGGACGATCGCATCGCGATCGCCGTGCACGACGACGACGGGCCGGCGGATCGTGCGGTACACGGCCTCGCCGTCGTCCTGCGGCAGCGCGCGGGCGAGGATCGTGTCGGCGAGCGTCTCGGCGTCGGTCTCGAGGCCCCAGCCGACGGCATCCTCGATCTGCTTCGTCGAGTGCGGCTCGGGCAGCGACTGCTCGAAGAAGAACTCCAGGAACCCGCGATAGTCCTTGCGCCAGTACTCGCGGTTGAACTTGGCCCAGCCCGCCTCGGTCGCGAGCGGCTCGAGGAAGGGGTGGTCCGAGCGACCGGGGGCCACCGGGCCGAAGGGCGCGGAGGGTGCGATCAGCATCGCGGCCTCGACGCGCTCCGGGTGCCGCGCCGCCAGCATCGCGGCGAGGTGCCCGCCGAGCGAGAGCCCGACCAGGACCGCCCGGTCGGTGCCGGTCGCATCGAGCACCGCGAGCGCGTCGCGGACGTACTCCTCCGTCCGGTAGGCCGCCGCCCCGCGCGGGCGCCCGGAACGGCCGTTGCCGCGGCCGTCGAAGGTCAGCACGCGGAAATACCGGGCGAGGTAGGGAACCTGCGCCTTCCACATTCTCGAGTGCACGATCGCCCACGCCGGCAGCAGCAGCAGCGTCGCCTCGCCCGTGCCATGGACCTCGTAGTGGGTGCGAACGCCCTCGCGCTCGACGACGTCCGCCCGCTCCGGCTGGCGCGCGCGCATGCGGCGTCCGTCAGCGCGGCTCTTCGAGCGCGCGGATCGCCGCCCCGAAGCGGCGCAGCGCGCGCCTCAGCGGCAGGCCGGTGGACTCGAAGCCGGCGAGGATCAGAGCCTCGCTGCCGATGAACGCGGTGCCGACCAGGCACGCGAGGTCCTCGGCCCGCAGCCCCCCGATCGGCCCGAAGCGCTTCGTGACCTCGCCGCCGACCTCGGTCAGGAGCGAGAACCAGCCGCCGAGGAAGCGGCGCACCGCCGCCGCGAGTGCCTTGTTCGACCAGCTCGCCGCGATCATCTCCTGGAGGATCCGGACGTACCCCGACTCGAGGTCGGCATCGAGGAAGTCGCACGCCCGGTCCCAGCGGCGCCAGAGCGGCAGCGCCTCCCCGTACATGGCCTGCTGCCGCTCGAGCAGTCGCTCGTTGCGATAGCCGAGGAGGGCGAGCACGAGCGCGTCCTTGGACCCGAAGTGGTAGTGGATCTGGCTGAGCGGCATCCCGGCGTCCTCGGCGACCCGGCGCGTCGAGAGGCCGGCGTAGCCGTGGCGCTGCAGGCAGCGGTCGGTGGCCGCGAGCAGGAGCTCGCGCGCGTCCGCTTCCTGGACCCGGTCCGCACGTCGCAACTTCTTGATGAACCACCCCCTGCTTGACCGAGCTTGACGGAGAGTTCGGGCCGTGGTGAACTAATTCGGTCGACCGACCGAATTACACCGTAGTCCGGTGATCAGGTCAACATGATCCCGCGACGAACGGCCGAGCGGCCCACCGAAGCCCGGAGATTCGCATGCCATCCAAACCTCACGCCATCCCGATTGCTGCGCGTTTCGCGCTCTTTCTGCTCGCCGCGCTCGGCAGTGCGCCGGCGATCCTTGCCGATGAGACCTGCAACTCGCCGTACCTCTCGGCGCTGATCAAGGGCCAGGAGGACTACCTCCACGTCTGGACGCTCGGCGTCGAGGGGCTCGGCGATGGCTCGGACAAGCTGGTCACGGTGAGCGTCAACCCGAAGTCGAAGGATTACGGCACCGTCGTCAACAGCCTCTCGGTCGGCGGGCGCGGCGAGGCGCACCACATGGGCTTCACCGACGACCGGCGCTACCTGTGGGCGGGCGGCCTCGATGACAGCAAGATCTACGTGTTCGACGTCGGCAAGGACCCGCGCAAGCCGACCCTCGTGCGCACGATCAGCGACCTGAGCGCGAAGACCGGGCTCGTCGGGCCGCACACCTTCTACGCGCTCCCGGGTCGCATGCTGATCGGGACGCTCTCGAACACGGCCGACCGGGGCGGCGTGACGGGCATGGCCGCGTACAACAACAAGGGCGAGTACATCGCGACCTATCGCATGCCGACCTACACGGTCGACGGCGTCAAGGGCGACGGCTACGGCTACGACATCGCGGTGAACCCGGCGAAGAACGTGCTCCTGACCTCGAGCTTCGCCGGCTGGAAGAACTACATGCGCCCGCTCGGCCAGGTCGTCTCGGATCCGGAGGCGATGAAGCACTTCGGCGGCACGATGGTGCTGTGGAACCTGAAGGCGATGGTGCCGACGAAGATCTTCCAGGTGCCCGGCGCGCCGCTCGAGATCCGCTGGGCGCTCGCCCCGGGCCAGCAGTGGGCCATCACGGCGGCGGCGCTGACCTCGAAGCTCTGGCTCGTGAAGCCCGACGCCAAGGGCGAGTGGCAGGCGAAGGAGGTGGGGACCATCGGCGATCCCGCCAAGATCCCGCTGCCGGTCGACATCTCGATCCGCTCGGACGCGAAGGGGCTCTGGGTCAACACCTTCATGGACGGCATGACGCGGTACTTCGACCTCAGCGATCCCGAGCACGCCAAGGAGACCTACGCGCTGCACACCGGCAGCCAGGTCAACATGATCTCGCAGAGCTGGGACGGCCGGCGCGTGTACATCACCTCGAGCCTCCTGTCGCTGTGGGACAAGGGCGGCGCCGACAACGAGCAGTTCCTGCGCGCGTTCCATTGGGACGGCAAGGCACTGACGAAGGCCTTCGAGATCGACTTCACGAAGGCGGGCCTCGGCCGGCCGCACCACATGAAATTCACGGCGGCCCCCGTGCAGCAGGTCGCGCTCGCCGACCGCGGATGAGCGTGCACCGGTCCGCCTCCTGCGCCGCCGCGATGCTGCTCGTCGCGGCGGCGGCGCCCGCGGGCGTCGACCCGGGCCTCGTGACGGCGCCGCGGATGGACTTCGTGCCGCCCGCACCGGGCAGCTACCGGCTGGAACGCATCCAGCGGGTGGCCGACGCGGTGCTGCTCGATCCCGGCGGGCGCGCCGTGCACCTCGCGGCCCTCACGCGCGGCAAGGTCACGGTCCTCACGTTCTTCTACGCGAGCTGCAGCGACCCCCTCGGCTGTCCGTACGCGTACGGCACGCTGCACCGGGTCCGCTCGATGCTGCGGCCCCGGTTGGCGTCGCCGGGCCAGGTCCGCTTCGTGAGCGTGAGCCTCGACCCGACCCACGACACGCCCGAGGCGCTCGCCGCGTACGCCGGGGCGCTGCCGAAGGATCCGGCGCTCGAGTGGGACGTGCTGACGATGCGCTCGGTGAAGGACCTCTTGCCGGTGCTCGCGGACTTCGGCCAGGATGTCAGCGTCGAGACCGACGCCCGCGGCCAGCCGACGCGCGCGATGCACCACATGCTGAAGATGTTCCTGATCGATCGGGTGGGCGAGGTCCGCGAGATCTACTCGCTCGCATTCCTGCAGCCGGCCGTGATCGCGAACGACATTTCCACGCTGCTGCTCGAGGGGCACGCCGGCGGCCGCCGTCCCGGCGTCGGGCAGGGCCGGACGAGCGGGCCGGCGGCATCGCGCTGACGGGCGGCCGGCTTGCCCGCGGACGACGATGCGCATATACTATGCGCATGAGTTATGTGGATCCACGGCCGTGAGCGCGAAGAAGGCCGTCAACGTCTCGATCCGGGCCACGCTGCTCGACGCGGCCCGCGCCGAGGACATCAACCTGTCGGCGACGCTGGAGTCGGCGCTCGCGGAGCAGCTGCGGCTCCGCCGGCGCGAGCGGTGGCGCGGCGAGAACGCGGCGGCGATCGCGGCCTACAACCACGACGTCGACCAGAACGGCTCGTTCGGCGATCTCGCCCGCAGCTTCTGATGCCGCAGTTCGCGGTCCACCGGAACCGCAACGAGGCCACGCGCGCGCGCTTCCCGCTGCTGCTCGACGTGCAGTCGGACCTGCTCGAGCCGCTCAACACCCGCGTCGTGGTCCCGCTCAGCCCGGCGACGCAGGCGCGGACGCGCGTGATGGACCAGCTGACGCCGAGTCTTTCGGTCTCGGGCAAGGACTACGTGATGATGACCCCGCAGCTCGCGGGCATCTCCGCGCGCGAACTCGGGCCGGTGGTCGAGGTGCTCTCGAGCGCGCGCGGCACGATCATCGCGGCGCTCGACCTGCTCATCACCGGGGTCTAGCGCCCCGGGCGCGATCAGGGGCCGGCCGGTCGTGGCAGGCGGCCGAGCCAGCGGAGGATGCGCGTCTCGAGTTCGATCCGCCGATCGGACCACCCATGGTCGGTGGCGACGTGCGCGGTCGTCACGTGCGCGCCCCCCTGCGCGCGGATGTCCGCGACGAGCGCATCCGCGTGCGGCGCGAGGCCGTCGTTGGACGTGAGCACGAGCAGCGGCGTGTCCCGCAGCGCACCGACGTCGCGCAGGGAGTAGTTCGCGCCGTTCGTCTCGACCTCGTGCGCCATGCTCTCGGCCGTGACGCCCGCGAGGGCCTCCATGTTGTCGGCCATCAGCGCCGTCAGCTCGGCGTGCGGTACCTTGGCGACCCGGGAGAAGTCGGCCGCGGAGATCAGGATCGCTCCCAGCAGGTGCGCGTCGCGCTCGGCGGTCTTGGCCGTCACCCAGCCGCCCATGCTGTGGCCGGCGAGCACGATCCGCGTCGGGTCGGCGCGCAGCGTCGCGGCCGTCGCGGGATCGCGCAGGTGCGCGAGCACGGCGGCGGCGTCCTCCAGGTTGCCCGAGAAACTGAACGCCCCGGGGCTTCCCCAGGAGCCGCGGTAGTTGAAGGTGACGGCGACCCAGCCGGCGCGGCGCGCCGCCTGCGCGAGGTCCAGGTTCTTCTCGTTGCCGGGCAGTCCATGGCAGATCACGAGCATCGGGTGCGGCCCCGCGCCGCCCGGGACATACGCGATCCCGTTGATGGTCGCGCCCACGGTCGGGATGTGCAGGACGACCATGGTCGCGGGGTGCGCCTTGTCCGGGGCCGGATCGGTGGCCAGCGCCTTCGGCGGCGGCGCCGCGATCGCCATGGGCGCGGCCAGCAGCACCAGGATCAGGGTCGCGATTCTCCGCATGCGGGTCTCCTCGGGTGGGTCGGCGGCCGGCGTACGCCCGCCGCGATCGGTGTCCGGTCCGGCCGGTTTTGATTCCATGTTCGCACGGATCCACGCCCACGGGTGCCCGCTGACCCGGCGCCCGCCGGCACCGTGCGGCGATCGCCGTGCCCCTTGAGGGCGCGTGGCGCGATCCCCATGGAAGGTTCCCGCGCTCCGCAAACCGGACATCGTCGTGACACCCAGTGAGTCCCCGGCCGTCGCGGTCGTGTGCAGCCACTGTGGCCAGAAGCTCCGGCTGCCGCAGGTGCGACTCGGCGACGGTCCTCGATGCCCGGCCTGCAAGACGCCGGTCTTTCGCGGCGTGCCGCTCGCGCTCGACGATCACAGCTTCGGCCGGTTCACCGCCGGAACGGACATCCCGGTGCTCGTCGATTTCTGGGCGGCGTGGTGCGGTCCGTGCCGCGCCTTTGCGCCCGTGATCGACCGCGCCGCGCGCGAGCTCGCGCCGCAGCTGCTCGTCGCGAAGGTCGACACGGAGGTGGCGGTCCGCACGGCGAGCCAGTTCGCGATCCGCAGCATCCCGACCGTCGTGCTGCTGCGGTCGGGATCCGAAGTCGCGCGTCAGTCGGGTGCCGCATCGTTCGAGGCACTGCGCGCGTGGGTCGAACGGTCCACGGACCTCAAGGGACCGACGCCCGCCTGAGTCGCGCGCCAGCGGGAGCGAGGCCCCGGTCCCGCCGCCCGCAGCGGTGGGTTGACTCCGTTGCGGTCCTGCGCGACACTTCACCAAGTGGCGAAGTATAGGGAAACCCGCATCGACCGCACCTTTGCCGCGCTGTCGGACCCGATCCGGCGGCGGGTCCTGCTGCGGCTCAAGGACGAGCCCGGGCTGTCGGTCAGCGAACTTGCGCGTCCCTTCCCGATCAAGCTGCCCGGGATGATGAAGCACCTCGACGTGCTGTCGGCGGCGGGGCTGATCACGCGGACCAAGGCCGGCCGCACCGTCTCGGTTCACCTCTCGGCGGGACCGATGCGGGAGGCGATGGAATGGCTCGGGCGGTACGAGCGCTTCTGGACGGCGAGCATCGATCGGCTGGCGGCCCTCGTCGAGGCGGAGGACGGACGATGACGCAGGCACTTCCGAGCGTCACCATCGTGCGCACGCTGAACGCGTCGTCCGCCCGCGTCTATGCGGCGCTGACGACACCGGAGCAGATGATTCGCTGGTGGGGACCCGATGCCGGGCCGACGCTCAGCGCCGAGGCGGACGTGCGCCCCGGCGGGCGCTTCAGCATCGTCTTTCGTCTGCTGAATGGCGACACCCACCGAGCCACCGGCGTCTATCGGGAGGTGATCCCCGAGCGCAAGCTCGTGTTCACGTGGGAGTGGGCCGGGACGCCGGAGCGGGAATCCCGCGTGACGATCCTGCTCAGGCCGGTCGACGGCGGCACCGAACTGACGCTCGTGCACGAGCAACTGCCGGACGAGCCGGCGCGACAGAGTCACGAGGCGGGCTGGCTCGGCTGGTTCGGCAAGCTTCAGGCCTTTGTCGGAGCATCGCCGTGAGCGAATTGATCCTCACCACCTTCGACTGGGTCCCGAAGCCTCCGCGTGGCTACGTACGAGACCTCCGGGTGCGCTGGGCGCTCGAGGAAGCCGGGCTGCCGTACCGGATTGCCAGCGTGCCGTTTCGGGCGAAGAGCGCGGATCACTTCCTGCACCAGCCGTTTGGCCAGGTCCCGTGGCTGACGGACGGCGACCTCACGCTCTTCGAGAGCGGCGCGATCCTGGTTCACCTCGGCGAGCGCAGCGAGGCGCTGATGCCGGCCGATCCGGGCGGTCGCGGCGAGGTGCTGCAGTGGGTGTTCGCGGCGCTCAATTCGGTCGAAATGGCCGCCGTGCCGTGGTCGATCTTCAGGTTCAGCGGCGACACGACCGACACGCCGGCGCGGGGCCAATTCGACGCGTTCCTGAAGGGCCGGCTCCAGCATCTCGAGCCCGTCGTCGGGGGGCGCGAGTGGCTGGCCGGAGCCTTCTCGGTGGCGGACATCCTGATGGCGGATGTCCTGCGCCTCGTGGACCGGTTCGATGGCCTCGCGACGTTCCCCGCCGCGCGTGCCTACGTGGCGCGCGCGACGTCGCGCCCCGGCTTCGTGAAGGCGCACGCCGACCAGCTCGCGCATTTTGCCGCGGCCGACTGAGCCGGATGGCGGCCGTCGAACGGCGGCCAGCCGGGCGCCCTGTACGCGCGAGGGCCGGATGACGGCTCAGGGCCCGGTGTCGTCGCCGTATCCAGCGCATATATAAGAGAGGCGCCCCGCCGCCCGCATTTCCCTCGGGGCCCGGACGGCTGTGCCTATAATCGGCCGGGGTTCGTGCGAACCGGCCGGGTCGGACAGAAACAGAAGAAGAGGGGCACGTGCGGCATTGGCTCTGGGTCGTCGGCCTGTGCTGGGCAAGCCAACCGCTCGCAGCGGAGGTGCCCGCGGACCTGATGCTGCGCATCGATCCCGGCATGCACACGGCGCCGATCTGGCGGATCGGGGTCGATGCCCAGGCGCGATGGCTCGTCACCGCCTCCGACGACAAGACGGCCCGGGTGTGGAACCTCAAGACCGGCCAGCTCGAGCGCGTGCTGCGCGCGCCGATCGGTCCCAACTTCGAGGGCCGCATCCTCAGCGTCGCTCTGTCGCCCGACGGAACGACCGTGGTCGTGGGCGGCTTCACGCAGTACAACGGCGGCGGCACCGAGCTCGCACCCGAGGGCCAGTCGCTGTACGTGTTCGATCGCTCGACGGGACGGGTCGTGAAGCGCATCGGCGGCCAGCCCAACATCGTCCTCGATCTCGCGTACTCGTCCGACGGGCGCTACCTCGCCGCGGGGTTCGGCAGCGACGGCATCCGCCTCTTTCGCACCGACACGTGGGCCCAGATCGGAGAGGACAGCGACTACCGCGACGGCAGCTACGGCGTCGACTTCAGCCGCGATGGACGTCTCGTCGCCTCGAGTTACGACGGCGCCGTGCGCCTGTACGCGGTGAGCCCGTCGGGATTGCACCGGCTGGCGATGCGGTCACCGCCGGGCGGCAAGCATCCCGAAAGCATCCGGATCTCGCCCGACGGCCGCACGGTGGCGGCCGGCTTCGTCGACTCGCCGGTGGTCAGCCTTCTGGACGGCGCGACGCTCGCCACGCGTCGATCGCCGGACGACGGCGGCGGCGGCGTAGCCGCCGCGCTCGCGTGGTCCCTCGACGGCCAGACGCTCTTCGCCTCTGGCACCGCGAAGGGCCGGTATCTCGTCCGGCGCTGGCCGATGGCCGGGTCCGGCGCCGCCGGCGCGACCGTGGTGGCCGATGACCTCATCACAAACCTCCGCCCACTGCCGGGCGGCGGCCTGGCGTTCTCGTCCGCCGACCCGGCGTGGGGCCTCATCGACGCGGACGGGAAACGCGTCCAGTTCGTCGCGGGGCCGACGGTCGATTTCCGGGGTGCGGCCGGCTTCAGGGTCAGCCGCGACGGCGCCACGGTGCGTTTCAGCTACGAGAGCAGCGGTCGGGTGCCGGCGACGTTCGACCCGGAGCGAGGCCTGCGTGCCGGCGACGATGCGGGACCGTCGCTCGCGGCCGCGCGCGTGTCGGCACCGAGCGTCTCGCTCACGGACTGGCAGGATTCGCGCTCACCCCGGCTGAACGGCACTCCGCTGGCGCTCGATGACAACGAGGTGGCGCGCACCGTCGCCATCAGCAGCGACGGACAGCTGTTCGTCCTCGGCACGAGCTCCCACCTGCGGCTCTACGACCGCTCGGGCGCGCTGCGCTGGGAGATCGTCGGCCCGAGTACCGCCTGGGGCGTCAACATCAGCGGTGATGGACACACGGTGGTCGCGGCGTTCGGCGACGGCACGATCCGCTGGTACGACATCGTGAACGGCCAGGAGAAGCTCGCGCTGTTCCCGCACGCCGACCGCAGGCGCTGGGTCGCGTGGACGCCGTCCGGCTACTACGAAGCCTCGCCCGGCGGCGAGGACCTGATCGGCTGGCACCAGAACCACGGCATCGACGCGGCCGCGGACTTCTTCCCGGCATCGCGCTTTCGCGCCCGATTCAACCGCCGCGACGTGCTCGCGCATTCGCTGGGCGCCGCCTCGGAAGCAGAAGCCGTACGCCTCGCGGACGCGGACGGCGGGCGGGCCATCGAGGCGCGTCCGGTCAGCGCGCGGACGATGCTCCCGCCCGTCGTCGAGATCCTCGCGCCCCGCGACGGCACGGCCGTCGCAGGCAGCGCCGTGACGCTGCGCTACGCCGTGCGCGCACCAAACGATGCGCCCGTCACCGACGTCCGCTCCCGCGTCAACGGCCAGGCGGTCGCGCTCGGCGGCAAGCGCGCGATCAGCGTGGCCGCGAGCGGCAGTGACCTCGAGCTCACGGTCCCGATCCCCGACGGAGACAGCGAGGTCCAGCTGTTCGCCGAGAACAAGAACGGCGTGTCGACACCCGCGACGCTTCATCTGACCCGGGCGGCCGTAGCGTCACCCGAGGCCGTGTACAAGCCGAAGCTCTACGTGCTCGCGGTCGGCGTCGCGAAGTACGCGAACCCCGCCTTCAACCTCGACCTGCCGGCGAAGGATGCGCGCGACTTCGCGGCGGTGCTTCTGAAGCAGAAGGGGCGCCTGTACGCGGACGTCCAGGTGCGCGTGCTGACCGACGACGGCGCGACCAAAGACGAGGTCCTCGACGGACTCGAGTGGCTGCAGCACGAGGTCACCGCGCGCGACGTAAGCATGGTGTTCCTCGCGGGCCACGGCATGAATGACAGCAACGGCCGCTACTACTTCATGCCGTACAACGCGGATCCCTCGAAGCTGATGCGCACCGGCGTTCCGCAGAGCGACATCCGCGACACGCTGAGCGCGCTGGTCGGGAAAGCGGTGTTCTTCGTCGACACGTGCCACGCGGGCAACGCGCTCGGCACCGCCAAGAGCCGCGGCATCGAGGGCGACACCGATGCCTTCGTCAACGACCTCGCGGCGGCGGAGAACGGCGTCGTCGTCTTCAGCGCGGCGACCGGCCGGCAGCTGTCGCTGGAGGACCCGGCGTGGGGGAACGGGGCGTTCACCAAGGCCGTCGTCGAGGGCCTCGACGGCAAGGCCGACCTGCAGAACAGCGGCCGGATCACTCTCAAGGGGCTCGACTACTACATCGACGAGCGGGTCAAGGAGCTCACGAGCGGCCGGCAGTCGCCGGTGAGCATCACGCCGAGCGGGGTCCCGGATTTCCCGATCGCCGTCGTCACCCACTAGGCGGACGGCGCCCCCCGGGTCCGGGCCGGCCCGCCACGCCTTCGGCACGACGGCCTACCGATCCGCGTGGAGCGTGGTCCATTCGGGGAACGACCGTCCGAGCATGCGGGACAGCCGCTCGGTCTCATCGCGCTGTCGTGGCCGCAGGTGGGCCGCGACCTCGGCGGCGGGGTACCGGACCGGCTCCGCACGCCGCACCGCCAGCCGCGACGCGAGATCGCGAAGGCCCGCCGGCAATCGCGACGTGAATCGCGCCGCGAGCAGCGACTGCATCAGGCGCGGCCAGTACTCGATGACGTCGGGCGTGACGTTCACGGGCGTCTCGAGGTTCCCCGGCCGGAACCCCGGATCGACCCCGAGCCAGCGGTAGAGGCCGGCGACCGAGCCCGCGGGATCCGCGACGAGGGACTCGTACGTGAAGACGTAGAAGCGGCCGAGGTCGACGTGCCGCAGGTACGTCTCGAGCTGCAGTGCGTAGTTGCTAGCCCCCGCGTACTCGGGGTCCAAGCTGATGGCCTTCAGCATCGGCCGGCGCTCGCCCCAGTGCCGCACGCGGTGCCAGTAGTGACTGATGGCGCGACGCACCGGGTCCCGCAGGACGTAGACGAACCGGGCGTCGGGGCACAGGTCCAGGATCCGCTCCGGAACGCCTGAGAACAGCGGTGCCTGGCTGTACACGACGCTGCCGTCGACGACGATCCGTGCGTCGCCCGCGCCGGCGAACAGCTCGAGGTAACGCTCGCGGCTTCGCCAGTAACCGCGCCGCCACATGAGCGGCCAGAAGTGACGCAGCGCCTCGCCGTCGACGAAGTGGCACGGCTCGCGCGGCTCGCTGACGAAGATCGACGGGTGGGCCGCGAGCGCCTGGGCGACGTAGGAGGTCGCCGACTTCATCGCACCGATCAGGAAGACATTCGGCCGGCGCGTGCTCACGCGTCTCCCGATGGACGTTCGCGCACGCACACTCGCCGACCGTCGTCGCAAGCGGCGCGTCGGCGCCGCGGGTTCTCGCTCAACGCGGATCACTCGGTGGTCAACCGGGATGAGAGCGTACCGACCCTGAGCACCGCGCTTGCTGACATTCAAGAATCTGTCAGGCTTTGCCCAACTTGACGGAGCGTGCTCGCAAGGGCGGTGACAGGCGCAGAGCCTGCGCCGGGTGCCGCGCGGATCACCTCGGCGCCATTCAACAGAATATGGGCGTCCGCTCGGCTGACCGGCCGCCCTAGATGACGACGTGCGGCGCGGCCGTCGCCGCGTCGCCGGTGTTGGGCGTTCCGTGCGGTTCGATCAGGAGCACGTGCGTTTCCTCGTCGGCCTCGGGGCAGTGCTCGACGCCCTTCGGAACGACGTACACCTCGCCGGGCTCAAGCCGGACGCTTCCCGTCCGCAGGTGAATCGTGAGCGCACCTTTGAGGACCAGGAAGAAGTCGTCGGTGTCGTCGTGCTTGTGCCAGGTGAACGGTCCTTTGACCTTGACGACCATCAGGTCGTGGCCATTGAACTGACCCACGGTGCGCGGCTGAAAGTAGCCGTCGAACTGCGTGAGCTTCTCGGCCAGGTTGATCGCTCTTGGGTTCATTCCCGTGTGGTCCTTGCGGCCGCGTTCACCGCCATCGATCCGGGCGTCGCGCGATGTGCGGGCCGTCAGCCGACGGGGATCGCCGTCGTCGACAGCACTTCCTTGAGCACCATAAACGTCCTGATTTGCCGCACGCCGGGGAGGTACAACAGGTACTCGGCGTGCAGCCGGTTGTAGCTCTCGTTGTCCTTCGTCCGCACCAGCATGAAGTAGTCGAACTCCCCCGTGACGACGTGGCACTCCTTGCAGCTTGGCACGTTGCGGACCGCCTTCTCGAACGCCGCGAACGAGTCCGGCGTGGATCGATCGAGCACGACGCCGATCAGCACGAGAGTACCCGCATCCAGTGCATCGGGATCGAGCAGCGCGACGATCCCGCGAATGAGGCCGAGCTTCTTGAGCCGTTCCACGCGACGCAGGCAGGCGGGCGGGCTCAGGTGGATCCTCGACGCCAGGGCGACATTCGAGATCGAGGCGTCGCGCTGCAGCGTCCTCAGAATGGCCTTGTCGGTCCGGTCGAGCGCGTCGAGTGCCGTCGGGTTCCGAGGGCCCGGGACGGCTCGGCTTTTTGTTGCGCGAGACGGCATTTCTACGACATTAACGACGGCAGATGAATCAAATCTGTCGAATTCGGTTCGCTACGGAGAAGAAGATAGCAACAAAAGTTGGCGACGGTGCAATTATCATTGGCACGTCCGCTTGAGCATCGTCGCTGTCGTCGGAGATCGCCGTGAACCTCTCGAAGTTCGCCCGCTACCCGTTGACGTTCGGGCCGTCACCGATCCACCCGCTCAAGCGGCTGTCCGAGCACCTGGGCGGAGAGGTACAGCTCTACGCGAAGCGGGACGACTGCAACAGCGGCCTCGCGTTCGGCGGCAACAAGACCCGCAAGCTCGAATACCTGATCCCCGAGGCGCTGGCGGGCGGCTACGACACGCTGGTCTCGATCGGCGGCATCCAGTCGAACCAGACGCGGCAGGTCGCCGCGGTCGCGGCGCACCTCGGGCTCAAATGCGTGCTGGTCCAGGAGAACTGGGTCAACTACTCGGACGCGGTCTATGACCGCGTGGGCAACATCGAGCTGTCGCGCATCCTCGGCGCGGACGTGCGGCTCGACGCCGCAGGCTTCGACATCGGAATCCGCCCGAGCTGGGAGGCGGCGATGGCGGACGTGCGCCGCGCCGGCGGCAAGCCCTTCCCGATCCCCGCCGGCTGCTCCGAGCATCCGCTCGGTGGCCTCGGGTTCGTCGGCTTCGCCGAAGAAGTGCGCCAGCAGGAACAAGCGCTTGGCTTCCGCTTCGATTACATCGTCGTCTGCTCGGTGACCGGCAGCACGCAGGCCGGGATGGTCGTAGGGTTCGCAGCGGACGGCCGCGCCCAACGCGTCATCGGCATCGACGCCTCCGCGAGACCCGACAAGACGCGCGCGCAGGTCCTCAGGATCGCGCGGCACACCGCGGAGCTCGTGCAGCTGGGCCAGCCGATTGCCGATGAGGACGTTCGCCTCGACCCGCGTTACGGCGGGCCGGAGTACGGGCTTCCCAACGAGGGCACCCTCGAGGCGATCCGCCTCTGCGCCCGCACCGAAGGCATGCTCACCGATCCCGTGTACGAGGGGAAGTCGATGCACGGGATGATCGACATGGTGCGGCAACGCGAATTCCCGCGGGGCTCGCGCGTCCTGTACGCGCATCTGGGGGGCGTGCCGGCGCTGAATGCCTACAGCTTCCTGTTTCGCAACGGATAGGCGGGGGACCCCGGGTCGATACGGCCCCCGTCCGGCGTGCCCGGCATGCGCTGACGGACCGGCCGGGCGCTTGCTACAGTGGCCGCATCAGCGGTTGCGCAGCTCCGTGTGAAGCCCGAGACGGCCTCCGTCGGCGTCGCCGAAAACGGCAATTCAGCGATCCTCGTGACGCTCGGCAGCGCCGGCGAGCTGCTCGACCGCCGCAGCGTCGAGCTGACCCACGGCCTGCCGACGCACCCCTATCACCACGAAGGGTCGTGGGCGGTGGGGCGGTATCGTGACAGCCCCTGGGCACGCGAGATCTCCCTTGCCGATGCGGTGGCGCTGGTGGCCCGCGTGCGCGAGGCCGCCGCGCAGGGCGCACGCGAGAGCCTCGAGGCGCTCGCGAGTTCGATCCCGGCGACGATCGCCCGGATCTCGCTGCGCGTCTGCGCCGATCTTCCCGCGACGACCGAGGAACGGATCGCCGACAGCCGCGCGGCCAGCATGGCGGACTCGATCATGTACCGCGAGGCGTTGGCCGCGGCGGCCGAGACGCGCGGCTGGTCGGTCCACTGGTACGACCGCGACCGCGTGTTCCACGAGGCCGCCACGGCGCTCGGCCGCAAGGACATCGACGGGATGCTACGCGAGATGGGACGCCAGGCGGGCCCACCCTGGCAGGCCAAGCACAAGCTCGCGGTCGCCGCCGCACTCGCTGCCGCGAAGGACTAACACGGGCGGCCGTCAGCCCGGCGCGACCTCTGCGTCGGATCCGGCGGGCTCCGGCGGCTCGGCGGCGGCGAGGCGCGACATCAGTTCGGCGATTCGCTCGCGCGCCACGTGCGATTCCGTGGTGTCCGTGTACACGGCGACGTAGCGCTCGATGCTCCGGCCGCGACCGGTGATGGGGGTGATCGTCGCCGAGAACCAGCGCAGCGCCCCGTCCTTGCGGCGATTGCAGAGCTCGCCACGCCACACCTTGCCGCGCGAAATGGCGGCCCACATCTCCGAGAACGCCGTTCGTTCGTGCCGGCCGCTCGCGACGAGCCGGTGCGTGCGGCCGATCAGCTCGTCCCGACCGTAGCCGGACGCTTGGCAGAAGCCGTCGTTCACGTGGAGCAGTGCGCCGCGGGCGTCAGTCACCGACACGATCGCGTGTTGATCGAGCGCGCGCCGGTATTGCTCCAGTTCTTCCAGCGCGCGCTCGGACTCGACGAGCCGCCAGGCGAGCAGATCGTCGCGCGATGGTGCCGGCGGTTCCGACCGGCTCCCGCCCGTGCCGGGCGCCACGGCCAAGTGCCCGGGCTGCGGGCCGGTCGCGGCGTGGTGGAGTCCCCGTACGCTCACGCCGCCCTCGCTGTCGATGCGCGCCGGATCAGTTCAGGCTCCAGCACGACCGACGGCGTGTCCTCGCCAGCCATGCGCCGCACCACGTGCTCGACGAGCAGCCGCGCGACCGTGCGCAGGTCCTGACGGACGGAGGTGAGGGGAGGAACGAGGGTGCTCGCGATGGGCAGGTCATCGAAGCCCGCCACGGCCACGTCGTCTGGAACGCGGATGCCGGCGGCGGTCAGTGCCTGGATGACGGTCGTCGCGATCAGGTCGCTCGCCGCGAAGATCGCGTCGAATTGCCCCCGCGCGGCCACGATGCTCTCGGCGTTGCGCCCGGCGTCTTCGGCCGTGAGCCGCGCGGGAACGACAAGGTTCATGGGAAGCCCGGCGCGCTCGAGGGCGATCCGGTAACCCTTGTGGCGTTTCGCGATCTCGGGCGCCTGCGGGTTGCCGAAGAAGACGATCCGCTTGCGGCCGAGCGAAATCAGGTGCTCGGTCGCGAGCATGCCACCGTAGACGTTGTCACTGGTCACGGTGCAGTAGGTCGCGTCCTCCTCGACGCCGCCCCAGACGACGAGCGGGCGATAGGACGCGGCAGCGGCGTTGAGCGCCGCGTGCGCGCCGCTCTGGCCGATCACGATGATGCCGGCGGGCCGCTCGTCCTCGATCAGGCGGGCGAGCCAGTCGGGCGCGGGCGGCAGGACCTTGCGCACGCGCATGTCGTAGCCGCGCAGCGTGATCTCGTCGGTCAGGTGGCTCAACAGGCCGGCGAAGAAGGGGTCGGTCAGCGGCTGCGTGGGCTCGTGAAAAAGCGGGACCACGACCGTAAGCTCCTGCGGCCGGCATGCAGTGCGTCTCGCCTCGATGCCCGCGGTCATGCCGCCACTCCTGCGGTGGCGTGCCGGCGACGGACCCCGCGGTCGACGGTCGCGATGGATGCAGCTCGAAGCGGCGGGTCCCGAAACATCAATAGCACTCCGCCCTGATACGCCCCGCAGTGCACGCGGGCCGGCACCGAGCCCATAGAAGCAGTCCCGCGACGCGGGAGCACTCTGCCGCGACCTTAGTCCGCCGCGAAGCACGAAGGCGTGAACTTGCTCGCAATTGCAATCGTTGGCACCGCCGAATCAGGCGATTCCCTAACGGCCGCGAATGCGGTGCATACCGCGGCCGATTCGCGCGCGGTACGGGCCTAGGCGAACTTGGCGAAGGGCACGGCGCGGAGTTTGCTCTGCGTTCGCGAGGCCCAATCGTCCGCGTACGCATGCTGGGCGATCACGGTGCGACGGAGCAGCTTGATGAAGTTGGCCGGCTCGAGCGGCTTGCTGAAAAGGTATCCCTGGTACTGGTCGCAACCCAGGCTCCTCAGGAACTCGAGCTGGTCGGGCGTCTCGACGCCTTCCGCGACCACCTTGAGGTGCAGGCTGTGCGCCAGCGAGATGATCGCGCGAACGATGGCTGCGTCGTCCGGCCGCCGCGTGACGTCCTTGATGAACGACCGATCGATCTTCAGCTTGTCGACCGGGAAGCGGTGCAGGTAGCTCATGCTGGAGTAGCCGGTGCCGAAGTCGTCGACCGATACGAGCACGCCCATGCGACTGATCGCCTCGAGGATGGCGACCGACTCCTCGGCATCGCTCATGATCGCGCTTTCGGTGAGCTCGATCTCGAGGCAATCCGGTTCGAGCGCCGCCTCCTCGAGTGCCGCGCGGATCTGCTCGACGACGTTGGCGAGGCGGAACTGCGAGGGCGCGAGGTTGACCGCGATGCGCATCGGCGGCGCGCCGTGCAGCTGCCAGGCCTTCGCCTGCCGGCAGGCCTGCTTCAGGACCCATTCCCCGATCGAGTCGAGGAGTCCGCATTCGTCGGCGAGCGGAATGAATTCGTCCGGCGGCACGAGGCCACGCTGCGGGTGTCGCCAGCGTAGCAGCGCCTCGGCGCTGCGCACCTCGCCCGAGGCGATGTCCACCTTCGGCTGGTAGTGCAGCTCGAGTTCGCCGCGCGCAATCGCCTGGTGCAGCTCGCTTTCCACGCGAACCGTGTTCTGATGGCCGCTGCGCATGCCGGGGTCGTAGGGCTGCAGGTTGTTGCGGCCGCGGTCCTTCGCAACGTACATCGCCGCGTCGGCGTGCGCGAGCAGCGAGTCGACGGTCCGGCCGTCGGTGGGATACATCGCAAGTCCCATGCTCGATGAAACGTGGACGTCGAGGTCCCCCAGGCGAACCGTGCGAGACAGCGCCACGATTGCCCGTCGGCCGATCTCGGTGGCCTCGAGCGCATCGACCGGACCGGCGAGCAGCACGACAAACTCGTCCCCACCGATGCGCGCCACCGTGTCGATCCCGCGCACCGCGCCCTTCAGGCGGCTGGCGATCAATTTCAGCAGCTCGTCGCCCGAGCGGTGGCCGAGCGAGTCGTTCACGAACTTGAAGCGGTCGAGGTCGGCCCACAGCACGGCAAACGAATGCTGGTCGCGCTCCGCAAGCGCGATCGCTTGTGCCAGGCGGTCGTCGAGCAGCACTCGGTTCGGGAGGCCCGTCAGCGGATCGTGCGAGGCCAGATGACGGAGCTGGCGATTCGCGGCCTCGAGTCCCTCCGTGCGCTTGGTAACCGTGTGCTCGAGACCCTGGATGTGGTGGTTCAGCGCGCGTTCATTCAGCCACTTGCGGCTCAACGCCCTGGCGGCCTGCTCGATCTCGGACGGATCGAAGGGCTTCTTCACGATCAGCAGCCGGTCTTCGTGGCCGAGCCGGCGGACGACGTCCGCCCAGTCGTAGTCCGAGTACGCCGAACAGATGACGACCTGGATGCGGGAGTCGACCTGCCACAGCCTCTCGATCGTCTCGAGGCCGTCCCAGCCGGGCGGCATGCGCATGTCGACGAATGCCACCGCGAAGGGGTCGCCCGCCTCGACGGCCTGGCTTGCCAGCGCGACTCCAGCCTGGCCCTGCAACGCGAAGCTCGGCCGGAAACGCGCTCGTCGCGAGTCCGTCCCGCTCGATCCGAAGATCGCGGCTTCGTCCGCGGCGAGCCCGGCGGCTCCGGTGTCGACGCCCACCAGGATCTTCTCGAAGTCACGATGGATCGACGGGTTGTCGTCGATGACGAGCACCCGGGATTCGGTGATATCGGACTGCGATGACATACGTGCCCCTCAGGTCAACACCGACGACGAACCGCCGCAATTGAGCGGCGGTCGTGGCGATTCGGTTGCAGCCGGGTTGCGAAAGGGGCGATTTCGCAAGACCCGGCCTTCCTGAATCGTCCCCCGCGCTGTCGGCCGCGCCGTCGCCGTCTGAAGGCCTGTTCGGCGCGAGTCGGGACTCGACTGCGGAAGTTACGTATGCGCGTCGGATGCGCGCGGACGAAACGACTTCCAGTTCTCGCAACCCGCCATCGGAAGTTGCCCTACGCAGCGCTTGCGCCTGCGCGACGGGCGCTACCAGAACGCCTCGTTGGGAGATGGATCACGGCGCGCGGCCGCAGGTTAGCCGTTACTCGCCGCGGGAGATCAGTGATGTCCTTGGCCGCGACCTACAATCTGCCGCTCGTCGCACTGTCGGTGCTGGTCGCGATCGTCGTGGCGTACACGGCGCTTCGTCTGGTCGCGCGCGTGGCGGCGTCGGACGGCCACAGCGCGTCGATGTGGCTGGTCGGCGGCGCGATGGTGATGGGCGCCGGCATCTGGTCGATGCACTTCATCGGCATGCTGGCCTTCGCGCTGCCGATCGCGGTGCGTTACAGCGTGCCGCTGACGCTGGCGTCGCTTGCAATCGCGGTCGCGACGTCGGGCATCGCGCTCGGCCTCGCCAGTCGGCCGGAAATGCCGCTGTCGCGCCTCGGTGCCGGCGCGATCGTCATGGGCGTCGGCATCTGCGGCATGCACTACTGCGGAATGGCGGCGATCAACGTCGTCCCCGGCGTCGAGTATGACGCGGCCCTCGTCGCGGCGTCCGCGCTGATCGCGATCACCGCGTCGTTCGCCGCGTTGTGGCTCGCCTTCCGGCTGCGCAGCGGCCAGTCCTGGCTGGCAGCCGCCAGCCGCGTCGGCGCCGCCGTCGTCATGGGCGCGGCCATCAGCGGCATGCACTACACGGCGATGGCGGCGGCGCGGTTCGCTCTGGGCTCGTTTTGCCGGGGCGGCGCCTCGCTGGATAGCGCCTGGTTCGCGAGCGGCCTCGGGGTCACCGCGCTGTCGGTGCTGGCGATTACTCTGATCACCTCCATCTACGACGCACACCTGCAGTCACGCACGCTCGCGCACGCCAAGGGGCTCGAGAGCGTCAATGCGGAGCTGAGGCACCGCAAGGAGCTGCTCGCGCTCGCCACCCAAGCGGCTGGCATCTCGTCCTGGGAGTTCGACCTCCCGTCCGGCCGGACGCTGTGGCGCGAAAACGAGATCGACTCCCTGCGCGCCGTCATGACCGACCAGCAGGGCGTCACGCTGACCCAGGTCGTCATCCACCCGGAGGACCGGCCGATGATCGAGGCCGCGGTCCGCGACGCCACCGCTGCAGGACGCGACCGCTGCGCGTACCGGATTCGCTGCATCGCGCCCGCCGGTGGCATCGTGCACGTGCAGTCGCACGCGCGGATCGTCTGTGACGCGCGTGGCGAGCCGGTGCGCCTGCTCGGCGTTTCGTGGGATGTCACGGACTCGGTGAGCCAGGCGGAGCAGCGGCGGTTGCTCGAGGAGCAGCTGCGCGAAGCGTCCCGCGAGGCGGGCATGGCCGAGGTCGCGACCGGAGTGCTGCACAGCGTCGGTAACGTCCTGACGAGCCTCGGCGTGTGCGCCTCGATCCTGCAGTCGCGACTGCGCGAGCTGAGGGTCGATGCGCTGCGCCGGACCGCAGCGCTGCTGACCGAGCAGGGCGCGGGTGCCGGTGCGTTCATCGAGCGCGACGAGCGCGGCCGGCGGATTCCGGAGTATCTCGCGCAGCTCGCCGAGCACCTCGTCGCCGAGCGCGAAATGTTGGTGGGCGAGGCGGCAGCGTTGTCGGGACACGTCGAGGACGTGCGCGCGATCGTCGCCGCGCAGCAGGCCTACGCGCGACCCGGCGGATCGCCGGAGGCCGTCGAGCTCGGCGCCCTGCTCGACCATGCCATCGCATTGCACTTCTCTGGTCCGACCGGCGTCACGATTACGCGCGACTACGCGCCGCTGCCGCCGGTGGTCCTCGATCGCCACAAGCTGCTGCAGGTCCTGTCGAATCTCTGTGCCAATGCGCGCGACGCCGTGAGCGCCGGCGGCGGCGGCAGGCCGACCGTCGCGGTCCGGCTGCTGCGCGAGTCCGACGGCATCCGCGTGGAGGTCCGCGATTCCGGGATCGGCATGGCCGCGCCGACGCTCGCGCGGCTGTTCGAGTTCGGCTTCACGACCAAGAAGGACGGGCATGGATTCGGTCTGCACACGAGCGCCGTGCTGGCCAAGGAGCTCGGCGGCTCGCTGAGCGGCTCGAGCGACGGAATCGGCAGGGGTGCGTGCTTCGCACTGCGACTGCCGCTGGTGGCCGCCGAGACGGCGTGCGTCGCGTGACCCTCGCGGGCACGCCGGTGTTCGACGCTAATGCTGCCCGGCCGCGGCGCCCGACTGCCAGAGTTGGCGGACCTGTCCGAGGAGCCGGAACAGCCCGAACGGCTTCTCGATGATGCCGAGCAGACCCATGGCGGTGAACCGGCGCACGTCGTCGCAGATGCCGATCGTCGTGACGAAGATCACCGGTATGTCCTGCGTCTCGTGCTGCACGCGCAGGCGGACCAGCGTGTCCGGACCGTCGAGCCCCGGCATCAGATAGTCGAGGATAATCAGGTCCGGACGGACGCGTCGCGCGAGGTCAATGGCCTCGGTCCCGGAGGCGCAGGTCGTGACGGCGAGATCGCCCTCCCGGCCGAGCGCGAGCGCGGCGACCGCCCGCACGTCCGGGTCGTCATCGACGTACAGCACCGAATTCAGCGCCACCTGTCCCTCGCTCCGTGGCCGGCGCCGCCCGATGGCGGCGGCCGGCAATTCGGCGACCGCGCCATGCGCGGCCGCGGTCCGTCCATGGATCCGTCGATGGCCGAAATCTTACGGCCGCGGCGCCGCGACCGCGCCGCTTTTTGACGTAATCGGAGCAGCCGGTCACAGCCGGCCCGGTCGCGGCGTCGGGAACCCGAGCCAGGTTGCGCTGCCGAACTGCCCGTCGTGCGGTCAACGGTGTATCGTTCCGCTGGAACCGCGTGAACCGCGGCCGCCCGCGTGCGCAGCGCACGAGCTGACGGCCGATCCCACTCGGGGGTGCCCATGGCGCACGAGTCATCCAGCGACGACCCACCGGAGTCCGCTGCTGCGCAGCCCGGTCCCGGCCTCCTGAGCGGACAGCTCGGCGCGCTTCGCAGCCGGTTCCAGGCGCGGCTTCGCACGGACCGGAACGGCTGCCGCGCGGCGCGCGCGGCGCTCGCCAGCGGGGCGCCGCTCGATCATCGCGCGCTCGCGCGCCTCGCACACGGCTTGCACGGGATCGCGGCAACCTTCGGCTATGCGGAACTGAGCGCCCGCGCCGGCCGGCTCGAGGCGCTGATGCGTAAGGGTCCCGAGTCTGCGTCGGGTGACGCGCCGCCGCTGCTGCCGTGCCTCGATGAGGTGATCGGCGCGCTCGACGACGCGATCGGGCCGGCCTAGGCCGAAAGGCAGTGCGCGCTCACGGTGCTATGCTCCTCGCAGGAACCGGAGGCCGCGCCCGGAGGCGCGGAGATCGAGGGGACGCTCCTTGAAAGGCGATTCCTCCCCAGGCAAGGGCATGGCACCGCCCGAGCAGCTGCTCAGCCTCCTCGTCGACGCCATCGCCGATCACGCGTTCGTCGTTCTCGACGCCAAGGGCCGCGTCGTGCGGTGGAACGCGGGTGCCCAGCGCCTCTTCGGCTATGCCGCGGACGAGGTCCTCGGCAAGCACGTCTCGAGCCTCTATCCGGCGGAGGGCGTCGCCGACGGCTCCCCGTCCGATGCCCTCGCGTGCGCCGCCCGCGATGGCCGGTACGAGAACGGCGGCACGCGCATGCGCAAGGACGGCTCGCGCTTCCGCGTCAGCGTGGTCACCACGGCCCTGAAGGACGCGCGTGGGCGGCTGACGGGCTACGCGGAACTCACGCGCGACGTCAGCGAGCGCCTGCAGGCCGCGGAACGGCTCAAGGCGAACGACGCCCGGCTGAAGAGCGTCGTCGACACCGCGGTCGACGGCATGATCCTCATCGACAGCCGCGGCATCATCCAGCTGTTCAACGTCGCGTGCGAGCGCCTGTTCGGCTACGCCGCGTCCGAAGTCATCGGCCGCAACGTGAAGATCCTGATGCCGGCGCCGTTCCACACCGAGCACGACGGCTACGTCGCCAATTACCTCGCCACGGGCGAGCGCAAGATCATCGGCATCGGCCGCGAGGTCGTGGGGCTGCGCAAGGACGGCAGCCGCTTCCCGATGGACCTGTCGGTCGGCGAGGCGGTGACCGACGACCAGTCGATGTTCGTCGGCATCATCCGCGACATCAGTGCCCGCAAGCGCTCCGAGCAGGCGCTGCGCGAGACGGCCGCGCGGCTGCGTGCGACCGTAGAGACGGCCGTCGACGGCGTCATCCAGATCGACTCGCGCGGCTCGATCCTGATGTTCAATCCGGCCTGCGAGCGGCTGTTCGGCTACACCTCCGAGGAGGTCGTCGGCCGGAACGTGAAGCTGCTGATGCCCGCGCCGTTCCACGGCGAGCACGACAGCTACATCTCCAACTACCTTGCCACGGGCGAGCGCAAGATCATCGGCATCGGCCGCGAGGTCGTCGGCCGGCGCAAGGACGGCAGCACGTTCCCGATGGACCTGTCGGTCGGCGAGGCGCGCGAGGAAGGCGAGTCGATCTTCGTCGGCATCATCCACGACCTCACCGATCGCAAGCGCACCGAGGAGCAGCTCGTCCAGGCGCAGAAGATGGAGACCGTCGGGCAGCTCTCGGGCGGCATCGCGCACGATTTCAACAACCTGCTGACCGTCATCATCGGCAACGCCGAGGCGCTCGGAGAGCGGCTGCGGGTGCGTCCGGACCTCAAGCAGACCTGCGACACGATCATCAACGCCGGCGAGCGCGGCGCCGAGCTGACGCGCCGGCTGCTCGCCTTCAGCCGCCGCCAGACGCTGCAGCCGGTGGTCATCGACTGCAACAAGCTGATCGCGAACCTGGCGCTTTTGCTGAGGCGAACGCTGCGCGAGGACATCGAGATCAAGACCGCACCGGAGCCGGACCTGCTGCCGGCCTACGCCGACGCCGGCCAGCTCGAGTCGGCGATCCTGAACCTCGCGCTCAACGCCCAGGACGCGATGCCCGGCGGCGGCTCGCTGACGATCGCGACCGCCGGAGCCGCGATCGACCAGCTCTACCAGGAAAAACACCCGGAGGTCGCGCAGGGCGCGTACGTGCTCGTCTCGATCACCGACAGCGGCGAGGGCATGACGCCCGAGGTGCGCGAGCGCGCCTTCGAGCCCTTCTTCACAACCAAGGAGGTCGGCAAGGGCAGCGGCCTCGGCCTCAGCATGGTCTACGGCTTCGTCAAGCAGTCGAACGGCCACGTCGCGATCTACAGCGAGCGCGGCCTCGGCACGACGGTGCGGCTGTACCTGCCGGTGGCCGCGAGCGCCCGGGACGCCGACGAGGCCCCGCCGGCCGAGCAGCCGCCGCGCGGCTCGGAGCTCGTGCTGCTCGTCGAGGACGACCCCTTCGTGCGCGGCTACGCCGTCGCCTGCCTCGAGGGCCTCGGCTACCAGGTCGTGACCGCGGTCGACGGTCGCGACGCGCTCGCCCGCCTGACGCAGGGGCTCGCGCCCGACGTGATGTTCACCGACATCGTCATGCCGGGCGGCGTCAGCGGCTGGGAGCTGTCGGAGCGCGCGCGGCGCCTGCAGCCGGCGCTGCGCGTGCTGCTGACGTCCGGCTACCCGCTCGAGTCGCTCGCCGCGCACGGCCGCAACCTCAGCGGGATGTCGATCCTCAACAAGCCCTACCGGAAGTCGGACCTCGCGCGCGCGCTGCGCGAAGTGCTGCAGGCGCCGCACTGAGCGGCGCCGGCCCGGAGTAAGGGCCGCTCCAGACGATTGCAGCCGGGCCGTCGCAACGGAGCATTGAACGGCCCGTGCACCGGCGTTAGAGTCGCGCGGTTCCCGGCGCAGGCGCCGGGCTGCGGCGGGAGCGATGGACGCGGCCAGGGAGTGGCGGACGCGACGAGCCTGCCCGTTCACGATCGTCCTGTGCACCGCCGGCCCGGAGCTCCGTCGCGGCGCGTGACCGCCCGCCGGGCCGACGTGACCGCTCGAAACGGCACCTTCGGTGCCGGAGGCCCGCGCGCCGATGAGCACTGATGCCGACTACCGTCGCTGGTTCGAGGAGTCGCCCGACGTCCTGCTCGTGCTGCGGCCCGATGCGCCGCGCTTCACGATGGTCGGCGCGACGCGCGCGCGGCTCGAGGTGACGCACACGACCTACGAGCAGATCCTCGGCCGCGGCGTGTTCGAGGTCTTCCCCGACGACCCGGCGGACCCGGAGGCGAGCGGCACCCGCAAGCTGCGCGCCTCGCTCGAGCGCGTGCTCGCCACGCGCGCCGCGGACACGATGGCCGTGCAGAAGTACGACATTGCGGGCCCTGACGGCCGCTTCGTCACCCGCTACTGGAGCCCGAAGAACATCCCGCTGCTCGCGGCGTCCGGCGAGGTCGAGTACATCCTCCACCGCGTCGAGGACGTGACCGATCTGGTGCGCGCGGGCGAGCGCGAGGGGCCGCTGCTCGGCCCGGCACGCTCGCTCGAGCGCGAGGTCGTCGCACGCAGCCGCGAGCTCGCCGACGCGAACGAGGCCCTGCGCGAGCTCGCCGCGCGGCTGCGCGACCTCGACCGCGCGAAGACCGAGTTCTTCAGCAACGTCAGCCACGAGTTCCGCACGCCGCTGACGCTGATGCTGGCGCCACTCGAGGAGCTGCTGGCGGCCCCGGCCGGCACGCTCGCCGCCGAGCAGCGCGAGCGCGCGGAGCTCGCGCACGCGAACGCGCTGCGCCTCCTCAAGCTCGTCAACGCACTGCTCGACTTCTCGCGCCTGCAGGCCGGGCGGGCGCGGGCGCGCTTCGCGCCGACGGACATCGGGCGCGTGACCGCCGAGCTCGGCGGCATGTTCGAGTCGGCGATGAGCAAGACGGCGGTGCGCCTCGTCATCGACGCGCCGCGGCTCGACGAGCCGGTCTGGCTCGACCGCGAGATGTGGGAGAAGATCGTCCTCAACCTCGTCTCGAACGCCTTCAAGTTCACGCGCGCCGGCGAAATCGCGGTGCGCCTCCGCGACGCGGGGCCGGCGGTCGTGCTCGAGGTGACCGACACCGGCATCGGCATCGCCGAGTCAGAGCTGCCGCGCATTTTCGAGCGCTTCCACCGCGTCGAAGGCGCCCGCGGCCGGACCCACGAGGGCTCCGGCATCGGCCTCGCGCTGGTGCGCGAGCTGGTCGAGCTGCACGGCGGGCGCGTCAGCGCCGAGAGCGCGGTCGGACTCGGCACGCGCTTCACGGTCTCCCTGCCCAAGGGCCACGCGCACCTGCCGCCCGAGGACGTGCTCGAGGCAACCGAGGCGCCGGGCGCGGACCGCGAGGCGGTCGCCCATCTCGCCGACGTCGAGCGCTGGCTGCGCGACGACCCGCCGCCCCGGGCGGCGCCGGCCGATGCGCCGGCCGGCGCCGGCCCACGGCCGTACGTGCTCGTCGTCGACGACAATCCCGACCTGCGCAACTTCATGGCACGCCTGCTCGGGCAGGACTACGAGGTCGCGACGGCGGTCGATGGCGCGGCGGGCTTCGCGGCTGCGCGCGCACGCCGGCCCGACGCGATCGTCAGCGACGTCATGATGCCGGGCACGAACGGCGTCGAGCTGGTGCGGCTGCTGCGCGCCGATGGCGCGCTCGCGGCGGTGCCGGTGATCCTCGTCTCGGCGCGGGCTGGCGAGGAGGCGACGGTCGGCGGGCTCGAGGCCGGCGCCGACGACTACCTCGTCAAGCCCTTCTCGGCGCTCGAGCTGCGCGCGCGGGTGCGCACGCACATCGCCATGGCGCGCCGGCGCAGCGAGTGGATCGAGGAGCTCGAGCTCGCGAACCGCGAGCTCGACGCGTTCACGTACTCGGTCGCGCACGACCTGCGCGCGCCGCTGTTCGGGCTGAACGGCTTCGCGGAGCTGCTGGTCGAGGGCAAGCTCGGGCAGCTCGACGCCGACGGCCAGCGCTACCTGCGGCAGGTGGCCGAGGCCGGCCGGCGCATGGGGCAGCTGATCGAGGACCTGCTGCGGCTGTCGCGCATCACGCGCAGCGAGCTGGTGCGCGAGCCCTTCGACCTGTCGGCCCAGGTCGCGGAGGTGCTGAGCCAGCTGCAGCTCGCCGATCCCGGGCGGCGCGTGGACCTCGTGATCGAGCCGGGCGTGATGGCGGACGGCGACCGCCGGCTCGTGCGCATCGTGCTCGAGAACCTGCTCGCGAACGCCTGGAAGTTCACCGCGCGCCGCCCGCACGCGCGCATCGAGTTCGGACGGGTCGCAGGCTCCGACCCGCCGACCTACTTCGTGCGCGACGACGGCGCCGGCTTCGACATGCGCTATGCCGAGCGCCTGTTCGGCGTCTTCCAGCGGCTGCACTCGCAGGAGGAGTTCCCGGGGACCGGCATCGGGCTCGCGACGGTGCGGCGGATCGTGACGCGGCACCGTGGCCGGGCGTGGGCCGAGGGGGCGGTCGAGGCGGGTGCGACGGTCTACTTCACGCTCGGCGCGGCGGCACTCCCGGCTCGCCCGGACCCTTCACCGTTGACATAACGCAGCGGGCGAGGGGGATATGTGATCGACTCGATGATATAGATTAGAACGCTGGAAACGCTCGAATCGATGTGCAATGCTCGGGACCATGGATCCGAGCCTGCCCGCCGCCCCGCCCCCGGTTGACCGCCTGATCGCGGTCAACGCGCACGCCGCGCTTCTCGCGGCGCTCGAGCCGCTCGGCGAGGCGCCGGGGACCGAGCTCATCGCCGCCGAGAACGAGGCCGAGCTCATCGCGAACCTGGTGCACGGTTCGGCCGTCGTGCTGGTCGGCCTCGCAGCGCACCGCCTCTCGCCGCTCTCCGTGCTCCGCGCGCTCGCGCACGCCCGCCGCCGTCCGGCCGTCGTGCTGGTCGGCGCGGTCGAGCCGCGGCTCTACCGGAGCATCGAGCAGCTCGCCTCGCGGCTCGAGCTCGACGCGCTCGCGCACGTGATCCGCGCCGATGATGCGGCGCGGCTCGCGGCCTCGTTCCTGCACAACGGCGCGGCGCAGGTGCTGCCGTCGGAGCCCGACCTGCGCCGCGCGATCGAGCAGGGCGAGCTCACGCTGCACTACCAGCCGAAGTTCGCGTGCGACGACGAGCGGTTGGTGCTCGCGGTCGAAGCACTCGTCCGCTGGCGTCATCCCACGCTCGGGCTGCTGCGGCCGCACCGCTTCCTGCCGCTCGCCGAGTCGACCGGCCTGCTCGGCGACCTGACCGACTTCACGATCACCGAGGCCGTCCGCCAGCAGTCGGTCTGGGCCGCGCACGGGCTCGACGTGCCGGTCGCCGTCAACCTCGCGCAGGGCCTGATCCGCGATGCGGGCTTCCCGGACCGGCTGGCGAGCTGCCTGCTCGAGTACGGGGTGTCGCCGCAGCGCCTGACGCTCGAGGTCAAGGAATCGGGCGAGCCGGCCGATCGCGAGCTCATTAGCGATGTGCTCGGGCGGCTGCGGCTCGCGGGCGTCGGGATTGCGCTCGATGACTACGGCACCGGCGTCTCGTCGCTCACCGAGCTCTACCAGCTGCCGTTCACGGAGCTGAAGGTCGACCGGGCGCTCATCGCGGACGCGCCGGCGGCGGGCGCGGGGCGCACCGTGCTGCGCGGCATCGTGCGGCTCGCGAACGAGCTCGGCATCGAGGTCTGCGGGGAGGGCGTCGAGACGCGCGCCGAGTTCGCCGCTGCGCTCGCCGCCGGCTGCCGCTCGGTGCAGGGCACGCTGCTCGCCGAGGCGCTGCCGGCCGCCGAGCTGGAGCGGCGATTCGCCGAGCAGCGCTGGCGGATCGCGGGCGCCGGGCCCGCGAGCGACGCGCGCCGGCCGGCCAAGGCCGGCTGAGCGTCGCGGCCGCGGCCGGACGGGTTTAGGACGGGAGGGGGGGCCGCGCGGCACCAAGAGTCGCGACGGCAGCGGGCACGGGCGCCGGGGGCACAGACGGCGCCCGTGCCCGCGATTTGGCCGCCGCGCTCAGCGGCGGTCACCGAGGCTCGAGGCGGCCCACCGGGCCGCCGCCGCGCGCACCCGACCCGGCGTCACCCGGGCCGCGAAAGCACGCAGAAGCCGTGGCCGAACGGGTCGCTGCAGAAGGCCGCCGAGCCGTGCTCGGCGTGGTCGAAGCGCTGTTCGACGCGCGCACCGGCGGCCGTGGCGCGGGCGAGGGTCGCCTCGAGATCGTCGACGTGCAGGTCGAGGTGGACGGGCGTCCAGTGCCGGTCGTAGCGGCGCCGGTCGGGACCCGCGGGCGAGGGCCGCGTGCCGGCCGCCTTTTCGAGCAGGCAGAGCGTCATCGTGCCGGCCTTCAGCAACGCGACGCCGGCGACCGGCGTCGCGACCTTCGCGAAGCCGAACGCGCTCGAATAGAAGCGCTCGCCCTCGTCGAGCGTGGGCACGTCGATGCTCACCGAGACCGAGATCATGGGCGGACCCACGGGCGCCAGTCGTCCGGCGCCAAGCGCCCACCGTCACTCCCCACGGCACCCCTCGGACACGATCGGCGTTGCATGTCGTCCTCCTGTCGCCTGCGTTCTCAATCCACCCGGCGCGCACCGCAGTCCGCGGACGGGCCGCCGGTGGCGCGTGCCACGATGATCCAGCTGTCCAGCATGCCAGCGGGGATGCGCGCGCGCCGCTTGCGCAGTCGGAAGCGCGCGTCCCACAGCACGAGGCCCGGGCGGCGCAGCGCTGCGGCGAGCGCGCCGAGGCGGCTGCCGCTCGGCGGCGTGCCGGTCGCGCCCGCCGGCAGACGCTCGGCGTGCACCGTCTCGAAGCCCTGCGCCGCGAGCAGCCGCCACCAGTCGGCGGCGGTCCGGCGCTCGCGCGCCGCGACCGGGATGCCGAACAGCCGATCGGTCGCCGCGTGCCACGCCGCGGCCTGCGCGGCGCTCGCGTTCTCGGTCCACAGCGCATCGACGCAGGCGAGGTAGCCGCCCGGCCGCAGCAGGCGGCGCGCGTGGCCGAGCGCCGCTTCGAGGTCGAGGAGGCCGAGGACGCTCTCGGCGATCAGGGCGTCGTAGGCGACGGGCGGCCGGTGGTCGAAGAAGGACTCGCGCGTGGCGGCGAGGCCAGGACGCGCGGACAGCCGCGCGAACAGGACCGGGTCCGGCTCGAGCGCCGTGACGTGCCAGCCGCGCTCGACCAGCCGCGCGGCGGTGTTGCCGATCCCGGCGCCGACCTCGAGCACGCGCTCGATGCCCTGCCCCTCGAGGAGACCGAGCAGCGCGTGGGTCGCGGCGATGCCGCCGGGATGCAGGTCTCCCATGCCGAGCAGGGCGCGGAACTGGTGGTACTTCAGCACGCGAGCGACCCGGTCGTTGGAGTTTCACTCACCGCGGCGCGACGATCGAAGGGTACAGGCCTCGCGCCGACCGCGCCGACCGCGGCGATGCGGCCACGCGGCCCGGCCGGCGCGTGATTATGGCCCGCGCCGCCCACGCGCTATAGTCACCCGCAACCAATCGAAGCGACCCGCGATCTGGGCACCGGGCCCGGACCTGCCGCGAGGTCGCGGGGCCTTGCGTGACTCGAGCCAACTGCGCGGTGCTGGCGCTGGTGGGCATGCTCGCCCTCGGGTCCGCCCGTGCCGAGCGCCTGGCCCTGGTCATCGGCAACGACGGCTACCAGCACGTCGCGCCGCTGCGGAACGCCGGCAACGACGCACGACTGTTCGCGAAGACGCTCACCGACGCCGGCTTCACGGTGGTCGGCGGCGTGCGCACGAACCTGTCGCGCACGGCCATGTGGAGCGCGATCGACCAGCTCAAGCAGCGCGCGACCGCCCGCGACGAGGTCGTGTTCTACTTCGCCGGGCACGGCGTGCAGATCGAGTCGAACCCGATGCTGCTGCCGGTCGACATCGAGGACCAGAATCCGGAGCAGGTCGTGCGCGACGGCGTGAATCTCTACGACGTGCAGGAGGAGCTCAAGAACGCACGCTTCTCGCTGCTCGTCATCGACGCCTGCCGCAACAACCCGTTCCCGCCCAAGCCCGGCCGCACGCGGGCCATTGGCGAGTCGCGGGGCCTCGCGCCCGTCGAGCCGGCGGAGGGCAGCGCGATCATCCTGTCGGCGAGCCGCGGCCAGACCGCGCTCGATGAGGTGCCGAACGTGACGGCCGGCAACGGGCTGTTCACGTACGCGCTCGTGCAGGCGATCCGCACGCCCGGGCTCGAGGTCCTGGCCGCGCTGCGCCGCGTGCGCGACGAGGTCGAGGTCGCGGCGAAGCGCGCCGACCACGAGCAGCGGCCGGCGCTGTTCGAGGAGATGCGCGGCGATTTCTACCTGTTCCCAGGAGCGACGGCGGCCGCCGTGGCGGAGCGACCGAACGCGATGATTGAGCAGGAAGCCTGGGACGCGTGCCACGGCGGGCGCGAGACGGCGCCGTGCGCTGCGTACCTGCAGGCCTTTCCAGGCGGCCTGTATGCGTCGCTGGCGCGAACCCGGCTCGCGATGCTCGACGCCGCGCCGGCCGGAGCGACGCCGCGGCCCGAGGCACAGTCGGCCGCAGAACGACCGGCCGGGACGGCGGGCCCGGTACCAGCCGGCTTCATCGCCCACCGCTCGAGCGGCGGGGGCATCGAGGTCCAGGTGGTCGGGAGCTGTGGTCAGGAGCCCCTGTCGCCGGAGTCGGTGCGCCGGGCGATTCTCGCGAACGCCAATGGGGCGCCGCTGCGAGCGCCGATCACACTCAAGGTTTTTGGCGGCACGAAGAACGAGCTGAGCGAGGGCAGCGGCACGTCCGTGCGACTCTTCGGGCGGTACCGGCTGTGCGCGGGAACCGCAGCCAGCTGTCCCGATCCCGCGCCGCGATGCGACGACACCTGCCGCGTGAGCGAAGGCGGCTCGCTCGAGATCAACCGCGAGGTGGCGCTCGATCGGCTCGGCGACAAGATCGCCGGGCGCCTGCGTTCACTCGATGGCAACTCCGCACTGTCCCAGGAGGGAGCGATATGTGGTTCCGACTGATCTGCGCCGCGTGCCTGGTGAGCGTCCTGTCCGCGGCACGGGCGGATGACGCGACCGCGGTCTCGACGGGCCAGTTCACGTACCGCGTCCCCGCCATCGACCTGATGGCCTTGCCGGCGAAGGGCTGGTACCAGGCGATCGTGGGATTCCAGATCACGAATACGGGCTCGGTGCCGGTCCGCCTCGCGCTCGTGCCGGCATGGCCGACGCTGCAGCTGATCGGCGTGGGGCTCAATTTCACGCTGAAAGGGGGCGGCGTCTCGGGCATTCCATTTGCCGGCGACAACCGGGTCGGGAATTGCACGGGAATGGCCGACAATTTCGTGACGATCCGCCCGGGCTACTCGGCGAACGGCAACCTCGTGCTCGAGGTCAACGCCGGCCCCGGTGACAGTTCCATTGCGCTCGCCAAGCACGGCCGCTTCAGCGCGAACCTCATGGTGCAGTCGATGGACGACAAGAAGTGCTGGATCGAGGCATTCGGCGCCCCGGAGGTCACCGTCCGCTCGCACCTCTGAGCCCCGCCGCGGCGTTGGCACCGGCCAGGCGAAACCGGCAGGCCGCGGGCAGCGTCCAACCGTCGCAACAGCGAAACCGTGCCCTGCGGCTGCCGCCCGCGCGAATCGCGGCGCGCCGCCATCGGTACCGGACCGCTGGCCTCGAATGGAGGGACGGCGGATGGATCGACGAATCGATGGGCGGACTGTCGCGCCACGCGCGCTGGTCCGGCTGGCGCCGGTGGTCGCGACCTGCGCATCGCTGCTCGGGTGCGGCGAGCCGCCGCTCACGGCCGAGCAGCAGTGCGACACCGCGGTGTACCGGCTGGCCGACGGGCGACTGGTCGACGTCGGACCCTCGGATGGCAAGGACCTGCGCTGGCGGCTCGACGACGGGCGGACCGGGCGCCTCCGCGCCGATCGCGGCGGCCTCAGCACGCGCGGCTGGACGGACGAGCCCGACGCGATCAGCGTCGCGCTGCCGGGCTGCGTCGCCCACGATCGACGCATCGAGTTCCGCGACGGCAGCGCAGGCGCGGTGGCGGGCACCGCGATCCCGCTGGTCGCCATCGAGACGACGTTCACCAGCCACGGCACCGCGCTGCGCGGGCGCCTCGTGCTGCCGCCGGGCGACGGGCCGGTCCCGCTGCTGATCCCGGTGCACGGCTCCGAGCGGGACTCGGCGCTGCGGTTCAACTTCTACCAGCGCCTGCTGCCGGCCCAGGGCATCGCGGTGTTCGTCTACGACAAGCGCGGGACGGGCGGGTCGAAGGGCCGCTACACCCAGGACTTCGACCTGCTCGCGGACGACACCGTCGCCGCGATCGCCGAGGCGCGCCGGCTGGCCGGGCCGCGCGCGACGCGCGTCGGCCTGCAGGGCACCAGCCAGGGCGGGTGGATCGCGCCGCTCGCCGCGACGCGCACGAAGGTCGATTTCGTGATCGTCGACTTTGGTCTCGCCGGCTCCGTCACCGAGGAGAACCGCGACCAGGTCGTCGTGGAGCTGTCGCGCCTCGGTTACCCGAAAGCCGACCTTGAGCACGCGACCGAAGTGGCCGACGCGACCAGCGCGGTGCTCGCCTCGCATTTCAAGTCCGGTTTCGAGCAGCTCGACGCCGTGCGGTCGCGCTACCGGTCGGAGCCGTGGTTCAAGCAGGTCCACGGCCAGTTCGCCGGCGAGGTGCTCAAGCATCCGACCTGGCTCGTGCGGCTGCTGGGACCCATCGTCGACGTCGGGACGCCGATCGACTACGACGCGATGGCCGTCCTGCGGCGCGTCGACGTACCGATGCTCTGGATCCTGGCGGGTGACGATACCTACGCGCCGAACACGACGACGCAGGCGCGCCTCAAGGCGTTGGCGGCGGCCGGCTCGAAGATCGACGCGCTGCTGTTCCCGGGCACCGAGCACGGCATCATCGATATCGGGCCTGCGACGGACGGATCACGACCGGAACTGCGCTACGCCGCGGGCTACTTCCAGACGACCATCGACTACGCCCTGCACGGCCGGCTGATCGGCCCGTATGGCTCGTCCATCGAGGTGCTGCGCCGCGTACCCGAAGGCGCGGGAGGCGGCTGAGCGCCGCCCCGACTCGCCAATCGACCGGCCGCGGGCCGCGATGCTGCGCCGCGCAAGACCCCATGCGGGCGAGCGAGGCACGACGGTCGGCGACGCCCGATCAGCGCGGTGCGTTCCTCGTCGGGAAGGCAAGCGGCGGGCGACCTGATCACGCGATAATTCGGTGCCGGCCAGGACGGGCCGGGGCAACGAGGCGGCGTATCGATGGCGGTTGCACGGAACCTGTCACGCGTGGTGGTCCTTGCGGGCGCGCTCGCATGCGGCGCGTGCGGCGTCCGGGAGAGCACGAAGCAGGCCGAGGCGCTCGCCGACCGCTACTTCGAGACCGCGGCGGCCGAGGACTACGACGGGATCCTCTCGCTCTACGGGGCGGACCTCTTCTCGGAGACGCCGCGCGACAAAGTCCGGGCGTTCCTCGTCGGCGTGCATGACCGGTGCGGCGTGCCGAAGACGCACGATCTGAAGGGCTGGAGCGTCAACACTGACTTCATCCGGGGTTCGACGCGCGTCGACCTCAGGTACGAGGCGAGGTACACGCAGTGCACGGTGTCGGAGAGCATCAGCGTCGTGACGCCGCGCGACGGGACGCCTCGGATCCTGGGGCACCACGTCAACATGACGAATGCGCCGCCGATCGAGGCACGTGTCCAGACCAAGATCTGATCGAACGCCACGGCCGAGGACGAACCCTGCATGTCGCCGACAGAGACGAAGCCACGCGCCGCCCGCGTGGCCCGCATCGTGGGCCCGGACGGCGGTCGCCGCTACGGCATGGGACGGATGCGCGCGCGGTTCCTCGCCGATGGCGCCGAGACGGATGATCGCTACTCGATCTCCGAGTGGTGGCTGGAGCCGCGCTCGCACGGGCCCGGCGTTCACTCGCATGACGAGGACCACGTCTACTACGTGCTCACCGGCACCGTCAGCGTCCTGATCGGCGGGGCGTGGGTGGCGGCGGAGCGCGGCAGCGCGGCGCTGATCCCCGGGGGCACGCCGCACGACTTCGAGAATCGCGGGACGGTCGAGTGCGGCTTCCTCGTCATCAACGTGCCCGGCGGATTCGAGGAGGATCTGCCGGACATCGTGAGGTGGTTCGAAGAGCAGCCGATAACGGACGTCACCGGCGACTGAAGATGCCGCGCCGCGCGAATCTCCGGACGCACCGTTCGCCGGCGCCCTGACCACCTCCCTCCGGGAAGCTAATGGCCCGCAGCGGGCCGAACGCGCGGCCACGCGGACCTGCCAGGGAGTTGATCCGGAATGTCGTCCGCCTGGTGGCGGACGCGGCGGCCGCTGCAGCTTTCCCGCTGACCACATTCGGTTGCTGCGCTGCGGTGCGGATCCATTCCGCGTTGGTCCAAACCTCGCTCGTACAACCGTACTAACCACTGTCGTGGCTGTACTATCATCGCTGCGACCGGGCACCGGCGGTCGATGAATGCGCCGCACGTCAGCGCCACTCCCATAGGTCGTTCGTCGATGACAGCACCTTCGCGCCGCGAATCGACGGCCACGTGACCGGCGCCAGCCCCGCGACGCATCGCCCGCAGCGCCGCCGTCCTCGCGCGCCGACGGCAACCACCGGCAACGGCCGGGGACGGAGCAAGGTGCTGGCCGCCGCACGGCACGTCCTCGCGACCTCGGGCTACGCCCGCCTGACGATGCGGGCCGTCGCACGTGCCGCCGGGATGGCCGTCGGCAATGTCGTCTACTACTTCCCGTCGAAGCGCAGCCTGATCCACGCGCTGATCGAGTCGCTCGTCGGGCAGTACCAGGGCAAGTCCGACGAGTACCTGCGCAATGCCGGGCGCGGCCAGGGCTTCGCGCCGCTGGTCGAATGGTTCATCCGCGATTCCGTGTCCCGCGAGACGAGCCGCCTGTTCCGCGAACTGTGGGCGATGGCGCTGCATGACGGCGCAATCGCGGCCGCGATGGACAGCTTCTACGCGGCGTCGCACCGCACGGCCGTGCGGCTGCTGCGGATGGCGGACCCGACGCTGCGGCAGCGGCGCGCCCATGACGTCGTGCAGCTGATGGGAACGATTTCCGAGGGCGCCAACGTCATCTATGCGACCGCGCCCAGATCGGCGCGGTCGCTGGCGCGCGTGGCGCGGCTTGCAGGGGAGCTGCTGCGCGATGCTGCGACCGTGCGTGGCGCGCGCCCCGGCCGGCGCGGCGCGGCTCACTAGGCTCATCGCTCGTGCGACAGGGAGGGGAGGGCGTGCAGAGGTCTTTGCTTTCCAGGCGCGAGTTTGTGGCGGCAGTCTCCGCGGTCCTCGCGGCCGATCGTGCGTTCGCGGCGTCGTCTGCCGCCGCGCCGGGTTCCGGCCCCCTCGCCGAGATCTCGGCGGTCGAGGCGATCGGCCGGATGCGTCGTGGCGAACTGCGCGCCGAAACGTATGCGCAGGCGCTGCTCGAGCGGTGCGAGGCCGGCAAGGCGCTGAACGCGTTCATCACGATCGAGCCCGAGCACGTGCTGAGCGATGCGCGTGCGGCGGACCAGTGGCGGGCGACGGGCAAGCCGCTCGGGCCGCTCCACGGCCTGCCGATCCCGATCAAGGACATCTTCAACACGCGCGACTATCCGACGACGGCCGGCACGCCGGCGTTGCGGCACTTCCGGCCGGCCGAGGACGCGCCGCTCGTGACGCAGCTGCGCGCGGCCGGCGCGCTCATCCTCGGCAAGACGAACCTGCACGAGCTGTCCTACGGCTGGACGAGCAACAACCACGCATACGGGGCCGTGCACAATCCTTACGACCCCACCCGAGTGCCGGGCGGGAGCAGCGGCGGCTCGGCAGCCGCCGTCGCCGCCCGCATGGCGCCGCTCGGCATCGCGGCGGATACCGAAGGCTCGATCCGCGTGCCGGCAGCGGTCTGTGGGCTCGTCGGCTTCCGCCCGACGACCGGGCGCTACGCGACCTCCGCGGCCGCGCCGATCTCGGCACTGTTCGACCAGGTCGGCCCGGTCACCCGCAGCATGGGTGACGTTGTGCTGTTCGACACGGTCATTGCGCCCGACGCGACGCCTTTCAACGTGCCCGATCTCAGGACGCTCCGCCTCGCGACCTGCCGTGACTATTATTTCGAGGGCCTCGATCCGGAGGTGGCGCGACTTGCCGAATCGGCACTCGCGAAGCTCCGGGCGGCCGGCGTGCAGATTGTCGAGACCGACCTGCCGGGCGTGAGCGAGCTGATCGCGCAGGTCACGGACCAGGTGCAGGAACACGACATCCGCACGGGGCTCACCGACTATCTCGCACGGTATCGCACCGGCGTCACGTTCGACCGGCTGGTGGCCGAGGCGAGCGATGACATCCGCAAGGCCTTCGCGGAGTACGTGCTGCCGGGCGGACCGAAGTTCACGTCCGACGCGGAGTACGACCACGCGGTGCGGGTGCTGCTGCCGCGGCTGCGGGCCCTGTACGCCGACGCCTTTGCGCGCACCGGCGCCTCGGCCTTCGTGTTTCCGGCGACCATGGTCACGGCACCCCGGATCGGCGACGAGACGACGCTGTCGGTCGGCGGGCGGCCACTCGCGTTCGATGTGGCCATGTCGCGGAACATCGCCCCGGGAAGCACCGTCGGGATGCCGGGACTCGTGCTGCCGGCAGGCCTCGCCGCCGACGGCTTGCCGGTGGCGATCGAACTCGACGGCCCCGTGGGCACCGACCGCAGCCTGCTCGGCATCGGCTCGGCGATCGAACGCGTGCTCGGGCCGGAGCCGGGCCCCCGGGGCCAAAGCTCGTAGGGGATAATCGACGAAGGCGCGCCGCCCTGGGCAGCAAGGCAGGAGCGCAAACGACAACAACGCTGCGGCAGGGAAGGGGAGGCTTGCACCATGAATTCGAAGCTCAAATACGCGGTGACCTGCGTGCTCGCGGGCGCATCGGCCGGCGCCGGGGCCGCTGAGCGCCCGAGCGCGCCGGATGTCGGCTCGGATGCGATCGCCGAGGTCATCGTCACCGCCCAGCGGCGCACCGAGAACATCCAGGACGTGCCGATCTCGATCCAGGCGCTCACGTCGCAGTCGCTGCAGCAGCTCAACATCACGACCTTCGACGACTACATCCGCTTCCTGCCGAACGTCACCAGCGCCAACAACGGCCCCGGCCAGAACGAGGTCTTCATGCGCGGCCTGAGTGCCGGCTCGCAGGCGAGCCAGGGCAGCGCGCTCACGGCGGTCTGGCCGAACGTCGCGATCTACCTCGACAACCAGTCCGGCCAGATGCCGAACCGCAACCTCGACGTCTACGCGGTCGACATCAACCGCATCGAAGTGCTCGAGGGCCCGCAGGGCACGTTGTTCGGTGCCGGCGCCGAAGCAGGCGCGATCCGCTACATCACGAACGAGCCGAAGCTCGACAAGACCGAGGGCTTCGCCAAGGCTGGCTACGGCGTCACCGCGCATGGCGACCCGAACAGCGACGTGCAGGCCGTGCTGAACCTGCCGCTCCTGGCCGGGACGATGGCGGCGCGCATTGCCGTATACACCGACCACCGCGGCGGCTACATCGACAACGTCCCCGCGACCTTCACGCGCAAGGACACCGACATCGGTATCCACTACGCGAATTACGCGACCGGCTGCTCGGCGGGTGCGCCGACGAACGGCGTGTGCCCCGGAGGAGCGTCACCCACGTCATACGGTGTGCCGCCCGGCAGCCCGGCCATCAACAACTACAACATCGCGAAGAACGCGATCAACCCGGTGACCTACCAGGGCATGCGATTCGAACTGCTGTACCGCTTCAACGAGGACTGGGACCTGCTCCTGACGGAGTCGTACCAGAACATGGAGGCGGACGGCGTTTTCTACCAGCAGCCGCTCGCCTCCGACGGGCAGCCGCTCGCGCCGCTGCAGGTGACGCTCTTCAACGCGAGCTACGACAAGGATCGCTTCGAAAGCACCGCCTGGACGCTCAACGGCAAGTTCGGCGACATCAAGGCCGTCTATACCGGTGGTTACCTCGAGCGCTGGGTGCAGCAGGCGGGCGACTACACGAACTACACGCGCGGCGTGTACGCCGACTACTACCAGTGCTACGGGCCGGGTTCCGGCGGCGATGCGTCACTGACCTCGAAGTGCTTCTCGCCGAGCGCCTACTGGCTCGAGACGCAGCGCAACACCCACCAGCAGCACGAGATCCGCTTCTCGACCCCCGACGACTGGCGCCTGCGCGGCATCGTGGGTGCGTTCTGGGAAGACAATCGCATGTACGACCAGACGGGCTGGCACTACAAGAGCATCCCGGCGTGCACGACGACCAACACGACCGGCTGCATCGCGAACATCGGCACGATCCCGGGCACGACCGTGCAGCAGACGGGCGTGCAGAGCGACGACACGTCGTTCTACCAGGACGCACAGCGTGAGGTGAAGCAGACGGCATTCTTCGGATCGGTCGACTTCGACCTGATCCCGAAGGTGCTGACGGTGACCGCGGGCACCCGGCACTTCCGCTTCGACAACTCCCTGACCGGCAGCGTCGGCGGCAGCTTCGGCTGCTTCGGCGTCGCCGCCAGCGCGACCGGTTGCCCGAACTACCCGACCTACGCCTACAACCTCGACGCGCAGAACCTTCGCGGTTCCGAATCAGGCTTCAAGAGCCGTGCCAACCTGACCTGGCACGTGACGCCGGACGTGATGCTGTACTACACGTTCTCGCAGGGGTTCCGGCCGGGCGGCTTCAACGAGAACGCCTACGCCGGCCACGTCCTCGGTACCGACGGCAACCCGCAGTACTTCATCCCGCGGGAGCTGCTGTCCGACACGCTGACGAACAACGAGCTCGGCTGGAAGACGGAATTCTTCAACCACCGGCTGCAGTTCAACGGCGCCATCTACCAAGAGGACTGGAAGAACGTTCAGGTCGAGTTCTTCAATCCGGGCCTCGTCGGCAACCTGTTCTACAACGCCAACGGCCAGAACTTCGTGATCAAGGGCGTCGAGATGTCGCTGATGGCGCGTGTCCTCAGCGGGCTCACCCTGCAGGGCGCGGCGTCCTGGAACCAGAGCCGGCAGACCAACTCGCCGGCGCTGATCGACGACAACAACGGCCAGGTGCCGGGCGTCCCGGCGAGCAACAACTACGGCAAGCCGATCACGCAGAACTGCACCTACAACCCCTGCGTGCCGGTCTCGAACCCGTATGGCCCGGTCGGGTCGCCGACCGCCGACGCCCCGCCGATCCAGTTCAGCCTGCGCGCCCGCTACGACTGGTCGGTGGGCGACGGCTACCTGCCGTTCGTTCAGGCGTCGGTCCACCACAACGGCCACTCGTACACGCAGGCCGGCGCGAACCCGAACTACGCGATCGGGGCGGCGGTCAGCAACTCGCGCGGCCGCTTCGAGGTCCCGGCGTATTCGACCTTCGACGCGTCGATCGGCCTCGCCAAGGACGCTTGGGCGATCACGCTCTACGGCGAGAACCTGAGCAACTCGAACGCCGCAACGTTCATCAGCACGGACCAGTTCATCGTCGCACAGACGCCGCTGCGCCCGCGCGTGCTGGGTGCGTCGTTCAGCTACTCGTTCTGAGGGCGTGCCCCTCGCGCCGCGGCGGCGCGAGGGGCGCGGTCGCGCTCCCGGCGCGCGAGGACGCGCGCCGGTCCTAGGGAATGAACTCCCGCGACTCGTCGCGAACGCACTGCCCGACCGGCTCGGGCTCCTTCCACTTGCCGCGTTGCTGCCAGCACTCGTTGAAGATCGAGCAGTAGCAGAAGTCGATTTCCCAGCGGACCTGATCCTTCGCGAACTGGTCCCACAGCGTCGCGTTCTCGGGTGTCTTCGCGACGCGAAAGACGGTCTGCGACTGGCCGCCGGGAATGAACCGCGTGCTGACCCGGTTCCAGATCGGGCGGAGCAGCTCGTGGGCCTCCTTCGGCCGGTCCGGCCCGAGCGAAGTTGCCATCAGTTCCTCGAAGCTCCGCACGTACTGGTCGCCGACCTTCACGCGCAGGCTCTTCTCGTGGGCCGGCCCCACGCCACGGTTGAGCAGGTCGAGCGTGAGGATCGGCTTGCCGTCAAACGTCGTGTCGCTGAACCCGCCCTGCAGGTAGGGAATCGAGTTCGCCTGTACCAGACGCTCCATGACACGGCCGTGGTGGACGGCGATCGCGATCGAGCTGATCGAGGTCACGAGCGCGGTCAGCGCGATGACGAGCTCGAGCCAGCGCGGCAGGCCGCCGTGGCGCCTCACGTGCGAAGATTCGACCTCGGGCGACTCCACGGTGGACGGCCTCGCAGCGGCTGGGAATCCGGTGGCAGGTGCCGCGAGTATATCGCCTGGCCCGAGTCAGGCACCGGCGGGGCGGCGGGCGGCGCGAGGACACGCCGCTCGGTGGCGCGCGCTCCGCGCGGCGCCCGGAGATCTAGGTGGACCGGCGGTTGATCTGGTCGATCGCGGCGCGCGGCAGCTCGTCGAGACCGCCGTGGCCCTGCGCCAGGTAGGCGTTGAGCTTCTGGCGCATCCGCGCCGTCCAGTATCGCTGGATGTGGGAGGCGATCCCGGCGATCGCCTCGTCCCGGCCCTGCGGCCGGAAATAGTTGCCGATGTCGTTCGCCATCGCGACGAGGTGCTCTCCGGTCTCGTGCGAATGTGCCGCCTCGGCCGCCATGTCAGACCTGCTTCACGAACACGTCGGCCTGGCGAGCGAGCGCCACCTGGGTGTCCGAGAACTCATGGAAGCGCCGCTGCCACTGTGAGGGCTGGGTCACCCGCGTGACCTCGACCGCCGTCACCTTGTACTCGGGGCAGTTGGTCGCCCAATCCGAGTTCTCGGTCGTGATGACGTTGGCACCGGACTCCGGGAAGTGGAACGTCGTGTAGACGACGCCCGGCTGGACGCGCTCGGTGACGCGCGCCCGCAGCACGGTCTCGCCGGCTCGACTCGCGACGCCGACCCAGTCGCCCTCCTTGACGCCGCGGTGCTCCGCGTCGTGCGGGTGAATCTCGAGGCGATCCTCGTCGTGCCAGCGCACGTTCTCGGTGCGCCGCGTCTGGGCGCCGACGTTGTACTGGCTGAGGATGCGGCCGGTCGTCAGGATCAACGGATACTTCGCGTTGACCTTCTCGTTGGTCGGCACGTACTCCGTCAACAGGAACTTACCCTTGCCGCGCACGAAGGTGCCGACGTGCATCGTCGGAGTGCCTTCCGGGTGCTCGGCGTTGCAGGGCCACTGGATGCTGCCGAGCTCCTCGATCCGCTTGAAGCTGACGCCCGTGAAGGTCGGCGTCAGCCGCGCGATCTCGTCCATGATTTCCGACGGGTGGCTGTAGTTCATCTCGAAGCCCATCGCGTTCGCGAGGAGCTGCGTGATCTCCCAGTCCGCGTAGCCGGACTTCGGCTTCATCACGCGCCGCACCAGCGAGATCCGCCGCTCGGCGTTCGTGAACGTGCCGTCCTTCTCGAGGAAGGACGAGCCCGGCAGGAACACGTGCGCGAACTTCGCGGTCTCGTTCAGGAACAGGTCCTGCACGATGATGCACTCCATCGCGGAGAGCGCGGCCGTGACGTGCTGGGTGTTCGGGTCCGACTGCCCGATGTCCTCGCCCTCGATGTACAGGCCCTTGAACTCGCCGTCGAGCGCCGCCTCGAACATGTTCGGGATCCGCAGGCCCGGCTCGGCATCGAGCGAGACGCCCCACGCTGCCTCGAAGGACGCGCGCACCGCGTCGTCGGAGACGTGCCGGTAGCCCGTGAACTCGTGCGGGAACGAACCCATGTCGCAGGAGCCCTGGACGTTGTTCTGCCCGCGCAGCGGGTTGACGCCGACGCCCTCGCGGCCGAGGTTGCCGGTCGCCATCGCGAGGTTCGCGATGCCCATGACCATCGTCGAGCCCTGGCTGTGCTCCGTGACGCCGAGGCCGTAGTAGATCGCCGCGTTGCCGGCCGTCGCGAACAGCCGCGCGGCGGCGCGAACGGTCGCCGCCGGCACGCCGGTCACGCTCTCCATCGCTTCCGGCGAGTAGCGCTTGTCGCCGACGAAGGCGCGCCACTTCTCGAACGAGTCGACCTCGCAGCGCTCGCGGACGAAGTCCTCCTTGACGAACCCCTCGGTCACGACGACGTGCGCGAGCGAGTTGATCAGCGCGACGTTCGTGCCCGGGCGCAGCTGCAGGTGATGGTCGGCCGCGATGTGCGGGGTGCGGACGAGGTCGATGCGGCGCGGGTCGGCCACGATCAGGTGCGCGCCTTCGCGCAGGCGGCGCTTCATCTGCGAGGCGAACACCGGGTGGCCGTCGGTCGGGTTGGCGCCGATCACGAAGATGACGTCGGCCTTCATGACGGAGTCGAAGTTCTGGGTGCCGGCCGACTCGCCCATCGTGTTCTTGAGGCCGTAGCCGGTTGGCGAATGGCAGACGCGCGCGCAGGTGTCGACGTTGTTGTTGCGAAAGCCCGCGCGGATCAGCTTCTGCACGATGTACGTCTCCTCGTTCGTGCAGCGCGAGGAGGTGATGCCGCCGATGGAGTTGCGGCCGTACTTCTGCTGGATGCGCTTCAGCTCGCTCGCGGCGTAGCTGATCGCCTCCTCCCACGAGACCTCCCGCCAGGGATCGGAGATCTTCGCGCGGATCATCGGCTTCACGATGCGGTCGGGATGGGTCGCGTAGCCGATCGCGAAGCGGCCCTTGACGCACGAGTGCCCGTGGTTCGCGTGGCCATCCTTGTTCGGGACCATCCGCACCACTTCCTCGCCCTGCATCTCGGCGCGGAAGGAACAGCCGACGCCGCAGTAGGCGCAGGTCGTCGTGACGCTGTGCTCGGCCTGGCCCTTCTCGATCAGGCTCTTCTCCGACAGCGTCGCGGTCGGGCAGGCCTGGACGCAGGCGCCGCAGGACACGCACTCGGAGTCCATGAACGGGCTGTCCTCGCTCGCCGCCACCTTCGAATCGAAGCCGCGCGCCTGGATCGTCAACGCCAGCGTGCCCTGCTGCTCGTCGCAGGCGCGGACGCAGCGCGAGCAGACGATGCACTTGCTCGGGTCGAACGTGAAGTACGGGTTGCTCTCGTCCTTCTTGGCGTCGAGGTGGTTCGCGCCCTCGTAGCCGTAGCGCACCTCGCGCAGGCCGACGACGCCCGCCATGTCCTGCAGCTCGCAGTGGCCGTTCGCCGGGCACGTCAGGCAGTCGAGCGGGTGGTCGGAGATGTACAGCTCCATCACGCCGCGTCGGACGTCCGCGATCGCCTTGTTTTGCGTCGTCACCCGCATGCCCGCCGCGACCGGCGTCGTGCAGGAGGCGGGCATGCCCTTCATGCCGTCGATCTGCACGAGGCACATGCGGCACGAGCCGAAGGCCTCGAGCTGGTCGGTCGCGCACAGCTTCGGGATGCCGACGCCGAGGAGCGCGGCGGCGCGCATGACGGACGTGCCTTCCGGGACGGTCACCGACTGGTCGTCGATGGTCAGCGTCACCGTCTTGGTGCTGGTGCGGGCCGGAGTACCCAGATCCCGTTCGGCGATGGATTGCATGGTGGTGCTCTCGGGGCCTAGCCGACCGCCTGGTGGGGCGGGCGCCGGGCGAAGTCCTGGGGGAAGTGGTTGAGTGCGGAAATGACCGGGTAGGGCGTGAGTCCGCCGAGCGCGCACAGCGAGCCCTGGACCATCGTGTTGCAGAGATCGCGCAGCACCGTCTCCTGCTTGGCCGCGTCCTGGCCGGCGACGAGCCGGTCGATGACCTCGACGCCGCGGGTGGAGCCGATCCGGCACGGCGTGCACTTGCCGCACGACTCGATCGCGCAGAACTCCATCGCGTATCGCGCCTGCGCGGCCATGTCGACCGTGTCGTCGAACACGACGATGCCGCCGTGGCCGAGCATGCCGCCGATCTTGGCGAAGGCCTCGTAGTCGAGCGGCGTGTCGAACTGCGACTCCGGCAGGTACGCGCCGAGCGGCCCGCCGACCTGCACGGCGCGGATCGGCCGGCCGCTGAGCGAGCCGCCGCCGTACTCCTCGAGCAGCTGGCGCAGCGTCACGCCGAACGCCAGCTCGATCAGCCCGCCGCGCTTGATGTTGCCCGTCAGCTGGATCGGCAGCGTGCCGCGCGAGCGCCCGATGCCGAAGTTCTTGTAGAACTCCGCGCCCTTATCGAGGATGACCGGCACCGAGGCAAAGGTGATGACGTTGTTGACGACGGTCGGCTTCCCGAACAGCCCTTCGATCGCCGGCAGCGGCGGTTTGAACCGCACCTGGCCGCGCTTGCCCTCGAGCGACTCGAGCAGCGAAGTTTCCTCGCCGCAGATGTAGGCGCCGGCGCCGAGCCGAACCTCGAGCCGGAATGCCTTGCCGCTGCCGAGCACGCTGTCGCCGAGGTAGCCGGCCTCGGTCGCCGCCGCGATCGCGGCCTCGAGCGCCATGTGCGCGTCGGGGTACTCCCAGCGCAGGTAGATGAAGCCGCGCGTCGCGCCGGTCGCGATACCCGCGATCGTCATGCCCTCGATCAGGACGAAGGGATCGCCCTCCATGACCATCCGGTCCGAATAGGTCCCGGAGTCACCCTCGTCGGCGTTGCAGACGACGTACTTCTGATCGGCCGGCGCGCCGAGCACGGTCTTCCACTTGATGCCGGCCGGGAACGCCGCGCCGCCGCGGCCTCGGAGCCCCGAATCGGCGACCTGCTGGACGACTGCCGCAGGCTCGACCCCGAGGGCCGCCTTGAGCCCGCGGTAACCGCCGTGGTCGAGGTAGTCCTTGAGGCTGCGCGGGTCGGTGATGCCGACGCGAGCGAAGGTGAGCCGTTCCTGCTTCTTCAGGTACGGAATCTCGTCGGTCGGGCCGTGGCGCAGCGCGTGCGCGCCGCCCGTCAGGAATCCGGCGTCGAAGAGCGCGGGCACGTCCTTGGCCGTGACGGGGCCGTACGCGATGCGCCCGGCCGCGGTCGCCACCTCGACGAGCGGCTCGAGCCACAGCAGGCCGCGCGAGCCGTTACGCACGATATCGACGCCGAGCCCGCGCCGCGCACTCTCGCGCCCGATCGCCTCGGCCACCTCGTCCGCGCCGACGCCCTTGGCGGCGGCGTCACACGGGACGTAGATCCGTGTCCGGCTCACGCCTCGCTCCTCGCGCGGGCCACGAGCGCGTCAAAGCGCTCGGTGGAGACGCGCCCTTCCAGTCGCTTATCAACCATGACCGACGGGCCGAGCGAGCAGTTCCCGAGGCAATAGACCGGCTCGAGGCTGATGGCGCGGTCAGCGGTCGTTTCGTGGAACCCGATACCCAGATGCCGCTTCGCGTGGGCCTCAAGCGCGACCGCGCCGACCGACTGGCAGGCCTCGGCCCGGCACAGATGGATGACGTGGCGGCCGGGCTTCTCGGTGCGGAAGTAGTGATAGAACGTCAGCACGCCGTGCACCTCGGCGCGCGAGAGGTTGAGTTCGGCCGCGATCACGGACACCGCATCCTTCGGCACGTAGCCGAGCGCATCCTGGACGGCGTGAAGGATCGGGATCGTGGGTCCCGCCACCGACTTCAGCCGCGTGCAGGCCTCGAGCACGGCGCCGCGCTCGGCGGCGGTGAGCGTCGAGGCACGCTCCACCTTGACCGGAATTCCGCGAAGCGACGACTTCTTGGCCATGAAGTGGGGGGGTGCCGCAGGTTGGGATCCGAAATCTTACGCGCATCGGATTTCTAGCGAAAGTAAGGATTTACGTGCGCCAGATATGAACTTCAGGTCATATCTGGCAGCGCCGGCCGCCACGCGCTTAGTGCGACGCGGGAGGCCCACCCCGGCGCGTTCCAGCGGCAGCTCCGGCGGAATCCCAACGAGCCCTTACGCCGCGCTCGCCATCCCTGTGGACGCTGCGCCGCGACGCACCGGTACTATGTCAACGACACGCGTGCACCCGCGCCGCCACAGGACGCGAATGGCCTTGGGGATCCGCAACCGATTGACCGCGCTGACCCTCCTGCTCGTCGCCGCGAGCGGCTGCACGACGCTTCCTGAGGTCCGCTCGTGCGTGCATCGCAACGCGGAGATCGAGCAGTCGATCGGATACTGCCAGGCGGTGCGGGCGGGGAACGACCTGCACGTCTCCGGCGTCACCGGCGCCGGTCCGATGGAGGCCGCCGTCCCGAAGGTCTACGAGGCGCTGCGGGACATCCTCCGGGCGAGTGGGCTCTCGTACGCGGACGTCATCCAGGAGACCGTCTACACGACCGACCTTGACGCGTTCATCGCGCTCAAGGACCGGCGCAAGGAGTTCTATGGCGGCGCACTGCCGGCGGCCACCTGGGTCCAGGTCCAGCGGCTGTACCGTCCGAACTACGTTCTCGAAGTGGAGCTGGTCGCGCGGTTCCCCGCGCGACCCTGATCGCCGCCGTCAGTCTGCGCCGCCCGGCGCCGGACCGCCGCCCGTACCGCGCCAACGGTACGGGCCGGCCCGGCGAGGCCACCGCTAGGCTCGATCGAAGCGGTCGAGGTTCATCACCTTGGTCCAGGCGGCCACGAAGTCGCGAACGAACTTTGCCTGCGAGTCCGCGGTCGCGTAGACCTCGGCCAGCGCTCGCAGCTGCGAGTTCGACCCGAACACGAGATCGACGCGGGTCGCCGTCCATTTGAGTTCGCCGGTGGCGCGATCGCGCCCCTCGAAGAGCTCCTCTGAACCCGACGCCGGCTTCCATACGGTGCCCATGTCGAGCAGCTGGACGAAGAAGTCGTTGGTCAGCACGCCGGGCCGCGTCGTGAAGACTCCGTGCTTCGACTGCCCGGTGTTCGCGTTCAGGACGCGCAGCCCGCCGACGAGCACGGTCATCTGCGGCGCCGTCAACGTGAGCAGCTGGGCCCGGTCGACCAGCAGTTCCTCCGCGGACACCGCATAACGCGCCTTCTGGTAGTTGCGAAAGCCGTCGGCGACGGGCTCGAGCACGGCCATCGAGTGCGCGTCCGTCTGTGCCTGCGAGGCGTCCATCCGCCCCGGCGTGAACGGCACCGTGATCGGGTGGCCGCCGTTCTTCGCCGCCTGCTCGACGCCGACACCCCCGGCGAGCACGATCAGGTCGGCCAGCGAGACGCGCTTGCCACCGGACTGGCCGGCGTTGAACTCCTCCTGGATGGCCTCGAGCGTCTTCAAGACGCCCGCGAGCTGTCGGGGCTGGTTGACGGCCCAGTCCTTCTGCGGGGCCAGTCGCAGGCGCGCGCCGTTCGCGCCGCCCCGCTTGTCGGAACCGCGGAACGTCGACGCCGAGGCCCACGCGGTCGAGACCAGCTGCGACACCGAGAGCCCGGACGCGACGATCTTGGCCTTCAGCGCCTCGACGTCACGCTCTTCGATGAGCGGGTGGTCCACGGGCGGGATCGGGTCCTGCCACAGCAGCGCCTCCGCCGGCACCTCGGGCCCGAGGTAGCGAGCGCGCGGGCCCATGTCGCGATGCGTCAGCTTGAACCACGCGCGCGCGAACGCGTCCGCGAACTCCGCCGGATGCTCGAGGAAGCGCCGCGAGATCTTCTCGTAGGCGGGGTCGAAGCGCAGCGACACGTCCGTCGTCAGCATCGTCGGCGCGTGGCGCCGCTTCGCGTCGTGCGCATCGGGGATCGTGCCGGCGCCGGCGCCGTTCTTCGGGCGCCACTGATGCGCGCCCGCCGGGCTCTTGGTGAGCTCCCACTCGTAGCCGAACAGGTTCTTGAAGAACTCGTGGCCCCACTTCGTCGGCGTGCTGGTCCAGGTGACCTCGAGGCCGCTCGTGATGGCATCCGCGCCCTTGCCGCTGCGGTAGGCGCTCTTCCAGCCGAGCCCCTGCTCCTCGATCGCCGCGGCCTCGGGTTCGGGACCCACGAGCTTCGCATCGCCCGCACCGTGCGTCTTGCCGAAGCTGTGGCCGCCCGCGATCAGCGCGACCGTCTCCTCGTCGTCCATCGCCATGCGCGCGAAGGTCTCGCGGATGTCCTTTGCGGCCGCGAGGGGATCCGGCTTGCCGTTCGGGCCTTCCGGGTTCACGTAGATGAGGCCCATCTGCACGGCCGCGAGCGGGGTCTCGAGGTTGCGCTCGCCCGAGTAGCGCTCGTCGCCGAGCCATGTGCGCTCTGCGCCCCAGTAGATGTCCTTCTCCGGTTCCCAGATGTCCTCGCGTCCGCCGCCGAAGCCGAAGGTCTTGAAGCCCATCGACTCGAGGGCGACGTTGCCCGCGAGGATCATCAGGTCGGCCCAGGAGATGCGCCGGCCATACTTCTGCTTGATCGGCCAGAGGAGCCGGCGCGCCTTGTCGAGGTTGCCGTTGTCAGGCCAGCTGTTGAGCGGCGCGAATCGCTGGCTGCCGTTGCCGGCGCCGCCGCGACCGTCGCCGGTGCGGTACGTGCCGGCGCTGTGCCACGCCATGCGGATGCACAGCGGACCGTAGTGCCCGAAATCCGCCGGCCACCAGTCCTGGGAGTCGGTCATCAGCGCCCGGAGGTCCTGCTTGAGCGCCTTGAAGTCGAGCTTCGCGAATTCCTTGGCGTAGCTGTAGTCCTCGTCCATCGGATCGGAGAGGGACGAGTGCTGGTGCAGGACGTCAAGGCGCAGCTGGTTCGGCCACCAGTCGCGATTCGTCGTACCGCTGCCCGCCGCATGCTTGAACGGGCACTTGCCTGCGCTGTCGTTGCTCATGTACGCCACTTCCTGAGTGTGGGAACTGGGAGCAACGATAACCCCGTCCCGTGTGCGGGATGATCGTCTGTTTCAATCGCAGCGATAGACGCGGGCGACCTGGATCCGCTCGCGCCGTCAGTCCCAGGCGAGCGAGACGGACGTCGGCGGGTGCGGGAAGCGTGCTGGATCGCGGTGCGGCGGCGCGCAGTCCGCCCGCGATCGCTAGCTCCGCGTCGGCATCTGCGACAGGTCGACGAACACCGACTCCCAGACGTGGCCGTCCACGTCCTCGAAGCTGCGGCCGTACATGAAGCCGTGATCCTGCGACGGATTGACGTCGGCTTTGCCGCCGTGCGCGGCGGCCGCCTCGGTCATCTCGTCCACGGCCTCGCGGCTGACGGCGGACAGCGCGAGCATCACTTCGCTCCCGCCGCGCGCGTCGACGATCGGCTTCTTCGTGAACGTGCGCCACTTGGCATGCGTCAGGAGCATCACGAAGATGGAGTCCGAGAACACCATGCACGCGGCCGTCGCGTCGCTGAATTGCGGGTTCCTCGTCGCCCCGATCGCCGCGTAGAACGCGGTTGCCGATTCGAGGTCGCGGACCGGCAGGTTGACGAACAGTTGCCTTCCCATCGGCATGCTTCCTTCTAGCGACGAGCCTTGCTTACTTGCGGGTCGACAGCTGGTTTCGCAGGCGTTCCTCCTGCGCCTTCGCCTCGGGCGTCAGCTCGGCGCCGAAGTCCTCCACCTCGAACACCGGCCGGATCTCGATGTCGGAGTCCGTCAGCATGGGATTCGGGCAGCGCTTGACCCACTCGACGGCTTCCTCGATCGACCGGACCTGCCAGAGCCAGAAGCCGGCCACGAGTTCCTTCGTCTCGGCGAACGGCCCGTCGGTGACGGTGCGGTTCTTTCCCGAGAAGTGCACGCGCCGGCCGTGGCGGCTGGGCTTGAGCCCTTCGCCCGCGAGCATCACTCCGGCCTTCACGAGCGCCTCGTTGAAATGCCCCATCGCCGTCAGCAGCTCCGCCGACGGCATGACGCCGGCCTCGCTGTCCTTCGTTGCCTTCACCAACACCATGACTTTCATGTCGAACTCCTAGCTGATTGACCGGCCTGGCATTTTCCGGAGGCCGCGAAGCGTCGCGACTCCCGATATGCTCTACGACGAATGCCGGAGGCCCAGATCGACACGTACACCGACAGGACGTCGGGCCCCGGGGAGCGGGCACTGGGCGAGCCCGACGCCCGCGACCGCCATTCTCTCCCATCAGGCATCCGCCCACCGCGCCGGTTCCGCGCGGCCGCGGCGGGTGTCGCAGCGGCGATGCTCGCCGCCGGGTGCGGCGGCGGGGGCGGGGGCACCGGCGGCGGCGACAGCCCGCCGCAACCCCCGCCCGCGACGACGGTGGCGGCACCGACGACGCTGGGCGTCTATCCGGTGGCCGGTTCCAGCGCGGTTCCGACGCGGATCTACGTGATCGTCTCGACGGTCGGGGCGCTACCGGTTCGCCTGCCGGTCGCGCTCGACACCGGCTCCGCCGGACTGACACTGAACGCGCTCACCATCTTCCCAAGTTCGCTCGTCACTAGCAGCGGCTTCGCGTTCGCCAGCGGACAATCAACGCTGTCCTACCAGGGCATCGCGGTCACGAACCAGCAGGGGAGCCGCGCCTATGGCGGCCCTAACGGCCATACGCAGATCGGCAACATCGGCTTCGCGCCGGTCACGTTCGGCGACTCGAGCGGCACATTCACGACGCGGACGATGCCGGTCTTCTTCTACTACCAGATCCTGTCGACGGCGACGCAGCAGCCGGTCAGCGAGACGGCGCAGCAGGGCTGGTTCGGCGTCAACGACGCGCCGAACCAGATCGTCGTGAGCGGCGGCACGGCGCCCTATCCCGCCTGCGCGATGGACGCGATCGGCAGCTGCTGGGCGGTCGGCGTCTTCAAGTACCTGAACTTCGCAGCGGGCATCGACGCCGGTTTTGTCACCGCCCCCGTCCAGATCGCGACCTGCGACATCACGAGCGATGGCGACTGCACTTCCCAACCGGCCGTGACGATCGGCCTCGACGCGAGCGCGCGCACGGGTTTTAGCCTGTCGCCGCTGCCCTGCCCGCCGCCGACCTACACGGTCCCGGCGTGATCGAGGGATTCTTGGTGTGCCAGGAAAAAGTCCCCGACACCACGATCGCCTCGGCGGCCACGCCGGCCGGCTCGTTCGCAACGGCCGCGTTGTTCGACTCGGGCACGCCCTTCATCGTCATCAACGTGCCCTCAGGCACGGTGTTCCCGGCGGCGATCCCGGCGGGTGACTCGGTCACGGTGTCGACCCCGAGCGGCTTCGTGTACGCGGCGCAGTCCGGTTCAGGCCTGTCGACCGTCGTCGTCAATCCCGGTGTCGACGGAACGGCGAGCGTCGTCGGGCTCGGCTACTTCACCACGAACGCGCTGCTCGTGGATTTCACGACCGGAACCCAGGGCTGGAAATAGTGCTGCGCGGCGGCGCCCTACCGTCGGTGCCGAGGCCACGCATGCACCTCGCCCGTGTCTTTGTCCTCGTCGCACTCGGAGTCTCGCCGGCGAGCGGCAACGCCGAGGAGGGGCTCGGCCCCATCGACCGTTCGTTCGTGCGCGCGTTCCTCAGCCGGCCAGCCGCGCTGCCGCTCGCCGGCGGATCGATTGACGTGCGACGGTCGGCGGCTCCGTAGCGCGGACTCGGCCGGATTCGACGAAGTCCCTTCAGAATGGCTGAACAGCCTTTCAGACCTTTGAGGCCGTGGTCGATGCGGCGGTTGCAGACTGGCTCCAGAGGCACCGACGCCTCGGTCAACAGTCGCAGGAGAACCGCCATGAAGAACTTGAGCCCGTCGAGGCTGATCCTCTCCGCGGCATTCGCCGCCGTCACGCTGGCGATCGCCGTCTCACCCGCCACTGCCGCAGCAACGACCGCGGAGCCGTCGAAGCTCGTCCGCTACGGGGACCTCAACCTTTCGAGCCGCGAGGGTGTGGCCGTCCTGTACCGCCGGTTGCAGAGTGCGGCGGCGGAGGTGTGCGGACCCGCGACCGCGGCGGGCTCGCGCAAGGTTTCGCGGGGGTACACGGACTGCGTGAGCACCGCCGTCCACCAGGCGGTTCTGCGCATCCACCGGGCCGAGGTGACCGCGTACCACATGTCGATCATCGCGCCGCGCCTCTTTACCGCCGCGAGCTGATCACCCGCGCCGTCCGGCGCCGCCGCAACGCTCGGGGCGGTCGATCGACGACCGCTCCGTTTCTTGCGCGCCGGCTGTGCCTCCGCCGCAACCGCGGATCAGTCGATCCCGTTTCGACTACCATGCGTCGAATCCGGTGAACCGGCGCGCCGGCCGCGGCGCGCGGGTGCACGCACAGTCACTGACGGGGAGCGGCGATTCATGAAGCTCGGCACACAACTGCTGGTCCTGGCGCTGCTCGTGCTGTCGGGTCTCGGCGATTCGATCGGCTTCGTGTACGCCGCCAGGATCTGGCAGGACGGCGTGTTGTCCTGGGGCAACCTCGGCCGAAGCGCGGGCAGCACGGCGATCGGCATCCTGCTGTACTACATCGCGCTGCGGCCGATGTCGGCGCTCGGCGTCACGGCGGCGGAGGTGCAGACGGCCGTCTGGTTCGCCATGACGATCATCGGGGTCGTGATCTTCAGCGGCCGCTTCTTCACATGGCCCCGCCTCGAGCAGACGGTCGCCGTGTCCGTGATCATCGCGCTCGGCTGGCTGCTGGTCCGCACTGCCGACTGAGCGCGACCCATTGTGTCGCCGGCTCAGTGGTAGCCCGCAGCGGCGTCGACCTTTCCGCGGAACACGAAGTAGCCCCACGCCGTGTACGCGAGGATCGCCGGGATCACGAGCAACGCACCAACCAGCGTGAACCCGAGGCTCTGCGGTGGACCCGCGGCCGCCCAGATCGTGACGGACGGCGGGATGACGTTCGGCCAGACGCTGATGCCGAGCCCGGTGTAGCCGAGGAAGACGAGACACAGCGTCAGCAGGAACGGCTCGGCGTGCGCCTCCCGTCGGAGCACCACGTGCAGGCGCCAGACCGAAATCGCCACAAGCACGGGCACGGGCGAGAACCAAAACAGGTTCGGCAACGAGAACCACCGCTGCGCGATCGCCGGGTGCGTCAGCGGCGTCCACAGGCTCACGACGCAGATGACGGCAAACAACGCCCACGCCAGCGGGCGCGCGTAGCGCGTGATCCGCGCTTGGAGCGGTCCGGAGGTCTTCAGGATCAGCCACGTGCTGCCGAGCAACGCGTACGCGAGGACGAGAGCGACCCCCACGAAGGCGGCGAACGGCGACACCCAGCCGAACGTCCCGCCGGCGTAGGCTCGACCCACGACAGGCAGGCCGTCGATGTATGCGCCCAGGATCACGCCCTGGCAGAAGGTCGCGGTCAGCGAACCGCCCGCAAAGGCCTTGTCCCACCAGTGCCGCGAGCGATCGGAGGCCTTGAATCGGAACTCGAACGCGACGCCGCGGAAGATGAGGCCGAGCAGCATGACGACAATCGGCAGGTAGAGCGCGCTCAGCACGACGGAGTAGGCGAGCGGGAACGCGGCCATCAGGCCCGCGCCGCCGAGCACGAGCCAAGTCTCGTTGCCGTCCCAGACGGGCGCGATCGTGTTCATCATCACGTCTCGGTCGGCGCGATCCGGGACGAACGGGAAGAGGAGGCCGATCCCGAGGTCGAACCCGTCCATGATCACGTACATCATCACGGCGAACAGGATGATCACGGCCCAGACCAGCGGCAGATCGATGCCCATTGCGCTCACCCACCGCGCTCGCCGGGATCCGCCAGCCGGTCGGGCGCCGCCGACAGCGGCCGCAGCGCCTGGCGCGGCCGACCGGGCCCGCCTTCGACATTGCCGTCAGTGTCCGCATCACCCGGCGGGCCCTGGGCGAGCAGCCGCAGCAGGTAGTAGATGCCGGCGCCGAACACGATGACGTACACGATCACGAAGAGCGCGAGCGAGGTACCGACCGCCGCCGCCGGGTGCGCCGAGACGGCATCGGCGGTCCTGAGGACGCCGTAGACCGCCCATGGCTGGCGGCCGACCTCGGTGGTCACCCAGCCGGCGAGCATCGCGACGATGCCGGCCGGGCCCATGATCGCGAGCGTGCGCAGCAGTGGGCGCGAGCGCTCGAGCGTTCCGCGAAGGCGCGCCCAGGCGGACCAGAGGCCGAGCGCGAACATCGCGAATCCAAGGCCGACCATGAGCCGGAACGACCAGAACACGATCGTCGCGTTCGGCCGGTCGGCCTTCGGGAACTCCTTCAGACCCGCGAACTGCCCATCCCACCGATGGGTCAGCACGAGGCTGCTGAGGTGCGGCACGTCGACCGCAAATCGAGTGGTCTCGCGCTCCATGTCCGGCCAGCCGAGCAGCGTCAGCGGCACGCCCTGGCCCGGCTCGTTCTGCCAGTGCCCCTCGATCGCGGCGAGCTTGGCGGGCTGGTACCTGAGCGTGTTGAGGCCGTGCGCATCGCCGACCAGGACCTGGATTGGCGCGACCAGCAACAGCATCCAGAGCGCCATCGACGTCATCGTGCGGACCTCGGGCCGGTCAACGCCGCGCAGCATCAGGCGCGCCCCGGCCGCACCGACGACCAGCGCCGTCGCGAGGAACGCCGCGAGCGACATGTGCAGCAGGCGCCACGGGAACGAGGGGTTGAGGATCACGGCGATCCAGTCGGTCGGAACGGCGCGGCCGTCGACGATCGCGTAGCCCTGCGGCGTCTGCATCCAGCTGTTGGAGGCCAGTATCCAGGTCGCCGACACGAGCGTGCCGATCGCAACCAGCACCGTCGAGGCAAAATGCAGGTACGGGCCGACGCGATTCCAGCCGAACAGCATGACGCCGAGGAATCCCGCCTCGAGGAAGAACGCGGTCAGCACCTCGTAGGTCAGCAGCGGGCCGGTGATGCCGCCCGCAAAGTCGGAGAAGCGGCTCCAGTTCGTGCCGAACTCGTAGGCCATCACGAGGCCGGACACGACCCCCATCCCGAAGTTGACGGCGAACACCTTTGCCCAGAACTGGTATAGCCGCCGGTAGCGCTCGGCGCCCGTGCGCAGCAGCAGCGCCTCGAGAACGACCAGAAAGCTCGCGAGCCCGATCGTGAGCGCCGGAAAGACGATGTGGGCGCCGACCGTGAAGGCAAACTGCACGCGCGCGAGCGCGAGGGCCTCAACCGCAGCCACGGTGTCCGATCCTGCTCACGACCCGCTCCGGCGGCGGACGGACCGGCCCGCCCGCACGTGTGACGCGACCGCGCGCGGTCTCGCGCGCCGCTACCAGATCCCGCCGAGAGCGACGGTGACCGCCTCGCCGTTGACCCCGCCAGCCGCCTCGCTGCACAGGAATGCGATCACCTGCGCAACCTCCTTGGGCTCGAGCACGCGCTTCGGAGGGTAGATCGCCGCGCGCTCCTGCCACACCTGCTCCACCGTGACCCCGCGCCGCGTCGCTTCGGCGCGCGCCGAGCGCTCGGCCATCGCGGTCCGCACCCACCCGGGCAGCACCGCGTTGGAGGTGACCCCGAACGGCCCGGCGTCCTGGGCGATCGCCCGCGCGAGCCCGATGACGCCGTGCTTGGAGGCCGTGTACGCGCTGCCGCAACGCTCCGCCTTCTCGCCGGCCGTCGAGCTCGTGAACACGACGCGGCCAAATCCGCGCTGGCACATCCCGCCCACCGTCAGCCGGGCCAGCTCGAAGGGGCCGTCAAGGTTGATGCGCATCGTCTCGCGCCACACCTCGCGGTCCTGCTCCCACACGAGTTTCTCGTGCGCCGAGCCGATGCCGTGGTTCACGACGAGCAGGTCGACCGGCCCCAGTCGCCGCTCGGTCTCGGACACCGCGTGCCCGCAGCCCTCGACGGTGCCGAGGTCGGCCGCGACGTACTCGAGGCCCACCGACGAGAGTTCGGCCTCGCTGCGCGCGACGATCATGACGCGGGCACCCGCCGCGGCCAGCAGCAGTGCCGCTTCGCGACCGATGCCGCGGCCGCCACCCGTCACGAGCGCGACGCGCCCGCCGACCGACTGGGCTGCGCTCATGGCGTGTCGAGGCGCGCGACGTCGGCCGCCGTCACGCCATCCTTGTAGCCGTTGCCGAAGTGGCTGCGCACGTAGTTGACGACCGAAGCGATCTGTTCCGGGCTCAGGACGACCGGCGGGTAGAAGAACCCGACGGCGCGCTTGGCGCCGAAGGCCGGCATGTTCTTGCGCCCAAACACGACGACGCGCGCCGCGTACTCCTTCGGCGCGAGCGCGCGGTCGGCGGCGAGGGCCGGGTAGTAGCCCGCGCCGACGGCGCCGCGCGCGTCCGGCATGTGGCAGCCGGCGCAGATCTGCCGGTAGATCTCGCCGCCATCCTTCGTCGCGAGGGTGGACGTCGGCTCCGTGCCCGCCGCATCGCCGAGCGCCGCATGCGCGGCAGTGAGCATCAGCACGGCCACGGCCGCCCGTACACCGATCGACCGGGGATTCATGCGCGCGCTCCTTGTTCGAGTGCCTTGCGGTGCAGGCGCTGGATGGCGTCGAGCGCCGAGGTCACGGCGCCCTCCTGCCATGCCGGCAGCTGCGAGGCGTGTTCTCCGGCGAGGACGATGCGTCCGTCAATCCGGCACAGGTTGTCGTAGTGCTGTGCGCGCAGCTCGTCGGTCCAGATCGCGAAGCAGCCCATCGCGCCCGGTACCCGGTGCCAGGCCACCGCGATGCCGTTCTCGAACTCGCGCGGGTACTGGGGGTGGATCTGCGCGCCGTACTCGAGCGCCTTCGCGACGCGCTCGGCCGGCGTCATCGCCGTGAATTGCATGCCATCGAGGCCAAAGCAGTAGGCGCCGAGCAGCACCCCCTTGCCGTCGCCGAACAGACCGCTGCTCGGGTACGCGATGTTGCCGATGGGCAGCTCCGTCCACGTCGTGCCGCCGAAGATCTGCTCGTCCTGCTCCCAGAAGCGCCGCTTGAACTGCAGGCCGACCTTGACCGCCGGTGCGTACGACAGCGCGCCGATCGCCGCCTTGAGCGGCCCGCCCGCATCCATCGGAACCTGCCCGAGCACGGACAGGGGCATCGCGCAGACGCACCAGTCGGCATGCGTCGTCCGGCGCTGGCCGCCGGCGCTCAGGTCCTCGTACGCGACGTCGACGCCGCGCTCGTTCTGGCGGATCTCGACGACGCGCGCCTGGTAGCGGATCAGCGTGCCGAGCTCGCGCGCGAATGCCTGGCCGACCTGTCCCATGCCACCGACCGGCTGGAACATGGGCGACTGCATCTCGTAGATGCCGCCAAACGTGATCCCGAACCAGAACACCGGCGAGCTCAGGTCCTGCAGCCGCAGGGGCTCGGACGGCACGGGCCAGCCCGAGAGACCTCCGCCGGGCGGACGGTTGAATCCGCGACGTGCGCTCGTGTCGGCGTTCCTGGCGTACTTGTACTCGCGGTCCAGCGCGCCCCACAGCTGCAGGCCCTCGAGCAGCTTCTCGCGATCCTCCTTCGTCAGTTCGGCGTCGAGCTGCTGACCGCGGGCCGCCTTCGCGAGCAGCTCGGCCACGTGACCGCGGATATCGGACTCGACGCAACGGAACCGCTGCGGCCTGCCGCCGACGGCGTTCGGGCTGTGCAGGTAGGCGTTGTAGTTAACCTGCAGGAACGGCTCGAGCGCGACGCCGAGCGCCTTGCAGTAGTGCAGCATGCCGTGGTGGTGGTGTGGCAGCCGCCACGGGCCAGGGTTGATGTAGAGCCCCGGATCGAACTGGCAGTCCTGCGTTTCGCCACCAAGCTCGGTGAACCGATCGCCGCCCTTCAGTGTCCAGTTCCGCCCGCCGGCGCGCGAGTTGAACTCGAGGACCTCGACCCGGTAACCCGCGCGACGCAGCTCGTACGCCGACACGAGGCCCGCGAGGCCCGCACCGAGCACGAGCACCGACGCGTTCTTCGGCGCGGTGCCGAGCTGCAGAGGCCCGTCGAACGGGGAATCCGCGGCGAGTCCCAGGCTCTGCATCGCCTGGTACATGGCGCCACCGCCGGCGGTCATCCCGACCATGCGAAGCAGGCGCCTGCGCGTCATGCCCGCGCCGAACGATGGATCCATGGCCCCTCGCACGAATGCCGACGTTGCTGTGTCCGCTGATGCTACGGAATGCCGCTCGACCAGCACAAGCGGCGCGCGCCGGTCCGCGGCCGTGCGCGCCCGGCCGACGCTGCCAGCCGCTCACGGGCAGGCGTCACCCTACACTTATATAAGGGGGCGGGCGGCTGATTCGCTAGGATGGCGGAGGGTCCGCCGGGGGAGCCGTCATGTGGCTGCGCTGGATGCTCGCAAGCCTTCATCTGCTCGCTCTGCCGATCGGACTCGGGGCGGTCTGGGCGCGCAGCCGCGCGCTGCGAGCGACCCGCGCGATCGTCGACCTGCCGCGGGTGTTCGTGGCCGACAACCTCTGGGCCCTCGCGGCCGTGCTCTGGATCGCCACCGGACTGCTGCGCGTGTTCGGCGGCTACGAGAAGGACCCCCAGTACTATCTGCACGATCGTGTCTTCTTCGCGAAGATGGCGCTGCTCGTCGCGATCGTCCTCCTCGAGACATGGCCGATGGTCACGCTGATCCGCTGGCGTATCGCCGTCGCGCGGCGCACGCTGCCGGACCTCGCGTCCGCCGTCGCGCTGTCACGCCTCAGCGTGCTGCAGGCCGGACTGACGGTCGCGATGGTGTTCGCAGCGACGGCGCTCGCGCGCGGCTTCTTCCACTGATGCGCCCGGCCAAAGCGCCGGTCCGCTAGTGCGCGACGGCCATGAGGTAGCCAATGAGGCCGATGCCGGCGGTCGCAACGCCGAGATTGGCGATGACCCCGAGCGCCGCGAAGTGGGTGGGGCGGCGCTGCTCGGTCGGCAGCGACGCGACTTCGTCGCGGAACGCGAGCGTAGAAAGCACCGACAGCAGCGACGCGAACCCGAGGATCAGCATGCCCGCCACGTACGAAGCGCCATGGTGCGGGCTCAGCACGGCGCGGGCGTCGAATGGCTCGACGAACAGTCCGAAGCGCTCAATGACGAATCCGAGGCCCATCATCGCGAGGCACGTGCGGTTCCACGCGAGCAGGGAGCGCTCGGCGGCCAGGAACGTGCGGGGATCGCCACTGCTGCTCATTCGGGACTCCTTCATCCGGATCGGCCGGAGGAACGTGGTTCGGGCCGGCGGCGGCGCGCCGGCCGCGGGTGCCGGTCACCACTGTATGTCACGATGCCGGCGCCTCAAACATCCGCGCTCCGCCGGCACGGCGCGCGAAGGGTCCTGATATGAGCATCGAAGGCCTGATCAGCGTCCCGAGCGCGCACGGACCCGGGGAGTCGGTCGCGCGACTGACGGATGAAATCCGCTCCCGCCGCCTGACGCTGTTCGCGCACATCGATCATTCCGACGGCGCCGCGGCGCTCGGCCTCCACCTTCGCCCGACCGACGTGCTGATCTTCGGTCACGCGAAGGGTGGCACGCCGCTCATGCAGGCAGCGCAGACGCTCGGCATCGACCTGCCGCTGCGGGCGCTTGTCTGGCAGGACGGTGACGGGCGGACGTGGATTTCGTACGTCGATCCGGAATGGCTCGCGGCCCGCCATGGGCTCGCGCCATCGACCGCCGCGGCGTTGGCCTCTGCGCTCGCGAGCATCGTTGCGAGCGCTGCCGGCGGAGCGCCCTGAGCCCCGGCCCATGCTCGAGCGCCGGCGCGGCGATGCCAGCGGTGCGGGCCCGTGTGCTAACGTTCGGCGCTTCCGCCTGACGCCGCAGGGCTGACCCTGCAGAGGTATGCCGTGGCCGCGATGACCTTCGGCGAGGCCGCGATGAAGCTGCTCGCGGCCTACGAGGTCGACACCGTGTTCGGCATGGCCGGCACGATGACGCTCGAGCTGTACCGCGGCATCGCGCGCACCGGTCTCAGGCACGTGCAGTGCCGCAATGAGCAGGGCGCGAGCCTGATGGCGGACGGCTATGCCCGCGCGACCGGCAAGCCCGGCGTGTGCACGATCATCGGCGGCCCCGGCGTCACGAACGCCGCAACCGGCATCGCGCAGGCGTACTCGGACTCGCAGCCCATGCTGATCCTGTCGGGCGCCAGCCCGACGCTGTCGCACGGCAAGGGCTGGGGCGCGATCCACGATCTCGACGACCAGATGGCCGTGACCGCCGGATTCACGGCGTTCAGCGCCATGGTCCGCCATCCCGAGGAGTTCCCCGAGCTCCTCGCGCGCGCCTACGCCGTCTTCCGGGGTGCTCGGCCGCGGCCGGTGCACCTGTCCTTGCCGCGCGACGTGCTGCCGCTCGCGGTGGAGTCGCAGTGGAGTGCCCGCCGGGCGCCGTCGCGGCCGATGCCGGACCCGGCCGCGATCGGCGAGGCGGCCGAGCGCCTCGCGCGCGCCCACCGGCCCTTGATCCTCGTCGGCGGCGGCGCGGTCGGCACGCGCCGGGCGCTGACGGAGATCGCCGAGCGCCTCGGCTCACCCGTCCTGTCGACGAACGCGGGCAAGGGGATCCTGGCGCACTCGCATCCGCTCTCGATCGGCTGTTCTGTCCTGCAGGACGCGAGCCGGCAGGCACTTGCCGAGGCCGACGTCGTGCTGCTGGTCGGCTCCGAGGTCGCGCCCGGCGACCACTTCCTGCACAAGCTCGAGATCGCGGGCGAACTGATCCGCATCGACATCGACCCGACGGAGCTCACGTCGCTGTACGCCGCCACCGTGCCGATCCAAGCCGACGCGGGGGCCGCAATGACGGCGCTCGCCGGCGCGCTCGCGCGGCTGGCACCGGCCTCGTCGCGGGCGGACGGCGAGCGCCGCGCACGCGACATCCTCGCCCGCAATGCCGCGAAGCTGACGGAGCTCGAGCGGCGGCACGCGCGCGTCTGGCAGGTCCTGCGCCGGGCGCTGCCGGACGATGGGATCGTGATGGGCGATGCGACGCAGCTCGTCTACACGGGCACCTTCGCGATGCCGATGGAGATGGAGCGCTGCTGGTACTACTCCGGTAACTACTGCGCGCTCGGCCCGGCGCTGCCGATGGCGATCGGCGCGAAGATCGGTGCACCCGGCCGTCCGGTCATCGCCGTCGCCGGGGACGGCGGCGTCATGTTCACGGTGAACGAGCTCGCGACGGCGGCGGAAGAGCGCCTGCCGCTGCCGGTCGTCGTCTGGAACAACGATGCGCTGCAGGCGATCGTCGAGGGGATGGACGACCGGAACATTCCGCGCATCGGCGTCCTGCCGAAGAGCCCCGATTTCGTCGGTCTCGCCTCCAGCCTCGGCTGCGGCGCGGTGCGGGCGACGAGCGCGGAGCATCTCGAGCGGGCGGTGCGCGAAGCGCTCGGCGCCGACCGGCCGACCCTGATCGAGGTCCGCGAAGACAGCGCCTGGCTCGCGGCCTGAGGGCGCGGCGGACTTCAGCCCGGGTGCAGCGCGCGCGGACGGCGCAGCGGGTTCTGGTCGTTGATCTCATCGCGCGGCCGGTACGGTGCCTCGAGCAACGCCCGCTCGGCCGCGTCGAGCTGGATCGCTAGCGCCTCGACCGCGACATCGACGTGGGCATTCTTGGCCGCGCCGATGATCGGGATGTTCCGGTTCGGATTGCCCGCGACCCAGGCCATCGCGACGTGCGCCGGGCTCACGCCGCGCCGCGCGGCGAGGTCGCGCACGCGCCGCGCGATCTCCCGGTCGATATCGTCGCCGTAGAACTCCTGGTAGGCGTCGTGGCTGGCCCGCGCCGTGCTGCCGCTACGGGCCAGGTAGCCGCGCGCCAGCGGGCTGAAGGTCGTGACCGCGACGCCCTGGTCGCGGCAGTAGGGCAGCATCTCGCGCTCTTCCTCCCGGTACAGGACGTTGTACTGGCACTGCATGTTGATGAACGGCGTCCAGCCGTTGACCGCCGCGACATGGTTCATCTTGGCGAACTGCCACGCGTACATCGTCGAGGCGCCGAGGTAGCGCACCTTGCCCGCGCGGACCGTGTCGTGCAGCGCTTCCATCGTTTCCTCGATCGGCGTGCCCGCGTCGAATGCGTGGATTACATACAGGTCGACGTAGTCAGTGCCGATCCGCCGCAGCGAGCGGTCGATCGCGTTCGCGATGTGCTTGCGCGACAGCCCGCGATCGTTCGGGTCGTCGCTCATCGGGTAGAACACCTTGGTCGCGAGCACGAGCCGCTCGCGCGGACTCATGCCGAGCAGGTTCCGGCCAACCACCTCCTCGTTGCGACCGGCCGAGTACCAGTCGGCCATGTCGAAGAACGTGATCCCCAGCTCGAGGGCGTGCCGCAGGATCGGGATCGAGTCGTCCTCGTCGAGCACCCAGCCCTTCCAGGCCGAGCTACCCATCGACATGGTGCCGAGGCACAGCTGCGAGACGCTGAGCCCCGTCTGGCCGAACCGGATGTAGTCCATTCGAGACCCTTTCGCGTGATCGTCGTGGCCGATGCCCTAGCGCAGCGGCGGCGCCGGGTGCGTTGCGCGCCAGTGCCGCGCGATCGCGGCGCGCTCGCAGAGCCATACGCCGTCGTGGCGCTGCACGTGCTCGAGCAGCCGCTCGAGGGCGCCGAGCCGACCGGGGCGCCCGATGATGCGGCCGTGCAGGCCGATGCTCATCATGCGCGGGCTGCCCTCCGCGCCGCGCCGGTAGAGCCAGTCGAACGCATCGCGGCAGTACGCGAAGAACTCGTCGCCGGTCGCGAAATCGCCGCCGCGCTGCAGTCGACTGTCGTTGCAGTCGAACGTATACGGGATGACCAGCTGGATGGCGTCCCCGACCGTCGTCCAGTAGGGCAGGTCGTCGTTGTACGCGTCGCTGTCGTAGAGGAACCCCGCCTGCTCGGCGACGAGTCGACGCGTATTGGGACCCGGCCGGCCCGTGTACCAGCCGACGGGACGGCGCCCGACCAACCGCGTGATGGCATCCACGTTGCGCGCGATGTCGGCGCGCTCGACGGCCTCCGGAACCTTTTGGTAGTCGATCCACCGCTGGCCATGGCAGGCGACCTCGAGCCCGCTCGCCGCGAGCGCCGCCGCCGCCGGCGCGTTGCGCTCGAGCGCGGAACCCACGGCGTACACGGTCGCGGCGACCTGCCGCTCGCGCAGGATCCGCAGGATCTCCCAGAATCCGACGCGGCTGCCATATTCGAACGTCGATTCGACGTTGAGGTTGCGGGCACTCGGAAGGGGCTCGCCGCCGACATCGGTCAGGACGGACTCGGAGTGCGCATCGCCATGCAGGACGCACGATTCGCCGCCTTCCTCGACGTTCAGAACGATGGAGACTGCGATCCGGGCTCCGCCCGGCCAGCGCGGATCGGGAGGCCTGCCGCCGTAGCCGACGAGGTCGCGCGGGTAGGCCGTCGGGCTCATGTCAGGTCGACACGCGGTACAGGTCGCCCGCGACCGAGATCCACTCCATGTACGCGTGCAGCGCCTCGCGCACGGGACGGGGCCGCCATCCCGTTTCCGCGCCGATGCGCGACACGTCGTAGGCGCCCCACATTCCGTCGGAACGCGACGGATCCTGGACGATGTCCGCGTCCTCCGCCGAGACGACCTCGGCGTGGAAGCCCGGATAACGCTCCGCCGCCCACGCGACCAGTTCACCCAGGCGAGTCGCCCGGCCCGCAGCGATGTTGTAGGCGCTGTAGCGAACCTGTTCGAGGCGCAGAAGCGCGAGGATCGCTCGCGCCACGTCCTCGACGTGCACGTAGTCGCCGACCGCGTCCAGGGTATTGACTCGGACCCGGCCCGCGCCCGCGACGGCGAGGTGCGCGATCCGGTTCGGCACGTGGCGGTGATTGCGGCTCTGGGTCGCACGATCCATCGTGCCGTACACCGACGACAGCCGCACCGAGGTCGCGGATAGCCCGAACAGGTCCCCGTAGCGCTCCGTGATCAGCTCGCTGGCCAGCTTCGAGACGCCGTACAGCGTGCGCGGCATGACGTAGCCGTCCTCGGGCAGCGGCTCGCCCGGGCGGTCCGGGCCATGGTGCTTGTAGACCGCGCCCGAACTGACGTAGATGAACCGCTTGAGGCCTGCCAGCGTGCGCGCCCACTCGAGGATCTCGACCGTCCCCATGACGTTGACGTCGACGATGCGACCGGGCGCGTTGGCCTCGGGCTCCGTCCTCGCCTCGCGCGCCGTGCCGCGCGAGATCGGCGTGATCGTCGCGCCGTGCACGACGTGCGTGACCTCGTGCGCCGCGAGCGCCGCCCGCCACTCGTCGGGCCGCGTCACGTCGGCGACGATCACCGTCATCCGCGCCGCCACCGGTGCGAAGTAGCGCGTCGCGGCCGCATCCGGTGGCGATGAGTCGAGGATCACGAGTCGGGCGCGCGGATCGGCCTCGAGCCAGTGCCGCGCAAGCACGCTCATGACGAAGCCGGTCGCACCGGTGATCAGCAGGACCATGCGTACTCGCTCCGCGTCACAGCGGAAACCGCTGCAGGAGGCCGATCAGCGCCCGGGTGCCGACTGCGAAGTCCTCAAGCGCCATCGCTTCGTCCGGATTATGGCTGCCGTGGTCGTTGCGCACCAGAATCATCGCGGATGGCACCCCGACCTGCGCGAAGGTCGCAGCGTCGTGGCCCGCGCCGCTCGGCATCTCGATCGGCTGCTTGAGCTCACCGAGCAGGGCGGCCCGGAGCCGGCCGTCCATGAGCGCGGGCGGCGAATCGGTCGCCGCGCCGAGTTCAAACTCAACGCGGTAGTCACGGCCGATGCGTTCGGCCGCCTGCCGCGCCTCGCCGGCCACGGACTCCATGACCTCGGTCGAGATGCTGCGCAGATCAATGACGAACCGGGTCTCGCCTGCGACCTTGCTCGGCGCGTGCGCGGCGGGGTCGGTGCACAGCTCGCCGGTCGTCACCAGCAGGTCCGCGCCGCGGCGCTCTGCGTCGAGCCAGACGGCTTCCAGGTGGTGCAGCAGCGCGACCGTCGCCGCGACCGCATCGTGCCGCAGCGGGCGCGGTAACGCGCCCGAGTGGCCGTACTCGCCCACGCAGCGCGCGTTCCGGAATCGCTTGCAGCCGCGGATGCCGGTCACGACGGCGGCGGGCAGGCCTTCCGCAACCAGTCGCGGGCCCTGCTCGATATGCAGCTCGAGGTACGCCCGTACCTGCCGCGGATCGAGCAGGCGACGCCGTTCGCGGATCGCGCCCGGGTCGAAGCCCGCCTCGAGCAGCGTCTCCTCGAGCGTGCGGCCAGTGTCCGATCGGCGCACCGCGAGGCACGACGGATCCAGGAGGCCAAAGGCTCCGCCGCTGCCGAGGTAAGAGACGTCGAACCACGACGACTCCTCGGCGCGGATCGCCATGACCGCGATGTCGTGTCCCGGCACGACGCCCGCCGCGCGCAGCGCGTCGAGCGCGCACAGGCCCGCAACGACGCCGGCCGCGCCGTCGAAGTTGCCGCCCTGCGGCACGCTGTCGAGGTGCGAGCCGATGAGCGCGCGCGGTGCGCGACGATCCCGGCCGGGCAGCGTCATGAACAGGTTGCCGATGGCGTCCACCGACACTTCGAGGCCGAGGCGCTCGGCCGTCGTGCGGGCGAGGTCGTGGGCGGCCTGCTCGCCGGGGCCGTAGCTGTCGCGGACGATCCCGCGCCCGCGCCGGGTCGCACGATCGAGCTCGGCGAAGAGCGACTCGGCGAGCGTCAAGTCCAGCTGGTCGGCGGCAGCGGCGATGGCCTTCACGCGGGAATTGCCCTATGGTCGAAGGCGCTGCGCCCGCCCGTGGGGCGCGGTCCGGTCAGCGGGGGAGCGCCATGTCGACGATGCTCGAGGGAATGGTCGCCGTGGTCACGGGCACGAGCAGCGGCATCGGACGGGCCATCGCCCAGACCTTCGCCCGCGAAGGCGCGCGCGTCGTGCTCGCCGACGTCGCCACCGAACCGCTCGAGGGCGGAGAGCCGACGCTCGATCTGATCCGCCGGGCCGGCGGCGATGCCTTCTTCGAGCGCACGGACGTCGGTCAGTGGGCCGACGTCGATCGGCTCGTCGGCGCGTGCGTCGCGCGCTACGGCCGCCTCGACATCATGGTCAACAACGCCGCCATCTCCTCCGGGACCGCGCTGCTCGAGACGACCGAGGCGCAGTGGGAGGACGTCATGCGGGTGAACCTCACCGGGCTTTTTCATGGCTGCAAGCGAGCGGTCCAGCAGATGATCGCGCAGGAGCCGCGCGAGGAGGTCCGCGGCCGAATCATCAACATTGGTTCGCAGCACGGCATCATCTGCAGCCCCGCCGAGACGCCGTACGGCGTCAGCAAGGCGGGTGCCATCTATCTCACCCGCCAGATCGCGGTCGACTACGCCCGGCATCAGATCGTCTGCAACTGCATCTCGCCCGGAAAGATCGCGACCGGACGACCGGGCGCCGGCCAGGACCCGGCGCTGGTCGAGTACGCGCGCCGGCGCACGCCGTGGCCCCGCCTCGGGCGGCCGCAGGACGTCGCGAACGCGGCCGTGTTCCTCGCCAGCAACCTCGCGACGTACATCACGGGCGCGAACCTGATGGTCGACGGCGGCTGGCTCGCCGGCTGACGACACTACTCGAGGGCGACCGCGTACAGCCGGCCGCGGTACGGCGGCTTGTCATGCTGGTCCAGCGCCGTGACGTACATCGTCTTCTCGTCCGGACTGAACGCGAGGTTCGGCACGCCGGATGACGGCAGCAGGATCGACCGCAGCAGCTTGCCCGACTCGTCGACGACGAAGATCGTGCCTGCCAGCGGCGCCTTTGGATCGCGGGGGTTCTGGCCGATGAACAACCGGCCGCGCGAGTCGAACTTCATGCCATCCGGGTAGATGTGGCCGACGTGGTTCGTGAGCGCGTCGAGGTCGAGAAACAGGCCACGGTCGGACAGCACCCCACCGGCGCCGATGCGGTAGCGCAACAGACGATGCTCGTCGGTCTCGATCACGTAGAGCGTCTTGCCGTCCGGCGAGACCACGAGGCCGTTCGCGGCATTGAGGTCCGTGGCGACGCGCGTGATCGTGCCGTCCGCCGCGAGGTAGAAGACTTGGCCGTCGACCTTCTCGCCGGGATGGCCCGAGCACGTGAAGTAGATGCCCCCGTGGCGGTCCGGCGCGAAGTCGTTCGGCCCGGTGAAGCGATTGCCGTCCCGGTCGTGGTCGTACGGGGGCAGCGCCTTGCCGTCGGCCGCCAGGCGCCCGATCGTTCCGTTGTCGTAGCAGGTGACCAGGAATTCACCGCGCGAATTCGGCAGGACGGCCGACGGCCCGCAGCCCGGCATCGTCGCGAAGTAGCGGTTGCTCGTCCCGTCCCAGACGTCCACCGTGTTGCGGTCGTACTCGACGAAGTAGAGCTTCCCTTGGTACCAGGCGGGGCCTTCGGCGAAGTGCGTGTCCTCGACCAAGGCGCGGACCTTCTCCGCATGACCGTGTGCCGCGAAGCCCAGGGCCATCAGGCAGCAAGCGACGCGTACGATGTTCATGTTGCACCGACTCCCGTGTAAGCGGTCGCGATCCGCTGTTCGTCGACGACGGTCCGGCTCGCGAGATACAGATGATACGCGGCCCAGAAGCCGGTCGGCGCCAGCATCAGCAGGGCAAATCGCAGCGATGACGCATCGGTCGCGCGGCCGTGGGCGTACCAGTCGCTCAGGAAGCCCACGAGATTCGGCGCCACGATCAGGTTGAAGACGTTGCCGCAGAGCCCGGACCATGCCGCGAACACCGAGCGCATGTGCGGCGCGGCAAGATTCTGCACGAGGGCCATGCACGGGCCGATGTAGAAGTAGATCGCCGGGATGAAGAGCCAGAACATCGCCTTCGCGATGGTCAGCGAGTCCGTCCAGTACGCGACGAACGACGGGATCGTCGCCAGCGCGACGCCGGCGGCGAGCACCCAGCACACGCGCCGCGGGTCGACCATGAATCGCCGTCCGAACAGCCATGCCGTGCCGACAGTCGCGATCACACCCCCGACGAGGTGGATCTGCCCGGTGACCGCACCGGCCTGGGCGACGTCGAGGCCGTAGGCGCGGGACAGGAACGTGGGGGTCCACCAGATGAGGCCCCATCCCCACAGCGCGCAGACGCCGCTACCCATGATGACGTGGAACGCGGCACGCTGCCGCCACAGGAACTCGAGCGACTCGGCGATCGAGGCGCGCTGGCCGGCGACGGCGCCATCGAGCTGGCCGCGCGCAGGCTCGCGCATCGTGAAGAGCACCAGCAGGCCGATCACGAGACCCGGCACGCCGAGCGCGAGAAACGCGGAACGCCAGCCGTCCGCGCGCGCGATCGCACCGGCAACGTCGGCGCCGAGCCAGGCCCCGAGCGGCGCGCCAAGGCCGAGGATCGCGAAGGCCATCGGCCGGCGCGCAGCGGGAAAATAGTCCGCCAGCAGCGCGTTCGAGGTCGGCGTGCCGCCCGCCTCGCCGGAACCGACACCGATGCGGGCGAGCCCGAACTGCACGGCGGTGCGCGCAGTGCCGCACAGGGCCGTGAACCCCGACCACACGAGCACGCACAGGCCGAGGATGTTGCGGCGGTTGGAGCGGTCCGCGAGCCACGAAATCGGGATGCCGAGCACGACGTAGAAGAGTCCGAGGGGCACGCCGGTCAGGAAGCCGACGCCGGTGTCGCTGAGGTGCAGCTCGACGCGGATCGGCTCGAGCACGGTCGACACGACGTAACGGTCCGCGATGTTGATCGTGTAGATGAGGCACGTCATGACGCAGACGTACCAGCGCAGGACCATCGACGGGTTGGCCGGCAGGGTGCTCATGTCGGTGGAGCCGTGCCGCCTCGCTCAGCCGGGTCGGCCGGCGGGGGCGCAGGATGACTGCGCCCCCGCACGCCAGGCAAAGGACTCGTCACTCAGAACTTGTAGCCGAGCCGGACCCCGAGCACCCGCGGCCGCGTGATGTTCTCCGCGACCACGAACTGGGTCGTCGAAGTGAAGGTGCTCTTGAGCACGTTGGTCAGATTCTCGGCGTAGGCCTCCGCCGTCCACGCGTCCTTGGACACGCCGAAGGACGCGTCGTATTGCGTGATCGGGGGATTCTCGAAACGCAGCAGCGTCGTACTGACGTTGGAGCCCGCCGAGAGCGCGGGATTGGCGCTCGACTGCGTGAACGAATGCGCCGTGTGCGTCGTGCCGGCCTGGGCGAACGCACCGTAGTCGTTGACGGTCCACTCGTAGCGCAGGCGCAGGTTGAACTGCAGCGGCGGGGAGTTCGCGCTCGGGCCGCCCGGCGGTCCGTACGGATTCTGGACGCTCAGGATCGGCTGGCCGAACTCCGCCTGGCTGCTCGCCGGGCCGGTCTGCAAGGCCGGGTTGTTCGCGATCAGGTAGGGCGAGTTCGTCTGCACGCTGCTGTTCCAGGACGCGCCGCCGATCGCGGTCAAGCCGGGCGCCAGCAGCGCGATGAACGTCGTCTCGATGCCCTTGACCTTGTAGTCCGGGCCGTTCGTGCCGAAGCCGACATTGCCGAGCACGCCGGGATCGAAGAACGCGACCTGCACGTTCTTCCAGTCCTCCTGATAGATCGCGCCATTCCACTGCAGCCGGTGACCGAAGAACTCGGTCTTCCAGCCCAGCTCGTTGTTCGTCAGGTTGTCCGACGTGTAACCGAGGGGCGAGCAGTACTCCGGAATCCCATTCGCGTCCTTGATGTAGCAGCCGTTGTTGCGATTGAACGCGCCGGGGCGGAAACCCTGCGACCGCGTGACGTAGGCCAGCACGTCCGGCGTGATGTGCCAGGTCACGTTGCCGAGGCTCCGGAAACCCTTGTAGGTCGACGTCAGGTGCTCGCCGTCGATGTTGGTTGCGTAATTCAGGCACGGCGCGGGACCCGCCTCGTAGCAGAAGAAGCTGCCGGTCACCGCGCCGCGCTCGAAGTTGTCGAACTTGTAGTAGCGCGTGCCGGCCGTGACCGTCAGCACCTTCGGGATCAGGTCGAAGCTGAGCGTGGCGAACAGTGCCGTCTGCTTGTAGCCGCGGGTCACGTCATTGAAGAACGAGACGTTGTCATTGCGGATCGAGGGGTCGGTCGCACTGGAGCCCGCTGCCGGCGCGATGTCGGTCATACAGCCCATGGTGACCGTGGTCGTGCACGGCGGCAGGCTCTTGTACTGCCAGTTCAGGCGATCCTGGATCTGCAGCTGTTCCCAGAACGCGCCGACGATGCCGCGCAGGCGCCAGTCGTCCGGCGTGCTGAGGCGAAGCTCGTGGCTCTGGTGCGTGTTGTGCTCGTACTCGGTCCAGACCGCCGACGGCGAGTAACAAGTCGACTGGACCGTCGCCGACTCCGTGCCGTGGCACTGGTAGTAGTCGGCATACACGCCGCGGGCGTAGTTCGTGTAGTCCTGGATCGAGTTGATCGTGCGCACCAGGTAGGCGCCGGTGTAGACCGCCTTCAGCGGCCCGATCTTCCCATTCACGGTCCACGCCGTGTTCTCGAACTGGTCCTTGCTGAACGAGTTGTTGAACAGCGTGACCGACTGCGGGGGAAGCGGCGCGCCGTCGGAGCTGTTCGGCATCGAGTAGAACACGCCCTCCGCATCGAGGTTCTGGTAGCTCTGCGTCAGGAGCGCGCTCCAGTCGTCGTTGATCTGCCAGAGTGCGGAGAGCCGCAGGCCGGAGTAGGTCGCCGGGTTGATCGCGTTGGCCGCAATGCCGTAGTTGTTGATGGCCGCTGCCGTGGGCGGCACCTGGCAGCCGGCCGGATTGCCGCAGTCGTAGTTGGCGTAGTGGATGCCGAGGTCGGACGCCTTGCGCGTGAACGTCGCAGGAACGTTGTTGATGTAGCCGCCGCGCCGGTCGTTGTAAATCACCGCTCGCACCGCGAGCGTGTCGTTGATCAGCGGCAGGTTGAGCACGGCCGTGACGTCGGTGTTCGGATCCCCGCCCGCGGTGACGCCGTAGCCTGCCGTGACCGTGGCCTCGGTCTTGTTCAGCTTCGGCTTGTTCGTGATGTAGCGGATCACGCCCGCCTGGGCGCCGGCGCCGAATAGGGTCCCCTGGGGGCCTTCCAGCACCTCGATGCGCTCGAGGTCTGCCGCGTACACGTCGAGATTGCGCCCCGGGAGCTGACCGGACTGGTCATCGAGGTAGATCGCGACGTTGGGGAAGCCATTGATCGAGCCGCCCGACTGCGTGCCCTGATTGCCGACGCTCAGTCCACGCATGAAGATCTGCGATTGGCCCGGCGCGGACGTCGAGGCGGTGACGTTCGGCAGGTACTTGATGAAGTCGTCGAAGTTCGAGACCTTCAGCTGCTGCAGTGCCTCGCCCGTGAATGCCTGGATCGCGATCGGGACGTCCTGGATGTTCTCACTGCGCCGTTGCGCGGTGACCACTACTTCCGTGATGCCACCCGCGGCCGCGGGCGATTCGTCGGACGGCCCGGCCGCATAGGCGGCGCTCGCGTGCGCCGCAAGGATGGCGGCGACGGCACGCGTACACGTCGGATTCGATTTCATGATCCGGCACTCCCCTGGCGATGCGTTCGGAACGGACGAGTCATTGCTCGAGTGAATTAGTGCCGGCGCAGCTCCGTCGATCGAAAAAATCCCTTGTTTCGCAGGGCGATCCGACACGCTGCACGATTTGCCCAACTAGACCACAAGCCCTGCAGGCGGTCAACGCGGCCGGCGCGCGCGGTCGGCGGCACGCCCCCGCTCGACGGGCTCGCAGTCCCTTCATGTACCGCGATGTGCCGATCCAGTTTTGGCATGAGCGAATCGCGTTAATCGATTGCGCCCGCGCGAGCCGCGGCGGGCGGCCGTGGCGCGACTGCCACGCGACGCCGGTCCGGGCCCCGGGGCGGGGACGGGTGGCCGGCCCGGGTGCGAGACAGTTGGGGCATCATGAGCCGCGTCCGGCCAGCGCTCGGCCGAGGGAGGCCCATGGACGAGGATGCACCGCAGAAGGTGGCGTTGCTCGCGAACTGCCTGCTGAACCAAAACGCCAAGGTCTGCGACGGCGCGAACTACCGGGGCCTGGTGAGCCCGGTCGTCGAGGCCCTGCGCAGCCGCGGCTACCTTCTCGTGCAGTTGCCGTGCCCGGAGCTCGCATTCGCGGGTGTGCGTCGCTGGTGGGCGGTGTACGAGCAGTACGATACGCCGGCGTACCGCGAGCACTGCCGGCGCCTCGCGCTGGCGATCGCACCGCGCATCGAGCAGCACCTGCGCCGCGGCGACGAGGTCATCTTGATCGGGCTCGACGGCAGCCCCTCGAGTGGCGTGCGGTTCACGTCGAGCCAGCCCGAGTGGGGTGGCCGGCCCAACCGACCGAATGACGACTGGGAGATCGTGCCCCGGCGCGGCATCTGGATCGAAGAGCTGGAAGCGGAGCTGGCGCGCCGCGGCTTGCCGAGGATCCCAGCAACCGGCTGGGCGCTCGACATGGGGCGCTTCGACGAGGCGGGGTCACGTCGCGATCTCGAGGCATTTCTCGACGAGCGCGACGCCGGGGCCACCGCGCGCCGCGAGGATCCGGCGGCCCGATGAGCGCCGACCGGCGGGGCTGGCGCATCGCCCTGGTACCCGATGCGCTCGTCAATCAAGCCGCAAACGATCGCACCCAGCTGCCGGACGTGCTGCGAGCACTCGAGTCCAGCGGCTACGGACTTCTGCAGATTCCACCACCCGGTGAGGAGGGCCTGCTGTTAGCGGTGATCGCCGACCAAGTCGCCGAATACGCGCGCCACGGCTATGCCGTCGTCGCGATCGGCGCGCGCAGCCGAACGGGCGATGGCTTGCACTGGCGGCGTCTCGCGCCGCTGCTTCGCCATCGCGGCGTCGCGCCGCCCGCACGCCACGTCATCGATCCGCGCCGCGATCGCGGCGCGGAATCCGCCCGATTGGACGCGTGGCTGTCAGCGTTCGACCTTCCAATCGCCGAGCAACGCCGGTGGCGCCGCTAGGCTCGTACCGTGCCCCGCCCGTGCGCAGCGCTCTCCGCACGGCGGCGCGTCGCGGTGCATACTGCCGGCAGGTCGAACGTCCACCGAATTGCTGCACCGCGGCGCCTCGGCGCCGATCGACTCACGAGGAGACGATCATGAACCTCAAGCTCCCTCGCTTGCCGCTGCGGGCGATGATCAACTTACTGCTCGCATCGGGGCTACTCGCGGCAGCGGCGCCGACGCTCGCTCAGGAAGTCAGGGTGACGCTCGTGGGCGGCGAGGAGACGCCACCCGTTGCCACGTCGGCCACCGGCAGCGGAACGATCGACGTGAAGGCCGACAAGTCGGTCAGCGGCGCCATCACGACCAAAGGTCTCACGGGCACGGCAGCACACATCCACGTCGGAGCACCTGGGGCGAGCGGCCCGCCGATCATCACGCTTACGCAGGGCCCGGACGGTACCTGGACGGTGCCCGCCGGCTCGAAGCTCACCGACGAGCAGTTCGCGACGTTCAAGCGCGGCGGCCTGTATGTGAACGTCCACAGCGCCGCGCACGGGCCAGGCGAGATCCGCGGCCAGCTGAAGCCGTAAATTCCGATCCGCGTTTCGCGGCATCGACGGACTGAACGATGGCGACGCCGAACCGAGCGGGCGGTCGGTGAGACTGGAGCCGGAGGCGGGCGAGACTTGCGAGGGAAGGTGTTCGTGCCGAGCACCTTCGGCGCGAACTGTGATCTGCCGGATGAGCGCGCGCCGCTGCGCGCGGTCCGCGAGCACGTCAACGTCTACACGAACTTCGATGCGTTCCTGGGCTCGGCGCCGAACCTGCGGCGTTACGCCGGCTGGGTGATCACGCGCACCGGATCCGCACTCATGGGCGGCGAGGATCGGGTACACGGCGCCCGGGACCGGCCGCACGCCGAGCTGGTATAACGATCCGAACGAGACAGGAGGGGACGCCGCGTGGAACGTTTAATCGTAGGTCTTCTTGAGCAATTCGAGCGCGGCACGATTTCGAGGCGCCAGCTGGTGAAGACGCTCGCGGTCGGCCTTAGCGCCGCATCGGCCGGCGCACCGGCCGCGTCGCTCGCGGCGACGCGCAGCGGGTTCAAGGCGACCGCCGTCAATCACATCTCGTTCGGCGTTGCCGACTACGGACGGACGCGCGATTTCTATTCCGATCTCTTTGGCATGCGGGTCAGCGGCGACACAGGCAAGCAGTGCTATCTCACCTTCGGCGACACCGTGCTGATCGCTCGGAAGTCGCAGCAGCCCGAAGGGAAGCCATTCGTCGACCACCTCGCGTACACCGTCGATGACTGGGACACGAAGCGTGTCGAGGACGAGCTTAGGCGCCGCGGCCTCAAGCCGGAGGCCGACGACGCCAGCTTTCACATTCGCGATCCCGACGGGTACGACGTGCAGATCGCCGGCAAGGACTTCATGAAGTCGGGCTGAGGTGGATGTCGGCAGTGGCGCGGATCCCCGATCCTCAGACCGGCATCGGCCGCCGGAGCGAACGACCTGGCGCGGGCGCGACCCGGCAAGCGGTCCCGAGACGTCCATGAGCGAGAAACCCGAAGTGACCCCGGATCCTGCTGGCATCGCGACCGACGCCGGCGACGTATCGCTGGCGCGCCTGTACTTCCTGCGGCTGACCTACCTGATGATCGGTGTCGGCATGGGCGTGCAGGTGTGGCCGTCGATCCTGGCCCGAAGTGGCAATTGGGAACCCATGCCGGCGGTCGTCAAGTGCATGCTGGGGGCGTTGACGCTGCTGGCGCTGGTCGGCCTGCGCTACCCGCTGAAGATGTTGCCGGTGCTGCTGTGGGAACTGCTCTGGAAGACGATCTGGCTGCTCGCGGTCGCGCTGCCGGCGTGGCGCGCGGGTCCCCTCGATGCCGCGACGACCGAGCGGCTCTTCGAGATGAGCTTCGTCGTGATCGTGTACGCGGCCCTCCCGTGGCGCTACGTGATCGCGCGTTTCGCCGGCGATCGCGGCGATCGATGGCGTTCTCGCCGCGGCGGCTGAACGACCGATCCACGCCTAGGCGGATTTCGCCTGCGCCACGATCGCGGCACCCTGCTCCATCGCGCGCTTGTACGCAGGGCGTGCCGTGGCGCGCTCCACATACGCGACGAAGGCGGGGCGCGCTTCCAGCGCCTTGGTCATCAGGCCGAACCCAAGCTGCGAGGCGATGAATAGGTCAGCCGCCGAGTATCGATCGCCGAGCAGGAACGTACTCGACTTCAGCGTCGATTCAATCGTGTCGAGGACGTGTTCGTAGCGCCCGTAGCCAACGGCGCCGACGCGCTCCGGGACGGGCCGCTCGAGCATCCGGTCGATCAGCGCCGCATCGACGCAGCCTGCACCGAAGAACATCCAGCGAAGATAGGGTCCCCGCGCCGGATCATCGAGCGCCGGCGCGAGCCGCGCGGCCGGGAACGCATCCGCCAGGTACGTGATGATCGCGCCGGTTTCCGTGATCGTCGCGCCACGGTGCACGATCGTCGGCAACTTGCCCATCGGATTGATCGCGAGGAACGCCGGTTTCTTGTGTTCCTGCTTTTCCAGGTTGACGACTTCGATCCGGTAGGGTGCCCCGACCTCCTCGAGCATCCAGTGGGTCATCCGAGCCCGGGACATCGGCCAGTGGTAGAAGACGATTTCGTCGGCCATCGATCGGCTCCTGCGGATATTCCGTACCGTAACGACGGTAGCAGCCAGATATGACGCGTTCAATTCCAGCCGGGCGACCGCGGGCGCGGGCAGCCACGTCACGAGCGGCGACAATGGCGGCGAGACGTCCCCCGACTGCACCGACCCCCGGCGGAGACTCCTCGATCCGCATTTCGTCAAATGGCGGTGACGGCCGCGCCGGGCGCGTGGTCCGGGCGGACCGTGTGCCGGCGTGCGCCGACTGCGCTAAAGTGCGGCCAATCGCCGGGTAACGCCAACCAGATCGGCTTCCGGCCAGCACCACGCGTTTCGCCCGCAAGGGCGTGCGCGCTCGGCGAGCGGGCCCGAGTCTCACGGTCCGGGGCCCCTGGCAGGGAACGCCCGTCTTGCCTCACTGCTCGCGTCTCGATCGCGTCCGCGCTCGCCCGGTCGTCCGATGGGCCGGCTGGCGTGTCGTCGCCTGCTTCACCATGCTCGCGGCGGCTGGCGCGGCTGACGCTCGACGGATCGCGCTCGTGATTGGCAATGACTCCTACCAGAGCGCGACCGTGCTGCACAACGCGCGGGCAGACGCGAAGGCCGTCGGAAAGGCCCTCGAGGCCACGGGGTTCACGGTCACCGTCAAGCAGGATCTGAACCTGAAGGCGATGAAGGAGGCACTCCGCGCATTCAAAGCGCAGGTCGCCGGTGGTGATGAGGCGATCTTCTACTTCTCCGGTCACGGCGTGCAGTTCGAAGGCACGAACTACCTGATCCCGATCGACCTCGTGCCGCAATCGGAGGAGCAGGTCGCGGACGAGGCGGTTCCGTTGCAGCGCGTCCTCGACGACCTGCGCGACCAGAAGGCGCGTTTCACGCTCGCAGTGATCGATGCGTGCCGCGACAATCCGTTCAAGGGCGCGGGGCGTGCGATCGGCAAGCGCGGGCTGGCCCCGGTGACCGCAGCAACCGGTCAGATGGTGCTGTACTCCGCTGGCGCCGGCCAGGAAGCGCTCGACCGGCTCGGCGACCGCGACCCGGACCCGAATGGCTTGTTTACCCGGGTGTTCGTCAAGGAGATCGCGAAGCCCGGCGTCCCTGCGGACCAGATCCTCAAGAATGTACGTGACCAGGTCGTTCGCCTCGCGCGCAGCGTCTCCCACGAGCAGGTGCCGGCGCTCTACGACCAGTCGATCGGCGACTTCTTCTTCATTCCCGGCAAGCCGAGCGGGGCCCCGGCGGCCGCGCTAGCCTCAACCAACCCGGCGCCACACGTCGACAACCCGGCCGAAGTCGAACAGGCCTACTGGGATCGGATCAAGGACAGCACGGACGCCGCCGACTTTCGCGACTATGCGAAGACCTTTCCGAGCGGACCCCACCTCGCGCAGTCGAATCTCGCGCTGCGCAAGCTGACGCGCGCACCAGCCGCAACGGCAACGCCAGTCTCGACATCGACCGCGCCGATTGCCCCGGCAGCCGCGGCGTCCGGACCGGTCGCGGCCAGGGCACAAGGAACCTGGTTCATGCTCGTGCCCAACCCCAAAGGCGTCAGCACATGGTATTGGCAAATCCGTGGCGACGGCACCTACTCGTTCTGGTCTGATGGGCCTGGCGCGGTCAGTTCGCACGCGGGTACCGTGCACTTTCAGGACGGGCAGTGGACTCTGGCATCACCGACCAACAACTGGAACGACGGCGGGTCCTACGATCTTTCCGATCCCAACACCCTTGTCGCAACCGGCCGGCTCGGTAAGGGTGTATGGCACCGCCGATGAGCCAGAGGGACGTCGGATGCGTGCCGGACGTCGGTCCCCTGTCATCCCGGCTTTGGCCTTGAACCGTCGAGGTCTGGCAGGCGGATGGCCATCCATCGTCGCGATCGTAGCGCTCGCGGCCGGTAGTGCGACGTCGAGCAGTGCGGCGAATAGCGATTGCTCCGTCGCGAGCGGCACCGACTCGGTGCGGGATGCCGTCACCTGCGCGGCCCTGAGTGGGCGTAGCCCCTTAAAGGCCGAAGCGTCGGACGCCCTGGTGGCCTCGCGGGTCGGCAAGGCGGCACACGACATCCTGGGCCCGTACTCGGACCTGGCGGATCGCATCGCCAGCTCGATGTACGAAGCGGTGCTGCCGAGTTCACGTTCCGGAACCCTTCACTGGCCAATACTCGTGCTGACGATCGTGATCGCGATTGGCTTTTTCTTCGCGCGCCGCGGCCGCGGCGCCAAGGACGCCGACGGTCGCGAGCGCCCTTGCGGCCTTCGCGAATACCTTCTCCCGTCGCGGCTCTATCGACACCCGTCGGCACGGGTCGATATCGGCCTCTATCTCATCGACCGCGCACTGATGCCCGTGTGGTTCTTTCTGGGTCTCGGCGCCCTCGCGCCCCTCGTTGAGCAACTCACGATCGGCGCGGCGCTGGCGGCACTTGGCCCGAGCCCGCGCCTGCAGGCGACGGTGCCGTGGCAAGTGATCCATGGGCTTTCGATGCTGCTGGTTGCCGATGCGGTCTTCTTCTTCACCCATCTGTTCGGCCACCGCACCAGGATCGGCTGGGCATTTCATAAGGTCCATCACTCCGCCGAGGTGCTCACGCCGTTGACCCGGTATCGCGAGCATTTCTTCGAGGGATTCCTGTATGCGGCGACGAGCGCCGCCGGGCTCGGCGTCTGCGGCGGGATGTATGCGTACGTTTTTGACGGCGGCATCACCGAGATCACAATCATGAACCTCGGGATCTTCGCGTTCATCTACGCGCTGAACGGAAATTTCCGCCACTACCACGTCTCGTTCAGGTATCCGCGATGGCTCGAGCGCTGGCTGCAGAGCCCGGGGATGCACCATGCGCACCACAGCACGCTTGCGAAACACTGGGACAAGAATCTCGGGCTCGTGACCAGCGTTTGGGACCGGTTGTTCGGCACGCTGTACATCGGCGAGCGCGATGAGGAGACTCCGTGGGGGCTGCCACCCGCCGAGCAGGTGAACTACACCACGCTCCGACAGAACCTGATCGGCCCGTTCAGGGAAGTGCTAGCGATTCTGTTTCCGCGGCGCCGCGTCGACGGCTAGAAGAACACCGGCACATGAGCGTCGCCGTCACCGCCGACTTTGTTCAATTGTCGCCGAGCGCACGGGCCGCGGGGATCGCCTTCGCCGCGCGCCGCGTGGCCGCGTTTGCAGTCGATCTCGTTATCGTTGCCGCCGTCGTCGCGGTGATAGGTGTCGCGCTCGCGCACTGGCAAGTGAGCGTGGGATCGTTCGGTCACACGGTGGGACTGCTGGTCGGCGCTCTCTATTTCGTGCCGCTGGAGTCTGACCTCGGCTCGGGCCGTTCCATCGGCAAGCGGCTGTTGGGACTTCATGTCCGGACGCTCGAAGGTGAGGCCCCGACCTTTTCGACGTCGGCGATCCGCTACGGAGCTTTCGCGGCCCCGTTCCTGCTTCATCGCGGCGCGATCGACGCGACCGGCCTCGGTGCACCGGCGGAGTTCGTGCTGAACTACCTCCCGGAGACGCTGCCAGCGATGGCGATGCTCGCGAACGTCCTGTTGCTCGTATTCAATTCGCCGAGCCGCCGTCTGCTTCACGACCTGGTCGCGAAGACCGCGGTCACTTCGGCCACCGCAGAGCAAGTCTCGATCCACGCGCCGCTGCAGGACTGGATGATCACCTTGGTCGTCGCTGTTCCGGGCGTCGTGCTTTGTTTCGCGACCGTGGCGGTGTCCGTGCCCCCGTTGCGCGACGTAGACCTCCTGTCGACGCACCAAGCCGAGCAAGTCATCCAGCAGGAGCCGGAGTTCTTCGATGTCAATCTGTCGGACGTGCGTTCGAACGCCGGCCAGCCCCAAGAGATCGCGTTGCGCGTCGACTTGGCCCGATGGCCGAACAGCGTGAATCTCTGGGCTGCAGCGGTCGTCGAGCGTCTGTGGCGCAGCTACCCCACGGCGCAATTCGCCGACTCCGTTCGAGTCGACTTCCGAGTGGGCAACGACCTGCTGCTGTACCAGAGCTGGCAGACGCGATCCGTCGTGGCGACGCGCGCCGAGTGGGCCGAGAAGATCCACGTTACGGAACTGGATCGGCCGTCGCAACGTTCGCGCTTGAGCCGGCCTGAGGTGGACGTCGCGGTCCGCGCACAGGTCTCGACTGCCTTGAAGGCGTCTCAGCCGGTCCGGGATCGTGTCACGCGATTTACGATCGAGCACGGCGTCTTTCCGACGATCGAGCAGGCACAATCCGAGCCTTCCCTTTGGACTGTCACGACCGCGGGCGCCCGCATTGGCCTCGGCACCGGCGGGTCTGTGGATGTCACTCTGGTCGACGGCGCGTACGCCGGTCATGCTTTCTCCTGGGTGCCGATCGTGCGGGGCAAGGGGATGCACTGGGTATGCGCGCATGGCGACATCCCGCCGGAAGCGTTCGACGAAGGGTGCAAGTAGCCTCTGAGCGCGAAACAGCGGCATTGCGACCGAGCCTTGAAATGACTGCATCAGAGGGTTCACGTGATCGGCATTGACCTCGGCACCACGAACAGTGCCATCGCCCTGTGGCGCGATGGGAAGGCGCAGCTGATTCCGAACAGCCTCGGTGACGTCCTTACGCCGTCGGCCGTGGCCCTTGATGACGACGGCCAGTTCCTGATCGGGATGGCCGCGCGGGAACGGCAAGTCACTCACCCACGGTTTGCCGCGACCGCGTTCAAGCGATACATGGGAACGAGGCGCAGCATACCGATCGGGGCCCGCCACTTTCTCCCGGAGGAACTGTCGGCGATGGTGCTGTCGCGGCTGAGAGCGGACGCTGAGGCCTTTCTCGGTTCGCCAGTCGACACGGCCGTCATCACGGTTCCCGCCTACTTCAACGACAAGCAGCGCAAGGCCACGCGACGCGCCGGCGAACTCGCCGGCTTGCGCGTCGAAAGGCTCATCAACGAGCCGACTGCCGCCGCGCTGGCCTATGGAATCGAGCGCCGCAAAGACGAGACGCGCTTCCTGATCTTCGACCTCGGCGGCGGAACATTCGACGTCTCCGTCCTTGAGCTGTTCGAGGGAGTCATCGAGGTTCGCGCCAGCACCGGCGACAATTTCCTCGGCGGCGAGGATTTCAATGAGGTCCTGATCGCCGACATGGTCAAGGCGCACGCGAGCGCGTGGAAGGACAGCCTCGAGGACCCCGTACTCCGGGAGCGCTTGCGGTTCGAGGCGGAGCGGGCGCGTCGGTGGCTCTCAAACCACGCGAGCGCAACGATGACGGTGAACTGGAACGGCCAGGCCTTCGAGCACACCGTGACGAGCCAGACCTTCGAGAGCTTGTGCCAGCAGCTGCTGACGCGGCTGCGCGATCCCGTCATCCGGGCACTGCGCGACAGCAATATTCCGGTCGAATCGCTCAGCGAGATCGTCCTGATCGGCGGCGCCACGCGCATGTCGGTCGTCCGGCAGACCGTCACGCGGATGTTCGGGCGTTTTCCGTCGACGGAGGTGAATCCGGACGAGGCGGTAGCACTTGGCGCCGCCGTTCAGGCCGGCCTAAAGGCGCGGGATGCAGCCTTGCGCGAGGTCGTGCTGACCGATGTGTGCCCGTACTCGCTCGGCGTCAACATTGCCGAGCATCGGCCCGACGGAAAGCTGCAGTCAGATGTGTTTGCGCCGATCATCGAGCGCAATACTCTGATTCCCGCCAGCCGCGTGAAGCGATTCACGACCGTCCAGGACGGGCAACAAAAGGTGACGTTTCACATCTATCAAGGTGAGTCGCGCAAGGCGAGCGACAACATCGACCTCGGCGTCGTCGAGATTCCAGTGCCCCAGGCACCAGCGGGGACCATCCCCGTCGACACGCGATTTACCTACGACGTGAACGGGCTGCTGGAAGTCGACGTGCATGTGCCGAACACGGACGAGCGACGACAGCTGGTCATTTTCGATGCCGACGATGCGATGGCCGGCGCCGACGTCGAGAATCGCCGCGAAGCGCTCGCGGCGCTGAAGGTCCACCCGCGCGACCTCGATGCGAACAGGGCAGCGATGGCGAGGGCGGAGCGCTGCTATGAGCTCCTGCTGGGGGACAAGCGTGAGTTTGTCTCGCAGCTGATCAGCGATTTCCAGGCCGCGCTCGACACTCAAGATCCCAGCGTCGCGAACCACGCCCGCGTCCGGCTCGTTGCCGCACTGGACAGCCTGGACGGCGGCCGCTTCCTTTGACGATCGGCACGTGGGTCTGGGAGACGCTCGGTATCCCGGCGACGTTCGATGCGGCGGAGATCCGCCGCGCCTACGCCGCGCGCCTGAAGGACAACCCACCGGATACCGATGCAGAGTCGTTCCAGCGGCTGCGCACTGCGTACGAACTGGCGATGCGGCGTGCCCGCCAGCAATCGGCGTCCAAGCAGGACCCCATAGCGCCGGCCACGTCGCCGGGGCGTCCTGAAACGGTCGAGAGGGTCCCGGCGTCGGTCGCGTCAATGCCCGCCGCCGGTCTCGTCGAGCCACCTGCGCCGGTGAGGCCAGCGGCCGCTCGGCCACCCGTATCGGCGGAGGAGCTGGACTCGCGGGCGCTTTCGGACGCGTTCAGGCAGCTCGTTGGCGTGCTTCAACAACCTAACCCACCCGATGCTGCGACGCTGCGCGCGGCGCTCGACGCCATCGTACAGAGCCCGGGTTCTTATCGAATTGCGTCGTGGAACGCGATCGACCAACGACTGGCCAAGCTGCTGCTCGACGGACTGCCGCGCACCGACGCCGTGCTGGCGCATGCCGCGGATCGGCTGGGCTGGTCGCGCAGGCAAGTGGGCGACCGGCAGCCGCCGGCGATCGCGGCCGTCCTCTCGCGAATCGCCGACAACGAACTGCTCGACCGGACTCGGGCTGGCGGGGCCGACCAGCGCACTGCGCTGAGCGTCCTGGCACGACCGTTGCCCGCGCGTTGGCTTCGCAGGGTCTACGGCCTCAGACACTCGAAGCGAGTGCGCGCGATCGTGCGGGGGCCGTTGGTCGAGCGTCCCGGCATCGCCGCTCAGATGGACCAGTCGACGTTATCGTGGTGGCACGGTTACCTCGACCGGCCCCATGTGACGCGCTCCGCAACTCTTGCCGCCGCCATCGTGTCGCTGTACACGACGGTGGCCGTTGCCATCGACGCGCGCGTCGGATCAAGCCTTGGCGGATCCCTAGCGACGCGCCTGTTGCTGGCAGCGGCGTCGGGACCCGCGATGCTGGTCGGCTGGCTGCTCGTCTACGGCTGGCCGGCGTGGCTCTTCCGGAAGATCGTCGGCCGCATGGGAGAAAGCGTCGGCCGATTCGGCTGGGTCTACATCGCGGCCTTCGGTCCCCTCCTGTTCATGGTGACCCCTAACGCCCCACTGTCGGTGGCGATCGCGATCGCCTGCGGGCTGGTGGCCTTCCTGTGGTCGATCACCGCGGCGGCGGCGACCCCGGACCAGCGGGCGCACTGGACGTCGACGGCCCGCGTCCTGTTGCTCGGCAACGGCGCGTCGATCGCGTGGGCCGCAATGTCTCCCGCTTACGTACCCGCACCGCTCGCGATTTCGATCGTGACATCGGTTCTCTCATGCGTGATTGGTACGTGGGTGTTGCTGAACGCATGGCGGTTCAAGATCACCTCGCGCGTCCGCTGGGTCGTCAGGATCGCCGTCACCGCGGTGGCTGTGCTTGGCCTGTGCATCTTCTGGAAGCCCGCCTGGAGCGCTGCTCACATGGGCCCGGCGTTCGCCGTGACCACTCTGGTACTGGTGATGTCGAGACCGCTTCGGTGGAGCCTTAGCAAGGCGGGTATACAGGTGTTCGTGTGGACGGCACGGGTTATGTGGTTCGGTGGCTATGCGATTCACGCGATATTGAGCGGTTTCGGCGGCAAGGATGCACCTTTCGTCCGACTGTTTGGTACGTTTCTGTGCGTGCTGGCAATTGCGACCGTCATCGTCAACTTGCGAGAGTCGGATGATCGGCAAACGGAATAGCGTACGGCGTGCGATGCCGTCGATGGTCGAGCAGCCGCAGCGAGCGACGGGCGTGCAGCTCGGCGCGCTTCCGCATGGACGGCGGGCGCTGCTCCTGCGCGGAATCGAGGCCCGCTAGCGGTGGTGGTCCGGTCCGCTGCGCGGCTCGCGGCCGCGTTTGTGACGCTGACGCCGCTCTCCGTGCGCGCCGATGAGCCGCCAGCGCCGCCGGCATCATCGACACCATCGGCGCCCTCCCAGACGATCGTTGTCACGGCGAACCGGCTGAACGTCGAGACGCTGATCGACCGGAAGGTGTACAGCGTTGGGGCCGATGTCCAGAGCACATTTGGCACGGTCAGCGACGTTCTCACCGCCATCCCGAGCGTCGATGTTGATTCCGAAGGCGTAGTTTCACTTCGCGGCGACTCGAACGTGCTGATTCTGATCGATGGCAAGCCGTCGTCGCTGTTTTCCGGGCCGGGAGCGGGCGACAACCTGCAATCGATTCCGGCGAAGGACATCGAGAGAATCGAGGTCATCACGAACCCGCCGGCGAAGTTCAAGGCCGAGGGCACGGCCGGCATCATCAACATCGTCACGAAGAAGCATCGCACTGACGGGTTCGCTGGCACCGCGCAGGCGAGCCTCGGTAGCGGTGGCCGCTATGCGTTCGGCACCAGCCTGACCCTCAAGTCCGGACCCCTGACCCTGACCGCGTCCGGCAGCTTTCGCCAGGACTACCGCCATCGCCTGATCGAGTCCGACCTGCGGGCACCGGATCCCACGACCGGCATCGTGACGGACAGCCACAGCACCATCGACGAATTGATCCGGCGTGAAGTCCCGCCGTACAGCGTCACGGCCGAGTACGCCCTGAGCGATCTCCAGACGATCTCGGCGAGCGCAAGCCATGGCAGCCGGTACGGCCTTCGTACCTACACGGAGCTCGACGGCACGACTGACGCAGGCGGGCTCACGTCCGGCTCGAACCGTCGGCTCAGCGCCGGCCACGACACCGAGGTCGACTACGATGTCCTGCTCGGCTTCACCCAGAAATTCTCGCGCGCCGGAGAGAAGCTCGAGATCAGCGCCGAGCGCAGCAACTCCCGCGAAACCGAGCACTACGACTACATCAACGACAGCTTCGTCCCGATGGAGCCGACGGCGTACACCAATCTCGGATTTCACGCGGTACGCGGCACGTCGGAGATCGACGTTGACTATGAGCTGCCGTTCACGAAGACCGAGCTCCTCCAGCTGGGCTATGCCTATGAGCTTGACCAGTACGACTATGGCGCCGCCGGCTACTCGCTCGACCCCGCGACGGGCACGATCGCCCTGACCCCGAGTACCGTCGATGGCTTCCGGTATCGCCAGCAAATCCACTCCGCCTACGCGACGTACAAGGCTTCGATCAGGGGGTGGAACTGGCAGGGCGGCCTGCGGGGCGAGCTGACTCAGTCGGACGCGCGGCAGCTTACCGAGAGCTTCTCGAACAGCGTCACCTACTGCCGGTTGTACCCATCTCTGAACGTCGTGCGCCCGCTGTCCGATGCGACCACGTTATCGCTCGGCGCGAGCCGGCGAATCAGCCGGCCGGATCCCGGCAGCCTCGACCCGTACGTCGACCCCGAGTACTCGCCTAACCTGCGCGCTGGCAACGCGTACTTGCTCCCGCAGTACACGCAGTCCTACGAGGCAGGCTACGGCTACGACGCCCGCGGCCGGACGCTGGCGCTCACCGGTTACTATCGCCGCAACACGGACAGCGCCACCGACGTGACCGAGAACCTCGGCAATGGCGTGACCCTGACAACGCGCGCCAACCTGCCGCGGAACGACTCGGGTGGCGTCGAGTTCGGCGCCACCGGGACCCTCGCCGGTTCACTGGCCTACAGCCTCAGCGGCAACCTTTTCTACAGCGAGATCGACGCAACGCAGCTTGGCGTTCCGGGCCTCCGCTCGACGACCGGCATCAACGCCAAGGTGAAGCTGGACTGGCGCCTCGGTACCCGCGATACGGCGCAGCTGACGCTGAGCCGAACCGACAAGCGCCTGACCCCGCAGGGCGAAGTCGATGCGATCAACATCGTGAACCTTGGCTACCGGCACCACCTCGTGAGCCAGTTGACGGCAGTCGCCACGCTCTCAGATGCGTTCAACGGTCAGCGGTACCGGCGCCTCGCGGTCACGCCTACGTTCGCGGATGACTACCGGCGTTTCGTGCACGGCCGAATCGCCTACGTGGGTGTCGTCTATAACTTCGGCTCGACGCGCAAGGACCGACCGGCGGGCTTCGAGTACGACGAGTGAGGAGTTTCCGCCCCGGCGGCACGTGGCGGAACTACGCGCGTGCCGCCTGCAGCTCGGTCAGCCCGGCGACCACGGCGTCGACCTCGTCTTCCGTGTTGTAGTAGTGCGGCGAGATCCGCAGGATAGAGCGTGCGCTCTTCTGATCCATGTCGATGACCGCAAACTCGCGAAGCGTCGCTGACGTGTTGATGCCACGAGCGCGGAGCTCGGTGACCAGCTCCGGACCGCCCCAGCCGGCGACTTCGACCGTCGTGATCGCGCCCAGCTCCTTACCCTGATCGAGCACGCGGAAGCCGCTGCGTTCCGCAAGCTTTTCACGCACTCTCGCGGCGAGCGCACGAGCACGACCGCCGCCGCGCTCGATCCCCACGTCCAGTGCGTAACGCGCGGCCGCGCCCAAACCTACGACCAGCGCGTAGGAGAATTCCCAGTTTTCGAAGCGGCGCGCGTCGCCGACGAGCTCGAATTCATCTGCGGTCACCCAGCGGGCGCCACGCATGTCGACGAGCAGCGGAAATAGATTCCGTTCCAGCGCTCGATCGGACACATACAAGAATCCCGTTCCTCGCGGCCCCCGCAGGAACTTGCGTCCCGTTCCCGACAGGAAATCACAGCGCAGGCGCCGCACATCAATCGGAATCTGGCCAGCGGCCTGGCATGCATCGACGAGGAAGGGGATGCCGCGCTCCTCGGCGAGCTGGCCTAGGCTCTCGACCGACTGGATCAGTCCCGAATTCGTCGGAACCCACGTGACCGCAAGGAGCCGGACTCTGTCGCCACGCAGCAGGGCCCGCACTGAATCGGGATCCACGCCACCGCTCGGCAGGTCTGCTGCCCGCTCAACGCGGACACCGCAGCGTCGGGCGAGGGACAGGTACGCGAGCTGGTTGGATATGTAGTCATTGCGGGTCGTGACGATCACGTCACCAGGCGCAAAATCGAATGCGGAAAGCGCCTGCGCGAACGCCGCGGTTGCGTTCTCGACGAGCGCGACGTTCCTCGCCGGCGCATTCAGGAGGGCCCCGATGTGGCGGTACGTCGAAGCGATGAGCTCCGCCTGCTCGTGCTCGGTTTCGTATCCCCCGAACTCGGACTCGCGATCGAGGTAGTTGCGCACGGCATCGACGACCGGTCGAGGCGGAAGCGACGCGCCGGCATTGTTCAGGTGAATGCGCCGCGCGGCCCCGGCGGTGTCCGACCGCCAGTGCGCGAGTAACTGTGACTCTGACTCGGGCGCGCGCATCGACCCCTCGCGTATCGATCAGGGGCCGAGAGCCTACCGTGTCTCTCCAGGTCTGTCGCGACCGACTCTCGCTCACCCCACGCACGGCGGTCCCGTCAACCAGCGACGAGCCCGGCCGGCGGCCGGGCGAATGCGATCAGCCGCGGGCGGGCTTCAAGCGATCACGGAGCCGAGGGCATCGCCGCGCCGGTCGCCCGCGGGACGACGTGGACGCGGCGCCCTGGTTAGTGATGCGAGCTAGTGTGGCGGCGTCCCGGGCGAGTTGCCGTCGTCGGCGACGGAGAACCTCCGCTTCTTTGCAGACTTGGCCGGCTTGCGTACTTTGCGCTTCGCCTTGCCAGGCTTCTTCTTGCCGCGTGAAGTCCCTTTCTTCTTTGCTGCCATTGTTCCCCCGGTTGGTTGACTGCTCGTCAAGGTATCCGCGAAACGATCGTCGATGCTCCCAAGTCGCTGATGGTCAACTGGTACGCGGCCCAATACGCTGGATCCAGCCCCGGTCGCGATCGCAGGACCGCCCTCATCGCGTCGCCGAGCGCGCCGGCCGGCGACAACCTACGCTCCGTGATGGACCGATAAAAATCTGTCATCACGTCGGCGGTGATCTCATCGGAAACCGCCCAAAGTGACGCTAGCACGGATCTCGCGCCACGCGCGAGGACGGCGTAGCCGAGACCGGCCGCACCCTCTCCGGATACCGTCTTGCCGAGCGCGGTATCACAGGCACTGAGAGTCACGACGTCGGCCCGCAGATCTCGTTCCATGACGTCTGCAGCCCGCACGGCAACGTCCGCGACGGGGCCCCGGTCATCAAAGCTGCCCAGAACGATCGATGCCATTTGCGGCATCCGCGAGTCGACGTACCCGTGTGCGGCCACGTGAACATACCGAAATCGCTGCAGCGGCTCCGCCAGGAACCGAGCCCGCGTGGCGCTCAGTCCGTCGAGCCGGCGCACCTCGCCGGCCGGAAACGCCTTCTCAATCGCGTCTCCCTCGCGACCGGTCGACGGTATGCGTGAGCTGGCGACCGTTGCCTTGTCGACTGGACGGTCGTCAGCCGTCAGGCGTGAAGGACGGGCACTCAGCCGGCCGTCGTTTTCATCGTATACGGGGTCGGAGACGATCAGGATGCCCGCGCCCGGCAGGCGCCTCTCCGGCGGCACCGGCCGAAACAGCCACCAGACCGCCGGTGTCATCGCTACGTCATGCGTTTGAACCAGATAGCGCCGCTCGGGCGAGCGCTGTGCGATCAGCCCGGCGAACGAAACGTACGAAAGGGCTTGATCCGGTACGACGATGATCGTCCTACGACGCGCCAGTACCGATTCGAGGGGTCGAAGCAGGCGCTCACCCAGCGTTGCGGCCAAGTCCGGCCGATCCGACCTCGCGGTGGTTGCAACCGCACGCAGCGACTCGTGCAGCGCTCGCGCCGCGGCGTCAATCGACGACGAGTCGCCAAGCTCGAACTGTGCAATCCCCGATGCATCGATCACCCATGCGTAAGCTTCGTCCTCGCCGAGCCAGTACTCCACGATGGCTGCGTCCGGCCCGTGCTGGGCGAGCCAGCGACTCCACGCAGCCGGATCCGGGGCCGCCATACCGCCGCTGCGGCGCGCGGTCGTCGCAAGCCTCGCGTTCAAAGAGTCCAGCTCGCGCCGGATTTCGAGGATGTCGCCCCGGGACTTCCGGACCTTTTCGCTGTCGTCACCCAGTTCGTCGACACGAACATCGAGCTGACCAAGCTTGAGCCCGAGTTCGCGGTAGAGCTCTTCGCGTCGCCTCAGTTCTGCGCCGAATCCGGGCGCAATCGCGTCGGAGGATGCAAGAGCAGAGTAGTCGAGCAACGCCTGCGCGCGCGATGCGTCCGCGGTCGCAAGCGCCTCACGCTCACACTCCCGCGCGGCGCGCCGGCCGCCGTCGCGCAGCAAGCTCGTGCGCTTGCGCATCAGCACCTCGATCTTGACCTCGTGCGCCTGTCGCAGCGATTCCTGGCGCAAGGCGCGCAGGTCGGGATTGGCAGATTGTCGGCGGAGGAGCTGCGCAAGCGCGACGGCGCGCTCCGCCGCGGCCCCTGCTTCGGACAGGTTGCCCTTCAGCATCTGCGCGCGAGCCAACTCGACGTTCAGGGCGAACTCGCTCTCCGGATCCTCCATCGAGCCAAGCTGCTTTCTCGCCGATGACAGGTCTGCGAGCGCTTCATCGAGTCGATGACGCGTGCGGTTGACCGTCGCCCGCGCCAGCATGGCCTCGACGTAGACGCTAGGCGCGCCACGGGCAGCGCCCGCCAGGACGCGATCCAGGCGTTCAACGCCCTTCGATGCCGATCCGAGCGCAGCATCGTCGCGTGCCATCGCGATTTCGATGCGGGCGCGCACAACCGGCGAGTATGCGACTGAGAGCGCCTTCTCTTCGGTCGCCCGAGCGTCCGACACGCGGCCCGCATCACGGTAGACAGCGGCAAGCGTCCGCAGCGTGACCTCCTGGCTGTGCTCATCTGGACTGCGGTTCGCGATGGACTTCTCGAGATAGGAGATGCTCTGTTCCAGGTCTCCAACGGCGTAGTACTCCGCTCCGAGCGCGTAGAGGTTGTTTCCGACGAGAATCTTTGCCTGGAGCTTCTCGGCCAGCCGGAGCGCTTCAGTCGACTGACGCAGGGCATCGTCAAGGCGCCCGTTCGCCTGTGCCAACAGACCCAGCGCCGTCATGCCACCGAGGGCCCAGTACGGTTCCGGCCGCATGAGCTCGGACCCCCGCCGATACAGCTTCTCCGCCGCAACGGTATCTCCGAGCCCCCAGACGCACTGGCCGGCGCCAACAGTGACGCTGCCTTCCTTCGGCGCCTCGTGAATCGCACGGAACATGCGCGCGGCGCGTTCGTTCTCCGTTACGCAGGCGCGGTAGTTTCCTTCCCTGAAGTAGCTGTAGGCGATCGCCTGTCGCTGCAGCGCCGAATCGTACGGCTCGTGTCGTTCGCGATGAAATGCTTCCAGTCGCCTCAGGTCCGTTCGCACTCGCTCGAGCACGCTGCCGGACTGCTTGGCGGTCGACGATTCTCCGGGTGTTCCCGGCGCCTCGATCCAGCTGACGGCGACGAGAGACTCCGCCCTCGCCCTGACGTACCGCGAACTCGCCGAAATCGCCTCGTCGCGAGCGCGCACCGCCCATTCGCGAGATCGATGCCAGTCCTTGAGGCTGAAGTAGTACGTCGATGCGACGGCGAGGGCTATGGCCGCACCATCGTCCGGATCCCGTTCCCGGGCCGTCAGCTGGTAGGCAGCCATGTACTCCTCGACCGCCCGCAGGAAAGGGTGGCGCGCCCGCAGGCCGCCGTGATCGCGGCGACCAAGGTAGACGTCGAGGCCGACGGACAAGTCCTCATCCCCCGCTGCGAGCAGCTCGCGCGCCTCGCGGCACGGTGAAGATGCCGGCAGACGCTCGAGGTCGAAGACGCCGACCTCGACGCGACCGGACGCGTGGGGGTGCTCCTTGCTCGCGACCCGCAGGTGAATCGAACCGTCAGCTGGCGGACGCGTTACGACCCGCAGCGTCCCGGCTCGGCGGATCGGCGTCTCCGCCCGGGCGACCGGCGGGCCGCCGCCGGAAGTGACCTCGAGCACCGTGTCGACGCCGTGTTCGGCGGCCTCGATAAGGACTCGGTGGCCGGCGGGTGCGGCGACGTCCAGTTCCGCGAAGCCGCCACCAGGGATCTCGCGCACGAGTGGTTTCGAGACGCGGACCGCATTCAATTGCGTCGCGCACCCTCCGAGACCATCGGCGCCCGCCGCCCGCGCCGAGACGATCGCGGCAAAGACGAACGGAGCCGCGGCCCACCACGCTCGCATCGAGCGCCGTGTTCGCGCGCCCATGGCCGGCGGCCGCGACGTCGCCGAATCGGGTGTGTCAGCAGGAACGACTACGCCGGACGACCGAGGTTGCGTGTCGATGCCAGCCACGCGTGACCGCGAAGCGCGGACGGGGCAGGCGAAGCCAGGCGCGTGCATGCCCGGATCCTACGGCCACGGCCGCGGGACCGCCAATTCAAGGCCGTCAATGCGCCGCGCTAGCAGCCTCCGCCGCCGCGGCAGAGGCGACCTTCGGCGGCCTCGCGAGCCAGATGACAGCGATGAGTGCGAGGAACAGCGCCGCCGAGACGAGGAAGATGTCATTGGCCGACGACATGAACGCCTGCTGGTCGACGGTGCGGTTGAGGACGGCCAGCGCCTGCGTGCTGTCAGCACCGGCCGACTGCAGCCCGCCGATCGCCTGCCCCGCGACCGGATTCCCGTTGGTCAGGCGCTCGATGAGCTGGCTGTGATGCATCGTTGCCCGCCGGTCCCACAGCGTCGTCACGAGCGAGGTGCCGAACGCGCCCGCCGTGATGCGTGCGAAGTTGAACAGGCCCGAGGCCGCCGGTACCCGCTCGGGCGGCAAGCCGGAGAGGCCAAGGCTCACCAGCGGGACGAAGAAGAACGCCATCGCGGCCCCCTGCACGAGCGTCGGCACGAGAATCACCGCCATCGTCGCGTCGGTGTTGAACCGCGAGCGCAACCACAGGGCGAGGGCGAACACGATGAACGCGACCGTCACCAGCTGGCGCGGATCGGTCTTGCCGACGCGGCGCCCGACGAGCGGGGTAAGCAGGATCGCGAGCAGCCCCACCGGCGCCAGCGCGACGCCGGCCAACGTCGCCGTGTAGCCCATGTATTGCTGGAGCCACAGGGGCAGCAGGACGACGTTGCCGAAGAACGCCCCGTAGGCGAGCGACATCGCGAGCGAACTCGTCCAGAAGTTCCGGCGGCGGAACAGCGACAGGTCGACGATCGGATGGGTTTCGGTCAGCTCCCAGACCAAGAACAGCGCGAAGGCGACCGCCGTCACGATCGCGAGCGCGACAATGACCGGCGAACCGAACCAGTCGAGGTCCTTGCCCTTGTCGAGCAGCACCTGCAGTGCCCCGACCCACACGACGAGCAGTCCGAGGCCGACCTTGTCGATCGGCACGCGCGCGGTCGGCGTCTCGCGCTTGCGATAGATGGCCCAGGTCGCGAGCCCGGCGACAATGCCGACCGGCACGTTGATATAGAAGATCCAGGGCCAGGAGATGTTGTCGGTGATCCAGCCACCCAGCAGCGGCCCGACGACAGGCGCGACGAGCGTCGTAATCGCCCACATCGCGAGCGCCGTGCCGGCTTTGGCGGGCGGATAGCTCGCAAGCAGCAGCGACTGCGAGAGCGGGATCATCGGCCCCGCGACCGCGCCCTGCAGCACCCGGAACAGGATCAGCAGCTCGATCGACGGCGCCAGCGCGCACAGTATCGACGCGAGCACGAAGAGCGCGACAGAGGCCGTGAACAGGCGGACCTGCCCGAACCGGCGCGTCAGCCAGCCGGTCAACGGCAGCGAGATCGCATTCGCAACCGCGAACGAAGTGATGACCCAGGTCCCCTGATCGGTCGACACCCCGAGGTCCCCAGCGATCGCCGGCAGCGACACGTTGGCGATCGACGTGTCGAGCACGTTCATGAACGTCGCGAGCGAGAGCGCGACCGTGCCGAACAGCAGCGATCGACCGCTCAGCGGGCCCGGCGCCGCGATGGGCGTCGGGCCGGATACAGTTGGCTCGTTCGTAGGCATGACCGGGCTCCGGTGCGGGTCGACGCGCCCGATCACATCGCTGCGGGGGTCGCGGACGCGGCAGCCGTCCGGGCGACGCGCGCGCCCGACTCCGCGCGACTGCGTGCGCCTGGCTCAGCGCCGCCGACGTTCGCGGCAATGATCGCGTGCACGCGACCATCGGCACGGACATCGGCGGCGCCGAAGACGTCCGTCTCGTAGGCCGGGGCGGCCTGCGCGAAACGCGGCAACCGCGGGCCGGAGCGGTCATGCGTGTCGACCTCGGCGCTCATCGACAGCCCGATCTGCAACGGGTGCTCGCTGAGCTCACGCGGGTCGAGCGCGACCCGCACCGGCACGCGCTGCACGATCTTGATCCAGTTTCCGGTGGCGTTCTGCGCCGGCAGCAGCGCGAACGCGGCGCCGGTGCCGGCACCGAAGCCCGCCACGGTGCCGTGGTAGCGAACGCTCCCGCCGTAGAGGTCGGCGCGCAGCGTGACGGGCTGCCCTACGCGCATCTGCGCGAGCTCAGCCTCCCGGAAGTTGGCGTCGACCCAGACCTGGTCGAGCGGCACGACTGCCATCAGCGGGCTGCCCGGGTTGACGCGCTGGCCGAGCTGCACGCTGCGGCGAGCGACGTAGCCCGCGACCGGGGCCGGCAGCCGGGTCCGATCGAAGTTGAGGTAGGCGTTGCGCACGGCGGCAGCGGCTGCGACCACGTCCGGGTGCTGCTCGAGCGTCGTGTGGTCGACGCGCGCCCGGTGCGCGGCGAGCTCCTGGCGTGCGGCGTTCAGACCGGCCTGGCCGGCGCGCACCACGTCGCGGGCGTGCTGCAGCTCCTCGCTCGAGATCGCGCCGGAGCTGCCGAGCCGCTCCCGGCGGGCGAGGTCCTGGCTCGACATCGAAAGGTCGGCCTGGCGCAGCTCGACCGTCGCCTCGAGCTGCGCGGAGGTCGCGAACAGGTTGCGGACCTCGCGCACGGTCTTCGCGAGCTGGGCCTCGGCCTGCTCGAGCGCGACGCGAGCGTCGGCCTCGTCGAGCCGGACCAGTGCCTGCCCGGCGGCGACGAACTGGGTGTCGTCGGCATTGATCGCGACCACCGTTCCCGAGATCTGGGGCGTGATCTGCACGACGTTGCCATTCACGTAGGCGTCGTTCGTGGACTCATGGTAGCGGGCATCGAGCGCCCAGTAGCCGAAGTACGCGAGGCCCAGCGCGGCAACCGTCGAGCCGACGATCGCGAGCCCGCGGCGACGCTGTGTGGCCGGATCCGCGGTGCGGGTGGCAGGGGCGTTGGTGGTCATGGCGGAGTTCTCCACTCGGATGTCGTTCGTCGTTCAAAAGCCGTGGCGCGGCGCGCCGGCCGGTGCCGGCTCGTCGAAGCCGCCGCCGAGCGCGTTCACGAGGTCGATCGCGATGTCGAGCGAGCGGGCGCGCAGCTCGACCTCGAGGGAGCGCGCGCTGAGCAGCTGCGTCTCCGTCGTCAGCACCTGCAGGTAGTTGCCGACTCCCTCCCGGTAGCGCAGCAACGCGAGGTCGTAGGCCTCGCTCGCCGTCGCGAGCCCCTGACGCTGCTCGAGCCGCTGTGCAGCGACGCTGCGTGCGGATGCGAGTCGGTCGGCGACCTGGCGGAGGGCGTCGGCCAGCAGCTGGTTGTACTGACCGACGGCCGCGTCATACGCCGCGTCGTCGGCGGCGAGCGCCGCGCGACGCCGACCGCCGTCGAACAGCGGCAGGTTGAGCGCCGGGCCGGCCCCGAGCTCGCGGTTCGCCGCCGTCACCAGGTTCGTTGCGCCGAGATTCTGGAAGCCAACGAGCGCCGTCAGGTTCACGTTCGGGTAGAACGCGCCCTCGGCCGAGGCGACGGCGTGGCGCGCTGACTCGATACGCCACCGCTGTGCGGCGATGTCCGGCCGACGGCCGAGCAGGTCCGCAGGCAGCCGCGACGGAATGGGTAGCTCGCCGAGCTCGCCGACGGCCGGCCGCGCGATGGCCGCGCCGCGGTCGGGTCCCGCGCCAACGAGCGCCGCCAGCGCATTGCGCGCGAGCGCGATGGACTCCTCGATCTGCAGCACGTCGGCGCGCGCCGGCGGCAGCGCCGACTCCGCCTGCTTGAGCTCGAGCCGCGAGTCGATGCCCGCGGCGTTGCGGTCGCCGGTCAGCCGGAAGATGTCCTCACGCTGCCTCAGCGTCGACTGGGCGACGTCGAGGGCCTCGTAGTCGCGCCCGAGCGATACGTAGGCGTGCGTGACCGCGACCGACAGCGCGAGCCGCGCGGCGTCAGCATCGATCGCCTGCGCCCGCGCGGAATCGCGGGCGGCGAGCGAGGCGTTGCGCAGCTGGCCCCAGAGGTCGATGTCCCACGACAGCGTCGATGAGAGCTCGCTCAGCGTCTCCCAGTGGCCGCCGTAGGGCGGGGGCAGCAGCCCGTTCGCGGAGTAGCGTTCGCGCGTCGCGCTCCCGCCGACGCCGACCTGCGGCAAGCGAGCGGCACTCGCGGCACCGGCCCGGGCGGCCGCCTCCCGCGTGCGCGCCTCGGCGACCGAGAGGGTGGGGCTGCCGGCGAGCGCCTCGGCGACCAGCGCATCGAGCTGCGGGTCGTGCAGCGCGCGCCACCAGCCGCGCGCTGGCCAGGCGCTGGCGTCGACGTGAGCACTTGCGAGCGACTCCTGCGCGGCCAGCGAGTCCGTCGAGTGCAGCGTCGCGGCGGAACGCCCGCCCGGAATCGTCGCGCACGCGCTCGCGATCAGCGCGAGCACGAGAACGGAGATGCGCGCGCTGCTCACGGCGTGCCTCGCGACGCCTTGCGGTGCCGATACAGCCAGAGGGCGCCGGCGATGAGCGAACCGCCGGGGACCAGCAGTGCGGTCGCGGCATAGGGCGCGAATGCACGCGCCGAGGCGCGGCTGCGATCGACCAGTTGTTTGAATGTCTTCACGCGTCTCTCCCTGCCATCGTCGCCTCGGTAATTGCCGAGGCCATTAATGCCGAGGCGATTAATGCCTAGGCAACAAATCCGTCAAAAAAAGGTCACGCGTTAGCGGCCATGCGCATCAGCAACCGTTCGAGCGTCGCGGCCTCATCGGCACTGAATCCCCGCAGGAACCGGTTCAACACGGTCACCGAACAGGCGCGCAGCTGCGGTATCGCTGCCCGCCCTGCGTCGGTCAGCTCGATGTTCACGAGGCGCCGATCGTCGGGGCAGCGCTTGCGCCGCAAGAGCCCCTTCGCCTCGAGACGGTCGAGCATGCGCGTCATCGCGCCCGGGTCGTACGACATCATCTTGCAGAACCGCGCCGCCGAATCCGCCTCGCCGACCGCGAGGTTCGTCAGGATCACGTACTGCGCCGCCGTCACCTCAAGCGCAGCGACCGCCGGATCGCGCGCCAGTTCGTGGTCGAGCGCCGCCATCAGCTCTGCCTTCACCCGATGGATCAGGTAGCCGATCGACTTCTTCGGCTCGTAGGTCTCGTTCTGGTAGATCGCGGCCATGGCATTGGGTCCTTGGGTCGCAATGATACTGCCTAGGCAACGATTGTCAAGGCAGTAACTTGGGGAGGCCCAGTCCAACGGCGAGTCTGCCCACAATTATTAACAAGTACAGTCGGTTACGTACCGATCACGCCCATCGGCGGAACGGGGCGTCGGGCCGGCCGACCGGCCCCACGCTCAAGAACCGGAGCGCGCGGCGCTTCGCGTCCATGAAGAATGCGCGGATCGGCAACCGGCGCTGCACGGAGACCTTCGATGGCCAAGGGATCGCTCGATCGCGACGACTACGTGATCGGAACGCACGAGCTCGAGGTCGCGCGGCTCGCCCTCCAGCATCGCGTCTGGCGTCCCTGCATGGAAGCGGCGTGGCGTCACGCGGGCATCATCGCGAACCAGCGCGTTGCCGACTTGGGCGCAGGACCCGGCTACGCGACGTTCGATCTCGCGGCTGGCGTTGGGCCGGCCGGCCACGTGTATGCACTCGAGCGGTCGGCGCGCTTTCTCGAGGTACTGCGAACCTCGCTCGCCGCACGACCGGGCGCGCCGGTCACGGTGCTTGAGGTCGACCTCGAGGCGGCGGCGCTGCCGGTGGGCAACCTCGACGCGACGTGGTGCCGCTGGGTGCTGTCGTTCCTGCACGATCCCGCGGCGCTGGTGCGGCGGATCGCGGCGAGCCTGCGGCCGGGCGGTGCGGCCGTCTTCCACGAATATCTCGACTACCGAGCCTGGCGCGGCGCGCCGGCGCTGCCCGGCCTCGACCGCTTCGTCGAGGCCGTGATCGCGAGCTGGCGCGCGCACGGTGGCGATGCTGACGTCGGGCGGCGCCTGCCCGCGATGCTGGAGGCGGCCGGGCTCGTCGTCGAGCGCGCAGTGCCGCTCGCGTTCTTCCCGCGGCCCGGCGAGCCGATGTGGGAATGGCTGACCGCGTTCATCACGGGCGGCAGCGCGCGTCTCGTCGAACTCGGCGAGTTCCCGGCGACGGACAACGCCACCTTGCAGCGGCAGTTCGCCGAGTTTGCAAGCCGGCCCGGATCCCGCATGCTGACACCGACCGTGCTCGAGGTGGTTGCCCGCCGGCCCTGAGGGGCAGGGCGCGACGCCACCCGCCGCGGGACGGGGACCGCCACCTTGACGCTTCACATCGGGATCGTCGGCTGCTCGGCCGAGGGCGCCGCGCTTTGCTACACGACCCTCTGCACCGAGGGCGCGGCGCTGCTCGGTCCGCACGCGCACCCGGAAGTCTCGCTGCATACGCACTCGCTCGCGCGCTACGTCGAGTGCCTCGACCGCGGCGACTGGGACGGCGTTGGTGCGCTGATGCTGGCCTCGGCCGGCAAGCTCGCCGCCGCTGGCGCGGACGTGCTCGTGTGCCCGGACAACACGATCCACGCGGCGCTGCCGCGCGTGCTGCCGCATTCGCCGCTGCCGTGGCTGCACATCGCCGACAGCGTCGTTGAGCGGGCGACCGAGCGCGGCTACCGGCACGTCGGGCTCCTCGGCACGCGCTGGCTCGTGAAGAGCGACGTCTACCCGGCGAAGCTCGCCCCGGCCGGGCTCGAGCTGTCGCGGCCGACGGATGCCGAGCGTGAGGAGGTGAACCGCATCATCATGGACGAGCTCGTGCGCGGCGCCTTCAAAGCGGCCTCGACCGAGCGCCTCGTGCGCGTCATCGAGCGGATGAAGGCCGACGGCTGCGAGGCTGTGATACTCGGCTGCACGGAGCTGCCGCTCGTGCTGTCGGACGCCAACTCGCCGCTGCCGGTGCTCGACTCGACACGGCTGCTGGCGCGGGCGGCGCTGCGCCGGGCCATCGACGCCGGGACGAACGCCTGAGGCGCCGCGCGTTCAGCCCTTGAAGCCGATCCTGGCGTGCGTGCCGTCGCAGAACGGCTTGTTCTGGCTACCGCCGCAGCGGCACAGCGCTGCCGACGTCACCCGCGCAACTACCCGCCCGGTGCCGCTGACGATCTCGAGGTTGCCCCGAACCATGAGAGGTCCGTTCGCCTGCGGATCGATCGCGAGCGGCCCGTCGCGCACGGCCAGCATCTCGGCGGCCCCGGTCGCCGGCTCGCCACTCGCGGCGAAGCCGATCTCATGGTGCGAGCCGTCGCAATAAGGCTTGTGCCGGGAGGCGCCACAACGGCACAGCGTGGCCCGGTAGCCGATCGGCTCGCCGGCGAGGCGAAGCTCACCACGGAACGCGTATGGGCCGCCTTCGCGGACCGAGGCGAGGTTGACCGGCGGCACGGCTTCCTGCGGCGCGCCGTCGAGCCGGCGGTAGCGAATCGCGCCCGACGGACACGCGTGGGCAATCTCCGCGAGGCGTTCGACCGGCATCGCGTCGGGGTGGATCCAGGGTCCCTGAACGTTGGCGAGGAACACCGCGGGCGCGCCGGTTACGCAGAAGCGTGAGTGGATGCAGCGCTCGGCGCGGAATTGAATCTCGATGTCGCGACCGGTCGCGATTTCCTCCCCCGCGGCTGCGAGCACGGGCGTGGGCGAGGAGGCGGGCGCAGTCGGCTGAGTTCCCGTCGCGGTCAAGGCGTCGCCCCACGCGCGCTGCGCCCGGGTCGCGAGCGCGGCGAGCCGCTCCGCCGCCGTCGCGAGACGAGGGGCCGCCGGACCCGAGTCGCTCGCGAGCCGCCGCGCGGCGTCCCCGAACTCCTCGAGCCGCTCGCGGAAGAAGCGCCGGGCCGCGGCGCCGGGTGGCAGCGCGGCCGTGTCGCGCAGCGTCGTAAACGACATGCCGGCGTGGCAGGCGGGGTTCGAAGGACCGGCCGGCAGGCGCGCGGCGTGCTCGGCGAGCGGGGCGATCGAGCGCATGAGCCCGATCGCGAACTCGACGGCGGCGGCCTTCGCCGGATCGCCTGCCGGGATTGCGTACGCGTGCGCGAACAGCCGCAGCATGAGTCCGTAGGATGCATTCGCGAGGTCCACGGTCGCGATGGCCTGCGGATCTTCGAGCCACACCCGGCCCTCGGGCCGCGGCGGGCGCCGCAGCACCGGATTGGTCGCGGCCGGGTGCGCGGGCTCGAAACGCGGGTTCCTTCGGGCCAGCGCCGCGAGTTCGGTGCGGATGGCCGCGAAGGCCTTGTAGTGCGAGCGCTCGCTGTCGGCAGGCGAGCCTTCTCCCTGGATGACGATCGCGTCGAAGGCCTCGAGCGCGGTCTTTGCGCAGCGCACCGTGCGCGCCTGCGGCAGTCCGAATTGCGCGCCGGAGAGCTGCAGCGAGGTGTCGCCGTCGAACGCCGCGGCCTCGCCGACCTTGGCGACGAAGGCGGTCAGGGCGGTCTTCAGCGACGCGTAGAACTCGCCGACGGTCACGTAGTCGATCGCCATCGGCGTCAGTCGCGACCCCTGGCCCCCGCGGATGAACTCGCGCTCGGCGCTGAAGCCCTCGCCGTCTGGCTCGGCCGAGCCGACCGGGCGCTCAAGGTAGATGAAGTGCTGCAGCGTCGCCGCGTTGAAGGGGGCCAGCTTGACGACGACGTTCGCCGGCAGGTAGCCCGGGTCGAGCGGGAAGTTCGTCCGGCCGATGCGGGGCGCCGCACCGAGCGCGCTCGTGATGTTCCAGACCGAGACAAGGTGTCCCATCTCCTCGATCGCGACGCCGAGGATCGTCTGCTTCCAGCGCGTGACGGCGTCCGCCTCGGCGGGATCGAGGCCCGGGTCCGCCGCGTCCTTGAGGCTATAAGCGGCGTACAGGTACGTGCACATGAGGTTGTGCTCGAGCTCCGCCGCCTCATAGAGCGTGTGCACGAGCTGCTCACGGCTGTTGGCGCGGACGTCGTGCGTGACGGGGAACGAGGCCATGGCGGCGGCTCCGGCTGCAATGCGCGGCGGCTGCCGCGACCGAACGGGGATTCTACCGGCCGGGACCACCCCGACGCGCCCCGGGACGGTGCCCGGGCCGCGCGCCCCTGTCACTCACCCGAACGGGCCCCCGCCTTCGCCGGAGGCGCGCAGCGACTCGAGGCGCCGGTAACTGGCTTCCATCCCCGCCGCCATGCCGGTTGCCAGCATGCGGGCACGGCTCTCGGCGTCGGGCAGCGTCATGTGCATCGTCATGAGCGTGCCCCGGCCGTCGGGCTCGAAGGTCGTCTCGATGCGGTTGTCCGGCGTCACCTGCGGGAGGTGCATGCGCTCAACGTGCACGATCCGCCGGAACGGCTCGAGCTCGATGAACTCGCCGGTCAGGTAGAAGCCGCGGCCGGCGCCATCCGACCACTCGTAGCGGATTCTCCCGCCGGGGCGCGGGTCGCTCTCGCACACCGGCATGGTCCAGCCGTCGGGCCCGAGCATCCAGCGGCGGACGATCGCCGGGTCGATGTGGGCGCGGTAGACGGCCTCGGGCGGTGCCGCGAAGCGGCGGGTCACGATCACATGACGGTCGCCGTCGGTCGAGAGCGTCAGTTCGTTCATGGTGTCTCCTTCCCGTCGTCGCGTTGCAGGGCGGCCAGCACGTCGTCCAGCCGTTCATAGTTGCGCGTCAGCGCCTTGCGCAGCAGCGCGAGCCAGGCATCGACCGCATCGACGCCAGCGCCCGACAGGCGGCAGGGTCGCGTCGCACCCTCGGCTCGACGGCTGATGAGTCCCGCCCGCTCGAGCACCTTGAGGTGGCGCGAGATCGCGGGCTGGCTCATGGCGAACGGCCTCGCGAGCTCCAGGACGGTCGCCTCGCCGCGGGCGAGCCGGCGGAGGATCGCGCGGCGTGTCGGATCGGCGAGCGCCGCGAACGCGGCATCGAGCGAGGCCATGTCGAACTCCTTTGTATAGCCGTGATGTTATATAACTAAATTGTTATATTCAATAGGAACCGCGGCGGGACGGGCGCGGCGGCGCGGAGCGCGTGATTAGGCGGGAGCTCGGCGTGCGGTCGGGGACGCGGGCGGGCGACCCGCGGTCAGCAGAGCGGACTGCCGTCGGCGACCGGGCGTTCGAGCGCCGCAAGCACGATCGCCCCGTCCTCGCGCGCGAATCCGGTCACCAGCACCTCGGACTTGAAGCCGGCGACGCGCTTCGGCCCAAAGCCCGTCGCGCAGATCACCTGCCGTCCCACCAGGCTCTCCGGCGTGTAGAGGGCCGTCAGCTGCGCGCTCGACTGCTTGATACCGAAGGGGCCAAAGTCGATCCACAGCTTGATCGCGGGCTTGCGTGCCTCCGCGAACGGCTCGGCGCGGCGGACCGTGCCGGCGCGCAGCGCCACGCGTTCGAATTCGGCCCAAGTCGCGAAGGCCGCATCATCGCTCATCGAGTTCGCCGCGCGCGCTTGGCGGCCCTCCGCTTCGCCGGCCGCGGCGCGCGCCGCCGCTCGGCACGGTGCGCGGCGACCAACGCCGCCATGCTCGGAAAGCGGAAGTCGAACTGCGGCGTGCCAGCGGGAGGCACGGTCGCGCCCCAGCCCGCCTTCGTGTTGCGCCGGTCGATCCAGGCAGACGCGAGCCCGAAGCGATTCGCGGGCGCATGGTCGTGGAAGAGGCTTTGCGCGGTGTGCAGCACGTCCTCCTTCTCGAAGCCGAAGTCCTCGTGCAGGCGCCTCAGCAGGTACTCGAAATTGCGATCGCTCGGCTTGTAGGACTCGATGTCATGGGCGGTGTAGATCGCGTCGAACCGGACCTTCAGCTTGTCGTTGCTGGAGCGGAACGAGATCCGGTCGACGTTCGAGAGGATGACCAGCTTGAAATGACGCGCGAGGTACCGAAGCGCCGCCGCCGAATCGCGGAATGCCGGCCAGTCGGGGATGGACGCACCGAAAATGTTGGCCTCCTCGTTGCTGACCGGGACGCCCCAGGCCGCCGCCAAGCGCCGGTAGACGACGCCGAGCAACTGGGAATAGGGCATGGCGGGAGTCGCGCCCTGCTGGGCGGCCTCGTGCCGGGCGTATTCCTCGAGGACCTGGTCGCGGGTGCGCTTGGCGCCGGACGCCTTGACGAGCGGCGCCAGCGCCTTCGTGATCCCGGCCTCCCAGTCGATCAGGGTGCCGTAGCAATCGAAGGTCAGGACCTTGAAATCGGACAGTCGCATGCCGGCTGCTCGCGGGGGTGGGGCGGGCATTATGGCGGTTCCCCGAGTTCGCGGGGATGTCGCGCGAGCGCGCTAGCCGGTGCTTTCGAATCCCGCCAGCACGTTGACGACGTTCGTGCCGATCTCGGCGACCGCGTAACCCCCCTCGAGCACGAACAGCGTCGGGAGTCGCAGCTCACCGATCATCCTGCCGTAGTCCGTGAAATCGGGGGACTCGAGCTTGAACGAGCTGATGGGGTCGCCGACGAAGGTGTCGACGCCGAGCGAGACCACGAGTGCGTCGGCCCTGAAGCGGCGAATGGCCTCCAGCGCCGCGGCCAGCGCTGCCCGCCACTTCGGATATCCCGTGCCCGGCGGCAGCGCGAAATTGAGCGTGTAGCCGGCCCCTGCGCCAGCACCGGTCTCGTCAGCGAAACCCGCGAAGTACGGGAAGCAGCGCGCCGGATCGCCGTGCAGCGAGACGAACAGCACGTCCGAGCGCTCGTAGAAGATGTCCTGCGTGCCGTTGCCGTGGTGGAAGTCGACATCGAGGATCGCGACACGGTCCATGCCACCGTCGCGCAGCGACTGCGCGGCGACCGCGGCGTTGTTCAGGAAGCAGTATCCGCCGTAGAGGTCGCGCGCGGCGTGGTGCCCGGGCGGCCGGCACAACGAGAAGGCCGCCGGCGCCCCGCCGAGGACACGCGCGGCGCCGGTGAGCGCGACGTCGGTGGCGGCACGGGCAGCCTCCCACGTTCCCTCGCTGATCGAGCTGTCTGCCGCGAGCGCGTAATACCCGAGCTTGCCGCCAAGCGACTCCGGCGGCGCCTGGCGCATGCGTCGCGCGGGCCAGGTGTTCGGGATCGCCTCGCCCTCGTTGCCCGCGGCTTGCCAGTCACGCCAGGCGCTCCTCAGGAATTCGACAAAGGCTTCGTCGTGCACGCGCAGGACCGGTGCGAGGCCGTAGTCGCCCGGCGCCAAGACCTCGCCCAGCTTCGCCGCCCGAACGCGAGCCAGCACGAGCTGCGCCCGTTCGGCGCACTCATAGGGCGGAACCAGCCGGCCGCCATGCAGCTCCGTGGCGGGGTGGCGCCGCTCGTGCAGCGGCGAGTAGATCGTGAGCATGCGGAACCTCCGGCCGCGCGCGCGGCGATCCCGCCGCCGGCGTCATGTGTCATCGTCGCACGGCCGCGTGCGCCGCGGCGATCACTCGGAGCGATTGAGGGCGAGGCCGTAGTTCGTCAGCAGGATCTGGACGCCGAAGTAGCCGAAGAACTGCGTGCTCTCCGGCCCGCCGGCGCCGACGCTACGTCCCGCCATGAAGAGCGCGATGATTCCGGGGTGCAGCTTGTACCGGCCGCCGATGTCGAGGGTCGTCTGCCGCGGCTCGGATCCTTGCGCCCGATCGTCGTAGAGCTCGACGTCGAGCTCGAGCCGCTCGTTGATCGATCGCCCTGCCACGAAGCCCATAATCCGCTCGTGCGGGCCTCGCTTCGGGATGTACTCCCCAATCTCGAAATCGACGTCGAAGGATCCGATCTTCTTCGCGACCTCGACCGGCAGCAGGTAGCGCGGACCGGGACCCGCGATCCCGGCCACCTGCTCACGCAGCGTTCCGCCCTGCTCGATCTGGGGAAACAAGGACGCGCGCCACCCGTCCTCGCCTTGGTCCAGGAAGCGCCATTTGACGCCCCAGAACGGATTGCTCCAGCCGCTCTGCCGCGGCTCGCCGGCGTTGGCGACGAATTCGTAGGGAATCTCGTACGTCAGCTGAATCCTCTCGCCGAGCCCGTAGTTGAAGTCGAGCTGCGGCGCCTGGTAAGCGCCGCCGGCGCGGGTCAGCGTCGGCGCTACGGCGACGTTGATCTCCCAATTCGTGTTGCCGGGCGACCCCGGATCATTGGTCAGGAACGGCGGCCCCGCCTGGGCGTGGGCGGCGTGGGCAAGCAGCGTTGCCCACGCAAAGCCCGCGGCCAACAGCAGGCGCCGGGCGGCCCCGGCGATCACGAAGCCGTGCACTCGAGGATCCCCCGGTTCAGTCGCTGCGCGCCGATTGGGCTCCGGCCGGCTTGAACAGGGCCGCGAAGCTCGGTATGCGCGGTTTGAGCGCGTCCCGCAGCCGAGCGGCGCGCCGGAAGAACTCGACCTCGGTCGCGCCGTCGCCGACTGGCGCCGGGACCTTGTAAGCGAGCACGATCAGTCCGATGTTCTCACCCGCGGCATCGCGAAGCGGCAGTTGCACAACGAACTTCGGGACCGGATCGCGGGTTCGGTGCCAGCGCGGATCGACGATCGTGATCCCCTTGGTGATCACGTCGACGTCATCCGGATCGTCAGGATTGCCGATCCGCTCCGGGTAACTGCCCGCGAACATCGTGTAGATGCCTGAATAGCCGGGTGGCGACCCGTGCAAGGTCACGCTCAGCAGCTCTGCGTGCGCTTTCATAATCGCGTCGCACAAGGCCTGCGCGTAGATCTTTTCGGCCGGCGGGCTCCAATTCTTGCTGACCTTGGTTTCAGTCGTCGTCTGGCCTTGCGCGGCGACGCCGGCCACGCCGGTGATGATGCCGAGCAGGGCTGCAACAAGCACTGGGCGGAGACGGGTGGGGGTGGGCACGTGCATCGTTCGTCGCCTTATACCGCATCGCGTTCGGACCGGCACGTTAGAGTGGCATCCTGAAGCCGACATGAATCCCGCGACGGGTCCGCGGCAGGCATCAGGCGCCCCGTGGCGTCCATTCAGGTTGACTTCAGCGAGCCGACGGACAGTCCATCGGCCGCGTTTGGGAGCTGGGCGCGAGCGCGGCGCAATTCGGAGGGGGCTTGCGTGGAACAGTCATCGCAGATCTGGCCGCGGGCGTGGTGGAAGCTGATGGAGATCCGGGTCGGCGTCATTCCGCTGCCGATCCACCTGATCCTCCTCGGCGTCATCGCCTACTTCGTCTCGACGGGGAAGGTCCCCACCGAGATCAACATGATGATCGCGATACTCGCGTTCTGCGGGTTCACCTGCGGAGAGGTTGGCCATCGCATCCCGATCGTGAACCAAATCGGTGGCGCAGCCATCTTCGCGACCTTCGTGCCGTCCTTCCTGGTCTACGAACATTGGATTCCCGCGCAAATCGTCACCGTAGTCACCGACTTCACGAAGTCGACCAATTTCCTCTACCTGTTCATCGCCGCGGTGATCGTCGGGAGCATCCTGTCGATGGACCGCGGGGTCTTGATCCGCGGCTTCCTCAAACTGTTCGTACCGATGCTGGCCGGCTCCGCCGCCGCGCTCGTGGTCGGCACTGCCGTCGGCGTGGGCCTCGGGCTCGGCGCCGGTCACACGCTCCTAAAGATCGTGATCCCCGTCATGGCCGGCGGTGTTGGCGAGGGCGCGATCCCACTGTCGATCGGCTATAGCCAGCTCCTGCATCAGCCGCAGGGCGAGCTGTTCGCGGAGGTCCTGCCTCCGGTCATGTTTGGCAGCCTGACGGCGATCCTGATGGCCGGGGTGCTCAACTTCATTGGCCAGCGGTACCCGCGCCTGACGGGCAAAGGCCGCCTGCAGCCTGAGGAGAGCGAGGATCTTGCGACCGTCGAACAGGATGCGCCCGTACATGCCGACGTCACTCATATCGCGGGGGCCGGGGTGCTCGTAATCACGCTTTACCTTCTGGGCCTCATTTGCTTCCAGCTGATCCGCCTGCCGGCTCCGGTGGCAATGCTGCTGATCGCGGTGGCGGTCACGTTGACCCAGGCGGTGCCTCCGTCGCTGCGTGAAGGGGCGCACGTCGTCTACCAGTTCTTTCGCCGCGGCGTCACCTACCCGCTGCTGTTCGCCATCGGCGTCGCGCTCACGCCTTGGGACAAGCTGATGGCGGCGTTTGCGCTCAAGAACCTGCTCACAATCGTCGCGACGGTCGGAACGCTCGTGGCCACGGGCTTCTTCGTCGCCCGCTGGGTTCGTCTTTACCCGGTTGACGCGGCGATTGTGGTCGCATGCCGCGCAGGGCAGGGCGGCACGGGCGACGTTGCAATACTGACGGCCGCCAATCGGATGCAACTGATGCCGTTCGCGCAGATCGCGACCCGCATCGGTGGCGCCATCACGATCACGCTGACGTTGCTGGTACTGGCGCGCTCGGCCTAGCGGCCTCCGCGTCCACGGCGGAGGTGCTGGCCGGGATTTCAAATACCACTCTCAGCCCGTGCCCGGACGCCGTCGCGCCGGCGTAGATACGCCCGCGGTGCAGCTCGACGATGCTTCGACAGATCGCGAGACCAAGCCCCGAGCCATCGCGCTCCGGGCGACCCGTCGACGCAAGGCGGACGAACCGATCGAAGATGCGCTCGTATTCCGTGCTCGGTACGCCGGGACCCTCGTCCTCGAGCTCGACCTTCCACGTCCCGTCGCTGACCGTCGAGTCGAGCGTGATTCGCCCGCCTGGCGACGACACGTTGATCGCATTTGACAGCAGATTGAGCAGAACTCGTCGAATCCAGCGCGGCTCGCAATGGACGATTCCCGTACCGTCGTGGCTGTAGGAGAAGCGGGCCTGGTGGTGCTCGGCCAAGACCTGGGCATCCACGCTGAAGTTTGCGAGCAGCAGCCCGGGGTCCTGGGGCGAGAGCTCAAGCGCAATCGATCGCGATTCGGCCCGCGACAGGAAGAGCAGCTCGTCGATCGTGCCGTTGACCCTGGTCAGCTCCTCGAGCAACGACTGCACGTTCTCCTCACCGTCGTGGCCAAGCGTTCCGGTGGCAAGCAGCTTTTCGGCGTGCAGGCGGACCAGCGACAGCGGCGTCTTCAGCTCGTGCGATGCGTCGGAGGCGAATCGGCGCATGTTCTGGAACGACGCCTCAAGCCGGTCAAACATCGCGTTCAGGAGGCGCGCCAAGTCCGAGATCTCGTCCTTGACGGTTGGAACCGCGATCCGTTCGCTCAGGTTCTCCGAGCCAATCCGGACCGCCGTTGCCCGGATGAGTCGAACGGGCCGGAGCGCCAGGCGGCTCAGGCCCAAGCCGATTGCCGTGCTGATCAGCAGCGCGAGCGCTAGCAGCGCTGCGCCAACCTCCGCGTAGCCTTCCATAACGTTGGCGACCTGGCTCGCGGGCGTAGCGATGATCACGTCGTAGGGCGGCATGATGAACTCGCCCACCCGCAACGGGCTCCCGTCCCAGTCCACGTCGTAGTCGTGCGCACCCTTGACGTCCGGAATCGACCGCCCCTTGAGATTGCTCGAGTAGAAGATCGTCCCGGTGTCCTTGCCGTGGATGTCGATGTAGAACAGTACCGAGGCGTACTCCGTCGTCTCGCGAATGCGCTGATCGATTACCGCCGGGCTGAGTGAGCGATAGTCCGCGCCGAGATGCGCCCTGATTTGCTCGAACTCCGCCCGGTTCAGCAAGTCGAGGCCATGGATCAGGTACCCGTGCAGCAGCCAGTACCCGACGATGAACAGGCACGAGAGAGTCGCCGTGCTCGCCGCGGCGTACCAGAGTGCGAGACGAGCACCGATGGACCTCATTGCAGCTTGTAGCCGACACCGCGAACGGTCTTGAACAGCGGCCGGTCGCCACTGATCTCGAAGCGAGCCCGCAACTTGCTCATGTAGACATCAAGCAGATTGGCGTCCACTTCATCCGGTGACGACCAGACCCGCTCGCAGATCAGCGTCCGAGGAAGGATCCGCCCGGGGTTCTGCATGAAGATCTCGAGAAGCGCGAACTCGCGGTTTGTCAGGTCGATGGGCTCGCCGTTGAATGCCAGCGTGCGCCCGACGATGTCGAGGCGCAATCCGCGGTGTTCGAGCACGGTATCCTTCACCGTGGACTGCCGGCGCAGCAGCGACCGGAGTCGCGCCAGGAGCTCCTGCAAGCTGAAGGGCTTCGGGAGATAGTCGTCGGCGCCGTAGTCGAGGCCCTTGATGCGATCCTGGACCGCGTCGCGGGCCGACAGGATGATCACGGGCTCGTTGAATCCGTTCCGGCGCCACTGACGCAGCAGGTCAAGCCCGTCGCCGTCCGGCAGTCCGAGGTCGAGCACGATCGCGTCGCACGGAGCCGCGGCCAGCTCGTCCCGGGCTGCCGCGCACGTCGCTGCGACGCTCACCGCGTAGCCGGCCTCCGCGAGCCCCTGCTTCAGCAGCGTCGAGAGCTTCTGCTGGTCTTCTACGATTAGGACTTTCATCTTGGGTTCAGGTTGGTGCGTGAAGGTAGCGCCCGGCCATCGGACCACCCGCCGGAGGATACGGCACATGCAACTCCACACGCTGAAGCGCGCAGCCCTGATACTCGTCGCAGGGCTCCTTGCGGCCGCCGCATTTGCGACCGAGCCGCCGGCGTCCGGGCGTTACCGGATCATTGCCCAATACCCGGTCGGCGGCAACGACACGGGCTATGACTATTTGCGTGTCGATTCCGCACTGCATCGTGTGTTCGTTGCGCACGCCACGCGCGTCGAGGTCCTGGACGCCGGGACCGGGCGGAAGGTCGGTGAGATCTCGGGCATGCACGGCGTTCACGGCATCGAGATCATTCCGGAGCTGGGCAAGGGCTACACCAGCAACGGCCTGGACCGAACGGTCACCGTGTTCGACCGCACATCGCTCAAGCCCGGCAAGCTGATCGCGTACACCGGGGTCAAGCCTGACGCGATTCAGTACGATTCCGACACGAAGCTGCTGTACGTCGTGAACGGCGGCTCAACCGGCGACGTGACCGTGATCGATCCGACGACGGATTCGATCGTCGACACGATCTCGCTGGGTGGCGAGAAGCTCGAGCAGATTGGCTTCGACGGGCGGGGCCGGGCGTTTGTGAACGATGAGGGGAAGAGCATCATCCACGTCTTCGATACCCACACGCGCAGGTCCCTTGGCACCTGGGCTTTGGGCGGCTGCGAAGAGCCGACCGGGATGGCGGTCGACCGCGATCATCACCGGGTGTTCGCCGCGTGCGGCAACGAGAAATTGGCCGTACTGGATACCGATACGGGCCGGGTAGTGGCGACGCCGGAGATCGGCAAGGATCCCGATGGCGCAATCTTTGACCGGAAGTCCCAGCAAATCTTCACTTCCAATCGCGAAGGTACGATGAGTGTCCTGCGTGAGGTCTCGCCGGACCGCTACGAGGCGGTCCAGACGGTGAAGACGGAGCCCGGTGCGCGCACGCTCGCGTTCGACGAAGCGACCGGACGCATCTACCTCCCGACCGGCAAGTTCGGTCCGCCGGCGGCCGGCGGTGGGGCGCCGGCGCTGATCCCCGAGACGTTTGTCGTGCTCGTGGCGGGTCAGTAGGCGCGTCGTTCAGACGCTCGCGGCGCGAACGCGCGCTGTCCAGTACCACGGGCGGACGCCGGAGCCGAATTCCGCCGTGGCGACCGCACGCACGTCCGCAAGGCCCAGTTCGGCTGCCGAATGGCCCGCTTTCAACAAATCCATGACAGAGCCTTGGCTCATCAGAAGCCCGACCAGCCGCTCGGCGTCACCGTCATCGACATGATGGAGTGCAAATTCGCGCACGTGGCGAAAGCATCCACTTGATTGCATGCGGCCCAGGTGCTCGCCCTTGAACCAGCGCAGCGGTCGCGGACTGGGCAAGGTCTCCTCCATCCGGTCGACTCGCTCGATACACTCCGCCCAGGCCTGATCCGCTCGCCACGAGCCGGTGACCGGCGGCCAGTCGTAGTCGACCGCGGCGAATACGCCACCGCGTTTCAGTATCCGTTGCGCTTCGCGAAACGTGCTTCCTGGCTCCATCCAGTGCAGCGCTTGAACGCACGTTACGATGGATACGCAGTGGTCCGGCAAGCCCGTAGCGTGGGAAAATGCGGCTTCGAAGGACACGGAGGCCGACTGTGTGCGACGTCCCGCTTCCGCGCGCATGTCGGGGTTCGGCTCGATGCCGATGACACGCGTGGCGCGATCCGCCCAGTAACGGGTTGAGAGGCCCGTCCCGCTGCCCAGGTCGACTACGAGCTCCGGCCGATCGACGCCGGCCAGGAGCGAGAGAACCCCCGCCAGTGCGTCAGGAGGCGACGCGCGATAGCGATCGTATTCGGCGGCGAAGCCGCTGAATCGCTCGAGCGTTGGCGTGAACCCATCGGGCGTTTCGGCCATCCATGCTGCAGCGCCGCGCATTTCAAATCTGACGCCGACGGCCGGCGACGGTGCTGCAGGCCAGTATAGGCCGGCGAACGGGCGCCACAGCAAATTCAGGCTCGATTCAGAGTCGAGGTCTACAAGTCAGTATCAGGCGCTTGCCGTGACTGTTGGCCGCGGGATTGAGGGGGACGCATGCGACGTTGCGCGCTACTGCTGGCGGGGCTCGTCATCCACTCGTACGCGGCTGCCGCCGTACCGACAACCTACGGTGAGACCCTGCTCGAGAGCGTCGTTCGAGCCAACCCGCAGGTCAGCGCTGCGACGATCGTCGCGGTGCCTCCCAAGGCGAGCGACGCCATTGTCGCAGCGTCGACGGACCGCGCATCCATCGGAACACGGGCCGCCGCGGCCGATGCCGCGGCCATGTCGGCGACCGCGAGCGCGGCGACGCCTCTCCCGGCGTCCGGCGGCACGATCGTCCGGCTTGCCTTGCACGACGTGTCCGGCGACCCGATCGGCGGCCTGACCCTAAGCTTCCGGTCGACCGACGTTGCCGCCGCACAGGCGGACGCCGAACGCATTCGGGAGTGGCTGCATCGCCGCATCTCGCACGCGGGCAATCTGTTTGACCCCGTGCCCTATGAGCCGGGCGCCCCGTCGGGCACATACGCGCAGCAGCTCGCGGATGCGATTCTCGACGAACACCCCGAGATCGAGATTCTGGCCATCCACGCGACTCCGCCCGGGACCGACTACAACATCATCGCCGCGTCCAATATCGGCCGAATCGGCAAGAAAGCTGACAACGACGACATGCGGTGTGTCTTTACCGGGAAGCCCAATCTTGAAGTCAATTCAACCGGCAAACGGTTCGAGTCCGAGATGCAGCTTCATGATCGGGCGGGCCATGTGGTCGGTGCGGTCGGCATAGTCGTGGCGTACAGGAGCGGTGACGACAAGAACGCGCTGCACGCGCACGCCGAAGCCATCCGTCGCGAAATGGAACGGAAGATTGCCGACGCGGGCAGTCTGTTTCAGCCGGCGAAATGACTAATGCTCCGGGCTCAGGAGGCAGTGTGAGACTTGTCGTCACGGTCCTGATGCTCACGACGGCGGCCTCAGCGCTCGCGATGCAGGGTGCCGCGGTGCCAGATGCGACGACCCCTTCGGCGCAACCGGCGCTGGTTCTGGAAGGGCGCACCGAGACGCTCGGCTACTCGGGAGACTTTGATCACCTTGCCGTCGACCTGAAGCGCAATCGCCTACTGCTGGCAGCCGAGGACCACGGTTCCGTCGAGGTTTTCGCACTCGATACCGGCAGGCACGTGCAGAGCGTGCCCGGCTTCAGCACCCCCCACAGCCTCCACCTGATCCCGCAGACCAGGCGCGTCCTCGTCACTGACGGCAGCGACAGTATCAAGCTCCTCGACGATGAGACGCTGGCCGTAGTCGGCCGGATTGTTCTGCACCCCGGTGCCGATTCGGTGGCATTCGACTCGCGCAGCGGGCACCTCTATGTCGTGACGGGCGGCAAGGATGTGAAGCTCAAGGAGTCCTGGATCGAGGAGATCGACCCAATCGCTGCGACGAAGGTCGGCGAGCTGCACCTCGATTCAGCGCACGTAGAGGCAATGGCCGTCGAACAGGCGGGCGACCGCCTCTACGTCAACGTCACGGACAAGAATGTCATCGTCGTCGTCGACAAGCGATCGAGAAGCGTTGTCGCCAGGTGGCGTGTCCGCGAAGCCGAACAGAACGCGCTAGCTGAACTCGACGAGCCGAATCACCGTCTCTTCGTCGTCGCTCGTCACCCTGGCCGCTTCATCGTCATCGACACCCGCTCCGGCAAAACCGTCGCCAGTCTGCCGGCCCCGTCGCACGTGGACGCGGAGGTGTTCGATGCTCCGAATCACCGCATCTACGCGACGGGCGGCGAGGGCTACGTCGGCGTGTACGCCGAACGAGACCCGGACAATTTCAACGAACTTGCACACGTTGCGAGCGCGAGCGGTGCCAAGACCGCCGTTCTGGTACCAGAGCTGAGCCGGCTCTACGTCGCGGTATCGCCCGGCGAGGGTCGCAGCGGCGGCGAGGTTCTCTGGTTTCGAGTGCGCCCGGCTCGCTGAACCGCCGCCGCAACGCAAGCGTCGACTTCGATCCGTTGTTAGGGGGAGCCAT